>JAABUN010000261.1_pt1 | contig 139024 bp, 106 predicted proteins | sample 5559311 | NCBI WGS metagenome assembly JAABUN01 (sample SAMN10711877, study PRJNA513370) | rock metagenome | isolation source: Antarctica rocks | place: Antarctica: Victoria Land, Siegfried Peak sud
TGAACATCTCCTCCAACTCTTTTGTTCCAAACTCGACCTCGACTGGAGTGTGGTTCAATCCCATCCCCAATACCATTCACTCGTAAACTATGGCGCCATCACAACCTAATTCTGCACGGACTATTGGAAGATCGAGAGTGTAAGTTGACCCGTTGCCTCGCATATTTAGTATGGGAAACTTACAACAATCCTGATCAACGGGTAGCCAACGTATACACGAAACCTGGGGCTGAATTTATCAAGAATAAGTTACGTCAACCTCCAGGTCTCTCTCTCTTCTTCCTGGCAGTTGATGGGGATAAAATCCGTCAAGACGTTAAAGGTATTGTCCCTGTGGTTCCTCAAAAGTCAAGGGCCTATGATGGTGAGCAACTCCAGATATACAATGGCGTAACAACAGTTGCCATAACTACACAAGGAGATGCAACGAAGAAGTTACCCGTGGGTATTTTGCTTCAACTGCAATTCGGCTCCGCGCTAAAAAAGAAGTCCGGAGTAAGCTCCAAGTTGGCATCCATGAGCGCTTATGTAGTCGGCAAGGAAAATGTAAGTGGAATTGACACTTATAAAGTGCAGGCTGACTATAAGATAGATGAGGAGGAGGGGGTTATCTATACATGGTGGATTGCTCCCGAACGATCTTACTTAGTCATCAAGTCTGAAATCAAAGCTGCTCACGAGGAACCACAAAGTTCCTTAGTCTCGTATCGCAAAGTAGATGTCGTTGACACGATACAAAAAGAAGCTGGCATTTGGATTCCTATGGAGACCCGCACTCTCATGTATGTCACTCCCCGCGACGGCAAAGAACTTTGTGAGAGCGTTTACAAATGGTCTGTTCTCTCAATTCAACTGAATTCAAAAGTTTCGCCGGAGCTTTTCAAAGTGGCTCTACCACCTGAGACAAAGATAGCAGTGGACGAGGGATTATCCGTTTCGACTGTAGAGGGCAATTTGGAAACGTTCACCTCCGAGTTGAAAGACGCTCGGAAAGCGGGGCAACAGCCCGATTTCGACTCGTTTGATCTGAAATCACTCGAAGGCCGTTTGGCCGAAGGTTTCAACGCACAAAACACCTCTGATCAGCCTCTGTTAAGCAAGGTTGAATGAAGTCGTTTGCTCAAACGAGTAGATGTAGAGGCAAAGAAGAGTTCCTCGTAGCTAACAAGAAGTCACGCAGAAGAATCATGAAATTAAAGAATTGGTGTTATGCCACTGCTGTATTGGGTCTGATAGTTTCTGTTCCCTTTTCGGCCCATGCCGATGAGAATACACAAAATGCACAAATCAACGCGCCTACAACCAACTGTGGTGTGGTTAGTGTTTTGGCGCTTGCTCAGGTGATGGGGCGCACGGTCGCTGTGCCAGTGCGAGAGCACATACTTCAAGCGAATACCGCACCTACGGCAACTCTGGCACAGGTGAAAAACATGGCGGCTCAAATTGGTGTGCCGATGCAGGGCGTGAAAACAACGCTACAGTCACTGCTTCAGGAGCAAAAACCATCTATCATTCATTTGCGCGCTCCTGATCATTTTGTGCTTATGTTGGATGGATCGCCTCAATGGATACGCTTGATGGACGGCAACGATGGTGTTCTTTCTGTGATGCCGCGTGCGGAAATCGAGAGGCGCTTCGATGGCTTCGCGTTGCAGATAGTCGATAATAATTTCCCCAATGAGCCGCGTATTGCTTTGCAAGAGAGCGATTACGCGTTTGGAGTGCGCGGCGTCGGGCAGAAAGTCGAACACACGTTCCAACTGGCCAATGCCGGACAATCCGATTTGAAAGTGAACGTTCAGGGCACATCTTGCGGTTGCACGGCGGCTTTGCTCGGCGAAGGTGCCAACGCGTCCGAAGTGACGTTGCAACCTGGTCAGTCTGTTCCCGTAAAAGTTACTGTCGAGGTGCAAGTTGCTGGGTCGGTGCAGCAGATGGTCACGCTTGCCACCAATGATCCGGCTCGGCCTCTGGTTTATCTGACTATGCGCGGGACGGCTCCACAAAATCTGGAAGTTTCGCCTCAGTCCGTTAATTTACAGTTGCAGCAGGGCGAAACTAAAGACCGCGTCGTCACCCTCGTTGGGCCACCCGATTTCGCGATTCTCGATTGTGCGGTTGATTCGCCATTGTTGCGAGTCACCAAGCAACTGATTTCTAAAGATGAAACGCGTGCCAATTGGAAAGTTCAGGTCACTTTAGCGGATGCGGCAGTCGGCAACGTCAAGGCTTTGCTGACGATCAAAACTTCGCACCCTGAGCGGCCAGAAATCACGGTTCCTATCACGGCGAACGTGCGTGGCGATTTGCAGATTAGCCCAAACGCCGCCTTCTTTGGATTCATCAAACAGGGAGAGCGCCAGAGCATGGAGCTTGAAGTGACTTCTCGCAGCGGAAAACCTTTCCAAATTACCTCTGTTGAACCGTCCTCGAAAGAGGGACTGCAAATCGAAGTTCCACTGAACCGCGCAGCGCAAAAGCATACAGTCAAAGTCGGATTGGTTCCTCAAACGGCTACTTTCATCGAGAGCCAGCTAAAACTTCGCACCGATTCTCCCGAAGAACCAATTCTAATTATTCCTGTCACCGCGTTTGTAGAAGCCTCGGCTCCAGGTGAGGCGGAAGCCGCTGGTCTTCCGCGTGCCGAAGACAATCAAAATAATATCATTGGTGTTGCCAAACCTCTGGTGAAAGTTGGACAGCGTGCTCCCAACTTCGTCGTCAAAGATACAAGCGGAAAAGAATGGAAGTTGAGCGATTTAAAAGGAAAAGAGAACGTGCTTTTGACTTTCTTTCCCCAGTGTTTTACCGGAGGTTGCGCCAATCATCTGTCAAGTCTGCGCGACGTTTATCCGCAGTTGCAGAATACCGATACCGAAGTGTTTGCCGTCTCGGTTGACGCCGCCGATGGCGAAAAGGGACAAAAAGCCTTCGCCGCTCAATGGAAGTTGAGTTTTCCTCTCATTCCAGATACTTCGCGTTCACTTTCCCAACTGTTTGGTGCGGCACAAACGGACAAGCAACTTGCCGCACGCATGAGCGTTCTCATCGACAAAGCTGGCATCGTGCGTTGGATCGATACCGATGTTCAAGTCAAAACTCACGGAGCCGACGTGTTAAGCAAGATTAACGAGTTGGGCCTCAACAAATAAACCAAACCTCGGCAAAAGAGCGCGCGAAACTTTCGAGTTTCGCGCTGTGGTTCGCCTCGCGCAGCCCGGCCTTCTGCTGCAATGAGAAACGCAATCGGTTAGCCGTTTCCATTCGATAAAACCAACGTAATCATGGTGTTTGTCCCTGCCTTCGGTAACCGACCGAACGCGATTGCTTCTGGTTTGCTTTCTTTCCCAATTCAACCCGCAAACGTGACCGACGCGAGCGTAAACTTCATTCACCATGATTACATCGCGGCCCTCGTTGGGGCAAATCGTCGGCGGCGTCGCGTTGTGCGAAGCCGTCGGTTTAACCGCCGGATATTTTACCGCGTCGTCGGTGAACAGTTGGTATAAAACGCTCATTCTGCCTTCTATCGCGCCGCCCGATTGGGTGTTCGCGCCGGTCTGGACGATTCTCTATGCGATGATGGGCGTGGCGCTGGCTTACCTGTGGGCCGCGCCGCCCAACGCCGTTGGGCGAACCTGGGCTTTGCGCTGGTTTTGGATTCAACTGGCGCTCAACTTCGCCTGGAGCGCGGTCTTCTTCGGCTGGCGCGCGCCCGCCGCCGGTTACGCGATTATCTGCGTTTTATGGATCGCCATCGCCGCCCTATTGTGGACGGGCGCGCGCGCGTCGCGGCCCACCTTATGGCTGCTGTTGCCCTACTTTTTGTGGGTCACTTTCGCGTCATCGCTCAACTTTGGCATTCTGTCGCTCAACGTGCTCAAAGAAAAAGTTCAGGTCATGGACGCCGACCCTGCCAACGCCAACTCGCCGCTTTCCGATATGGGAATTCGCGAGAAGAATCAGCGCAAACAGGACGAAGCGCGCCGCAAAGCACTGGGCCAATAAACGTTTCTTTTGGACAGGATGGACAGGATGGCTGTGCGAGATAAATCTTTGGTGAGGAGAGCCGATGGACTTTCATTTTTAGGATTGGTTCGAGGATAAATTTCTTTTGTCTCAAATCGTCGGCTGCCAATACCAAAACAGTTACCCAGCATAGCCATCCTGTCCCATCCTGAACATCCTGTCCCTCCTGTCTAAAATCGCGCCTAATTTGTGGCAACAATAGAGCATGAACGCTGCGTTTGCTCCCATGAACTCCATGTTTGTCCCGAAAAATTCGTCTCGTCCCGCGCCCGCCGTAGATGCGCCATCTGCCGACCTGCAACCGAAAATATTGTTTATCGCCAGCGCCGTTTTGATGTTGCTGGCCGTCGTCTCGGCGGATGTCCAACTCGGTTCGCGCTTTGGGATGCTGCTGTTTTATCTGGTGCCCATCGCGTGGCTGGCCTGGCAGGTCGGGCAAAGCGCCGCCCTGACCATGACGGTCGCGGCGACGCTGGCGCGTTTTGGCGTCAAAATCACCGAGGCGATTAACGCCCGTGATTTCGGCCCCGAACTGATTTGGGGCGCCAGTTCGGAGCTGCTCTTCTTTCTGGTTTTCGTCGGGCTTTTGCTGACGGTGCGGCGCCAACTCGACGCCGAACGTGCCCTCGCGCGCTGCGATAGCCTGACCGGACTCGCCAACGTGCGCGCCTTTGAACTGTCGCTCACCGCCGAACGCGAACGTCTGGTGCGCTATAATCGCGTAGTTTCCGTCGTCTATTTCGATCTGGATAATTTCAAGGAAGTCAACGACCGTTTTGGCCACGCGGCGGGCGATGAACTACTACAAATTGTCGGCGAATTGGTGGCGAGCGGCATTCGTCAGGTGGATAGCGGCGCGCGTTTGGGCGGCGACGAGTTCGCCTTGATTCTGCCCGAAACCGGCGCCACCGGCACCGAAATGGTGGCGCAGCGCCTGGCGGAGAGCATCATCAACGCCGCGCGCGCGCGCGATTGGCCCGTCACCTGCTCGATGGGTTGCGTCACCTTCGAGAGCGCGCCGCCGACCATCGAAGCGATGACCAGAGCCGCCGATGCCGCAATGTATCGCGCCAAACACGGCGGCAAAAATCGCATCGAAACCGAAGTCTGGGACGCGTCTTCATCGCTCATCCCCTCGTGAACGCAGGCGACCTCACACGATTCAAGAGAGATTGACATCAATTCTCGTTGACAGCAATTAATTGATGCTGTGCGAATGGAGGTATTTACGTTAGGAGTTACGCAGTTGAGTTTGCGACCGCGAACCGCGCGCGTAAGCAAGCGGGCCATAACGCTCACGACAAAGTTGAAGTCTGCTTACCACTCTGACAGCCCGCTTGCAAACCTCGCGTCGCCGCAACATTTGCGGCCTTCGCCCTTTCCGCGCTGCTTCTGGTTGCTCCGGCTTTTGCTGCGGGCAAGCAAGACTTCACCCTGCACAACACGACCGGCAAAGAGGTAACCGAGCTTTACATTTCGCCGCACGATGAGCAATCGTGGGAGGAAGACATTCTTGGCGCGGACACTCTGGCCGACGAAGAGCAAACCGACGTCGAATTCGAGCGCGACGAAGAGCCGGACGCCTGGGATTTGAAGGTCGTTTTCTCCAACGGTTCTTCGAGCGTGTGGAGCAAGCTGATCTTAACCGACATCACCGATGTCACGCTTTACTATAAAGATGGCAAGCCCTTCGCCAAATTAGAGTTCGTCGCAACCGAGTAATTCGCCTCCGAAATCGCCGACAGGCCGCACCAAAACTGGTGCGGCCTGTGCTGTTTTAGAGGCTTTTTATCGTTCATCAAAACAGGTGAACGCGATGCATTCCGTTGCGAACCGCGAGCGTAAGCGACCGACCAGAGTTTGACTTTTCGCGCACTTAAACTTTGGCCGGTCGCTTACGCTCGCGATTCGTAACGGGAAAGTTTCGCGATTTTGAATCGGCATTTTACTGTCGTTTTATCCCGCCAGCTTCTTCACCGTTTCCAGAGTATCAATTTCCTCGACCGGTTTATCTTCGCGCCGCCGCAATATGCGCGGAAAGCGCAAGGCGTAACCGCTCTTGTGGCGCGGCGACGGCTGCACTTTATCGAAGGTAATCTCCAACACAATTTTCGGCTCGACCGTCCGCACTCGTCCATGCGCGAACGTTTGAATCGTGTGTGCGACGAACCATTCCGACAGTTCGGTAATCTCGGCATCGGTCAAACCCGAATAGGCTTTGCCGACGTTGAGCAAGGTCGCATCGTCCGCCGACGCGCGCACGGCGAAGGTATAATCCGAATAGAATTTCGAGCGTCTGCCGCTGCCCGATTCAACCGAGGTGACCACGACATCGAGCGTCTCGGTCGCCTTTTTTACTTTGAGCCACTGCCGCCCGCGCTTGCCAGGTTTGTAACCCGAAGTCGGGTCTTTAATCATCAAACCTTCGTTGCCACGCGCGCGCGCATCGTCGAATTCGGCGTCTAAATTGGCGACGCTCTCGAATAATGTTGAAGCCGCCAACCGCGTTTGTTGTCCGTCGAAGTTGAGCTTTTCCAGAATCGCGCGACGCTGTTCGAACGGCAGTTCGAGTTCGTTACTTCCGGCGAACAGCAAATCATAAGCGACGAACGCGAGGGGCGTTTGCGCGATGATTTCCTTCGATGGCTTCTTGCGATTGAGGCGCGTTTGCAACGATTGAAACGGCGCGATTTGACCGCTTTCATCCAAAGGCACGATCTCGCCATCCAATACCAATCCGGCGTCGTTATTCAAAAGCGCCGCCAGCGGTTCGCCAAAATCGGGAAAGGCGTCGGTGATTTCGTTGAGCGCGCGCGAAAATAGCGCGACGCGGGCGTCGCCATAATTTTCGCCGTGCAACGCTTCATCGTGCGCGCGGTGCGGAGCGATGTGCGCCTGAGCGCGGATGCCGTCGAATTTGTCCTCGACACGAAACGGAATCGGCATCGTTTTTTGAATGTCGTCGTTGTCGGCGGCGGGCGTGGCCAGCATAAATTTGAGCGGGTGAAACAGCTCGAAAACCGCCTCATTCAAGCGCCCTTGCCGCGCCAGAACCGCGACTTCGCCCAAATCGCCCGACAGCATATTGGCGCGCTGCACGCGCGCCAACTCGACATTGGTGAGGCGCGCCAGAGCGTCTTCGACGGCGCTTTCTTTGAGGCCGATGCGCAAATCGCCGCCCAACATTTTGGCCCAGTATTTCGCTTCCAACGCCGTCGCGCGCTTTAGCGTTTGCATCACTAATTCCACTTTAGCTTTGCTGCCGCGCGTCTGAGCCAACTTCGCCAAAACGTTCTCGATTTCGTTTAGCGTCAACGTCGCGTCACGGGGAGCATCGGGCCACGCTTCCCACGCCTCGAACGCGGTTTCGCCCATATCGCCGGTCGCGACCAAACGCTCTGCCAACCAATCGGCGTCGGCGCCGCTCACTTGTTGCGTCGCGTTGGATAATGCCGCGCCGCCAACATTAACGACGCGATTTTCGCGGAGGGGAAACGGTGTGCCGCCAAAATAAAGCGCGGCGTGGCGCAAATCGTCGTCGGGCAAATCGCGCAGGTAATCGCCCAAAACGCGCGCTTTTTCCAGGCGCGAAGAGGTGGCGCCGATAGCTTCGGCGGTCTGACAAAACGAAAGAAACGGGGACATCGCACGCGACAAGATGCGTTTTGAGTGCCGCTTATGTTGGATAGTGGGCTCCGCCGTGTCAGGGGATGTGCCGTGTCAGATTCAGATCAGGAGTAGCCTTCCTGATTGCTGGTCTGCGGCCAACCGTGCTCCGCACGGAGCTTCGGCTTACCCGCGCGCCAATCGCAAAACTTCGTCGGCGACGCTAACATTCACTTCGACGCCCGCGTTCCATTCGATGAAATCTTCGGTTACGCCGTCGCCGAAAATGACGCCGCCTTGCGGCATCTGCGAGACCAAATCGAGCGTCTCATTACGCTTGATTTCGCCCGCGATAATGTCGGCGCCCGAAGCCAGACTCTCGAACGGTTCGCGCACGCAGAACTCCAATTTGCGCGCGTCGGGCGCAAAGCGATAGTTTTCTTCGCGCGTATTTTCGCCGCACAGTTTGGCGGCGCCGCACACAATCGAACGGCGCCAACCGGTCGAACCGGCGCCCGTCGAGACGATGACGCCGCTCGAAATCTGCGCCTCGGCGCGCCCGCGATATTCGATTTTATAACGCGCCGCGACGTGACTTGCGGCACCCAAAAACAGATCGTTGACCGCCAACAATTGTTGCCCATCGGCGGTGCGCGCGCGTGCCATCGTCACGTTTTGAATCGGCAAATCGCCGCTCGCCAAACGCTTCCAAACCATTGGTGAATCGGCGACGCGAAACGGCAGCAACACGCCGTCAATGTTTCGCGGATCGGGGTTGAACGCGACGACGGTTTGGCCGCGCAGATATTTCGCTAAATTGACGACCAAACCATCGGGCCCCAAAGCGACAACAGTATCGTTATCGCCGAATCCAAACATTGGCAAAGTCTCGCGCTCAATCCATTGCGTTCGGACGCCGCGCGGTAGTTCGTCTTTGAGTTGCTGGCAAGCGCGTTGATAGGTTTCGTGTTGCGCTTCGTAAAGACCGAAATCCTGGCCCAGATGTTCGATATAAAAACGCGCTTGTTCACGCGTATTATAGCGTTCAACTAATTCTTCGAGCGGCGTCTTTTTAGTAACGACAACTATTTTTTCGAGCATGTCTAAATCTCCTTTAGCCACAAAGAATGCCGAGGGAAAAGCAATTTAAAATTGATCGCTTGAGTATTATTCAAAGTTTTAATTGCTTTTCCCTCTCCGCGTTCTCAGCGTCCTCTGCGGTTAATCAAGTCGTTTTGTTGCCATCCAGTAAGGCCGCCAGAATCTCCGAAGTCACCGTTAGAGTGCCGATGCGTCCGGCGTTTTTGCCCAGTTCCTGCATCGCCAGCGCCGTCATCATGCGTGGATCCAAACCATTATAGGCCGCCAACTGCAACTGCACGGCACGCGCGCTGCCTTCGGCTTCGCGCTCGGCGGCCTCGCCGCGATTGGTCGCTTCGGCCAATTCGTTCTCGCTTTCCAGCTCGATCAAATTGCGCCGCCGCTCTTCCAAAGCGATGTCGGTGGCCAACTCGCTTTCTTTAATTTTACGTTCCTCTTCGATGGCCGCCGCGCGCCGCGCGTAAGTCGCTTCGTCGGCCTGACGCAGTAAGGTTTCGCGATAAGTCGCCTCCAAAGCGCGCGCGACTTCGGGCGTCGGCTTGGCCGATACGACGAAGACGCTCAGCAGTTCGACGCCCAGTTCAATCAACCGGGCGTCTTCGCGCAAGCGGTTCATCACGGCGGCGCCGATGGCTTCGCTCGAAACCAACGTTTGTTCGAGCGTGCGCGATTGAATCTCGACGCGCGTCGCCGCCTGAATGATATTGGTCACGCGCGACGGCAACCGTTCGGGGTCTTGCGACAGAGTAGCCCGACTGCGTGGCTCAACCGCGAAGTTTAAAAGTGCGCTCGCCTGGCGCGGCTCGAATATGCGATAGGTGCATTGGCCCTGCAAAGTCACCGACTGAAAATTGTTGGTGACCTCGTTGAAAACCCACGGCACGTCACGGCTCGAAAGCGGCACCAAAACAATTTGCGCGTTGTGCTTGAGAAAGTAAAAGCTCAGGCCCGTTCCCTCGCGCGCGATTTTGCCGCCCGCGTAATGGCGCACCCATTCGGTCGGTTGCGCCTTAAAAAATCCGATGTCAAACATGATTTGTTTCTCCCGTGTAAAATTTACACTAACTCGATTCGCCAAAGCGAACGATGATGATTTGCGTTATTGGTTTGGCGCTTTGGATTTCTTCGCTCATCCAGTGCAGCGATTTGTCCGGCCCGATGCCGCCGGTTCCGGCACCGATGAGCGGAAAGGCCAGCGAATTCAACCTCATTTCGTGCGCCAATCGCAGCGCGTTCGAGGTAGATCGGCGAATCGAAAGCTGTGATGCCGTCCACGTCCACTGCAATCCGGCGACATGAATGATGGCTCGAAACGGCAATTTGCCCGCGCGAGTTGCGACGGCTTCGCCCAATTGCAGCGTTCCCAGGCGGCTCAGATCGCGAAATGGTTCGAGTCCCGCGCGTTTTTTGATGGCGCCCGATACGCCGTGCGGCCACAGCAGCCAATGGGGAATAAAGTTACGATTCCACGGATTGACGATGGCTTCGACGGGTTGGACGAGCAGGTCGCCAGTGACGATTTGAAAATGGCTCATTTTTCTGTTTCCTCCCGCAACTCTTCGCGCACTCCCATCAATATAATGCCCAACATATTTTTGCCGTCGCCGCGCATTCCAATGCCCCAGTAATGATCGTCGCTTGTGTTCTCGATAAGCTCCGCATCGCCGGTGCCCAGCAAAATTTGACGAATATCTTCGTGTTGCTCGAACTTGGCTTTGACGGCGATGCGCATTATGTCGTCTTTGACTTCTTCCCAATCGGCGCGCAGTGGCCGTTTGCGATCACGGCCCAAACGGGCCGCGTCACCAGGCGTTTTCGCTTGATGCACGATTTTCTGGTGCGGCGTTCCGACGAACTTTTGCGCCTGAAAATAATGCTCGGTCGTCGGCCAAAACTCGCCGTCGAGCGTGATGCCGTGACGCGAAAAATTGGCGAAACAGCCGTAAGGCTCGTTGGTTTTGTAAAACAAAATCGGGTTTGGTTTGTTCATAGCTTTATCTCCGTGTGAATTTTACACTTAGTCGCACGATAGAGAATCTCAGCCAACACAATCGTCGGCCTTCGCCGACAAGATGCGAATGCCCGCGTCGGCGAAGGCCGACGATTGTGTTGGCTGAGATTCTCTATCGCTAAAACGTTTTCGCGCGCCGTTTCTTCCAGCGAAACAGTTGCGCCGGACGATGCGCGCCGCTCGAATACTTCTCGGTCGCCTCGACCAATCCCAGCGCCAAAACACGTTTGCGGAAGTTGCGTTTGTCGAGGGCGCGCCCCAGAATAATTTCGTAGACGCGTTGCAGTTCGCTCAAGCGAAACCGCGCGGGCAGTAAACCGTAGGCGATGTTGGAATATTCGATTTTGCCCTTCAATCGTTCGAGTGCAACTGCCACGATTTGCTCGTGATCGAAAGCCAGTTTCGGCAAATCGCCAACGGCAAACCAGGAGGCATCGGAAGCGTCGGTGTCGGCGCGTAACGTCAGGTGTTCGCCCGGCACGAGCGCGAAGTAGACGATGGTGATGACGCGCGTTCGTGGATCGCGGTCGGGCGCGCCGAAGGTGTAGAGCTGTTCCAGAAAAACATCGCGCACGCCGATCTCCTCCTCGATTTCGCGGCGCGCCGCCTCTTCCAACTCTTCGTCCATGCGCACGAACCCGCCCGGCAATGCCCAACTGCCTTTGTGCGGCTCGATGCCGCGCTTGATTAATGCCAATTGCAACTTCTCGCCGCGAATGGTGAACAGCAAAACATCAACCGTCACGGCGGGACGCGCGTAACCTTCGATACTTGCTGGGTCGTTGGTCGCGGGGCTTTGTGTCATTGATACACTAAAGCATAACTGCTGAAGGCGAAGAGTGCAAGAGGGGAGGGCGCAATAAATTTTCGCCTCAGATGGAATGTGAGCGGGTCAAAAGGGCGCCGAGTTCGGCAGTAAGTGAGAATTCGGTAAAATTATAAGGTGGCAGTTTGCGGGAGAAGTCTGAAAAGTGGCGGCAGCCAGTTTGGAGTGCGCCCGTGAGGGCGATCTCACTTTTTAATCGCCCTCACGGGCACACTCCAAACGAACAACTTTTCGTCCTACGTTGGAATTTTTAAGACTGCTTCTCAGAGAATTGGGCATCGAAATACTGCTGACGGGCAGCGATCAAGTGGGGCTTTCTCGTGACTTCCTGAGAACTGCCACCTGAGAATTGCCACCTGAAAAAAAACATGAATACTTTGCGTTATGCCGCCGTGTGCGGTTTGTTGGTAGCGGGATTTGCGCTGAGTCCGCTTGCGCGCGCTCAGACGGCGAATACGGCGTCGGGGCTGACGTTTTCGGTTCCGATTGATAACTTCGAGGACGGCGTCACGGCCTGGACGCGCAACGATAAAACCAAGTCAGGCCTGTCCGATATCACAACGACTTCGCCGGGCGCGAGCGCGACTTCCAAAGGGGCGGCGCGCCTGAGCTTCAAGAGCGCGACCGGTTCGTGGGCCAGTCTGTCGCGGCCCGTTGACGGCACCAGTTGGGCGCGCATCGGCGCGCGCGAACTGGTGTTTTCGCTCAACGGAAGCGGCGACATCAAGGGCGTGGACTTGCAGTTGCGCGCCAAAACCGATACAGGCGATGTGGTGTATTCGCTGGAAAAGCCGGTGAAGATCAACAACACCAGATGGCGTAGCGTCGTGGTGCCGATGACCGAGTTCAAGAGCCCGCAGGGCGAGTCGGTGCTGGGCCAGCTCAGTAACGTTTATCTGTTGCAGTTCGCCCAAACCGGCGATTGGAGTTCGCGCTTCTTCGACGTGGATGATATGCTGGTGCGCGGGACGGGCGCGCCCATTGTGGCGAAGGCTCCGCCCGCGCCCGTTGCGCCTTCGACGCCCGATTTGCCGACGGGCGCCGTCGCGGTCAACGTGGATTTTCTGCGCGTTGCGGGCAACATCCGCGCGTCGGCCAACATCTCGGTGATGACGCCCTATGACGCCGCCAACACGCAGTCGCTCGAACTTTCGCCGACCTACCGCAGCGCTCTGGCCACGCTCAGCCCCAAGTTCGTCAAGTTGGATGTGGGCGCCCTCGCTGACCTGACCGATTCGTCGCGTCCGGCCTGGAGCTTCACGCGCCTGGTGAGCGCGGCGCAACGCGTCCGTTCGGTCGGCGCCGAGCCGCTCATCGCCATTGATAATCCCGATAAATGGGGTTTGGACGCCAGAGGTTACGGCGTTTTGGCGAGCAACGCGGCGCGCGCGCTTAATCCGAGTAGCGGTCAGTTGGCGCGCTATTTCGAGTTGGCGCTGTGGAGCAACGATGTGAAAGCCAGCGATGCCGTTACGTTTTACAATGCCGGTTACGGCGGCATTAAGGGCGTGAGCGGCAAGCTCATCGTCGGCGGCTATGGCGCTCCGGCGGGCGATGTCAACGCGCAGAACGCGCTTTTGCGCGGCGCCAAAGGCCTGGATTTTCTATCGAGCCGCTACTTCGCCGCCAACTCCGGGCAACCCTCGGACGCGGCTTTGATCAACGATGCGCGCACCGTGCCCGATTTGAAGACCGCCGCTGGATTGCTCGACAAAAGCCGCTTCAAGCGCGCGCCGCTTTATGTGACGAGCGCCAATCTGTCGAACGCGCGCAACGCGGGCGATTTCGTGCCTTCCGATAATCGTCTGATCGGGCCAATTTCGAGCGCGTGGTGGGCGCAGTTCATGGGATCGGGTTCCAGATTGGCCGATCAGATTTTCCACAACGACGCCACCAACCCCGAATGGGGTTTGCTTTTGGTGGACAGCAAGGCGCAGGCGTTTCCGGCTTACTACGCGATGTATCTGTGGAACACCTACTTCGGCGGCGGCACGCAACGCGTGGTCGCCGATAGCGCCAATGACGCGGTTTACGCTGCCGCCACCAACACCAAGACCGCGCATAACCTGCTTTTGGTCAACACGACGGCCCTCCCGCAGGTCGCGCAGGTCGGCATTCGCGGCTTTCCGACGCTGCGTCTGGTGCGTATCCACACGACCGATGATCCGTCCAAAAGCATCCGCACCTCCAATCTGCCCAACAGCCCGTTTCAGACGCTGGAGCTGGCGCCTTATAGCGTGAACGTGGTGCAGTTCATCGAGCCGCCGAAGTAAGTTGGCAGTTGGCAGGGTTCAGGTGACAGGATGAGAGTGGGCGAAGAAGTCTGGTGGCTGCGAATGGATTCGCTTAATTTAGAAGTCAGAAGCGCGATCAGCGAACAGATGGTCGCGCTTTTCCTTTGCAGCGCCCTCCTTCCGCTTCCGCACGCTTCCCAAGCTGGCGGAAGAAGGCACGCATTCCGCTCTTTTTTGCGGCGATGTCCATTTCTGCTCCCCAACAGTTCGACGCCTACGCGCGCGAGTATGATGCAGCGCGTCACCGGCTGGTGCCGGATTTCGATGATTTCTACGGTAGCGTGGCCGACGCGCTCGGTTTCAATTTCGCGCCCGACGCCGAGTTTCGCGTTTGCGATTTGGGCGCGGGCACCGGTTTGCTCACGGCGGTGCTGGCGGCGCGTTTTCCGCGCGCGCGGTTCGTGTTGTGCGATGCGGCGCCACAAATGTTAAATCAAGCGCGCGAGCGTTTTGCCGGACAAGAGCGCTTTAGCTTTGAAATGCACGATTTCGCGAGCGAGTCGCTACCTGGAAAGTTCGATGCCGTCGTTTCGGCGTTGGCGATTCACCATTTGGCGCACGAAGCATTGGCGCCGCTATTTGGCCGCGTCCGCGCCGCGTTGAAAGCGGGCGGAGTTTTTGTCAACGCCGACCAAACATTGGGCGTTTCGCCCTTGGTCGCCGCAGCGTTTGAAGCGCGCTGGCAAGCGGATGTCCGCGCCAAAGGTTCGGACGAAGCCGAAATCGCTCTGGCCATCGAGCGACGGCGCGTTGATCGGCACACGCCCTTGGAGTTTCAACTGAATGCTTTGCGCGAGGCCGGTTTCGCCGAAGTCGAGTGCATTTACAAACGGTTTCTCTTCGCGGTTATGGCGGCCTGGATGCCGCGCGATTGAAGGTTAGCGGTTCCTTGTCTGCACCCTTGTATTATCTTGTCTGCACCCTTGTATTATCTTGTATTATAAGGATAGAGATGGTATAATTTAATTCAGTGAAAGCGCGCCGAAGTGGGGAGCCACAAAGCTCCTGCGACGCGCTTTTTTGCTGTGCGCTTGAAGCATTTTCGACATGGAAATTCAACGGCTTGGAAGGGCACTCAAAGGATCACGAACTCTATGGCAGAAACTAAAACTCCTCCCGCTCCTCCTGTGGGCAAAAAAGAGGGCGGCAATTACACCGCAGAAAATATCACCTGGCTCGAAGGCCTGGAAGCCGTCCGGCACCGGCCTGGAATGTATATCGGTTCGACCGATCAAAAAGGCATCTTCGTCTTATGCCGCGAAGTTTTGGACAACTCGACCGACGAAGCGATGGGCGGCCACGCCGATACCGTCACCGTGCGGCTGTTGCCCGATAACGTGGTTTCGGTCGAAGATAACGGACGCGGCATTCCCGTTGACATTCACCCCAAGACCGGACGCAGCGCGCTCGAACTGGTGATGACCGAATTGCACGCTGGCGGCAAGTTCGACGCGGACAATTATAAAGTCGCGGCGGGTCTGCACGGCGTGGGCGTTTCGGTTGTCAACGCGCTCTCGGATTTCACCGAAGTTGTGGTTGACCGCTCGGGCAAAAAGTGGAAGCAGCGCTACGAAAAGGGCGTGCCCGTGGGTGAAGTCGAAGCGATTGGCGAGGCCGACGGAACCGGCACAACGGTGACTTACAAGGCCGATGCCTCAATTTTTCCTTCGATTGATTTGAGCGTCGAGAGCGTTATAAAACGTTTGCGCGAACTGTCGTATCTGGTGCCGACCTGTAAGTTCATCCTGGAGAACCATCGCGTCGAGCCGCCGACTGCGGAATTGTTCGAGAACAAGGGCGGATTGGCTGCGTATTGCCAGCACCTCACCAGCAAGAAAATAGCGGTTCACCCCAAGGCGATTCGCTTCGAGGGCAAGCGCGAAGACGAGACCGGATTGAAGTCCATCGAAGTCGAGGTCGCTCTGCAATACAACGAGGGCTACCACGACGTCATCGTGGCGTTTGGCAACTCGATCCACAACATTCACGGCGGCCTGCACGAGTCGGGCTTCAAGACCGGCCTGACGCGCGCCATCAACTCTTATGCGCGCAAGAAAAACCTCTTGAAAGAGAAGGACGAGCGTTTGGAAGGCGAGGACGTGCGCGAGGGTTTGGTGGCAATTGTTTCGATCAAGGTTTCCGATCCGATTTTCAACGGCCAGGCCAAAGAGCGCCTGAACGGGCCGAGCTTTATTGACGGCGCGGTCAATTCGCTGGTCGGCGAAGGTTTGGCCGAGTATTTCGACGAGAACCCGCGCGTCGCCGAGAAGATCATCGCCAAGTGCATCACGGCGAAACAGGCGCGCGACGCGGCCAAGAAAGCGAGCGAGCTTGTCAAGCGCAAGAGCGCGTTGGAGAGCGATAGCTTGCCTGGCAAGCTGGCCGATTGCAGCGAGAAAGACCCGCGCAAATGCGAGATATTTCTGGTCGAGGGCGATTCGGCTGGCGGTTGTTTTTCGGGCGATACTCTGGTGGCGTTGGCCGATGGACGCAATTTATCGTTCCGCGATTTGGTCGCCGAACAAGATAAAGGCATCGAGCATTTCTGCTACACGATTCGTCGCGATGGCAAAATCGGTCTGGAGCGCGCGATTCACGCGCGTGTAACTAAGCGCGACGCAAACGTTGTGCGCGTGACTTTGGATAACGGCGAGCATATCGTTTGCACGCCGGATCATAAGTTCATGTTGCGCGACGGTTCGTATCAAGAGGCGGCGCTGTTAAAGGCGGACGATTCGTTGATGCCGCTTTATCGGAAGTTCTCGGATGTGAGCGGGAAGAGCATCACCATTAACGGCTATGAAATGGTGACGGATCCGAAGTCGGGTCAATGGCTGTTCACGCACGTTTTGGCCGATTGGTGGAATCGTTGGCAGGGCGTTTACGAGCGCGAAGAGGGCGAACATTGCCATCATCGCGACTTCGATAAGCTCAATAACAATCCGACGAACATCGAGCGTTTGCCCGCCGACGAGCATTTGCAGTTGCATCGAACGCATGTTGGGCGCACTTTGCACCGGCCTGAAGTTATCGAGAAGTGCCGCCAAATTCGTCAATCAGATGAATTTCGCCGTGCTATGAGTGCGCGAATGCAGGAGCCAGAAACGCGCGAAGTTCTGTCGAAACAGGCGAAGAAGCAGTGGCAAAACGCGAATTACCGCGCTTTCATGCTGGCGAAATGGCGCGAGTTCTATGAGACGAACGCCCAATATCGCGCGCTCAATGCCGAGCAATTGGATACGGCGCAACGCGAGTTTTGGAGCAGCGAAGCCAATCGCAACGCGCAAGCCGAGCGCACGCGCGAGTTCTTTGTGGCTCATCCTGAAGCACGCGAAGTTCTGCGTGCTGCGGCGAACGAGCAATGGGACGATGCGGAACTTCGTGCCTGGCGTGCGGAAAAAACGAAAACTCAGTGGACGCCGGAGTTTCGCGAGAGCCGTGCGCAAGCGTTGAAAGCGACTTATCTGCGTAAGTCGCTCAGTGCCTTGCGCGATTGCAAAGGCGATGTCGAAACTTACGAAGCGAATCGTCGCGCCAATCGCGACAAATCGGTTTTGCGTTTCGATTCGTTGTGCGAGCGCTATTTCGATGGCGCCGAAGAAGGCGCGCTCGAAGCGGCGGCTAACTTCAATCATCGTGTTGTTTCGGTCGAAACTCTCGAAGACAGAATTGACGTTTACGACATTGAAGTGCCGGGCACGCACAACTTTGCCCTCGCTTCGGGCGTGTTCGTGCATAATAGTGCCAAGCAGGGGCGCGACCGTTCGTTTCAGGCGATTTTGCCCCTACGCGGTAAAATCATCAACGTCGAGAAGAACCGTTTGGACAAAATCCTGGGCAACGAAGAAGTTCGCGCCATGATTACGGCGTTTGGCACCGGCATCGCCGACCGCGTGGATTACGACGACATCGCCAACCAAATCGAAGATGGCGAACTTAACTTCGATGACGATGGCAACGCGCTCGAACCAATTGACGGCGATGACGATGATAACATGGACGGCGACGATGCGGAGTTGACGTTGGATTTGGACGGCGCGCCCGATTTGAATTCCGATGGTAGCAACGCCTCGACAAACGGTAGCGTGAATACGGCGGTCAAGATGCGGCGCGCGCGCGGCGGCAAAGTCACCTCGGCGTTCGATATGACGCGGTTGCGTTACGACCGCATCATCATCATGTGTGACGCGGACGTTGACGGCTCGCACATCCGCACGCTGTTGCTGACGTTTCTGTTTCGCTATATGCGACCGCTCGTTGAGACTGGGCATATTTATATTGCCAAGCCGCCACTTTATAGTATTCGGCGCGGTAAGAAGCTGGAATATGCCTATACCGACGCCGAGCGCGACCGCATGGTGAAGGGCACGCGCGCCGATGTCGGGCGCTACAAAGGTCTGGGCGAGATGAACCCCGAAGAGCTGTGGGAAACCACGATGTTGCCGGCCAATCGTCTGCTGATTCAGGTGACGATGGATGACGCCGCCGCCGCCGATGAGATGTTCTCGATTCTGATGGGCGATGCCGTCGAACCGCGCAAAGAGTTCATCGAAGCCAACGCCAAGTTGGTCGAGGACTTGGACGTGTAGGAAAGGATAAAGGATGAAAATTGCTTCATCCCCATTTTATCCTTCATCCTTCAGCTTTTATCCTTCCCCCATGTGCCGCCGTTTCTGGCGCCGTTGTCGGACGAACTGCGCGCGAAATGGTTGGGCGACAAAGGCAAGCAATTGACGTTCGCGCAGATTGACGCAAATGCGGGCGGCTTGATTGCGACGACGGTGCGCGACGCGGACGGTTGCGAGCGTGAGCTAACGTTTGTGGCGTTGACGCAACCGGCGCAGCAGTGGCCAAACGTCAAGCGGCGGCGCTTTGAGGAGCTGGAATCGTATGAGGCCGAAGAAGCGTTGTTGCGTGCGGGCGTGAAGTTGGCGTTTAGAGGTTCTTGAAATTATGTCACGAAAATTCTTCGATGAAAGTAAAGAGCAATCTCAGGTGAAAACCGCCATAGTGTCGAAGTATTTCGACCGATGGGCGCAAATCATGATGGCGACTCAAGATAGGAATCCTACGAAGTGGGGAGATGTGATCGCCTATGTGGATCTATTTGCTGGCCCTGGTCGGTTCAAAGACGGAACAAAGTCCACTCCCTTGGTTATTATCGAAAAAGCTATTGCTGATGAGAAATTGAGTGCGAGATTGCAAACTCTGTTTAACGATAAAGACACAGATAATTCCAACTCGTTGCAATCCGCTATCAATGAGTTAGGGGGAATTGACACGCTGAATTTCACTCCGTTGATTATGAACAAAGAGGTAGGTGGCGACATGGTAAAGCTGTTTAGCTCCTATAAGCTCGTGCCAACGTTGTTCTTTGTTGACCCTTGGGGATACAAAGGACTGTCGCTTGAGCTTATCAACGCTGTTATCAAAGATTGGGGATGCGATTGCATTTTCTTCTTCAATTACAACCGTGTCAATATGGGACTTGGCAACGAGTTAGTGGAAGAACATATGAACGCTTTGTTTGGTGTTCGTAAGGCAGACGATTTGAGAGAAAGAGTTTCGAGTTTAGGTTCGGCTGAAAGGGAACTCGTGATTGTCGAAGAAATTGCTCAATCTATAAAGGCAATGGGTGGAGGCAATCGTTACGTTCTTCCTTTTGCATTCAGAAACCCAAACGGCACTCGAACAAGTCATCACTTGATGTTCGTCAGTAAGAACTTCAAAGGATATGAAGTAATGAAGGAAGTCATGGCTGCTGAGAGTTCTATCGCGGTAGAAGGTGTAGCCTCTTTTGAATATAATGCGGCTTCACGGCGCCAACCTTTACTTTTCAATTTGTCGCAGCCATTGGAAGAATTGGGGCAAATGTTGTGGCAGGAATTTCGTGGACAGACTCTCACCATGCTCGAAATCTACGAAAGGCATAATGTAGACAAGCCTTACATTAGGAAGAACTACAAGGATGCTTTGAGTGGCTTGCACGACGACGGTTTAATTTCTGCGCCAACGCGCAGAAAAGGAAGTTTTGGTGACAAGGTTATCGTAACCTTTCCCCAGTAATATCATGGCTGAGAATTCTACTATAGAATGGACTGACGCGACTTTCAATCCTTGGTGGGGTTGCACCAAAGTCTCGGACGGTTGCAAATTCTGCTACGCCTTGTCCATCGCCAATCGTTTCAGTCCCGATATTTGGGGGCCAAGCGTGGAACGACGAACTTTTGGCGAGAACCATTGGCGCGAGCCGCTACGTTGGAACCGAAGGGCAGAAGAAAAGGGCAAACGCACGCGCGTTTTCTGTGCTTCCATGGCCGATGTGTTTGATCCCGATGCGCCCGCCGATGAGCGCAAACGTTTATGGGATTTGATTCGCGCAACACCGAATCTCGATTGGCAAATTCTCACCAAGCGTCCCCAACTCATCGCCCAAGATTTGCCGCCGGACTGGGGCGATGGTTATCAAAACGTTTGGCTCGGCACAAGCGTAGAAAATGAACGCGTTTTGAATCGTATTGAGTCACTCACGGCAGTGCCCGCTGTTGTTCACTTTCTATCGCTCGAACCGCTGATTGGGCCGCTTTCCAATTTGCCGCTCGATGGCATTGAATGGGCAATTGTGGGCGGCGAAAGTGGGCCGGGCGCTCGCCCGATAAAAGCCGAATGGGTCGAAGAAATTCGGCTGCAATGTGAAACCGCAAATGTCCCATTCTTTTTTAAGCAATGGGGTGGCGTGCGGAAAAAACAGAACGGACGCGAACTCAACGGGCGTTTCTACGATGAAATGCCGCGCGTTTGTCAACCAACCTTTTAAAACCTAAAACAAATCATGTCAGATCAAAATCCCAATGGCGCCAATGGCGCGGACGCTCCAGGCGCCCCCGAATTTCAACCCGAACAGCCCGCTTTTGCGCGGCAGGTCATTCAGATGCGCATCGAAGACGAAATGCGCGTTTCTTACACGCGTTATGCGATGTCGGTTATCGTCGGGCGCGCTTTGCCCGATGCGCGTGACGGCCTCAAGCCGGTTCACCGCCGCATCCTTTACGCGATGTATGACCAGAATATGTTGCCCGACCGTCGTCGCGAAAAATGCGCGTCCGCCGTTGGTGAAGTGCTGAAGAAGTATCACCCGCACGGCGACCAATCGGTTTACGATGCTCTGGTGCGTATGGCGCAGGATTTCTCCATGCGCTATCCGCTCGTGGACGGACAAGGCAACTTTGGCTGTTTTACCGGCGATACCAAAATCAAGTTGCTCGACGGAACTGAGCAAACCTTCGAGCAATTGGCGCAGTTGCCCAAAGGCGAATCGTTCGCGGTTTACTCGGTTGACAAAGATGGCCGCGTCGTTGTCGGCAAAGGCCATAGTTCGCGCGTTACGCGCCGCGATGCCGAATTGGTTGAGCTTTCATTCGACGATGGTTCGAGCGTCCAATGCACGCCCGACCACCGGTTTATGTTGCGCGATGGCTCGTATAAAGAAGCGCAAAATCTGACGATTGACGATTCGTTAATGGCGGGTTATTTTGAAAAGGCGCCACTCAAAAAAGGCTTGAAGGATTACTTGCGAGTTTTGCAACCCGTCACTGGGGAATGGCAATGGGTGCATCGTCTGGCCGATGAGTTCAATCTTGGGCGCGGATTGGCGCCAGAAGTGAACGGATTGTTTGTGCGGCATCATCGCAACTTCGACCGCTTTGACAATCGTCCCGAAAACATCGAACGTCTGAGTTGGCGCGCGCATTCGCTGGTTCACACCAAACATCTGAATCTGATGCGCCAGCAAAAAGGTTTTGAAGAGGCACGCGTTGCGGGAATGCGCCGTTACTTCGCGGAGAACCCCGAAGCGGTCGAAGTGATTCGCCAACGCATGATCAAGCGCAACAAAACCGCAGAATATCGCGCTAAGTTTGCGCCGGATCATCCGCGTCAGATGGCATTCAAATTGTGGGAGAATCCACAGATGCGCGGAATTCATCGTCAGAAAATCCTGCTACAATGGCAAGACCCAACCTTTCGTGAAGCTCATCTCGAAGGGCGCAAGAAAGATTGGGCGCGTCGTCAAAGCGAGAATCCAAATGCGATGCAGGAGATGGCCGCTCTTGCATCCGAGGCGCGAACCAAATTGTGGGCTACCGAAGATTATGGTCAGCGCGTGATGCGCACCAAAATCAACGGTTACGTTTCGCGCTTGCTGGCGCAACATGGACGCGAGCAAATCACGCCCGAATTCTATGACGCCCAGCGCGACGCTAATTGGATTCCCAATAGCGAAAAGGCGACTGGCTACTTTGGCACCTTCGACGCTTTGCTCGAATCTGCTTTAACACATAATCATCGTGTCGTCAAGATTCTCTGGCTCTCCAAGAGCGCCGATGTCTACGATATTACCGTTGATGAGCATCATAATTTCATGTTGGCTAATGGCTGTGTTGTTCATAATAGTGTAGATGGAGATTCGCCTGCCGCTTATCGCTATACTGAGGCGCGCATGGCGCCCATCTCCGCCGAATTGCTACGCGACATCGAATCGGACACGGTGGACTTTGGCCCGAACTTCTCGGAAACCACGACCGAACCGACGGTTTTCCCTTCGGTTTATCCGAACCTGCTGGTCAACGGCAGTTCGGGCATCGCGGTTGGCATGGCGACCAACATTCCACCGCATAACCTGGGCGAAGTTTGTGATGCCGTCGCGATGTTGGTGGATAATCCCAACGCTTCTGTTGACGATTTGCTCACGGTTATTCATGGCCCCGACTTCCCGACGGCTGGGCTGATTCTGGGTAAGAAGGGCATTCGCAGCGCTTTCGAGACCGGGCGCGGTTCGGTCATCATGCAGGCGCGCGCGACGATTGAGCCGATGGAGGGTGGGCGGCACGCGATCATCATCACCGAAATTCCGTATCAGGTCAACAAGGCGACGCTGATTCAGAATATCGCGCAGTTGGCGCGCGACAAGAAAATTGACGGACTGACCGACGTGCGCGACGAATCCGACCGCACCGGTATGCGCATCGTTATCGAAATGCGACGCGACGCCAATCCCAATGTCGTGCTGAACTTCCTGTATAAGCACACGGCTTTGCGCACCAGTTTCGGCGTAAATACACTGGCGCTTGTGGAACAGCAGCCGAAGATGTTGCCGCTTCGTCGCGCGCTCGAAGTCTTCATCGGGCATCGCGAGGAAGTCATCGTGCGGCGCTCGAAGTTTCAGTTGTCTAAAGCCGAGGCGCGCTCACATATCCTGGAAGGTTTCCGCGCGATTCTGGCTTCGATTGACGACGTGATCGCGCTAATTCGCAGTTCGCAATCGCGCGACGATGCGCGCCAGAAGCTGATTAACGAAGGCGTTCCGGCCTATGTTGACGGCGCGCCCGCGTCCAACGGCGAGATGGTGACGCTGTCGGAGATTCAAGCCAACGCGGTTTTGGATATGCGATTGGGTCAACTGACGCAGTTGGATCGCATGAAGATTGACGACGAGTTCGCCGATTTGCAGAAGGAAATTGAGCGTCTGCGTGGCATCATTGATAATCCCGCGCGCGTGCAACAGATCATCAAGCAGGATATGGCGCGCATCAAGAAGGAATACGGCAACCCGCGCCGCACTCAGATCATTGATCGCGAGGCGCAGGATTTGAAACCCGAAGATTTGATCGCCGAAGAGGATGTCGTCGTCACCATCACGCGCGACGGCTACATCAAGAAGCTGCCCAAAGATACCTATAACGTGCAAAATCGCGGCGGGCGCGGCAAGGTCGGCCTGACCAAGAAAGAGGAAGATCAGGTCGAACATTTGTTCGTTTGCACGACGCATAATATCTTGCTCGTCTTCACCAACAAAGGCACGGTTTATCAACTGAAGACCTACGAAATTCCGACGGCTTCGCGGCAGGGCAAGGGCACCTCGATTCGCAACCTTCTGCAGACCGAAACCGGCGAAGTGGTGACGGCGGTTTTGAATATCTCCGAGTTCTCCGACGACCGTTATCTGTTCATGGTGACGCGCGAGGGCACGGTGAAAAAGACTTCGCTGTCGGATTACTCGACGCGTTTGCAGAAGGGGCTGATCGCCATCAAGTTGCAGGGCAAAGACGAACTGCGTTTTGTGTTTCAGACCGACGGCAAAAAAGAGATTATTCTGGCCAGCCGTCAGGGCATGAGCGTGCGGTTCAACGAGAGCGATCTGCGTCCGATGGGCCGCAACTCGCAGGGCAACATCGGGATGCGCTTCAAGAACAAGAACGATTATATCGTCGGCGCCATCGCCGCCGATCCCGAAGAAGGCGTTTTGACGGTTTCGGAGTTGGGATTGGGCAAGCGTTCGCAGGTCAAGGATTATCGCTTGCAGACCAGGGGCGGGACGGGCGTTATCACGCTCAAAGTCACCGAGAAAACCGGCGAGTTGGTCGCCTTGAAGAGCGTGGATGAGGACGACGAACTGATGATTATCAGCAAAAACGGCATCATCATCCGTTCGCGCGTGGACAACATCCGCGAGACCGGACGCGTCGCGCAGGGCGTGAAACTGATTAACCTTGACGAAGGCGATAAAGTCGCGGCGGTCGCGAAGATCATTCAAGACCCCGAAGGCGATGCCGAAGTGATGGGCGACGAAGACGCCGCAAGCGATGAAGAAAAACAGGGACAGTTAGCGTTGGGAACTTAAACGCCAATGGGAGAACAGCGCCGCTCGTGAAAACGGGCGGCGCTTTTTGTTTGGCATCGTGCGGTTCACCGCGTCCTAATGCGTCTTCACAGGAGTTTCTGTTCTATGCGAATACGGCGGCATTCCTGTCTGGAACGCGCCCGTGAGGGCGATTACTATTTTATAGGCCTCACGGGCGCGCTCCAAACGGGAACAAAACGCCATCGAACAAGAACTCCTGTGAAAGCACACTAAGTAGTCAGACACAATTAGGTTAACCCGTTTTTGAGAAGGCTCATTTACCTGTGGCGGGGCTTGCGCCCTCTTCCAATCTTGGTGCGAAGGTGAGTTCCCAATTGGAAGAGGACGCAAGCCCCGCCACAGGTGATACCAAGTCCGAAGCCGGACTTGGTATAAGTGAGCGAGCAAAGCGGATAATCAAACCTAATTTTGTCCGTCTACTTACCCGAATAGAACATCGTAATCTCCGGTGAAATCATGCCAGCGAATATAGGAGTTAAGCAGTTGTGCAGTTACGCCCACTTTTGATCCGGCTGAAATTCCGCGCTCGACTACGGCATATCACCACTAATTGACCACGAAAAACTTCGACCGCTCCTTCGAATTCATCTCGCGTCGCGTGCGGCATCCTCTCGGCGGCGGCGCGGCGGCGCGGCGGTTCGACGTTGGGCGAGACGGCGTTGTGCTTACATCGTCGTTTTAACGAAGGTTGATACCTTTTTGTGGCTGCGAATTCATTCGCTTAACCCCTACCGCTCCCGCAACTTGCTCGCGACTTCGGGCGCGACCATCTGCACAGTAAAACACCTCATTCCTAACCCGCGCGCCCGTCTTTTACCGTCACTTCGCCCGCGCTGTGGCTTTCCAGGGTGCCCTCGAACGGCACCGACTGATTGGCCTTGAACGATGGCAACGTTTGTGGCGCGGTCGCCTTGAGATTCACCGTAACTTTCAGGGTTCCGTCCGCGCTTTTGCAGTTGATGACGAGAGGCCCGCTCGCCGCGTTGCCCAGCCTGACGAACTCGCCGCGCCAACTGATCTTCTGGCCCTTGACCGATTGCCAGTAAAGCGTCTGTTGTTGCGGCGTGCCGTTGGTGAGATTGGCGTAGAGTTCGTCGAAAGTTGGGCCACTTGCCAACGCGACTTCGGTCGGCGGCGTTGCCCCAATTGTAGGCGCGACGGCAGGCACAGTTGTCGCGTCGGCGGTCGGCGCGAGCGTTGGCGAAACGGCGGCGGGCGCAATCGGCGCGGGCGCGGACGCTGTCGCGATGGGCTTTGGCGCGACGGTAACGGTTGTGGGCGCCAGTTTTTTGCCCGGCAACGCCCATAATCCCATGCCCAGAACTAACAAGCCCACTCCGCCCACGACCAGCGCCCAAACGGGGACGGCCACTTTGCGCGACGTCCGTTCCGAAACGCTCGGCGCGTCGGGCGTCGCTTGCGGTTCAAGAGTCGGCGCCGAAGTTAAGTCGCCCTCTACTGCCGGAGTGACGACGGTTTTGGCGCCCGCGTCATCGGGCGCGGCGACGGGTTTTTGCGGCGCGTTTTTGGGCGCGACATAATCGGGCGCCCACGGCAGAGCCGCGCCACATTTATAGCATTTCTCGACGTATTTCGAGTTCTTGGCGCCGCAGACGGCGCATTGGCCGAGGTCAACTTTCATGATTGGGATTCGGGTTTACAACGGTGTTTCTACAAAGCCATCGGCAACTTTACCGGCAATAGCGCTCAGGGCGGCGAGCGAAAAAGATTGGAGCATGAGAGGAACGCGCAGTTTAGCTCATGTTAAATTGCTATCATGACGATTCAGGAATCAGAAGTGAGGAGCCAGGAGTTGCGGATTGAGACAGTTTGTCATTCTTCGACTTCGTTCCTTCGGTTGCGCGCAGAATGACAAACTGTCTCAATCCGCAACTCCTGACTCCTGACTAATTCCCCTTTATCGTCACTTACGTCGCGACCTTGACATCTTCTAACCGTCCCAGTCGTCGCACTTGCGGCCACGCGAGGCCAACAGCGAGAGCGATTAAAACTGTGATAAACCCGCCGCCCGCGACGGCGATGACCGGCGTCAGGAACTGCGCGGCCAATCCCGATTCAACTTCGCCGATTTCGTTACTCGTGCCGATAAACACCGAGTTGACCGCGTTGACGCGTCCGCGCATTTCGTCGGGCGTCAGCAATTGCACGAGCGTATGGCGCACCACGACCGACACGTTATCCGCCGCGCCCAATATCGCGAGGGCGCTCAGCGATAACAGGTAATTGCGCGAAAAGCCGAAGACAATCGTCGCCGCGCCGAAAGCCGCGACCGCCCATAACAATGCCCGACCCGCGCGCGGCATCGGTGGGCGAATCGTCAGAAACAGCGCCATCACAATCGCGCCGACGGCGGGCGCGGCGCGCAGTGGCCCCAATCCGGCGGCGCCGACCAAAAGAATATCTTTGGCGTAAATCGGCAACAACGCCGTCGCGCCGCCAAACAACACCGCGACCATATCGAGCGTAATCGTCGAGAGAATTAAGGGTTGCGCGCGCACAAATTTCCAACCGGCGACCACGCTCTCCCAGCCCAACTTTTCCTTCGAGCGCGTTTGTTGCAGTGGGCGCATCTGCGCCAGAAACACACAAAATATCAGTCGCCCCAACGAATCCATCGCGTAAATCTCGGCTTGTCGCCCGAAGTAATGAATCAAATATCCGCCCGCGACCGGCCCGATTGTCGAGGCCAACTGTCCGCGAATCGAACTCCACTTGGTCGCTTCGGGAATCAACCTGAGCGGCACCACATTCGTCACCAGGGCGCCCAACGCGGGCCCCATGAACGCGCCAAAAATGCCGTTGAGCAAAATCAATCCGTAGAAAAAGGGGAGCGGCAACTTCAAATACGAAACCAACGCCAGGAGCGCCAGACAAACTACCGCGCCCATTTCGGCGAATAAAGCGATGCGGCGGCGGTCGCGCCGGTCGGCCAAAGTTCCGGCGGGGAGCGCCAGAAAGATCACCGGAAGGGCACTCATCAAGCCCAATAGCGCCAGCGAAAAAGGCGCGCCGGTGCGCGAGTAAAGCTCCCAACCCGCCGCGACATTGGTCATCTGCGAGCCCGCCGCCGCGAAGGCGCCGCCCCACAGATAACGCCGAAAATCGGGGACTTTCAAAACCGCATATCGGGAGTAAACCGGTTCCGCGTCTTCGCATTCGGCATCTTCGCCGAGTTGATGTTCGACTTCGCTTTGTAGCGGCGCGGCGGTGCGTTCGGGTGGCTCGAATTCGGGTTCGTTGGTCGTGGGCATTTTTATCGGATAACGGATTAGGGAATACGAATGCAGAAAGCGCGGAGGTTTTCCCTCACCCCGCCTTCGTGGAACTCAGAACTGCCTTGGCTCCGCCAGGCGACCACTCCCGAAGGGAGAAGGGAAGTAGGCGAAATTACAATTCGGAGCTAACTCGAAACTTCCGAGCCAGCTCTATCACATAACTGCGCCCACTTCCCTTCTCCCTTCGGGAGTGGTCGCCTGGCGGAGCCAAGGCAGTTCTGAGTTCTACGAAGGCGGGGTGAGGGAGAACCTCCGCGCTTTCTGCATTCGCGCGACTATCCGAAACTACGCGTGTTTCATGCTCAGCGCCTGCGAAATCAGCACCGTCGCCTTGCTTTTGTTGAGCGTGTAAAAGTGCAGTCCGGCCACGTTGTTGGCCAGCAAATCTTCGCACTGGTGAATCGCGTATTCGATGCCCGCCGCGTGAACGCTCTGCGGATCGGATTCCAGACTTTCCATCTGTTCCAAGAGGGGATTGGGGATTTTGGCGCCGCACATCGTCACGAACCGTTTGGTCTGCGCGATGTTCAAAACCGGCATCAGTCCGGCGACGAGCGGCGCCGTGATGCCCATGCCCTGGCAACGGTCGCGCCAACGATAAAAGTCGGCGTTGTCAAAAAACAGTTGCGTGATGACGAACTGCGCGCCGTTGTCCAACTTCTGCTTGAGATATCTGGCGTCGCGCTCCAGGTTCAGGCACTGCGGATGGCCTTCGGGATAACCGGCCACGCCGATGCAAAACGGATGGCGCTCGGCGGTAAATTTGACCAAATCGTCGGCGTTGGCAAAGCCGCCTTCGGTGACCGAAAACGTCTGCTGACCGGGCGCGGCGTCGCCGCGCAATGCCAGAATGTTGCGGATGCCCGCGTCCCAGGCTTTGTCCAGCAGTTCGCCGATTTGGTCGCGCGTATAACCGGCGCAGGTCAGGTGACTCATCGAGGGAAAGCCGACCTCGTTTTGAACGCGCGCGGTCAAATCAATCGTCGGAGGCGCACCGCCGCCGGTTCGCGTGATCGAGACAAACGAAGGTTTCAGAGGCTTGAGTTCTTCGATGACGCCCATCAATTGGGCTTCGCCTTCTTCGTTTTTGGCCGGAAAAAATTCAAATGAAAGCGTTGGGGCGCCGTTGGAAAAGAGTTCGTCAATTCGCATAGTGGGAACAGTTTAGTTGGCGCGACGAAAGCGAAACGGCGAAATATGAAATAGTTCGTTGCGGATGGCGAATGGCTCCCATCGCAGTCGCGGCTTGTCTCTGTTGTTTTACTCAGCGTTAAACTAACGCGTTTGATAAAAGCGTTTTAACTTCGCCCGTGCCAGCGAGTAAATTCGCGGCTGAAAGGTCTACCCTGACTCCGTCGGGTGCCCATCGAAAGTCCGCCTTCGTGGACATAGCGCGTCCCCGTAGGGGGACGACAGGCGGAACGCCTTTCAGCCGCGAATTTATTCGCTGGCACGGGCGGAGCTACAACGCATAAGTTCTGAGGAACTGACCTGGCCCCTTTTACATGAGTTCGCGCATTTTCTTAGTCAACGTTGAGCCGCCCGAAATTCGCGTCGCCGAAGTGCGCGGTGGGCGTCTCTTCGACCTCGACATCGAGCGCGGCGGGCGTCTGCTGGGCAACATCTATAAAGGCCGCGTCGAGAACATCGTCACCGGCATGGACGCCGCCTTCGTGGACATCGGCAAAAAGCGCAATGCCCTGCTTTATGTCGGCGATATCGTCACCTCGAAACTCGGCCCGATCAACACGCTCATTCAGCCGCGCCAGGAGCTGTTGGTTCAGGTCGCGCGCCCGCCGGTCGGCACCAAGGGCGCGCGCGTCACGACGCGACTTTCGTTTCCAGGAAGAGCCGCCATTCTGGTCGCGGGCGGCGACGGGAGCGGCGTTTCCAAGCGCATTTCGTCCGAAGAAGAACGCTCTCGATTGCGCCGCATCGCCGACCGTTTGCGTCCGCTCGATCACGGCCTGATCATCCGCACCGAAGCCGACGGCCTATCCGAAGCCGAAATCGGCGCCGATGTGGATTTGCTGATGCGCCAGTTAAATACCGTGCTCGCGAGCGGACGCGAGGCCGCCGCTCCGAGTCTGGTTCACGAAGATTTGGGCTTGCTGGGTCGCATCGCCCGCGACCGATTGAGCGACGACGTGAGCGCGATTTATCTTGATTCACGCGATGTTGCCGAAACTTTCCGGGGGCAAATCCGCGAACTGGCGCCACATCTGGCGCGGCTGATTCAGTTCTACGACGAGCCGATGCCGCTCTTCCAACGCTTCGGCATTGACCGCGATGTGGCTTTGGCCGCCGAGCGCCAGGTGCCGTTGCCACGCGGCGGCTCGATTGTGATTGATGAAGCCGAAGCTCTGGTCGCGATTGATGTCAACACCGGTTCGTTCACCGGCAAAAAGGGTCTGGCTGAAACTGTCGTCGCCACGAATTTGGAAGCCGTCGCCGAGATCGCGCGACAATTACGCGCGCGCGATTTGGGCGGCATTATCGTGGTGGACTTCATTGATATGGACAAAACGCGCGACCGCGTAAAAGTCTTGAACGCTCTCGAAACCGCGCTCAAAGACGACCGCAATCGCACCCGAATCGTGCAGGTTTCGCCGTCGGGACTGGTCGAGATGACGCGGCGGCGCGAGAGCCAATCGTTGCGCGCGGCGCTGGGCGAGCCGTGCCCGCGTTGCGGCGGGGCCGGATTCGTGGCGCGCGGCGAGTCGGTCGCCATTGACGCGCGCCGCCAGATTCGGGCGCTGGCGAGCGGCATCGAAGGCGCGCAGTTTCTGGTGCAGATGCACCCGGCGACGGCCTGCGATTTTATCGGCGAAGACGGCGAATGGGTGCGCGCGCTCGAACTCGAAACCACCGCCCAAATTTGGCTGCGCGCCGACGAAAACTTGCCGACCGATCACGCGCACTTCGAGCGCATCGCCTCCCCGCCGCGCGCCTTGGAAGTGGGCGCGCTGTTGCCGCTACCGATGGGCGCGCGCTTCTATCCCGCCGAAGGCCCACAATTTTGTGTGCTGAACCAAACGCTCGTCGCGCTCGATACATTACCGGAGAAAGTCGAGGGCAGTTATAAAGCGGGCGTTATCGAGATTGTAGAATCGGGTCGTCATTACGCGATTGGAAAATTGAACGGCTTTTAGCCACCAAGGACACCAAGAAGACATCTGCCCAGAGGGCGCCCAGGCACAAAAAGGAGGAAAGGGTCAACTGAAAAAGAACTCACATTGATTTTTTGTTCTTCGTGCCCCTTTGTATCTCTTGGTGTCCTTGGTGGCTAAAAAATCAAACGGCCAAAACCGCGCCATAACTTTCCCAATAACTGATGAATTATTCTTCCATTGCGATGTTGGGCGACGGCGTGTTCGGACGCTGGGGCGCCGACTGTCCCGAACTGCGCACCGAATTAGGGCGGCTTTATACCCAATCCACCTTCGATATTTCTAATTTTGGGCGCGACGAAGCGCGCATCGGCAACGCTCTCTGGCGCATCGCCAACGATAGCGGCGACGCCAAAAACGTCGCTTACATCAACCCCGACATCACCATTATCGAAGGTTGCGCCTACACGCAATTTTGGGACGGCCCCGAAGGTTTGAGCGAATACCGCGATATTCTGCGCCGCATCTGGGACGAAATCGAGCGCACCACGACCTCAAAACGCCTGTTCTGTCTGGCCGCCGCGCCACCGCGCGATCAGTTTTTGGATGGCCTGGAAAATTTCCACAACACCAGCAAAGCCACGCGAGGCCGCTTCGCCGACGGCGTGAAGATGTTCATCGAAGAAGCCCGCGCCATCGCCGAAGACGAAGGCTGGCCCATCGCTGACATCGACGCCGAAGTGCAGCGCCGCGCCAAAGACGGCGAAAACGCGCGCCGATTCTGGGATCAAAACGGCAATTTTTACCCATCGCGCTACGGCTACGAACTGGCCGCCCGCGTCATCGTGCGTGAATTAGACAATAATCGATTTATCGAAGAACGGATCGCGAAATAGGGATTCGGATGTCGGACGGTTTGTGGAAAGTAGAAACTTTTATTGTCAACCGCGATTCGCGCAGCCGCTACAGTGGTTCGTTTCGCATTTACCCGCCCAACTCGGGCAAACCGTCGGGCGGCGGCAGCGTCAAGATCAGGGTGTTGAGCTTCGACGACAGTGATGGCTCGCCCGCGCGCTGGAGCTATCACGCGAGTTATAGCTATTAAACATTTGGCACAATTCGGGAGCAACTTTCACGTCTGCGGGGCTAGCGCCCTCTTCCAATCGCCAAAGTCACAAGGCTATCGTTGCCAGGCAAAGCGATAAAGCCTCGCGATTGGAAGAGGGCGGTAGCCCCGCAGACGTGAAAGTTGCTCCCGAATTGTGCCAAATGTCTATTAAGGCCGGAGCCGCACCTTCCCAATAAATTTCCCATGTCCACAACCAAATCTTCCGCAGTGTCGCCATTTTCGGCGGGCAGTCTGTGGGCGGCGCTGGCGGGCGCGGGCGGCGGCTTGCTATCGTTTCCCATCGGCGAAATCGTCGGTTCGCTGACCGACTCCACTGGCGGCGCGCCCACCGATGACATCATCGGCCTCCTCGTCGGTTCGGGGTTGTGGTCGGGCGCCATCGGGCTGACGATTGGCGCGGCGATTCTGATTTACGATAACCTGCGCAGCCTGCGCGGGCAGTGGCACCGCGACCTGTTGCTGGCGCTCCCGATATTGTTCGCGCTCTCTTTTGTGGGCGGCGTGACGGGCCAGATTTCGTATCTGTTCATCCAAAATTCGGTTACGCGCGGCATTGGCTGGGCGCTGATGGGCGCCGCCATCGGCGTTGGTGTCGGCGCGGTTCGCCGCGATATGTTGCAGTCGGCGCGCGGCGCGATGGGTGGCGCGATGGGCGGATTTATCGGCGGCTTCATCTTCGACGGCCTGACTTCGATCAGCGACGCCGGAGGCGGTTCGCTGTCGCGCGCTGTCGGGCAAATCGTCATGGGCGCGTTGATCGCCCTGCTGATGCGCGTGGTGCAAGACGCGCTCAAAAGCGCCTGGCTGCTGGGCATCTCGACCGGCCCTTACGAGGGCAAAGAGTATCCGCTCAACACGTCACGCGTCACGGTGGGCCGCGACGATTCCAACGCCATCGCGTTGTTTCGCGAAGAGAGTTTGCCGCGCACGATGGGCGCTTTGGTGTTTCAAAATCAGCAGTGGTTCTGGCAGGGCGAGGCCATACAAATCAATGGCACTCCCCACGAAAACGCGCCAGTTTCGGCGGGCGATACGCTGCAAATCGGCGCCACCAAGTTCCGCTTTCTGGCGCGCTCGGCCAAGGCGCCTCAAGGCCCGACGCCGACTTACCAACCGCCTCCCGTCGTGCCGCCGCCCGCCGTTTATGTGCCGCCACCCGCCAACGCGCCGACGGTCGCCGCCGACAGCGCGCCGACAATCGCCGATTGGTCGCAACCGACGGGAGCGAACGCGCCGACGGTGCGCGCCACGATTCGCGCCACGATGCCGCCGTTTGCTCTGGCGTCGCTGAGCGGCAAACTGCTGGCGATTCCCGTCTGCGAACAGCCGATTACCATCGGGCGAACGGCGGGCAACGACCTGATGTTGGCCGATGCGGGCGTGTCGTCGCGCCACGCGCAGTTGCAGTGGACGGGCGGCGCGCTTCACCTGACTGATCTGGATTCGACCAACGGTAGCTTCGTCAACGGCGAGAAGCTGACGCCTCATGTCGCGCGCCGCCTGAAGGTCGGCGACCGTCTGCGCCTGGGGCAGCTCGACTTCGGATTGCGGATTTTGTGAGTGTGACTCTGACTTGCGCTTCTTCAAGGGTGGATTGACGGATGAGTTGCCGTTGTGAACCGCGCGCGTAAGCAAGTCGGCCTGCCGTTAGAACACGCGTCCTCTTCACGTTGAAGACAGAGATCAAGGTCTGCGGCGGGCCGACTTGCTTACGCGCGCGGTTCACAACGGCAATTCACCCTTGAAGAAGCGTTAGCTCGCCCCATGAAACTCAACCGCTCCGCCCTCACTCTCCAGCGCCGCAAGCGCCTCGCGTTATTCTTCGGAATCGGCACGTTGTCGTGGCTGCTTTATACTGCCGTTCGCTCGCAGATTTTGCTGGCCAACGGGCGCGCTATCGGCGCGCACAGCGCGACTTTCGCGCGCGACACTTTCGTCGGCGAAGCGGGCGCGCCCGCCTTCACCTATCTGGCGATGGGCGATAGCACAGGGGCCGGTTGGGGCGCCGCCACGTTGCAAGCGACGTATCCATATTTGGTCGCGCAGGCGGTCGCCCAACGCGGGTTTCGCGTGCATATCGTCAACGTCGCGAAGGGCGGCGCGACGGCGCGCGATGTGGCGGTTAATCAACTGGCGTCAATCGCCGAGGTAAAGCCCGACTTAATCACGCTTTCGGTCGGCGCCAACGATACCACGCACGGCACTGCACCCGAAGATTATCGGCGCGATTTAAAGGCGATTCTCGCGGCGCTGGAGACGAGTTCGGCGCGCCAAATTTTGGCCGCCGACACGCCCGATATGTTTCTGGCCCCGGCGCTTCCACTCCCGCTTTCGTGGGTGACGGCGCGACGGGCGCGCGCGCAAAACGCGGTCTTACGCGAATTGACGCAGGGATCGCGCGTTCAAATCGTCGAGCTTTACAAGAAAGGCAAATTGGACGAACCCCAGCTTTACGCCGCCGACCGTTTCCATCCATCATCGGCGGGTTACGCGCGTTGGGCGCGACTGTTTATCGAGCGGTTATAGCACAGCGAACCTAAACGGATTGTAAATCTGAGTAGAACACTTCTGAGTAGAACACTATAGATGGCGGGAAATTTCAAATTCTCCTAATTGCCGCTGCCCAGAAACATCGCGAGCAGATAGATCGCCCACAAAATGGTGCCGATAATGCCCATGATGCGTCCGGCCTGAACGGTGCCCCTATCGCCGGGGTCGTCGTCGCCATAAGCGGCAAGCGCGTTGTTGCCCGTCACCCAGGCGACGGGCGCGAAGATGCCGCAACAGAAAAATCCCAGCACTCCATAAGTCAACACCGTGCCGCCCTGCTTTTGCGCGAACGGGCGCGCCGCCGGACTATAACCGCCGCCCTGCGGACTGGCAATCGGTGGAACATGGGGGTTTGGTTGCGGAGCGACCGGAGCGGGCGCCATGCTCACCGCCGGATCGGGCGGCAGCTTGCGCAGTGCCGTCACAATCAGCGTAATCAGGCGGCGCGTCTCGTCTTTGCCGCGCCCGTAATCGCTGACGGTTAACGTGTTAGCCGGACGCGATGTGACCGTCACCATCACGCCGCGATTGTCCTGCGTGACCTGGCCGGTGATGCTCTGCGAGTTGGAGCGCAAGTCCCTGCCGGTCGAGCCGACGACGCGATAATTGGGCGCATCAAGCTGCGGTTGCGCGATGCCAAACGACACGAAGCAACGCTGAATCGCCGTCAAAACTTCGGGTGGCGACGCGTTGGTAATCAACTGATTCTCGGTGATCTGCGTGACCGTCGCGTTGGCACTCGTGGGCGCGCCGGGCGCCGGAACCAACGGCGAATTGGAAGGCGCCGATTGGCCCCAGCCGCCCGTGCTCGCGGGCGTTTTGTCCAAATCCACGGACGGAACGAGCGGCGCGGATTGCGGACGTTGCAGCGCGTCCAGAAACGCGCCGACGTTTTGCGGACGCTCGCTCGCCTTGACCTGCATCGCCCACACAATCGCGTGGGAAAAGGTCTGCGAGAGTTTAGGATTGAGCGCGCGTGGCGGCTTGAGTTCGACACCCGCCGCGCGGTCGGTCGCCTGGGGCGGCATCTGTCCGGTGACGGCATGATAAAGCGTCGCCGCGAGCGCGTAAATATCGGTGTAAGCGCCAAAGCGCGCCTGTTGACCGTATTGCTCCAGAGGCGCATAACCCGGCGTCAACATCGTGGTTTGCCGCACGGTTTTGCCACTCGCAAAGGCGCGCGCCGTGCCGAAGTCAATCAGCACGACGCGGCCATCTTTGGTCAGGCAGATGTTGTCGGGCTTGAGGTCGCGATGGATAATGCCCGCCTGATGAACCACTTTCAGCGCGCCGCCGACTTTCTCGGCAATCGAGACCGCTTCGGCTTCGTCCAACATCGTTGTCTCGGCCATGCGCTTGCTCAAAGTCGTGCCTTCGAGGAACTCCATCACCATATAAGCGGTGTTGTTCTCCTCGAAGACGCCGAACACGCGCACGATGCCCGCATCGGAAAAGCGCGCCAGAGTGCGCGCCTCTTCGATGAACTTGGCCTTGACTCCGGCATAATCGGCGGCGGACAGGGTGCCGCCGGGCTGCACGGTCGAGTCGTGGCGGGCGCAACCTTGCGGGAAGAACTCTTTGATGGCAACGTAGCGCCGTAAACTCAGATCGCCGCCTTTGTAGGTGATGCCAAAGCCGCCTTGCCCCAGGACTTCGCCGACGGCGTAGTTGCCGTTGTTCAGGCGAACGCCTTTGGGCAGATGCGGCGAATAAGCGGCGGGGGCGATGCCGTGACTGGAGGTGCCGCCGGTTGCAATGCCGGGCGTGCCACTGACGGGCGTGCCGGTCGCACTCAGGCCCAGCGCCGCGCCGCACGCGGCACAGGTCTGAGCGTTATCGGGGTTGTGGTGTCCGCAAACTGCGCAAAGCATAAATGTTGAGTGTGATAAATTGGAGTTTACGGAAAACCCTCGTGCTTTCCGCAAATCCTACGTTCCCGTCAGGCGCCGAATCTCTTCGGGCGACAGGCCGCCGCGTCCGTCGTCGCCCACGACTGCGGTTTTGATCGTCTTGGTCTTTAGCCCCAACTGAACCGTTTTGGCGGTGCCCACCGAAATCGTGCCGCTCGCGTTCAATTCGTCCATGGCATTGTTCAGCATCTGCGTCATGGCGGCGTTGCCCAAACGCTGCGTCATGCCCACCGCGATCTGCAACGTCTGCCCCGCGCGCGACGCGTCAACCGTCGCCAACCGCACCGCGTCCTCGACCAATCTGCCCACGTTCTTCTGTTGCACATAGCCGATGATCTCGGCATCAACGGCGGCAATCGCCGCTTCGTCGGTGGTGAACTCGATGAACAGATTTTCGGGCGCAAACTCCTGCACGCGATTCAAGCCCGGCGCGGTGGCGACCAAACCCAACTGCGAAATCCGCACCCTTGAGGGCGGGCGCTCGACGCCTTCGACGGTCAGCTCGAAGATAAATACGGTGAAATCGCCCTTCTCGATGTTGCCCAATCTCAGTGGTTTATCGGCAGCGTTGACATCGGCCAGGTTGGGATAAACCCGCGTCACGCTACCCACGCTCACGCCTTTGACGCTGGAAATCGTCGCCTTTAAATCAGTCACGACTTCGTTGATGCCTTTGCCGATCTCCTCTTGCAAAACCGCGCCCATATCGGTGATTTCGCGGACGTGATAGGGCCGTCCCTGCGTGATGTCGGCCATCTCGCGCATCAGTTCGGCGTTGTATTCTTCGCCAAAGCCAATCGAAATAATCGGCGTATTAGTCACGGCAAACGAGGGCAACAGTTCGCGGCAATGCTCTTCATCGAAGGCGGCGCCATCGGTGAAAACGATGGCGCGTTTGGCGGTTTCGGGCGCCAGACGGTTCATCTCGGCCAGAGCGCAACTCAACCCCTGCGCCATGCGCGTGCCTCCGGCGAAATCGCGCAACGATTCGATGGCCGAATGCAAACTGCCGCGTTGCGCAACCGGTGTTAGAGGCATCAGAGTGCGCGCTTCGTCATCGAAATGGATGATCGAGATGGTATCAGTCGGCGCCAATCGCTCGTCGTCCACCATGATGTGCGCCGCCTGAATCGCCTGATCCAATAATGTTGGCAGGTTCATATCGTAGGCGGCATAGTTGCCGCCGTCAACCGTGTTGGCGTGGCTGTGCGCGCCGGTTTGCTGAGCGAGCGTTTTGGCCTCTTCCTGATCGGCGTAAGATTGCATCGAGGCGCTGGTATCGATGACGAGCGCGAGCGCGAGCGGCGGGCGCGAGGCGGCGATTTGCGCTTCGGGAATCATTTTGAGCATGGCGAACACTTTCTGCGCGTCGCCCGTGCCCGCTTTGAGACTGTTGCGGTGCGGCTTCCAGATGATTTTTAACATGATAACTTAGTCGGAGGGAGGGTTCTCACAAAGAAACAAAGATCACACAAAGGAACACAAAGAGAAAAAAGAGAATTAAAAACTACTATCGGATAAAATACTTGGTTTTCTTCTTTGTGTTCCTTTGTGTGATCTTTGTTTCTTTGTGAGAAATCTCAAATATGCGTTTAACTACCCGAAGACCGGCGCCGCCTCCTCGTCCAATCGCATCAACACCAGCGTCGCGTTATCGGGCGCGCCTCGCCCCAACGCCAACCGCAGCAACGCCCGCGCCGCGCCGCCCAAATCGTGGTTGGCTACGGCTTCCAACATCTCGCTTTCCACGACCGGCTCCCACAATCCGTCCGAGCAGGCCAACAATACGTCGCCGCGTTGCAGTTCGAGCGTCGGCGTTTGTTTCTGCACCGCTAAAGTATCAATGAAGTAGTCGGGTTGCGGATGCCGTTCGCCCAGCGAGCGCGTGACTTTGTTGCGGTCGGCGTGCGTGCGAAGCTCGTCGAACGTAATTTCGCCCTGCAACAATAGCGACATCACGAACGAATGATCGCGCGACAGCAGTTCAAACGCGCCGTCGCGCAACAGGTAAAAGCGCCCGTCGCCGACGTGAGCGATGGCCAAGCGTTTGTCTATCACCAATCCCGCATCGAGCGTGCAACCGCCGCGCGCGCCCTTGGCGTTCATCGCGCTGACGACGGCGCCGTTGGCCAGCGCCGCCCAATCTTTGACCAACTGCGCTTGTTCGGCGACGGGCAACGCTCCCGCGCCCGCGTTGTCGGTGGCCGCCACCCACGACGACGCGGCATCCAAGAACGTTTGCACCGCGATTTCACTGGCGACTTCGCCCGCCGCCATGCCGCCCATGCCGTCGGCCACGACGAACGCCGACCACGCGAGCGGCCCGCTTTCGCTTTCCCACGCGCCTTGGACAAACCCGAACGCGTCCTGATTGGTGACGCGCGATGGCTCCAGGCCAATCGTTGACAGGCCGCACAACGCGTGCGAGACCGTCGGCTTCAGGCGCGCCTTGAGCTTGACCAGGGCGCGATGCAGTTCGGGCGCGCTGTTGAAGCGCGTCTCGGCCTCGCCCAGCGTGCGCCGCAGAATTTGCGGCACGCCCGCCATAATCACGCGCGGTTTCCAGCTCATAAAGTCAACGCCGCTTTCGGGCACATCTTCGCCGGTCACGGCGCGGTAGAGCAGGGCGCCCACGCCATACAAATCGGAGCGCGCGTCAACGGCGCCGGGCTTTTGCAGTTCGGGCGCCGAATATCCGGCGAGCGAAAGCGCCGCTTCCAATGGCTCGCCAACGGGCGCGGCGAACGAGCAATCCAAAACCTGCACCGGCTTGCCCGAAACGATGCCATCGGGCCGCAAGCCCAAATGCGCGAATCCGGCCTCGTGCAATCTCACCAAAAACGCCGCGACTTGCGTAAGTAACAACAACGTTTCGCCCAGAAACTCGGTTTCACTGGCCTCGCGCTCTGCGGCGGGCAGGTCGGCGACGGCCCGTTCGTGCGCGGCGAAAAATTGGCCCAACGTCGGGCCGTTCGTGGGCATTTCGGTCGCGAGATAAGTAGCGTCCTCGGTCTTGAAGCCGCCCACGACGCGCGGCAACATCGCCAGGCGCGCGGCCTCTTCCCAGTGCGCGCGCCACATGGTTTCGCGCGCCAATCGTTCGCCCCATTCGCCACTCGCCTGACGCAAACGCACCGTTTCGCCGTCCGCTTCGCCACTCTGCCAATGCGCGCGATAAACGTTCTCGCCGCCGCGCGTTTCCAGCGGTTCTTCGATGATAAACCTGCCATTGTCGCCCTCGATTTCGGCGCCCACTTCCAGCAATGGCGGCGCAATCGAAGGGAGCGGCTCGCTCCACTCTTCGAGTTCGCTTTCGTCGTCGTCGGTCGCGATTTCGATTGCGATGGGTTCGTCAGGCGCGGCGAATTCGGCGTCGAAGTCAGGTTCGACGAGTTCGGCTTCGGTTTCCGGCGGCGCGGGCGGGGGATTTTTGCTGGCGCCTTTTAAGAGGTTGAAGAGGCTCATAGTTGTGTTGAAATGCGTGATGTTCAAGGCAACTCTGACGTTTCACCCCTTCTGGGCTTCGCCACTACCTTGGCTCCGCCAGGTGCCACCCCCTTCGCAAAGGGGAGAGCCGGCGTTATCCTCGACACCGCCAAAAGTGGCAAGGCTGTCAAAGATAACAATTCACGCCGAGGGTAATAGCGCCTCTCCCCTTTGCGAAGGGGGTGGCACCTGGCGGAGCCAAGGTAGTAGCGTAGCTCAGAGGGGGTGAAACGTCAGAGTTGCCGCAACTTTAAATCAACGCCTCCTCAATCCACGCCGAACTCGAAGCGGGCGTTGCCCAGCGAAATCTCGTCGCCCGCGTTCAACTCCTGTTCGCCGCTCAAACGCGAGAACGCGCCCGCGCCGCGCGCACGCCAGAAGGTGCCGTTGCTCGACCCCATATCTTTGATGAACCACTTTCCGTTGCCCGCATCGCGGCGGAACTCGGCGTGATGGCGCGACACATAAGACGCTTCGGGCAAGGGCGCCAGATCAACATCCACCGGCCCACTTTCGGGATCGAAACGCCCGACGATAGCGCCACTGCTAAAACGAAAACCCTCGCTGGTCAGCGCGCCGCCACGCCGCAACGTAATCTGCGCGCTATCGTTTGGCAAAGCCGCATCGGGCGCTGCGGCATCGGGCGTCACCGGAGCGGATGCCGGAGCGGATTTTTCCAGCACGACGGGCGACTCATCGGCGGATTCGGATGCGGTGAAATCGAAGGCGGGCGCGTCCAAATCGAGCGGTGCGGCGGCGGAACTGTCGTCGCCAAAATCAACGGTAAAACCGGCGCTATCGCCGCCATCCATAACCGGAGCGGCGGGAGCGGCGGACTCAAATTCCATGCCGCAATCGGGACAAACATCGACATCATCGGCGACGCTGGCGCCGCAGGTTAAACAGGTTTTCATGGGACGCTTTATATTTTAACCGTTTCGCGATTGTGGATTATGAGTTGAGGACGCATCTCGACTCACCACCCTCAACTCGCCTATGCCAGCTTATTCACCCACATCATCGGGATGGCGTAGCTCATGCCGGTGCCTTCGACGCCGCTCGAAATCACACCGACGACTTCGCCGCGATTGTTGACGATCGGCCCGCCCGAGTTGCCGTGCGTCACCGAGCCGCCCAATTGTATCACCGAAACCGCGCCCGCTTTATTGGTCTGTAAGCGCTCGACGCGCGTGGCCTTCACCGAAACCGAGGGCAAATCACCGTCGAGCGTCAACGTCTGCACGCCCAGGGGAAAACCGACGGCGTAAACCTCGTCGGTCTCTTGCAGCGCTTCGGAGCGGCCCGCCGAAAGCGCCGGAGTTTGACCAGCATCGAGCGTGATGGTGGCCAGATCGTCCTGAAAATCGCCGCCGGTCTGCGGTGCGACGCGGATGCTCGCGGCGGGCACGTTCACGCTGCGCTCGCGCGGCGTTCCGGCCTCGAAGATGATGCGACAATCGCTGACGGCGCCGTTTTCGCCCCCCACGACATGGCGGTTGGTCACGATGCGACGCGCGTCGCCCAGCGCGAACCCCGAACCCATCGCCCAGCCGTTTCCGTCGCGGTGCGCGATGAGAACGGTCGCGGCTTTCACGTTTTGCAACGCGGCGGGCGCCAATTTGCCGCCGACCGGTTCGACGGCGGGCGCGACCTGCGTTTGCGCGGCCTCGGCGGGCGGCGCGGCGGGCACCTCGGGCAGATTATCCACGCGCGCGGCGGGCGCATCGGGCGCGCCCTGTCCGCTCAAACCTACGACGCCCAGCCCCAGCACAATCGCCGCCGTGCCCACGATGCCCCAACGTTGCGGCGTCCCCATCGTGCGCCAACCGGTGGCCTGCTTTTGCGCGATGCCTTTAACACCGCCCAACGGCGCCGATTTCGGGACGGGCACGCGCACGAGCGCGCTGAAATCACCCAGTTGAATCTGATCGCCGTCGCGCAAATTGGCGTCATTCACCTTTTGGCCGTTGACGAGCAAACCGTTGGTGGATTGGGTGTCGTTCACCGAGAGCGTTTGGCCATCCCATCTAAAGCGCGCGTGCTGGCGCGAAACGCGGTTATAGCCGTGAAGTTCGAGATCGCAACCGGCGGCGCGCCCGATGGACTGCGCGCCGGTGATGTTGAGGCTGCGGCCTTTGAAGGGGCCGCTCTGCACGAGAAGAGTAGGATGAGCCATCGCTTTTTCAGGTTGTGAGTTGTAGCTACGATTAAGGCCGCTTACGGCATGGAGGCGTTCAGTCTGGCATTCACCCTGATAACTCACCACCCACAACTCAATTTAACCCAACCACGCGCACTTCGTGGCACTCTGGCTTGACACTCGCAGAGAACGGAAGGTTCTTAACGCTCATGAAAATTCGTTTTCTCGCTTTCGCCGCTCTCGCGACGCTTTGCTCTCTAATCCAAACGCCCGTCGCGCGCGCGCTCGAAGCGCCGGTCGAGAAGGCCACCGCGCCGGTTTACGTTGGCTCGGCGATGGTCGAAATCGAGCAACTCAAAACCGTCTGGCACGACGAAACTCGCCACCGCGACGTGCCGGTCAAGATATTATATCCGCGCACTGCGGGCCCGTTTCCTCTGCTGATTTTATCGCATGGTCTGGGCGGAAATCGCGACGGCCTGGATTATCTGGGGCGCTTTTGGGCCGGACACGGTTACATTTGCGCGCAGATTCAGCATTTGGGCACCGACGACAGCGTTTGGAAGGGGGCGACGACCGAGCAGCAAGCGCAGGACGCCATGAAGCGGGCGGGCGGCGACATCGCTAACATCCTCAATCGCCCGCGCGACGTGAGTTTTGCCGTTGACCAAATGTTGAAGCTCAACGCCGACGAAAAATCGGAGTTAAGCGGGAAAATCAACGCTGATGCAATTGGCGTCGCCGGTCATTCGCTGGGCGGCTTGACGGCACTGTTGAGCGCGGGGCAAATCGCGTCGGGGGGCGGGTTTTCGTTGGATTTGAGCGATCCGCGCATCAAAGCGTGCGTCGCGATGAGCGCGCCGCTCAACCCGCGCGCGCCACTTGCCGAGCAGTTCGCCGATTATCAGGTGCCCACCTTCACTGCGGTCGGCGCAGATGACAACGCGGTTTTGGGCGCCACCATCAATCATCGCCAGATTTACGATGCGATTGAAGCGCCGGAACAATATCTGATGATTCTGGCCAACGCCGATCACATGACGTTCGCCGGTGAACGTTTCGGCCCCGATTTGCCGGGCGATTTGCGCGATCACGCGTTGATTCAAAAGGCGACGTTGGCGTTCTGGGAAGCGCAACTCAAAGATAATGCTGCGGCGAAGAGTTGGTTAAAGCACGAATTCGTGGTGGAGTTGAAGAATGGGAGCGTGTTCGAGAGCAAGTGAGTGGCAAGTTGAGAGCAAAGGTTAGCTATGCTTGTCTCGCGATCACGCATCGAGCGTTTCGATCCACGGAAATGCGGGTGACGACAAGCGCCATAACCTGCGACGCTAAACTCCATCGCGTGACTTCTTCCCCGATGAGCGGCTCGCGCGCGGCGCCCGCGCAAGTGCAGACGACGGGCGCGCTCGGCTTCGATTCGCTGTTTGGCCCCCTGGCCTGGGGCGGCGCGCTGGTCTTGCTGTTGCTGGCGCCCTCGCAGGTCGCGACTTACTGGCCGGGCGATTACAACTTCTGGCCGCAAGCGCTCTTCACTTCCTTGCTGGCGGGCGTGGCGTTGTTGCTGGGCATCGCGCGCTTGCCGATTCCCAAATTCGATGGCGTCGCCCTCTGCCTCTCGCTGTTTTTGGGCTGGAGCCTGTTGTCGGTTTTTACCGGCACCTATGCCCACGATGCCTGGCTCGAATTAGGGCGCATTACCGCCGCCCTCGCGTTCTTCTTCGTGATGCGCGCGTTTCCCTCGCGCGCGCAAAAGCTGGCTTTAATCGCGGCGGCGGTTCTCGGCGTGGCCTGGGTCGGCGGCGGCGCCTTGCTCGATTTCGTCGCGACGCGTAATCCCCGGCAGTTCGGAACTTTCTTCAATCCCAATATCTTCGCCAACGCCCTTGCGCTGGCGCTCCCGCTGTCCCTCGGTTTGCCTTTGGCGACGTGGAATATCACGCGCAAGCGCAACCTCGCTTTTGTGGGCGCCCTGCCGTTTTTGATCCTGCTTCCGGCTCTGGCCGTCACTTCCAGCAAAGGCGGATTATTGGCGGCACTCGTCGGCACTCTGGTCGCGATTGCGATGATTCGCGCTTCGCGGCCTGATGCGTTTAAGGCGGCGTTTCGCCGCGTTTTGCCCGCCGTTTTGGTGTTGGCGCTGGTCTTTGGCGCGCTCGCCGCCAAAACGGTCGGGCCGCGATTGTTGGCGGCGCGCGGCGCCGATAACAACTCGACGATGTTTCGCACCTACCTGTGGCGCGGCACCCTTCGCATGATCGAAGCCAAGCCCCTCGTCGGCTTTGGGCCGGGCGCGTTCCCCGGTTCGTTCCCGCGTTACGCTTTGGCGGGCACGGCGCGAAGTGGCGAGCAATCGTGGTTGCAAATCGCCGCCGAATCGGGCGTGCCCGCGTTGTTACTGTTGCTGACGGCGTTTGGATTAGCGTTTCGCAACGGCTGGCGCGCGCGGCGCGAAGACGGCTGGGCGTTGCGCGCCGCCGCGATGGGCGCTCTGGCGGCGATGATTGTTCACGGTAGCGTGGATGCCGGTTGGGGCGCGACGCCCGTCATCATTCTGCTGGCGTTGGCGCTGGGACTTTTGCAGATGCCGACGCCAACAACCGAACCGCGCGGCAACCTCAATCTGGGCTGGATTGGCGCGACATTATTGCTGGCCCTCGCCGGTTTTGGCGCGCAACAGGCCGCGCAGGGCCAAGACGCTTACAACGAATCGCAGCGCTTATTGAAATTAGGCTCCCGCTCTCAAGCGTTGCAATTGGCGCAGCAAGCGGTCAATATCGCGCCAGGTTCGTCGCGCTTATGGGCCAATCTGGGCTATTTGCAAAGCGCGACCGGCGCCGACGGCGACGCGGCGTTGCAACGCGCCATCGCGCTGCAACCCGACCGCTCGGCCAATTATCTGACGCTTGCGCGCGTGGCCGAGGCGCAGAACCGGCCCGATCTTTACGAGAAATGGATGGCTCTGGCGCTCGAACGCGAGCCGTTGTCGTCGTATTTTCTGCTCAGTCGCGCGCGGTTTCGGCTGGAGCACAAAGACGGGCGCGGCTATGACGATTTGGAAGCGCTGATGGGATTGTGGGATGCGCCTTACGGTCGCTATCCGGCGCTGGGCGATCAGGTCAATTTAGATTTCGCGCGTGGCGTGGCGTTGTTGGCGCCACATTTGAAACAAACCGGACAGGACGCCCGCGCTCGTAAACTGGTCGAGCGCGCTTTGACCGATGTGGCTCGCGCCAAAGAAATCGCGCCGCGCAATCGCGAAATGGCTGCCGCCGTCGGCGGCAGCAGCGCGCTCGACCTCTACGAAGACGCCGACGCTCTGCAAGCGCGGCTCAAAAGGTTTCAGTCGGTAGGTGACGGGGAAACCGAAACGACCAGCCGTCCCTGACAACTGCCACCTGAAACCTGTTCCCTTAACCATGAAAGTTCTCGTTCTTCACGGCCCCAACCTCAACCTGCTCGGCTCGCGCGAGCCGGACGTTTATGGCACTTTAACCCTTGATTCGCTCAACGAACGCTTGATGACGTTGGGGCAGGAACTCGCCATCGAAGTCGAGTGCGTGCAATCGAATCACGAAGGCGTTATCATTGACGCGTTGCACAATACTCAAGCGCAGGCCATCGTCATCAACGCGGGCGCATGGACGCATTATTCTTACGCCTTGCGCGATGCCATCGCCGCCGTCCCACATCCGGTTGTCGAAGTGCATCTGTCCAACACCGCCGCGCGCGCCGAAGCCTGGCGCCACACTTCGGTTATCGCGCCGGTGTGCGTCGGTTCCATCGCCGGTTTTGGCACGCTGTCTTACGAATTAGGTCTGCGCGCCGCCGCCGAATACGCGTTGGATTAGCGGCGTTCCGGCGGTGCGACTTATGCAGCAAGCGCTGATGTTTTCCCTCACCCGCCTTCGTTCCTCAGGCACCCTCTCCCGAAGGGAGAAGGTTACTGGGCAACTTAACGTAGAAGAATGATTTTTACAGTTACGCTTGAGAATTTCCTTCTCCCTCCGGGAGAGGGTGCCTGAGGAACGAAGGCGGGTGAGGGAATACGCCCGCGCTTTCCCCGCAACTTTCGTCCCCGACTTCAGGCTCTTTTTTTACTACCCAAACCTCATGAACACTTCCGCCCGCCTCGACGCTCTGCGCGCTCAACTCGCCAAACTCAAATGCGATGCTCTGGCCGTTTCGCACCCCACCAACGTTCGCTATCTGACCGGCTACTCCGGCAGTTCCGGCCTGGTTTTGATTACGCGCGACGAGCCGATTTTCTTTACCGATTTTCGCTATCAACAACAGGCCGCCGCGCAGGTCGGCGCCGTCGCGAAAGTTAAAATCGCGCCGCAGGGCGACGGTTTGTGGAAGGCCGCGATGAAGACCATCAAGAAGCGCGACTTCAAAGCTCTGGGCTTCGAGGCGCAACATCTGTCGGTCGCCTCGTTTGGCGAAATCCAGAAGATGGCGGGCAAAAATACGCAGTTCATCGCCACTCAGGGCGCCGTCGAGAAGCTGCGCGCCATCAAGTCCGATGAAGAACTCGCCGTCATCCGCGAAGCCGTGCGCATCGCCGACGAAGTAATGCAGGAAGCCTTAGAAATGCTGCGCCCCGGTCTGTCCGAACTCGAAGTCGCCTACGCCATCGAACGCGGAATTCGCGCGCGCGGCGGCAGCGGCACTTCGTTCGAGACCATCGTCGCTTCGGGCGCGCGTTCGGCCCTCCCTCATGGCGTCGCGTCGGACAAGATTATCGAAAAAGGCGATCTCGTCACCATTGACATGGGCGCGCTTTATCACGGCTACTGCTCGGACATGACGCGGACGGTTTGCGTGGGCAAAGCGGGGAAAAAGCAGCGCGAGATTTATGGTTTGGTTTACCGCGCGCAAGTCGCGGCGTGCCAAGCGATTCGGGCCGGAGCCAACTGCAAAGCCATTGATGCCGTCGCGCGCGATATGATCAGCGAGGCCGGTTACGGCGACGATTTCGGTCATGGTTTGGGGCATGGCGTCGGCGTTGACATTCACGAGGCGCCGCGATTGGCCAAAGCGGGCAAAGGTTCGCTGAAGGCGGGTATGGTGGTGACGAGCGAACCCGGCGTTTACCTGGCCGATTGGGGCGGCGTGCGCATTGAAGATATGCTGGTGGTGACCGATGATGGCGCCGATATTCTGACGCAAACGCCCAAACCAAAGCGGTTGCTGGAGGTCGGGTAGCTACGCGATGCAGGATGTGAGATGCAGGATGCGCGATGCGAACCGCGAGCGTAAGCGACCGGCTAAACGTTATATCTGCCACAGCGTTATAGTCTGGTTACCAAAACTTAGCCGGTCGCTTACGCTCGCGGTTCGCATCGCGCATCGCGAAGCCATCCGCCACCTGATACTAAACTCATACCATGCAATCTTCCGAATCCGCGCCGATACGTGATACCAAGAACTGGCTGATGTTCTTGATTAAGCCCGCTCAACTGCTGGCGTTGTTGCGCGTCATTTCGCATCCGACGAACCTGTTCGCGGCGGGCACTTTGCCGCCCGATGTCGCGCCGGTTGATACCTTTTACGACGCGCCCAAAAACTTTTTGGGCGTGATGCTGGAAAGCGAATTCTTCGAGCCGGTCGAAGTCGAAATGCACGATGGTCAAATGAGAGCCAACTGGCCGCGCGCGGTTTTTACGCTCGAACCCGAACCTGGCGACGCCCAATCGGCGGACGAGGTTGACCGCGAAGAGTTGTGGGGCGAGCCCATCGAAAACGCCCTCCTCGAAGACGACGCGATGACGCCGTTTCATCAGTTAATCGAAGGCGTCGCGCAACGCGGGTTTCGGGTGCGCGCGCTCAACTTCTCGGCGGGCGACTTGCTCACCATCTTGCGCTCGGAGTCGCCGACGCAACTGCCGATATTTCCGGTTTACGACGACGACGTGCAAATCATCAACGCCTTGCCCAACCCGCAAATCGGTGGCTGGACGCTATTCCTGGAACACCCCGATTTCGAGATGGCCAAGTTAGAACAAGGCGAGGACGAAGTCCTGGTCGAAATCCCCGGCGATGGCCAGGAAATGACGTTTCGCTTCGGGTTGCCCGGCGCGACGCTGCAACGCAAAATCGGGCTTGACCCCGATGAATTGTAGAGTCGGGTTTCAGGTGACAGGGCTCAGTTGTCAGGAGCCTCACTGCGCTGCGAATGAACTTTTGCTTCCAAACTACTGCTCTAACTGGGTAGGTTAGCATAGTGAACCGCGCGCGTAAGCAAGCGGGCTATAACGCTCACGAAAAACTTCTACTTTGTCGAGATTGTGACGGCCCGACTTGCTTACGCGCGCGGTTCATGGTTTGGAAGCAAGAGTTCATTCGCAGCGCAGTGAGACCCCCTAACTCCTGACTCCCAACTTCTGACTTCCGCCGTTTCTGGTAAAACTCGTTACTCAACAGGGGCGGCCCAACAGTGCGCCTTTGGCCTCACAAATCAAGGATTTAATTTATTGGATGAACATCGTTTAGTGGGCATCGCGCTCACCATTGTTTTGGGCATTGCCGCGCAGTGGCTCGGCTGGCGCACGCGTCTGCCTGCCATCCTGCTGCTACTTATCGTCGGCTTCGTCGCCGGGCCGGTCACCCACGTTCTCGATCCCGACGAGGTTTTCGGTGGCCTGTTATTCCCGATCATCTCGTTCGCCGTCGCCGTCATCTTGTTCGAGGGCGGCTTAACCCTGCGGCTCGACCAACTGCCACAGGTCGGCGCGGTTCTGGGGCGCTTGCTCTCCATCGGCGTGCTGGCAACCTGGGTCGTGGGCACGCTGGGAGCTTACTTTATCGTCGGCCTCAAGAGCTGGGAACTGTCGCTTTTGCTGGGCGCCATTCTCACCGTGACCGGCCCGACGGTCATCGGGCCTCTGCTGCGGCATGTGCGCCCGACGGCCAAAGTCTCTTCGATTCTCAACTGGGAAGGCATCGTGATTGACCCGATTGGCGCCATGCTGGCGGTCATTGTGTTCGAGGCGATTCTGCCCGGCCACGCCGAGCAGAGCGGTTGGCAGTTCATCGCGCTTTCGATTGGCAAAACGCTGTTCTTTGGCGGTGGCGTCGGTCTGGTGGCGGCGGGCGCGCTGGCGAGTCTGCTGCGGCGTTTTTGGATTCCCGATGAACTGCAAAATCCGGCGGTGTTGGCGTTTGTAGCGGGCGCTTTTGCGTTTTCCAACCATTTGCAAGCCGAATCGGGGCTGGTCGCTGTGATTTTGATGGGCGTGGTGCTGGCGAACCAGAAATGGATCGCGGTCGGGCATATCGTCGAGTTCAAGGAGAACTTGCGCGTGCTGCTGATTTCGGGATTGTTCATTCTGCTGGCGGCGCGCCTCGACTTCAGCGACTTCCGACAGTTGGGCTGGGGCGCCGTCGGCTTTCTGGCGGTGATGGTATTCGTGGCGCGCCCGCTCAGCGTTTATCTTTCGACCCTCGGCACCAAAGTGACCTGGCCCGAACGGATATTCCTGATGTGGATGGCGCCGCGCGGTATCGTGGCGGCGGCGGTCGCGTCCATTTTCGCGCTGCGACTCATTGAGGCCGACGTCGAAGGCGCCGAATCCATCGTGCCGGTGACGGTCGTCATTATCGTCGGCACCGTAGCGATTTACGGTCTGACGGCGAGCTTTGTCGCGAAGAAGTTGGGCATCGCCAAGCCCGCGCCCAACGGCGTGATGATTATCGGCGCCCACGATTGGGCGCGCAAAATCGCCGAGGCGCTCAAGAAAGCGGGGATTGCTGTGCTGTTGGTGGATACCGACGTTAATAACATCGCCGCCGCGAAGATGGCCGGTTTGACCGCGCAGCACACCAGCATTATGTCGAAGGTCGCGCACGAATCCGCCGAAGCGGGCGAATATGGACGCCTGATCGCCCTCACGCGCAACGACGAGGTCAACGCTCTGGCGTGCATGAACTACATCGAACTGTTCGGGCGCGCGGGCGTGTTCCAGCTTTCGTTCAAGCGCGCGGGCCACGCGCGCCACGAATCGGTCGGCCCCAACCAACGCGGGCGCATGATTTTCGACCGGGGCACTTCGTGGACGCAACTCAACGAAGCCTTCGCCAAAGGCGCGACGGTCAAGGCGACCAAGTTGAGCGAAGAGTTCACCTACGAAGATTTTCGCGACCGTTATGGCATTTATGCGATCCCGATGTTCCTGATAACCGAGAAGGGCGAACTGCACGTCATCGCGCCCGACAGCCAAATCGAACCGGGCGCCGACGACACTATTATCACGCTGATTCCCGGCGAAAAAGCCGCCGAAGAGAAAGTCGAGAAGGTCGTGAAGAAAGTCGTGGAGGCCGAGAAGAAAGCCGAGAAGGTCGAGAAGAAAGTTGAGAAAGAGAAAGCGAAGGAAGCCGAGAACGCAGCCGTGTGAAAGCCTATGCGTGTCAGCCCCGCAGATTTGTGGTTGCAAATCGTCTTTATTGATTTTAGTAAAGTCACATCCTCGGCATAGAACTTGAAACAATACCCACCGAACAGCGATTTCGCGCCACAGGACGCACAAGTTTTGTCTCGCAGTCGCATAACCTTCGGAGGAAATAACTATGGCTGATAGAATTGACGATATGAACGATGACAACGTGCAACACGGGATCGACGACGATCCGCACGATGACGGTAAGAAAGGTTTGGAACTGGGCGCTCTGGGCGGCGGCACTGTCGGCGCCATTGCTGGATTAGCGGCGGGCCCAATTGGTGCCATCGTCGGCGCGATTGTCGGCGGCACTGCGGGCTCCATTGCTTCGGGCGCGGCGGTTGACGCCGTGGATTCGGTTGACAACGATAATACCGTCACCGGCATCGGTGGCGACTCGACCCGCGATATGAACGACCGCAATATGCACGGGAGCGGAATGACCGCCGAGCGTTTGCACGAGCGGGGCGACGATATGCGCGAGAGCGGTGTGACCGCCGAGCGTTTGCGCGACACCAATGTCGCCGCCGCGCCCGTTGCTGGCGCTGCGATGGTGGACACGACGCGCACCAACGCCGACGGCACCGTCGTCGAGTTGGCCGCCGAAGAGTTGCACGTTGACAAGACGCGCCAACAGGCGGGCGAAGTCGAGATTCACAAGGAAGTCGTGCAGGAACAGGTCGAAATTCCCGTCACCCTGGAACACGAAGAAGTCGTGGTGACGCGTCGCGCCGTCGATGGCGCCGCCAACTCGGGCGACATCGGCGCCGACGAAGAAGTCGTGCGCATTCCGGTCAGCGAAGAAGTCGCCAACGTTTCCAAGACCGCCCGCGTAGTCGAAGAAGTCGAAGTCGAGAAGCGCGTCGTGACCGAGAACCAGACCGTGAGCGGAACCGTTCGCCACGAGGAACTCGATATGGACGACAGCACCAAAAACAGAATGTAAATTCTGTTGAGTGAGCGAAAAAGGCATCCGCGAAAGCGGGTGCCTTTTCGTTGCCCAAAGATACTTAACCTAAATAAGTGAGCTTGGGAACTCGTTTGGAGGGCGCCCGTGGCTTGAATCGGAGATTCCGCATCCCAAGGGCACGATTCGCGTGACGGTGCGCGATGGTGTCGAAACGGTCGAGTTGCCCGATGGCGTGAGGCGAGCGGAGTAGATTTGCGATATAAAATCGCACCATACAACTTCCAGGGTGCGCGATTTGCTTCATTTCCGATTCAGGAGCAATTCTATGAATCAAGACCAACCCGAATCACCGCAGGCCAGCGAGAACGCCAGTCTGGAAAATACCAAATTTCCCGCCGACGAAGCTGGAATCACGACCGCGTTCGACAAAAGCGGCGACATTGAATTTACCGAAGATGGCCCCGAAGGCTCGCACATCGTGCCGCAGGACGAGTTCTGGGACGGCGTGAAAAACGCCGATCAGACTCCGCGCGATGTCGCCAGCACCGTGCCGACCGATGTGCCCGAACCCGATGAGACACCCGAAGAGCAGCGCGACGATGTGGCTTAAAAAACGCACACTCGCAAACGAAAACCCCGCGCATTTCGCAATGCGCGGGGTTTCTCTGTGGCACCACTATTGGGAGGACGCTCCGTCTACCTTCTGTTGAAGGAAAGCGGAGCTTAATTTACCTCCGGTCGGAATCGAACCGACACTCCCTTGCGGGAACTGGATTTTGAGTCCAGCGCGTCTGCCAATTCCGCCACAGAGGCCACTGTTTCCACGAACTTGCGTCCGGGGACAAGAAGAAATTTTACCCGATGGGAATAGGCTTTGCAAGCCCTTTACGCGCTTCAACCAAAAAATTTAGGAGCCACACAATTATGAGCGATACAACAGTCACCAAAGTCGATTCCCAAAATTCGCCGACCGGCGAGATGGGCCAGAAATATCTCGCGTCAGGCAAATCCGTCGCGATGCGTCTGTGGGAGAAAGAACAGCCCGGCGAACCCAAACCCAAACAGGCGCGCCAATACGAAACCGTCGGTTACGTTTTGAGCGGCAAAGCCGAACTGCACCTTGAAGGCCAAATGGTCACGTTAGAGCAGGGTGATTCGTGGTGCGTGCCCGAAGGCGCGAGCCATACCTACAACGTTCTCGAAGAGTTCTCGGCAGTCGAGGCGACTTCGCCACCCGCACACGCCCACGCGCGCGACGAAAGTTAGTTTGAGGAAAGCACCGAGGTTTTCCCTCACCCACCTTCGCGGAGCTCAGAACTGCCTTGGCTACGCCAGGCGACCACTCCCGAAGGGAGAAAGATTTAGAGGACGCAACTTGGAAGAAAGCTCTTCGTTGTTCCGCTCACGAGTTTCCTTCTCCCTTCGGGAGTGGTCGCCTGGCGTAGCCAAGGCAGTTCTGAGCTCCGCGAAGGTGGGTGAGGAAAAACCTCGGCGCTTTCCTCAAACTTAAGTAGTCGGTGAAAAGAAAAGCGATGTTTTTGCGAATGAATTCGCACAACTGCGCAAAATACCGCCTAACATATTCCGGATTACTTATCCAACTCCGATATCCGATTCTTCATCGCCCGCGCCGCATTACGCCGCATTCCGCGTCTTTTGGCGCGCTTGAGCGGACTATTTTTCAGCCGCGCCGAAAATTCGCTTTGCTCCACTTCGAGCCACTCATGTAATTTTGGCATCTGCGGACGCGTCCACTTTTCCGGCTCGTCCGAAAACACTTCGTCGCGCTCGGCTTTTTCGTTCCACGGACAGACCTGCTGACAAATATCGCAACCGAAAACCTGATCGCCGAAGTTCTCGCGCAATTGAATCGGCGCTAACTTGCGATTTTCAATCGTATGATAAGCGATACACCGATTGGAATCAATCACGCGCGGCTCGACAATCGCTTTGGTCGGGCAGGCGTCAATGCAACGTGTGCAACTCCCGCAAAACTCTTCGATGTGCGGTTCATCCGGCGGTAGTTCAATATCGAGAACCAATTCGCCTAGCAAAACATACGAGCCGAACGCGCGATTCATCAGCAGCGAATTCTTGCCGATCCAACCGACGCCCGCGCGCCATGCCCATTCGCGTTCGAGGATCGGCGCCGTGTCCACGCACGCCAGACCTTCGCAACCGCTCGCTTCTTTGACCCACGATAATAATTCGCGCAGACGCGCTTTCATCCAGTCGTGATAATCGTCGCCGCGCGCGTAACGGGCGATTTCGCCCATCGCTGCTGCGTCCCATTCGGCGTCGGTGCGATAGTTCATCGCGACCACGACGACCGATTGCGCATCGGGCAACATCAACCTGATGTCGGCGCGTTTTTCGCGTGATTCGGGTTTGTTCATCCACGCCATGCCCGCGTGATGGCCGTTGGTGAGCCAGGTTTCGAGTTGCGAAGCCGTCTGCGAAGGCGCGGCGCGCGCGACGCCACACGCCAAAAAGCCCAACTCGTGCGCGCGAGCGACAAGTTGCGCTTTGAGTTCGGCTCTGTTCATGGAATTAAATCTCGCGTAGAGGCGCAGAGAGAATGAAGAAACTTAAAATTTGAAAGCACAAGCGATAAATTTGTAAATTTCTTGATTCTCTCTGCGCCTCTGCGCGAGATCAAATTTTAAACCTCGTCTTCGCTTTTGGGAACCGGAATTTCCGCCAGCTCCTTTTGCGTGACTTCGCCGGTCGTTTTCTCGTCGGTCACGATGTTTTCGTTGACGGCGGCTTCGGCTTCGGCTTTTTCCTCGGCCTGCTTGCGCGAGGTGCGGCTGCGCCGAGTTTTCGTCTTCTCTTCGGCCTTGGCGGCGGGCGTGTCGGCGCTCGCCTCGATTAACGATTCAGTCGGCACGGTTTGCTCGGTGCCATCGGGTTGAACTGCTTTTTCCATTGTTTCGGGAGTCTCCTCGGTTTTCTTGCGGCGCCGTGTGCGCCTGGGTTTCGGCTTCTCTTCCTCTGTCGCTTCGGCGACGGGCGCCACTTCAGTCGGTTTTTCGTCGGAAGTCGCGTTCGCTTCGGCCTCAGATTTCTCTTCGGTTTTCTTGCGCGAAGTGCGCCGCCGACGCGGTTTCTTCTCGGCGGGCGCACTCTCTTCAGTGGGCGTCTCTTGCGGAGTCGTTTCGCTGGCGGGTGCGCTTTCGCCGGTTGCAGACGCTTCGGCAGTTGTCGCCGTTTCGCTTTCGGGCGCGGTTTCCGCTTTCGCTTCTGCGGTCGGCGCGCTTTCGTCGGTTGCCGTCGCTTCTTCGGTCGGCGCGGCTTCTTCGGCGGGCGTTTCCGTCGTCTTCCTGCGGCGACGCGAGCGCGAACGCTTGGGCTTTTCGGGCGCCTCTTCCCTCTCGGACGCAGCTTCGGTCGCGGGCGTTTCGCCAACGGCCTCAGTGTTTGCCTCTTCCGCCTTTACGTCTTCGAGCGTCAACGCGATGTCGGGTTCGACGACCGGTTGCTCCATCTGCGGAGCCTGTCCAACGCTTTCGACGCGGCCAGTTACGCCGGAAAACTTGATTTTGCCGACGTGCATTCCACGCGCCAGCAGTTCGGCGCGCGCCATCGATTTCTCGCGCACTTCGTCGGCGTCGGCGGGCGAAAAGTCGGTCGCCGGAGTTAAGGGCGTCGCCAGAGGCGCCGCGACCGGATTCGGCGTGGGCGCTTGTTGCTCCAACTCTTCCTGTTCGCGCAAAGTCTGCAAACGCGCCTCGCGCCGCGACAATCGCGGTTGCTCGGCCTCAACTTCGACGGGCGCGGACGCTTCGTTGCGACGGTTGTCACGAACGTTGTTATCGCGTCCGCCACTATCGCCGTTGCGCTCGTTGCGGCGACGGTTGCCGCCCCGACGCGATTCGACGATCTCTTCGACGACTCCGGCGGGTTCGGCGCGCTCGATTTGCTCGATGACCTCGGCTTCGTCCTCTTCGGGCAGCAAGACGTAAAACTCGCCCGAAACGCGGTCGCGTGGGCCGAGCTTGATCAGGTTCTCTCGACCGGCTTTGTCCAGAAAGCCGCGAAACTGATTGTAGCCAAACGTCTTTTCGGAAAAGACTGGATTGAGCTGAATCATCATCTGCTTCAGCGTCGAAGTGCGGATCTCGCTACCGCGTTCGCGCAGCGCTTCCATCGCGCGATGCAACAACGCAAAGGCGCCATCTAATGTCGTGGCGTCTTCGTCGGCGCCGTAGCTGGCGGCCAAAAGGTTCTCGTAAGAGATGAACTCGTTGCAGTTGCGCCGCAGCATATCCGAGGTGAAGCGGTTGCCGCAGATGACCAAAACGTTTTTGCCCAGACCTTGCAGCTTTTTGATGAGCGGCAGAAAATCGGAGTCGCCCGACACCAGACAGAAGGTGTTGATGTGCGGCATGGTCATGCCGATTTCGTAGCCGTCGAGCGCGATTTTGATGTCGGCGGAGTTTTTGATGACCGGCCCGAAAGCGGGCGCTTCGACCAGTTCGACGCCGTGCTCCATGAGCTTGCGGCGATGACGATTGTGGCGATACCAATCGCCGTAAACGCGCGAGACGACGATGGTGCCGCGTTCGCGCAGAGCGTTGACCACGAGTTCGATGTCAAAGCCTGGGTCGTCAATGCCCAGGATGACGTTATCGAAGTCGATGAGCAGCGCGATACGCGCGCCGCCCAGACTGTTGGAATTTTCCAAAATTTCTTTCCTTATATTCAGTTGAATTGGAAAACGGCGAATTTGGAGGGAAAGAGCCAGAGGTCGCGCACCGGAAGCAAATGGGTGATTTGCCGGACAATCGTGGGCGCCGCGCGTTGAAGTTTTTCGTTGGGCGTCTCGGGTGAAATCGAGCGCCTTATAACAACGGGAATGAAAGGAAAAACCTGCCGCGCGGCGTCCGGTGCGCTGATTTTTCATCGGGGGCGAATTCTTGTTCGCTCAATGAGAAAGGCCAGCCACACGCGGAAAACACCGTTTTCGAGTGGCAGTGTAACAGTTCGGCAGAGTGTCAAGGGTTAAGTTATATTTGGGGGCGTTTGCGCTTGCGGCGGCGAAGCAAAAGCACACCCGCGCAAAAGAGCGCGCCGCCGAAACAAAGGCCCGCGACAGCTTCATGGTTTGACTTGCCGACTTCTTCGCTCCAGTTATACCATTCGATGTTGAGCGATGGCGGCTCGCTGTCGGTGTAACCGTCCCAAAAATCGGAGTTGGTGTCGGGATGCGCACCGCTTTGCATTTTTGCCTTCATCCAGCTTTGACGCGTGGTGTTCCAATTATCGGCTTCTGCTCGCAGTTGCATCCATAATTTTTCCAACTCGCTCTGGTTGATAGCGTTAACGGCAATTCCATAATCGAAAAGCGCGCCATACCGATCAAGATAACTTTCTGATTCTGAATTCGAGTTCAGGCCAGCCAACGAATGTTTGCCCTCATCCAATAATTCTTGCGTGCGCAAAAAAGCCAAATAACGAAGCGTCACGCCATCTTTGGTTTCCAGCGCCGTGCCCAATGCCTCAAACACATCGGGACTTTCCCACGCGCCGCCCAACACAATCAGTCCGCTCAAACCTTCAACCGCCCGCCCGCGATTGCTGCCTTTGAGCGTCATCGTGCCATTGACTTCTTCCCATTTGTCGCCGCGCGCCATCCACTGTCCCAATGTGTCTTGTGTCTGCTTTGATTGGCGCGCGATAATCCAATCCATCGCCATCAACTGATAACGCTCGCGCCCGAAATGCGCGTCCGGCTTAATCTCAATCGCCCGCTTAATCTGCGCGCGCGCCGTCTTCATCTCGCCCAGCTTTTCTTCGGGCGCGCCCGCTTTCAAATAACGATGCGCCCGAAACGTGCCCGCGTTGGCGTAAGTGCGATACCACGCTTCTTTGTTCGCTTTATCGTTGGGATTGAACGCGGGCAACAACGCCCGCTTGCGTGCCATCGTTTGCAGCGCTTCGTCGCCCTTGCCCAACTTATCCAGAGCGACGCCGATGTCGTCGTAGAGATCGAACTGTTTCGGGTTGGCCTGCAACGCCGCCTGTTCGCGCTCGATGCGCATTTGATAATAGAGCGGCGGATTGCGCGGAAATCTGCCGGTGATGACGCGCAAAGTTTCGGGCAACTGTGCGGCTTGCGTGGCGAGAGAATCGCTGTCGCGGTCGTTGAGACAGGCGCGCGCGGGCAACGTAATTGCCACAAGAGCGAGCAGCGCGAAGCGTTTCATGGGGCAGTAATTTTCCTTCGATTGGAGCGTTGGCTCAAGCACCTGGGTGCGCGAGATTTGCACATAATGTAATAATTGATCTGAGTTGCCTCCCTACTTCTGTTTTGTCATTCTGCATAACTCCTATAGCGCTTTCTAACGCAGAGGCTACACAAGCGGGACTTGCGTCCTCTCCAATATTTGGCTGTCTCTTCGCACCAAGATTGGAGAGGACGCAAGTCCCGCTTGTGTAGCCTCCTATTTAGGAAGAGCTATAAAGCGGCGACAGCGATTGCGTCATTTCGTTACGACCGATGCGCCAGGAGTCGCCGCGTCGGGCGCGCTCGAAACACGGGGCTTGCGGTTTTTGAGCAGTTGATCCACCAGAACTCCGAGCAAAATAACCGCGCCCATTACGGCGAAATTCAAACTCGACGGAATGCCCAACAGGTTGACCAGATTCTGTAAGACCTGGAGCAACGCTGTGCCCAGCAAAATGCCGATGACGCTACCCTCGCCCCCACGCAGCGAACAACCTCCTAAAACCGCCGCCGCGATGCCATAAAGTTCATAAAAACTACCATGACTCGACGGTGAAACCGAGTTGGTATAGAACGCGATAAGTATTCCCGAAATTGCCGCCAACAATCCAGATAAAACATAAGCCAGGGTAACGACGCGATTGGTATTTATGCCGCTGTAACGCGTTGCCGCCTCGTTGCGCCCAACGGCGTAGAGGTAGCGCCCATAAACGCCGCGATGCAAAAATACCGAGACAATCGCCGCCAGCACCAGCAGCAGCACGAAGGCGGTCGGCACACCCCACAACTTGCCAGTGATGAAGTTGCGCAAACCTTCAAAGCCAGCCGCGTTGCCGAAACCTTTGGTCTCGTCATTAGCGATGAAACGCGCGATACCACGATAGAATAATAATCCACATAACGTCACTACAAATGGCTGCAATTTGGCGCGCGTAATTAACAAGCCATGAAGCAAACCCAGGCCGAGTCCCAAAACCAAAATTAATAAAATAGCGATAGGCCAGGCTATATTCTTTTCCGTCAACAGCATCGCCAACAAAACGCCCTGCAAAGCGAACATCGAACCGACGCTCAAATCAATGCCGCCGGTAATAATAACCAGGCCAGCGCCAATGGAAAATATCCCATACATTCCGATCAATAACGCCATATTGCTCAGGTTGGTCGCCGATAGAAAGCGCGGGTTCTTTAACGTCACTGCGGCGCACAGCAGCACCAGTAAAACGAAAATACTAAATTCCTTTTTAGCCAACAGTTTTTTCATGATTCAATTTATTACGCTGCTATTGCTTCGGTCGAACGCGCGACTGCCAAACGCATGACTTTTTCTTCGTCGGCTGCTTCGCGCGATAGAAATCCGGTGATTTGGCCTTCGCACATCACGGCGATGCGATCCGACACGTTCAAAACTTCCTCCATGTCGCTCGAAATCATCATCACCGCCACCCCGTTTTGCGCCAAATCGCGCATGATTCGGTAAATCTCGGCTTTGGCGCCCACGTCAATGCCGCGTGTCGGCTCGTCGAAAATCAGCACGCGCGGCGCGAAAGAAAGCCACTTGGCCAGCACAACTTTCTGCTGATTGCCGCCCGACAGGTTGCCCGCGCGCGTCGCCACGTCGGGCGTTTTGATGCTTAGCGAGACCTTCTGCTCGCAGGCTATCTGGGTTTCGCGGCGGCGGTTGACGAGTTGCAGCGGCCCGCCAATCGCGTCGCGTCCCAACGCGGGCAAAGAGATGTTGTCCTGGACGGGCCAGTCCAAGAGCAATCCGTCTTCGCGGCGATTTTCGGGCACCAGGTAAATGCCGATGACAATCGCCGCGTGCGCCGAACGAACCACCATCGGCGCGCCCTCTCCCAGAGTGATCGTGCCCGAAATCGCTGGCTTGACGCCGAAAATCGCTTCGGCGACTTCGCTGCGGCCCGCGCCAACGAGTCCGGCGAATCCCAGAATTTCGCCGCGCCCAATCTCGAAACTCACCGCGCAAGCGGGATAGCGTGACGTGCGCAGATGGTCAACGCGCAGCAGCGTTTCGCCCACGTCTGGCGCCGCGTGCTTGACGCGCTCCAGGTCGCGCCCGACCATCAGCGAAACCATGCGGTCGTGCGTGATTTCGTCGCCCGCCAGTTCGCCCGCATTGGCGCCGTCGCGCAGGGCCACCACGCGGTCGGCGATCTGGGTTATCTCGCTCAGGCGGTGCGAAATATAAATCACCGAAACGCCCTCAGCGCGCAAATCGCGCGTGACCTGGAGCAGACGGTCGGTTTCCTGCAAAGTCAGGCTCGAAGTCGGCTCATCCATGATCACCACGCGCGCGTTTTGCGAGAGAGCCTTGGCGATCTCGACCATCTGCTGTTGCGCCAGCGAAAGCGCGGTGAGCGGCGTGTTGGAGCGAAATTGGAGCCCCAGTCGTTCGAGATACTTTTGCGAATCGGCGTGAATCGCGCGTGTGTTGATCAAATTGAGCGGCCCACCCAAACGCGGTTCGCGCCCCAAATAAATATTGGCGGCGACATCAAGGTTGTCCAGAACGTTGAGTTCCTGATGCACGAAACCGATGCCCAGAGCGATGGAGTCGCGCACGGCTTCGATTCGCACCGGCTTCTCGCCCACAAAAATCTGGCCGCCATCGGGTTGGTGAACGCCGCCCAGCACTTTCATCAGAGTGGATTTTCCGGCGCCGTTTTCGCCGATAATGGCGACGATTTCACCCGCGCCAATCTCAAAAGAAACGCCGCGCAGAGCGCGCACTCCGCCGAAATTTTTCTCGATATTGGCAACGCGAAGAATGGGAGTCATGGGGTTTTTACCAGGCAGAGTTAGTCTCGGCAGCATTGCGTTCGCGCTTGATGCTACTGCTCTAATTGGATGGATTGACGGGTAGATTTTTTGTATGGAGTAGGCTTGTAAGAGCCGTTACAAAGTCGCGGTTGCCGTAAATTTACGCGTAATTCGACGTTTATAACGGCTCTTACAAGCCTACTCCATACAAAAAATCTACCCGTCAATCCATCCTCGTTAGAATGTTACTTTCCGCGCAGTTTATTCAAGTTGGTGCGGAACTCATCTACGTTGGCTTTGGTGATGGCTTTGGTCGGCACCGTGATCCGGCTCGACGCCGGAACAACCGATTTGTCGCCGTTGAGATACTTGTTCATATTGATGATGGACAAGTAGCCGAACTCGAACGGTTGCTGCACGACCGTCGCTTCGATGGCGCCCGATTTGACGCCCGCTAAAGTATCTTCTTCCTCGTCGAAACAGACGATTTTTACTTTGCCGATTTTATTGGCGTCTTTGATGGCGGACAAAATCGCTGGGCCGTTGTAGCTCCACAGGCCAACGCACGCGGCCAGATCGGGATATTTGACCAGGGCATCGGAAACGTTGGATTTGGCTTTGGCGCGGTCGGTATCGTCGGTGCGCACATCGAGAATCTGAATCTTAGAACCCTTGACCGCGTCCTGCACGCCCTTATAGCGGTCGGCGGCGTTTTGCGCGTCGATTTTGCCGACGAAGAACATCACTTTGCCGCCGTTGGGCAGGGCTTTCTTGAGCAGTTCGCCCGCTTGTTTGCCCGCCGCGATGTTGTCGGTGCCGATATAACAGGTGCGCTTGCTTTTGGGCGCGTCGCTGTCCTGGGTGAAAACCAAAATCTGATCGGCGGCTTTGTTGAGCAAAGCGGTCTGATTGGCCGGATCAACTGGCGAAATCGCCATGCCGTCAATGCCCTTGGCGAGCAGATCGTTGACCAATTGGGTTTGTTCGGCGGCGGTGCCCTGACCGGGCAACTGCACGTCCACCGAAACATTGGGCAGTTCGGCCTCGGCTTTTTCGACGCCTTTGCGCGCGACCGTCCAAAAATCCGAAGCGTTGTTAGTGACGAACGCCAGTTTGAGCGATTTGCCGGCGGGCGCGCCGTTGCCGCTCGAAGCGACATCGGTCGGGGCGGTTTGCGATGAGCTGTTGCAGCCGGACAAAACGCCAGCCAGCAACAACGGCGCGCCCAGAGAAAAACGTGTCCAGCGAGAAAGATTGAAATTGTTCATGGTATTTGAGAGGGGGCTTTAGTATGCCCGCAGAGAGTAAGCAAAGTGAGCGTAAAAGGAAATGTGGCTTTTGGTTCGTGGTTGAGGCGAGCGAGATAAGGTCAGTGAAATTCTGTGAAGATGCGAAATTCTAAACGCCGAATTCTTTTGACTGTCGAGAAAAGAAAGAGAAAGGGATTATCCGCTCGTTTCTATAAGGCGGCTTTGTGTCCATCTCACTCGCCTCAACTATTGCTACAACAACTATTGCTACAACGCGGCGTAAATAATTCGACCTTTCAAGAGGGTGCGCCAGCCCCGCCCTCCGCGCCGCATCGCGCTACTTTGCCTCGACAATTCCTACGTCAATGCCCTGTCCGCCGACGGTTTGGTGAACGTGAATTGCCCAGCTATTAACGCCCGATTTGAGCGCCGCACGCGCTTCATCGCTCATCGGCACGGTTTTGTAATCGCCCGCGTAATCGGGCACCCTCGCCGCCAGAACGCCGTTGAGATAAATCTCGGCATCTTCGTCGTGCTTAACCAACAAGTTCAGCTTGGCTGGAATCTGGTCGGGCAGAGTGAACTGGCGGCGAATCCAAATGTCGCTGGTCGTCCATGGTGTGCGCACGCCGCTCATGTCCTTGCCAAACGGCGCGGCGCCAGTTTTCCAGGCCGCATCGTTAAAGCTGGCGGCGAACCAATCGCCGGCGGGCTTTTCCGTGGTGTATTTCCACTGCAACGGCTCGTCGTCGGAGGTCGGCACCAATTGGGGATTGGGGTTGGGCGGAAGCGGCAGGAATTCGCCTTTGTTCGCGGCGGCGACGATTTTCGGATCGAGCTTGAATAGGGCACGGTCGTAGGTCAGGGCGCCGTTGATCTCCTGCTCGACATCGGTGAGCTGGGTGTAAACGACGGCGCTGGTGCCGCGCTCGCGTTCGATGTCGTAGGCGCTTTTCATCAAATTCTGAAAACGCTTGGTGGCCAGCCAACTCGAACCCAGCGTCGCGCCGTAACCCATCACGCCCGCTTTGTTCTGCCAGCGATGGCCCAAATCTGCCGTGATGCCGCCAAACTCGCCATTGACCGCCGCTCGATTCGCCTCGGGTTCGTCCGACCAGGGGCCAGGATAGGCGTGCGTGTCGTGAATGTCGCCGACGCTTTTATCAACCCAGCCGCTGGCGTTATTGACCAAGCGCGTCGCGTCCCATTTTTTGGTTTCGGCAACGACGCGTTCGGTGTCGTGTTGGCCCCAGCCTTCGTTAAACGTCGTCCACATCACAATCGAGGGCGAGTTGTAATTTTCGCGGATGATTTCGCGCCACTCCGTATCGAACTGCGTTTTGGCGGCGTCGGAAAGCGCGCCCTCCGGCCCGGCGAACATCTGCGGCATATCCTGCCACACCAGCATTCCCAGTTTGTCCGTCCAATAATACCAACGCGCCGGTTCGACTTTGGCGTGTTTGCGCAACAAGTTCCAGCCCAGGCTCTTGGCGGCGGTGATGTCGAATTTGAGCGCGTCGTCGGTCGGCGCGGTGTAGATGCCGTCGGGCCAGTAACCCTGATCGAGGGCGCCGACTTGAAAATAGGGTTGGTTATTGAGCCCCAAAACCGTGCGGCCCTGCGCGTCTTTGACCAGAGAAGTTTTGCGCAATGCCGCGTAGGAACCGACGCTATCGGCGCCCATCGTCACCCTCAAATCGTAGAGATGGGGCGTTTCGGGCGACCACAATTTGGCGCCCCCAATCGGAATCACGATTTCGCTATTGGCCGCGCCAGTTTTGGTGGCGACGACCTTGCCGCCATCGGAAACGGCAATCGTCACCGGCGCGTTGAGCGGCGCCGCACCCACCGCGTTGACGGTCACGCGCAGGCTGGAAGCGTCCACATCGGGCGTGATTTGGAGGCTGTCAATGCGCGTGGCCGGAGCGGGTTCGAGCCACACGGTTTGCCAGATGCCGGTCGCCGACGTATAGAAAATGCCGTTTGGATTTAGACGCTGTTTGCCCAAAACCTGCGCATCGGCGACATCGGCTCTGACCGGATTGACGGCGCTCACGATCAACTCGTTTTCGCCCGCTCGCAGTTGCGGCGTGATGTCAAACGAGAACTCGTCGTAGCCGCCGACGTGCGAACCGAGCATTTTGCCGTTCAGCATCACTCTCGCGTTGTAGTTGACGGCGCCCAGGTGCAGCAAAACGCGTTGGCCTTTCCAGTTCGCGGGAACGGTAAAGCGGCGTTTATACCACAACTTTTGCGTGGGAATCGAAGGCTTGCCCACGCCCGAAAGCGCCGACTCGTAAGCAAAAGGCACCAGAATCTGCTCGTTCATCGCGGCGGGCGCGGTCGTGGCGGCGGCGTCGGTCAACGCGTAACTCCACAAACCATTGAGATTCTGCCAATTGGCGCGCGTCATCTGCGGGCGCGGATATTCGGGCAAAGCGTTGGTCGGCGAAACCTGTTGGGCCCACTGCGTTTGCAGGGGAACCGGCGCCATTTTCCACGGCGTTTGAGCTGGCGCGCTGACCGCGAATAAGCCAGCCAAAACCGGAACGGCGAGCAACGTAAGTGAATGAGATGGAGTTTTCATGGGTAAAAGGGAGTGAACACAAAATTACGACTGAGTGCAATTCCGTTTAGTTTAACGTTATAACGAGAGTTGGAACTATCGGGGGTTGCGAAGTTTCGCGCGGATCAACGTTTTTCCCAAAGTTTAGGTTCATCGGCGAATGTTGAGCCGTTTATAGCTTAGAACTAACCGAACAGGGAAATGCACCCGGGAAAATGTCACGCAGAGAACGCAGGGCCGCAGAGAGAATGAAGCACAAAAACTCATTCCCACGAACGGTAGCTTTAAGTTTTTTGTTTTCTCTGCGGCCCTGCGTTCTCTGCGTGACATTTTCCCGGGTGCATTTCCCTGTTCGGTTAGTTCTAAGCCCACAATTTACGGCGCGTCCTTTGGCTTGGCGGCGCTCAAGGCGTCGAGCGCCGGTAGCGATTGGAACTCGTCGTCGAACAGCATATTTGGCGCATAATGGCGGCTCAGTCCTGGCAAGGGAACCCATTCGGGTGCCCACCAGATGATGCCGCGTCCCAGGCCGTCGGGCACCTCGCGCAGGGTTTGGATCAGGTGTTCCAGCCAGATTTTTTGGCCTGCGGGCGTCGCGGGAAACTCCCACTTCGCGCGCTTGGATTCGTCGTATTCCGCGTGGGGATAATTGGTTTCGAGCAAGACGATCGGTTTGCGGTGGGTGCGCGCGAGGTTGGCCAATGACGCGGCCAACTTTTCCAGGCGCGAGTTGGCGTCGGGATAATAACTCAAACCGATTGCGTCAAACGGGGCGCCGCCGCCTTTGGCGTCCAACTCGCCCAGAAACCATTTCCACAGTTCGCTGTCGGCGTTGACGAGGTGAAGTAGAATGGGCGGCGGCGCGGCGGGGGCGGCGCCCGCGCGCACGCCGCGCGCACCGGCACCAAACAGCGTGGCGTAGCGCGCCCAACCGCCCGCTTCGAGCGTCTTCCCATCGGGCCACAGCATTCCGTTTGGCGTCTCGTTGCCGATTTGCACCATGTCGGGCATCGCTCCAGCCTCACGAAAGGCGACGACGGTTTCGCGGCTGTAACTCTCGACTTTTTGCGTCAGTTGCTCGAAATTCAACTCCTTCCACGCCGCCGGTTTGGCTTGGTGGCCTGGATCGGCCCAGGTGTCGGAATAGTGAATGTCGAGCAAAAACAGCAGCCCTGCCGCTTTGACGCATTTGGCCAACGCGATGGTATAGGGCAAATCGTTGACGCGGCTGTCCTCCCCGTCGGGCGCGACCCACAAGCGCAAACGCACGACGTTTGCGCCACGCGCTTTGAGCATTTCCAGCACGTCCTTTTGTTTTCCATCCCTGGTATAACGCCCGCCCAAGGTTTCGATGCGCGCCAAAAGCGAGAGATCGGCGCCCACAACAAACGGCACCGACGCAACCGCCGGAGTGGAGGCAACATCCTGAGCGCGCAATGGGCCGCAAAATGCGACGCTTGCCAGTAGAGCCCAGCAAAAGAGCAGTGGTTTTATGGTCGGTTTCATGTCAATAAACTGAGGGCAGAGGCGCAGTGTAGATTAATGGCCTCTATTCCATTTCGCGTGTAATAACGATAAACTGAAGGCAAAGGTCTTGGAGCCTGTTGGTGCCGTCTGGTTGCACTTTTTAAGAGTAGCGCGAATTGTGGCTGCCACAAAGGTGAACTGCAAAGTCAAAAACAACGGAGGAGATGAAATCAAGCGATGAACAAATCTAATCAGGCTAAAATGAAGGATGTCGCCGAACGAGCGGGCGTCAGTTTGATGGCGGTTTCTCTGGCGCTACGCGAGGACACATCGGACAAACGCATCAGCGCGCCGACGCGCGAACGCATTTTGGAGGCGGCGCGCGATTTGTCCTACTCGCCCAATGCGCACGCGCGCGATTTACGTTTGGGTGTCACCAATGTGATCGGGCTTTACGCTGGTCACGGTTTCGTCAACGTGCGTCTGCCTTTCTTCACCGAAATCGTGTCGGGCCTTCAGGACGGTTGTGAAGAGTTCGGCAAAGATTTGCTGTTGCACGGCACGTTTCGCAACCGCTCGACCGACGCGATTTTCGCCGAACTGCGCGACGGACGCATTGACGGCCTGATCGTCAACATTCCGATTGACGATCCTCTGGCCTCGCTGTTGGCCGAGTCGCATTTGCCCGTCGTAGCGATTGCCGATGCCCTGCCGCAGATTCCCTCGGTTGTGGTGGATGACATCAACGGCGCCCGCTTGATCGCCGATCATTTAGCCGCGCGCGGCTACTCCAAATGCCTTTACGTTGACGGCGATTTGCGCTCGCTTTCGACGTTACGCAGGCGCCACAGCTTCATCGAAAACACCTTCAAACTGAGGATTTCGGTCGAAGAGGCGCGCCTCAGTTCGGAACCGCATTCCTGCGAAAATCTGCTCCAAGCCTGGCGAGCGCGCCCCGCAACGAGCCGCCCGCGCGCCATCGTCTGCTGGAGCGACAGTTCGGCCTACGATCTGTTGGCGCAGTGCCGCTTGCTCAAAATTGAAGTGCCAGGCGAAGTCGCCATTATTGGCTTCGATGGTTGCCCAACGCCCTACCAGAGTTTTTGGTCGCTTTCGACGGTGCGAGCGCCCTGGGCCACCGCCGCAAAATTGGCGGTCGAGCTACTCAATGGCTTGATCGCGGGCCAAAGCCTGCCCGCAGAAACCGTTTTACCAGTCGAAATGATCGAGGGCCAAACCTCTTGACAGTTTCTTCTTACGAGGGCAAGTAGACATAATTTTTCCACGCGCCCTGGTTGAAGAGCTTGAAGCCAGCGTGATCTTTCCTCGAAAGCCCGCCAATTGGAAGAGGGCGTTTGCCTCAAGCGGCGTGAATCGCGAGCATAAACTTGTTAGCGTTCGTCCATTTAACAGAACCCGGAGCGGGAGCGACGCGGCTCAAGTCAAATTTGATTCGCACTCTGATTTGACTTGAGCCGCGTCGCTCCCGCTCCGGGTTCTGTTAATACGCAGAGCCGTTGCGAGCGAGGTTCATGCGCGGCCTGTGTCAGCACCGGTGCGACCAGCGGCGCGGGTAGGGGCATCAACTGGCAACGATGTCGCACCCGCCGCCGTGAGCGCCCTGGCACTGCTCGAAGCCAAATACCAGTAGAATCAAACTCTGGTAACCCTGGCGCAAAATACTCTATGAGAACGCGCGTCGTAGGTTAAAACCTACGGCGCGCGTTCTCACTTACATAAGCGCTTCGAGTTGGACAAGCTAATTCTGTGAGCGCGCCCACGCATAACACAGCACCGTCGCCGCCATCGCCACATTGAGCGATTCGGCATTGCCATAAACCGGAATCGTCACACCCACGCCCGCTTGCCCGAACGCCGCACTGATGCCGCGAGTTTCGTGGCCCAACACTAAGGCGCACCTCGCGGGCCACGCGAAATCGAACGCATCGGCGCCGCCGCGCGTTTGCGCCGTCACAATCGGGATGCCCTTCGCGGCCAACAAGCGCGCGATGTTTTCGGGCGAGTTATCCACGAGGGGAATGGGCGGCAGGGCGAACAAACTGCCCGCCGCGCCGCGCACGACTTTGGGACTGTAAACGTCGGCACTGCCCGCCGTCAATATCACCTGGCTCGCACCCGCCGCATCCGCCGCGCGCAGCATGGTGCCTATGTTGCCTGGGTCGCCCGCGCCGTCAATGACGAGGGTTAAGCCGTCGCACTCGAAATCGTCGGTCGGGTCGGGCAGCGCCCCAATAGCGACAATCGGCGGCGGCGTGCGCGTCTCGGTCGCGGCCTGCATCACGGTTTCGGCGGCGCGTGTGACGACGTGACCGGCGCTTGCGGCGCGCGCGGATAACGTAGTTTCATCGGGATTCGCGAGGATGGTTTGCAAGGGCCAACCGTTATTTAGAGCGGCTTCGACGGCGTTGTGGCCTTCGATGAGAAAGGCGTTATATTGGCGGCGACCTTTGCTGGTGTGCAGGGCGCGGCACTGTTTAACGAGGTCGTGCGAGCGCGAGGTGAGAACGGGTGCGGACATAGAATAAAAAGTTGGTCAGGCCGTATTATAGACTAACCCAAGTGCCAGAACTTCCCGAAGCCGAAACCGTGCGCGCTCAACTCGAACCGCAAATCGTCGGCGAAACTATCCTGCAAACCTGGGCGCGCCTGCCGCGCATCACCTCGCCCGACATTGAAGCGTTCGTGCAGCGCACGCAGTATCAAGAGATTGTCGCGGCGCGGCGGCGCGGCAAACAGATTTATTTCCCGCTACAATCCGGCGATAATCTGCTAGTTCATCTGGGCATGACCGGCAAATTGCACGTCGAACCCGACAGCGATTGGGACGCCGAGAGTTTGCACAAACACGTTCACGGCGTGCTGCGCTTGAGCGGCGGCAAACGCCTGGTTTTCACCGATCCGCGCACCTTCGGCAAGTTGGGCGTCGCCATCGAATTGCCGTTTCTAGAAACGCTGGGGCCAGAACCTTTGGACGAAGATTTCCCCGCCGAGCAAATCGTGGAAAAGTTGAGCAAGCGCAATTCTAAGATTAAGGCGGCGATACTGGATCAGGGTTTGATCGCCGGATTGGGCAACATCTATGCGGATGAGGTCTGCTTTCAGGCGCGCATTCATCCGGCGACGATTGCTTCAAATATCCCGCTCGACAAACTGCGTGAGTTGGTGAGCACTATGCGCCCGACGCTGGAGCGCGCGATTGCGGCGCGCGGCGCGACTCTCAAAGATGGCGGCTATCAGGACACCTTTGGGCAATACGGCGAGTTCATCCCGCAGATGTATGGCCGCACCGGTGACGCCTGCGATGTCTGCGGCACGATCATTCAGCGCGGCACATTGGGTGCATCAAAGACGGCGCGCAGTTATCATTTTTGTAGCGTGTGCCAGAAGTTGGAAGAGTAAGGGAACGAATGTTATTGACCGGCGGCAGTTATATTTCACCCCCTCTGTCCTTCGGATCTACCTTGGCTCCGCCAGGTGCCACCCCCTTCGCAAAGGGGAGAGGCGCTATTACAATCCGCACTGGTTCTACACAAGTTGCAATTCACGCCGAGGGTAACAGCGCCTCTCCCCTTTGCGAAGGGGGTGGCACCTGGCGGAGCCAAGGTAGATCCGAAGGACAGAGGGGGTGAAATATAACTGCCGCCGGTCAATAACATTCAACCTTCATCTATCAAATCCGCCAAACTAATCTTCAATGCCCCAAGTTTCCCCGCTCGTGCTCGAACTGCGCGCACAAATCGAAGAAGGTCGCGCCAAACTGTGGAAGCGCGGCGCTCGCAAAACTGCCATCGCGCCCTGGCTCGACGAACACTCGCGCCTGATTGACGGCGTTTTGGAGCGCATCACCGATGCCGCCTGGGATCACGTCCGCGCCACGCGAGAGCACTGCGATACCTCGCCCGACGACCTCGTTCTCATCGCCATCGGCGGCTACGGACGCGCCGAACTGTGCCCCTATTCCGATATAGACATCGCCTTCGTGCCCGCCGAAGAAGACGACGCCTGCCTTGATGCCGTTATCAAAGAAGCCTTTCGGCTCATCATCGAAGTGCTGATGGATGGCGCCAAACTCGATGTCGGCTACGCTTATCGTCCGCTTTCGGACATCGCGCGTTTGGATCATCCGAGTAAGGCGGCGCTGTTAGAGGCGCGGCATATTTCGGGTTCGCGCAAGCTGGCCGAGCGGGTGCGTCAGCGCGTCTACGCGACCTGGGATGCGGTCGAGTTCATCCTGGAAAAAGCTGCCGAGCGCCGCGAGCGGTCGAGCGATGTCGGCCTGTCGCAATACGCTGTCGAGCCGAATTTGAAAGAGGGGACGGGCGCTCTGCGCGACATTCAGTTCGCGCTGTGGAGCGCGGCGGCGCTCCTCAAGACCGACGAGCCGCTCGCCGAACTGGTGCTTCGTGGCGTGGTGACGCAGACGGCGGCGACGCAAATCATCGAGGCGCGCGACTTCTTCTTGCAATTGCGCGTCTGGCTGCACCTGACTTCGGAGCGCAAAACCGACGTTTTGCGGCTCCAATATCAAGACCGCGCCGCGCGCGCCTTTAACTATACCGGCGCCAATGGTCAGGCCGCGCAGAAGCTGCTGGCCGATTATTATTACCACGCCGAGAACGCCGCGCGCTTCTGCGACCGCGTGTTGGAGCAACTGCTCGAAGGCCCGCTCAACCTTGACAGTCACTTCGTCGCGGTGCGGCAATCGTTGGCGGCGGCGCATCCTTATACGCTCGTCAACCACCCTGAACTGTTGCTGACGCCGTTTTCCCTCGCACGCCAATACGGCTTCACGCTCGACCCCGATTTGTCGCGCGATTTGGACGACGAGCTGCTCAACATCAACGACGACGTGCGGCGTCATCCGGCGATGCGGCGGTCGTTCTTCGATTTGATCAGCGACATGGGCAACGTCGCGGGCATCCTGACCGAGCTGCGCGGGCGCGGCGTGTTGCAGGCGATGATCCCCGAAGTCGGCGCGATGCTGCATCTGGCGCCGCCCGATCCGACGCACGAATTGACGGTGGGTGAACACTCGATTGCCGCCGTGCGCCAACTCGATAACCTGTGGTGGAAGCGCCGCAAAGACGACGCTCTCGCCGCGTTGTGGAGTGGCGTCAACGATCACGAACTGCTGGTATTGGCGACCTTGTTACATGATGTCGGCAAAATCGAGCCTGGGACGGATCACAGCGTTTCGGGCGAGAAGATCGGCGCGCGCATCGGCGAGCGTTTGGGTTTGAGTGCGGCGCGTCTGGCCACGCTGAAGATTCTGATTCGCCGCCATTTGGTGATGCCGCGTAGCGCGCGTTTGCACGACCTGTCGGCGCCCGCCACGATTCGGCGCGTTATCGGTTTTGCGCGCGATGTGCCGACGCTCAAGATGTTGTATCTGCTCTCGATGGCCGATACGATGTCGGTCGGCGAGCGCACTTATTCGGCCCTTGATTTAAGTTCGATGCGCGAATTATACGACCGATGTCTGCTGGCGATGACGCGCGCCGAAACCGCCGAAGTGTTGACCGACATGGAGAAGCGCGAACAGTTGGTGCAGCAAGAGCGCGAGCGGTTTCGTCGTCAGTTGCGGCATCTCGATTTGGACGACGGCACGCTGCAGAAAGTCAGCGACACTTTGCCGGCGTCTTATATTCTCAACACGCCGATGCCGACGATGGCGACGCACCTCAAATTTCTGGACGACTTGCCCGAAGAGAAGCTGATCGTGGACTTTTATCCGATGCCCGACCATAACGTCGCCGAGATGACCGTCGTGGCCTACGACGACGATAAGCCCGGTCTGCTGAGCCGTCTGTGCGGCGTGGTTCATGCGGCCAACGCCGAGATCGTGGGCGCGCAGGTTTACACCCTCGAAGGCGCGGCGCTCAACTCGAAGTGGAGCAAGGGCGCGCCAGGCAACGGCAAAGACGTGGTGGTTGACCGATTGGATATTATGTCGAACGGGCGCAATCTGGGCAGTTCGCAGACCGCGAAGCTGGCCGCAACGCTGCGCGAAGTGTTGGTTGGCGACGGCAGTTTAGACGAGGTTTTGAAGAGCGCGGGCAAGAAGGTTTCGCAGAGCGTGGTGCCGATTCGCGTTGGCGCGCAGAACGACTTGTCGGACGAGCATACGGTGATTTCCATCGTGTGCAACAACATTCCTGGCTTGCTCTATCACACTTCGCGCGCGGTGGCGGCGCTGGGCCTGGACATCCACACCGCCAAGGTGACGACGTGGGGCGGACAGGCCGAGGATTCGTTCTACGTCACCAAGCGCGGCGACGATGGTAGTGACGTGAAGGTGCCCGATAACGAGATTAAGGTTCTGCTGGAAGAGTTGGGTAAAAAGCTGGTAAAACCAGCGAAGACGAATGAGTAGGGGGCGTCCGCATCGTTTGGAGCGCGCCCGTGAGGGCGATCTGATCTTTTAATCGCCCTCACGGGCGCGCTCCAAACAACGTTGCCGCTTCTTTTGCTCCTCTTTCAACCCCCTACGAACCGCCACCCGAAGGTGCCTCGCTCGGCCGAATCGCGTCGGGCGCCGAAGGCGTGCCCGTCACGCGCACCACATTAATTTCCGCCGTCGCGACCTGCGACTCGCGGCCCATCGGGTCAATCGCGATGAGCGTAATCCGATCCGGCCCGATATAGCCCGCCACCGATTGATAATAAACCCGCCACGCGCCCACTTCGTCGCGCTTGATTTCGCCGCGCCCGTATTGCGGATTGTTCACCAGACGGAAGCTGAGCGCGTCGCCGTCTTCGTCGGTGCCAAACAGGAATTGCGATATGGGCTCACCACTCGCGACCGTCAACTTATTGCCCTGTGCGACCGGCGCGCGGTTGATGAAGTTGATATTCACCGTCGCCAGATTCGACTGCTTGCCGTGACTGTCGATCACGATATAGGTCACGCGGTCGTTGGCGTAGAAGCGGTTGAGGCTGGTGTAAAACAGCTTGTAAAGTCCGTCGCTGTCCTGCCGAATTTCGCTCTTGCCATATTTGGCGTTGTTGACGAGCCGGAAGGTAATCGCGTCGCCATCGGGGTCGCGACCCAACAGGCCTTTGACTTCGCTTTTGCCGACGAAAGTATCAATGTTGGTATCGCCCGCGACCGGCGCGCGGTTGACTGCCGGTGGCGGCGTGTAGTTCACGCTGATGCCCAGAGTGGATTCGTTCGACAGTTTGCCGTCGCTGTCGCGCGCCACAAAGCGGATGACGTCAACGCCGCCGTATTTGGGACGGCTGCGGTAAAACAGTTTGGTCACGCCATCGGTGTCCACGCGAATATCGGCCTTGACGCCGTTGCGCGGCCCGCCGACGCGCTCAAAGGTGAGCGCGTCGCCATCGGCATCGAAGCCCAATAATGGGAAGCCTTTTTCGGTATCCACGTCCACGCTGCCCTGACTGCTCACGGCGATGGGCGCGCTGTTGACGACCGTCACCTGCGCGCCAGCCGGAGCAGACGTGCCCTCGCTGTCCGTGGCGCGCACGACAACGGCGATCACGTCGCCCTTGTCGCCGTTGCCGGATTTGGCGAGTTGCAGGGTGGAGTCGGTCTCGTCAGGAATCGGCGTGCCGTTGCGCAGCCATTGGTAGCTCACGGTGGGCGAACCGGTTTCGGAAGTAACGACGGCTGTCGCGGTCAGCACATCGTTGGTCTTGGGAGCGCCAGGCGCGAGTGAAACGACGACGCTCGGCAGATCGGCTTGTAGCTCGAAGGCTCCGATGTCGGCGCGTGCGCCGCGCACGCGGGAGAAGCCCTCTCCGCGCTGATCGAATTGCGGATCGCCGGTTGTTGATGTCTTTTGTAGCGCCGGATTACCAGCGTTAAGGGCTGGACTCTCCCGCTGAAGCACGGCAGTTAAAGTTGGGCCGCCATTGTTGCTCAGCGCATCGAGTTTCGGATTGCCAATGCCGGTCTGATCGCCCGTCGCGTTGAAATTGCGAACGGCGTTGCCAATTCCAATCAAGTTGTAACCGCCACTCTCGATGGTGTCCACATTGCCCCCACTGGGAGGCATATCAGGGATGTCATAGTTGACGTCATCGCCCCGATTGCCAGCGATTATGCTGTTGCTCACCCTGGTGCGCGTTGACGCATCCGTCGCGCTGGCAAGACCGGCGGTTCCACCGACGGTGGTTTGATTGCGAGTCAGGGTGCAACTCTCCAAAGCCACCAGTCCACCAAAGTTGCTGAGGGCGCCCCCGTTCTGCGCTGAATTGTCGCTGAAAGTGCTGTTGAGGATTTGCACGCTCCTGCCGTTGGCTGCGTATGAAAGTTGAGTGTAGATGCCGCCGCCCTCGAATTGGGCCTCGTTGTCGGCGAAGGTGCTACTCGCAATCGTCAGCGCCGCGAAATTCTCGATGGCGCCGCCAATCCAGGCGCGATTGAACCGGAACGAACTATTCGCGATGCTGGTTGGGCTGCCCTGATCGGCCATGATGGCGCCGCCAGATAAAGCGGTATTGCCCTGATTCGCGTCGCCAAAAGTGCAGTTGCGAATTTGCAAGGGGCTGCTGCCGATGCGCTGAGAATCAGCCGTGAAACCGCGACTGCAAACCGCACCTCCGTAGCCTCCGGTGAAATCGCCGTAGCCTTCGACACTGTTGTTCAGAAAGCGCACGTTTTCCAGAGCGACATCGCCCGCCTCATTGTAGATGGCGCCCCCGTAAGTTCCGGCCCTGTTGAAACGGAAAATACCGCCTTTCACCCTGAGAGCGGCGCCTTTGCCATTGAAGATGGCACCGCCGCTGACTCCCGTATTATCCCTGAACTCACAATTATTGAGCGTCAACTGGGCGCTATCGTTGTAAATCGCGCCACCCCGATTCGCCGGTAACCTCGAACTTTCAAAGCTATTATTCTGCACTGCGGTTCCAAAAGATAAATTCAGGTCGTTGACAATAACGACCGCGTTTTGCCCCAGAGCCAGCAATCGAAAAACGGCATCATTGATGTCGTTGGGTCGCTTGATACGATGACCATTGCCATTGATGGTGAGCGTTCCATCAACTGTAATCACCGGAAGACCCGTCGGCCCAAACGAGGAGTTATTAACCGAGTTCAGTTCGATGTCGGATGTAATATTAATGACATCATCCCCGCCGTTGGAGTTGGCCGCGTTGATGGCACTGATGAGAGCTTGTGGCTCGCCGTTGACGTTGAAAGTCGCCGCGCGAGCCATCGAACCACACAGCGCCAAAGCCGCAAAAGCGACGGGCGCAACAAACCGGAGAGAAAGCATAATACGGAAAAAGTTACTGCCCACAAAAGTGGGGCGATTCCTATTATAACTCACTTTGTTGCAACCGCGCCAAAGAAAAAGGTGGGATTACTCGGTGCGCCCGTTGGCCTCGCGCACCAGATGGCCGAGTTCGGGCACGATGAGCTTCTCCATCGCCAACCGCACGGCGTTGGTCGAGCCGGGCAAGGCGAACAATAGCGTGCCGCCGATCACTCCGGCAAAGGCGCGCGAAAGCATCGTCGCGGGGCCGACTTCTTCCCACGAAAGCATTCGGAAAACTTCGCCAAAGCCGGGCATTTCTTTGGTGAGCAGGGGCCGCAACGCTTCGGGCGACACGTCGCGCGACGAAATGCCCGACCCGCCGGTCACGATGATGGCGTCGGGTTCTGAGACGCCGTTCATGGCGTCGCGCACCGACGATTCGATGAGCGAAGTCTCGTCGCGCACGACTTCGCGCGCGGTGACGGTGTGGCCAGCATCGGTCAACAGCTCTTCGATAAGGGCGCCGCCCTTATCGGTTTCGAGCGTGCGCGTATCGGAAACGGTGAGCACGAAGCATTTGACGACATCGGGCGCCTGGGCGCGATGCTCTTCGGTCGAGGCCGATTTGTGGCCGGTTGCAGGGCCGTGATCGGGTTCGGGATGGAGCGTTTGTTGGGTGGGAAGTTGGGACATTAGAAATCGAAAAGTTGGGTCAGCGGCAAAGCAAAATCGGGCAGCATAGGGCAAATCAGAACGTCGTCTTGCGTTAGCTCCTGAATCGAAGAGTAGCCGTTTGCGGTTGGATGAGAGTGGACGAGAACGCTTTGTTTCTGAGCATCAACCAGCCAGAACAAGGGCACCTTTTGCCGCGCGTAAAGCGCGGGTTTGCGTTGGGTGTCGTTTTCGTGCGTGCGTTCATCCCAGACTTCGATGGTCAAATCTGGCGCCGCAATCAGACATTGCCCGTCGGCTCGCACGGTGGGAGCGGAACTACAAAAGCATAAGTCGGGCGCGACGCTGTTCCAATTGTCTATTTGCCAATCCACCAGCAAAATGGGTTCGCCGCCTTGACTGCTATCTGCCAATGCCATCAACAGCGCGCTGACGCAACGCGAGTGCGCGATGATCGGACACAGGCCAGGCGCGTAAAGCAGGATTGGCGTGCCATCGTCCAACTCGCGGCGCGCTTCGTCGGGCCAGGCGGCAATTTCGTCGTAAGCGTAGCGGCGCGGCGGCAGGTCGTGTGAGGTCATGGGGTTTTATCGTTCGGAGGCGGGTGAGGTTTAAACGCTTGGTGCATAACTCGCCAGACAGCGAGTTATGCACCAAACGTTTAAACCTTCGCATTATCTCTCCCGCATCGCGTATTCGCGCTCGAATTTCTTGTGCAATTCGTAAGTCGAAATTTTGATCAAAATCGGCTGTCCATGCGGACAAATTGACGGATTGGGCAACTCGACCAAATCATCCACCAACCCCTGCATCGCCGCCGCCGCCAACGGGTCGCCCGCTTTGATGGCGTTCTTACACGAAAGCATCGTCAATAGCGCATTGCGCCGTTCCTCCAATCCGCGCCCGCCGGTTCCGGCGATTAACTCATCGAGCAAATCGCCGAACGCCCGTTCGTAATCGCCCTTGGCCACCAGATAGGGCACCGCTCGAACCAACAGCGCGTTGCCGCCGAAACCCTCGACCTCGAAACCCAAATCGCGCACCAGATTCGCGCTCTCTTCGACCGCAGCTAAAGCGCGTGGGCCGCATTCGGTCGTGAAGGGAATCACCAACCTTTGCGATTCGACGGCGCGGCCCTGCGCGGCTTTGATGGCGCGGTCGGCCAGAATAGATTCGTGCGCGCGATGCTGATTGACGATGTAAAGCCCGTCGTCGCCTTCGCACAGAATGTAGGCGTTATTGGTGATTTGCGCCAGGGGCCGCAGCTTCAACTTCGGCGGCTCCGGCTCTTGCCTGAACAAATCGGGCTCGTGGCGCGCGCCCGCCTGAATCGCTTGCAAATGCTGGGAAAAGCGCGCGCGTTCTTCGTCTGAGGCGTCGGGCGCGGGCGGTTGAGCGTAAGCGCCGCCGTTATCGGTATCGCTAAACGACGGCACCTGATACTGCGGCGCGCTATAATTCGGCGTCCAACTCGCGCGTTGCCCGCCGTTTGATTCGGCGGGTTTACCGCCAAAGGGCCCGCCGATGTTGCCGTCGGCGGGGCCGTCCAAACCCCACGTCGGCGCCAACTGCGCGCCGATTAAAGTATCACGCACCGCCACGCGCAGGGCGTGATGCGCTTCGCCTTCGCGCGCGAAACGCACTTCCGATTTGGTCGGATGCACGTTGACATCCACCGCGCCCGGCGCGACTTGCAGGAAAACTACGCCGAGGGGGAAACGGTCGCGCCCGTGAATTAAACCTTCGTAGGCCGCGCCAAAGGCGTGCTGCAAAGTGCGCGACTGAATCACGCGACCGTTGACGAAAATCAGTTGCCCCTTGCGATTGGCGCGCGTCAACTGCGGGCGCGCCGTGAAGCCGGTGACGCGCATATTGGGGAACTCTTCTCCGCTGGAAATCGGCAACATCTGGCGCGCCGTCTCGCGGCCCAACACCGAAACCAGTGCGTTGAACCCGTCGCCGCCCGCCTCGACGCGCAGGCTCTCTTTGTTATTGTGATGCAGCGTAAATGCCACCGCCGGGTAAGCCAGCGCCAGATGCCCGATCATTTCGGAGATGCGCGCGGCCTCGGCGCTGTCGGACTTCAGAAACTTAAAACGCGCCGGAGTATTGTAAAACAATCCGCGCACGATGACTTCCGTGCCAGGCGCGCAACCGACGTTTTCCAGTTCGACGATTTCGCCGCCCTCGGCGATCAAGCGCGTGCCAACATCGCTGTCGGCTTCGCGCGTGGTAATCTCCAAACGCGAAACCGCCGCCAACGAGGGCAACGCTTCGCCGCGAAAACCGAGCGTGGAAATGCGCCATAAATCTTCGGCTTCGGTGATTTTTGAAGTCGCGTGCCGTTGCAACGACAACACGACATCGGAATCGTTCATGCCGCTGCCGTCGTCGCGCACGCGAATCAGGCGTTTGCCGCCTTCCTCAATCTCGATTTGGATGCGCCGCGCGCCCGAATCGAGCGCGTTTTCGACCAACTCCTTGACCGCGTTGGACGGACGTTCGATGACCTCGCCCGCCGCGATCTTGTTGGCGACATGGGGCGGCAATTGCAATATGCGACTCACGGTTTCAAGTATATCAGTGAAAATGTGACTCAACATTTTTTAGACAGGATGGACAGGATTTTGGGGATGGAACAGGATGGGTTCGAGCGAGTTGAAGTGTCGAAGAACAAAAAATAAATTTAAATCTTTGGTTTGTTCCTCGAAACTTCAACTCACCCGAACCCATCCTGTTCCATCCCCAAAATCCTGTCCATCCTGTCTAAAAAATTAAAAGTTAAACTTGCTTCGTGCCGTTAAAATTTATTCATTCCGCCGACTGGCATCTGGGCCAAACCTATTGGGGGTTGGGCGCGCAGACCACGCGTTCGCGCAATTGGCGTTTCGACGCTGTTCGCCGCTTGTGGCAGTTGGCCGCCGACGAAGACGCCGAATTTATTCTGGTGGCGGGCGATGTCTTCGATAGCGAAACGCCTTCGGAAACCGTGCGCACTCAAACCATCGAGCTACTGAGCGAGGCGCCCTGCGCGGTTTATCTGTTGCCTGGCGAGAGCGACGCCTGCGCCGAAGGTAGCGTCTGGTTCAACGCGAGTTGGCAAAGCGGATTGACCGGACTCAACCAAATTCATCCGGTCTTAACGCCCGAAGCGCTCACAATCCGCGACGCTGTCACCTTGTTTCCGTGTCCCGTCATGCGCAAGCGCGGACAGAGCGATGTGACGGCCTGGCTTCCGCGCGCCGACCGAGGCGAAGCGTTTCGCATCGGCTTGGCGCACGGATATTTGCGCGGTTACTCGCCCGATGAGGCGCGCACAATCGGCGCTATCGCGGCGGATTGCGCTCAACGCGCCGGATTGGATTATCTCGCGCTGGGCGGTCATCACGCGCCAACGCCCGATGGTCATGTGACCTCGCGCGCGCGATCTTATTATGCGGGCACGCCCGAAATCGGCGCGCGCGACGACGTTTTAGGCGGGCAAGCTCTCGTCGTGAAAATCGAACATGCGGGCGCCATCCCGCTTGTCACGCCGCATCGCGTCGGCGCCATCGAACTGCACGATTTGGGCGCGCTTGATTTGCAAGGCAAAGACGACTGGCAAAATTTTACCCAACGCGCCACCAACTTCGAGCATCCGGCGCAAACGATCATTCGCGCGCAACTACGCGGCGAAGTATCGCCGTCGCTTTACGGAGAAATTCAAGGGTGGCTGGCGCGGCGCCGCGACGAATTAAAGGGCGTTGACATCGCGCTGGAAGCGATTTTTTCGCGTCCGTCGCGCGAGGATTTCGCCGAGCTGAAGTTAGAGCGTCTGGAAGAAAGCGTGTTGGACGGCTTGGATGGCGTTCTGGACGCCGAGCATTTGGGCGATTTGCGTGGATTGGAGCAGATCGTCAATTGGAGCGGCGACCCCGACGCACGGCGCGAGGCGTTGGCGTTGTATTATCGATTGTTGGCGGGATGATGCCGCGTCGTTACCGCGCCAGGAGTTGAAACTCCTGATTGCAATAGCACCGGTTCTGTGACGGCAGCGACCTGAACCGACAATCACAGACCGATTGTATCCTTATAAGCAGTGATTCTCCATCGAGTGACCTTAGAAAATTGGCGCGCCCATCGACATTTAACGCTCGAATTCGGCCCACAACTCAACGTGATTCAGGGCCGCAACGAGGCCGGCAAATCAACGTTAGTCGAAGCCCTCGATTGGGCGCTCTACCGCGATGTGGTGGGCGCGCGCGTCCGCGCCGAAACCGTGCGCGCCATCGTGCCCGCCGACGACGAAAGCGCCGTTCCGCGCGTCGAAATCGAACTGGAATTCCCCGATTGTCGCGCCATCCTCAGCAAAACCCTGAGCGAAGACGCCGCCAAGCGCGGTTGCACTTTAACGCTTAAACGTCCGCAATACTCCGACGCCGTCTTGGAGCGTGGCGAAGCGCAAACGCGCCTAAAAATGTTGTTGGCCGCCGACGGATTGGGCGACGAACGCGGCGCCGCCGAGGGCACATTGTTGGTCGCGCATCAGGGCGAGGGCGTAGATTTTCTGACCGATGGCGGCACAGCAATTCGCTCGACGCTGGGCGTGGGCAGCGACGGCGAGCTGGCCTTGACGCGCCGCTTGGATGGCGTGCGCGAAGAAATCGAGAAGATGCGTAAGCGCGAGCTAACGCTCGATTTGTCGGCGCGCGCGATTGACGGCGCGCGCGCGGGCACCGACGCGGCGCGGGCGCGCGATGAGCTGAAGCGCTCACAATCCGAGAAGATTCGCTTTGAGGCGTTGGCGGGCGAAATCGAGGCGATTCGCGATGACATCGAGCAACTCAAAGTGGAATGGGAAGCGATAGCCCCGCGCGAGGCGCGCGCGCAGAAGCGCATCGGCGAGTTGGGCGATTTGATGAACCAACAGACGCGCGCCGACGCCGTCCTCAAAGACGCGCAAATCGCCGCGCGCGACGCGGGGTTGGCGCGCCAGAACCTGCAAAAACGCGCGACAGAAATCGCGCGTCTGGAGCGCGAGCAAGCCGCCGCCGCGCGCGAGTTAGAGCAGGGCGCCGCTCAACTGCGCACGCTCGAAGAGAGCCTGTCCGCCGCGCAACAGCACGGCGATGCCACGCGCGAACGCGCCGCGCACGGCGAAGCAAGCTGGGGCAGAGCGCAAGAAATCGCGCTGGCGTGGCGCGCGGTGTTCGATGTGTTCGAGGCGCAAACCCGCATCAAAGAAGGCGCCGCCGCGCTCGAAGAACTCGAACGACTGGGCGCCGAACTGCAACGGGCAGAATCCGCGTTTCGCCAGGTGGAAAAAGCGCCATCACTGGACGAACTGCGCGATTGGCGCGCGGCTTTCGACGAACTGAAGCGACTGGAAAGCGAGGCCGTTCAAGGCTTGCAAATCGAGATCACGCCACACGAGAATGCGACGGCGCGCTGGAAGGCCGATAGTGGCGCCATCGAGAATTTGGAGTTGGAAAGCGGCCAGAAGTTGAATCTGCTGGCGATTGGGCGCGGCGTTTTGGATGTGGCGCGCGTCGCGGTGTTTCGCTTTGTGACCGGCGCGCGCGGTATCGAAGAAGTCAAGGCCGAACTGGAAAACGCGCGACTCGCGCTGGAAAAACTGCTGCGTCCGTGGAAAGTTGAAATTAGCGAACTGCCCGACGCCATCACCGATTGGGAAACCAAACGGCGCGCCTACGACGAAGCGCATCGCGCGCGCGAAGAGGCCGTGACGGCCTTGCGCCGCGAAGAAGAACGGTCGGGCGTGTTGAAGCGCGCGCTCGAACGCGTCGAAGCGCAGCGCGCCGAGTTCGCCGAACTGAAAGAAGTCGCCAAACCGTTCGAGGGCTTGATTTCGTTTCGCGGATTAAAGCGCGGCGAAGTCAAGGCGGCCCTGGACGAAGCCCATCGCGCCGAGCGCGCGGCGGGCACGCTGGCGCAACGCGCGCGCAACGAAATCGCGGGCGCCGACAACGACGTGCGCAACGCGCAAACGCAACTGGGCCAAATGCGCAACCGGCCCGACGCGTTGCGCGCCGCTATCGAACAGCGCGCCGACCAACTGAAGCGATTGCGCGACGAAGACGAAATCGCCGACGACGAGGCGCAGTTGGGCGAACTGAGCGCGGCCTTTATGGACGCCGAGCGCGAACGCCAAAAACGCGAGGCCGCGCGCCAGGAGTTGGGCGACGGCGTCTCGCAGTGGCGCGTCGAAGAGGCGCGCCGCGCGGCATTGGAATTGGCCGGAGAGCGCGGCGACATCGAAAAGGCTCTGGTGAACTTGCGCGCCGATTTGCGCCACGCGTGCGAGCAAGACCCCGAAACGAAGTTGGCCGAGTTAGACGCCGAAATCGCGCAGTGGGCGCCCGAAGTCGCCGCCCACGAAGCGCGTCTGCGCGGATTGGCGCTGCTTCAGGCCGCCATTGAAGCCGAGCGCGCAAGATTGAGCCGCGATTTGGCCGGGCCGATTAATCTCAAACTTTCGCCCTGGCTGAGTCAGTTGCGCGGCAAAACCACGCATCTCGAATTCGACGGCAGTGGCACGCGCATCGAAAGCGTGCGCACGGGCGAAGGCGATGCCCTGATTTCGCTGCCGTTCTCCGAGCATTCCGAGGGTATGAAAGAACAGGTCGCCTTCGCGTTGCGCTTGATTCTGGCCGAGCGCGTCGCCGAAAATTTGCCATCGGGCCGCTTGCCGGTGATTCTGGACGATCCGTTCACCCAAAGCGATAGTTCGCGGCGCGTCGGGCTGGGCGAGGTGCTGCGCGAGGCGGGCGCGCATCTGCAGATTATCTTCGTGACCTGTCATGGCGCGCCGCCCTCGCAAAACGACGAAACGCGGTTTATTTCACTGGGCGAGTGGAGCGAGTGAAGGAGCGAAAAACCATGTGCATAAGACGCGTTAGTGAAGGCGAGCTTTGTGTTCGCCCGTCGGTGCTATTTTTCTACTTCGAGCCGCCCTGAATTTCTTCCACCAACGCCATCGCGCGCCGACCATAATCGAGGTAGTTTTGAAAACGGGCCTCCGACGGCTCCAACGCGGGCAACCGTTCGGTGGGCAAATGCGGTTCGATGGACAGTCCTCCATCGTAATCATTGGCCAGCAAATCGGCCAAAATACGCTTCACGTCGCCCTGTCCTTCGCCCGCCATCACCCATTGGTGCTTGCGCGTCGCTTCGTCGTAGATGCCATCCTTGATATGAATGTAGGCGATGTGAGGTTTGACCTGCGAGTAAAACTCCCACGCCGATTGGCGCGGACGCTCGCCCGCTTCGTCCGGCGGTTTGGACATATCGGCTTCGCGCGTGGGGTTGCCCATATCGAACACGAGCTTCAAACCCGGCACTGCATCGAGCATTTCGAGCGTGTTCTGGGCGCTGTTGCCGCCATAACCTGTGCAGTTTTCGTGAACCATCTGCGCGCCGATGTCCGCGAACAATTTGCCCATTTCGCGCAGACGGCGAAACCGCTCGGCTGCCATCTGATTCTCGCCTGGCAAGGCACGATAACTCATCACGCGAATCAGTTTGGTGTTCAACCGCTCCATGCGTTGGGCGGCGCGTTTGGCTTCCTGCCATTCCGCCTCGAAGGGCGCCTCGATGCTTTTGCTGCCGTTGGCCAGAGCCGAACCGAAACAGTTGATCTGGACATCCGCCTCTTCCAAAACGGTGACCAAACGCTCGAAGGCGTCGTCGGGAATATCGTGGATGTTGCCGCCCGCGACGGCAGAAAGCGCGCCTTCGGCAAAGTCGGCGCCTGAAGCGCCCAGCGCGCCCTCAACTTTGACGTTGCGCATTTCGATGTGATGCCATCCCAGAGCTTTGGTGGCGGCGATTTGAACCGACAAAAGCGCGCCCGCTTCGTCGGCGAATCCGGTGAAAATCATAAATTAAATTCTCTTGCTACTTCGACAAAGTCGCTGTTAAGCGTGGAGTTTACTCCATAAATATTAGCAGTTACGCAGTTGGGTTCACCAGATGCAAACCCAACTGCGTAACTCCACAAATATTTTAAGATAGCTTGGAAGCGTGTTAGGGCAGGATTTTCGGTTCCTGACATGACCGCCGAAATTAACTGAGGCATGGACATAAATACCTCAGGCAGCTTTTAAAACCTATCCAAACGGGGACACAGCGCCCCTATTTGGATAGGCACTTAGCTGGACTTTATCCATTGTCGCGGTTTCACGCTCACGCTGAGTCAAGCGTGAGACGACTTGGCATTTTCCTTTTCGCTGTCGAGGTCAAAACCTGACATCGAAAAAGAATTGAGCGTGAAATTTGCTCAGCGTGGTTGAGCGTGGCGACTTTCGCGGCTCAATGGATAAAGTCCAGCTTAGGGCGTATTTGGATCTTCCTCTCAGTTAGCTTTACGGTTTTAGCGCCGCGATGTCGTTGACGCGCTCTTGGATGCCGAAGATGCGTTCGGGTTGATACCAGGTTTCAAACGCCCCATGTTGCGCGGGCAAAAGCGCGCTTTTCATCTGCATCGCCGCAACTTTTGCGGCGTTCAGGTGCGCGGCTTTGGCTGCTTTATCGTCGCTGGCGCGCGCTGCTAACGCCAGGTTGCGCGCGGTCTGGTTGGTCGCCAGCAGAAAACGCGCGCGCGTCAGCAAGTCATCGTTGAAAAATACGCGGTCGGGCGCGGGCAATTGCGCCATCAACGTTTCGCCGCGTGTTACGACCGAAGTCAATTTCTCGATGGATTGGCCCGTGCCCGCGATGAGCGCATCGAGTCGCGTCTGGCCCGCTTGCGGATCGATGTTGAAATAGCGGCTGTTGGCGTCGCTGCCCCCATCCTTGAAAAAATCGGCGGGCGCTTTGGGGTCGGGCTTCCTCAGTTCGTCTATGATTTGGCGTATCGCGCGGCCCAACCGCAAATCCTGAAAAACAAACTGGCGCTCGAAGCCCGGCAATTCGGTCGGGCGTTGCCGCCAATAAGAATCGTAGAAATCGCGGTAAACTCCGGCGACTTCGCTGGCGTGAGCGGCGCCGAAATAATCGGCGCAAAACTGGTCGAGCCATTTATCGCTATCGTAAGTCGAGAAATTCCACAGCATCGCGGCGTTAGCGGCGCCTTCGCCGACGAACTCGCGGATGTTGCCCATGTTCACCACCGAAAATTCCAGCGGGCGCGGTGCGATACCGTTGATGAAGCGAAAATTACGCTCCATTTTCCACGGCCCCTCGGCCTGCGCGAGGTGCGCGCCGGTCGAGTTGAACTGAAAGTTCATGTAGTAACCGACCGGCTGATTGGCGGGCACTTGGGCATTGCGCGCATCGGGCGCCGGATAATGGTCGCGGCGCGCGGCCACGAACGTCCAGATCAAATTCGGCTCGGCGAGCGGTCGTAACAAACCCTGCGCATAGAAATCCGATAGCTCGTTATAAAGCGTGGTGCGCATCAGGGGCGCCGTCTCGCCGATCACCTCTTTGACGATTGCGACTTGACGGCGCATCATATCCTCGATGAGAGCGGCGCGCGCCTTGTCGCTTTTGGGCGAGTCGGCGAACGAATCCCAAAACGGGCGGTCGCCGTTGCCGCGAAAACCGATGAGCCAGATTTCCTCCAGGCCGTGCTTTTGGGCGAGTTGCGCGTTCCAGCGCCAGAAGGTTTCGAGTTCGGCGACGTTTTTCACCGACAACGCGGGCGGCTCGCGATGCTCGATTTGGCGCCAGAATTCGTCCCAGTCGTTGTAGTTGGAGCCGAGCGGATGAATGTGATGGCCCACAAACGCGAGGCCACGCGCGCGCGCCGTCTCGACTTCGCGGCTGAGTGGGTAGGGCGCCGCGAAACTGCTCTCATCAGCGACGAAACCTTCCAGGCAGTTCAGTTTCAAGCGCAGCATGGTTTCGTAAAGCGCGTCGTAATTGGTCTGCGACCGTTCGCGCCAGGGAATAAACAGATCGGTATCGTTGGGAAACCAGGCGCGCCAACGCACATCCGCCGGACTAATCACGATATTGGTCGCTTCGGGAATGACGATGGACGCTTGCGGAAGCGGCGCTTGCGAAGCCCAGAACCACAGCGGTTTGACGCCCAGAAACTTCTCGGAAAACGTGTAAATCGCATAGATTGTGCCGCGCATATCGGCGCCCTGCAACACCACGCGATTGCCGCGCACGAACACGCCATGCGCCTCGATTCCGGCGATGTTTGGTTGGGCGTCGGTTTTGGTCTGGGCGTCGGCGTCGGCTCCGATGATCTCGATAAACGGTTGGGCGCCCGACGCCGCGCGGTCGGAAACGATGGGCGAGTCGGCGCCCAAAACGGTGCGGCAATCGCGCGCCAAATCGCGCGCGGCGCGTTGAACCGGTTCGGGTTGCGCGGCGGATAAATAAATCGATACGCCCGGCGTAAGCGTCAGAGGCGCGGCCTGCGTGGTTGAAGTGGGAGCGGCACAACCGACGAATAGCGCCAGCAGGGACGCGAGATAGAATTTTATTTTCATGAAAATAAAAGCCCCAGAGCACGCACGCTTTGGGGCTTTCTTAAATCTTCCAAACGATAAAAACAGGGGAATGTTTTAGGCGATGTTTTACGGGCGAACGCGAAAAGTCGGCGATCCACCGGAAACATCAAAGGGAGTGGGCGCCCGATAGATATTACCCTTGGCGCCGGAGGCGTTGGTTTTGATCCACTTGACGTGCCCGTCCGCGAACAAGAAAACGGCGCCCTCCAAATGGCGATTCACAATGGCAGTTGTGGAAACGGAACCCTGCGTCGAACTGGCAATGGGCTTGAGGGGGTCGTTGTATTGGGTGGGGTTAGTCGAACTGGCGCCATTGCAGCGGTAAGCCGCCGTGCCATTTACCGATTCGCCGTCACCGTTCATAATAGTGAGCGGGGCATTAGCCAACACCGAGATATTGACTGAAACATCGTTGGGAAGAACGATGGCGTTAGGGTCAGTGGGAGTGCCCATATTGCTGCTCATGTTGGCGTTATACCAATAGTCGGTGTAACCTGGTTGCGTCGGATCCGAGTTCGGCCCGTTGGTGTCGCTGGGGCACTGGTAAATTTGCAAACTCTTCAGGTAAGGCTGAATCGAATCGGCCCAACCGACGGGCGGTTGCGAAGTGTTCGAAGTGCTACCGGTGACGGCGAGGGGAAAATTCTCGTCGTAATCCTGGACATATTGCAAAACGCCCAGACCGATCTGCTTGAGATTGGATTGGCAACTGGCGCGCCGCGCGTTTTCTCTTGCGCGGGCGAAGACGGGGAACAGAATCGCCGCGAGAATGGCGATGATGGCGATCACGACGAGAAGCTCGATCAAAGTGAACGCGGATTTTTTTTGTTGGAAATTTTTCATGATTTTGTAAGGCTGAGTAGCCGATGGTTGTAGAGAAAGAGGAAAGTGAGTTTTCGAGTGGGGTCGGTCAGTTGGGGCGTTCGCCCGTTGGTTTAAGGCGGCGTTGGGGGTGGCGCGGTGCTGTGGCGCACATGCAGTTCGCCGCGTAGAGTCAGGCGACGCGGAGGCCCGTCGAAGCCGTCCTCAATGCGTTGGCACAGCATCTCCACGATGGCGCGGGCGGTTGCTTCGATGGGATGGGAGACCGCCGTGAGCGGCACGGCGCCGTAATGAGCGATAGGAAGATCGTCGTGCGAAACTACGCTGATGTCGTCTGGCACACGCAAACCGCCGCGCATCAGTTCGCCCACGCACATCACAGCCGCCGAATCGTTGACCATGCACAATCCTGTCGGGCGCTGCGGTAGCGCCAAAAGTTGTGCGGCTAATTCGGCACCACTGCGTTCGTTTTCGAGGTGACTGCCTCCACTGAACTGCCATTGTGGACGCTCTGGAACGCCGAATTCGCGGAGCGCCCGCCGAAACCCCTGGATGCGCGGCTCCGTTGTCCAAACCGAGATGTCGGAAGCCCAGAAGCCCAAATCGCGGTGCCCAAGCTCCAGCAGATAGCGCGCGGCCTGATAGGTGTTGTCTTCGCGGTCGAAGAGCACCTGATCGCACTCTAAATCCGCCGGTTCGTTGAACGAAATTACCAGACCGCCTTCGCTATGATAACGCCGCACTTCCTCTTGTGCGTCCTCCGAGAGCGCGCCGAATTTACAGATCAGGGCGCGCGGTCTCTGGCGCCGGATTTCGCGCGCCAAAGCCGTTTGTTCGTTCTTTTGAGAGGGCACTAAAGCGCCCAGAGTATGCAAAGGCACGTTGTAACCGCGCGCCGAAAGCCGGTGTTGAATGTCGGCGACTTTATGCAACGTCACGTCGAAATCCAGTCCGCCCAACAAAATCGCGATGGTGCGCTGATCGCGCCCGCCCGCCAGATGTTGCGCGTTGCGGTTCGGCTCATAACCCAACTCCTCGACCGCTCGCCGCACCGCGATTTGGGTCTCCTCGGCCACGTTCCCGCGCCCGTTAAGCACGCGGGAAACCGTCATCGGCGCCACTCCCACGGCGCGCGCCACATCGCTCAACGTCACCGCGCCCGAAGAACGATGCGTTGACGTTGAGGCCGAAGGCGGAGCGGAAAGACTCATGATGGAAGCTAAATCGGAAATGGTCGCTCTGTGCCCAGAATAACTATGACTCAAGGTAGCGCTAACTTGATTATACCCATCCGCGCAGCCTTTCAAACATCTTGATGCCAATTCTTTTCAAAAAAGTGGATTTGGGTAGTGGCTCCACAAAGATTGGAGAGTGTGACCACCGCCGCCGCCGCCGATAAATCAATGACACTCGCGGGAATCTCAAAGGAATTTCCGCGAGTGACAACGCCAGCGAAATCGCTGACGCATTAAACCTCTTGCATCAGTAGAATTTTGTAGCAACTCTAACTTGGCGAGCGGGACTAACGTCCTCTTCCAATCGAAGCGCACGCCGTAAAGAGCCTTATGCAAGAGGTCTATTTTTTTTCGGTGCGTCTCCGGTGATGGCTTGAATTGTTTTCGCCGTCGCGGTTTCGTGGGTAATCATCGAGCAGATTCATTCCTCCCTTGGCAGAAACACACTTCCCCAAAAAATCCCGTTGCGCGCGCTTTGAGAAAGCTCTTAACTCCCCCAGTTAAACCAAAATGTCCGCACTTTCTCACTGGTTGCTCGAACAAGAGTCGGCGACCAATCACAACCGCGACGGCATCCACGAAGGCCCAGGGATTTCCGAAGCACAGGCCACTCATACTCATCCCTGGTGGCAGGTCGGTTGCTTGACTGGCGTGGATTACTTTTCGACATTGGGCTATCAACCGGGCATCGCGGCCCTCGCGGCGGGCGCTCTCTCGCCCTTTGCCACGCTAATTCTGGTGCTTTTAACGCTGTTCGGCGCTCTGCCGATGTATAAGAAAGTCGCCGAGAGAAGCCCGCACGGCGAAGGCTCTATCGCCATGCTGGAGCGATTGCTTCCGCAGTGGAACGGCAAATTGTTCGTTTTGGTGCTGCTCGGTTTCGTGGCGACTGATTTCATCATCACCATCACGTTATCGGCGGCGGATGCGGCGGCGCATATCGTCGAAAACCCGGTCACGGCGCATCTGGCGCGCGAGCATAGCGTGGGCATTACCCTGATTCTGGTCGGCATTTTGGCCGCCGTTTTCCTCAAGGGCTTCAAAGAAGCCATCAGCATTGCCGTAGTTTTGGTGATCGCGTTCCTCACGCTTAACGCCGCAGTTATCAGCGTCGGCTTGTATCATATCGCGACCGAGCCGTATCACTGGCCCGCGTGGGAAAGTGCGCTTTTCACTTCGCATCCCAACATCTCTGGAATGATTCTGGCGTCCCTCCTGCTGTTTCCCAAGCTGGCGCTGGGAATGTCGGGGTTTGAGACCGGCGTCGTAGTGATGCCGCTCGTCAAAGGCGACAAAAGCGACACCAAAGCCAATCCGGTCGGACGCATCAAAAACACCCACAAGATGCTGACGACGGTCGCCGTCATCATGAGCGTCTACCTGATTTTGAGTTCGGTGGTGACGACGCTGCTGATTCCGGCCAATGAGTTTCGCGCTGCCGAGCCTGGCCGTGCGGCAGTGGCTTATCAGGCGCCGACCGATACGCAACCCGAAATTCAGGCGCAGGACGCCATTGCGCCGAGCGATGCGGGCAAGGCCAACGGACGCGCCCTCGCTTATCTGGCGCATCAATATATGGGCGAAGGGTTCGGCACCGTTTACGATATTTCGACGGTTTGCATTCTGTGGTTCGCCGGAGCTTCGGCGATGGCGGGGCTGCTCAACGTGGTGCCGCGTTATTTGCCGCGCTACGGCATGGCGCCCGATTGGGCGCGCGCGACAAGGCCGTTGGTATTGATATTTACGTTAATTGCTTTCATCGTGACGCTGGTTTTTCAGGCCGATGTGGACGCGCAGGGCGGCGCCTATGCGACCGGCGTTTTGGTGTTGATGACAAGCGCGGGATTGGCCGTCACGCTGGCGGTCAAAAAGCGCGGCAATCGCACTTTGACGGCGCTGTTCACTTTGATTACCGTCGTGTTTTTCTATACGACGGCGGTCAACATCATCGAACGGCCCGAAGGCATTAAGATCGCTTCGATTTTCATCGGCGCCATCATCGCGGTTTCGCTGATTTCGCGGATTTACCGCACGACCGAACTGCGCGCTGAAGAGTTCAAGTTCGACGCCAAAGCGCAACAGATCATTGACCAGGCGGCGCAGGGCGATATTCGCATTATCGCGCATCATCCGGGCGCGCGCACCGAAGAGGAGTATCGCCGCAAGGAGCTGCAAAAACGCCAGAACAATCACATTCCCGCCGATGATCCGATTGTCTTTCTGGAAGTCACCGTCGTGGATGCCTCCGACTTTGCCGGAGCGATTGTGGTGCGCGGCGAAGAGCGGTTCGGCTTCAAAATTCTGCGCGTCTACGCCACGACGGTGCCCAACTCGATTGCGGCGCTGCTGCTGCAAATCCGCGATATGACCGGCGGAATGCCGCACGCCTATTTCTCGTGGAGCGAGGGCAATCCATTGATATTTCTGGTTAAATATCTCTTCCTCGGCCAGGGCGATGTGCCGCCCGTCACGCACGAAGTCTTGCGCGAAGCCGAGCCAATCCCCGAACGCCGCCCAATGATTCACGTCAGTGGCTGATTTTCAGGGATCAATTGTCAGGTGTCAGGACGCGGCGCAAAGAGCAAAGCGCGTGTCATACTTGGTGGCGCTTCAAATAGAAATCGAGGCGAACCCCAACGCGCCGAAAACTGATTCCTGATAACTGCCCCCTGACACCTGAACCCTTCCCCCATGTCCGCATTTACCCGATGGCTGCTCGAAGCCGATTCGCCCGCCGCCGCGCAATCCGAAACCAGTGGAAGTGCCAATCGGCATCGCGTTGATGGCATTCACGAAGGCCCCCGCATCTCCGAAGCGCAAGTCGAACACACTCATCCCTGGTGGAAAGTGATGTGTCTGACCGGTGTTGACTATTTCTCGACGCTGGGCTACCAACCGGGCATCGCGGCTCTGGCGGCGGGCGCTCTGGCGCCATTCGCCACCATGATTTTGGTGCTTTTGACTTTGTTCGGCGCGCTGCCAATGTATCGCCGCGTCGCCTACGAATCGCCGCATGGCGATGGCTCGATCTCGATGCTTGAAACCGTGCTCAGATGGTGGCAGGGCAAGATGTTCGTGCTGGCTTTGATTGGTTTCGCGGCGACCGGTTTCATCATCACCATCACGCTGTCGGCGGCGGACGCGGCGGCGCACGTCGTCGAGAATCCCATCACCAAGTCGTGGGCCGAAGGGCATAACGTCGGCATCACCCTCTTTCTCATCGCGCTTTTGGGCGCGGTCTTTCTCAAAGGTTTCGGCGAAGCGATTGGTATCGCGGTTGGCCTCGTTATCGTGTTTATCGCGCTCAATCTGGTCGTGGTGGGCGGCGGATTTTATCATATCTTTCAACATCCCGAACTGATTGGCGAATGGAAGGCGCGTTTGTTTACCGAGCACAAGAATTATCTGGCGATGTTTGGCGCGTCGCTGCTGGTGTTTCCGGCCCTCGCGCTGGGATTGTCGGGCTTCGAGACCGGCGTTGTGGTGATGCCTTTAATTAAGGGCGACCCCGGCGACAACGAGAACAAGCCGACGGGCCGCATCCGCAACGCGCGCAAACTGTTGACGACGGCGGCGAGCATCATGTCGGTGATGCTGATTCTGTCGGCGTTCGCGACAACGCTCTACGTTCCGCCCGCCGAGTTCGAGGCGCCCCAAAAAGCGCAACCGGCCATCGAGTTTCAAGAGCGCACCGAAACCACGCCCGAAATTCAGGCGCAGGACGCCGTGCCCTTTGAACCGGCGGGCAAGGCTTATGGCCGCGCCCTCGCTTACATGGCCCACGATATTTTCGGCGACGGTTTCGGCACCCTCTACGACATCTCGACCATCGCAATTCTGTGGTTCGCCGGCAGTTCGGCGATGGCCGGTTTGCTCAACATCATGCCGCGCTATCTGCCGCGCTATGGTATGGCGCCCGAATGGATGCGTGCGACGAGGCCGCTCACGCTGATATTTACCGGCATCTGTTTTCTGGTGACGGTCGCCTTTCACGCCGACGTCGAATCGCAGGCGGGCGCCTACGCGACCGGCGTGTTGGCGCTGATGACGAGCGCCACTGTCGCGGTGACCCTGAGCGCCAAACGTCTGGGCCAGACCAAAATGATGATCGGCTTTGGCATCGTGTGTCTCATCTTTATCTACACGACCGCCGTCACCATCCGCGACGATCCGGGCGGCCTGAAAATCGCGCTCATCTTCATCGCTGGCATCATCGCGCTGTCGCTGCTGTCGCGCGTTTATCGCACCACCGAACTGCGCGCCGAAGAGTTCAACATCGACGCCAAAGCGCAAGAGATTATAGACGAAGCCGCCAAAGGTCACATCCGCATCGTGGCCAATCACCCGAACGAGCGCGACGAGGCCGAATATCGCGAAAAAGAAATGGAAAAGCGCGAGAATAATCACATTCCCCCCGGCGATCCGATTATCTTTTTGGAAGTCACCGTGGTGGACGCCTCCAACTTTTCGGGCGCCATCAACGTGCGCGGCGAAGAGCGTCACGGCTTCAAGATTCTGCGGGTTTATGCCACGACGGTGCCCAACGCCATCGCCGCGTTAATGCTGCGCATCCGCGACGAAACCGGCGTGATTCCCCACGTTTACTTCGCCTGGACAGAAGGCAATCCCCTCGTTTATATCTTCAACTATATCGTGTTCGGTCAGGGCGACGTGCCGCCGGTGACCCACGAAGTTTTGCGCGAAGCCGAGCCGGATCCGGCGAAAAGGCCGCGCGTTCATGTCGGCGGGTAATTCGATCCGCGACCTAATCACGCATCATGTGCGATTAGGCCGCACGCTGAATAACGCGGTTTTTGGAACATCATCAAGCGATAAACGCGGAGTTAGACTGCAAATTTGCGGCTGAATAACATTGTTGTGTGGCAGCGCGCGGCTTGGCTGGAGGCGCGGTATAATCAAAGCATCATGGATGATTGCGTTATTTGTAAATTGGTCAATAACGAATTACCCTCGTGGGTAATTTACGAAGATGAAAACGTCATTTGTTTTCTTCCGCTTGAGGTTGAGGCTTTTGGTCACACCGTCATTGCTCCCAAAGCGCATCATGCCGATTTATTCTCAGTGCCGGCAGAAGTTTTGGGTTGTGTTTACACCGTCATTCAAAAAATTGCTGTGCATTACCAAACGGCTATTAGTGCAAAAGGCGTAAATCTGCTTCATGCCAGTGGTATTGCGGCTCAACAATCGGTGCCACATCTGCACTTTCATCTCATTCCCAGATCCGAGAATGATGGTTTGGATGCTTGGCCCAAGTTTCCCGAAACACAGCACAACAAAGATGAGTTACTCAAAATGTTGCGGCTATAACCGATAAACTGCCACACAACAAGGCGCTACACCCGACCGCCTACAGCTTCGCTCCTTCGTGCCTCACCTCGTCGCTGCGCTTCCGGCGGCGGGTGAGCTTGGTCGTTATAGCAGCCCCGAAAAGCACTGTCTTTTATCTTGACACAGCGAACCGGAGCGTAAGCGACCGGCTAAGTCAAAGTCTCTTGGCATTAATACTTGGCCGGTCGCTTACGCTCCGGTTCGCTGTGGGACTACGCCAATCGGATTCGCTATATATCCACAAAAACAATTGCGCTTGTTGAAAGCGCATGAAAAAATCCCGCCAGCTTCTCTCGAAGTTGGCAGGATTTTTTGTGCGTGAGACTTAGCCGCGAAAGGGGCTTTTGGGCGGCAACTTAAACGCTTCGCGGGCGGCTTTCTGCAGCGGGGCGTAATAGGGGAAATCGTCGTTGGCGGCGAATTGGATGGTGCGACGGTTCGTTTCGGTCGCGTCGAAGAGCGCCTTGAACTGCGCGAAATCGGTGAGCTGCCAATCCTCAAAATACCCACGCTATAACCCCTTCATTTCTATCGGCTGTTTGGCCGAAGCCTGGTCGTCCTTGTGATGCGTCACGTCGCGAACGTAGAGCAGCGTTCCAATTAAGCAGACCACGAAAATAACCGCCGCCACCCAGAACCACAGCGAGAGTGGCAGCGTATCTTCGGCGATTTTCATCGCGGTATGGGCGTTCGGATGGCGAATTTTGTCTTTGACTTTGGCATAAGTCGCCATGATGTGACCGGCACTCGCCACCAAGATATAAGCCGTTACCACGCCCACGCCCTGCGAGGTCTGCATCAGCGATAAAGCCCTCGCCTGTTTGGTTTCGTCCACCTGAAGTGAGGTCAAACCCAGCCACGCCGGTGTGCCCAGGATGAACGAGATAATCATCATGCCCATGCCCGCGCCAAAGATCAGCAGCGATGTCGAAACGATGGATTTATCGGGCGCGAACAGGCTCGAACCCGCGATGCAAAGCATTCCAATCGCCGCCAGAACGTAAGAAATCCAGACCGCCTTAGCCTGACCGATTTTGTCGGGTAGGCGCCCGAGAGGAATCGCGACCGCCAAAACCAGCAAAGCCGGAATTGGCAGGAGGCGCGGCAAATCGGCCTGAGTGATGCCGAATTGGGTATCGAGATAAATGAACACCGTCGGCGCCATGATGCCGACGCCGACCTGCGAGAGGGCGTAAAGCGCCATCATGCGAATCAGCATCGGGCGCCCGTGCAAGACGGCGGTCTCTTCGCCCAACGATTCGCCTTCCATTTCGACGCTCGTTTCGGGCGGAATAGATTTGAGCGCGATGCCAAGTCCGATCATCATCACGCCCGCCGTAAAGGGGAAGACGTAAAGGTTGGTGCCCAGATAATGGCCCAGCAACAAGCCGACGGCGGGGCCAATCGCCAATCCCAAAACGTAGGCGGCGTTGAAAACGCTCATGGCAGTGGCCTTGGCTTCGCGCGGCACGGCGCGCGACATCAGCGCCGACATCGCGGGCCACAAGGCGGCGGCGGCCAATCCGTCAACGGCGCGCAGAGGAATAAACGGCCAGTAGGATTTGAACAGAAAGCCGAAAACCGTCATCAAAATCGGCGAGACCGAAGTGACCATCATGGCGCCGATGACGAAGCGGCGCGGCCCATATTTGTCGGCCAAAGCGCCCATCGGATATTTGAGCAGGGTTTCGGCGCCGGTAAAGGCCAGGAACGCCAGCGCGATTTTGGAGGCGATATATTGATCGCTCTGCCCGAAAAGCAGTTCGTCCTTGAAATAATATTCGAGAACAAATAGCAGCGTCGCCCACGTCGTTTCGGCGCAGGTCGAGATCATGCCCAGCCGCAAGAGGGCCGGATATTGATGGAAAAGCGCGAACGGCCCGCTACGTCCGATGATTCGATTCATAAAGTTCGGATGCAGTTTAACCGGGGCAGAAGTTAGAAGATAGAAGTCAGGAGACAGAGTTTGGGCGCCCCCACAGCAATAGCGTCTGTATGCGGCGGCCCGACCCCAACTTACGCGCGCGGTTCACGGGGCGCCTAAGTCGTGACTGCCAATCTTTTTATCGGCTTCAGATAAACCGTCTCGCGCCCCGCCAGCCATTCGCCATTGATGCCTTCGACGCCGAACACGCGATCCCAACTGCGCTCGTAACAATGCGCGGCGTCGGGGAAATCTACCGAAACTTGCAATGCTCGCCGCCAAAATTCGAGCGAATGCGCATGAATCAAATCGCGCGTCGCGGCGAATTGCGCGCCCAGCACAAAGGTATAAGTCGGCGGCCCATCGCTGCCAAATAACGCCCGATGAAAACCGTTCATGTCCAAGCGTTCGTCGCCCGAATTTTTGCTCCACGTCGCAAACAAACGCGCGCCGTTGCAATCGTCGGTGTCGATGATATGGCCGAGCCAACGGAAATCGGCGACGGTTTCGCCGCCCGCCAGAGCGCGCAGAGTCTTATGAAAATCGAACGCGTGATCGAAAGGTTTGCCCTGCGCGAAAATCGTCAAATCGGGCAGGGCATCATAGTTTTCGACGATGTGATGCAGATAAGTGTGAGCTTCGCGCCCGACGTTGGGTAAGTTGCCGGACGGCGATTTATCGTAAACGCACGGGGAAATTTGCGGCGGGATGTTGCGCAACCAGGCGAGGTCTTCGAGGTAGCGGGCGACGACGAGTTCGATGTGCATTAGGAACAATAATGATAAGAAGTGTGATCAATTCCAAGGGGATAATTGTAAATTGAACGCGGATTGAAATGCCTGACACGTCAAATTTCACGTTAATACTATTGCATTGACGGATAATATGCGGTAAATTGAGTTCATGGAGGATGTTTGAAAATTCAAACACAATAAACAATGGCAGAATATCCATACTCGATGTCAGTGGGACGAATGCAGGAGTTCATCAAAAAGATTTCCTCAATGGGTCGTCCCGGAAAAGTGACCTTGAAGACCTTAGAGGCTCAAGGTTTTAAAAGCACTAACGACCGAACGATCATTCCGGCCCTAAAATTCTTAGGGATATTGGAAGAGAGCGGTGTCCCCACTGACGCGTGGCAGGCTTTGCGAGATAGAGAAAATTTTCCCAGAGTCATGGCTGCTCTTGTTCGCGAAGCCTATCAGGATGTCTTCACGTCCTATCCTGAAGCCAATGCGGCAGAAGAGAGTGACATTCGCAATCACATCGCGGCTCATTCCAAAGGCAGTGAGCGTATGGTGGGTTCGATGGTGTCGGTCTTCAAAACGCTCTGTTCTATGAGTGACTTTGAAGGAGAACTCGTATCGCCCGAACAGATCGCGGCACAGCGACCCACAACGGACAGGTTGGATCGAAGCACTCAGAAGCTCTCTTCGTCCGAAGTTGACGTTAAACAGAGCAATGTTGCGGTGCAGCTCAATCTGACGATCTCTGAAAACACCGATGTGAAAAAGGTGGAAGAGATATTCAAATACGCCGCCAAATATCTTTTGGGACGCGAAGTGAATTAGCGAGGTAAAAGCACGATGCTGGTATTTTTCGATGAATCGGGTGACAACGGATTCAAATTTGGCGCCGGTTCCAGTCCACTTTTGACGGTGGTAATGGTGGTCTTTGAAGACGATGATGAAGCCCAAAAGACCGACGACCGCATCGCGCTTTTACGTCGCGAACTTCATAAAGGCGACGATTTCGAGTTTCATTTCAGAGATAATAGCAATGCGATTCGGCGCGCGTTTTTCGAAGCTGTCGCGCCGTTTAACTCTTTCTACTTCTCGTTCGTCATTGATAAGAGGCAGTTGCAGGAAGTCGATTTCGCGTCTAAAGATGATTTTTATCAGTGGGTTTGTGGCCTGATTTTTGAGGCCTCTAAACCTTACCTCGACAATGCTATTGTTAAAATGGATGGTTGTGGAGGCCACGCATTTCAGAGCAAATTAAAAAGCTATTTAAAAAAGAGAGTCAACGATCCTGATTCAGTGCGCCAAAGGATTAAGAAAGTCGCCGCCCAACGCTCATCGGGCAATAATTTGATTCAGCTTGCCGATATGATTTGTGGAGCCATTGCGCGTGCCGAAGTAGAAACCAGAAAAGAAGCTGTCACGTTTCATCGCCTGATTAAGCATCGACAGATTTGGTTAAGGCGCTGGCCCGAATAAAAAGTTCGGCCCGCTTCCTATGCTCTTGCGAGCCACGCGATCCATTAAGGTCACTGTTCGGAGAGCGAGCCAATGCCGATAATATTATACAACCTAACGCCTGGTAAGTTCCACTGCTTGGGCAAAAAGAGCGCGAAGTCAGCGCTTGCTCTGCCTTTTGCTGTGCCGCAATCTTGTGAATCACTGCGACTTTGCGGCGGGATATTGCGCAACCAGGCGAGGTCTTCGGTGTAACGGGCGACGACGAGTTCGATCATTTTGCTCAATTTTCGTGCGGAGTGGCAAGTCGGCCTTTGAGCCCGCAAACCCGAGTTTCAACTCCTGACCCCTGTAACGCGCGTTAATATCCCATTTTTTGCTCGACGACAACGGGGCGTCCGTCTTTCCAACCGTTCGCTTTTTCGTCCCAGCTCGAAACCGTGCGCGTGTCGAAAGACTTGTGGTTCTTCTCGTCGTAGTCGCTCTCCGCTTTGATGAGTTGGGTGTAGCCGCGCGCGCGTCGCGGCCAAAACCCTGACTGACGCCACCCGAACGCGAGGGCGGGCTGATATTCGAAAAATCGCGCGTGAAGTAGGAGGCGTTTTCTTCCAGATAGGGCAGCACATAGAGCGTGCGGTCGGATGTATATTGCCCGCTGAATTGGGATAATTCCAAAATCAATCCTTCTTTGGTCTGGTTGTTCAGGTAACGGATCTTCGGCACGTTGGGCGCTGAGGTATCCGTATGAACGATGGAATTAAGGTAATTCCAGCCGCCTTTGCCGTTGGGCGAGAAGATGTCATAAACGAACGGCGTGGTGCGCAAACTATTGAACGAGTTGACTTCTGCAACGCTTATTTTTCCCTTGTAGGTTCCCGCCGGAGCGCCAAAAGAGCCGCCGCCTTCGGGGTCGCGGCGCGGCGCAGTCCACAGATGAATCAGCAGTTTTGGCGCGCCAGGCGCGGGCGCGAGTTGATAAGTCGCGATGTCGAGGATTTGCGTCGGCATCATGGCGGCGACAGAAGTCGGAAGTTTGGCGGCGGATTTCCTGGCGGATTGAGCGTGAGTCGCGGTTGCCAACAGCGCAACGGGCGCGAGCCAGAGAAGAGGGGAGATTTTGAACATGAGCGTTAAAAAATTGCGTGTCGCTGGCATTATATTTGACGCGAACTCCGAGCGCAATTCCTAATTTTCGCAACGACTCACGCTCTCCTGAACCGCGCGCGTAAGCAAGCGGCCCGTAACGCCTGCTTTATCGGTCGAATAAAACGTCAAAGCCATTGAACGGCCCGCTTGCTTACGCGCGCGGTTCACCATGTTACGCTAACCGATTAAAGCAGTAGTTGCGGATCAACAAAAAACTCCGCGCGCCATTTCTGGCGGGCGGAGTTTTGAAGTTGTGTCGGAATTAAACGCTGTTGCCGTTGGTCGAAGAACCGGCGGAAAGACGCTCGCGTTCGAGGTCTAACTCGCGTTCACGTTCGCGCAGACGCTCGCGTTCGCGCTCCAATTCGCGTTCTTTTTCGGCCATCGGGTTGAGCGCGACGGCGGTAGGTTCGTCTTCGTCGCGGGTGGCTTTCTTGAATTCCTTCATGCCTTCGCCCATGCCGCGCATGAGTTGGGGCAGTTTGGTGCTGCCAAACAAAAGCACGATGACTCCGGCGACGATGAGCAATTCCATTGGTCCAAGTGTGGGCATAGTAAATCCTTTTTTGTGCGCTTTGCGATTCAGCGCCTTCAGCTTTCTTCGCTGCTTTAGCAGTAGCGCAGTATGACGCAGCGCGACTGCGCAGGTGTCGGTTATTTTTACGGTTCTTCGCCAAACAGCTTTTGCGCGGACAGAGTAAAATAGAAGTCAGGGATCGGATGTCAGCTCACGGATATCGGATAGCTTGGAAAGAGCGCTTTTGCTTTTCGCTATTCGCCGCCTGCCACCCCGTCATCCGCAACGCTGTGACTTCCCCGCCTTTTTCGCGTCCCAACTGGGCGCACATCGATCTTGACGCGCTCGCCCATAACGCGCGCGTTTTGGCCGCCAACGCCGCGCCCGCCCGCCTGATTTGCGTCATCAAAGCCAACGCCTACGGTCACGGCGCCTTGCCCGTTGCGCGGGCTCTGAACGACCTGCCGTTCGTCGCAATGCTCGCCGTCGCCAGCGTTGATGAGGGCGCCCAACTGCGCGCCGAAGGCATCGAAAAACCGATATTGCTGCTGTCGGCACTGCTACGCGAAGAGGCCGAAGCCGCCGCGAAGGCGCGTTTGACGCCAACAATTTGGACGCCTGAACTCGCCGCCGCCTGGAGCGACGCGACACAGAAAGTCGGGCGCGCCTTGCCCGCGCATTTCAAGGTGGACACCGGCATGGCGCGATTGGGCGTGCATTGGTGCGAAGCCGTCGCGCGCTGGCGGGAGTTGCAGCGCTTTCCCGATATCGAATGGCGCGGCGTCTACACCCATCTGGCGTGCGCCGACGACGAAGACGATGAAATGTCGGCACAACAATTGGAGCGTTTCGCGCGCTTTCTGGACGAAGCCGAAGTCGGTAAGAATGTTCTCAGACACACCGGTAATTCGGCGGCGCAGTTGCGTTATCCGATGTCGCATTTCGACGCGGTGCGGCCTGGCCTGGCGCTTTATGGCGCGCATCCGTGCGCCGATTTGTGCGAAACCAAGGTCGAGCTCAAGCCGGTGATGACGCGTCTGGCGCGCGTGACGGCATTGCGCAAAGTCGCGGCGGGCGAAGCGGTTTCGTATGGCGCGACCTGGCGGTCGCCGCGCCCTTCGCGCGTGGCGACGGTCGCCTGCGGTTACGCCGATGGCTATCTGCGCGCGCTGGGCAATCGCGGCGAGGTGTTGATTGACGGCGCACGTTTTCCGGTCGTCGGGCGCGTAACGATGGATCAGATTCTGGTGGATGTCACCGATTCCGCGCAAGATGTTCCTCTCGGCGCCGAAGTGATCTTGTGGGGCGCCGATTTGCCGGTCGAAGAAGTAGCGACGCGGGCGGGCACTATTTCGTATGAACTGTTGTGCGCGGTCTCGGCCCGCGTGCCGCGAGTCTATGCTTCAGGTGTCAGTTCGTCAGGAAATTAGGCTGTGTAAGTTAGAAAGAGAGCCGTCGAAGTCTCGCTTGCTAAACCGTCCTGATCCCTGCCAACTGAACCCTTCTGAACCCTTAAAAAAATGCCTTTGCCCTCCGTCTCGTTCGCGCTTCATCTCAAGCATCTGCTGCGGCAAGTTGATGTGGTGGCCGTGTTCGACATCTTGCTGGTGGCGACGGCGATTTATTATCTGCTCGCGCTCGCTCAGGGCACGCGGGCGATGCAGTTGCTCAAAGGCCTGGCGATTTTGTTGGCGGTGATGAAAGTCGCGCAGTTTTTGGGCATGGACACGCTTTACTGGTTCATCTCGCAGGCGTTGTTTGCCTCGGCGGTCGTCTTAGTCATTCTGTTTCAGCCCGAACTGCGCGCGGCGCTGGATCAGTTGGGGCGCAGTCGCCTCGAAGTTCTGGGCTTCCGCTTGCAGCAGAGCGTGAGTCCCGCGCAGGCGCGCGTCATTGAGGAAATTACGCGCGCCGTCACCGGCATGGCGGCGTCGAAAACGGGCGCTTTAATCGCCGTGGAACGCGCGACGGGATTGGAAGACATCGCCGCGACCGGCACGGCGCTGGGGGCCAATGTTTCGGCGGAACTTCTGGGCGCGATTTTTCACGATGGCAACCCTTTGCACGATGGCGGCGCGATCATCAAGGGCGAGAAAATCGAGGCCGCCGCCTGCATTTTGCCGTTATCCGCCGATAGCGATTTGCCGCGCACCGTCGGCACGCGGCACCGCGCGGCTTTGGGTTTATCCGAAACCACCGACGCGCTCATTATCGTAGTTTCGGAAGAAACCGGCAACATCTCTCTGGCGCGTGAGGGCACCATGACTTCGATTTTGCAACCACGCTTGTTGGCCGACGAATTACGCTCGATATTCCGGCGCGAGCAGGGCGCGGCGCGCCTGCGTCCGTTCGCCCGTCAGGTTGGCAAAGCTGCGCGCGAATTGCCGCGCACGACGTTAGGCACGTTGCGCGCGGCGTTGCGCAAATCGTGAGTTGTTATGAGCCTGACTTCTTTTCTCGATGCACCTGGAGCAGGAGTTATGGCGCGTTTCTCCGAAGAATTTCCCGTTCCTACTCCGCGCCCGCACTTAAGAGATTGGGAGTTGGTCGCGCCACCCGTAACGTTGCGTCCTGGCGTTGTTGGAACGGCTTTCGATTACCTCTTTCGCTTCCATCTGCAACGATCAAATTCTAATGCTCAAAACGATGGATGGGTAGCGGGGAACTCTTTGTGCCATTTGGAAGGCGATTTGGCAAAAGAGGCCGACAATATTCTCGACTCGGCTCTTTCGCATTACCAGAATTTTTTAGCGGGCCAACCGCTTGATGAGGAACTCTTGAAATCCGCTGTTCTACTGGCGCAATTAGATGCTGTCTTTCGGAGTGGGGGAAGGATTCCTGCCTCTGGCAAATTCACCGTGGAGCCAGAAGACATAGAAGATTTATGGCAATTGTTGGACGTTTGCCCCTGGGATCAGTGGCAAAGTATTTTGGGTCTCGAGTTAAATCCTACTTTTGGCAACGCTTCGGTTTTAGTAGGTGGCGCCGACGGCGACTTTTGGGTCGATGATTCGCTTTATGAATTAAAAACAGTGCGCAATTTTAAAAAATTAACTTCACATCATCATCAATTGATAGGTTATTCAGCGCTCAACTTTTTGAGTTGCGGCCCACCGATAAGTGAGGTCGCCATTTATTTCGCGCGTTTTGCTCGAACTCTGAAGTATGATGCGCCCAACTGGGAAGACCCTCGTTATATTCCGTTTTTCTGCTGGTTTTGCCGCGCTTCCACCGAAGGATTCGGCACTTCTTTTATTCTCGAAAGTCTGATCCAAGAGATGCCCAAAGAATTAGCTTTGCGTGCTCCTTTAGCAGATTTAGCCAAAGAACTCAGCGTTAGAGATGAACAGTCAAAAATTCTTACGCTCGATTAGAAATCTGAGCGCGCAGTTTTCTGCATCAGAAGACGGACGATGCAAAATCAGCATCGTCCATCTTTCGTTTACGCGCCTTGGTTGCCCAGCCATTCGGGATTGTTGGCCGTCGAGTCGAACTGCGGCGTCGTTTTAAACTTCTCGTAATGGCCGCTTTTCGCCGGAATGACCATCTTCGCCAACAACGCTTTCTGGCCGCCGACCGACATCTGTTGCCAGGTCTTGGCGGCCTCGAACGCCTGATCCAAAATCTTCAGCGAGTCAATGCCAGTGACGACGACCGAAACCGGCTGAGACATCGAATAATGCAAAAGCTGAATCGGCGTCGCGGTATTACTTTTGACGACGTGATCTAAAATGAAATGATCGCCAAATGTTTTCATAGCGATAGGGGCAATCTTCTCGGCCACCAAAACCGGCAACACTATGTTCTGGAACGAGCGAAAGTGCGCGTCCATTACGTTGACCGGCATCATCACGCCGTCGAAATGGACGCCGTTTTCGCGCGCCATGCCGAGCATTCGCAGATGAACCAAAGGGTCTTTGTGGCCGGTAAATCCGAGATGACGGATTTTGCCCTGTTTGCGCGCTTCCATCACGGCTTCGATGGCGCCGCCTTTGGCGAAAATACGGTCGGGGTCTTCCATGCGCAGAATCTCGTGGATTTGCAGCAAATCCACATGGTCAACGTCCAAACGCGCCAACGATTCGTCAATTTGCTTGGCGGCGGTTTTCTTGTCGCGACCGTCAATTTTGGTCATCAGGAAAACTTTATCGCGGTAGCCATTTTTCAGCGCCTTGCCCATGCGCAGTTCGCTCAACCCTTCGTGATAATCCCAGCAGTTATCCATGAAAGTGATGCCCCGATCAATCGCGGTGCGAATGATTTTGATCGAAGCCGCTTCGGTTTCCTGCTTGCCGATGTGATAACCGCCCAGGCCAAGAAGCGAAACTTCGTCGCCGGTCGAGCCCAATTCGCGGTAGAGCATTTCGCCGCGTCGCGTGGTTTTCGGCATCGGCAAAGAAGCCGACGGCGGCGTTTGGATCGGGCGATATTTGGCGGCGGGTTCGGCGCCATTTCTGGTGTCGGGCGCCGCTTGCGCGTTTTGCAGGCCGGCACGCGCGGCGGCGAGTCCGGCGGCGCCAATGGCGCCTGTTTCGAGAAGTTTACGTCGGGAGATGTTCATGGGAATCGCTAAACAGCAGCGATGCTGTCAAACCAAACGCAGATGCAAAAAGAGTTCCGCGCTGGCGAAATTAAGAATCTTCGCCCCCGCCCTTTATCCTTGCGCCTGTATCCTTTATCCTTTCCCCATGTCTCGCCTTCTCAACAACTGGAGCCTGAAACTCGTGGCCCTCGTCATCGCCATCGCGTTGTGGAGTCATGTGCGCGGCGAGGTCAACCCGCTCGAAACCGCGACTTTTACCGTGCCGTTAAACGCCGTCGCGCCCCCTGGCATGACGATTACGAATCGCGGCGCGATTCCGCGTGAAGTGCGCGTGACGTTGCGCGCGCCGCGCGTGACGCTGCGCGAATTCAAAGGCGGCATTCCGGCCAATCCTCTGGCGCCGCCCTCGGATGCGCCGCCGCTTGGCGTGCGTTACATCAACGCCGCCCTCGATTTTCCGGTCGCCAAAGTCGGCACGGCATCGGCGCCGGTTAAAGTCGTATCGCTGGTCGAAGAGGCCGAAGTTCTGGGTGCCAAACCGACCGATGTCGTAGTGACGCTGGCCGCGAAATAAAATTGCCCTTGACAACTTCGGCCAAATCAATTACTCTTTTTCTCAGCCGCGTTTTTGCGGCGCCCGTTTGCGGCATCCGCACCGACGGAAGTGATTCCCATGTTCCAGCTTTTCTTCGCCCACCGAGATCATCGCACGCACGATTTGTGTCGCGTGGCTGATTGTCGCCGCGCGCTTCTGGCATCGGATTTCCGTCGAAAGTAGAACTCTCTTTTCGATGGGAAAGGCTCGTTGCCAATTGGCAACGGGCCTTTTTGTTTGCCCGGCGCAATTTACAAACGGGAATGTGGCGCAATTGGATAGCGCGCGGCTCTACGAAAGCCGAGGTCGAAGGTTCAAATCCTTCCATTCCCAATTTTGGAAAAGGATAAAGGCTAAAGGATGAAGGATAAAAAGGGGAATGTGCCTACTTTTTATCCTCCATCCTTTAGCCTTTATCCTTTTCCCTGGGGGCGTCGTCCAATGGCCAAGACGCCGGATTGTCTATCCGAGAATGAGGGTTCGATTCCCTTCGCTCCCGCTGTTTCTTTGAGAGTTAGGATTGCCGGAATTCATTCCAGCTTCCGATTTTTCATGCTTCTCATGTTCTGGGGGCGTCTTCTAACGGTCAAGATGGCCGACTGTGACTCAGCCGATGCGGGTTCGATTCCCGCCGCTCCCTTGCTTGTCTTTGTGGATTCATCATGTCAAAAATTTCGTTGGAAAACTGGGAGTGCGCGCGCGGCGAAAAGTCGCGTCATCGGCGCGGGCCGAAGCCGGTCGTGGCGGGGCAACTGCTCAAGTCCACCGCCTGGCTCGACGGCGAATTGTGCTGGCCCGAAGGCGCCTTGGGCTGGCGAATCGGCGGCTCAATCGTCGTGCCCGACGATGCGCAAATTGAACGCGCCGGACGCGCGCTCGACAAATTGGAAGCGCAGGGAGTCCAACGACAAACGGTTGCGGCTCGGCGCGACAAATGGCGATTGGCGCGCAAACTGGGCGCCTTGCAAGCGCGCGATTTGGACAAGCTCTGCGCCGTTTCGCGTCGTCGCAACCCCGCCGCGCTCCAGCGATTGGCGCCGTTATTAATGCTGGAAGCGCTCGATGTCGAACTGCCCAACTCGCCCGCGCGCGCGTTGTTTGCGGCGTGGCCCCATTCGCAAATCGCTCTTGAATCGGTCATAGTGGACGAAGATTGGCCCACATCGGCGCATACGTTGGCAGCGTTCGTCATCGGCGCGGCGGCGCCCGCGCACATCGCGCGCTTGCCGAAATTGTGGCGTGGCGTGGCCGCTTTGGGCGCGCGTTTTAGCGACGAGTTGCCTGGTTTCGCGGCGCCGCGCCTGTTGCTCGATGCGGCGTTGCAGGGCGACGAAATGGCCTGGCGCATCGTGCAAATCGCGCGCAGTTCGGCGCCGTTCGCTCCCGACGCTGGGGCACTCTCGCGACTGGTAAAAGCGCATGGGATCGAGCGCGCGTTGGCGATTAGCGAGCAACTCGTCGCGCTCGAATTGGTGTGGCCCGAACTGCCCGCTTTCGTCGCGTCGGGCACGCCCAACGAAGCCGCACTCGCCCGCGAGACGGAACTGACGTGGCGACGCGCGCGGCGCGCCTGGCAAGGCGAAGTTCGACAAATTTTGTCGCGTCTGGCTTTGCAGTCGCCCGATGCTATCGCGCCGTTTTTAAGGTTGGACGCGCTGTTGCGCGCCCTTCCGTTGCAGGTGCTGGCGCATCGCGAAGAGGGTCAACAAAAGCGTAAGTTTTTGGCGCCCGAAAGCGTCGAAGCCGCACTGTTTGTGGCGACGGTTACGGCGCAGCTGCCCGCGTGGAGCGCGCGCTTGGCGCGTCAGGCTTTGGGGGCGCCCGATGTGGCGCAGAGTCTCGATTTATGGGGCGAAGTCGCGGCGGCTTGCGCGGAGAACGCGCCCGAAATTTCGCGTCAAAAAGGAAAACTGCGCCAGTCGAGTCGAGGTTGGTTCGAGGTTTTCGAGAGTCGTGTCGCCCGCCACATCGAGCCGCTTTTTCGGCTGACTCTGCTGGCCGGTGCCGACTTCGCGCGTCTGGCCTGGAAGCGCGGGCACCATCACGATTTAGCTTGCCGCTGGCGGCGTCTCCACGGCGCTCATCGGCCCGCACCCGCCATCGTCGCAAGCTGGATTCAACTGGTGCAGGAGCTGCCGGTTTCCGACATTTCGCTGTGGGATTGGAACCACTTGCATCGCCGCATCGGGCCCTGTGCGGGCGCCATCATTGCCGCCGCCATCAGCGCGACGCGCCTCGCTCCGCCCGTAGCGTGCGCTCACATGATCGAGGGTTTGCTGTGGACGCCGCCCTCACAGGCCGAAGGTCGTGCCTCGTGGAAACATCTGCCCGCGATGGTGCGCGCGTGCGCCGCCGACTTGAGCGAATGCGACCCCGAACACATCGCGCGCGCGAGCGATGCCGTCGTCGAGTTGGCCGGAGTTTGTCATCGCTTGAACGTGAACTCCGAGCAAAGACCGGCGCTGGCGCGCGCCTACGCCGAAGTTTATCGGGCACATTTGGCCGCTACGAAAGTGGGCGAACAGCCCGACTGCGCCTGCGAAATCGCGTTGCGTTTGTGCTACCAGTCTTCGCCCGCGACGACGCTCATCGCCGACTTTGCGGCCACACTGCGCGCGGCCCTCGACGCTCTGTTTGCCGACCGAAAATCCTCGAAAAATATCTGGCCCGGCTTCGAAGTTATACCTCATCGGCCTCAACTGGCGCGCGCGCTGCGCTACGGATTGGAAATCGCGCCCGCGCGCACCTTGAACGCGCTCGAACATCTGGGCGCGCTGAAAAAATCGCATCAACTCGATGCACTACAAACTCTGGAAAATTCGGCGCCCGAACTCGCCGAGTCGTGGCACGAAATCGCGCGCATTTCGCCCGCCATCGCCGAAACTGCGCGCGATTGTGCGGGTTGGCAAATTCTGGCGGGCGAAGCCAACGGCCCGCCTGCGGGCGCGCAGAAGATTCTCGATTGGCCGCGCAAATGGGTGCGCGAAATCGAAGCGTTGCAAACTCGCGTCGCCGAAAACCCGCAGCTAAGCGAGCGTCTGGCAAACCTGCGCGCGCGCCTGGCGGACGAAGCCAGGTGGCGTGCGCAGCAGGCCGACGAACTCGGCGAGTTGCTGGAAAACGCGCGCAAACGTGCGGCGTTTGCGGCCCTCGAACGCGCCATCGAAGGCGCGTTTCGCGCGCGTTTGCAGACGTTATGCGGCGCCTTGCCCGCCGAATTCGCCTTCGACGACGATTGGTTCAACGCGCTTTTGCTGGGTAGCGATGTCGAACACAATCGCAAATGGGCGCGCGCGCTGTTGCGCCACGAAATCGCCGGCAAGCCCGATTGGCGCCAGCAGTTGCCCGGCAACGCACGCTTTTTAGAGCAGTTGAGCAAACGTGGCGTGGACATCGCGTTTTACCTCTCGGAGTTCGGGCGCGCGCGCGGCGAACTGTGGCTGTGGATCGAAAACGAACCGTTGGGCATTTTGCAGATGGGCAACCGCTTCAATACCTGTTTGAGTCGCGGCGGCTGCAACTCGTTTTCGGGCGTGGCCAATGCCATCGAGCTGAACAAACGCGTGGTTTATGCGCGCGATAAAAAAGGGCATATCGTGGCGCGCCAGTTGTGGGCGATTAGCGCCGAGTTCAAGCTCATCGGCTTCGATGTTTACTCGACTTACTCCGACGAAGAGCGCGCGGGATTGGATGCGCATTTCACCGCGCACGCGCGGCAATGGGCGCGCGGTTGCGGATTGGAGTTGGCCGACGCGGGCGCAGTCGAGAATTTGGTCGCGCCTCGGTGGTATGACGACGGCGCAAGAGCGTGGGAAAGCGCGGGCGAAACCTCGGAAGTGGCCGCGAAAAATCGGATTGCCAGCGCCCGTTTGTAGAGCCTGTTTTCTGTTATAATGCGTGATGGAGGAAGTCTCAATAACTGCCCATGTTCCGACTCACGAAAACCCACATTTCTCTGCTGGCTTGCGGCGCCTTGACCGTCGCTGGCGCGACCTACCTGCACGCGCAGGACAAGTATCCGCCGCCCGCCGCAACGCCTGCTGCTGCGGCGCAGGACTTTTACCGTTTGCTCGAGACGATTTCGACTGCGCTCAACGACGGCCCGCGCTCGCCATATCCCAACTACAGAATTGACGGCGATGGCGCGACCGATACCTACTTTCACTTCGCTACCGGCGCGGTTTCGCGCGCGCAAATGCAGGCCATAGATAAAGCCTCGTCGCCGCAAACTTCGCTGCAACTTTTGTCAATGTTGGCCTACCAGAAAGACGCGCCGCGATACCAAACACGCGTGACCGACGAAATCGGCAACGCAACCATCGTCGAAATCGCGCCCTCCGCCTCGGCCAAACGCGAGGTCGTGACCATCGCCGAAGATGGCGGTTATCGCGTTGACCTCAAAGCAACCTATGGCCGCTGGAACAATTTGAGCGGCGAAAAGTTGGATTTGAAATGGTATGAGATGACCAAAATCACCGCGCCATTGTTGCTGGGCAATCCGGTTTTTATCAAGACCCGCGAAAAAGAACGTCGCTCCGGTTGCCAGTCGAACCTCAAGCAGCAGATGTTGGGACTGTTGCAATACTCCCAGGATTACGACGAGAAATTACCGTCCGCGCGCCGTTGGATTGACGTGCTGCAACCCTACGTCAAATCGGAAGAAATCTTCATTTGTCCGTCGCTGCAAGCGGCGGGCGTGCGGGGCAATGGCTACGCGTTCAACCAGTATCTGAGCCAGAAGCCGCAATCGTTGATTTATGATATGACCTCGACCGTCGCGATTTACGAGACCAGCAACCCCAGACGCAACTGGTTTGGGCCAGGCACGGGCCGCGCTTACCGTCATGAAGGCGGCTCCAACATCGCTTTTGCCGATGGGCACGTCAAATGGTTTTTGAAAGGTCAGGAGAAAGGTGTCAAGTTCAAGCCGACATTTTCGGCGGGATATTAATTAAACGGGAAAATTCGTAAGGTTTTAACTAACCACAAAAAACACAAAAGTGCGTAAATAGAATGAAGGAATCGCGTCATGTTTGACCAGCGCTTCCAAACTATTTGTGCCCTTTTGTGTTTTTTGTGCTCTTTGCGGTTTATGAAGAATATCAACTCGCTTCCAACGCAATCACGCCTTCGCGCTGAGGGAAATCGTCGGCGTCGTCGCATAAATAACGCCAGCAAAACGAATAGCGGCGCGGGTCTTCCTCGAAGGTGCCGATGTCAGACACCCCTCACTACAGTAAGGGGCTTGTCCCTGAGCTTACGTTCGAGACAATAGGGCAATTGACCAGGCCGGAGCAGTATTTGGGCACGCTTGAGATCATGAACTCGCCGACCCTGTTGCTGAAGTTGGCGGGCATCAACATCGCCTCGAAGCGTTTGATATTGCGCGTGGCCAGTTGGCTGTTGATGAAGCCTTAGAACTCCAAGAACTCTTGCATCGCGGCGCGAACCTGCATCGGTTTGCAAACCATGTGGCAGTTGGGCGGCGGGATTGAAGCCATCGGCATCAAACGGATGAGGTGTGCAGGCGGCGAGTTCTGCGTTTGGGTCTTTAGATTCGGGCATAGAAAAAGCTGCGTTTGAATATACCAGATTATCCGCTCGCTTTCGCGATCCGCACAAAAGAGACAACTGCGTATATTCCCAGTCTCGATATTCTGTCTCTCCCAAAAGTGGCGCGCGTTCGTGATTTCACATAAAATTGAGCTACCTTTTCCGATGGCTGCCATCCAATTTTTCGACGCCTGCGCCCTTTTCGGCCCCTGGCCTCATCACGAAGACCTGAAAATCGCCGACGTGCTGAAAGCCATGACCGCCAACAAAATCGAGCGCGCCCTGGCGCTCTGCACGACCGGCATCACCTACGATTATCGCGGCGGCAACGCGGCTACGCTCGAAGCGTGCGCCGAAAACCCCGATAAGTTGATGCCGGTCGCCACGCTCGATCCGCGCGCGTATCCGGCCTGTTTGGACGAGGCCGAAAAATGCGCCGAGCAGGGCTTCAAGATGATCCGGTTTTTTCCGGCGCGTCAGGGTTGGCCGATTCGTTACGCGCCGTTTCGCGAGCTGTTGCAAAAGTGCGACGAATTGCATATTCCCGTCGCCGTCGAATGCACCCACGCGGGCGAGGCCACCGAACTCGCCGACGCCGTCGCTTTCACGCAGGCGCCGCTTTTATTGGCGGGCGTGGACAGCGCCAATATCGGCGAGGCTATCGCGGTTTTGCGCAGCTCGCCCAAGTTTTATCTGGAAACGACGGCACTGCTGGCGCCGGGCGCTTTGGAGGCCGTGGCGAACAGCATGCCCGACGGCGCAGAGCGTTTGATTTACGCCAGTTATTCGCCCTTGCGTTTCACCGCCGCTTCGCTGAACGTGGTGCGCGGCGCGGGCGTGCCCAACGAAGCCAAAGCCGCCATTGTCGGCGGCAACCTCAACCGTCTGGTAGGCGAATGAATAACGGCCCGCACACCAAAAATCCGAAATCCGAAATCTGTTATCCGAAATCTGAATCATGGCTCGCATTGACCTTCACTGTTATCTGGGCACCACGCCCGACACTCGCGCTCTGAGCGCGCCCGACGCGGCGGCGGCCAAAGCCTACGCCGAGCAGGGCCAGTTCGAGGCGCTCTGTTTTTCGGCGCCTCTGGCCTCGTTCGATTTGGTCGGCGGCAACTCGTATCTGGCCGAGCAGACGCGCGGCGATAAACGGTTTCGCGCCTGGATGACCGCCTCGATTCACCGGCCCGAACTGTCGGGCGATTTGGCGCGTTTGTATCTGGTCAAGCCGCGCTTTTGCGGCGCTTTGATCGAACAGAAAACCGATGGCGATTTAATCACCAGTCAGGGCGGGCGCGACGTTTTGAACGCCCTACGCCGCTATTCGCGCCCGGTAATGGTGACCGTCAGCACGCCCGCCAATCTGGAAGCGGTTGTCATCGCGGCGCGCGAATTTAGCACGCTCAAGTTCGCGATTTCGCCGCAAACCGTCGAGCTGACGCGCGTGGCGGCGACGGCGATTAAAGAAGTCGTCAACACGGTTTTCGTGCCGGTCGTCTCCTACGCCGAACGCGACGTCATCGCCGGAGCGATGCAAACGCTGGGCGAGCGCCGCGTGGCGTGGAGTTCGGGCTGGGGGCGTTTCAGTCCCGTCGCCGCGCTGGGCATGGCGCGCGATAGCACCATTTCGGCGTCGCAGCAGGAACGTTTTACCTACAAAACCGCCAGCGAACTGCTGGTGGAAATGTAAGTTTCGGATAGTCGGATGACGGATTTCGGATGATGGATAGGTCTGAAGAGAAGCAAACATTAACGCTTTCTTCAAACCTATCGTCATCCGAAATCCGCCATCTGATATCCGAAACCTGATAAAGTATTTCCATCGCTTCAAAAATTCTTCGTCCATGAAACTTTCCCGTCTCTTCTCGCGCCCGGCGCCTCTGCTGGCATTATTAGTTGTGCCCGTTGTGGGCGGTTGTGTCTTTATCAAGCAGCCCGAACCAATGCCCACGCCCACGCCGGTGCCGACGCCTTTTGGCGTGCAGTTCGATCCCGCCGAAGGTTCGCCCGAAGGCACGGCGCTCAACAATCAGGCGGGCGGCGAAGCCAATCCCGCCCTTCCCGATTCGTTTCGCGCGTCGCTGATTGTTTCGGGACAAGAACTGGTCTTGCAGAGCCTGAAATCGGTGCCCAAAGCCGACGGCACGCCGCAAGTGATTCTGGGCCCCGCCGATGCGCTTAACCCGGTGCGCTTGGCGGGCATCGTGGTGCCCACCGGCAGTCAGACCGGCGCGCAAGAGACGATTTCGGTGATTCAAACCTGGATCGCTGGCCAAGATTTGGACGTTGATATCGATCCGGTTTTTCCGACCGATACCGACAACAAACGGCGCGTTCAAATCTTTTTCAAGGCGCGCACCGAGCCGTATAAAGATCAGCGAATGTCGCTCAACCGCATGCTGGTGCGTTCGGGCTACGCCATCGTTGACCTGTATTCGCCGACCTCGTTCGACCAACGCCAGTGGCTCTACGACGAGACTTTCGCGCGCGAGAATAATCTTGGGCTGTGGAAAACCGATACCTTCCGCATTCTGCAACAGCGCGTAAAACTGCCCTCCACCGGCGCTGGCGCCAGAGCGAACGTCAAAGTCGAGACCAACGTCGCGCCCGCGCCCGCCCTCGTCGCGCCGGGCGCACCCGGCACCACAACAACCACGACGACTACGGAGACCAATCCCGAATCTGCTCCGGGTTCGCCCTTATCACCCGCACCACCCGCATCAGTCGGGCCGTAAACCGGCGGCGATTTCTTATGGCGACCGATTTACGCCACCAAACCGGACGCGACGGCGAAACACTCGCCGCCGCGTTTTTGGCCATGCGCGGCGCTCGCCTGTTGCATCGCAACTGGCGCAGCTCGCTCAAAGGCGTGCGCGGCGAAATTGATATTATCGTCCAATTCGGCGATACGCTTTGCTTCGTCGAAGTCAAGACGCGCGCCGACAGCTTTCACGGCGAACCGCAAGAAGCCGTCACGCCCAGCAAACAACGCCAGATTTGCCGCCTCGCAACCGCTTATGTCATGGAGTTCGAGTTAAGCGAAGTGACGGTTCGCTTCGACATCGTCGAAGTTTGGCTTGCGCCCGATAAGTCGAGCAAACCGCGCGTGGCGTGGCTGGAAAACGCGTTTCCGTTTCAGGAGAGTAGGGCGGCGCGATTTTGAATGGGGATTGCTTACGATTCTTGAAACCATCTGCTCAGCAATAAGCGAATCGTGTTGAAATCTTCTTCGCTCCACTGCTGTTTTACTGTGGCAAGAATTAGGGAGTTATCGTTTAAAGTCGCCACTATCCGACAAGCCTTTACAAATTCAGGCGTTGATTCGAGAGCGGCTTTTACTTCATCCAAATTGTCGCTTTCGTCTCGCGTTGTCAAAGCGATGATGCGACAGACATCCTGCGCGTGCTTCATCGCTTGCTCGCGGGAGAATGCACGATTGCTCTGGTCTCGTCCTAAATCCATTGCGCGTTGCCAACGGTCGTCCATTGCGGTGAGTTTCATCACGCACCACGTCAGCGAATTGGGAACTCTAAAACTCAGATTTTCTATGGCAAAAGAGAACGGATGCAAATCGCTGCCAACGGCTTCAGGATTGGTTTTGCCATGAATTCCAGCTCCTTTCAGGGAAGGAGAATGTTTGATCCGAGTTCTATCGGTGCTGACGTTCGCCAACGCGGATGGTGGAGGCGAGCAGTGCAATTCAACGAGAATGTGCTGTTCTTTCGGCAGCATCTTCTCAAATTGCCAGCGCGGGTTCTGCTTTGTTGCCTTAAATCCGTGATTGGTCAAAATTTGAGCGCAATTTTTAGAATTTCCGGCATCAGCAATGATCTCGATGCCCACGATCAAATCTACATCCTTTGTGGTTCGGGGGACGACATCTCGCCAACGATCTAACCCAACGATAATTGGAGCTTGCCTTTGTTCGGGATTCAGCAGCCATCTCTGTTTCAGGTATAAACCATAGCCACCACAGATGAGAAGCAGGGCATTCAACGTCAGCAGCTCAGTCCACAGAGGAGTGAACTCTTCCCACATTTGGTCGCGTTGACTATTTAGCATCAGAGAGCCTCCGAATAATCTGGGCTTGTAATTCTTGGGCGACATCTTTTTGACGCGCATCGCCATTTTGTAATTCCAGCCAGGTCTGTAAGCGACTGGCGAATCGAACGCCCTGAGCGTCCACTTCGTTGTCAAAGTAAAACCCGACTTCGTCGGTTTCGCACAGCTCTACATCCGCGAAGTTACGCACCGATTCGGATTGGCCTTGCAGGACTTCGCGTGCTATTGCCAAATCGGAAACGGCAATGCGCCAGGGGGCGCCCTGCGCGAAAGTGGCATAACGCGATACAGACGATTCGCCCATCACGGCCCATCTTATGTCTGTGTTGATCAGGCGTTCCATCGCGGTCTCTTTTGCATCTAGGCGTAGCAGTTGGCGGCGCCGGAAATCAGGCGTTTTCCATTGCTGGCCCAGATTATCCAACAGACGCAACGGCTCGCTCAAAACGATTTGCGAATTGGATCGAATGACGATCAATTCGTCCTGCAACGCGGCAAGCGCTTTGGAAACCTGGGGGGCCGATAATTGCGCGTCCGCATCTGCGAGAGCCGAACGCAATTCCCTTACCGAGTCCCACTTGAATTGCTCGAGTAAAATTCGCGCGACCATCGCGGAACGACCTTTATAAGGATTTTGCAAAGGCCGCGAAGTCGGATAAAGATTGGGTTGTCCCCAACGTTTTACGTAGACTCGGCGGGGCACGACGACAATGCCATTGCCACACAAATCAACGCCACTGCCTCCATCGGCTTCGAGATAATCCAGGTGTTTGGACGAAAGGTAAGGCACGATAACGAGGGGAAATTCGTCCGGCCCAACGTAACTCTGGGCCTGTTGCAAAGCCGTTTGGATCATCCGGGGTGTATTACCCGCTTTACATTCAACGAGAAAACGGAAAGTCTCTGCTTCCTCGTGAATCGATAAATCCATTTCAAAGTCGGCAATTCGCGTTTTGTCGCCGGTTTGTTCACGCTCGGATTGTGGCAACAGTCGCTTCACGGTGAACGGCAGCAAGAGCGTTTTTCCCTCTTGAAAACGCTCTTCTACTTCTCGCTCAAATTCTTTTCCGTCCATAATTTTAACGTCTCCACCTCTCATTATACCTGAAATTTCTTGAATTTCGCTATTTTCTCAGTCGGGAATTTTGCGCTTTTTAGGAAATTAATGGGGCAGGACGAAATTTTTATCTGATGCCACTGCCCTTCTTCGTCTACGGCACCCTGCGCGCCGGAGAAACTAACGCGACGTTACTGCATGGCGCCATCGCGCGTTCGCGACTGGCGAAGTTAAGCGGCGCACAGATGTTCGATTTGGGGCCATATCCGATGATCGTCGAGAGTGAAGGCGAAGTCTGGGGCGAACTGGTCGAAATCGAAGCCGACAAATATGCGACCATCGTCAAATCGCTCGACCGTTTGGAAGGCGTGGACGGCAATAATCCCGCAAACCCCGACGCGCTTTACCGGCGTTTGCGACGCGATGTTACAGTCGAAGATGAAACGATTGAGGCATGGGTTTATTTTGGGCGCGAAACGGTGGCAAGGCGTGGACGTTTAATTGCGGGCGGCGATTGGCTGGAGCGGTTTGGAAAGGTTCAACGTTCGTAAGCCAAATCGTAGGCCCACGCTCCCAATGGTGATACGCTTTGCTCGTCCACTTGCCAGCCTTTGGGTGTTTTGACTATTGTTGCTGTGCCTTGAATGATCTGCCGGTTGTGCTGCAAGCGCGCCAAAGAACGTCGTAGCGTTTCGTCTTCGAACGGTCTTTCTTGCTTTGGGCTATTGAGCAATTGTTTCAGGTAAGCAACGCGGCGCGCGGCGTATTGCGGCGTCATGCGTAACTCGGCTTTAAACCAGATGCGCTTTTGCTGGCCCGAAATTTCGGCGGGCGTTTGCGCGGGCAACTCGCGCGTTGCCAATAATCTGGGCGGCTCCAAATCGCCAGGATTCGCTTGACGCTTGATAATCAGATAATTGCGTAACGTCGCATCTGGCGTTTGCGGATGAAAGCGCGTCCACACGCGCCCCGCGTAAAGCGCGCCGCCAACTACGGCGAGCAATACGGCATTGCGCCACCAATCGAGATTGAGCGGCACCACCAAAAAGCGCGACGGCGCCAGGGGACGCGTTCCGGCGAGCGCAAGTTGATGGCGCTTTTTCATGCGCCAACTCTGTCCAGTCCACGCTCCGACAAATGCCAATACGACCAAAATATAGGGAAACCACGCGGCGTTTGTGAGCTCGACAAAGTTCGCTGGCGGTGCAAAAGTGCTTTGCGGAGACGGATACGTTAAGTTGAGACGGCATACAGCAAAGTAAAGAGTCGAGACCAGCCAGCCATGTCGCCCCAGCCAATGCGAGAAAAGCACGCCGCAACCCAGTGGCAACGCCATATAGAACCCACAGAGCAAAGGCACGATTTCTGGCAAGAGGGCTACTTCTGAATTCAACGATATAGCCACTAATGCAAGAACAACCACTATAATTCCAACCCCCCAAACCGCTGTCACGCCTACAAGTGCCGCCGCCAATCGCCACCATGAAAACGGAATGCCTTCCCACGCATCACACAAACTCGCGCCCAATTTGCGCGGCGAACCCAGTCCTTCCAGTGCGCGCATTTGTGCCGCGTCGTCCGACATTCCGGCATCGGCGTAATCTTCGGCGCGCTGTTCCAGATGCCCGCGCAATTCGCGCAGTTCGTCGTCGCGCGCGGCGGCGGGCATGATGCGCATCTGGCGCGCGGTGGCGCTTAGAAATCGTTCAAGCCGTTTCATTTTGACCTCCTAAAATGCGCTCGAACGACGCCGCGTAACTGCGCCAGGCCTCGGCGCTTTTCGCCAATTCGCCCTTTCCGGCGGGCGTCAATTCGTAAACCTTGCGCGCGGGCGTGCCGGTTTGTTCTTGCCATGCTCCGGCAATCAAACCTTTGCTTTCCAAAACGCGCAACGCCGGATAAAGCGCGCCCTCTTTAGCGCCCAACCCGCCGCCACTGCGCCGCTCGATCTCGCGCGCAATCGCATAGCCGTGACACGGCGCCTCATTGAGCACCGCCAGAATTAGAACGGGCAAGTCGCCCTTGAACAAATCGCGTTTCATCTCAATTCAGCTTAACCTGAATCATACTAATAAACAAGAGGTATAGTCGCATAGTCGGTTGCGAACCGCGAGCATGAGCGACTGGCCAAACGTTATGTCTGCCACCGCGTCGTGGTTTTGGCCTCACAGATTTGGCTGGTCGCTCACGCTCGCGGTTGGCAACCGATTATCTGGCCTCTAAATCCGGCATTCGGCATAAAAGCAACGCGAGCGGTTGTAATGCTTCTCAATGCAGATGTCCAACCACTGTGCCGACCTGCCCGATGAGGAATTGGCGCGGCGCGCGGCAAACGGCGAGATCGGGTGTTTCGAGGAGATTTTGGCGCGTTATCGTGACCGAATTTACCGGTTGTGTTTGCGTTGGGCCAATGATACCGAGGACGCCGAAGACTGGGCGCAGGAGTGTTTTGTGCGCGCCTACCGGCAACTCAAACGTTACGATGTGTCGTTGCCTTTTGCGCCGTGGATGCTGCGGCTGACGACCAATACTTGTATTAACCTGGCGAAAGCGCGCGGGCGGCATGCGGCGCGCAGTGAGCCTTTGGCCGAGCGCGAGTGGGAAGACGAGCGCGCCTCGCCCGCGCAGGATTTGGAGGCGCGCGAAGAGATGCGCCGCGTGCGACTGGCCGTCGGTGCCCTTCCGTTGCCGTTGCGCGCGGCGATTACGCTGAGGGCGGTCGAGGAGTTGAGCTTCCGCGAAGTCTCGGAAGTATTGGGCGTGCCATTGCAAACCGCCGTCACGCGCTGCAAGCGGGCGAGCGAGTTGGTGCAGAAACATTTGGATGGCCAGCCGATGCCGCGCTATCGCGGCGCGACCGCGCGTGACGCGGAAACGGGAGTTCGGGAAAATCGTCAATCGAGGAGAATCAATCGTGAAAATCAATAATTGTCGGGTCGCGCGCGCGCAGATGCTGCCGTTTTTGAGCGGCGAATTAATGCCCGAAACCGCCGCACAGATGAGCGCGCATCTGGATAAATGCGCGCGTTGCGCGAGTTATATGGCGTCGCTGGAAAACACCGCTCAGGCGATTGACGTCGCGTTGATGAGCGCCGCCCTCGCGCCGCCCACGCTCGATGCTCGTGTGATGGCGACGATTCGTCGCTCGCCCGCTCGTGGTCGAGCATGGCCACAGTTCAGCCCGCCCTGGGCGCGCGCGCGTCAATTGCGGTTGGCATTGGGCGTCGCAGGCGCACTGTTTGTTGGCTTTGCCAGTGGTGCGTTGTGGCGCGCGCCTCAAGCCTCGCCAATGCCGCCAACAAGTTCGTTGTTGGCGACGCTACCGCCCGACGAGCTGGTGACGGCCTATCAGATGATGAAAGGCTCTTTGATGGCCAGGGGCACCTCCGAAGCGCAGGTCGCCGCGCGTTTGCGCGCCCTCGCGCCCGAAGGCGCCAACGCCAACATCGAGTTGGTGGCGCTGCACAATCCCGATGCGAAGATCGTCGGCGGTTGCTGGATGAACATCGGCGGCCATTCCGTGCCATCGTTTTGTTACGAGTGGCAGGGCAAACGCGTCTCGATTTTTCAGACGCCGAGCGGGGTCATGACTGCGGGCATGCTCTCGTTGCAGTGCGGCGAGGTTTCAATGGTTTCGTGGAAACAGGGCGACAGAACATTCGCTCTGGTGACCGAGGCGGCGCCAGAAAAATCGTTGCAGATGGCGCGGCAGGTGGACGAAATCTGAGGGATATGGGGTTGCCCTGTAGAGACGGCGATTTATCGCGTCTAAAACGTCGGAGTTGGTGTGGCGTTTCAGAATGTGCGAAGTTTTAGGCGCGATAAATCGCCGTCTCTACAGGAATATTTTTATCTTTTTCCATAAAGCACGGAGTCGAGCTTGTAATAAATAGCGAGGTCGTCGGAACAGATGTCGGTGGCTTCGAGGAAAATATAATCATGAAACAACTCAAACTCACCCGCATTCTGCTCGCCCTGACCGCGCCGACACTGGCCATTGGTCTGCAAGCTATCGCCCCGACGCCCGCTCAGGCGCAGGGTAAGATGGAGAAGATGGACGCCAAACCGCAGGTCGTCGCGGCGATTTTCTACGCCGATTGGTGTAGCAAATGCAAGCAGATGGGCCCAGGCATGATGAAGACGATGGAAAACCTCAAAGGCGATTCGTCGGTCAAGTTCATCAAGTTCGATTTGACCAACGACAAGACCAAAGCGGCTTCGGCCAAGCTCGCCGCCGCCAACGGCCTGACCCAAGTGTGGGAAGCCAATCAGTCCACCGGACAGGTTTTGCTGGTGAAGGGCACGCAGCGCACCAAGGTTTTGGGCACGTTGGTTTCGACGCAGTCGCAGCCTTCGATGGAAAACAAAGTCAAGAAAGCCGTGATGATGGTCGAAACTGGCAAAGCGTAAATACGGAGCAAACAGCAAAACGGCGCGCATCTTTCGGGGTGCGCGCCGTTTTATTTTCATCCTTGCCTCTCTTTCCCTGCTAAAATGTTAAGTCTATGTTAGCTCTGGTTGATTCCCTCGCGGTGTTGGGTGTGGACGCCTACCGCGTGCAGGTCGAGGTCGATGTTTCAGCCGGAATGATCGCGTTTGCGGTCGTGGGCTTGCCCGACGCGGCGGTGCGCGAAAGCGGCGAACGCGTGCGCGCGGCGATTCGCAACTCCAATTTTTCGATGCCCGCGCGCCGCATCACAGTGAATTTGGCGCCCGCCGATACCAAAAAACAGGGGCCATCGTTCGATTTGCCGATTGCGTTGGGCGTGTTGATGGGCGACGGCCAAATTCAGGCGAAGCTGGCCGATTTCGCGGCGGTCGGCGAGTTGGGTTTAAATGGCGAAGTGCGTCCGATAAGCGGCGTGTTGCCGATGGCGATTGGCGCGCGCGATGCGGGCAAAGCGGCGCTTCTGGTGCCCGCCGCCAACGCGCGCGAGGCGGCGGTTGTCGAGGGCATTGACGTTTATGGCGTTGAAAGTCTGGCCGATGCGGTCAAGCTAATTATGGGTGAGCGGCGCGAGCCAACGCGCAGCGATTTTTCGCACGAGAATTTGGAAGCGCCCGTTATGGACGTGGACTGGGGCGACGTGAAAGGGCAAGAAGCCGTCAAGCGCGCGATGGAAGTCGCGGCGGCAGGCGGCCATAATATTCTTCTGGTCGGCTCACCTGGAAGTGGCAAAACGTTGTTATCACGGCGCTTGCCGACGATTCTGCCGCCGCTTTTGATTGATGAAGCTCTTGAAGTCACCAAGTTGTATTCGGTGGCGGGCCTGTTGCCGACGGGCGCCGGATTAATTGCGGCGCGCCCTTTTCGCTCGCCGCACCACACGATTTCGCACGCCGGATTAGTTGGTGGCGGTTCGTATCCGCGCCCCGGCGAAATTTCGCTGTCGCACAACGGCGTCTTATTTCTGGACGAGTTGCCCGAATTTCACCGCGACGTTTTGGAAGTGATGCGCCAACCGCTCGAAGACGGCCAAGTCTGCATCGCCCGCGCCGCGCAAACGCTGACGTTTCCCGCGCACTTCCAATTGGTCGCCGCGATGAACCCGTGTCCGTGCGGTTTCCTGCTGGGGGGAACACCAACCGGCTCGCCCTCCGAAAAACCCTGCACCTGCACTGCGCCCCAAATCCGGCGTTATCTATCTCGGATAAGCGGGCCGTTGTTAGATAGAATCGACATTCACATCGAAGTGCCCAGATTATCGTCGGAAGAGCTGATGGGCAAACGGACGGGCGAAAGCAGCGCAACCGTTCGCCGTCGCGTGTGCGGCGCGCGGGCGCAGCAGACGGCGCGCATGAAAAACACGAGCGCCACTTGCAACGCGCGCATGAAAGCGAAAGAGCTGCGCGAGTTTTGCGAGATGGATGGCGCGACGAAAGATTTGCTAAAAACCGCCATCGCACAATTTGGGTTGTCGGGTAGGGGTTATGATCGGATATTGAAAGTTTCGCGGACGATTGCGGATTTGGAGGGCGCCGAGAATATCGAGATGCACCATGTCGCCGAGGCGATCAACTATCGGGCGTTCGACCGTAAGCTATTTGGATAACCCCGTTTGGAGCGGATTGGCAGATATTAGGAGACTTCCGAAACGAGCGATTTTAGGAAAGCAGAGGAGAGCGTCTTCAAATTGCTTGAGGCCCCCGATGTAGCCGAGGGTGTTTGAAAACGCAAAGGAAGTGCCTTCGCGGGACAAGGAGAACCATAGACGCATACGGACAAGGCCCAACTCAATCGAGAGTTGGGCCTTACTGCGTTCGGGAAATGGGCGCTTAGTCAACGAATTCTGCGCGTTCGCGTTGAAGCAAGCGGGCGAGTTGCTGCAAAGTGATTGGGCGCTCGAAAACGCTGGCGGCTTCTTCCATTTGCTCGTCTGTCAGCGAATGCAGATTAATACCGCTGCCCGCGATGAAGAAGGTGCCGAAGATGACGGCGCCGGTTGCCGGAATTTGGCGGTTGGGCGATAGCTTGAGCAAAAGTCCCTCGTCGTGGGCGATGCCGACCGTATCGAATACTCCGGTCTCGAAGCTGGTGATGGTGCCGCCGATGAGAGCCTGCATGGCGTCCAAATCGTTGTCGAGTTCGTGGGCATAGGGCGCCCCAAATGGTGGGACGACGAGAATGGAGATGACTGAGGCTTTGGGGCGACCGTCGAAAATCTCGTCGGCGTCCCATTCGCTGCGAGGACGGATATTAGCGGAGTCGTTTGAGATGTTGGCGTTGGGTGTAGGGTTGTTCATACACCAAAAAGTAAAATAAGAAGAAATAATAAAGCGCAATTATAGAGCATTAGGGAAACTTCTGTCATGCCTGACGGGATTTGAAGGTAATGCGGCTTTCAAATTGAGCGAGTAAATGTTAATCAACCAAATTCACGCTGTGAACCCTCAATTTTTGAGTGAAACTCAGGAATGATATATTGGGAGAGACAGACACCGAAGGACACCAAAAATTATCATGAGTTCTTTTCTTGAGAATGAAGCTAAAGGCGATTGGCGAAACTTCAAAGGCGACCATTATCATCTGATTTATTTGGTTTGGTCGCTTTTGCACGAAAATGGAATCTTGTCTTTTTATCAGGGCAATGACCTTCTGAGACAAACGTCGCCTCTAATCTTACCGGTAGAAGGTGAGACAGTCTCATGCGTGCTGCAATCAGTGGAAGATGAATGCGACGAGTGGATTCAGCTAAAATCTGTTGAAAAGTCCAATTGGACGTGCCGTCCGATCTTTCAGGATTTACTGGAGAATTTCCTTTTTAACGCCCTCCTTTCAGAATCGCAGCACCATCAGTGGAAAATTTCGTTAATCACGCAATCGCCAATTGACAAGGCGAATATCGAAAATTTCTTGAGTAATTACGGTAAATCGCAATCCGATCCTAAATTAAAATTAGAATTCGAGGGTGTGATTAACGAAGTTGTTCCGCTTTGGAATTCGGAGAATCAGAGTCATATCTCGTTCGCTGATGTAGAACCTCTGGCGCTGGAGATTATGAGGCAATTGTCTGAAGGGCATTCTCGCCCGCTCAACGAATTGAAATTAGAATGCCAGAACGTGCTACTCGAAATCTACCCTAACAAGCAAAGGGTGACGCAAATTCTCAATACGCTTTCCGGCGTCCTGTTGGAAGAAGCGCGTAAAGGCCCGCTGCACGCTCGGCCTTATGACTTGGCGTGGCTGGAGCAAGCTGTGGGAGAATCACTCAAACCGACAGCTCTTTTTGATCGTAATCCCAAGACTGCGTGTGAACAGGCCAATCGAGGCAACTTACCGCGCGATTGGAGTCCCGATCTCTTTACGCCTCGCACGCAATTGGAGGAGGCCATGAAAGATTTCTTGGCTGCTCCAGAAAGCGTCTTTTGCCTGATTGGTTTGAGCGGAGTTGGCAAATCTTGGACTACCGCCTGGATCGCCACTCAATGCGCGGAGCACCAATGTTTATTGCTACCCGCTTCGCAAATTTCACTCTTTAAAACGGTGCCTGAGTTGGTGGCTTCCCGAATCAAAACTTACACCGACGTCGAAAGTTCGCCGGAGGCGTTGCTCAAACGTTGGAAGGCAGCAACCAGCACCGGTAAAACTCCGGTTCTGATTTTGGATGATCTTTTGGTTGCGAGTGCCGACGCGCGACCTCTGCGCCAGCATTTGGCGAGCTTGTGCGAAGAGGCTCGCCAGCATGGGATTAAATTGGTTCTCACCTGTCAAGCGCAAATCTGGAGAATCAACAAATTGGGTAATGATCTCAATGCCGCCGATGTTTTTGCTCTTCACAGCGACCGAGATGATTTGATTTCTTTGCCTCAATCCGATGACCCCCAAGAAGTCGAACCAGCCAATGACGCTTACAAAGAAGCCTTTGAAGCCGAGGCAAGCGGCGCAAAGGGGCAATGGCGGCAACACTCGCTCAAAACGCAACGGATTTCTTATGTGTTAGAAAATTTCAACGCGGACGAATTAGAAGATGCCGTCAAACGAAGGTTGGAAAATCTTGCGCCCGCGCGATGCAGCCACGTCGCCTACCAACTGCGCTCTCCCGCTTTCGGCGCGTTGCGTAATCCGTATTTGCTGTCTCAATACATCGCCCAAAATATCAAAGCACTTTGTTCCTCGACAACGCCCCCGCCTCTGGACATTGACAAACTGTTGGATGAACGCGTTCAATCTGGCTTGCGAGAAGTGGCCGATGGGATGAACTGTGATGCGACCGATTTGCAATCTCCTTTCGCGTTTCTGGTCGCCGCGATGTGGGACGCACGAGGTCAAGGATTGAGCAGAGATGATTTAGTCCGCCAGTTGAACGCACAATTCGGCCTGGATGGCAATGAGTACGTCGCGCAACTCCGTTTGGCCGCTCTGCTGACGCCCATAAGCCCTTTGTTTCTGGAGCGCACTCCCGTCGCAGAACGGTTATTCGCACTCGAATTAGAAAGGCGAGTCGTCAATGAAAGTCCATTGCTCGCCCAACTGCGCCTTGAAGAAGACAACGGCGTCGTTGCGGCTTTTCTACGGCATTTAAGCGCTCATTCGCCCTCGATTAACGACGCTCCGAACCTGCTTTCTCCATCCGCTGACAACGATGTTGTCGCGGTTGCCGAGCGACTCCTGCGCGCCGACAGGCGTTGGTTGCGCGCGGTTTGCGACGGTTTATCCCAGGCTTCGCCCGACGACGTGAGAGTTATATCTTTGTTGACGACGCTGACTAACCCCGCCACTCATGAAGGACTTATCGAAGTCCAGGCGTGCCGAGCGTTGGGGCGTTTGGCCGCTCGCGGCGGCGAGGCTTTGCGCTGGGTTGCCGCTGCCTACCTGAGCGATTCTTTTGCAGCTCACGTGCGCGGTGCACGAGCCTTGAGCGAGATATTAGAATTCGATCCGCGTCGCGTCGGCAAAATTGTGGCGCGTCGTCTGATGCGCGCCGCGCAAATTGATTGCTTCGAGTTTGGGAAACGCAAGCGCCGCGATAAGTTGCTGCGGTGTGCGCTCGACCCGCTTAATAACCCCCAACACCGTGAAGCCGCGCGCGTTGCCAAAACAGTGGCCGCTTCTTACGCCGATTTAGTGACGGATTGTGGCCCACGCGATTATCTGGACGAAGAGGGAAACACAGCGCGGCGCGAGATGTTCGATCACGATTTTGATTGGCCATTGGCCCAAGATTTAGCCGAAGTCCGTGGTGGTCAAATCGCCTGGGATGTCGCCGAATGCGAGCAGGTGCTTCGTGATCTCTGCAGCGAAGATTATCAAACTCGATTGTTCGCAGCTTTGGCGATTCGCCCCGCATCGTTCACCGCTTTAGATGCGATTGCTGACACATTATTGGAGCGTTTACGCACCGAAACAAGCCCAGTGATCTTGAGCCGTTTGCTGTGGGCTTCCAACGGACTTGCGCGTCCGCATTACGCTGCGCGCTTGCTCGCGGCAATGCGCGAAGGCGTCACAAACCGCTGGGATGACCGCTTAGTCTGTGGCCCCGCTTTGGTAATGCTGTCGCGTTTGGCGCCGCGCGATCCGTCCGGCGTATTGGAGATGTTGCCGCGCCGCCTCGATAAATTGAACGCAACTGAGGCGATATATGCGCATGAAGCCTTGGTTTATGCGTGGTGGGCGCTGGCAGATCAATCCAAACATTTGCCGCCGACTCTGCGAGAGTTCCCCTGGCAACATCTCCAAGAACTCTCCTGTGTACCCGCATCGGCGCTGGCATTCATCAACAACGGAGAAGTTGAAAATAGTTTTGATGAAATGGGCGAGGCACCTCAAGGCCAACTCAAGCCGCGCGACGGGTGGGTTTTCTGGGCAAAAGGAGCGGCGCTGGCGCGCATGGCTTTGCTGGGCCGCGACCATATTCGCGCCGCAGAATCGCAGATGAACGAGATGGGAACGTGGTGGCCCTACTACTTCGCCGAACTCGATGTTCTGACCGAAAAATATGCGACTTTCATTTCGGCTCAAGCTGGCTGCGCCGCGTTTCAAGAAGCATTGATTGCGGCGGTGAATGCCCACACCGAATCTCTCGTAATAGCTGACCACAGTTCGAGCGGTGAGCAACAGACTTTCAAAGACCGAGGGTTTTCGGCGACTACGGAATGTCTGGAATGCCTGTCGGCGATTCTGGCGAATTCCGATTCGCCCTTGCAAGTCGTAGAGCAAATTCCTCGGCGCGCGTTGGCCGACTGGCAGCAAATTTATTTGGTGCGTCGATCCTTGGAACGTGGCTGTCGCGGCGCGGGATTGATCGAGCTTGCCGAAACTATTTGCGAAGAGTTGCGCACTCATCATACGGCCAACGGCGCCGCAGAGCGCGAGAAGACGCTGGCGATTTTAGCTCAAATCCGCGCTGAAGACGAGGATGTGGTTGTTTTGGAACAAGAGCCACCGGAAGTGAACTTTTGGGGCAATGGCGAACGCGCAGAAAAGTTGGCCAGGCTCACTGATTTTCGTCCCGAACGGCTGTTGCAAATTTTGGACGAGAGCATTGGTATTGTTGACGATTTGCTAACTCTTTATTTGTGGCAACGCGAAACACGCGATTGGCGCGCGATGCTGCTCGCCAGAGTCTTCGCGCGGATGTTTGATGCTCGCCCAATCCGTCGCAAAGAAGCACTTCGGCTTTGCGCTTGGGTATTGACCGCGCTGCAAGCGTTACCCAAATCGGAATTACGCCAACAATGGTGGACGACTTATTCGGCAATTCACGATGTGCTGACTTCGAGCATCTCGCCTGGCGGGACAATCGAGGGATACCGCAGCCCACTGCAACATAGCCATTTACAAACGATGTTGACTTTAGACGAAGCCGCGAAGCAAGGCACGCTCTCGCGCGAATGGATGGATAATCATTTCGCGCCGACATCTACGCTTTTGCTGGCCTCAACTTTCAGCGTAAAAGATGGCGAACTTTCTTACTCGATGGATCATGGCCCCAAGACACTCACCTGTTTTCCGGCGATACGTCTGCTCGGCGTGGCTTTGGATAAGCAGCGTTTTGACATCGATCCAATCGCGCGACGGATGCAAAACCGCGCTCACCTAAACGCCTTTTTGGAGAAGCATTGGCCCTTTTATCATCGTTTCGCCAGACTCGACATGAGCAGCGAGGCTAAGAACCAGATCGTCGCAGAATACGAGGCCTTGTTGGAAACCAGAAAAGCTGCAAATGCCCCTCACGACGATGAGTTTTTGCTCTGTCATGTGAATATTTTGCTTTTGGCCGATCAACCCCAAAAAGCGGAAGAGTTCGCGGAGCATTATCTGGAAAACATCGGAGACAGGCCACTCGTAACCAAATCAACTTTTTATGCCCTCTGGTATGATCTGGCTTGTGCCAAAGCTCTTTTGAGCAAGGAAAACGAAGCGCATTCTGCACTGCTCAAAGCCTCCGAATACGCGCCTTTGAACGGTGAACACATGGCGGAAGACAGTGACTTAGTTTCGTTACAGGAATGCGATTGGTTTGTGTCTCTGGTTGAGCACAATACTTCGCCCAAAGCGGATCGAACGGTTCATTATCGGCTCACGCCGCCTGCGGTTGTTTCCGATGTTAAGATCGAAGGCAACAAGTATTCGATTTCGCTTGAGATGGAGGGACGCCAAGTTCGCGTTGAGCGCGACTAAACGGAGGAAACAAAGGGTGAATCGAGCTTGCTACACTCTAATTCATTGAGGCGCTTTGATTTATAATTTACATTCTCTGGGATGGGCTTCTTTTCAAAATTTGTGTGGCACTATCCTACGCGAAGTTTGGGGGCAAACTTACCAGACTTTCTCCGACAGCAAAGATGCTGGGCGCGACGGAGCGTTCTGGGGCAAGTGGAAGCCGCCGAAAGGCGAAGAGATGAGCGGTAGCTTCGTTGTCCAGTGCAAATTCACCGCTAAGGCTAATTCCGTTTTGCGGACCAGTCAGGTCAGTGGAGAACTCGACAAAGTGAGACGACTCGCCCGCAAGGGTCTCGCGCGCAACTACGTTTTGATAACTAATGCCGCTTTGCCCTCTCCCGTCGAGGACGAGTTGCGCGAGGCCTTTACCGCGATCCCAGGTGTTGAACACTTTTTGGCTTTTGGCGGCGAATGGATTACTCAGCAAATCCGCGAGACTCAAAGGCTGCGAACGCTCGTGCCACGCGTCTACGGATTGGGAGACCTCACTGAAATTCTCGATGAGCGAGTTTATGAACAGGCTCAAGAAATCATGTCCTTGTTGGGCGATGAACTCGAACGTTTTGTTGTCACCGATGCACACCAGAAAAGCGTGCGCGCGTTGAACGAACAGAAGTTCGTCTTTTTGCTGGGTGATCCAGGTCGTGGCAAATCAACAATAGCGGCAGCATTGGCATTAGCCGCCGCCGATAGCTGGAGTTCTCGCGTTATCAAAGTGCGTCATGCCGATGAGTTTGTGGCCCACTGGAACGCGCGTGAAAACAATCAATTCTTTTGGGCGGATGATGTATTCGGTCAGACGCAATATGAACGCGATCATGCGCTCGATTGGAATCGCGCTTTGCCGCAACTGAACGCCGCGCTTAAAAGAGGCGCTCGCGTGATTTTTACTTCGCGAAGCTATATTTACAAAGCGGCAACAGAGGATTTGAAACAGCATATGTATCCTTTGCTTCGGCAGGCACAAGTCGTCATTGAGGTCGAGAAACTAACGCAACGCGAGCGCGAGCAAATACTTTATAACCATCTTCGGTTGGGTAAGCAGACCGTCGAGTTTCGCGGGCAACTCAAGCCATTCCTCTCGCAAGTTGCGGCGCATCCCGATTTTTTGCCCGTCATTGCCAGCCGCCTGGCAGATCCGTTTTTCACTGAAAACATGACATCAACACTTGAAGGCGTCATTGACTACGTCGAGAAGTCAGAACAATACCTGACCGATGTTATAATGGGCTTGGGCGATGCACACAAAGCCGCCATCGGCTCGGTGTTCATGAAGGGCGGCACTTTGCCCGCTCCGCTCGATTTTGACGATGACGAAAAGCGCGCCATCGAAGTAATGAACTCGAACGTGGGCGAAGTCCGCAAATCGCTCGCTCATCTGGAAGGTTCTTTGATGGTTCGAGAAATTGAGGCGGGAGAAACCGTTTTTCGCTTTAAACACCCGACGGTGCGCGATGCCTACGCCGGAATCATCAGCGATGATCCAAATCTAATCGACATCTACCTGAGCGGCACACGCGTTGAGGCTATCATCGAAGAAGTCTCTTGCGGCGATAGAAAAATTGAGGGCGTCAAACTGATTGTCTCTCCCGCTCGTTTTCCTCTGATATTGGAGCGTTTGCGCGAATTGAAGAAGGATAAGGTCGGCAAAAGGCAACTCGCCTCGTTTCTATCGTCGCGTTGTTCGATTGATTTCCTCCGCTACTTCTTGCAAGAAGAACCGGATTTTCTTACGTCTCTAAATTTGAGTCGTGGCTGGTCTACTCCAGAGAAGCCGAGCTTTTTGCGGCGCTTCACGAACATCAATTGTTACCTGAAAGGCAGCGAAAAAGATTCGTAAAGCTGGCGCAGCGTGCCGCATTGACTATTCCTGAATGGCAATTTATGCGTTTCGCGCGCCCACTCTTTCGTCCAGGTGAGTTGCGTTCTCTGCGCGCTGCTATGCGACGCCGGGCAAATGCCGCGAAGTTGAAGTGGAGAACAAATGGTTTCAAGAAAGCTTGGGATGAAGATAAGAGTAGAGAGCCAAGCGAGCTTTTTTGGACTTGGAGGCAAGAGTTGCGCGCGATGTCGTCAGAGTTTTATGGCAACCGAGCGACTTACGCCCGATTCGTATCCGCAGAAAAAAGAGTGGACAAACTGATTGCCGAGTTGAGTAAAGAGTGGGAAGAAAAAGATGGCGAACTCGACGATCCAAAAGAAGCGACCGACACAAAAAGCGAACGGTCGCTGTTTGATGATGTAGACGAGTAAAATGTCTGCTTAGGTTCGCAGCAACTTCTGAAGCAGATAAACCACGCGAAAAAAGGCAGTAAAAGCCCATGCTACGCTTGCTACCCAAAGATGAAAAACCAAAATCTGGGGCCACCAATCTAATGTTTTGCACGCAACGATAGCGCACATCGAAAGCAGCGCGGCGATCATTCCGCTCACGATGGCTTGCCAATGGTAATCAATCAAGAGGTTGTAAGTCGTGCCCGTTCGTAATGTGCGAAGCGCCGGAAGTTCGGAGGCTGTCAGCAAAATGGTGAGCGCCGCAGCAACGAAACCGACGGTAATCGCCAAAATGCTCAAAACGGGATTTGCCAAATCTCCGGCCACGCTGATGGCAAACGGGTGAGGCAACGCCAACGAGCCTAATCCTGCCGCAATACCTACGGCCAGAGGATAAGCTCGCTCAGTTGTTCTATTCATTTCATTCAGTTTAATGAAGTCAGGCGCTTTCGGGAAGGAACTGACGTGAAATTCCGTCGCGGCGCAAATGATAAGCGCGTTCAAGAGCGTCGTAAAAATCGGAGATGGCTGGGCGCGAGCCTACGGCTCTGACTTCGACTTCCTGGCGAATCCGATCTTGGATCAAATCAATGCTGTCTATTGGTTCTCCTGATTCGAGGCGTCCGCGCACTTTGGCCGAATGCACCGCTTCGCCATAGTCATCAATGTTGCCCTTGATCCAGCCTTTCACCGTATTGAGATCCATTGAACGGCGAGTATGACCCATCGAAAGCTGCGTTTTGATTGTAGCGGCTCTGGCTCGATTTAACAGACTTTCTTCTTGACCGACAGAAAATCCTCTGCCCGCTGTTTCGGCGTTGAGATTATTCGGCATTGCGATGGTGAGTTCCGCGAAAACGATTTCTTGCATTCTCTCGAAACGCTGCAAGGCGTCAGTGGCAATTAAAACGTCGAAGTCAATCGGGCGAACGTTGGTCTTCTGTTCCAAGTAATAGCGCAGGCTCTTTTCGTTGCCCGCGTTACGGTTGCGATAGATAACCAGAGTTTTGAACTCGCCAAAATAGCGAAAACATGAGTAATCGGCCAAACCTTCGCCCTGACGTAGTTCCAAATCGCGCAAATCGTAGTTGTCGAGATTGGCGATGCGCGCGCCTCCATCGGTGCGAAGTTCCAGTAGCGCGCCTCTGGCGTTGCCGTCTTCGACCCGCCAATCGTGGAGGCGCAAGAAACCGTCCTCGACTTCCAAATCGCGGTCGCGCGTTCGGGGACAACGCGAACAGAAGCCGTCGAGAGTTTGAACGAAATCGCCTCTTTGGTCGGGGCCAACGTTCATCCGAAAGAAGTCACAATTAATTTTGCGCGAGTAGTTGTCAGGCATAATGAAAGTCGAATAGGAGTTTCGCAGAAGTGTGCGTCATTCGCTCTCTAATTGCTCGCCGCGCGCCAACTGGCGCACGGCAGCCACGGCCAACGCCTCGCTCGTCTGCTGCACCGCGCGCAGTCCCGATTCCAACGCGTCGCAGTGCGCCATCAATTCGTCCACCCGCGCCACGATGCGACGCTGTTCCGCCAACGGCGGCAAGGGAAGAATAAGCGAACGAAGCGATGTGCCGTTGACGTTGGGTTGTCCTGTGCCCATTGACTTCTCATAAAGCTGGCGCCAGTAAAGTGACGAACCCAAAAACAATTTTAAGTAGTGCGGCGAACTCGGTTGTGAGGGAACAACCCGAATTAAGTAAGAAGCGAATACGGCACAAACAGAAACATTTTCGACAAGGTAAGATTTGCCGATTGTTCCGCCAGTGCGCGCAATGAGAATATCGCCATCGGTCAATTTGTAGTTCTCAACTAATTCCGGTTCAATCACACAACCTGGAACCGTTTCCCAATCCACCTTGCTATCTTGAATGTCCGTTATGCGAAGTAAACGAACATCTTTTATTGTGGAATCAGATGATGCGGTATAACCGTAGTGAATGATGCTTGAAATATCATCCAATCGCACCCACGCCCAACTTTTCGGCAACTCGAACGGCGTTTCGTCGGCTTTAATCGGCGGGAGCGGCGCGGATTGCTTGATTTTCTTTCCGGCGACCAAACGCGCTTTTTCCGCCGCGATTTGCTTTAACAGATGCGAGGCGGGTTCATCGGTTGGCTCTTGCGGCACGAGTTGGCCGCGCACGGCCAAACCCAGAATCGTTTGACGCAGCGGCGCCACGCTTGCGGACGTGTCGAGCAATTCGTGCCAATGCGCCGACAAACTCGACCAACGCGCGGCGACCGAATCGGCATCGGGCGCGTCGAGCAGACGCGCCAGACTCACACGCAACGCCTCCGCCCGCGCTTCGCGTTGGCGGGCTTGCAACGCTTCCAAGTCATCGCAACGCTCCATCAGTTCGTCCACCCGCGCCACGATCCGTTGTTGCTCATTTTCAGGTGGAAGCGGAACAGGGCCGTTGAACAAGTTGTCGTCGTTAATCGCGGGGTAAGCGACGCCAATCATTTTCGATTCAACGTAATCAATGAAAGTTCGGCTCCGCAGAAACCAATATAAATATCTCGATTCAACTCCGGCAAATGGATGAATAATCGCAAACGCAGTGCTGACGATTGGTTCGGGATCAAATTCGCGGTCTACAATTGCAATGTTGAGCAAGTTGGGCCGAACCGTAGAATAAATAACGGTGTTTTGCGCTACTAATTTTCTTGCTCGTGATGGAGCGTCTTCTGCTTTAACTGTTGCAACTTCTGGAGAAATAACGCCATCTTCTTTGTTAATTGAAGAGACATCAATATAGGAAAAATCTCGGTCAGGCGTTTTTTGCCCCAAAGAATAACGCACTTCTCCTAATCGCGTCCATGCCCAATTTTTCGGCAACTCGGACAGAATTTCGTCTTCGCTCAGCGGCGCGAGCGGCGCGCTTACGCGAATTTCGCCCGCTTTGACCAGACGCGCTTTCTCTGCCGCGATGCGTTTCAAGAGCGCGGGCGCGGGTTCGTCGAAGACGTCTTGCGGCACCAGTTTGCCTTGCACGGCGAGCGAGAGAATCAGTTCGCGCGCCCTCGCCACGCCGCCGGGCGAAGAGACAATGGGCGCGAAGGCTTGCCAGAACCAGCCCAATTCGTTCTTGGTTTGCGACGCGGAATTCAACCCGTTTTCGTGGTGATTGTCGCGGTTCACAGCGTCACCGTTTCCTGAGCTTCGCCCGCCAAGGCGCGCGCCAACTCGTCGCGCAATTGCGCGCGCGCTTGCTGGACTTCATCGAGCAGGGCGCGATACTGCGCCAACAAAACTTCGGGGTCGTCATCGGGCGCTGCGATGCTATTGGGGTTTTTGATGTCGAGATTGTAACCCGTCGCTTCGATGTCTTCGACAGCCACACGCCACGCCCGCTCGTTTTCTTCGCGGTTGTCCCACCACGCGCGCAGCGGCTCGAACTCGGCGGCGCGCATCGGCCTGGTCTTGGAATAGGCTTTGTAACCGTCGGGAAGGGGATGTTCGTAAAACCAGACTTCGCGCGTCGGTTCGCCTTTGGTGAAAAACAGCAGATTGGTTTTGATGCTGGTATAGGGCGCGAACACGCTGCCCGGCAGCCGCACGATGGTGTGCAGATTACATTCGGTTAACAGCTTCTCTTTTATGCGGGTTTTGATGCCTTCGCCAAAGAGCGTGCCATCGGGCAAAACGAGGGCGTCGCGCCCGCCATTCACCAGCAAGTTCATAATCAAAACCAGAAACAGATCGGCGGTTTCGCGCGTGCGAAATGTGGCCGGAAAGTTGGTTTCGATGCCGTCTTCTTCCATGCCACCAAAGGGCGGATTGGTGATAATGACCTCGACGCGGTCGGCGTGGCTGTAGTCGCGCAGCGGGCGTTCGAGCGTGTTGCCGCGCCGAATCAGCGACGGCACTTCGATGCCGTGCAGCAGCATATTGGTGACGCACAGCAGATGCGGCAACTGTTTCTTTTCGACGCCGCGCACGCTGTGTTGCAGCAGGGCTTCGTCTTCGATTGCGTTCACGTCGTGGCGGCGGATATGTTCGATGGAAGCGGTCAAAAAGCCGCCGGTTCCGCAGGCCGGATCCAAAACGCGTTCGCCCAGACGCGGGTTGACGCGTTCGACCATCAAATCGGTGACGGCGCGCGGCGTATAAAACTCGCCCGCGTTGCCCGCGCTTTGCAGGTTCTTGAGAATTTGCTCGTAAATATCGCCGAACAGATGCCGGTCGCTCGAAGAGTTGAAATCAATCTCGTTGATTTTGTTGACGACCTGCCGAAGCAACGTGCCTGACTTCATATAGTTGTAGGCGTCGCCAAAGACTTCGCGCACGACCAAACCGCGCGCATCGGTCGCGCTGGGCGCGATTTCTTTGAGCGTGAGAAACAGTTGGTTATTGACGAAATCGAGCAGCGTATCGCCGGTAATACCTTCGGCATCGGCGGCCCAGTTGCGCCAGCGCAACGGTTCGGGAATCGGCGAATGATAATCGCGGCGCGCGAGTTCGAGGTCGGCTTCGGAATCCTCGAAGATTTTGAGGAAGAGCATCCAGCCCAATTGCGAGATGCGTTGCGCGTCGCCGTCCACTCCGGCGTCTTTGCGCATGATGTCCTGAATAGATTTAACGGTCGTCGAAATTGACATAGAAGGTTTTGCGGGCGTTGAAGTTTGCCAGAGCGGGAGTTGCATCGTCTAAATTCCCAAACCCGCACCGCCCGACAATGGCGCCGTGGCTGCACTCGGCGCCCGATAAATCTCGTTTTCCAGTTCGCGCAAGGCTTTCTCGTAACCTTCTTTGCCGCCGAATAATTTGACGACTTCAAAGCGCGTTTTGCCGCCCGAAACCGCAGTTAAATTGAGAATGTCCATGCTCTCGATATTCTCGACGCCCTCTTCCGCATATTTGTCGAGCAGCGCATCCAAAACCGCGCGCGCTTCGGCGCCATACTTGGCGAAGACATCGCGTTTTTTGACTTCATCGGCCCGCTCGCGGCGCGTGAGCGGCGGACGGTCGAAGGCGAGGTGACAGACCAAATCGAACGCATCGTAATCGTGGCCGAGCTGTTCTTCCAATGAGTCCAGCAACAAACCGTGCTTTTCCATCTCGGCGATGAGCGCATCTTTGCGCTTGGCTTCGCTCCACTTGCCCAGAAACTTATCCAGTGTCTCGAACTCTTCGCGTAGCTTTTTGCGCGTGTAATCCTTGAGCGATTCGGTCGTGAGCTTGCCTTCATCCGACATATACTGCACGCGCTCCGCAACCACCGAAACCTCGACATCGTGAACGATGTAGCGCGTGCGCGTGTCGCCGGGGTTCTCTGAGGCGCCCGTCAAGAAGCCTTTGCCCAGAACAACGCCAATTTCAACTTCTTCGTCGATGCCTTGGTTGCTATCGTCGGGCGGCAGTATCGGGTCGTTTGGCCCTGGCTGGTAAATCTGCACCGGATCGCCGTCAAAATCGGGGCGCGCGAAGTTATGCGTCGCCTTTTTGAAGTCCATCAAGGTGAAATAGAGCTTACCGAACTCTTCGCGAATGCGCGTGCCGCGCCCGATGATCTGCTTGAACTCCGTCACCGAATTGATGGTTTGATCGAGAACGATAATCTTGCAAGTCTGCGCATCTACGCCGGTCGAAAGCAGTTTGGAAGTCGTGACAATCACCGGATAGGGCGAAGCCGGATCAATAAAATTGTCCAGCTCGGCTTTACCTTCGGCATTGTCGCCGGTGATCTGCATGACGTATTTCGCGTTGGCGCTCACCATATCGGCGTTGCAGTTAATCAACGCCTTGCGCATCCGTTGCGCGTGATCAATGTCCTCGCAAAACACGATGGTTTTGCTCATGCGGTCAGTGGCTTTCAGGTATTCGGTGACTTTGCGCGCGACGAGTTCGGTGCGCTTTTCCAGAACCAGGTTGCGGTCGAAATCGCTGGCGTTATAAATGCGGTCTTCGATGAGCTGACCCAGCTTGTCGCGCTTGCCCGCTTCGGGGCGCCAACCGACGACATCTTTATCAATGTCAATGCGAATGACTTTGTAGGGCGCCAGAAATCCGTCTTCAATGCCTTGCTTGAGCGAGTAGGTAGTGATCGGCGCCCCGAAATAATCGATGTTGGAAATTTCGGAAGTCTCTTTAGGCGTGGCTGTTAAACCGATTTGTGTGGCGCCCTTGAAGTAATCGAGAATCTCGCGCCACGCCGAATCTTCCGCCGCGCTGCCGCGATGGCATTCGTCCACGATAATCAGATCGAAGAAGTCGGGCGAGAACTGTTTGTAGATGTTCTGCTTTTCCTCGCTTCCGGTCACGGCCTGATAAAGCGACAGATAAACCTCGAACGCGGGATCGGCGTTGCGATTGGTGATTTTGGTCATCGCACCGCCGAACGGTTTGAAATCGTTGGTCTTGGTCTGGTCAACCAGAATGTTGCGGTCGGCCAGAAACAACACGCGCTTTTTGGTGCCCGATTTCCACAGGCGCCAGATAATATGAAAGGCCACCAAGGTTTTGCCTGTTCCCGTTGCCATCACCATCAGTAAGCGGTTTTGCCCCTTGGCGATGGCTTCGACGGCGAGGTTTATGGCGGTCTGTTGGTAATAGCGCGGCTTTTTGCCAGTCGCATCCTCGAAGTAATCCTGCGCCACAATCGCCGCCTGTGCGGTATCGAGTCCGCGCCACGCGCAATAGCGCGCCCACAATTCGGCTGGCGTGGGAAATTCGTCCAGCGCCAGCGAAGTCTCCATCGCGCCTTTGGTGATGGTGCTATCGTGAAAAGCAAAACTATCGCCGTTGGAGGCGAAGACGAACGGAATGTCGAGCATCTGGGCGTATTCGAGCGCCTGCTGCAAACCGTCTTCGGGCGTGTGATTGTTGTCCTTGGCCTCAACAATGGCGAGCGGAATACCTGGCTTGAGAAACAGGATGTAATCGGCGCGTTTCGACTCGCCACGTTTGGCGATCTTTCCGCGCACCATGACACGCCCACTAGTAAAAGTGACTTCCTCGCGGATTTGTGTCATTACGTTCCAACCAGCCTTATCGAGCGCGGGTGTAATAAATTTGGTGCAGATATCGCGCTCGGAGAGCGACTTTTTATCGATGGCGGACATAAACGGAAATAGCGCGGGGTGAAGAACTCCATCGTTAGTTTCCTACAAGCAAGGATAATTTTCAAACGTCACAGGGGATACTGTCCGAACTTCCACTGTATGATCTTCCGCAGAATATCCATCGTATCAATCCCATTCCGCCATCCACGCCGCGCCATCTGGATGCGCGCTCATAATGTCTACTACTGCATTGTCCGAGAGCTGGGGCGCGAAGCGGTCGAGGACAAGCTCCACCTGCAGCGGCGAGAGCGAACCCAGCTTGAGCCGCTCCCTGTCCTCATCACTCGCCAAATCGAGCGCGTGCGGGCACAGCGGCACCCACGCGGCAAGCGGCGCCCAGGACAAATCCACGTTGCGCGGCGCCGAGGCTGGAACTTGGGCGCCCTCAAATTCCCCGGCCAGCACGAGAAAATTTTCGGTCGGGCGCAGCAGCGTGTATTCGCCACCTTCATCGTCCGCATATGCCGATTCTTCCTGCGTGCTGTCGGCGGCGGAAAAGCCCAACGTCGCCGAGCTGTCGGTCGCAAAGACGCGCACCCGCGTTGTCCCCAGCAAAAACTCGATGGCTTCAATCGCTTCACGCGCGTTTTCGACCGTCAGAAGTTTGGGCGGCAAATCGGGCACAAAGCACAGCAGTTGCATATTAGTGGCGCTCGATTCGGGGGTGCTCGATTTCGGAACGCTCAAATTCGCTTCCTGCGCCCGCGCTCGGTCTTCCTCTTGCTGGGCTTCTTGAGCCGAGAGCGCCGCGTGCAACTCGCGGGCGAACTCGGTTAGCGAGGTGCCCGCCGCACGGCACTAGACGTCCAGTTCAACGATATCCGGCATAGAAAGGCCGCCCTCGATGTTCTCAATTTCTTGGGGCGAAAAGTTCATCCGCTGCGCCATCTGAGCGCGGGAGAGACCCGCTTTTTCGCGCGCTCGAAGCAGGTGAAGCGCCAGCAGTCGCTGAATTGGGGGCAGGTTTGAAGAGGAGTGATTGGTAGGTGGCAGTGGCACACCCAAAAGTTTAAATAAGAGAAAATTCCCTGAAAATATACCGTTTTTCAAAACATTCTTTGCTATATTAGGAAGTTCTCGATCGGGCATCGAAGAAGTCTTTCCCACGCCAAAGCGCGACGCTTTTTATCTTCTCAATTGTCTTGGCCCTTTTCGTTTTCCTGTTCGGTGAGTAGCGCATCCAGCTCGCCGACGAACTCCGGAAAAGAGATTCCCAAAGCCACGCACCACGCCCGCACTTCGATGATGTTGAGCGCGCGGTCGCCCATCTCGCACGAAGAAACGAAGTTGTGGTGAACACCCAAACGCCGCCCTAACTCGCGCTGCGACAGCCCTTTGTCTTCGCGCAAAAGTCGCAATTTGTCGAGAAAATGCCTATAAGCCGCTGTATGAACCGATTTAGATATCCCTTGTCACCCAGCAAGGCATGGTATAAAATTCAACGTAATGTCACACAATCAATGACATCGGGTAAATGAGGGCGATTGCGCCTGATCTCACCCCAATATATTAGTCGGCCTCGCGGTTTGCTCTTGCTATGAAACTTTTCAACGCTCGTTTTCTTTTTCTGCCTGGTGTCGTGCTGACTGGGCTTTCGTTATTAGCCACGCCCGCCCATGCGCAAAATAGTGGTTCGGGCGTGGCTGGCGCGATGTCGAATCTGTTCGCCGTTCTCTGTGTGGTGGCGCTGGTCTGTCTGATCTGGGGGTGGAAAGACCCGAAGCGGTTCGAGTTCGCCTTTGGCGACAAAGCCACAATGCCCATCGTGCGCGGCACTTTTGGCGTGGCACTGCTCTTGTTTGGATTTTTGGGGCAGAGCCTTGATCCAAACAAATCGGCGGCTCAGGTCGCGGCCAATGAGAGGCGGGTCGCTCAATCGGAGGCCAAAGTTCAGGACGCGAAAAAGCGCGAGCTGGAAGCCAAAGAGAACGAACGAGCGGCCAGAGAAAACCAGCGTAAGGCGCAGCAGGAGGCCAAGGATTCTCAAACTTTGGCGCGCCGCGCGCAGAAGGAGAAAACACGGGCCGAGAACAAAGCCGCCGCCGCCAAAGCTCGGCAAATCCGTGACGACGAACGGGCGCGCAAACAACGCGAGAGCGACAGTCAAGAAGGAAGCGAAGGCCCGAAAAGCAAGCCTTTAGGTGTCGAGTCTCACCACATACTGAACAAACGGAGGTAAAGCAGAGCAACATCCGGTAGGCTTTCTAATGACCAAAAAAGGAAACCCACCGAATGCAACTTCATTCTAATGTAGTCACTTGCCCAAGGCAACGTCAACTCATCCGCAACAGCGCACAGACGATGCGCACT
>JAABUN010000263.1_pt1 | contig 138762 bp, 130 predicted proteins | sample 5559311 | NCBI WGS metagenome assembly JAABUN01 (sample SAMN10711877, study PRJNA513370) | rock metagenome | isolation source: Antarctica rocks | place: Antarctica: Victoria Land, Siegfried Peak sud
GATCGGCGCGTAGATCTCCAGGGTCTCCTTGGCCTTGTCGATCTGCTTCTGCTTGGGCATCGCGCCGATCGTGCGCATGTTGTGCAGGCGGTCGGCGAGCTTGATGAGGATGACCCGGATGTCCGTGGCCATCGCCACCATCATCTTGCGGTAGTTCTCGGCCTGCGCCTCGTCGCGCGACTGGAAGGTGATGCCGGTGAGCTTGGTGACGCCATCGACCAGGGCGGAGACCTCCTCCCCGAAGCGCTCCTTGACCTCGCTCAGTGACGCCGAGGTGTCCTCGACGGTGTCGTGCAGCAGCGCGGCGACGAGCGTCTCGGTGTCCAGGCGCATGCCCGCGCAGATCTTGGCCACCCCGATCGGGTGGGTGATGAAGTCCTCGCCGGACTTCCGCCGCTGGTCGGCGTGGTGCTCGCACGCGAAGACGAACGCCTCCTCGACGCGCTCCCGGTCTATCGGCAGTGCGGCGTCGGGGGCGTGCTCCTCGACGATGGCGAACAGGTCGGCGAGCAGACGCTGCTCGGAGGTGCGCTGGACCGTCGTGTCGTGACGCTCCGGGTGCACGACGAGATCGACGGGCTGCCGGCGCTCGACCTTGGGCGCCGCGGACGCGCCGGCGGGGACGCGATCGGATTCGGTGCCCTGCGCCATGTCCCCCAAAGGGTACCCCGCCGCAGGGGTCGCCCCTACGCGGCGACGAGCTCCTGGGGCGCGGCGATGACCGAGGGCTGGGGCGCGGCCGGTGCGAGCCGGGCCTGCGCGGCGCGGAACGTGGGTGAACGCTCGAGCGCGGTTCGCTGCGTTGACACGATCTGGACGGTGCGCCCGGTCCGGCTCACCCCGGCTACCCCGATCTCGGTCAGGACGCGCAGCGCCGTCCCCGTGCGGCGCGGAGCAGCGGCCACGACGGCCTCGAGCGGCTCGCCCGCGGCCACGGCCCGGAAAAGCGCAGCGCACGCCGAGCGCAGCTCGAACGCGAACGTCGTCTCGGGTACGCCCCACGCGAGGTGGACGGTGCCGTTGATCACGGGGATCTCCCCCGGCGGGGGATCGAGCGCCACGACGTGCGCGTAGCGGGCAGCGAGGCCCGGGTCGCGCTCCAGCACCACCCACGAGCAGAGGTCGAACCCGCCGAGACGCCCGGCGAGGTGGCGACGGCGGGCCACGGCGTCCGCGCAGACCACCAGGACGGGCTCGCCGGAAGCCACGAGCGCCCCGACGACCCCGGCGATGCCGCCGCCGCGGCGGTCTCTCGCCCAGGCGGGGACCGGTGCCGCCGATATGACGAGGGGCTCGTCGAGCATCTCCAGGGCAGCATCCACGGGGTCGACAGGCTCCCCGACGAGCGAGATGGGACCGGGGTCCGACGAGCGTGCGGCCTTCAGGATGAGCCGCGGCTCGGTGGTCCCGCACCACTCGTTGAGCTCGAGGGTGAAGGTGGCGTCCACCGCACCGTCGTCGGGAAGCCGGGTCGTCCCGAACGCGACCGCCCGTGCCCGCACCCCACCCGCCTTGACGTTGAAGCGCAGGTGCTTGCCTTCCCCCATCGCCCGCGGGTCGCTGAGACGCGCCGCCGGCACGAGCAGCCGCACCTGGGGATTGCCCATGCCGAAGGGCGCGAGCAGCTCGAGCTCCTCTGCGAGGTCGAGCCCCAGCTCGTCGCCGGCGACCACGGCGTCGACCCGCTCGCGGGGGATGAGGTCGGCCGGCGTCAGCACCGCCCGCGCGTGCGCACAGAACGCGGCGCGGAAGCTATCGAGCGCGGCGCGGTCGAGCGTGCAACCCGCTGCCGCCCGGTGGCCGCCGTGGCGCACGAGGTGCTCCGCGGAGGCCTCCAGCCCCGCGAGCAGGTCGAAGCCGGGGATCGAGCGGCCGCTGCCGGTGCCCTGCTCGCCGCTCAGCGCGACCATCACCACGGGGCGATGATGGCGTTCGGCGATCCGCGACGCGACGATCCCGATGACGCCCGGGTGCCAGTCCTCGCCGGCCAGGACGTAGGCGGGCTGCGCGCCCGCCCGGGCCACCTGGGCTTCGGCCTCGAAGGCGATCCGCTGCTCGACGTGGCGACGTTCGGCGTTGGCCGCGTCGAGCTCGCCGGCGATCTGCGCCGCCCGCTCTGCGTCGTCGGTGAGCATGAGCTCGAGCCCGGCATCGGCGCGGTACAGCCGGCCGGCTGCGTTGATCCGCGGGGCGAGGCGGAAGCTGACCCCCTGGGCGTCGACGGCGCCGGGGTCGACCTGGGCGCTGCGCATCAGCGCCCGCAGACCAACCTTCGTGGTCGTGCGCAGTGCGGCGAGGCCCTCCCGGACGAGGCGGCGGTTCTCCCCGCGCAACGCCACGCAGTCCGCGATCGTCGAGAGGGCGACGAGGTCGAGGTCCGCGTCCGCGCCCGCGGGATCCTGGCCGGCACCGGCCAGCAGGGCACCGGCGAACTTGTAGGCCACCGCACCGGCGCACAGATCGGTGCACGGGTACCCCCCGACCACCGGGTGCACGATCGGCGCGTCCGGCAGCGCACCATCGGCCCGCGGCGTGTGGTGGTCGGTGACCACCACATCGATCCCCGCCGCACGCGCGGCCGCGACCTCCGCGACCGCCGTGATGGCGCAGTCGGCGGTGATCAGCAACCGGGTCCCCCGGGCGGCGAGACGGTCGACCGTCGCGGCGGCCAGCCCGTAGCCGTCCTCCTGCCTCGACGGCAGGTACCAGTCCACGTCGGCGCCAAGCGAGCGCAGGACGCGCACGAGGATGGCCGTCGAGCACACCCCGTCGACGTCGTAGTCGCCGTGCACGGTGATCTGCGTCCGGGTGTCGACGTGCGTCAGGACGGCCACCACGGCGTCGTCGATGCCCCTGAAGGCCGACGCCGGGTGGCGTTCGTCCGCGTCGATCCATGCTCGCGCGGCTCGGGGCGAATCAAGGCCGCGCCGGCACAGCGCCTGGCCCACCACGAAGCTGACGCCGAGCTCGCGCTGCAGGCGCAGCACGTCGGCGATCTGCACCGGCGCGATGTCGAGAACCCGATCCACGCGCCGAGACTAGGCGGCGGACCCGACGGAACTGCGCGGCCGGCCCGCCCGCCCGGGGCGGTCAGACGCCGATGGCGCTGGTGCTCGGCTCAGCGCGGCTACCGTCGCCCTCGGCCGCCTCGCGGCGCGCGCCGATGGCGTACATGAGAGCCATCCCGAGGATCGCGCCCGGGATCGCTTCCAGCGCGGTGAGGGTGTGGGTGTCGTCGCGCCCTGGGATCGTCAGCCCGTTGATCAGAAGACCGAAGATCACCGAGCCGATGATCGCGCCCAGGAAGGCGCCGACGATGCCGCCCCAGAAGTGGTCCGGGAGGAACACCGTGAAGTGCCACAGGGCGAGGCCCATCATCACCCACGCGAGGACCCCCACTAGCGCGGCCTTCCGTGCTTGGAGTTGCGCGGGCGCTTCGGCTTGTCGCGCTTGCGCTCGTCGCGCATGACCGTGTCCTCGGGCAGCGCGTCGGCGGACGGGTCAAGACGCACGGCACCACCGGTCGCCGCGGCCTTCGCCGCCGGGGCGTCGGCGTGCAGGTCACGCACCATCGCGTCGAACTCGGTCCGCGAGACACCCTGGTCGGGCGCCTCCGGCTCGGTCAGCCGGCGGGTCGGCCGGGTGCGCTCCGGCACCGCGACGTCGACCGGCTGGCCCCCCACCGAGGTGGCGTAGGCCGGCACGCTACCGCCGTGCTGCGCCTCCAGGGTGGTGCGCCGCCGCCGGTACACCCGCTCGCGTTCCTTCCACTGGGTCAGGACCGGGCTGGCGATGAACACCGAGGAGTAGGTGCCCGACAGGACGCCGACGAGCAGGGCGAAGGCGAAGTCCTTGAGCGTCTCGCCGCCGAAGAGCAGCAGCGCGAGCACGGGAAGCGCGGTGCAGAACGAGGTCGCCAGCGAGCGCGTCAGCACCTCCGACATCGACCGGTTGACTATCTGCGAGAACGCGGCGCGCGGCATCCGCGGGACGTTCTCCCGGATGCGGTCGAACACGATGATCGTGTCGTACAGCGAGAAGCCGAGGATGGTCAGCAACGCCGCGACGGTCGACGTGGTCACCTCCCGGCCGGTCAGCGAGTAGACACCCGCGGTGATCAGCAGGTCGTGCATCAGCGCGATGAGCACGGGGACGGCGTACTTCCACTCGAAACGCAGCGCGATGTAGGCGCTGATGACGATCAGCGACGCGATGATCGCGATGATCGCGTTGCTGGCCACCGTCTTGCCGAACGTGGGTCCGATGGTGTCGTTGTTGAAGTTGTTGACGCCGAACTTCGACTTCAGCCCCGCCTCCACCGCCGTCAGCTGGGGGCTCGTGAGCGTCGACGTCGACACCTGGAACCCGTTGGCGCCGAGCTCCGCATCGTTGATGCGCTGGATCTCCGCCTGGCTGCGCAGGTCCGCGGGCAGCGCCGCGCGGACCGCGTTCTCGTCCGCGGGCCGGGTCAGCGACGTCTTCACGCGGGTGCCCGACTCGAAGTCGATCCCGAAGTCCAGGCCCTTGCCGCCGATGGCCAGCGCGCCGATCAGCAGGATCAGGCCCGAGAAGGAGAAGAAGAACTTCGACAGGCCCATGAAGTCCAGCGTCCAGCCGCGCTTCTTCTCCCCGGCGCCGAGCGCGGTCGGGTGGGAGATCATCCGCGAGCGCCCCATCGTCCCCAGCACCGCCTGCGTCGCGAGCACGGCGGTGAAGACCGACACGAGGGTGCCGATGCCCAGCACGAAGGCGAAGCCCTTGACCCCGGCCGTCGCCAGGATGAACAGGATGAAGGCGACCAGGAACGTGACGACGTTCGCGTCGATGATCGCCGAGATGCCCTTCTTGTAGCCCTGGGCGATGCCCGCGGCCACTGATCTCCCCCCGCGGATCTCCTCCTTGACGCGTTCGAAGATGACGATGTTCGCGTCGGCCGCGACTCCGATCGTCAGGATCAGCCCCGCGATCCCCGGCAGCGTCAGGGTGACCGGGATGAGCTTGATCAGCGCGTAGAAGTACAGCGCGTAGACGGCCAGCGCGCCGACGGCGATGACGCCGAGGACGCGGTAGAAGACCAGCAGGAACAGCGCGACGATCGCGAAGCCGACGATGCCGGCGATCGTGCCCTGATCGAGCGCCTGCTGACCGAGCGTCGCCGAGACCTGCGAGCGCGAGATCAGCTCGAGCTTGAGCGGCAGCGCACCCGTCTTGAGCAGGTTCGCGAGCTCCTGCGCGGTCTTGATCGTGAAGCCACCGGAGATCTCCGAGCCGTTGCGCCCGTCGATCCCGTCCGGGTTCTGCTGGAAGTCGATGAACGGGACGGAGATGAGCTGGTCGTCCAGGACGATGGCGAAGTGCTGGGCGGCCTCCTGGGGCGACGACCCCGGCAAGGCAGACGCCTGGCCGCGCTGCACGATCTCGCGCGTCGTGCCCTGCCAGAGCTTGCGGCCCCGGCTCGTGAAGTCGAAGGTGACGTTGGGCTTGTTGGAGCCGCCCGGGCTGTTGTCGAACTGCTGCTCGGGGTTCTTGATGTCGGTGCCGCCCAGCGCCGGGTCGTCCTGCAGGACGAACCACTCGTCGAAGGCCGCTCGATCGGTGGTGGCCTCGGGCAGTTCGGCTTGGACGACGACCACGCCGCGCGGGATGGCCACGACCTTGGGCGGCGTCTTCTTGGCCTGCTTGCAGCTGTCGGCGAGGTCCGCGCGCGTCTCCTGCGGGCCACACAGGACCTTCTTGGCGGTGGGGTCGACGCCGTAGACGAGCCCGTCGTGCGTGTCGTCGGGCTCGCGGGTCGCCTTGACCTTGCTCGCCCGCAGGACCGCCTCGTACTTGGAGATCGCGGCCTGGGTGCTGCCCGCCGAGGGGCCACCGGTCACCGAGGCGTCGTCGGGCACGGGCTTCCCGTCGGGCCCGATGACGTTCTTCTCCCAGTCGTAGAAGTGCAGCTGGGCGACCTGCCCCACCTGGCGCTCCGCGTCGGCGGCGTTGGCGACACCCGGGAGCGACACGTCGATCTGGTCGGCGCCCGTGCGCTGGATCTCCGGCTCGGCCACGCCGAGCTGGTCGACCCGCTCGCGCATGACGTTCAGCGCGCGCTCGATCGAGTCGGCGTTGACGGTTGCGTTTCGGGTGGGCTTGGCCTGGTAGACCAGCGAGACGCCGCCCTTGAGGTCCAGCCCGAGCCGCGTCTGCTTGGTCGCGATGACGGCGATGGAGCCGAACAGCAGCCCCGCGACGAGCAGCAGGACGAACAGATTGCGGCGCTGGACGGTCATCGCGAGGGAATCTAGTGACTACTTGGCGGGGGTCAGGACGAGCAGCATGCCGCCGTCGTCGTCGTAGGCGGGGAAGACGTCGGCGGTCGCGCGGGCCGGAAGGTCGCCCTCGGCGTTGACCTCCACGCCCTTGCCGAGCGCGCGCACCCCCCACTCCAGCACCGTGCCGACGGGGTCGTCGCCCGTGTCGAAGCGCAGGCCGAGCACGTCGCGGACCGGCCGGCCGATCACCTGCTTGTCGTCCAGGCCGGTGAGCTCGAAGGACCCGCGGCCGCAGGCGATGACGTTGCCCTGCTGGTCGCACGCGAAGAAGGCGGCGTCCGGCGCCGGGTAGTAGTCGTCGAGCAGCTCGAAGAGGAAGCCGAAGCCGCACTTGGCACACCCGCGGGCCTGCCGCCGGAAGCCGGCGTTGCGCTCCGTCGCGGCGCTGCGGTTGCCGCAGTTCGGGCAGATGAAGTAGTGGGGCATGAGCTCGGGGACCAGGGTACGGGGTCGCAGGCAGGACGCCGGCACTAGAACAGCGCGAGGTCAGCCGGCGGTTCCAGGCCCAGGTGGGCGAAGGCGCGCGGCGTCGCGCAACGCCCGCGGGGCGTGCGCTTGAGCAGGCCGCAGCGCAGCAGGTAGGGCTCGTAGACGTCCTCGATCGTGTCCGCTTCCTCGCCGACGATGACCGCCAGGGTCGACAGGCCCACCGGCCCGCCGCCGAAGCCCTCGCAGATCGCCCGCAGGACGTCGCGGTCCAGACGGTCGAGGCCGAGGTCGTCGACGCCGAGCAGCACGAGGGCCTCGTCGGCCGCGCCCGCGGTGATGACCCCGTTGCCGCGGACCTCCGCGAAGTCCCGCACCCGCTTGAGCAGCCGGTTGGCCACCCGCGGCGTGCCGCGGCTGCGGCGCGCGATCGCCTCGGCCCCGTCCTCCTCCAGCGCGCAGCCCAGGATCTGCGCCGAGCGGCGCACGATCTCCGACAGCTCGCCCGGGCCGTAGGGCTCGAGGCGGTGCTGGATGCCGAAGCGGTCGCGCAACGGGGTCGTGAGCAGCCCGGCGCGGGTGGTCGCGCCCACCAGCGTGAAGGGCGGCAGCGGCAGGGTCACGACACGCGCGCCCGCCCCCTGGCCAACCGTGATCGGCAGCTGCCGGTCCTCCATCGCCGGGTAGAAGGTCTCCTCCAGCGCCTTGGGCAGCCGGTGCATCTCGTCGACGAAGAACACGCTGCGCGGCTCCAGCGCGGTGAGGAACGACGCGATGTCGCCCTTGCGCTCCAGCGCCGGGCCAGCGGTCATGACGAACGGGACGTCGAGCTCGGCCGCGAGGATCTGGGCCAGCGACGTCTTGCCCAGCCCGGGCGGACCCGCCAGCAGGACGTGGTCCAGCGCCTCGCCGCGAGCCGCCGCGGCCTGCAGCGACACGGCGAGCTGGTCCTTGACCGCGTCCTGCCCGATGAAGTCCTCCAGGCGGCGAGGCCGCAGCGACCGGTCGAGGTCCTCCTCCTCGGCGATCACCTCCGGCGACTGGATGCGCACGGTGCCGGTCATGCCGCCCGGCCCGCCCGCGCGACGCGCAGCGCGTGCTGCATGAGCTCCTCCGCGGTCCCTGCGGCAGGCGCCCCGGCGAGCAGCTCCTCCGCCTCGGCCGGCGTGTAGCCGAGCTCGACCAGGCCGTCGCGGGCGAGCCCGAGGGGTTCGTCACCGCGGCGCACGGAGATCTCCGCGGCGGCCAGGTCGGGGACGCCCACCTTGTCGCGCAGCTCCACGACGATCCGCTCCGCCGTGCGCTTGCCGATCCCCGGCACCGCCTGGAAGCGCGCGGCGTCCCCGGCCACCAGCGCGGCGATCAGCTCGCGGGGCGCGCCGCCGGACAACACCGCGAGCGCCACCTTCGGGCCGACCGACTGGACGCCGACCAGCAGCAGGAACAGGTCGCGCTCCTCCTCCGAGGCGAACCCGTAGAGGGTCAGCGCGTCGTCGCGGACGACGAGGTGGGCGTGCAGGGAGACGGCGTGCCCGACCGCGGGGACCTGCCGCAGCGTCTCCGCCGAGACGCCGAGCCGGTAGCCGACGCCGGAGGCCGTCTCGATCACGACGTGGTCGGGCCGGCGGACCGCCACGTCGCCGGCGATCAGAGCGATCACGAGGCGGCTCGCAGCGCGTCGGCCAGCGGCGCGCGGCTCAGGTGGCACACGGCCACGGCGAGGGCGTCGGCGGCATGGTCGGGGCCGGGAAGCTCAGGCAGGCTCAGCAGCGCCTGGACCATGCGAGCCACCTGGTCCTTGGGCGCGCGACCCGAGCCGCACACGGCGCCCTTGACCTGCTGGGGGGTGTAGCCCTGGCACCGGATCCCGCGCTGGCCGGCGGCGAGCATCACGACCCCGCGCGCCTGGCCGACGGCGAACGCGCTCGACGTGTTCTGCCCGAAGTAGAGCTCCTCGAGGGCGACGGCATCCGGTTCGTGACGCAGGATCAGGTCGGTGACCGCCGCGTGCACGATGGTCAGGCGCAGTTCCGTGGCCTGCTCGCCGCGGGTGGTCACGACGCCGCCGTCGAGGGCGATCAGGCGCCCGCTGCGGCGCTGCACCACGCCGTAGCCGGTGTTGGCGAGACCGGGATCGATGCCGAGGACGACCATCAGCCGCCATTCTCCGCGGCGGCCCGGATGCCTCCCCGGCGGTCGTCTATGTGTCCATGGGCCCTGCACCCGGGTTCGCCGGGGCCGACGACGGGAGCAGCATGTTCCACAGAGGCGAGATCGACGACCTGCGGCGCAACCTGGCGATCGCCCAGGCGCGGGTCGCCAGCCTCGAGGCCGAGCGCCGCGATCACGCCCGCCGCGACGAGCGCACCGGCCTGCTGCGCCTCGACGCGTTCCACGAGATCGCCAGCAAGGCGCTGCAGGCGGCCCGCCGCATGGGCGAGCCCGCCGCGCTCCTGCTCCTGGACATCGACGGCTTCCGCACGCTGAACACCGAGCGCGGCGCCGGGATCGCCAGCCTCGCCCTGCACGACGTCGCCGAGACGATCATGGGCTCGGGGCGCAGCAACGACCTGCTGGCCCGCTCGAGCGCCGACGAGATCGCCGTGTACCTCCCGCTGGCCGGCCTGGAAGGCGCGATGGGCGCCGCGCAGCGCTTCGTCGCCGCCGTCGAAGCGGCGCCGCCCTCCAAGGCGGGCCCGCTGACCATCTCCGCGGGCGTGGCCGTCCACACGGGCGGCTGGAGCACCATCGAGGGCCTCATGGCCTCTGCCGCCATCAGCCTCGCGGACGCGCGCGCCGCGGGAGGCGCCCGCGCCTCCGCCGCCGGCTGCGAGTCCGCGCCCGACCTCGGCAACCCCCGTCAGCGCGACGCGATCGAGGCGCTGGCCGTCGCCCTGCTCGAACGCGACCGCTACACGGGTGAGCACTCCGAGTCGGTCGTGGAGCTCGCGCGGTCGGTCGCCCGGGCCCTGGGCCTGAACAAGTCGGAGATCGAGCGCATCGCCGCGGCCGCTCTGCTGCACGACATCGGCAAGGTCGCCATGCCGGACTCGATCCTCAACAAGCCGGCCGCCCTCACCGAGGCCGAGTGGACGATCATGCGCGAGCATCCCGTCGTCGGCGAGCGCATCCTGCGCGCCATCCCCGGCATGGGCCCGGTGGCCACCATCGTGCGCCACGAGCACGAGCGCGTCGACGGCACCGGCTACCCGGACGGGCTCGTCGGCGACGAGATCCCGATCGGCAGCCGCATCATCCTCGCCTGCGACTCATTCCACGCGATGACCTCCGACCGCCCGTACCGCGCTGCGATGTCGGAGTCCCAGGCGATCCGCGAGATCTCCACGTGCGCCGGCACGCAGTTGGACCCGCAGGTCACGGAGATCCTCATCGGGCACCTCTACGGGCGGGGCAATGCGGCGGCGCCGGCCCCCGCCAAGCCGCGCCCAGCCGCAGCCTGAGCGCGCCGCCGGGTAGGTTCCCTGGCCGTGGCCGGGGACATCGACTTCGTCGCCGAAGGGCTCACCGAGGGTCTGTCCGGCCGGGCGCGGGAGGCCCGGCTGACGCTCCTGGGCCGCCTGGCCCAGGACGGGTACGACGTCGAGGAGCTGCGTGAGGCGGCGCGCTTCGACCTGTTGCCGCTGCTGCGCGCGGAGGCGGTGGTCGGCGGGCGGGCGATCTACACCGCCGACGAGGTGGCGCAGCGCTCGGGGGTCGACCGCGACTTCCTCGCCGCCCTACGCCGCGCCAACGGCCGCCCGATCCCCGAGGGTGACGGGCCCCTGTTCTCCGAGGCCGATCTGGAAGCCGCGACGCTGACGCGGGACTTCAAGGCCGCCGGGCTGACCGATGAGCAGATGCTCGCCACCGCGCGGGTGCTGGGTCGCGGCCTCGCCCACGCGGCCGAGGTCATGCGCAGCACCGCGCTGGAGATCGCGCTGCAGCCTGGCGCCGACGAGGCCGAGCTCGCCGAGCGCTACCGCGCCGTCGCCGAGCAGCTCGTGCCGATGACGGCTCCGCTGCTGACCAACGGGTTGCGGATGCACCTGCGCGACGTGCTGCGCAACGAGGCGGTCACCGCCGCCGAGCGGGAGTCGGGGCGGCTCCCCGGAGCCCGCGAGGTGGCGGTCTGCTTCGCTGACCTCGTCGGCTTCACCCGGCTGGGCGAGGAGCTGCCGCCAGATGACATCGGCGCTGTGGCCGGTCGGCTCGAGGAGATGACCGCGCACGTGGTGTGCGCGCCGGTGCGCTTCGTCAAGACCATCGGCGACGCTGCGATGCTCGTCTCGCCGGAGATCGAGCCGCTGCTTCACAACGTGCTCGAGCTCGTCGACCTCGCCGCGGCGCAGGACGACGTCCCGCGTCTGCGGGCCGGGGTCGCGTTCGGGCCGGCCCTGCGGCGCGCCGGGGACTACTACGGGCGCCCGGTGAACCTGGCCAGCCGCATCACCGACCTCGCGCGTCCGGACTCGGTTCTGGTCTCCGAGGAGGTGCAGTGCGAGGTCGAGGGGAGCTTTCGGTTCTCGTTCGCCGGGTCGCGGACGGTGCGCGGTGTCCCGGGTCAGGTGAAGGTGTTCCGCGCGCGGGCCGCAGAAGAGGCGCAGGCCGTCAACTAGTCGGCGAGGCGCTCGAGCACGTCCGCGTCGGCCGCGAAGTTCGCGTGGACCTCGTCGACGTCGTCGTTGTCCTCGAGCACGTCGATGAGCTTCATCAACTTGCGCATCGTGTCCTCGTCGAGGTCGACGCGCGTGGTCGGGCGCTGGGTCACCTCGGCGGCCTCGAGCTCCACCCCGGCCTCGTCCAGTGCCGCGCGCACCGCGATGAGGTCGCTCGGCTCGGTGATGATCTCGAACATCTCCTCGTCGGCTTCGATGTCCTGCGCCCCGGCGTCGACGGCGACCATCAGGTCGTCCTCGCGGTAGCGCGCGCCGTCGACGACGATGACCCCCCGCTTCTCGAAGAGGTAGGAGACCGATCCGGGCTCGCCGAGGTTGCCCCCGGACTTGGTGAACGCGCTGCGGATGTCGGCCCCGGTGCGGTTGCGGTTGTCGGTGACCGTCTCGACCAGTACGGCCACCCCGCCGGGGCCGTAGCCCTCGTAGACGACGTCCTGCATCGCGGCGGCGTCGGCGCCGGCGCCGGTCCCCTTGGCGATCGCGCGCTCGATGTTGTCCTTGGGCATCGACGCGTCCTTGGCCTTCTGCACGGCCAGCGCAAGGGACGGATTGCCCTCGATGTCGCCACCGCCGTCCTTGGCCGCAACCGTGATCTGGCGGCCGAGCTTGGTGAAGAGCTTGCCGCGACGAGAGTCGACGATCGCCTTCTTGTGCTTGATCGAGGCCCATTTGGAATGCCCGGACATGTCCTCATCCTAGGCCGCGGGACGGCGCGGCGGCGGCCTCGCCACGAGCTTCGGGGCGGGCGCGGCTCCAGGACACGGTGCGCTCGATTCCGTCCTCGATGCCGACCTGGGGCCGCCAGCCGGTGAGGTCGCGCAGCTTCGACGAGTCGACCCACTGACGGTCGACCTCCTTGCTGCCCACCGGGGCCCCACGGACGTCCGGGCTGACCCCGTTGCCTGCGGCGCGGCAGACCTCCTGCACCACCTCGAGCACCGAGCGTGGTTGCGGACCGCCCGCGTTGAACGCCTCCCCGCTCGCCCCACCTCCGTCCGGCTCGCGCAGGCGGTCGGCGATCGCGAGGTAGGCGCTGACCGCGTCGTGCACGTAGAGGAAGTCACGCACGGGCGAGCCGTCGGAGCGCACGACGGGGTCACGGCCGGCGAGCGCCGCCGCCACCGCCCCGGTGACCAGGCGCGACGCCTGCCGGTCACCCTCGCCGTAGGTGTTGGCGAAGCGCGTCACCGCGACCCGCATGCCGTAGCTGTGCGCATAGGACCGGGCGACCAGGTCCGCCGCGGCCTTGGACGCGTCGTAGGGCGAACGCGGGCGCAGGCAGTGCTCCTCGCGCTGCGGCTGGTCGCCCCCCGGCCCGTAGACGGTCTGCGAACCGGCCACCACCACCTGCCCCACCGCGTGCGCCCGGCAGGCCTCGAGCACCGTCCAGGTTCCGCGGACGTTCGCGTCGAAGGTGGCCGCGGGCGACACGAAGGCGGTCCCGGCGATCGGCTGGGCGGCGAGGTGAAAGACCGTGCCGACCGCCTGCTCGCCGACCACGCGGTCGACCACGTCACCGTCGAGCACGTCGCCTCCGACCACGGTGCAGCGCTCCTGGAAGCCTTCGAGCGCGAGCGCGGACGCCGGAGCCGGGCCCCTGCTCAGCACGACCACGCGCTCGCCGCGTTCGAGCAGCGCGCCGACGAGCCAGGAGCCGAGCAGCCCGTGTGCGCCGGTGACCAGGACGCCCGGGCTCATGCTTGAGGGGGTGGGCGGTCGGCCATGGCGGGCGCCATCATGCCAGCCCTACCATCCGCCGCCCATGACCTCCCCCCCGCCCGAGATCTTCAAGGCCTACGACGTCCGCGGCCTCTACGGCGAGCAGATCGACGGCGACACCGCCGAGCAGATCGGCCGCGCCTTCGCCCGTGTCATCGCCGGCCTGGCCGACAAGCCGGTGGGTGAGATCCGCCTCGGTCTTGGCCGCGACATGCGCCTGACGGCACCGGAGCTCAGCGGCCGCTACCGCGAGGGCATGGTGCGCGAGGGGGCCGACGTCGTGGACATCGGCCAGGTCGGCACGGAGATGGTCTACTTCCTCGTCGGGTCGCGCGACCTCGACGGCGGGCTCATGTGCACCGCCTCCCACAACCCCAAGGCGTACACGGGGGCCAAGCTCGTCAAGCGGGGCGCGATCGCGTTGAGCGGCGACGCGGGAATCCAGGACATCCGCCGGATGATCGAGGAGGGCCTCGGCGACGACGCCTCCGACCGCGGGGACGCGCGCGGCGAGGTCGAGGAGACCGACGTCACCCAGGGCTTCCAGGAGGCGGTCACCGCGTTCATCGACCCGGCGAAGGTCCGGCCGTTGAAGGTGGTCCTCGACGGCGGCAACGGCATGGCGGGGCCGATGGTCGGGCCGGTGCTCGACCGCCTCGGCTTGGACCTCGTCAAGACGTTCTGGACGCCGGACGGCACCTTCCCCGGGCACGAGCCCAACCCGTTGCTGGAGGAGAACCGGCAGTTCATCATCGACAAGGTCCGCTCCGAGGGCGCCGACCTCGGGATCGCCTGGGACGGCGACGCGGACCGCTGCTTCTTCTTCGACGACACGGGCGCGTTCGTCGACGGCGACTTCCTCACCGCGATCCTCGCCGAGCACCTGCTGAAGGCCTCCCCCGGGGCGGAGATCCTCTACGACGCCCGCGCGTCGCGTGCTGTGGCCGACACCGTGTCCGCCGCGGGCGGCACCGCGCTGGTCAACCGCGTGGGGCACGCGTTCTTCAAGACACGCATGCGCGACGAGGGGTCGATCTTCGGCGGCGAGGTCTCGGGCCACTACTACTTCCACGACTTCTACAACGCGGACTCCGGGTCGATCCCCGCACTGCTCATGCTCGAGAAGCTGTCGGTGGACGAGAAGAAGCTCTCGGAGCTGCTGGCCCCGTTCCACGTGAAGTACTTCATCTCCGGCGAGGTCAACTCCAAGGTCGCCGACGGGCCCGCGAAGATGGCGCAGCTCGAGGAGCGCTACGGCTCCATGGACGGCGCGAAGGTCACCCACGTCGACGGCGTCAGCGTGGACTTCGACGACTGGCACTTCAACGTGCGCATGTCCAACACCGAGCCGCTGCTGCGCCTGTGCCTCGAGTCGCTGATCTCCCACGAGGACATGGAGGCCAAGCGCGACGAGGTGCTCGGCCTGATCCGGGGCTGAGCGGCGTGGGCCCCGAGCTCGACGCCGTCGCCGCCGCGGCGGGGATCCACCGCCTGCCGATCCCGACGCCGTTCGCCGTGGGCCGGGTCAACGCGTACCTGATCGAGGACGACCCGCTCACGCTGCTGGACACGGGGCCGAACTCCGGCAAGGCGCTCGACGAGCTCGAGCAGGCGCTGGCCGCCCACGGCCACCGCGTCGAGGATCTCGGGCTGATCCTCGTCAGCCACCAGCACATGGACCACCTCGGCCTGGTCTCGATCCTCGCCCGGCGCTCCGGCGCGCAGGTCGCGTGCCTCGACGCCCTCGCGCCGTGGATGGCCTCTTACGCCGACCGCATGGAGGCCGACGACCACTTCGCGGAGCGCATCATGTCCCGCCACGGCATCCCGGAGGACGTGCGCCTGGCGCTGCGGGCGGTGTCGGGCAGCTTCCGCGGATGGGGCGCGGCTGCCACCGCTACCCGCGTGCTGCGCGACGGCGAGGAGCTCGCGCTGCGCGACCGAAGGCTGCGGGTGCACCACCGCCCCGGGCACTCGCCGTCGGACACCGTCTTCCACGACGAGCGGCGCGGCATCCTGCTGGCCGCCGATCACCTGATCAAGCACATCTCGTCCAACCCGTTGATCAACCGCCCGCTCGACGACGCCTCCGAGGGCGACGGCGAGCGGCCGCAGGCCCTGGTGACCTACCTCGACTCGCTGCGCGCCACCAAGGCGATGGGCGACGTCTCGCTTGTCCTGCCCGGGCACGGCGACCCGTTCGACGACCACGTCACGCTCATCGACGAGCGCTTTGTGCTGCACGCCCGGCGCGCCGAGAAGATCCTGGGGATCATCGGGGATCGCCCTCGCAGCGCGTATGAGATCGCGCAGGACATGTGGGGCAACGTCGCGGTCACGCAGGCCTACCTCACGCTGTCGGAGGTGCTCGGCCACGTGGACCTGCTGCTCAATGACGGCCGGGCCGTCGAGGAGCCTGGGGCCGACGGGGTGTCGCGGTTCCGGGTGGCCTAGGCGTGGCCGACGAGCACGCCGACCACCGACACGACGATCCCGCCGATCGTCACCTGGATGATCGAGCTGGCCAGTGAGACCTTCAGGTAGCGCTTGCGGATGAAGGCGATGACCACGAGCTCGACGCTGACGACCCCGTAGGCGATCTCGAGCGCGGTGCTGGTGTCGTTGATGAGGAACGGCAAGGCGTGCAGCGTGCCGCCGATGAAGGTCGCCACGCCGGTGATCAGGCCGCGCTGCATGGAGGTGCCACGCCCGGTGATCTCTCCATCGTCGGAGAGCCCCTCCGACATGCCCATGCTGATCGCCGCACCCAGCGCCGCGGCCAGGCCGACGAGCAGCGCGGTGTGCGAGTTGGCCGCGTAGGCGGCGGCGAAGATGGGCGCCAGCGTGGAGATCGTGCCGTCGATCAGCCCGATCAGCGCGGGCTGGACGAACTGCAGCAGCCGCTTACGCTCGCTGGCGCCGCGGAAGTCGGCCATGACGCTGCGGACATCGGAGAACATCGGGGCAGCTTATAACAACCCTCTTAGAACAAGGATGCCCTAGCATGTTTCGGGTGGAACTGAGTACGACCCTTCGCGACCACGGGCACCGGGTCACCTCGCAGCGGGTGATCCTGCACCGCGTCCTGACCGAGCTCAACCGCCACGCGACAGCGGAGGAGATCGCTCGCGAGGCCGAGGAGCGCCTCCCCGGCATGTCGCTGCCGACGGTGTACGCCACCCTCGAGCTCTTCGAGGACCTCGGGCTGGTGCGCCGGGTCAACGCCGGCGGGCCGACTCTGTTCGACCCGAACCCCGACGGCCACGCGCACTTCGCCTGCCGGGAGTGCGGCGCCGTGCTCGACGTCCCCGCTCCGATCGACGCCGCCGGCGCCACCGCGCAGGCCCAGCGTGCGGGATTGCGCGTCGAGAACGTCGAGGTCGTGCTGCGCGGCCTCTGCGGTCGCTGTTCTTAGACGTCGCGTAGCGCGGCGTCCAGCCCGCCCATCGTGCGGTCCCAGCCGAAGTGCGCGGCGCGCTTCAGGCCGGCGGTCCGCAACGTGTCGCGGGCGGTGATCGCGCGCTCCACCGCGTCGGCGACCGCCGTCGGGTCGGTGGGGTCGACCAACAGGACCGCGCCCCCGCACGTCTGCGGCAGCGCCGCTCGGTCGGCGGCCACCACCGGCGTACCGCAGGCCATCGCTTCGAGGCAGGTCAGCCCGAAGCCTCATAAACGAGGGCAGGACGAACGCCTGCGCTCCCGCGTAGAGGCCGGGCAGGTGCTCGTCGGGGACGTGGCCGAGGGCCCGAAGCGCCCCCGGCCCTCTGGGCGGAACTGGGGCCGGTCGCCGCCGGCGGCGACGAGGTCGATGCCGTGCTCCGCCAGGCGCCGCGCGCCCAGATCCAGGACGGCGAGGTTCTTGCGCGAGGTGCGGCTGGCGACCGTGAGCACGTACGGGCGCGTGAGCCCGAGCGCGGTCCGCGCCGGCTGCGGATCGACCTCTGGGACGAAGCGCGCGCCGACCCCGCCCGGCACGACCGTCGCCTCCACCCCGAGCAGCTCGGCGATCTCGTCGCGGGAGAGCTCGCTGACGGTGAGGACGACCCGCGCCCTGCGGGCGATGAGCGGCAGGATCGCCCGCTGGTAGGCGACGTATGCGGCGGAGTACCACGACGGCTCGCGCAGCGCGGCCGCGTCGTGGAACACCACGGCAGTGCGCTTGGACGCGACCGGGGCGAGGTTCGCCGGGCAGAGGATGAGCCGCGCGTGCCGCCGGGCGCCGAGGGCCGGCAGCACGGCCTGCTCCCAGGCGTGGCCGGCGCGGTGCGCAAGGGCGGCGGGCGGGAAGACGGCGGCGTAGCGCCCCGGGTAGCGCGCGGGCAGGCGCGACGTCGTCTCACGCGCCCAGCGCTCGACGCCTCCGAGCTCGGGCCGCGCCGCCGCCCGCCCGTCGATCAGGATCAACGTTGCCGGTCGAGCTCGGCGACCCGTCGCACGTTGGCGGCGTGGCCCGGTTCGTCGCTGGGCGCCGTCGCGAACCACGCGTCGAGGATCTCCGCCAACTGCGCCTCGCTGCACGTGCGCAGGCTGAGGGCCAGCGCGTTGGCGTCGTTCCAGCGGCGTGCGCCGGCCGCCGTCGCGGCGTCCGCGCACAGCGCAGCGCGCACGCCCGGGACCTTGTTGGCGGCAATCGACGCGCCCGTGCCCGTCCAACAGCAGACGATCGCCTGCTCGGCGCGCCCTTCGGCCACCGCGGTCGCGGCGGCCTGGGCGCACCACGCCCAGTCCTCGCGGTCCCCGGGCGCCAGCGCGCCGTCGGCGATCGGCTCGTGCCCGCGACGGCGCAGCTCCTCGACGACGACGTCGGCGACCCCAGTGCGCTCGTCGGCGGCGACCGCGATCCTCATCGCGCCGAGTATGGCGGGTCATGCGGGGCGGGCGACGGCGGTGGCCCAGGCTGCCGCGCTGCCGCCTGCCCAAGGTCTAGGCTGAGCCCTGCATGACGGACCGCGAGCCCATTTCGGCGCAGGCCCTCGTCGCGCTGCGGGCCGGCGATCCGGCGGCGATGGCCGAGCTCTGCTTCCGGCGCGGCGCGAGCGTTCTTGGGTTCTGCACCGCGGCGTGCGGCCCCGAGCTGGCCCCCCGGGCCGCCGCCGAGGCGTTTGCGCGGTTCCGCGCGGTGGTCGCTGCGGCCGAGGATCCGAGTGATCTGGACGCCGACGAGCTGTTGTTGGGCGCCACCCGCCACGCCGCCGCCTCGCTGGCACCGGTGCCTGCGCCGGGCAGCGAAGGGCGCCGGCTCGGGGGCGGGCGGCGCCGTGGCAGCGAGGTCCACGCCGTCGTGCCGGTCCTGCTGGCGGCACGGGCTGCCGGCAGCCTCGGGGCGGCCGACCAAGATCGTCTCGCTCGCCACCTGAAGCGCTGTTCGGCGTGTCGCGACATCGAGGCCCGCTTCACTGACGCTGAGCGTCACTACGACACGCCCGACGCCGGCCCCCCGCCGCCGGAGCTCGTCGGGGCGCTTGTGACCTCGATGGCCGCCGCGGTTCCCGTCGCCACCGCGGTCGGCGCGCCGGACCCGTCGCCGGGCGAGGACTCGGGCTCCCCGGGCGACCCAGGGAGCGACGGCGCCGACGCAGAGCACGGCCTCGACCCCGCCGGCGGGCACGACGAGCCCACCGATCTGCGCGCCGGGACGATCGTGGCGGCGCCGGTGCAGGACGAGGCCGACGCGCCGGGGGACGACGGCTGGACCGACGAGTACGAGCTCGCGCAGTTCGAGGAGCTCCATCAGGACGACGATCCGGAGCTGACGGCGGTCCACCCCGCAGTGGCCGGGGTCGTGGCGGTCGGGCCCGATCCCGAGCTCGACCACATCCTCGACGACCGCCGCGACGAAGAGGACGGCGAGCTCGAGGACGATCGCGCGGCCCCCATCGCGATCCGCGGGCATCCGGAGGCCACCGCCCCGGCGACCGCGGCGATGGGCCGCCGGTTCGGGCGGCCGCTGGCGATCCTGCTCCCCCTTGGCGTCGTGGTCCTGGGCGTGGTGGCCGCGATGGCGATCGCGGGCGTCTTCGGGGGGGACGACACCCAGCCGCCGAAGAGCGAGCTGGCCTCCCCCCCGCCGGCGAGCGTGCGCGCCCCGGTGACCACGCCGCTTCCCTCCGGCAACCCCCGCACCGCCAGGACCCCCGCGAAGAAGCGCAAGAAGCGGACACGCCGCAGCGCAGCGGTGGCGACGACGCCGGCCGCCACGGCGACGATCCCCGGCTCCACGCCGGACGCGTCCGCCACACCGCGCGCGACCACGCCGGGCGCCCCGGTGCAGACCCAGCGCGTCCCGGCGCCGGATCCCACTCCGGCGCCGCGCAGGACGCCCGCCCCGACGAAGACCGCGCCGCAGTCGGCGACAAAGGTCCCCGGTGGCAATGGGTCCAGCGACCCCGAGCCGGCCACGCAGACCACGCCGACCTTCGAGCCCGCCGCGCCGACCCCCTAGGGAGGGGCGCCCGCGCTGCGCACGTCGTCCAGGAAGGCGGCGTGCACCCGATTCTCCCCCGTGAGCTCCGGGTGGAACGCCACGACCAGACGCGTCCCCTCGCGAGCGGCCACGGCGTGACCGTCGACCTCCGCGAGGATCTCGACCCCGGGGCCGTGGACCTCGATCCACGGCGCCCGGATGAACATGGCCCGGAGCGGGCCGCCGCGGATGCCGGCGAACGGCACGTCCGCCTCGAAGGAGTGCAGCTGACGCCCGAACGCGTTGCGGCGCGCCTCGATGTCCATGACCCCGAGATGGGCGCGGTCGAGCATGATCAGCCCAGCGCAGGTGCCGAGGACCGGCGTTCCCCGGCCTACGAGCTCGCGCAGGGGCTCGACCAGACCCTCGCGCTCGAGGCCCAGCGTCATCGTGGTGGACTCGCCACCCGGGATCACCAGCCCGTTGAGCCCTTCGAGGTCCGCGGGCACCCGCACCTCGCGCACCTCGGCGCCGAGGGTCTCCAGCATCGCGCGGTGCGCCGCGAAGTCACCCTGCAACGCCAGGACCCCGACCAGCGGGGCCCCGGTCACCACCCGCGGCCGGCGAGCAGCTGCGACCCGTCGAGCTTGCGCGCCTCGAGCGAGTCCATCGCCGGCCCGAGACCCTCCGACGCGCTCAGCACGCGGGCTGGGTCGGCGAAGTGCGTCGTCGCCTCCACGACGGCGGCCGCGCGCGCCTCGGGGTCGGCCGACTTGAAGATGCCCGAGCCGACGAAGACCGACTCCGCGCCGAGCTGCATGACCAGCGACGCGTCGGCGGGCGTCGCGATGCCCCCGGCGCAGAAGAGCGGGACGGGCAGACGCCCCTCGGCGGCGACCAAGCGGACGAGCTCGAGCGGCGCGCCGTGCTCCTTGGCGGCTGTGGCCAGCTCCATGTCGTCCATCGTGCCGACGCGGCGGATCGCGCCGGTGATCGTGCGCAGGTGGCGCACGGCCTCGACGATGTCACCGGTGCCCGCCTCACCCTTGGAGCGGATAAGCGCGGCGCCTTCGCCGATCCGGCGCAGCGCTTCGCCGAGGTTGGTGGCCCCGCAGACGAACGGGCTCGCGAAGGCCCACTTGTCGATGTGGTTGGCCTCATCGGCGGGCGTCAGCACCTCCGACTCGTCGATGTAGTCGACCTCGAGCGCCTCGAGGACCTGCGCTTCGGCGAAGTGCCCGATGCGCGCCTTGGCCATGACCGGGATGGTCACGGTGGCCTGGATCGCGCGGATCATCTCCGGGTCGGACATGCGCGCCACGCCGCCGTCGCGACGGATGTCGGACGGCACGCGCTCCAGCGCCATGACCGCGACCGCGCCCGCGGCCTCGGCGATCTTCGCCTGCTCGGCGTCGATGACGTCCATGATGACGCCGCCCTTGAGGTTCTCGGCCAGCCCGGACTTCGTGCGTGGGGTCGCGACGTCGCGCATACGGCCGCCCATGATAGAGCCGCTCGGGGCGCGAACTACTTCAACCGGAAGGCCTTGATCCGATCCGCATACTGCGACGGCTCGCGGCTGTACACGCCGTACGCCAGCGCCTGGATGATGCTCAGCAGCGCGGTGTGCGAGCGCACGTAGGCCGGGCTGTTGGACGAGTAGTACAGACGGATCTGGGCGAGCTTGGCGACCTCCGACAGCGTCGCGTCGGTGATCGCGATGGTCGGCGCCTTGCGGTGGCGGGCGAGCTTCATCGAGCGCACCACAAGCGGGTGTGGGCGGCCGGCGGACAGGCCGACGACCAGTGTGTTCTCGTCGATGCGTCCGAGACGGCTCAGCGCCTCCTGCGACGGGCTAGCGACGAGCTCGGCGCGCAGGTCGAGCAGCATCAGCAGGTGCCGCAGGTAGCTGGCGAAGAAGGCCATCTGGTCGGTGCCGGCGATGACGACGCGCTCGGCCTGCACGATCGCGTCGATGGCGGACTCGACCTCGCTGCGCGACACCTTGCGCGCGGTCTCCTCGACGTTGAGGTGGTCGGCGGCTATCGCCGTCTCGAACTCGTTCTGGTCGAGCGAGAACAGCGGCTCGGCGGAGTGGGTCGTGGTGGCCGCGGCGTCGGCGGCGACGCGGCGCCGGTACTCGTCGCGCGCCGAACCCTGCAGCTCGGGGAAGCCCTCGAAGCCCAGCGCTTGTGAGAAGCGCACGACGGTCGAGCTCGACGTGTTGGCGCGGCGCGCCAGCTCCTCGGCCGTCTGGAAGGCGACCTCGTCGAGGTGGTCGACGATGTACTGCGCGACGTCCTTCTGGCTGCGCGAGAACTCGTCGAAGCGGGCCTGGATGTAGGCCGACAGTGTCTGGTGGCCGCTCGCCTCGTGGGGCGTCGGAGTGGTGGTCGCAGCGTTCCTCTTCATGGGCGACCCCGGGGTTCGACACCCGGTCCTCGCCCTCCTGCAAGGACGATGTGAGGAGAGCGGACTCCGCTGACGTCGTGGACGCGCGGCTCAACGAAGCGCTGCTGGTCCTGCTCGGGCTGGGGGTAGGCGTCGCAGTGCGCCGGGTGCGGAAGATGGGCCGACCTGGACTCGAACCAGGATCTGACGAATTATGAGTTCGCTGCTCTGACCGATTGAGCTATCGGCCCGCGGCGCGGGAGTCTAGGTCGCTACTGGACCTTGGCGACCGCTGCCGACAGCTCACGGGCGGAGAACGCGCCCTCGAAGCGGGCCTTGACCCGGCCGTCGGCCCCCACGATGAACGCCCACGGCTCGGTCTCGAGCTTGTAGGCCGAGAACTGGGGCCGCACGCCCTTGTCGATGTCGTTGTCGCGGAAGACCTCCATGTGGACGAAGGCCACGCGGTCGCCCACCTCGCTGCGGACCTGCTCGGCGACGTCGACGACGGGGCCGCACACGCGGCTCTGGCACAGGCGCGGCGTCGCGAAGAGCAGGACCGCCGGCTTCTTACCCAGGACGTCGGCGAAGTCGGTGGTGTGCAGGTCGGGGGCGGGCGGCACGCGGGTGTCGATCTTGGCGAGGTCACCCGTGACGTCGGCGCTGGTCGGTGTGCTGATGCGGGTCGCCTTCTCCCCCACGTCGGGCGGGCCGCCGGAACGGACGACCGGGCGCCCGAAGCGACTGGTCGTGACGGTCTTCCCGCCGACCAGGGCGACCGCCGACAGGACGACCTTGCCTGTCCGGCGGAAAGGCACCTCGGCGACGTAGATGCTGGTGGCAGCGTCCGGGTCTGACGCCGTGGACCGGCTCTGGAACTGCGCCTTGACGGCGAGCGACTCCGTGTGCGCGGCATAGGGGCCGGCCAGGCCGGAGCCGTCGGGCTTGGACACGTAGACCGCGACGGGGACGCCGGTGAGCTGCTTGTGGGCGCGGTCGAAGAGGGCGAAGCCGACGCGGTTCTTGCCGACCTGCAGCAGCGACACGGCGGGCGCGAACACGGGGCCCTCGGGGAACTGGCGGCGCAGCTGGTTCAGCGTCTTCCCCTTTGCCGGCGGGAACTTCACGAGGTCAGCGGCAGCAGCGGCCGGTCGCGGCGCGGCGGGCTTGTCGGCGGAGTGCTTGCCGCCGCCGCACCCACCGGCGAAGGCCAGGACGAGCACGCTCGCGAAGCCGGTCAGGACGCACCGGGGCATCGGCGGACACTGTAGGTGGTGGCCTGATTGGATTGGCGCAGTCCGGAGCCCTCGCGGCTCCACACCACACCAGGAGGAGACGGCATGGCGCAGCGCGCGGCGATCGTGACGGGGGCATCGAGTGGCATCGGCCTGGCCATCGCTCGGATGCTCGGGGAACAGGGCCACGGGGTGACGATGGCCGCCCGTCGGCCGGAGAAGCTCTCGGCGGCAGTGGAGGGGCTGCGCGCCGACGGCATCGAGGTCGAGGAGGTCGCGGCCAACCTGGGCGACGAGGAGGAGATCAAGCGCGTCGTCGCGGCCCACCGCCAGCGCTTCGGGCGCCTCGACGTCCTGGTCAACAACGCAGGCGTCGGCATGGGCGAGACGGTCGACGCGCTCTCCACGAAGAAGATGGACCTGCAGCTCAACCTCAACCTGCGGGCGATCCCGCTCTTCTACCGCGAGTGCCTGGACATGCTCAGGACGGCGGGCGCGGAGCACAAGAACGCGCTGGTGGTCAACACCGCGTCGGTCGCGGGCAAGCAGGGTGAGGCGTGGCTGTCCATCTACTCGGCAACCAAATTCGGGGTGGTCGGCTTCACCGAGGCGATGAACAAGGAGCTCAAGGACCACGGCATCAAGTCGACGGCGCTGTGCCCGGCGTTCGTGGACACGCCGATGACCGACTTCGTCAAGGAGTCCGTGCCGCCGGAGTCGATGATCCAGACCTCCGACATCGCGGGTGCAGTGCGCTACCTGCTGACGCTGTCGCCGGGGTGCCTCATCCCGGAGATGATCTTCACCCTGCCGGGCGGGTCGTTCGGGGTGACCGGCTAAACGAGCTCGGGGTGCTGCTGCGTGGTGGGCGCGTCGGGCGCGTCCATCACGTCCTGCTCGGCCAGCCAGTCCCACCCGTGGCCGTCGGCGGCGGCCTCGCGGGCGCGGCGGTCACGGGCCAGCGCCTGATGGTCGCGCACGGCGGTCTCGAGCTCGGCGGAGCGGTCGTCGGCCATGAGGCTGGCTTCGAGGTGGGCGCGCAACACGGTGACCTCCCGCTCGGTGGCGCGGCGCGCGTGGCGCACACGGGTGAAGCGGTCCCACGCGCGGGCGAAGGAGATGAAGCTGGTGCGCCCGCCGCAGCGGTGGGCGGCGAGCATCGGGCAGACGCCGCCTACGCGGTCGGAGTAGGCGCCGACGATGATCTCGTTCTCGGCGATGCCCTGAAGCATGGCGACGCGAGTGGTGCGCGGCAGGCAGTCGATCGTGAGCCGGAGCTCTTCGATCGATGATTGGTCGTGGCGTCGTCGCATAGGCTGTGCGCCCCCCGCGGAAGCGTCCCGGTCGACCGTACGGTAGATCGTCCTGGCGGGCAAGCCAAGTCCTCCCCGTGAAAGGGTCCGTGCAAGAACCATGAAGCTCGGCGTGCATATCGGCTACTGGGGTCTCGGCCTCACCCGCGAGGACCAGCTGGCGGTCGTGCAGGAGGCGGAGCGGCTCGGCTACGACAGCGTCTGGACCGCGGAGGCCTACGGCTCTGACTCCGCGACGATCCTCGGCTGGATCGCGGGGCAGACGACGAAGATCAAGATCGGTTCGGCGATCTTCCAGATGCCCGCGCGCACGCCCGCGATGACCGCGATGACGGCCGCGACGCTCGACCAGCTCTCCGAGGGGCGCATGCTCCTAGGCATCGGCTCGTCCGGCCCGCAGGTCTCCGAGGGCTGGCACGGCGTGCGCTTCGCCAAGCAGCTGCAGCGCACCCGCGAGTACATCGAGGTACTGCGCATGGCGCTGGCGCGGGAGCGCGTCGAGTACCACGGCGAGACCATCGACCTGCCGCTGCCCGACGGGCCGGGCAAGGCGCTGAAGCTGACGATCTCCACCGTCCAGGACAAGATGCCGATCTACCTCGCGGCGATCGGCCCGAAGAACACGGCGCTGGCCGGTGAGCTGGCCGACGGGTGGATCCCGACGCTGGTCTCCCCCGAGCACCTGCCGATCCTGCGCGAGTCGCTGGAGGAGGGCGCGGCCGTCTCGGGCCGGTCGCTCGATGACTTCGACATCGCGCCGACGGTCAACGTGTTCGTCACCGACGACCTCGAGGGGGCGCGCAACGCGATGCGCCCGTTCATCGCGCTGTACGTCGGCGGCATGGGGTCGCGCAAGCAGAACTTCTACAACCAGCTCATTCAGCGCTACGGGTTCGAGGATGCGGCGAAGGAGGTCCAGGACCTCTACCTCGAGGGCAAGAAGGACGAGGCGATGGCCGCGCTGCCCGACGACCTGATCGACACGGTGTCGCTGTGTGGTCCGAAGGACGTCGTGCGCGAACGCCTCGCGGTCTACCGCGACGCCGGGGTCGGGACGCTCGGGGTCACGCCGCTGGCCTTCACCCGTGAAGACCGCCTCAAGCAGCTGCGGTTCATCGCCGAGCTGGCTGCCGCGTAGCGCTTGCGGTTCCTGCTCGGCGCCTTCGGCGACCCCGGCCACGCGTTCCCGATCATCGCGGTCGGGCGCGCGCTGCGGGCCCGCGGCCACGACGTGGTGCTGCAGACCTGGGGGCGGTGGATGGCCGATGTCGAGCGGGAGGGGATGGCCTTTGCCGCGTCCCCGGAGTACGACGTCTTCCCGACGCTCGAGCGGCCGCTGAAGCCCTACGAGGCGGTGGTGCGCGCGGCGGCGGCGATGGAGCCGCTCGTCCGGTCGGTGGCCCCGGACGCTGTGGTGGCCGACATCCTGACGCTCGCTCCGGCGCTGGCCGGCGAGATCGCGGGCGTCCCGGTGGCGACCGTGGTGCCCCACGTCGACCCGCGGACCTTCACGGGACAGCCGCCGTACTCCATGGGCGCGCGGCTCCCGCGCACGGCGGTGGGCCGCCGGCTCTGGCGATCCTTCGAGCCCGTGGTCGGCAAGGGGCTCGAGCTGGGTCGCGGTGAGCTCAACGAGACCCGCCGACGCCTCGGGCTCGCGCCGTTGCCCCACGTCCACAACGGGATCTCGCGGCAGCTGTGCTTGGTGGGGACGTTCCCCCAGTTGGAGTACCCCCGGCCGGAGTGGTCCGAGCACACCCATGTGGTCGGACCCCTGCTGTGGGAGCCGCGTTTCGACCAGGACGTCGAGTTGCCACCGGGAGAAGGGCCCGTGATCCTCGTCGCGCCCTCCACCGTGCACGACGGGGACCACCGGCTGCTACGGGCCACCCTCGAGGGGCTGGCCGACGAGCCTGTGCGGGTGCTGGCGACCTACAACCGCCGCGCGCCCGACCCGCCGATCGAGGTTCCCGGCAATGCGCGGCTCGTGGAGTGGGTCTCCTACGCGAGGACGATGCCACGCTGCGACGTCGTGGTCTGCCACGGCGGGCACGGCACGGTGGTCCGGGCCCTGGCGTCGGGCTGCGTCGTGGTCGCCTGCCCGGCGGCGGGGGACATGAACGAGAACGCAGCCCGCGTGGACTGGGCGGGTGTCGGCGTGCGGGTACCGCGGCGGCTGGTGACGCCGCGCGCGTTGCGGCTGGCCGTTGGGCGCGCGGTGGGCGAGCCCGGGCTGGCGGGCCACGCGGCAGGGCTGGCCGCTTGGGCTAAGGAGCACGACGGCGCGGGCCGGGCGGCGGCGCTGCTCGAGCGCTTCGCGGCGGGCGGCGATACTGCAGACGCGAGCCTGGACAGCGGCACTACAATGACCTCTGCCTAACTTTTACCTTTAAATTGCCTTCCCCGGTGGTGTAATGGCAACACACTTGACTGTTAATCAAGGTTTGGAGGTTCGAGTCCTCCCCGGGGAGTAGAGTGAAACGCCAGGGGACTCTAGGTTCGTGACTCCGGACTCGACCTCCGCGTGGCAGTTGGCACACAACACCACGCACTTTGCGGCCTCCGCCCGCGCACGGGCAACTGACCGCGTAACCCCAGCACGGCTCAGAGCAAAGCTCTTCTGCGCTGGATCCACGTGGTGGAACTGAAGCGCACCCACGCAGCGCGCGTATCCGCAGATCACGCAGGCGCCACCTCCCTCGGCGACGAGGAGTTGTTTGAGACGCCGCCGGTGCTCGATCACCTGCGCCGCGCGACAACGCATGCAGCGGTAGGACCCCCGCCCCTCCAGCACATGCGGCACCGTCCCGTGCGCGGCGCACACGAGGTCGACCTGGCGGTCACCCCGCGCGAAGGCCACGCGGGCCCGCTGTCGGTTGTCCACGCCACGGGTCTGCAGCCCGTGGTGACGCAGCCGGCTGCGGACGAGGGACGCCGGGTAGCCCAGCCGCGCCGCGATCGCGGGAACCGTGAGCCCTTCGGACACCAAGCGCTCGAGAACCGCCTTGTCGATGTCCGGCTTTGGTCCGAAGCGCCGGGACCCGCACGCTTCCAGGCCGTGCTTCTTCAGCCAGTAGCCGATCGTGGAAGGGGCACGCCCCTCGAGCTTGGCAATGGTGTCCAGCGACCGACCGGCGGCGAGGTGTTCAACGAGCACGGCCTCTTGCATGACCCGAACACTAGTTCGCCCGTCGGACGGACCAGCTGACGCTCAGCTCTGGGTCGCCGTCTCCTCGATCACCCGTCCCACCGCCTGATTCACGGCCGCCTGCAGCTTGCGGCGCTGCCCCGCGAGCTCGGCGACATCGCCAGCCCCTGCGCTGCGCGCCCGTGCCATGTGGCGCTCGATCCGAGCCATCTCGAGCTTCAGCGATTCGGCCTCCAACGCCGCCCGGGACGGCGGTTGCTCCGCGGCGCGCACCGCGAGCTCGGGCATCAACCGGGCGAGTTCCTCGTCCTCGGCGGGGATGCCTTCGGTCGTCGGGCCTTTCGCGTCACGAAGGTGGCGCGCCGCCCGGCGCAGGACGTCGGAGGTGAAGGCGTCGTCGATGTCGAGCGCGGCCAGCGCCTCCCGCCCGGCTTCGATGGTGACCAGGCACTGCGCGAGGAACCCGCGCTCCGCTCGGTCCGCTGGATCCAGCCCCCGGCGCGGTGCGAGCGGGGACGGCGCCAGGCCCGCAGCGGCTCCGACGCTGGCCGGTGGTCCTGCGGCGGGCGCCCCACCCGCACCAGCCCGCGCCGGCGCCGCCAGCCACGAGGCGACCTGCGACGGTTGCAGATCGGTTCGGTTGGCCACGAGCCGCACGAGCTCCTCGCGCATCGCGCTCGGCGGAAGCGCGCGGGCGTCGAAGACCGGTCGCAGCGCGTCGATGGCCCGGTCCTTGCCCTCGGCGCTGCCCAGGTCGGCACCCTCGAGCACCCGCTCGACGCGGAAGCGCACGAACGGCAGCGACCGCTCGACCAGCGCCGTCATCGCCTCTCCCCCCTGCGCCGCCACGAGGTCGGCTGGATCCATTCCCGGCGGCAGGGGCACCACGCGCAGCTCGAGCTTGCGGCCGGCCGCCACCCGCGCGGCGCGCAGCATCGCCTCCTGACCCGCGCTGTCGGCGTCCAGCGCGAGCTGCACAACGGGGGCCAGGCGCGACAGCTCGCTGACCTGATCCTCGGTGAGCGCCGTTCCCATGAGCCCGACGGTGTTGCGCAGACCGGCCTGGTGCAGCGCGATCACGTCGGTGTAGCCCTCGGCGAGGATCACCGTGCCCGCGCGCGCCGCCGCCGCGCGCGCGATGTCCGCCCCGAAGAGGTGGCGGCCCTTGTGGTAGACCTCGTTGTCGGTCGAGTTGACGTACTTCGGCCCCAGGCCGTCGCCCATCGCCCGCGCGCCGAAGCCGAGCACGCGGCCGCGGGTGTCGCACAGCGGGAACATGATCCGGCGGCGAAAGCGGTCGAACGTGCGCCCCTCCCCCTTCGCGCGCTGCGCCAGCCCGGCCTCGACCAGCTCGCGGTCGGAGAACTTCGCCCGGCGCGAGGCCAGCAGCACCTTGTCCCACGCGCTGGGCGCGTAGCCGACGCGGAACTCGCGCAGTGATGCCTCCGTGAGCCCGCGCGCGGTCAGGTACTCACGCGCCGGCGCGGCCTCGTCGCTGTCCCACAGGTAGCGGACGTAGAACGTCGCCGTGCGCTCCAGCAGCTCGAGCAGCCGCTCGCGGCGCTGGCGCAGCTCCGCGGCCCGCGGATCCTCCTCGGCGAGCTCCAGCTCGACGCCGTAGCGGTCGGCCAGGAACTCGATCGTCGTCTTGAAGTCCAGGCCCTCCTGCTCCTGGACGAAGCGCACCGCATCCCCGCCGACCCCGCAACCGAAGCAGTGGTAGAGCTTCTCGGAGACGTTGACGCTGAACGACGGCGAACGCTCGTCGTGGAACGGGCACAGGCCCTGCATGCTGTTGGGCCCGGAGCGCCGCAGCTCGGTGCGCGTCCCGACCAGGTCGGCCATGTCGACCGCCGCGCGGACGCGATCGAGCGATTCGTCGGTGAACAGAGCCACGGGACAACGAGCCTAGAGCGCCGCCACGTCCGGCATCGACAGCCGCTCGAAGGTCCGCAGGCAGTAGCGATCGGTCATGCCGGCGATGTAGTCGGTGACGCGCTGGGGCAGGTCGGCGTCGGGCGCACCGCCCCCGTCCGGAGGCCCATCCGGCAGTTCGGCGTAATGCGTGAACAGCGTGCGGATGACCGTCTCGATCTTCGCGTGCTCGCGCCGTGCGACCTCCCCGAGGTAGACGTGCTCGAACATGAAGTCGCGCAGCGCGTCCATCGCGCCGCCGGCCTCCTCGCCCTGGACGATGTCACCGGCGACCGCCGAGCGCTCGACCATGTCGTGCACGAGCGCGTCGATGCGCTGCGAGCCCGTCCATCCCAGGACGTCCAGCGACCCGACCGGTAGGGCCGCCTCGTTGAGAACGCCCGCACGCACCGCGTCGTCGATGTCGTGGTTGAGGTAGGCCACCCGGTCGACGACACGGACGATCCGGCCCTCCAGCGTCCGCGGCATCGGGGCACGGCCGGAGTGGCAGAGGATCCCGTCGCGGACGTCCGCGCACAGGTTGAGCCCCGTCCCATCGCGTTCGAGCCGCTCGACGACCCGCAGCGAGTGCTCGAAGTGCCGGAAGCCCCGGCCGAAGCGCTCTTGCAGGCACGCGTCCAGGACGGCTTCCCCGATGTGCCCGAAGGGCGGATGCCCCAGGTCGTGGCCGAGCCCGATCGCCTCGGCGAGGTCCTCGTTGAGTCGCAGCGCTCGCGCGACTGTCCGCGCGATCTGCGTCACCTCGATCGTGTGGGTCAGGCGCGTGCGGTAGTGGTCGCCCTCCGGGGCGACGAAGACCTGGGTCTTGTGCTTGAGCCGGCGAAACGCCTTGGCGTGCACGATCCGGTCGCGATCGCGCTGCAGCGGAGTCCGCAGGCCGCAGTCCGGCTCGGCCACCGCACGGCGCGCGGGGTAGGAGCGCGCCGCCAGCCCGGACAACCGCGCGTCCTCGTCGGCCTGGACGCGCGCGGCGTAGGCGGCGGCGACGGGGCCGGGGGCGGCGTGCGGGTCCATGCCCGATCCCGTCAGGCGCGATCCGCGTCGCGCACGGCCGCCTGCGCCGCCGCGACACGCGCGACCGGCACGCGGTAGGGCGAGCACGAGACGTAGTCGATGCCCGAGTGGTGGAAGAAGTCGATCGAGTCGGGATCACCGCCGTGCTCGCCGCAGACGCCGAGCTTCAGCCCCGGCTTGGCCGTGCGCCCGAGCCACGCGCCCATGCGTACGAGCTGGCCGACCCCTGGGGCGTCGAGGGTCTCGAACGGCGAGCGGTCGAAGACCTTCAGGTCGATGTAGCGCGCGAGGATCTTGCCCTCGATGTCGTCGCGCGAGAAGCCCAGCGCCGTCTGCGTGAGGTCGTTGGTGCCGAAGGAGAAGAAGTCCGCGTGCGCCGCGATGCGGTCGGCCAGCGTGCAGGCGCGCGGCAGCTCGATCATCGTGCCGGTCAGGTAGTCGTCCGGCTGTAGGCCCTCCTCGGAGCCGACGCGCTCGATGAGGTCACGAACGAGCTCGAGCTCGCGCTCGTAGTCCACCAGCGGGATCATCACCTCGACCTCGGGCAGCTCCCCGTCGCGATCGCGCACGGCGCACGCGGCCCGGAAGATCGCCCGCGCCTGCATCTCGTAGATCTCCGGGTACAGGATCCCGAGCCGGCAACCGCGCGTACCGAGCATCGGGTTGACCTCCTCCAGCGTGCGAATGCGCTCCAGCGTCCGCTCGAGCTCGGCGAGGTCGCTCGACTGCTCGATGCGCGCCCGTTCCACCTCGTCCTCCACGTCGGAACGATGCGGAAGGAACTCGTGCAGCGGCGGGTCGAGCAGGCGGATCGTCACCGGCAGGCCTTCCATCGCGGCGAAGAGGCCCTCGAAGTCACCCTGCTGCAGCGGCGCCAGCTCGTCGAGGCGCTCGCGGCGCGCCGACACCGAGTCGGCGAGGATGACGTCGACCATCTTCGCGTGGCGATCCTCGCCGAAGAACATGTGCTCCGTGCGGCACAGGCCGATCCCCTGTGCGCCGAACGCACGCGCCTTGACCGCGTCCTCGGGCGTGTCGGCGTTGGCGCGCACGTCGAGCGTGCGCAGCTCGTCGGCCCAGCCCAGGACGGTCTGGAAGTGCTCGCTCACCTCGGACTCGACCAGCGGGACGTCGTCGAGCGTGACCTCGCCCGTGCTGCCGTCGATGGCGATCAGGTCGCCCTCGGCGAGCGCCGTGTCGCCGACGCGCACCTCGCCGGTCTCGAGGTCGATCTCGAGCTCCGAGGCGCCGGTGACCGCCGGCACCCCCATGCCCCGGGCCACGAGCGCGGCGTGCGACGCCTTGCCCCCTTCGGAGGTGAGGATCCCCTGGGCCGCGTGGAAGCCCGCGACGTCGTCGGCCTCGGTGAACGGGCGCACCAGCACCACCGCCCGCGGCGGAGACTCGGCGGCGGCCGCGACGGCGTCCTGGGCGGAGAAGACGATCGCGCCCTTGGCCGCGCCCGGCGACGCCGCCACGCCGCGCGTGAGCACCGACAGCTCCGCGTCCGGGTCGAAGGTCGGGTGCAGCAGCGCGTCCAGGCCCTCGGCGTCGATGGTCAGCATCGCCCGGGCCTTGTCGAGCAGCCCCTCCCGGACAGCGTCGACCACGAAGCGCACGGCCGCCTGGGCCGGGCGCTTGGCGGCGCGCGTCTGCAGCATGTACAGGCGCCCCTCCTCCACCGTGAACTCCGTGTCCTGCATGTCGCCGTAGTGCTTCTCGAGCTCGCGCAGGATCTCCATGAGCTGCGCGTGAACGTCGGGCAGCGCGGTCGCCAGGTCGGCGATGTCCTGCGTGTTGCGCACGCCGGAGACGACGTCTTCCCCCTGCGCGTTGAGCAGGAAGTCCCCCGACGGCTCGGGCGCGCCGGTGACCTCGTCGCGGCTGAAGGCGACGCCGCTGCCGGATGTCTCCCCCTTGTTGCCGAAGACCATCTGCTGCACGTTGACGGCGGTGCCCCAGTCGTCCGGGATCCGGCTGATGCGGCGGTAGGCCACGGCGCGGTCCCCGAGCCACGAGTCGAACACCGCGCGGACCGCGCCCTCGAGCTGGGCCTGCGGGTCCTGCGGGAAGGACGCCCCCGTCTCCTGCTCGTAGATCTGGCGGAAGGTGGCGACGAGCTCCTGCAGCGCCGCCACGTCGAGCTCGGTGTCGAGCTGGACTCCGCGCGCAGCCTTGACCGCCGTGATCTCCCGCTCGATGCGCTCCGACGGCACGCCCTTGACCACGCTCGCGTACATCTGCACGAAGCGGCGATAGGAGTCCCACGCGAAGCGCTCGTTGCCCGTGCGCTGGGCGAGACCCACCACCGAGCGGTCGTTGAGCCCGAGGTTGAGGACCGTGTCCAGCATCCCCGGCATCGACTCGCGCGCACCTGAGCGCACGGAGACCAGCAGGGGGTCGTCCGCGTCGCCGAGCTCCTTGCCCGCCGTCCTCTGCAACCGGCGCAGCGCCTCGGCCATCTGCGCCTCCATGCCGTCGGGGAACGCCCGCTCGGCGGCCATGTAGGCGACGCACGCCTCGGTGGTGATGGTGAAGCCCGCCGGCACGCGCTCGGCGCCGAGGATCCGGGTCATCTCGGCGACGTTGGCGCCCTTGCCCCCGAGCAGGTCGCGCATCTCGCGCCCTCCCTCGGCGAAGTCGTAGACCCACTTGGTCGCCGCGGCGGTGCTCACAGGCGACAGACCCTATCCGGCGGCCGAGGTCCTGAAGCGGACCCCCGCGTGGTGCTCGACCGTCTCGGTCACCGCGCGCTCCGCCTGCCGCAGCGCTCGGTCCGACGCCGCGGGCGCCTCGGCCAGTGGCGTGCCCAGCGCGCGGGTCATGAACGCGTGGGTCTCCTCGTCCAGCGCGAACGCGTTGGCCTCGCAGGCACCGCAGACCACGCCGCCGGCCGCCCCGGAGAAGCCGCTGAGGTGCTCCCGCTCGCCACACGACGCGCAGGCCGACAGCTGCGGCGCCAGACCGGCGGCGACCAGCAGCTTCAGGCGAAACGCGAGCTGGTTGGCGAGCGTCGCGTGAGCCTCGGGGTCGGCGTCCAGGAGCGCGAGCTCGTTGGCCAGCAGATGGAACACCGGGGGGTTGGCGTCGTCGGAGTCGAACAGACGAGAGACGGCGTCGCACGCGCGACCCGCGCAGTCCAGCGCAGCACGATCCCCGCGCAGGCGCGCGTAGGGCGCGACCGTCTCCGCCCCGGTCACCGTCATCAGGTCCGATCGCCCCTCGTGCAGCAGCAGGTCCAGGCGGAAGAACGGCTCCAGGCGCCCGCCGAAGCGGCTGCGCGTCTTGCGCACGCCCTTGGCGATGGCGCCGATGCGCCCGCGGTGAGGTGTGTACAGATGCAGGATCCGGTCGGCCTCGCCGAAGCGCAGGGACCGCAGCACGATCGCCTCCGTCTTGACCGGTCCGGTCAACTTCCTATCCTCCCTTGGGTGGCGACCATCACTGTGTACACGACCGAGCCATGCTCCTTCTGCTCCCGCGTCAAGGACCTGCTGGCCAAGCGCGACCTCACCTACGACGAGATCAATCTGTCAAAGGACCCGGAGGGACGCGCCGAGCTCGTCCGCCGCACGGGGATGATGAGCTTCCCGCAGGTCATCGTCGGCGACGAGCTCGTCGGTGGCTTCAGGGAGACGCTGCAGGCCGACCAGTCCGGTCGCTTGCGCGAGCTCGTCGCGGCGTAGCCCGCGGCCTGGGCTGACACCGCTCGCAGACGTAGGTCCCTCGCCCCGCCGCGACGAACTTGACGATCGTCGTCCCGCAGGCCCCGCACGGCTCGCCGCGGCGCAGGTGCACCAGGAACTCGTTCTGGAACGACCCCTTCACGCCGTCGGCGTGCCGAAAGTCGTCGATCGTCGCGCCGCCGGCGGCGAGCCCCGCAGTCAGGGCCGCGCGCACGGCGTCGGCGAGCGACTCGAACTGGGCCCGCTTCAGGGTCCCGACCGGCCGCAGCGGATGGATGCCAGCGCGGTACAGAGCCTCGTCGGCGTAGATGTTGCCCACACCGGCGACCCGGCGCTGGTCCAGGAGGAACGCCTTGACCGGTGCCCGCCGGCCGCGCGCCATGGCAGCAAGCGCGGGGCCGGTGAGCTCGTCCGACAGCGGCTCGATCCCGACCCGGGCGGCCAAGAAGGCGTCCAGCCCCTCCCGCCCAAGCACCAGCTCGCCGGTCCCGAAGCGCCGCGGGTCGCAGAAGGCCACCTCGCGGGCGCTGCGGCCATCGAAGACGAAGCGAACACGCCGGTAGGGCGTCGGCGGCGGCGGGTCGATCAGCAACGTGCCCGTCATGCGCAGGTGCAAGAGCAGAAACGCGTCGTCCTCGAGCTCCCACAGGAGGTACTTCCCGCGCCGCGACAGCGCCTCGACGCGCCGCCCTTCGAGCGCCTCACGCAGCTCCGGGACCGCCAGCGGCTCGCACCAGCGTGGGTCCTCGATCTCCAGTGCGCTCAGCCGCCGGCCCTCGACGACCGGTGCGAGCTGGCGGCGGATCGTCTCGACCTCGGGCAGCTCGGGCATCGCGCTTCAGGGTAGGAACGAGGAGCCCGGCATCGCGGCGTCGAAGGCCCCCGTCAGCCATTGGGTCACGCTCGCCCCCACGTCGGCCAGCGGCCCGTCGTGCCGCTGGCCCCCATGACCTTCGAACACCGCCAGGAGCGGCGCGTGCTCGCGCGTGTGGTCGGAGTGCGCCGCCGCGGGGTCGCAGCCATGGTCGGCGGTGATCACCAGCAGGTCGTCGGGGCCGAGCACCTCCAGCCACCGGCCGACCGCGGCGTCGATGACCCGCAGCGCGGCGGCGAAGCCTGCGGCGTCCTTGCGGTGCCCGTAGAGCTGATCGGTCTCCACGAGGTTGGTGAAGATCAACCCGTGGTCGAGCTCGGCCAGGAGCGCAGTCGTCTGGGCGATCGCCTCGGCGTTGGTGGCGCCCGGGTGGGCGTCGGTGACCCCGATCCCCGCGAACAGGTCGCGCACTTTGCCCACGGCGTGCACCGGCACGCCGGCGGCCTCCAGCTCCTCGAGCCGACTGCGGCCAGGCGGGTCGATCGTGAGGTCCTTGCGCCCACCGGTGCGGGTGAACGCAGGCGGGCGCCCGGTGAACGGCCGGGCGATGACGCGGCCCACCGCGTGTGCACCGACCATCACCCCGCGTGCGGCGGCGCAGACCTCGTGCAGCCCCCGCTCGCCCAGGCGGTCCACGTGCGCGGCGATCTGCAGCACGGAGTCCTGCGACGTGTAGAGGATGAGCTCGCCCGTGGCGAGGTGGTGCTCCCCGAAGTCGTCGAGCGCGGCCACCCCGTCGCTCGGCGCGTTGCAGCAGAAGCGCTGGCCCGTGGCCTGCGACAGGCGGTCGACGACGTCCGCTGGGAAGCCACCGGGGTAGACCGGCAGCGGGGCCGGCGGCACGACGCCCATGAGCTCCCAATGGCCCGTGGCCGAGTCCTTCCCCGGGCCGAGGGGGTGAAGGCGCCCGTGAACCACGGGCGCAGCGGTGGGCGAGACCCCCTCGAGGTCGCGGATGCAACCCAGGCCTAGACCCTGGAGGGCCGGTACGCGCAGCCCTCCGACCGCCTCCGCCACGTGGACGAGCGTGTCGGCGCCGGCGTCCCCGTAGGTCGCGGCGTCGGGCAGCGCGCCCGCGCCACAGGCGTCGAGGACGACGACGACGGCCCGGCGCCTCAAGGGGTCGCGGGCGCCGTGATCTTCAGCGACCGCAGGAACGGCCGGAAGATCTGGGCGTCGACGCGACGGAACTCCTCCCCGGGGGCGATCGCGTCGACGACCACCTCGGCCCCCTGGGCGTAGATGTGGGTGGAGCGCACGGTGCGCGCGCGGCCCTCGATCGTCTCGGTGCCGCGGATCTGCACGGCGTCGTTGCCCGCCACCTTCGTCACCGCCGAGCGGATCTCCTTGAAGCTGGCGTCCCGGGCCTTGGCGGCGGCCAGCAGGGCCTCGCGCGCGGCGGTGAGCTGCTTGCGGGTGCTCGGCAGCGGCTCCGAGCGCGGGTAGCGCCAGACGGCGATCATCGCCCGGCCGGTCTGCAGTGTCGACACGAGCGGCGCGTCACCGTCGGTCCGTTGCCAGCCGCCGGGCGCCTCGAAGGCCAGGCCGTCGGCCGCGTCGGTGACCGCCTCGGCGGCCGTGGGCGGCGGGACGGTGGAGGCGCCCGGAGGGGTCTGGCGCTCGTTGCCGCAGCCGGAGGCCAGCAGGGTCAGCGCGGCCAGCGACGCCGCCGCGCCGTTCAGAGGACGAAGATGCACAGCCCGATTGTGCCCCACGGGGCGGCGTCAGGGGCGGGGGGCGCCCGGCCGGTCGGCCGTTGCGCGCGGGTGGGCCCGGAAGTAGACGTCCTTCAGGCGCTCCGCCGAGAGGTGCGTGTAGATCTGGGTCGTGGCGATGTCGGCGTGCCCGAGCATCTCCTGCACCGAGCGCAGGTCGCACCCTCCGGCCAGCAGATGGGTCGCGAAGGTGTGGCGCAGCGTGTGCGGGCTCATCCGCTCCTGCAGCCCGACCGTCTTGGCGTGGCGCTGAACGATCTTGTAGAGGCCCTGGCGGGTCAGGCCGCCGCCACGGCGGTTGACGAACAGGTGACGTTCCTCACGGATGCCGACCAGCGCCGGACGCCCCCGCTGCAGGTAGGCGCTGACGGCGGCCAGCGCCTGGCGCCCGACCGGGACCTGCCGTTCCTTGGCCCCCTTGCCGCGAGCCCGCAGGACCCCGGCGCGCACGTCGACATCGCCGACCTCCAGGCCGATGGCCTCGCTGGCGCGCAGCCCGCAGGCGTACATGAGCTCGAGCAGCGCCCGGTCTCGCAGCGCCGCCGGCTCGCCCCCGCCGGGCGCGGCGAGCAGGCTCGCGACCTCGTCGCGGGACAGCACCTGGGGCAGGCGCTGGGTCTTGCGCGGGGCGCGCAGGTCAGCGGTGGGGTCGTGGCCGAGGATGTCCTCGCGCCGCAGGTGCCGGTAGAAGGAGCGCAGGCAGGCCGCCTTGCGCTGCAGGGTCGCCGCGGCGACCGGCGGGCGCTGCGCGCTCCCCGCGGCCAGCTCCGAGAGGAAGCCGGCCAGCTCCGGGTGCTGCGCCGCCAGGACGTCCACCCCGATCCGGTCGAGGTAGTCGCCGAACTGCAGCAGGTCGGAGCGGTAGGCCTCGAGCGTGTTGCGCGACAGGCCGCGCTCGAACTCGAGGTAGGCGAGGAAGTCCAGGACGTGGTGCTCGCACGAGCGCGTGGCGGGCGAGGGGGGCGCGATGGCCATAGGGCCCGCTCTTCGCGGTCCTACCCACCGGCCCCTGCCGGTGCAACGCCCCTGTCAGCGGCGGCGCTGCAGGGCCATCAGCCCGATCAGCGTCTTCGCGTCGCGCAGCTCGCCGATCAGGGCGTCGATCTCGCTCAGCGGCCGGCGCACGATCTCGATGCGCTCGTTCTCACCGGAGTCGCCCTCGGCGTCGCTCAGGTCGGTGGCCAGGAACACGTGGACCTGCTCGTCGGTCATGCCGACGCTCGACCAGAAGCTGACGAGGTGCTCCCAGTGCGCGGCGGCCTTGCCGATCTCCTCCGCGAGCTCGCGTTTGGCGGCCTCCAGCGGCTCCTCGCCCCCCTGGTCCAGCCGTCCGGCCGGGAGCTCGAGCACGTCGGGGTCGTCGACCGCCTGGCGCGGCTGCCGGACGAGGTAGAGCCCGTCGTCGTCGTGAACGACGATCGCCACGGCGCCGGGGTGGCGGACGACGTCGCGGGTGACCTCCTCGCCGTCCTCGAAGCGGAAGCGCTCGGCGAAGACGCTGAAGACGTGACCCTCGTGCAGCTGCTCGCGGTCGAGCGCGGTGAAGTCTCGGTCGCTCACGATCGGTCAGCCTGCCACTGCGTCGAGCAGGGCGAAGGTCACGTCGAGCATCCCCTCCAGGGCGGCGACCGAGACCCGCTCGGTGGGCTCGTGGTTGGCCTCGGTGCCGTTGGCGAGGTTCGTGCACGCAACGCCCACGGCCTCGAACGCGTTGGCGTCCGATCCGCCCCCGGTGGCCACCCGGGTGGGCGTGTAGCCGCACGCGCGCAGCGCCTCTTCGGCGGCGACGACCCCCGGCGCGTTGCGCGCGTGGCGGTAGCCCTGAAACAGACGCTCGAGGGTCACGTCCGCGTCGCATTGGCAGGCCGGGGTGTTCGCGGCGTCGTAGCAGTGATCGATCATCTCTTGCACGACCGCCTCGACCTTCGCGTCGTCCAACGAGCGCGCCTCCCCCAGCAGCCGGCAGCGCTCGGGGACGATGTTCGTCCCTGCCGCCCCGCCGTGGATCGAGCCCACGTTGGCCGTGGTCTCGTCGTCCAGGCGCCCGAGGCGCATCGCGCTGATCGCGCGCGCCGCAGCGACGACCGCGCTGCGCCCGTCCTGGGGCCGGATGCCGGCGTGGGCTGCACGGCCGAGGAAGTCCGCCTGGACGCGGTAGTAGGTCGGGGAGGCCACGATGACCTCGCCGATCGGCGACGCGTGATCGAAGACGAAGCCGACGTCGGCGCGGAGCGTCGCTGCGTCGAAGGCCTTCGCGCCGGCCAGCGCGTTCTCCTCGCTGGCGGTGAAGAGCAGCTCGAGGTTCACCGGCGATCCCTCGACCGCAACGCGGTGGGCCAGCGCGAGCAACGCGGCCACCGCCGCCTTGTTGTCGGCGCCGAGGATCGTGTCCCCGGCGCTCTCCCAGACGCCGTCGACCAGCACCGGCTCGACCACCCCGTCGTGGGGAACCGTGTCGAGATGGGCGCAGAGCAGGACCGTCGCCGCCGAGCGGCCGGGAATCCGGACGAGCAGGTTGCCCGAGCCCGCACCGGTGGTCGCCGCCGTGTCGTCCTCTGCAACCCCCAGGCCGAGGGCTCGCAGCTGGCCGGCCACGTCGTCGGCGACCGCGCGTTCCTCCCCGAAGGGACTGCGGATCGCGCACAGCCCGGCGAAGAGGTCGTTCAGGCGCCGGCGCTCGACCTCGCTGGCCGGCCTCACCCGCCGCGGGCGGCGGGCACGCCGCCGTGCGACGAGGCCGGCGCGGCGTCCGCGTCACCGGCGTTTCCCTTGTGCTGCGCCCGCTCGAGCGCCGCGGCCACGAAGTCGCGGAACAGCGGCGCCGGGCGTTCCGGGCGGGACTTGAACTCCGGGTGGAACTGCGAGGCGACGAAGAACGGGTGCTGCTCGCGCGGCAGTTCGACCATCTCGACCAGGCGCTCGTCGGGCGACGTGCCGCCGACGACCAGCCCGGCGGCCTCGAGGCGCTTGCGCAGGCTGATCGACACCTCGTAGCGATGCCGGTGGCGCTCGTAGATGACGGCCTCGTCGTAGATCTCCCGCGCTCGGGTGCCGGCGTGAACCTTCACGGGATCGGCGCCCAGGCGCATGGTCCCGCCCAGATCGGTGACCTCCTTCTGCTCGGGCAGCAGGTCGATGACCGGCCACTCCGTCTCGATGTCGAACTCGGTGGAGTTGGCGCCGGGCATGCCGGCGACGTGCCGGGCGAACTCGCAGACGGCGATCTGCATGCCCAGGCAGACGCCCAGGTACGGGATCTGGCGCTCGCGAGCGACCTTCGCGGCCCGGATCTTCCCCTCGATGCCGCGGCCGCCGAAGCCGCCGGGGATGAGGATGCCGTCGGCCCCCGCCAGCCGCTGCACCGCCGCCGCGTCACAGTCCAGCGACTCGGAGTCGACCCAGTCGATCTCGACCTTGCCGCCGTGCAGGACTCCGGAGTGTCGCAGCGCCTCGATGACCGACAGGTAGGCGTCCTCGAGCTGGACGTACTTGCCGACCAGCGCAATGCGCACGGGGTCCGTGGCCGCGTCGGCGCGCTGCGTGATCGCGCCCCACTCGGCGAGGTCCGCGGCCGGCGCCTCGAGCCCGAGGTGCTCGCAGATGAAATCGTCGACGCCCTCGCTCGCGAACCAGAGCGGGACCTTGTAGATGTTGTCCACGTCCTTGGCCGACACGACGGCCTCGGTCGGCAGTGACGCGAACAGGGCGATCTTGCGGCGGATGTCGTGGGAGAGCTCGGACTCCGAGCGGCACAGCACCATGTCGGGCTGGATGCCGATGCGCCGCAGCTCGTTGACCGAGTGCTGGGTCGGCTTGGTCTTCAGCTCCCCCGCGTGCCCGATGTAGGGCACGAGCGTGAGGTGGATGAACATGCAGTTGCGCCGCCCGGCGTCGACGGGGAACTGGCGGATCGCCTCCAGGAACGGCAGCGACTCGATGTCGCCCACGGTGCCGCCGATCTCGGTGATGACGACGTCGACGTCACCCGTCTCGCCGATCAGGCGGATGCGCTGCTTGATCTCGTCGGTGATGTGCGGGACGACCTGGACGGTGCCCCCGAGGTAGTCGCCGCGCCGCTCGCGCTTGATGACCGAGTTGTAGATGCCACCGGCGGTGACGTTGGACGCGCGCGTGGTGTTGGAGTCCGTGTAGCGCTCGTAGTGCCCGAGGTCGAGGTCGGTCTCCGCGCCGTCCTCGGTCACGAAGACCTCGCCGTGCTGGTAGGGCGACATCGTGCCCGGGTCCACGTTGATGTACGGATCGAACTTCTGCAGGCCGACGGTCAGCCCGCGTGAGACCAGCAGGCGCCCGATCGACGCGGCGGCGATGCCCTTCCCGAGCGAGGAGACGACGCCTCCGGTGATGAAGATGAAGCGCGTCCTGCGATGGGTCTCGGGCACGGGGGGAGGGTCTCCGGCGTCGTTGGTCGCTTGCGTTCAGCCGGTTGGCACCGTAGCGAGGCGCACGGACGACGTGGGCGCGTAACGCAGGCGCACTTCGGAAAGACCGTAGGACCATGAGCGAGAACATCGAGAAGGTTGCGAAGACCGACGAGCAGTGGCGGCAGGAGCTCGACCCCGAGGCCTATCAGGTGCTGCGCAAGGCGGGGACGGAGCGTCCCTTCACGGGCGAGTACGCGATGACCAAGCAGGATGGCATGTACCGCTGCGCGGGCTGCGGCGCCGAGCTGTTCTCATCCGACACGAAGTTCGACTCCGGCACCGGGTGGCCGAGCTTCACCGAGCCGGTGGTCGCCGCCGCCGTCGAGCTCAAGGTCGACAAGTCCCTGTTCATGGGCACGCGCACGGAGGTCGTCTGCGCCCGCTGCGACGGGCACCTCGGGCACGTCTTCGACGACGGCCCGCGGGACAAGGGCGGCCAGCGCTTCTGCATGAACTCGGCGGCGCTGAAGCTCGACCCGGAGGCCGGAAGCGAGGGCGACCCAGCCGCCTAGTGTCGCGATTCGGAAGTTCGGATGCCGTGTGCGCAGTGCACCGTCGTTCGTGGGGACGGGCGATGACGCAGGCTGTGCCGGTGGCACAGCCAAGGCGTTGACCGGGTCCACGGGCGGCGGGGCGCCCGCAGACGGCCAGCGAACTTCTGGATCACGACACTAGGACTTCTTGACGAACGGCAGCCCGGCGAGGTCGCTGCGGAGGTGATCGAGCTCCTCCTTGACCCCGTCCATCTTGGGGACGAGCTCGCGCACCGCCGTCTCGACACTCGATAGGTCCTCGTCCATCGGCCGCACGTTGTCGAGCACCTCGCTGAGGTCTGAGGCCATGCGGTCAATGCCGGTCGGAAGTGGCTGGAGGTCCGAGCGCATCCCCTTCATTTCCGCGTGCATGTCGTCGATCCCGGTGGGCAGCGGCTTCAGGTCGGAGCGCATGCCGCACAGCTCCGCGTGCATGTCATCGATACCGGCGGGCAGCGGCTTCAGGTCGGAGCGCATGCCGCGCAGCTCCGCGTGCATGTCATCGATGCCGGTAGGCAGCGGCTTCAGGTCGGAGCGCATGCCGCGCAGCTCCGCGTGCATGTCATCGATGCCGGTAGGCAGCGGCTTCAGGTCGGAGCGCATGCCGCGCAGCTCCGCGTGCATGTCGTCGATACCGGCGGGCAGCGGCTTGAGGTCCGCTCGGAGCCCTTGGAGGTCCTCCTGCATGCCGGCCATGCGCTCGGTCAGCGTGGAGATCTCGTCGACCATGCGCGGCAGCTGCGCCAACGACTCGGCGATCGAGCGCACGTCGTCGAGCAGGCGCAGGGGGATCGCCAGGGGCGTGAAGAGGCTGGGCACGCGGCTGGTCCTACCCACTTTGGACGGTGACGACCGACCGGGCGCCTACGCCGCCTTCAGCAGCTCCTTCGCGTGCCGTCGCGCGGCCACATCATCGGAGTCCGCGCCGAGCATGCGCACCAGCTCGCCCACGACCTCGGCCCGCGACAGCCCCGTCACCGTCGTGCGCGCGGGCTCGACCGAGGTGTCCTTGCGGATGGAGAAGTTCGCGTCGGCCAGGGCGGCGATCTGCGGGAGGTGGGTGATGCACACGACCTGACGCCCGAGCGAGAGCGAGCGCAGCTGCTCCCCGACCGCGCGGGCCGTCTGCCCCCCGACGCCGGCGTCGACCTCGTCGAAGACCAGCGTGGCCCCGCCGCCGTCGTTGGCCACGCCCATGAGCGCGAGCATGACCCGCGACAGCTCGCCGCCCGAGGCCGTCTCGCGCAACGGCCCCGCCGGCACGCCCGGGTTCGGCGCCAGCAGGAACTCGACCGCGTCGGCGCCCAGCGGACCCGGCTCGCGCTCGGCCAGCTCGATCTCGAAGCGCGCGCCCGCCATCGCGAGGCCGTCGAGGCGCTCGCGCACCGCCGCGGCCAACGCGGGCGCCGCCGTCGCGCGGGCGCTGCGCAGCTCCGCCGCCCCGGCGTCGAGCGCCGCGCGGGCCTCGCCCAGACGCGCGGTCGCCTCCTCGACGGCGACCTCCACGCCCACCAGCTCCCGGGCCCGCGCCCGGCACCGCTCCGCGTGCGCGAGCACCGCTTCGATGCTGCCGCCGTGCTTGCGCTCGAGCCGCTCCAGCACGCCAAGGCGCTCCTCGACCGCCTCCAGCGCGCCCGGGTCGCCGTCGAGGCTGTCCGCGTAGCGCCGCAGCTCCCCAGCGAGGTCGTCGGCCTCGAACAGCAGCGCCCGCCACCGCTCCGCCAGCCCGTCGAGCTCGGGGTCCACCCCGGCCACCCCGTCGAGCAGACCCGCCCCGCCACCGAGCAGCGCGGAGACACCGGGTCCGTCCTCGGGGGCCGCAGCCTCGCCGGCGCCCAGCGCGGCGGTGCGCAGGGCCTCGACGTGCCGCAGGCGCTCGCGGCGTGCCGTCAGCTCGGCCTCCTCGTCGGCGTCCGGCGCCGCGGCGTCGATCTCCCCCAGTTCGAACTGGAGCAGGTCGAGCTCGCGGTCGCGGGCACCGGCCAGGCCCGAGAGCTCGTCGAGCGCGGCCTCGGCGGCGCGCACGCCGTCCCACGCCGCGCGTGTCCGGGCGCGGCGTGCGCCCTGCTCGGACCCGCAGAAGCCGTCCAGCAGCTCGAGCTGGGACGCGGCCAGTGTGAGCTTGCGGTGCTCGTGCTGCCCGTAGAAGGCGATCAGGTCGGCGGCGATGTCGCGCAGGTCGCCGACGCTGGCCGCGCGACCCCCCACGTAGGCACGGGTGCGCCCGTCGGCGTTGACGCGCCGCGCGAGCACGACGTCCTGCGCGTCGGCCGGGATGCGCTCACCGAGCTGCTCGCGCAGGTCGTCGGGCAGCTCGAAGACCCCCTCGACGTAGGCCTCCTTGGCGCCGGGCCGCACGATCCCCGCCCGCGCGCGCCCGCCGAGCAGGAGGTCCAGTGCGTGGGCGAGCACCGTCTTGCCCGCCCCCGTCTCCCCCGTGAGCACGTTGAGCCCCGGTTCCAGGCGCAGCTCGGCCCGCTCGATGAGCAGGAGCTGCTCCACGCGAAGCTCGGACAACATGGTCGACGGTCTACCAGCGGCCCAGGACGGAGCGGGCGTTCAGCGGCAGCGCCGTTGCGATTACGCTGCCGTTCCATGCCGAAGGACGACACCCTGCGCGCAGAGGACTTCGCCCGCCTCATGCCCAAGCGCCTCGAGGCCGCGCTGGAGAAGCTGAGGATCCTGGGCAACCTGTCCAGCACCTACGGCTACGCCTACGACGCCGACACCGTGCAGCAGATGATCGGCGAGCTGCACGCCGAGGTCGACCGCCTCGAGCAGGAGTTCGTCCACGGCCTGCGCCGGCAGGGCTACGCGTAGGCCCAGCTCAGCGCGCGAGGCGCCCGAACTTCTCGCGCAGGCGCCGGTAGAACGACGACCCTTCGACGAACGCGAGCTGTGCCGTCTCCCGCGCGAACCGCGCCGTGATGGCCTCCCCGGGGCCCAGCTCCCCCGCCGGACGGCCGTCGACGGCCACCTCCACGGCGGAGTCCGAGCGGTTGTGGACCCGCAGCACGTCGTCGGGCGCGACGACCAGGGCCCGCGCGGTGAGCGAGTGCGGCGCGATGAACGACACCACGTAGCCCTCGACGCCCCAGGCCAGCACGGGGCCGCCGTTGGCGAGGTTGTAGCCGGTGGAACCGGCGGGGGTCGCGACGACCAGCCCGTCGCAGCGCACGCTGCCGACCTCCTCCTCCCCCACCACGTAGGCGAGCTGCGCGACCCGCTCGCCGACCTTGCGGTGGATCGACACGTCGTTGATCGCCATCTGCGTCCCCGCCGGCGTGTCCACTGCGAGGGCCGGCATGTGCAGTGTCTCGAAGCCACCGCAGAACGCACGTCGCAGGCCGTCGACGACACCGTCGGGATCGACGGTCGCCAGGAAGCCGACCTCTCCGAAGTTCACGGCGAAGACCGGGACGCGGGTGCCCGCGTACTGGCGCAGGGCGCGCAGGATGGTGCCGTCGCCGCCCAGGACCACGCAGACGGCGACCTCGTTGGAAATCGGCGCGTCGAGCTCCAGCCCCTCGGCGGGCCGCAAACCGTGCTTCCGGGTCTCCTCGGCGTCGAAGCGCAGCGTCACGCCGGCGTCTCGGGCGGCGGCGAGCATCGTGCCCAGCGCATGCGCCGTCTGATCGGGGCGCTGATGGGTCAGGACGGTGGCCGCGCTCACGGCTCCACGCTACGCGCCGCGGCCTCGATGTCCTGCACAGCGCCCTCGCGCCCTGCTTCGGCGAGCCAGACGAAGGACTCCTGGTTGCCCTTTGGCCCGGGCAGGCCGGACGATGCGAAGCCCAGTACCGAGCAGCCGGCGTGCTCCCGCGCGGCCGCCGCAACGGCCACGAGCGCCGCCCGGCGGTCAGCGGGCTCGCGGACCACGCCGCCCTTGCCGAGCCGCTCCCGCCCGACCTCGAACTGCGGCTTGACCATGGCCAGCGCGTCGAAGCGCGGGCGTGCCGCGCAGGCGATCACCGCCGGCAGGACCTTCGTCAGCGAGATGAAGGACACGTCGGCAACGACGAGGTCGGGCGGGTAGGGAAGGTCACCGGGAACCACCGCGCGCGCGTTGGTCCGCTCGATCACGCTGACGCGATCGTCGGTGCGCAGCGACCAGTGCAGCTCGCCGTAGGCGACGTCGAGGGCGATCACCCCGGCTGCCCCGCGCTGCAGCAGCGCGTCGGTGAAGCCGCCCGTCGAGGCTCCGACGTCCAGGCAGCGGCGCCCCTGGACTTCGATGCCGAAGCCATCGAGCGCATTGGCCAGCTTGATGCCCCCGCGGGACACGAACGCAGGCGGGGCGTCGACGCTGATCGCCTGATCTTCCGACACCAGCTGCCCGGGCTTAGCCGCTCGCTTGCCGTGGTCGCCGAGACGTACCTCGCCCGCCATGACCGACGCTGCGGCGCGCGAACGGCTCTCGAAGAGCCCGCGCTGAGCCAGCAGTGTGTCGAGGCGGACCTTGGCCACAGGCGCACACGGTAAGCGAGGTGGGGCGGTGTGATCGCTCTCACACCACGGAGGACCGAGGCTGGGCACCATGTGCTCAGCGATAACAAGCAGCGCTCAACTTCTCCTCACAGATCACATAGCCGGACCCAAAGAAGCACCTCCATAGCAGTATCTCTCCTCCCCCTGAAGCGGCCCGCCCTCCCCGGCGGGCCGTTTCTCTTTCACCGCCCTGCGCCGGTCAGCGCAGGCCGCAGCGGGGCAGGGGCCGCTTCAGGCGCACGACGCGCCCGTCCTGCAGCACGACGCGCGCCCGCACCGACCGCGCCCGGGTGCGGCTGAGCTGTCGCCGTGACAGGAACGTGTTCGCTGCCCCGGCACCGAGCGGCGGCAGCACGCGGCGCCCGACCCGGACCTCCCCGCGCAGCACGGAAGCCCGGTCGCCGCCCAGGTTCACCCGCAGGCGCCCGGCACCGACGCAGCGGCGGATCAGGGAGACACGCACGTCGCGGCGAAAGAGCGGGATGTCGGCCAGCGGCCCAGGCGCTGTGATGGTCTGCCCGCCGGGATGGACCTCCCCAGACGGCGAGAACGTCCCGTCCTTCGCGACGGTCACCCGCTCCCAGCGCGAGCCCCCGGGCAGGTACACGCCACGCGACGTGGCCCCGGGCACAACGATCGGCGCCACCAGCAGGTCCCGGCCCAGGAGCCACTCATCGGTGACCGCGCGCGCTGCGGGCGATGGATCGTCGAGGACCAGCGGGCGCACGGGCCCGACGGTGCCCTCGCGCGCAGCCGACCGCGACAGGCGGTCCACGAGGTCCACCAGGCGGACCTTCGCGCGGGCGTAGCGGCGGTAGGCGTCGATGGCCGGGTCCCCCGCCTGCCACGGCAGCAGGGTCTTCTTGCCCGTGGAGTTGTGGATGCGGCTGACCGGCGTGAAGGCCGCGAGCTGCGACCAGCGGATCAGCAGCTCGGGCGTCGTTCGCGGGGTGTACAGGTCGAGGTAGCCGCCGACGTCGGTGGTGAACGTGTAGGAGCCGCCGAGCGCGTGGTTGAGCATCGCGGGGATCACCGACGGCAGGCCCGAGCCCTTGGACCAGTCGGTCGTCTCGTCCCCCGGGAAGACGCCCGAGGTCGCGCGAGTGACACCGTCGAAGCCGGCGCGCACGTAGAACCACGGCTCGAACCCGCGGCGCTCGCGGGCCTGCGCGTCGATCGCCGTCCGGCCCGCGCGGTGGTAGTTGACGGGGTAGGCATTGTGGGCCAGCTCCGGCGGGACGCCGTCGGCGAAGCTCATCCCCTCGGTGACGAACTCCCCGAAGTCCTCCATGAACCCCTCGAAGCCGAGGTCCGCGGACCGGTCGAGCTGGCGCTTCCAGAACTCACGGACCCCCGGGCGGGTGAAATCGAGGACGTTGGACGGGTTGTTGCGGTTGGTGACGATGGGATAGGGCTGGCCCGCCGGGTCGCGGATGAACAGCCCGCTATCGCGGGCCTCGGCGAACCCGCGGCCGGCGGCAGCGGTGAACGGGTTCCAGTAGGCGGAGAGGTGGAAGCCGCGCTCGCGCAGCGAGCGGAAGTACGCCTTCGCCTGCGGGCCCTCCTCGTCGAGCACCTTGTGCCAGCCCTCGACTCCGAGCACGCCGACCGGGATGTCGAGCTCCTTCAGCTTGGCGACGATGGCGTCCACATCAGCCTTGACCCGCGGACCACCGGCGAAGCCCGCGCCGTTCGGTGCCGCCTCGCCTTCCCCCTCGTTGAGCACGTCGATCCACGGCTCGTAGACCCAGCGCGGCGGCGCGGGAGCGCGCCCCGCCTGCGCGGTGAACGCCTGCGACGCACGCTCGAGCCCCCCGCCCGCGAGGCGTAGGTTCAGCGTCGGCGACGCGACGCCCCAGCGCACCGCGTCGCCCCGCGTGCTGGCGAGGTCGAGCCGGGAGAGCTGGCTGCCGCCGACCCAGGCGGCCCAGCCGCGCGAGCCGAACAGCGAGCTCTGCGCGTAGTAGGAGGCCTGACGGCCGTTGGGGAAGCTGTACTGCTCGCCGGTGGAGCCGCTCGGGTCGGCACCCGTGACGGGCTGAGTGCGCTCGTCGCCGGAGTTCTGCTGCTCGACCCAGACGTTGCGCAGCAGACCGCGCTGGTCGAAGGCGTCCTTGCGCCCACCGAGGCCGAACAGGCCTTCGTCGGCGGGCGAGGCGAGCGTGAAGAGCGTCGAGACGACCGGGAGGCCGGGCGGCGGCTGCAGCCCGAGGCTGACGCCGCCGCCGGCGAGCCGCCGGATCTCCAAGCGCGCGGGCTCGCCACCGCTGCTGAGCTCCAACAGCAGGTCGGCGCCGTCGCCCCGCATCGACGTGGCCCGGACACCGGTCACGGCACTGATCGCGCCGGACTCGGCGCCGAAGAGGCGGTTACCGGCGAAGAAGCCGACGGGGATCGTGGTGCCCGCGCGGGCACCGGTGACGAATGAGAGCGCCGGGTAGGCGCCGGCCGAGCCGGCGGGCTCGAGCGGCTGGGGCCCGTCCACGCCGGGCGGCCGCACAGGCACGCCGCCGGTGCCCGGGACGGTGGCCACGGTCTCGGTGCCGTCGCGCCCCACGAGCGCCAGGCGGAAGGGTTCGGACTCCACGACCAGTCGGGCGCCGTCGCCGGCGTCGACGGTCACCGGGGCGGGTGCGGCCGGCGCGACCGATGCGGGAACCAACAGCGCGACGGCGCAGGTCACGATGAGGACCGTGCGTCGACGCAGCATCCCGCGGACGCTAGCGCGGCCGGGGGCCACCGGCGCTGATCGGCAGCCCGCGCTGGTCCGCCTCGGTCGCGCCCACTGCGTCAGGTCACCCCGCGTCGGTCGGAAACCGTCGCAGGGTGAGTCGCACGCCCGTCGTCGTGCCCGCCGCAGCCAGGACGTACGGGCCAGCCGCGACCAGATCCAGATTGGAGCCATAGCCGGTGAAGGGCGGCAGCGGTGGCGCCTGCGAGCGCCTGAACCGCGGCGTCCCGCGCTCTGCCACCGCGGCGGCGCCGAAGCCACGCTCACCCGACCACACGGCCACCGCAGCGACGCCCTGGCCCACGTTCACCAGGCGCATGGCGCTCACGGGGCGCGAGCTGAGGACTTGGACAGGGCCCGGCTGGCCCTCGGCACCGAAGGCCAGCGCGCGAAGCGGCGCCCGGGTGGAGAACGCGTCCTGGCCGGTCTTCTGCCGAAACGCGACGATCGAGCGCCCGTCCGGCAGCGCGGCGACCTCTGGGGCGAATGCACGCCCCGGGAACCGCAGGGTCGGCGTGGTCGCCGCCGTGGGGCTGTCGTCCGCGGCCAGTCGCACCAGGCCCGGCGCCCCGAAGCAGCCGACGTCGCCGCAGCGTTCGGCAACGGTGGCCGAGACCGCCGCGGCCGATTCGCGGACGCTGACGCCCGCCCCGAGGATCCGCCGCTGCGTACTGCCGGGCACGGTTCGGGCGGTGAATCGCGCACCATGCGGCCGCGTGGCGATCACGAGCGGTTGCGGCGCCGGCCCAGCCTGCTGGGCACGGGTGAGCTCGCGCTCGAAGGCGAGGACGGCCCGTCCGTCCGCGTCGACCCGCAGGGCCGTGGCCGGCGACGAGCTCAGTCCGAAGAAGCCCCGACCGAGATCCTGCGCAGGCCCGTCACGGCGACCGTTCTCGCGCAGCGTGACCGTCTGCACCCGGTAGAGATCGCCTGAGCCCCTGGCCGGGAATCGCCGCTCGGCGAGCACCCATCCCCCCTTTGGGTCTGCCGCTGCGGTCAGCTCGTTGATCGCCGACCCGGTGGACGCGGCGGCCAGGCTGATCACGAACGGCCGGCCGGCGCGCGCCCGCACGGCGACCCGGATACCGTCCTTCGCCTCCCAGGCGACGAGCGCCCTGCCGCCCGGCTTTGCCGCCACCGCCACGCTCGTGGCGGACCACCGGCCGACGGCCCGGAGCTTGGCGAAGTGCCCCCGCGGATCCCCGGTGCTCACCACGACATCGCGCCCGCTGACCCACCCCACACCGCTCGTGCCGTCGGCGGCGATGGCGATCACCGGGTCGGGCGTGTCGAACCGGTCGGCTCCCCCCTGGACGAACCGTGCCGGCGGCGACCAGGGCGTGACGGAGGCCGCTGCAGCGGCCGGGGGAGCGACCAGCGCGAGCATGGCCGCGAGCATGGAGCTTCGCTTCAGGTAGGACATGACGTTGCTCCCGGCTGGTTGGTGCTGCAGATCGACGACCCGCTCGCTCCTGCTGAAACGAGGCGGGCGGACGAAGGTTGCAGAGTCAGACGCCCTAGGACGTCGCGAGCGCGTCCGCCGAGGCGCCCACGGCCGCCTCGATGCGCTTGGCGATCTGCTCGCCCGTGAAGCCGACCTCGGCGTGCAGCAAGGCCGGCGATCCGTGGGTGACGTAGCGATCAGGCAGGCCGATGCGCAGGATGCGCGGCGGAGCCATGCCCCCGTCGTTCAGCGTCTCCCACACCGCGGTGCCGAAGCCGCCGGACAGCACGCCCTCCTCGACCGTGACCAGCAGCTCGTGCTCGGCCGCCAACTGCGCGACCAGCGCCGCGTCGATCGGCTTGGCGAAGCGCGCGTCGGCGACCGTGACGTCCATGCCGCGCTCGGCGAGCAGGTCCGCGGCCTCCAGGCCCTTCTGGACGCCGGTGCCGTAGCCCAGGATCGCGACGCGGTCGCCGTCGCGCAGGATCTCGCCCGTGCCGATCTCGATCGTGCGCACCTCGTCCGGCCCGGGGAGCGCTACGCCGATCGAGGCCCCGCGCGGGTAGCGCAGGCCGACCGGGCCCTCGTCCCACTCGAGCGCGGTGCGCAGCATGTGCTTGAGCATCGCCTCGTCGCGCGGCGCCATCAGGGTCATGTGCGGAAGGCAGCGCAGGTAGGCGATGTCGAAGACACCGTGGTGGGTAGGGCCGTCGTCGCCGACCAAGCCCGCGCGGTCCATCACGAAGGTCACCGGCAGCTTCTGCAGGCACACGTCGTGGACGATCTGGTCGTAGGCGCGCTGCAGGAAGGTCGAGTAGATCGCCGCGACCGGGCGCGCACCCTCCAGCGCCAGGCCGGCGGCGAAGAGGATCGCCTGCTGTTCGGCGATGCCGACGTCGAAGTAGCGCTCGGGCATCGCCTTCTGCAGGATGTTCAGCCCGGTGCCGGAGTTCATCGCCGCGGTGATGCCGACCACGCGCTCGTCCCGCTCGCACTCCTCGACCAGCGCGTTGCCGAAGACCTGGGTCCACTGCGCCGGGGCGGGGTTGGCGTCACCGCCCGCGGGGATGACCTTGGCCGGGGCCGGCACGCGGTTGGCGATCGACTTCGGCTTGGCCGCGTGCCACTTCTCCTGGCCTTCCTGGCCGCCGTCCTCCGCCGGGGCAAAGCCCTTGCCCTTGATCGTCGCGATGTGCACGACGACGGGGCGCTGGGCGCGGAAGGCCTCCCGCAGCGCGCGGCGCAGGGAGCGCACGTCGTGGCCGTCGACCACGCCGACGTAGGCCCAGTCGAGCTCCTCCCACCACAGGCCCGGCGCCCAGAAGGACTTCAGGGACTCCTTGAGCTGCGGCCCGAGGCGCTCGAGGCGCGCCCCGATGCCGGCGGGCAGCTTGGTCAGGCGCTGCTCGACGCCCTCGCGCTTGTGCCACAGCTCCGGGTCCAGGCGCATGCGGTTGAAGTAGTGCGACATCGCCCCGACGTTGGGCGCGATCGACATGCCGTTGTCGTTGAGCACGACGACGATCGGCGTGCCCAGGCCGCCGGCCTGGTGGATCGCCTCGAAGGCGACGCCGCCGGTCATCGCGCCGTCGCCGATGACCGCCACGACCTTGCCGGCGTCGGGCTCGCCGCGCAGGCGCATCGCCTCCTTGAGCCCGACGGCGTACCCGATGGAGGTCGACGCGTGGCCCGCGCCCATGATGTCGTGCTCGGACTCGGCGATCGAGCAGAACGGGGCCAGCCCCTCGTAGTGACGGATCGTCGGGAGCTGGTCGCGGCGGCCCGTCAGCACCTTGTGCGGGTAGGCCTGGTGCCCGACGTCCCAGAGGATCTTGTCGCGCGGCGAGTCCATCAACGAGTGCAGCGCGACCGTCAGCTCACACGTGCCCAGGTTGGCCCCGAAGTGCCCGCCGATCTCCCCCACCGTGTCGATGAGGAACTCGCGCGTCTCCTGCGCGACCTGGACGAGCTCGTCCTCGCTCAGGGCGTGCAGATCCTGCGGGCGATCGATGCGGTCGAGGATGCGCTTGGCCGGAGGTTGGGTCATGTCAGGAGGTCCTCGTGAAGATGAAGTCGGTGATCTGCTCGAGCTCGGGAGCGCCGGCCGGCGCCGCCGCGTGCAGGGTCTCCCGCGCGGCGCGATGGCAGTCCTCGGCCAGCCCGCGCGCGCCCGCCAGCCCGAACTCCGAGACGTAGGTGCGCTTGCCGTGACGTTCGTCTGAGCCCTGGGGCTTGCCGAGCGCGTCGTCGGTGCCCGTCACGTCGAGGATGTCATCGACGATCTGAAACAGCACTCCGAGCTCGCATGCGTAGCGTCTGTAGGCCATGGTGGCAGCGTTGTCCATCCCTGCCAGCATCAATACGCAGCCCACCGACGCCCCGATCAGGCGGCCGGTCTTGAGCTCGTGCAGCGTGCGCAGACCTTCCGGGGTGCTGACCTCCCCCGCGACGTCGACGTACTGCCCGCCGACCATGCCGTCGACCCCGGTGGCGGCGGCCAGCTCGCGGGCCGCGGCGAGGACGTGGGCGGCCTCACCGTCCTGGTCGGTGAGCAGGATCCGGAACGCCTCGGCGTAGAGCGCGTCGCCGGCGAGGATGGCGACGTCCTCGCCGAACTTCACGTGGCACGTCGGCCGGCCGCGGCGCAGGTCGTCGTCGTCCATGGCCGGGAGGTCGTCGTGGATCAGCGAGTAGGTGTGGATCAGCTCGAGGGCGGCGGCCAGCGGCAGCACGCTCTCGCGGTCACGCCCGATCGCGCCCGCGGTGGCCAGCGCCAGCACGGGCCGGATACGCTTGCCGCCGGCCAGCAGCGAGTAGCGCATGGCGTCCTCGAGGCCGCGCGTCTCGACCTGGGCGCAGAAGCTCAGGCCCTCGAGGTGGCGTTCGACGTCCGCGCGCAGCGCGTCCGGGTAGGGCGGCGCGGGAACGGCCGTGCGCAGCATCACAGCAGCGAGTCCTGGCCGGGCGGCGGATCGTGGGCGGCGGCGCGTGAGAGGCGCTCGAGCTCGGCGGCGGCCTGGCCGGCCAGGCCCGCGCAGTCCTCGACCAGCGAGGCCGCGGCGTCCGCGCTGAGATCCCCGGTGCGCAGCTGCTCGGCGGCACGTTCGAGCTGGGCGACGAGGTCGTCGAGTTGGGACGCGTCGGTCATGGCGTCGTCTCATTCAAGCGCGTTTCGCGCAGCACGGCGGCAAGGATCCCGTTGACGAACCCGGGCGCATCGGCGCCGCAGAACGTCTTGGCCGTCTCGACCGCCTCGCTGATCGCCCCCTCGGGGGGGATCGGCTGGTCGCCGGGCACCGCGTCCGGGTGCAGCATCTCCAGCAGCGCGACGCGCATGATCGCCTTGTCCAGCGGCGCGATGCGCGCCACCGTCCAGCCCTTGGCGTGGCGTTCGATCTGCGCGTCGAGCTCGTCCGCGTAGTCCTCGGTGGCGTGGGAGAGCGCGCGGGTGAACTCAGAGGCATTGGTCTCGAAGAGCTGATCCAGCGGCCGGCCGGTCAGATCGTGCTGGTAGAGCGCGAAGGCCGCCGAGCGGCGCTGGTCGGAGCGGCGGCTCAAGGGGGACCGCTACGCGCGCGACATGTAGTCGCCCGTCGCCGTCTGGACCTTCACGCGGTCCCCGACGTTGACGAACAGCGGCACCGCGATCTCCGCCCCGGTCTCGAGCGTCGCGGGCTTCGAGCCGCCGCCCGAGGCGGTGTCGCCGCGCAGACCGGGCTCGGTCTGGGTGACCTCGAGCTCGACCGAGGCCGGCAGCTGCAGGTCGCCGGGGACGTCGTCGATGAACAGCACGTCGACCTCGTCGGAGGGCCGGGTGAAGCGCAGCGCGGAGGCGACGGTGGCCTCGGGCATCGCCAGCTGCTCGTAGGAGCCGAGGTCCATGAAGTGCGCCTCGGTGCCGTCGGAGTACAGGTACTGCATCTTGCGCGTCTCGGTGCGCACGGAGCGAAACTTCTCCCCGGCGCGGAAGGTCCGGTCGATCACGTTGCCGTCGGAGGCGCGCCGCAACTTGGTGCGGACGAACGCCCCGCCCTTCCCCGGCTTGACGTGCTGGAAGTCCATCACCTTGAAGATCGTGCCGTCAACCTCGATGTGGTTGCCGTTCTTGAGCTGGTTGGTGCTGATCACTACGGGGCACGGTACCTACGCGGCGACCTCCACGGCAGCCGCCGTCGACCGCGGCTCCGGAACCGGCAGCCCGTCGGCGCGCAACCCATCGAGGTGACGGGGTCCTACTCGAAGATGACGGTCCACTTCATCGGAGTTCATCCAGTCCGGTCGCTCGTCGGATACTGCCGAGGGTACCGGCCCGCAGCCGCCGACCGGCCACGGGTGAGGAGCGGTTGACAATGGCGTGCGCGCACCGGAGGATCGACCGAAATCGGCACGTGGAGGCGGGATGGCGAACAAGGTCTTGGTGAACCTGGCGACGGGAATGGAGGACGCCGAGCGCGTGACCGTGGCGTTCCTCGTGGCGGGCGCGGCGCTGGAGCGGGGGCAGGAGGTCGGGATCTGGTGCACCAAGGAGGCCGTTCGCCTGGCGCTGCCCGGCCACGCAGAGGGCGTCGCGTGCGACGGCTGCCCTCCGTTGGAGCGGCTGTTCGAGCAGTTCGCCCAGGGTGGCGGCGAGCTGCTGATCTGCCCGATCTGCGTCAAGTCGCGGCAACTCGACGAGGGCGCCTTCGTCGCCCACGCCAAGCTCACGGGGGCAACGCCGATGCTGGAGTGGCTCGGCGACTCGGGGGCAACCGTCTTCAGCTACTGACCCTCAGCATCCGCGCAGCTCAGTCGGAACGTCGGTGTGGGTGAGCCGACCAACCAGGTCATCGAGGTTAGTCGGGAAACTCGCGACGAGGCAGCCATCCCTGCCGCGTGCTCGGCGTCCGACGCGTGCGGGACGCTCTGAAACGAATGACCGCCGATCAGATCCTCGCCGAAGCGCGATGGTCGTCGGGTCGTGCTGCTAGTCCGGATCTGGGACGCCAAGATCACGCCCGCCAGACCGGAACTGCTGCCCCACCGCGAGGACGTGCTGGCAACCGTTTCGTTCCCGGACCAACGAGCGGTCGACCAGCGCGACGACCGACTGCGCTACTACCGGCGGCATGTCGGTCCGTCTCGCTGGCTCGTGGTCGTCGTAAGCTACGAGCAGGAGCCCGCCCGCATTATCACGGCCTTTGCCAGCCGGAAGGATCCGCCTTCATGGACAGCGTGAACGTCCGCATCGGACATCTCGACTTCGACCACGCCGATTATGACGCCGACGGCGACATCCTGTACCTGCACATCGGCCCGCCGCAGCCCTCCCAGAGCGAAGAGACGCCCGAAGGGCACGCCGTCCATTACGCCCCCGGAACCCACGTCGTCGTCGGCCTTACGATCGTCAACGCGAAGTGGCTCATCGCCCGTGACGGTCACCTCACCGTGACCGTCCCCGAAATCATCGAAGCCTCGGCCGATGACCTCGCAGCCGGACTCGCAGCCGCGTAACGCGCGATCGCTCCGACATAGAGAACCTCTGTGTCGTCTCGCGGGCCGTCTGGGAGGCCGGCCAGACGGAGCCCGAGGCTCGACGCGTTGCGGCGCGTCATCACCCCTTGTCCGGTCTTGCCATCTGCGGGTAGCGCGGAGCGGCACTCGTCGGTGGCACCGGCGGCAATGGCCAGCGGACCTACCGCTGCGTGCGTGCTCACCTCCTGCAAGGGGATCGGTGCCTCGCGCCGACGACCGTCACAGCCGCACTTCTCGAAGACTTGGTTCGGGACGGTGAGGTCCTCAACAGGACAGTGCTCCCGGCGCGGCCTTCCGCTCGAGGGTGGTGAGGAAGCGTTACGCCTCGGCCTCGCGCTCGAGCAGCGGGACAACCGCTTGCACGTTGACGATCGCGTGCTTCACGCGACCTCGGATGTTTGGGGGGCGGGTCCGCGGATCGAGAACGAGGTGGACCCGGGTGGGACCGCGGGCCGCGACGACGCGTCAAGCTGGGGTGGTGCCTGCCCGCCGCGGTCCCGCCGGTCGCCGGTGATCACGTCGGCCCCTGCCGGCGCGTTTGCCGCGTTGACTCGGCGGCCCGTGCTCCGGCGCTCGCAGGAGCCCGCGCTCACGGCGTTCGAGGCAGACCGCGCCGCGGGGCGGTCGCGGACGTACCTGGTCGCGCCGCCTGGGAGTGGCAAGACGGTCGTCGGGTGGCGAGCGTTCCCGTCAGGCGCCGCCACGCGACCCGGCCGCGCGCGCCCTACGGTCTGCGGCCGTGCATGCCTGGAGCTACACGGGACGGTTGCGTCGGGAAGGCCTGGCCCTGGCCGGCTGCGGCCTGACCGGCTGTGTCGTCCTGCTCGCTCTCTCCGACGGCGTGGCCGACAACCCCGGCTCGACGGCAGCCCAGCTCGTGGTGGTGCTGCTCCTCATGACCGCGCTCGGTCTGCGCAGCGTCGGGCACGCGGTGCGGGCCGCCGGCCCCGCTCCCGCGGGCCAAGCGGGTGACGGCGAGCCGACACCGCTCTGGCAGCTGCCCGTCATCGTCGGCGCGCTCACGCTGGCCGGCGGCGTCGCGCTCGGCTGGGACGCCGGCCTGCGTGTCGCCGGCGGGTGCGCCGTGATCGGGCTGGTGCAGGCCTTCGTCCTCGAGCACGCCGTCGCGCGTGACGAGGGCCGGACGGGCCGCCGCTACGTCAGGGTCGCCGGCTCGCGCATCGTGCGCGGCAGCCGGCTGGCCTACGTCGACTGACCGTCCCTCGCGCTCCCACCCCTCCGGTGGAGGTACGCGCCCCGGCAAGTGAACCACGGCGTTCACCGCACCGGTAGTCTCCTCGTCATCGCCGCGGGCAAGGGAGCCGGGCGGCAGGGTCAATCGGTCTTCTTGGAGGAGTGCGGCATGGGCGGACGGGCGCAGTGGATGTCACGAGGGGTCATCGCCGTGGGCATCGCGTGGGGGCTGATCGCCGCCCCCGTGGCCCACGCCGAGTTCCCCTACAAGCCCCAGGGCTCGCCGACGCAGTACGAGCGATTCTTCCAGCCCTCTGGCGCCGACCAGACCCCGAGCGACCTCGGCGGCAGCCTGACCTTCATGTACGCCGCGACGGCAGCCGACCCCGGCATCCCGCCGCGCCCCGACATCGTCGCCGTCAACAACGACAAGCGCGAGCTCAACGGCGTGCGCGGCGCCCACCTGGCCGACGCCAAGGACGTCGACCAGGCCTGGCGGACGAGCACCGGACGCCCCGACGTCACGATCGCGGTGACGGACTCGGGCATCAAGTGGAACGACGCCGCGGCCATGCGCGACCTTCGCTTCAAGACACGGATCTCGACCGGGGAGACCCCACGACCGCAACGCACGCGGACGCAGGCGACCGAGCCGGGCGAGGACTGCGCCACCTACACGGGCACGGGGCTGGACGGGCGCGACCTCAACGGCGACGGCGTCTTCAACGTCAAGGACTACGCGTGCGACATGCGCGTGTCCGCGGACCCGGCCAACGGCGTCGGCCCGACGTTCAACGCCAAGGACGACGGGCCCGCGCGCGCCGGCAAGCCGATGCTCGACCCGCAGGACGTCCTGATCGCCTTCTCCGACGGGAAGGACGACGACGGCAACGGCTACCCGGACGACATGGTCGGCTGGGACTTCCTCGACGACGACAACGACCCCTACGACGACGTCCAGTACGGCCACGGCACTGGCGAGGCGCGCGATTCCAACGCCGAGGCCGACAACGGCGGCGGGCTGGGCTCGTGCCCGAACTGCATGGTCGTCCACCTGCGCGTCGGCACGTCGTTCGTGGCCGACGTCAACCGCTTCGCCCAGGCGGCGATCTACGCCACCGACAACGACGTCCTGGTCATCCAGGACGCGCTGGGGACGCTGAACAAGAGCCGGATCGGGCGGCAGGCCGTCAAGTACGCCTGGGATCACGGCGTCACGACCATCGCCTCGGCGGCCGACGAAGCCGCCCAGCACAACAACTGGCCCTCGTCCTATCCGTACGTGATCCTCGTCAACTCGGTCACCCACGAGAACACCGCGGGCACGGCCTCCTACCTCCAGTTCAACGGCTGCACGAACTTCAACGCGAAGATCGATCTGGCCATCCCGAGCGTCAGCTGCTCCTCCGACGCGACGGGCCGGGCCGCGGGCATGGCCGGCCTCATCCACTCCGCCGCGCGAAACGCGGCGGCCGCCGGCAAGCTCGACGCGCACCCCACGTGCAAGCGCACCGACGGGCGCGCGTGCCTGCTCTCCGCGCCTGAGGTCAAGCAACTGATGGCGTCGGGGATCTTCGACGGGACCCCGCAGGCCGACGACGTCAACTTCTCCCAGGATCCGGTCACGGGCCGCAGCATGGAGCTCAGCTGCAACCCGAACCCGACGCCGGAGTGCACCGACCCGTTCCTGTCTGCGCCCAACACGCGTGTGGGCACCAGCCCCCCGCGGCCCTACCCCGCGCGCAAGGGCCACGACCAGTTCTACGGCTACGGCCGGGTGAACATGGACCGGGTCCTGAAGAAGGTCGCGCCGAAGGCCGCCGACGCTCGCACGACGGTGCCGCCGGAGGTGACGATCGAGTCGCCCGAGTGGTTCGGCTTCATCGACCCGAAGGCGGCCACGTCGCCCGTCAAGGCGACCGTGTGGGCGCGCGGCCGCGCCTACACCTGCCGGGTGCTCGTCGCCCCGGGCTCCTATCCGGGTGAGGACGACTTCAAGCCCGTGGCGTCGAGCCTGTGCGACGGTCAGACCGCCCGGTCGATGCCCATCGACGGCACCGTCGCGCAGATCGACGTGGGCGCCCTGAAGGCGTCCTTCCCGCCGGGCCGCGGCGGCTTCGACGGCGTCGAGCACGGCGCGGCGGGCACGCAGCCCTACTCGGGCCGCCCCAGCACGCGCCCTTACGGCTTCGTGATCAAGGTGACGGCCACGCTGAAGGACGAGCCGCTGCTCGGCCAGGACCGCCGCGCCGGGTTCCTGCATCGTGATGCGCAGATGATCGACGGCTTCCCGAAGCAGCTCGACGGCGACGGCGAGGCCTCCCCGCTGCTGGTCGACCTCGACGGCGACAACCGCAACGAGCTGATCGTCGCCAACTCCGACGGCGAGGTCCACGCGTGGCGCCGTGACGGCTCCGAGCTCCCCGGCTTCCCGGTCAAGACCGACCCCCTGCCCCGCCAGACCGGCCGTGCGTTCACGAGCGGGGCGATCCCCCGGGCCAGCGGTGCGGTACTCGCGACCCCCGCGGCGGGTGACGTCGACCACGACGGCACGCTGGAGCTCGTGGTCGCCGACCTCGAAGGCAAGATCACCGTCTTCGACGGCACCGGCAAGCGCGTGTCGACGATGCACACGAACGTCGACTTCTCGGGGCGCCCGCGGACGCCGTTCGTAAACGAGCGCAAGGGAACGCTCAACCGCACCCAGCTCGGCATCCTCGGCTCCCCGGCGCTGGCCGACCTCGACGGCAACGACGGCGGCAAGCTCGAGATCGTCGCCGCCGCGCTGGACCGCCACACCTACGCCTTCAACGACGACGGCACCGCCGTCCCCGGCTGGCCGGTCCTGACCGTCGACCGCGCGAAGGTCGCCTCGATCGCCCCGGGCTCGGACCAGATCACCTTCAAGGAGAAGCAGGGCGCGGACTTCGATCAGGGCGCGCTCGTCGACACACCGGCCGTGGGCGACATCGACGGTGCGCCGGGCGGGCGCCCCGAGGTCATCGTCGGCTCCAACGAGTCCTACGAGGCCGGCGCCGACGGCGGCCTGAACACCGGCGAGGAGGACCGCACCGCCTTCCAGGACGCGCTCGGCCAGGCGCTGGCCCCGGCCAACGGGCGCCTGTTCGCGATCCGCGCGGACGGCGAACCCGACGACGACCGCCTGGGCGGCGCCAGCCCGTACCTCCCCGGTTGGCCGTTCAAGGTCGGGATCCTGCAGGCGGGGGTGCTGCCGCTGGTCGGCGAGGGCATCACCGGCAGCCCGGTCATCGGCAACACGCCCTGCGGCGCGGACACGAAGGCCTCCCCCCGCGTGGGCACGATCCCGGCCGCGGGCCTGGCCTACCTGCTCAACCCCGACGGGCAGTCGTGCCTGGGCCGCGAGCCCAACGGCCGCGACCGGTCGCTGCGCGCGGCGAGCCCGACGGGCACCGACACGCCGTTCCTGGCGGCGTTCGGACACCCCGCCTTCGCCGACCTCGGCGATGGCTCGACGTTCCTGGCCCCGGCCGCCGGCGTGCAGCGTGCGCTGGACGTCGTCCTGCCCGAGTACCAGGGCGGCCACGACTACCTGGTCGCCTGGCGGCCGGAGACGGGGACGGTCAAGGAGGGCTGGCCCGCCGAGGTCAACGACCTGTCATTCCTGACCGGACCTTCCGCCGGCGACATCGACCCGTCGGTCCCCGGCGAGGAGATCGTCACAGCAACGTCCTCCGACGACCTGCAGGGCTTCAACTCGGGCGGCGGCGACGTCCCGGGCTACCCGAAGCTCACGGGCGACTGGACCGTCGCCAACCCGACGCTCGGCTCCTTCGGGGCGCTGGAGACGGAGGGGGCCAAGAAGGTCGTCGTCAACCTGACGCGCTCCGGCCGCGTGATGGTCTACGAGAGCAAGGCGTCGGCCTGCTCGCCCTCGTCCTGGCCGCGGTTCCACCACGACAACGCCAACTCGGGTGACGCGCGACGCGACGCGATCCTCCCGGGGACACCGACCGGCACCGTGTTGAGCGCCGACGGCCGGCTGCGGTTCCTCGCCCCGGGCGACGACCTGCTGTGCGGGCGAGCGACCCGCTTCGAAGTCCGGACGTCGGGCGAGGCCATCACGCCCGCGAGCTTCGCGCGAGCGACCGAGGTCACCCCTGCCAAAGCAGGGGTGGTGGACCCGGGCAAGGCGCAGGAGCTCGCGCTGCCCGCCGATCGGCTGCAGCGCTACGTCGCGGTCCGCGCGGTCGACGACCAGGGCAACGTGGGCCGCCCGGCCGTCATCGACCGCTCGGGGAGCAAGCGATGCGTCCGGCGCGTGGCGCAGCTCAAGCGCATCGGGATCGGCGCCATGCGCCTGGCCCGGTCGCGTACGACACTGCAGCGCCGCTTCGGTCGCAAGGTGCGGCGCACCCGCTCGCTCAGCGTGTGCGTCACCGGAGGCGGCCGCGAGACCGCCGCGTTCACGGCCAGGGGCGCGACGCGGTTGATCGCGACCACGGGCCCGCGCCACCGGATCGGCCACGTCCACCCGGGGATGAGCTCGCGGGCGTTCCGGGTCGCCGCGCCGCGCCGCCGGCACCTGTCGCCCCACCTCTGGCGGATCAGCCCGACGTCGCGGGTCGTGGCCCGCGTGCGCAACCGGAAAGTCCAGGCGCTGGCGGTGGTGTCCCCCCGCCTGCTGCGCGACCGCCATGCCCTGCGCGTCTACCTGCGGCGCGCGGGCGTCTGAGCGTCAGCCGACGACGGTGAGGGCCTTCGACAGCCCGGTGAGCACCTCGTGGCCATCAGCGGACACGGCCACGAGATCCTCGATGCGCACGCCCACCACATCGGGCAGGTAGATCCCCGGCTCGACCGTCACGACGTTGCCGGTGACCAGCGGCTCGTCCCCTTGCTTGGACAGCCGCGGCGCCTCGTGCACCTCGAGCCCGACGCCGTGGCCGAGGCCGTGCCCGAAGTGGTCCCCGTGCCCCGCCGCGGCGATCAGGTCACGCGCCACCGCGTCGACATCCTTGCCGGTGGGCCCGGGGCGCACGGCCGCCAGGGCGGCCTCCTGGGCGCGCAGGACAAGCGCGTAGACCTCCCGCGCGGCGTCGTCGATCTTCCCGGTGGCCAGCGTCCGCGTGCAGTCGGAGGCGTAGCCGTCCAGCCGCGCGCCCCAGTCGACGACGACCAGCGTGCCGGCGGGGATCGCGACATCGCGCGGTGAGGCGTGGGGCAGCGCCCCGTGCTCCCCGGCGGCGACGATCGGCGGGAACGACGAGCCCTGCGCGCCGAGGGTGCGCATCGTCATCTCGAGGTCCAGCGCGACAGCCTGCTCGGTGCGCCCGGTCAGGCCGCGGCCGACCACCTGCGTGAAGGCCTCGTCGGCCAGCTCGGTGGCGGCGCGGATCGCGGCGAGCTCTTCCGGGTCCTTGACCGCGCGCAGCGCCTCGATCAGGCCTCCGGCGGGCTCGAGCTCGACCGTGTCGGGCATCAGCTCCTGCAGCCGGGTGTGCGCCCGCACGCTCAGGTGCACGTCGTCGAAGCCGAGCCGCAGGCGGTCGGTGCCGCGCGCGGCGACGAGCCCGCCGACGGCCTCGGCAGCTCCCGCCAGCGGATCGCTGACGATCGTCGCGCGCCAGGTCGGGTCGAGCTCGACGGCGATCTGGGTGCGGTAGCGGAAGTCGGTGACGAAGGCACGCGCGCCGTCGGTGCCGGCGCCCACCACCGCCGCACCGCTCGACCCGCTGAAGCCCGAGAGCCAGCGGACGTTGACGAGGTCTGAGACCAGCAGCGCGTCGAGCTCGCGCCGGGCCACCGCGCCCGCGACCGCCTCGGCGCGGTCGGCGCTCACGAGTCCAGCGCGCCTTTTAGGCGCACGAGCGCTTCGCGGTAGCCCTCGACCCCCTGCCCGCTGACCGTGGCCACGCACAGGTCGGTGACGACCGACGTCTGCCGCCACTCCTCGCGGGCCTGGACGTCAGAGAGGTGGACCTCGACAGCCGGGAGCTTGGTCAGCTCGAGGGCCTCGCGGATCGCGTAGGAGTAATGCGTCCACGCACCCGGGTTGATGACGATGCCGTCGACCAGCCCGCCCTCGAGGCGGTGCAGGTGCTCGACGAACTCCCCCTCGTGGTTGGACTGGAAGAAGCGCGCCTGGAGGTCGAGCTCGTCGGCGAACTCGTCGATGCGGAACTGGAGCTCGTCGAAGCTCATGCCGCCGTAGTGAGCCGGGTCGCGGCGCCCGAGCTGGTCGAGGTTGACGCCGTGCATGATCTCGATGCGGTTGCGCGCGCTGGTCATTGCAGCAACTCTGTCACGGCGGCGCGTGGCTCGGCGTGCCCGTACGGACGCAGAACGCGGATGGAGCCGCACATTCGTCCACCGATCGGCTCATCACGTCCTCGGCGACTCAGTGCGCGCGCTCAGTGGCCGAACTCAGAAGGGATGCACGAACGTCGGACACGGCCGGACCTCCGCGCCCAGGAAGGCTTCACCCTCGTGGAGACGCTCGTGGCTGCCGTGATCCTCATCATCGGGCTGCTCGGCGTCTTCCTCATGATCGACATCGCCAGCGGCTCCACGACGCGCTCGGGAGCGCGCGAGGGCGGGGTGAACATCGCGCGGGAGATGCTCGAGAACGCCCGCTCGATCCCCTTCGCGCAGCTCGACCAGCCAACCTGGGCGACCGCGGCGCTCACCGGCACCGAAGGGCGAACCCAAGGGGTTGCCCTCGTGGGGACCACCGGGGTGCGCACCCAGATCAAGCGGCGCGGATACAGCTACGACGTGACCGTGACCTGGTGCTCGGTCGATGACAAGCGCGACGGATACGGCAGCCGCGCGGCAAGCGTCGCATGGTGCCCCGGAGGAGGGCCGGCCGACAGCGCGGACAGCCAGCCGCAGGACCTCAAGCGCGTCACGGTCCGCACGGCCTACAGCGCCGACGGCCGCAGCCAGCCCGACGTCGTCCAGACCGCGACCTTCGGCTCGGGCGGCGCCGCGGGCGGACCGCGGACGCCGACCCTCCAGATCACCTCACCGACGGGGCTGGACCCTACGGCACCCGTCGTGACGGCCAACCCCTCCAGCGGCAACGTGGTCTTCCAGGCGACCAGCGTCGGCGCCAACGACATGAGGTTCACCGTCGACGGCGTGGAGCAGACGACCGGCATCACCAGCAACGGCAACGGCCTGTGGACCTTCAACTGGGGCATCGTGCCGCTCAAGGACGGCGTGTACGCGATCGGCGCAACCCCGGTCGACGCCAACGGGACCTACGGCCCGGTGGCGACGTTGCAGGTGAAGCTCTCGCGCGGCGCCCCTTCCATTGTGACCAACGTCGTCGGCGGCTACAACTACGTCAACCGCCCGTCGGGCCGGACGCTCGTCGTCGAGGGCGCATGGGACGCCAGCCCCGACGGCAGCGTCACCGGTTACCGCGTGATGAAGGGGTCCACCGTCGTCTGCCCGGCGAGCCTGGAGCTGTCGTGCATCGATCTCTCGCCGGCGGCGACCGGATCGACGAACTACGTCATCCAGACGCTGTACACCGACGCCAGCGGGAACGCTGCCTCGGTTTCGGCGGCGTTCACGGTGACCGCGCCGAGCCCCGCCCCGCTGCCGACGCAGTACTACCTGCGGTCGTCGCAGACGAGCTCGGCCAGCCGCTGCTACACCAGCAGCTTCGACGACCTGCGGTCGGGCATCCCGACCGCCGCCACCAGCACGCAGTTCACCGGCGCCACGAAGTACTCGTGCACGCAGGCGCTGGGCTCCGGGGCGGCGCTGGGGTCCGGCAACGGCAACGGCCGGATCGACCTGTGGTTCACCAACACGAGCAGCAAGCCCTGCAACGCGGGCTGGTCCCTGTGGCGAGGGGCGACGCCGACCAGCCAGGGCACGAAGATCACGGACTCCACGCTCAACAGGAACTCCCCCTTCACCGTGCCGGGCAACGCGTCGACGCCCACCAAGGTCTCCGTCACCGTCGGCGTCCCTGCCACCTCGTTCTCCGGCTCCGACGACCAGCTGATGCTGGGCGTCGACGTCCGCACGGCCACGTGCGGCAGCCTGACGCTCTTCTCCGATTCGATCAACGCGCCGGCAACGCTCGTCGTCCCCACCCTGAGCGGTTCGGCGGGGCTCGCGATCTCACGTCCGGCAGCGCCCACCGGGCTATCGGTCACCCGCAACCCGGCCGATGACACCACCGTGCTCTCGTGGACCGCTCCCTTGGGTACGCCAGCCGTCGACTTCTACCGGATCTATCGCGACGGCAATCTTCTCACGGACCGTTTCGACACCGCCGGCCTGAACGGCACCCCGGTGACGTGGACGGACACCGCGACGGGCGGCACGACGCACAGCTACCGCGTCACCGCCGTGTCCGCGGAGTTCGCGGAGTCCGACATGCTCGGCCCGGTGTCGGGATGAAGCGCTGGCTCGCCCGCGAGGACGGCTTCACGCTCCCCGAGCTCCTGGTGGGGATGGTCGTCGCGGGGGTCGTCCTCGGTGCCGCGGTCACAGCATTCAGCGCCTTCCTCCATCAGAACACGCGGGCCAACCGCCGCGTCGGCGCCCAGGACGCGGCACGCCGGTCGGTCGATGGGCTCGCGCTTAGGCTGCGCGGTGCGATGGCCTCCGGGGAGGCGAACGGCCAGCCGATCGAGTCGCAGTCGGCCTACGACCTCACGTTCCTCACGCCGTCGGTATCGGCGAGCCTCACAGGCAACCCCCGGGGCCTGGTGCACACGCGCTACTGCCTCGATGCTACGACGCCGAGCAACGGCCGCCTGTGGATCCAGACCGCGCCGTACAACCAGACGAGCCTGGCCACCCCGCCGCCCAGCAGCGCATGCCCGAGCGCGAGTTGGGCAACAGTGAGCAACCTGACCGACAACGTCGTCAACAAGGCCCTCACGCCGGCCGTGCCGCTGTTCACAAGCGTCGTCGACGCCCAGGGCGTCGTGACCGACGTCGGCATCCGTGCGATCGTCGACGCCGACCTCGCGACGGCCCCGCCACCTTCTGATCTGCAGAGCAAGATCAACCTGCGCAACATCAACCGCGCCCCGAGCGCGGCTATGGCCTGCAACGGCCTGGCCAACGGCCACATCATCTGCGACGCCGCCGGCTCGAGCGATCCCGAGGGCCAGACGCTGAAGTTCGCCTGGTCGGTCGACGGCGCGACCATCGCGGGCGAATCCGCATCGCAGATCGATCGCGGCGGCTTCGCGCCGGGCAGCTCGCACACGGTGCAGGCGACGGTGACGGATTCGGGCGGGCTGACCGCTTCGATCCAGCGAGGGGTGACATTGCCGTGAGGCGTTCTGTGACAGACGAGTCCGGTTTCGCGTTGGTGAGCATCCTCATGCTCATCCTGCTCATGCTCGCCTTCGGGCTCGGCCTGCTGTCCCTGGTGGACACCCAGCAGGACGTCTCGGCGCAAGAACGGACGCGCGAGGCGAGCTTTGATCTGGCCGAGGCCGCCCTCGACGCACAGGCGCTGCAGGTCTCGCGCAAGTGGCCCACCGCCACCGCCGCTCCTCCGAGCGCCTGCACGCCGACGTCCTCCACGGTCGCGGCGTGCCCCGATCCGGCGGCGGTCGGCGAGGGTTACACGACGACGGACTACACCGTCTCCTGCCGCGGATCGGCTACGACGCCGCTGTGGACGACCAGCGTCCGCGACAACGCGGCCGGCGAGCAGTACTGGAGCACCGCGGTGACGTCGCGTGCGACCTACGACGCCAACGCCGACGGCAGCGTCTGGCTGCGCTCGACCGCGACGGTCCGATGCCGGCGCGTCAGCGTGGTCTCGCTCATCTCGCGCAGCCAGGTGGCGCTTGCCTTCCCGAACAACGTGATCACCGCCAACTTCTTCAAGACGACCAACCAGGGGCGCAAGGTCATCGTCGACACCCGCGGAAGTGCCTCCCAACCCGCCGCGGTGGTCACTCGCTGCACCGGCCTGACGACCGCCCAGTGCCAGCAGTACGCGACCGACAAGGGTCAGGTGCAGCCGCCGACGGTGCGCACCGATGCGGGCGGATCGACCTCCGCGCTCAGTCCGGCGCAGCTCACCCTGCTCGAGGCCCAGGCCGCGTCGGCCGGCACCCTGCTGACGACCTGCCCGAGCAGCCCTGCGCAGCTCACGAGCGTCGACGGCGCGCCCGTGGTGATCACCGCCGCGAACTGCAACATCACCGTCAACAGCAACGCTTCCATCAACAGCGCGGCGGCGCCCGGCGCGCTCATCATCGAGAGCGGGTCGCTCGCCCTGGGAGGCGGGGCCACCTTCTACGGCCTCATCTACCTCGTCAACAAGCAAGGATCCAACGGCGCCCTGCTGAACGTCACCGGCACCTCCTCCATCCAGGGCATCGTCGCCGTCGATGGGTTGGGCGGCGTGAGCTTCGGTGCGAGCAAGGCGAACATCGTCTACGACCCGCGCGCCGCCGGCCTCCTGCGCGGCTTCGCGGGAGCGAACGTCAACCGCAACACCTTCCGCACGCTCCCGAGCTCGGTCCCGTAGGCCGCGGCGGGCTGACACCCGCCACGCGCCGCGCCCCCCGGCCGACCGGCCGCTGCGCGCGACCGGTCATCGCATCAGCTCTGCCACGGCGGCGCGCAGCTCGGCGTCCGCGACGTCCTCGCCGTGGCGTACGTCGCCAGGCGCGTGGACGAGCACGAACGGTACGCGCGGGCCGGTGCGCTTCTTGTCGCGCAGGGTCGCCGCGACGACAGCGTCGACGTCCACGCCGTGCCCGACCGTCGGCAGGCGGTTGGCCGCGAGTAGGTCGCCGACCTCGTCGCGCAGGTCGTCCTGGCCCGACAGGCGCAGCGCGGCGAGCAGGCCGAGACCGACGGCCTCTCCGTGGCGCAGGGTGCCGTAGCCGGTGACCGTCTCCAGCGCGTGGCCCACGGTGTGCCCGAGGTTGAGGACCTGGCGGCGCCCGCCGTCGCGCTCGTCGGCGGCCACGACGGCGAGCTTCGTCCGGGCGCAGCCGAGGATGATGTCGTCGTCGACCGCGCCGCCCGCCCGCAGGCGATCCCAAAGGGGGCCACCGGCGATCAGCGCCGTCTTCAGGACCTCGGCGAACCCGGCGGCGTGCTCCTCGGGCGGAAGGCTGGCGAGCGTGGCGGTGTCGGCCACGACGGCAGCCGGCTGGTGGTAGGCGCCCACGTAGTTCTTGGCCTCGGGCAGGTCGACGCCGGTCTTGCCGCCGTAGGCCGAGTCGACCTGGGCGACGACGGTGGTCGGCACCTGCACCACGGGGACGCCCCGCTGGTAGGTGGCGGCGCAGAAGCCCACGAGGTCGCCGACGACACCGCCCCCGAGGGCGACGAGGTGGTCGGCGCGTGTGACGCCCTGTCCCGCCAGCGCGCGCCACACGCGTTCGGCGGTGGCCAGCGTCTTGTGCTCCTCCCCCGGCGGGATCTCCACCAATCCCGAGAGGTCGCCCAGCGCGCCCGCGTAGAGTTCGGCCACCGTCTCGTCGCTGACGCAGAACGCACGACCAGCGGCGTCACCGGGGCGCAGCGGGACCCTGCCGAGCAGCCCGCGGCCCATCCAGACCGGGTACTCGCCGGAGGCCGCGCGCGCCCACAGGAGCTTCGTGCTGTCCGGCGCTGCGGCCAGCGCCGTCAACGACGGCAGCGCGCGGACGACCGCGCCGCGGCTGCCCTCCGGGATGATCGCGTCTGCCGCCTCCAAATAGGCCGCCTGGCGGGTGGCGTGCAGCGCGTCGAAGGCGTTGCGATCGCTGGCCAGCGGCCGCTTTTGGCCGCCGCGCGCGCGCCCTGCGGTCCGTTGCCAGGCGGCGTGGGCGGACACCTCCAACAGGACCGCGGTGTGGCGCCGCAGGGCGCGGCGGACACGGTCGGACCCCAGCGCGCCGCCACCGAGCGCGATCACCCCGCCGTCGGCTCGGTCGAGCCAGTCGCCGACGACGCGGCCCTCGCGCTCCCGGAAGGCGGCTTCGCCCTCGGAGGCGAAGATCTCGGTGACGCTGCGTCCGGCGTCGGTTTCGAGCAGGGCGTCGGCGTCGTGGGCGTCGACGCCAAGGGCGGCGCTGACGTCGCGCGCCGCCGCCGACTTGCCCGCCCCCATGAAACCGATGAAGACGAGCGCGGGCTTCAGCGCCAACCGATGCGTTCCTTGCGACAGTGCGTCGCTGCTCGCTCGACCACCGCTGCCTACCGCCAACCGATCCGCTCGCGGTAGGCGGCGACGGCGGCCCGGACGTCGTCGATGTGGTCGCCGCCGAACTTCTCGCGGTAGGCGGAGGCCAGGACGAAGGCCATCATCGCCTCCCCCACGACGCCCGCCGCGGGGACCACCGCCGAGTCGGTCCGCTCGCGCAGCGCCTGCGCCGGCTCCTTCGTCTCGGTGTCGACCGAGCGCAGGGGCTTGGTCAGCGTCGGCAGCGGCTTCATGGCCACCCGCGCGGTCAGCGGCTCGCCCGTCGTCATCCCGCCCTCGAGGCCGCCCGAGCGGTTGGTCTCGCGGTGGAAGCCCTGCTCGCCGGAGAAGAAGATCTCGTCGTGGGCCTTGGAACCTGGGCGCCCCGCGAGGTCGAACCCGTCGCCGAAGCCGACGCCCTTGGCCGCCTGGATCGAGCACAGCGCGCCGGCCAGGCGACCGTCGAGGCGCTCCTCCCAGCTCACGTGGGAGCCGAGCCCAGGGACGAGGCCGAAGCCGATGACCTCGAAGACCCCGCCAATCGACTCGTTGGCCTTGCGCTGCACGTTGATGTGGGCGACCATCGCCGCGCTCGCCTCCGGGTCCAGGCAGCGCACGGGGTCGTCGTCGACGCCTGCGAACGCCTCCAGCGGCGGGAGGACGGGACGGTCGGGCGTGTGAACGCTGCCGATCTGCACGACGTGCGACCGGACCTCGACGCCGAGGGCGCGCAGGAAGCCGCGAGCCAGCGCACCGCCGGCGACGCGTGCCGCGGTCTCGCGCGCGCTGGCGCGCTCGAGGATGTCGCGCACGTCGGTGAGCCCGTACTTCCAGATCCCGACCAGGTCGGCGTGGCCCGGGCGCGGCAGGTGGACCTCCGGCACGTCGGCCTCGACGGGCCACGGGTTCATCCGCTCCTCCCAGTTGGCGTAGTCGCGGTTGGCGACCTGGAGGGCGATGGGCCCGCCGAGCGTGCGGCCGTGACGCACTCCGGACGTGACGTCGGCGCGGTCGCGCTCGATCTTCATCCGGCCACCGCGGCCGTGTCCGAGCTGGCGGCGCGCCATGTCGTCGTCGATGGCCTCGCGGTCCAGAACGAGGCCGGCGGGCAGACCTTCGACGATGCACGTCAGCCCCGGTCCGTGGGACTCCCCGGCGGTGATGAGCTTGAGCGCCATGCGGCGCAGCAGTCTACGCCGGGGCGGGGCGTCGCCTCGGTGCTCGGCAGCGCTACGGCGCGACCGGCGCGGGGTCCGGGACCGGCTGGGCAGGCATGTAGCCCGAGGCATCGACGGTCGCGGGGGCGGCGGGGGCCGTCGCGGCCGGGTCCTGCGTCGGAGCGGGCTCCTCGGTGACCGGCTCGACGCCCGGCAGCGAGCCCTGCAAGACCGAGGCCGGGACGTACCCGTGGCCACCGCCCTTGACGTTGTCGTGCTTGGCGGGGGTGAGGACGCCCAGCCGCGGGATGTAGTCGAAGCCGAGGTCGGTCTGCTCCACGGCGGCCCGCAGGATCGCGCGGCCGGCCTTGGACTCGCGGGCGTGGCGGCTGGCGGCGGCCGCGCGGGTCCCCGCGTCGCGCTTGCCCACGCTGAGCAGGTCAAGCTGGTACTGGATGACGCCGGCGGTGCCCGTGCTGAGGTCGAAGAACTCGGTGTCGCGGGCCTTCATCTGGATGGTCTGGCAGTTGCTCGCCCGCGGCTTGCACGAGCCGTCACCGGTCGCCGTCGCGTCGGAGGAGACGAGGAAGACCGCGGTCTTGCCGTCCTTCAGGACGCCGAGGAAGACGAAGAAGGGATCGCTGGAGGACGGCAGCGGGGTCAGGCGCGGGATGTCCTTGATGGTGCGCTGGTTGCCGGCCTCGCCGAAGCGCAGCGACACGCGGAAGACGTCGTTGGTGTCGGTGCCACCCTGGCCCGAGGGGTTGGGCTTGGCGCCCGAGCTGGGGGCGGGCGCGTTCGACGGCGGCGCAGGTGAGCCCCCACCGAACGGGTCCGAGGACGGCGCGGAGCTGCCGGGGCTGGTGAGCGAGCCCGGGCTGGGGGGCGAGCCCGAGCCAGCGGGAACGTTCGCGCCGGCGGAGGGCGTCGACGCTGCCGCGGCCGAGGCCCCTGTCGACGCGACGAGGGTCGAGCCCACGGCGGCGACCTTGGGCACGTGGTGCTGGACGAAGGGGTTGCGCAGCGCGCCCTGGCGATAGCGAGCGCCACCGGCCGGCGGGTCCTGCAGGCTGACGGCGGCTTGCGCGGGCAGCAGGGCGCCGGCCGCCCCATCCTTGGCGGCCGTCAGGGCAGGGTCGGCGATCGCCGCGGGCGCGCCGGCCGGCTCGGCCGGGGTCGAGGAACGCCCGAGGACGACGGGAACGGCGATCAACGCCAGCACGAGCAGCAGCGCGACGGGCCACAGGCGCTTGTCGACGAGGTCGCGTCCGAGGTTGCGCAGGAAGGTCACGGCTTTGCTCCAGTCGCGGTCGCGGCGGGTGTCGGGGAGGCGCCGGGGGTCGACGCCGGGGTCGCGGTGCCCGCCGGCGTCGCTGCGGCGGCGGGGGCGCCAGGGGCCGCAGGCGACGCGCCGGCGGTCAGGCCCTGCTCGGCCGGCAGCAGGTAGGCGGTCGCGGAGATCGCGGCCTTGACACGGGGGTATCCCTTGCGGCCGGCGACCAGCGAGACGCTGTCGATGGTCAGCAGGCGCCCGCGGACGTCGATGCGGTCGGGCTGGACACTGGTGAAGCGGTTGAGCTCGCGCAGGAAGTGCTCCATACCGAAGTAGCTGCCGTCGAAGGCGAACGAGAAGGGCATCGTCGGGAAGCCGGCGGGGCCGATCGAGGCGCCGGGCGGCAGCGTCGCCGCGACCGCGCTGGTGGCGGGGGCCGCTGCGGCGCCGGCCGCAGGCGCCGTCGTGGTCGTCGAGGTCGTGCTGGACGTCGTGCTGGACGAGCCCGCTGCTGCGCCGCTGCCGGGGGCCTGCTCCTTGGTGGAGGCCACGGCCGCTGCGGCCGGGGCCGGCGGCGGGGCGGTCGTGGACGCCTCGAGCTTCATCGAGCGGAAGTCGACGTTCGTCTTGGCTGCGGCGGTCTCGAGCTGGTAGACGAGCGAGGGCACCTCGTCGTCGACCGGGACGGCCTTGCCCAGGCGGGCCACGGTGGCGTAGTCGCGGTCGTAACGGTCACGCGAAACGGCTGCGGCGGCCGCGGACTGCTTGGCCGTCTCCAGACGCTGGGTCTGCGTCGCGACCTGGGCGACGAGATCCTGCGCAGCCTTGCGCTTGGGCGCGAGTGCGAGGAACCAGAAGGCACCCAGCACGGCGAAGACGCCGACGACGGCGACAACGGCGCGATCACGGGGGGTCACTTGGGGCTCCCGGGGGTCGAGGCGGGCGTGGCGGCAGGGGTCGCCGTCGTGGTTGAGGTCGTGGTCGAGGTGCTCGTCGCCGCGGGGGCGCCCGGCGTCGCGGGGACGCCGGCGACGGCCGGGGCCGCGACGGGCTTGAAGAACACGACGAGCTCGAACTTCGGGAAGTGGTCGCTGCCGTTGCGGCAGTCGCCGCCGCCGCCGGCCGTGCTCGCGCCGGCTCCGCCGCCGCCAACCGTGTCGGCCTTCTCCGTGGACGCCAGGCTGACGCGCTGGACACCGTCGATGAGGCGCATCCGCGCGATCATCCGCGACACGGAGCGGTGGCTCGTGGTGCAGCCGACGATCTCGAAGGCCGGGACCGGCAGGGCAGCCCGCAGGCTTCCGCCCCCGCCGCCGCTGGCGGCGCCGCCGGCGCCCGGGGCGATCGAGCCGTTGAGGGTCGAGAGCCAGGCGTTGGCCGGGATGGTGCGCGAGACCTCACGCAGCGCGTGGGCCCAGTCGAAGCGGGAGGACACGAGGCTGCGCACGGTCTGCACGCGGTTGGCGCGCAGGGTGGCGAACTGCGTGTAGGGCGCCAGGGCACCGGCCTTGGCCTCGGCGGCCACGGCCTCCTGCTGCACGACGGCCAGCTCGGCCTGGCGGTCCTTGATCGACTTGTTGGAGACGGCGTAGGCCGCGGCCAGGACGACGAGCAGGCCGAGCAGCCCGATGAGGCCGTAGACCGCGCCGCCGGACTTGCCGGGCACACCGGAGCCGCGGCGCGACTCCATGGGGATGAGGTTGACGGCCCTCATGAAGTCGACTCCTGCATGGCCAGGCCGGCGGCGACCGTCACGCGGCCGGCGAGCGGGCCGTCGGGGGCGCCGTCGACCGTGCCGACCTCTACGGGCAGACCGAGCTCGTTGGCCAGCGCCTCCGCGAAGCCGGGGACGGCGACCGAGCCGCCGGTCAGGACGGCCTTCTCGACGCCGGCTGCCCCGGCGCCTCCCACGCTCGCGGCGTGATGGAAGTCGAGGGAGTTGCGGACGTCGCCACCGATGCGGCGCACGCCCTCCAGGAGGATCGCCCGGGCGTCCTGCACGATCTCCGTGTCGCCCTCGACCATGTCCAGGGGCGCGGCAAGCCCGACGTGGTCGACCCACGCGCGGCTGTGCTCGAGAGTGAGGCCGCGGCGCTCGGCGAGCTCGATGGCGATCGCCTCCAAGCCGCCACCGACGACACGGGTGAACAGGCACGTGGTGCCCTGGGCGACGGCGAGGTTGGTCAGCCCGCCGACCGAGACGTAGAGGACCTGGCCCTCGGTCGCGGCGGAGCGGTGCAGCGCGCGGACCATGCCGAAGGCCGCCAGGTCGATGCCCTCCGGGCGTAGGCCGGCGGCGCGGGCCGCCTGCAGGACGCGCTCGATCATGTCGCGGCGCGCGGCGACGAGCAGGACACGCTGGCGCGGGCCCGCGTTGGTCTGCACGATCTCGAGCGGATGGAAGTCGAGCACCGCCGAGTCCAGCGGCATCGGGATCTCGTCCTGCGCCTGGAAGCGGATGGCGGCGTCGAGCTCCTTGCGGTCGGCCAGCGGCGGGAGGTCCAGGACGCGCACGACGATCTTCTGGTTCGCGACGCCGATGCGTACCCGCCGGTCGAGGTCCTTGTGGGCGGCGAAGAGGGTGCGCAGCGCGTCGGCAAGAGCGTCGACGTCGGCGACCTCGCCGTCGCGGACGATGCCCGTGTCGAGCGCCTGGGAGCCGGCGGCGTTGAGACGGACGCTGCCGTTGACGCTCACCGAGGCGGCGTGAACGGCGCTCGGCTCGATCTCGAGGCCGACGAAGGTGGACTTTGCTGTGCGCTTGGACATGAGGGTGGTTCCTGCCATCGAGATCATCGGCCGGTGGTCGAAGGGGCTTGAGCGAAATCTGCCCAAGCAGCCCCGATTCTGCTCATCTCAGGGTTTAGGTGAGGGTTATGGTCGGGCAGCAGCGTGGGCAGCGCTCGAGCTGCGCGATCCCTGCCGGCGCGCGTCAGGGCGGCTGCCCGCTGCGGCGCGAACACGGCGAGCGCAAGGCCGGTCCAGGCCGTCGCGGCGATCAGCAGGAACGCGGCCGCCTGCACGTCCGGCGGGTGCAGGAGCTCGAAGGCGACCCACAGGGCCACCGTCGTCACCAGCGTGCCGACGGGAGCCCGTCTGCGCGCGACCACCTCGTGGCTGAGCAGCGCGAAGACGAAGGGGACGACGTAGTAGACCGTGTTCCACGTATCCAGCGCGCACCGTGTGAGCAAGACGAGCGCCAGCAGCGCCAGGGCGCCGTCGCGACGCCGGCGGGACAAGCCGGCCAGTCCGAGGGCAATGCCCACGATGACCACGGCGGGGTGGCTGACGGCCTGGGCCCACCCGACGACGGAGCGGAAGCCCACCTTCTCGCCGAGGGCGCCCATCACCGGCGCTCCGTGATCGCCGAAGAACCAGAAGACCTGCCACGGCTGGAAGATCGGGTTCTCGTTCGTGGCCATCGCGGCCGTCGAGCTCGCCAGGGATCCCCCGAGGACCAGGGGGGCGAGCAGCGCCGCACAGACCCCGCCGGCGGTCAGCGTGCAGCGCCAGCGACCAGCGTCGAGGGCGAGCAGGACGGGGGCCACGGCCAGCAGCGCCCAAGGCTTGTTGGCGCCGGCGAGCCCAAGCAGCACCCCGGAGACGACCGCGCGGTCGCGCAGCGCCAGGAGCACCGCCGCAACGCACAGCACCCCGCCCACGATCTCCTCGGGGTGGCCGACCTCCAGGGCCCGCAGGCTCAGCGGGTTGGCGACCGCGAGCGTCAGCGCCAGCGCCGCGCCTCGCCCACCGACCGCCCGCCGGCGGCGCCACAGCACCACGCCCAGAGCCGCTGAGCCCAGCAGGGCCGGCAGCACGAGCGCCCGGTAGAGCCCGAGGTCGGTGCCGAAGCCCAGCACGCTCGCCGCCCAGCCAAACGGCGCGCTGAGCAGCAGCGAGCCCCCGTAGGCGGGCACCAGGGTGACGAAGCGCCCGAGGTGCCCGGCGGCCAGCGCGACTGCCGCCGGCTCGGCTTCCACCTCGTAGTCGGAGAAGGCGATGGCCTGGGTTCCCAGCGTTCCCAGGAGGACCGCCAGCACCACGGCCATGAGGACCGGTCGTGCCGTCGAGCGCACGGCCGCAGCGCCTAGAAGCGCTCGAGGTAGCCGTTCATGAGCCCCTCGCCCACGAACAGCGAGATGACGGCGCCCAGGGCGAGGAAGGGCCCGAACGGCACGGCCGTCTTGCGGCCCTCCACGGCGCCCTTGCGGGCGATGATCGCGGCGCCCACGAGGACGCCGGCGATCAGCCCGATGAAGATCGCGGGCGCCACGGCGCGCCCGAGGTACAGGCCCAGGACGCCGGCGAGCTTCACGTCGCCCATGCCCATCCCCCTCGGGTACAGGGCGGCGGCGGCGAAGAAGAAGCCGCCCGCAGCGGCCCCGGCGATGAGCTGCTCGGGGACGAACCCGGGGTTCAGGGCCAGCCCGAGGCCGACGGCCAGCAGGGCGGCCGGCCCGGTGAGCTTGTTGGGGATCAGCCGGTGCTCGAGGTCGATGATCGTGACCGGCACGAGCACGGTGACCAGCGCGATGCCCAGCGCGATCTTCAGGGGGTCGTTCCACAGGACCGCGACGACCACGACGTAGAGCAGCGCCGTGACGGCCTCGACGATCGGATAGCGCGAGGAGATCGTCCCCTTGCACGACCGGCAGCGGCCGCGCAGCAGCAGCCACGACAGCACCGGCACGTTGTCATAGGGCCGCACGGGGGCGTCGCAGGACGGGCAGTGCGAGCCTGGCTTGCTCAGCGACTCACCCCGCGGCAGGCGCCAGGCAACGACGTTGAGGAACGAGCCGATGACGAGGCCCATGAGGGGGGCGAAGGCGAGGGAGATGACCATGACGTTCACCTCATCGGCAGTTCGTCAGGTGCTCTTGATCTCCCTCCAGGTGTTCTGGATGATGCCGGCCGTCCCGAAGGTCTTGATGTTGTTGAAGGCGTTCTCGTCGTAGACGAGGTTCTGCTTGCTCGAGCCGATGTTGACCACGCAGCTGCCCTCGGTGATGAGGCCGCCGATGACCGCTGCGTTGCCGCCGGTGTCGAAGCATGGCGTGCTCTGGTTGGCGAGGTTCGCGTGATAGACGACGCCGTAGTAGTCAGCGTGAGCTGGGCTGGGTCTCGCGGAAACCGGATTAGTTGGTTCCCTCTTTTCATTGGAGGGAGAGATCGAACCTACTGACCTGACGCATGGTCTCGAACTCCGCTGGCGGGATGTCGCCGAGGGAGCCGTGCAACCTGTCGGTGTTGAACCAGGCGACCCACTCGACGATCGCAAGCTCGAGCTGGCTGCGGGCGCGCCAGACGCGGTCGGCGATCAGCTCGGTCTTGAACGTGTCGACGAAGCTTTCGGCGAGGGCGTTGTCGTATGCGTCGCCGACCGACCCGATCGACCCGAGAACGCGGTGGTCGTCGAGGACCTGCTGGAAGTCGAAGCTGGTGTATTGAGAGCCGGCGTCGGAGTGATGGATCAGCTGCACGTCGGCGCCGTGGTCGCGGCGAGTGAGCGCCATCCGCAGGGCGTCGAGGACGAGGTCGGTGCGCATGTGCGACGCGAACTGCCAGCCGACCACGCGGCGCGAGAAGACGTCGATGACGAAGCTGAAGAACACCAGGCCTTCCCAGCAGCGCAGGTAGGTGAAGTCCGCGACCCACAGCGCGTCAGGCCGGTCGGCGCTGAAGTCGCGCTGCACGCGGTCCGGGCTGCGATGAGCTGCCGGGTCGACGATCGTCGTGCGCCACGGCTTGCCGCGCCGCTTGGCGCCCTGCATGCCATGGGCGCGCATCAGACGCTTTACCCGGTCGCGCCCGACGTCCTCGCCGGCGCGCAGCAACGCCTTCCAGGTCCGCCGGTAGCCGTAGGCGAAGTAGTTCGCCGCGTGCACCTCGCTGATGCGCGCCAGCAGCAGCTCGTCCTCGACTACGCGGGCCGATCTCGCCCCGCTGGCGCGGTGGTAATAGGCGGACGCCGACACGTCCAGGGTCCGGCAGATCGGCTCGACGCCGAAGCGGCCACGATGCTCATCGATGTAGCGGCTCACCTCGTTCGGTCCTCGTCGAGCTCCTTCGCGAAAACACGCTGGCCGATTTGAGGATCTCGTTCGCGCGACGCAGCTCAAAGTTCTCAGCGCGTAGCTTGCGGATCTCCTCGCGCTCCTGGCTGGTCGGAAGATCGGGGCGCGCGCCACTATCGGCCTCGGCCTGGCGCACCCGCTTACGCAACGTCTCGGGATGCATGCCGAGGTCGCGAGCGACCTCGGCGATCGGCCGACCGCTCTCAACCGCAAGCCTCACGCCGCGCTGCACCAGCTCATCGGGGTACTTCTTCGGACGTCCCATAGGTCTTGGAGCCTCACCTTCTGCCAGGACAGAATCCCAGCGCCGAGGTCTCCGTCAAACCCAGCCCAGCTCAGACCGACAGTGTCGTGGAGTTCCTGCGGCACGCTATCGCGTTCTTCAACGCTCACGGCATCGAAGTGCAGCGGCTGATGACCGACAACGGGCCCGCCTACCGCTCGATCGCGCACGCTGCCGCCTGCCGCGAACTAAGCATCCGTCACCTCTTCACCCAGCCCTACCGACCCCGCACCAACGGCAAGGCCGAGCGCTTCATCCAGACCCTGCTGCGCGAATGGGCCTACGCCGCCGCCTACCCGACCAGCAGCACCAGGACCCGCGCCCTCACCGCCTTCATGACCCGCTACAACACCCAACGCCCGCACAAAGCGCTCGGCGGCATCCCGCCCGCCAAGCGCCTCGCCGAACGGACCAACCCCACTGCCGCCTACAGCTAGGGGCACCGCCCGGCGCGGGCGCCGGTCAGGGGCTGATCACGGCGTCGGTGACAGTGCTCGGCGTCGACGGGTAGGAGGGATAACGTGCCGGACGACGAGCCCTCGGAGAGTGCGGCCGCGGGCTGGGAGGCCCATGGACGTTCGCCTCGCCAGAGCGCGTACACCCATGGGGTATCCGATACGCTCGTGGGCATGGCTATGACCGTGCCGTGCCGGCGCTGCGGCGCCGAGGTCTCCGCGGAGACCGAGGACGCCCTCGTCGAGAAGGTTGCGCAGCACATCCGTGAGGTGCACAACAGCCCGCACGTCCCGCCGCGCGAGCATCTTCTCGAGCACGCCCGTCACGACGGTGACGATCGCGAGCGTTCCTGCGACGTGGCCTGAGCCACTCGAACGCTCCGGGAGCTCCCGGGCCTCAGGGCAGCAGCACCGGCCGCGCGCCCGGCCGCGCGCGCACCACCAGGACCTGCCGAAGGACCACCGCCACCAACGCCACCCCGGCCGCGACCAGCACCACGGTCTCGCCGGCCGAGCCCACACCGAACCGCGGCAGGACGTCCTCCAGGCCGCCCCACGGAAGGGTCCCGCGCGGCGGCTGAAGGGCCGCGCCATGGCCCAGCCGCACCGCCACCAGCAGCCACGCGCCGGCACCGGCCGTCAGCACCGCGAGCGCCCCGCCCACCCGCGGCGCGTGCTGCAACCCCCACGCCGCCAGCGCCGCTCCCGCTGGCAGCGCGGGCACCAGCGCGTGGCCGGGGAACCACGGACCGGCGTCGGTCGGGGCCAGGAACGCGGCCACGACCAGCACCGCGCCGCAGAGGAGCACGAGGAAGAGCGCCGTCACCTCGACGTCGACCCGGTCGGGCACCGCGGTCGCCACGCGGTCGCGCCGCGACCGCCACAGCAACCAGACCGCGACGAACGCCAGTGCGGCGAAGGGCGCCCAGCGCAGCATCCCGACGTCGCGGTCGAGCCACAGCCCGACGAGGCGAGGCGCGCGCCGCAGGTGCTCGCCGACGCTGCCTGCGCCGGTGAACCCCGGCTCCCCCCGCAGGCGCGCCGCGTCGGGCGTCAGCCCGCCGTACAGCCGGTCGTTGACGGTGATGAAGACGACCGCCGAGGTCAGCGCGACCTCGACGGCGACGAAGCCCGTCAGCCCCCGGTTGCGCCGCCGCAGCCAGCGGGCCAGCGCGAAGGCGATCACCGCCGCGGGCACGACGAGCGTCACCGCCATCCACGGCGCCAGGGCGGCGCACAGCGCGCACCAGAACGCCGAGCTCACGCGCACGCGATCGCGGACCCGCAGCGCGAAGATCGCCCCCAGCGACAGGAGCACGGCGCCCGCCACCTCCGGGGAGACCGTCGTTGCGGCACCCAGCGCGGGCGGCGAGAGCCCGGCGGCCAGCGCGGCCCCCGTCGGCCACGGGTCGGGAACGAGGCGCCGGGCCAGCGCCGCCGCCAGGCAGAAGCCCAGCGCCATCAGCGCAGCGAGGAACAGCTCCACCCCCGTCGCCCCGCCGACCAGGTATGCCGGGGCGATCAGCACCGGGAACCCGACCCCCTGCGGCTCGAGCAGCCTGCCGTTGGTCAGTCCTGCCGTCGGCGTCAGCTCGCCGCGGTAGAAGCTCTCCCAGCGCCGGCCGGCGTACTCGTCGCGCAGGTCCAGCGTCCCGTCGTCGACGATCGACGCGGCACTCAGCAGCACGTGCGCCTCGCGGTCGGTGAAGCGCGCTCCCGGTGTGGCGTTGAGACCCAGCGTCGCCGCGTAGGCCGCGAAGAGGGTCAGGAACAACGCGGCGCTGCGGCGCGGCGCGCCTACGGCGTCACGCCCCGAGCGCCCGCGCGATGACCATCTGCTGCACCTCGTCGGTGCCCTCGCCGATCGTCAGGATCTTCGCGTCGCGGTAGAAGCGGCACACGGGGTACTCCTCGATGTAGCCGTACCCGCCGTGGATCTGCACGGCCTCCTCGGCGGCACGCACGGCGAGGCGGCCGGTCTTGAGCTTGGCCTGCGCCGCGGTCAGCGAGAAGTTGCGCCCGAGGTCCTTCTCCACCGCGGCCTTGCGCGTCAGCAGGCGCGCGGCCTCGATCTCGGTGGCCATGTCGGCGAGCTTGCCCTGGATGGCCTGGAACTTGGAGATCTGCTGCCCGAACGCGCGGCGCTCCTTGGCGTAGGCCAGCGCCTGGTCCAGCGCCCCCTGCGCGAGCCCGACGCCCATCGCCGCAACGCCGATGCGGCCGATGTCGAGGATGTGCAGGAACTGCTTGAAGCCCTGCCCGCGCGGCCCGAGCATGTTCTCCTGCGGCACGACGCAGTCGGTGAAGGTCAGCGGCCGTGTGTCGGACGCGTGCCAGCCCATCTTGCGGTAGGGCTCGCCCTGCTCGTAGCCCGGCGTGCCGTTGGGGACCAAGAAGTTCGAGATCTCGGGGTGGCCGTTGCCGGCACCGGTCACGGCGGTGAGCCCGACCACGCCGGAGATGTCGGTCCCCGCGTTGGTGATGAACTGCTTTGCGCCGTTGATCGTCCACGACGAGCCATCCTGCCTCGCGCGCGTCTTGACGTTGCCCGCGTCGGAGCCCGCCTCGGGCTCGGTCAGCCCGAAGGCCCCGAGCTTCTCGCCCGAGCAAAGCTGCGGCATCCACTCGCGCTTCTGCTCCTCGTTGCCGAACAGCCAGATCGGCTGGGTGCCCAGCGACGTGTGCGCGCACATCGTGATCGCCACGGACGAGTCGACGCGCGCGAGCTCCTCGACGGCGATCGCGTAGGCCAGCGAGTCACCGCCGCCGCCGCCGTACTCCTCCGGGAACGGGATCCCCATGAGCCCGAGCTGACCCATCTGCCCCACGAGGTCGTAGGGGAACGCCTTCGTGCGGTCGAGCTCCTCGGCGACCGGGGCGATCTCGCCCTCGGCGAAGTCACGCACGGTGCGGCGGATGAGCTCATGGTCGGCTGAGAGGTCGAAGTCCATGGCGCCACGGTATCCCGCGCGGAGCGCTCAGGCGGGGCTTGGCGCGGCGAGCCCGCCTGCGTCCAGCACGGGAGGCGAGCCGTGCAGCAGCCAGCCGTCGGCGACCCGTGTTAGCGCGCCCCCGCGGGTCAGCGCCCCGAGCGCAGTCGTTACCGAAGGCCGGCGGGCGCCGATGAGCGCGCCGAGCGTGCGGTGGGTCAGCCGCATCGGAATGAGCACGCCCCCCGGAAGCCGCCGGCCCCAGCGGTCGGCGAGGTGCCACAGCGCCACCAGGACGCGGTCCTCGATGCGGACGAGGTGGCTGATCGCGAGCATCGCGACGGCGGTGCGCGAGCGCCGGATCGCCCGGAAGAGCAGCTCGTCGGTGACCTGGGGCCAGGGCTGGACCCGGCGCGCGAAGTCGCCGTCGAGCAGGGCGATGCGGACGGGGCCGGACGCCGCCCAGCTCGAGACCGCCGGCATGGGGGCGCCGCTGCGGTCCTCGTCCCATGGCCGGATCAGGTCCCCCGGGCCCAGCGGCTCGCAGCACTGCCGCCCGGCGATCGCGATGTCGCGCAGGAGGAACCCGTCGAGCACGAGCAGGCCGAGCCAGCCCCGCACGGTCTCGCTGCCGACGTCGGGCCGCCAGGGCCCGCGCTTGAGCGTGCGCACGTTGGCGACCGTGTCGATGCGGGCCTCGGCCGCCGACGCGCCCAGGCGTCGCGCGAGCTCGGGGTCGGCATCGACCAGCGAGACAGCCGTCCTTGGCCGGCGCAGGGAGCCTGCGACCGCTGCTTGTCCTGCCATGGGGCGTGCCCTACCCAGCCGTCGGCGTCCTTCACCCCGGTCTCTGCGCGTGAACCGATGTGATCCCGCTGTGACGCAGCTGTGATGAACACCGGGCGTTGACACTTGGCCGGTCCGCCCGGCCTAGAACTGCGCCGCACATCACGACCTCGGGAGTCCTCTTGCCCAGACGTTCTCGTTCCCTGGCCACGGCCGGGGCGCTGGCCCTGTCCCTCACCGCCGCCCCCGCCGCCATCGCGGCCCCCGGCACCGGAGCCAAGGGGCCGACCACCACGGTCAACCCCTACGTCCTTCCCGTCGCCGACGGCGTCCAGACGACGTCGCTGCTGACGGTCGGTGACCAGCCCGCTGGCAGCACGTACAAGATGGTGGGGATCCCCGACGGCCTCGGCGCGCGCAAGCTGCTCAACGGCGACGTCCAGCTCTTCATGAACCACGAGCTCGGCTTCGACAAGGGCGTCGTGCGGGCCCACGGCCAGAAGGGCTCGTTCGTCTCGGACTACCGGATCGACCCGGCAACGCTTGCCGTCAAGTCCGGCAAGGACCTCATCGACTCCGCGGCCAGGGTCAAGTACTACGACTACCCGTCGGGAACGTTCGGCTCGGCGCCCTCGCGGGCAGGCGGGTCGTTCCCCGCGCAGAACGCCGCGTTCAACCGCTTCTGCTCAGCGACGCTGACCGAGAAGGGCCGGCTCCTCAACGCGGGCAGCGGCAAGGGCTACGACGGCCAGATCTACTTCGGCAACGAGGAGGCCGGCAACGAGTCCCGCACGTTCGGAATCCTCGAGGACGGCACCACCAAGCAGCTGCCGAAGCTGGGCCTTGCCTCCTGGGAGAACACGGTCCCCGCGCCCAACCGCACGGACACCACGCTCGTCCAGCTCCAGGAGGACGGGGGCGCCACCTCGCAGATCTACAGCTACGTCGGCACGAAGACCAACGCGATGGCCGACGACGCGTTCGACAGGGCCGGGCTCAACAACGGCACGCTCAACGTCGTCGATGCCGCCGACCAGACCGTGACCAACGACGCCGAGTTCCGCGCGAAGTTCGGCAAGGGCGTCCAGGCCCCGGTCACCCTCAGCGCGATCAACCCGAACCAGACGGGTGCCGCCCAGAACACGCAGGCAACGGCCGCCGGCCTGTCGCTCAACCGCATCGAGGACGGCCACTGGGATCCAGACAACCCCCGTGACTACTACTTCGTGACCACCGAGGGCGGTGACACGACGGCGGCCCCCGGGACGCCGTCGGTTACCCGTGACGGCGGCGGCCTGTGGCGCCTGCGCTACCGGAGCATCGAGGATCCGTCGCTGGGCGCGACCCTGACGCTGCTGCTCGACGGCTCCGAGGCGCCGTACCTGTCCAAGCCGGACAACATGGCCATCGACACGCACGGGAACATGCTCATCCAGGAGGACCCGGGCAACAACGCCGAGGTCGCGCGGGTCGTCGCGTACGACATCAACACGGGCCGCCGCGGCGTCGTCGCGACGTTCGATCCCGCGCAGTTCACCCCGGGCGCCGCCGGGTTCATCACCGCTGACGAGGAGTCCAGCGGCATCATCGACGCGAAGGACACGCTCGGCGACGGCCGGTTCCTGTTCGACGCACAGGTCCACAAGGCGATCCCGGCGCCGGACAGCGGCGGCCTCGTCGAGCAGGGGCAACTGCTGAGCCTCGACGTGAAGGACTTCGAGTCGGTCTACACCGGCCGGCCGGTGCTCACCAACGGCACGAACGGGGCCGGCGGGACCAACGGTAAGGACGGTGCCGCCGGGAAGACCGGGAAGACCGGGAAGACCGGGAAGACCGGGAGGCGCGGGAAGACCGGGAAGCGCGGGAAGAACGGCAAGGTCGGCACGGTCAAGTGCGCCGTGTCCAAGTCGCGCAGGAAGGTGACCTGCAGGGTCGCGACGGTTCGGGCGAGCCGTGCCCGGCTGGTCCGCGCGAGCAAGACCGTCGCTCGCGGCAGCGCTGCCCGGGGCAGCGTGCGGCTGAGCAGCAAGCGCGCCCTGATCAAGGGCACCTACCGGCTGGTCGTCGGTGGCAGGACGCTGAGCGTCCGGCTCAGCTGAGCGCCGGGACCGGACCGACCGCGAAGGCCCCCTTCGACCCGAGGGGGCCTTCGTGCTGTCCGGGGGCGGTTCGCTCAGCCCTGCGCGCGCGCCAGCTCGACCAGCGTGCGCACGCCCCAGCCGCTGCCGCCCTTGGCGGCGTAGGCGCGGCCGTTGTCCCACGCGGTGCCGGCGATGTCCAGGTGCACCCACGGCGTGTCCCCGACGAAGCGCTTGAGGAACTGCGCCGCCGTGATGGAACCGGCCTTGCGCGGCTCGACCGCGTTGATGATGTCGGCGTAGCGCCCGCGGATGAGCTCGTCGAACTCGTCGTGCAGCGGGAGCCGGTGGACGAGCTCTCCTGCACGGTCGCCGGCCTCTTCGACCTCCTTCGCCCAGGCGTCGTCGTTACCCATGAGCCCGGCGTAGGTCGACCCGAGCGCGACGATGATGGCGCCGGTCAGCGTCGCGAGGTCGACGACCCTGCCCGCACCAAGCGCGATCGCATGGGCGAGACAGTCGGCGAGCACGAGCCGCCCCTCGGCGTCGGTGTTGTTGACCTCGATCGTCACGCCGTTCATCGCCCGGACGATGTCGCCGGGGCGCATCGAACGGCCCGACGGCATGTTCTCCGTCGCCCCGATGACGGCGATGACGCGGACGGGCAGCCGCAGCGCGGCGATGGCGCCCATGGCCTCGAGCACCGCGGCGCCGCCCGACATGTCGAACTTCATCTCGTGCATCTTCGCCGCGGGCTTGATGGAGATGCCGCCCGAGTCGAAGGTCACGGCCTTGCCGACGAAGCCGAGCGGCGGGACGTCGGCCGGCGCTCCCGGGCCGTCGTAGCGCAGGGTGATGAGGCGCGGCTCCTCGTAGGACCCGCGGGCGACCGCGGCGAAGGCGCCCATCCCGCGCGCCTCGATGTCCGCCGGTCCCTCGACCTCGGCGTCGAGCCCGTCGAGCCCCTTGGCCAGCGCGAGCGCGCGCTCGCCGAGCCGCGTCGGCGTCATGTCGTTGGCCGGCGTGTTCTGCAGGTCTCGCGCCGCGTTGGTCGCCTCGGCCACGACGGTGGCCTCGCGCGCGACGGGGGAACGGTCCTCGTGGTCGGAGAGGATCAGCGTGTCGACCCGGGCCTGGCCCTCGGCCTTCTTGTAGCGGTCGAAGCGGTACGCGGCCAGCAGCGTGCCCTCGACGAAGCCGCCGGCGGTGGCGTCGTCGAGGCGGTGGGGCAGCTCCCAGCACAGGCTGCGCGTGCCCAGCTCAACGGCGCGGCCGTGGGCGGTCGCGGCGGCGACCCGGGCGCGCTCGGGGTCGAAGCGGTCGCGGTCGCCGAGGCCCACGACGATCCAGCGTTTGCCCTCCGCGTGGGTCGTGGCCAGCGCCTTGAACGCCGTCCGGGCCTCGCCAGAGTCCAGCAGGGACTGCAGCGCGCCGTCTCCGACGTCGTGGGAGACCGCCTTCCCGTCGAAGACGCCGACGGCGACGGTGTCGGCTGTCGTCTCGGCCGCGGGGGTGGTTGTGGCGCTGACGTGCACGGACGGCGGAGGATATCCCGCCCCGAGGGCGCCCCCGTACCATGGACCCGTCCGTCCGCCTGAGACCTGGAGAAGTCGCGAACCCATGCCCAAGACCGTCATCCTCGGCACCGCCCGCACCCCGATCGGCAAGCTCGGCGGCGGTCTGTCCACCGTCGACGCCACCGATCTCGGCGGCACCGCGATCCGTGCAGCCCTCGAGCGCGCCGACGTCGCACCCGAGCAGGTCGACCACGTCGTGATGGGCCAGGTGCTGCAGGCCGGCCAGGGCCAGGTTCCGTCGCGCCAGGCGCAGATCAAGGGCGGCATCCCGAAGGAGGTCTCCTCGGAGACCGTCAACAAGGTCTGCGCCTCGGGCATCCGGGCCACCGGCATCCTCGACGCGGCGATTCGCGCGGGCGACGTCGAGGTGGGCGTCGGTGGTGGCATGGAGTCGATGTCCGGCGCTCCGTACCTGCTGCCCCAGGCGCGCTTCGGCTACCGCATGGGCGACGCGAAGGCCCTGGACGCGATGGTCCACGACGGCCTGACCAACCCGTTCTCCGGCAAGCAGATGTTCGTCGAGGCGACCGAGGTCGGCGACGAGCTCGAGATCACGCGGCCCGACATGGACCGCTGGGCGCTGCGCTCCCACGAGCTGGCGCTCAAGGCGGTCGACGAGGGCCGTATGGCCGACGAGATCGTCCCCGTGACGATCAAGGGGCGCAAGGGCGAGACCGTGGTCGAGGTCGACGAGGGCCCGCGGCCCGACACGACGTTAGAGCGGCTGTCCAAGCTTCCCGGCCTGACCGGCAAGGAGGGCTCGCACACCGCCGGCAACTCCCCGGGCGTCAACGACGGCGGCGGCGCCGTGGTGTTGTCGTCCGATGAGTGGGCGGCCGCCAACGGCAAGACCGTGCTGGCCGAGATCATCGGCCAGGCCCAGGTCGCCGAGGAGTTCGCCTACCTGGCGCGGACGCCCGCCAAGGCGGCTGCCGCCGCGCTGGAGAAGGCCGGCCTGACCGCCGAGGACGTCGACCTGTGGGAGATCAACGAGGCCTTCGCGTCGGTGACGCTGAACTCGATCCACATGCTCGGCATCGACGAGGACAAGGTCAACGTCAACGGCGGCGCCGTTGCCCTCGGCCATCCGATCGGCGCGTCCGGCGCGCGCATCCTCGGCGTGCTCGTGCACGAGCTGCGCCGTCGCGGCGGCGGCATCGGCTGCGCGGCGATCTGCTCGGGGGGCGGTCAGGGCGACGCCGTCCTGCTGCGCGTGCATGGCAACGGCGCCTGAGCACGGCGCGCACGGGCCCGCCGACGCCGAGGTCCCGCCGGAGCCCGCGGCGGGCCGCGGCGCGGCGATCTTCGACCTCGACCGGACGCTCATGGCCGGCTCGTCGGGCTTCTACTGGGCGCGCGCGGCGGCCAGCGCTGGGCTGATCTCCAAGCGCCAGCTGGCCTCCGACGCGTTTGCGAACCTGAAGTTCCGCCTGCGCGGGTCAACCGACGCGAGCACCGACAAGGTGATCGAGCGCGTCGGCCTGATGCTCGCGGGCCGACGCGTGCGAGAGTTCGAGCGCCTCGCCCCGCAGGTGCTTGCCAGCGTCCTGCCGCGGCTCTACCCCCAGATGCTCAAGATCGCGTGGGAGCACCAGGACGCGGGCCGGCGTGTGTACATCGCGACGGCCGCCTCGCAGGACACCGCCGACGTCATCGCGCACGTCCTGAGCTTCGACGGGGCGATCGGCACGCCGATCGAGCAGCGCGATGGGAGGTACACGGGGAAGCTCTCGGGCCCGATGACCTACCGCGAGGGGAAGGCGGCGGCGCTGCGCGATCTCGCTTTGTCAGCGGACATCGATCTGACGGCCAGCTACGGCTACTCCGACTCGGAATCCGACCTTCCGATGCTGCGCGCGGTCGGTCACCCGGTGGCGGTCAACCCCGACGCCGAGCTCGCGCGCGTCGCAGGGGAGGAGGGCTGGGAGATCCTGCGCTTCGAGACCCTCGGACGGCGCATCAAGGCGCTCGGCGCGGTGGCGCTGGTCGCGCTGGTCGGCGGCGCGGGTCGCACGGTCGCCCGGCGCGTGGCCGCATGACGCCGGTTGCGTCCGACGGGGGCGACCTCACCGACGAACAGCGCGACATCCAGGACCTCGCGCGCCGCTTCGCCGACGAGGTCATCGTCCCCGCCGCCCCGGCGTGGGACCGCGAGCACCGCTTCCCCAAGGAGCTCTTCACCCAGCTCGGCGAGCTCGGCCTCATGGGCATCAACATCCCGGAGGAGCACGGCGGCGCGGGCGCGGGCTTCCTCGCCTACATGCTCGTGCTCGAGGAGCTCTCGCGCGGCGACGCGGGGGTGGGCACGACGATCGGCGTCCACATCGGCGCGGGCACCATGCCGATCCTGGCTCACGGCACCGAGGAGCAGATCCAGCGTTTGGTTCCCCCGCTGGCCCAGGGCCACGAGCTCGCGGCCTTCGCGCTGACCGAGGCGGGCGCCGGCTCTGACGCCAGCGCGATGCTGACCCGTGCGAAAGACGAGCGCATCACGGGCACCAAGCAGTGGATCACCAACGGCTCCCACGCCCACACCTTCAACGTGTTCGCGCGCGACGGGGAGAAGATCAGCGCCTACCTCGTGCGCCGCGGCGCGCAGGGTTTCAGCGTGACGCGTGAGGAGGAGAAGCTCGGCCAGAACTCCTCGTCGACGGCCGACCTCGCCTTCGACGACACGCCAGGCGAGCGCCTCGGCCCGCCGGGCGCCGGCATGCGCATCGCCCTGTCGACGCTCGACGGCGGCCGCATCGGGATCGCGGCCCAGGCGACGGGCATCGCCCAGGCGGCGCTCGACGTCGCGGTGGCCTACGCGAAGGAGCGCCACACGTTCGGCAAGCCGATCGGCGCCCACCAGGCGATCCAGCAGAAGCTCGCCGACATGCAGACCGAGATCGAGGCCGCACGCGCCCTGATGATGCGCGCCGCGCGCCTGAAGGAAGCGGGCCGCCCCCACACGATCGAGGGCGCCCAGGCCAAGCTCCTCGCCTCCGGCGTGGCGCGCCGCCAGACCGGCGAGGCGATCCAGGTCCTCGGCGGCTACGGCTACACCAAGGACTTCCCGGTCGAGCGCTACTACCGCGACGCGAAGGTCACCGAGATCTACGAGGGGACCAGCGAGATCCAGCGGCTGGTCATCGCCCGCGCGTTGCTGGGCGACGTCGCCCGGGGTTAGCGGAACCCCGGCTGCTGGACGGGGAGGCCCGCGGCGCTCGCCGCCTGGTGCATGCGCTCGTCGTAGGTGATGAACGCCCCGAGCTCGTCGCCGAGGAGCAGTGCGCTCTGAACGTGGATGGCGTCGAGGGACCTCAGCGTGGAGGGAGGAAGGCGTCCTGCGGCATCGAGGAGCTCGGGGGAAACGGCGATGAGGCGCACGGCTCTGAGTTGCTGCGTGGCACGGTCCAGCGGCCCCTGCCCCCGGCGTGCCGCCGCGCGGAGGAGCTCGGTCCGCGCCAACCCGCTGGAGAGGATCGGCGAACCTTGCACATCGGTCCGTAGCGCGTCGCTGTGCTCCTCTCGCACGATGAGCTTGACGAGAGCCGAGGTATCGAGATAAACGCTCAGCGCTCTTCCTCGGCGCGCATCTCCTCGAGGATCGCACTGAGGGTTGGGCCGCCGTCATCAAGCACCAGCGGTTCGAAGTCGACGTAGGGCTCTTCTGCTTCGTGGATCTTGCCCTCGGCGATCAGGCGGTCGATGCGGCTGCCGCCCCCGATCGGGGCGAGCACCGCGACCCGCTCCCCGCGGTTGGTGACGGTGAGCGAAGCGCCGTCCTGGACCTGGCGCAGGTACACGCTCAGGTTCTGCCGCAGCTCTCGCACGCTGACCTCGCCGGTCGCCATGTGCGTCAACGTAGCACATGACGTGGGCAGTGTCCGTCTTGTGATCGCTGCACCTAGACTCTCGGGCATGGCCACGCGCGAGCAGACCCCGCTCACCGGCTGGGAGGACGCCTACGCCGCGACCGCGGAGCGCGACGTCAGCTTCACCACGCTCAGCGGCGAGCCGATCCGCCCGCTGTACACCGCGAGCGACCTGCCGGGCGAGGACCAGATCGGCCTCCCCGGTCAGTACCCCTTCACGCGCGGCGTGTACCCGAGCATGTACCGCGGGCGCCTGTGGACGATGCGGCAGTTCGCCGGGTTCGGCACGGCGGAGGAGACCAACGAGCGCTTCCGCTACCTGCTGAACCACGGGCAGACCGGGCTGAGCACGGCCTTCGACATGCCGTCGCTCATGGGGCACGACTCCGACTCCCCGCTCAGCCTCGGCGAGGTCGGCCGCGAAGGCGTCGCGATCGACACGCTCGACGACATGCAGACGCTGTTCCAGGGCATCGACCTCGGCCAGGTCAGCGTGTCGATGACGATCAACGCCCCCGCGCCGATCATGCTCGCCTTCTACGTCGTCGCGGCCGAGGAGCAGGGCATCACGCCCGACCGGCTGGCCGGCACGATCCAGGCCGACATCCTCAAGGAGTACATCGCGCAGAAGGAGTGGTGCTTCCCCGTCGACCACGGCATGCGCCTGTGCGGCGACATGATCGAGTGGTGCACGAACGAGATGCCGCGCTGGCACCCCGTCTCGATCTCGGGCTACCACATCCGCGAGGCGGGATCCACCGCGGCGCAGGAGCTCGCGTTCACGCTCAAGGACGGCCTCACCTACGTCGAGCAGGCGGTCGAGCGCGGCCTCGACGTCGACACCTTCGCCCCGCGCCTGAGCTTCTTCTTCAACGCGCAGATCGACTTCTTCGAGGAGATCGCCAAGCTGCGCGCGGCCCGCCGCATCTGGGCCCGCGAGCTCCGGGACACCTTCGGCGCGAAGAACCCGAAGTCGTTGCTCATGCGCACGCACGTGCAGACCGCGGGCGTCTCGCTCACGGCCCAGCAGCCGCTCAACAACATCGTCCGCACCGCGATCGAAGCGCTCGCCGGCGTCCTCGGCGGAACGCAGTCGCTGCACACCAACTCCTACGACGAGGCGCTCGCGCTGCCGACCGAGGAGGCCGTGCGCATCGCCCTGCGGACCCAGCAGGTCATCGCGCACGAGACGGGCGTGACGAACACGATCGACCCGCTCGGCGGCAGCTACTTCGTCGAGGCACTGACCGACCAACTCGAGGAGCGCGCGTATGAGTACTTCGCGACGATCGACGAGCTCGGCGGCATGGTCCAGGCCGTCAAGCAGAACTACCCGCAGCGCGAGATCGCCGACGCCAGCTACGAGCTGCAGGCGCAGATCGACGCAGGCCGCCGCCTCGTCGTCGGGGTCAACACGCACGAGGACCTCGACGAGGAGCCGATCAAGACCCACCGCATCGACCCCGCGCTCGAGGCCAAGCAGATCGGCCGGGTGCAAGCGGTCAAGGCGCGCAGGGACGCAAAGGCCGTCGAGGCGACTCTCACCCAGCTCAAGCAGGCCGCCGCCAGCGACGATGAGAACCTCATGCCGCACCTTCTCGACGCCGCCCGGGTTCACGCCTCCGAAGGCGAGATCGTGCACGCCCTGCAGGAGGTCTTCGGTCGCTACACCGAGACCCCCGTCTTCTGAAGCGAACCACCCACCCCCCGAGGTACCCAGCCATGAAGCGTTCCATCGTCTCCGCCCTGACCGTCGCCGTTCTCGCCGTCACGGCACTCCCGGCGCTCGCCGCGACCAAGACGGTCCTGCTCAAGGACAACCGCTTCTCCCCGACGACGCTCGTGGTCTCCAAGGGCACGTACGTCAAGTTCAAGTGGGCTGGTCATGCGCCGCACAACGTCGTGGCGTCGGGCCCCTCGACGTTCCGCTCGTCGATGAAGAGGACCGGCACGTACACCAAGCGCCTCACCCGCCGCGGGACCTACCGCATCGTCTGCACGATCCATTCCGAGATGAAGATGAAGGTCGTCGTCCGGTAACGTCGCGCAGAGGGCTCCGCTTGCGGTGCCCGTCGCGCGAAACCCCCATCAGTAGGATCGCTGGCGCATGTCCGCCGCCCCCGAGACCGCCAAGAAGATCCGCGTCGTCGTGGCCAAGCCCGGCCTCGACGGGCACGACCGCGGCGCGAAGATCATCGCGCGCGCCCTGCGCGACGCGGGCATGGAGGTCATCTACACCGGCCTGCACCAGACGCCGGAGCAGATCGTCGAGACCGTCATCCAGGAGGACGCCGACGCCGTCGGGCTGTCGATCCTCTCGGGCGCCCACATGACGCTCGTGCCCAAGATCGTCCGGCTGCTCAAGGAGCAGGACATCGACGACGTCGTCGTGACCGTAGGGGGGACCATCCCCGCCGACGACATCCCGGAGTTGAAGGAGCTCGGCGTCGCCGAGGTCTTCACGCCCGGGGCGCCGACCCAGGCGATCATCGACTTCATCCGCGGCGCCGTCACCCGCTAGCAGACCGCACCGCACAAGCGCCTCGTTGACTCGCGAGTCAACCGGCGCGATACCATCCGCCCGTTCGTCCGTAGAGCCAAGGAGATGCCTCCCGTGAAGATCTGTGTCCTGGTCAAAGAGGTGCCCGATGCCGCTGTGCAGAAGCGCATCGACCCGTCGACGGGCCGTATGGACCGTTCCGGGGAGCGCAACCTCAACCCTTACGACACGCACGCCATCGAGGCCGCGATGCAGGTCAAGGAGGGCGGGGAGGTCCAGGTCGACGAGATCGTCGCCGTGACGATGGGCCCCGAGACCGCCGTGCGCGCGCTGCACAAGGCCGTGTCGCTGGGCGCCGACCGCTCCGTCCACCTCTCCGACGCCGCGCTGGCCGGCTCCGACGTGCAGGCCACGGGCTACGCCCTGGCCAAGGCGCTGGAGTCCGAGAGCCCCGACCTGGTCCTGCTGGGCCAGCAGTCCGACGACGGCGAGTGCTACACGATCGGCGCCGTCGTGGCCGACCACCTGAAGATGCCCTCGCTCACGCAGGTCATCAAGATGGACGTCGCGGACGGCGGCCTGCGCTGCGAGCGCCAGGCCGAGTACGGCTACGACACCGTCCAGGTCCAGATGCCCGCCGTCATCTCCGTCGGCGACGCGATCAACGAGCCACGCTACCCGTCGCTCAAGGCGATCATGGGGGCCAAGAAGAAGCAGCTCGACACGAAGGCCACCGGCGACGTCGGCATCGAGGCCGACCGCGTCGGCGAGGCCGGCTCGAAGGTTCAGTGCGGCGACTTCAAGGCGCCGCCCGCCAAGTCCGCGGGCGAGATCATCGAGGACGAGGACACCAACGAGACGGTCGAGAAGATCGTTGCCTGGCTCGACGAGAGGAAGCTGATTTAACGTGCCTGACGTTCTGGTCTACGCCCTTCACTACGAGGGCGCCTTCAACAAGAACTCCCTGGGCGCCGTCTCCGAGGGCGCCAAGCAGGCCTCCGCGGTCGGCGGCGAGTGCCACGCCGTCGTCGTCGGCGGCGACGATCTCACGGACGACCTCTGCGGCCAGCTCGGCGCCTACGGCGCGACGAAGGTCTTCCGCGGCAAGGCCCCCGAGGGTCTGGCCCAGCCCGTCATCGACGTCATGGCCAAGGTCATGGACGACGGCGGCCACCAGTACGCGCTGTTCGGCGGCGGCCTGCTCGGCTTCGAGGTCGGCGCCGGCCTCGCCGCGCGCCTCAACGCGGGCGTGACCATGGAGGTCACCGCGATCAACGCCGACGGCGACAAGCTCACGGCGGAGCGGCCGATCCACGGCGACTCATCGATCTCGACGTCGAAGTACACCGACCGCGGGATCATCATCGGGCGCCTCAACGCGTTCGAGATCGCGCAGGGCGGCTCGGGCACGGCCACCGTCGAGGACGTTGACGTCACGCTTTCGGACTGGTCGACGAAGGCGTCGATGGTCACGCGCGGCGAGGCGCGTGGCGCCGAGGTCGACATCGAGGGCGCCGACATCCTCGTCGCCGGCGGTCGTGGCCTGGGCAAGAAGGAGGGCTTCGACCTCTGCACCGAGCTGGCCGGCGCGTTCGGCGGGAACTCCGCCGTCGCCGCGACCCGCGCGGTGGTCGACGCCGGCTGGTACCCCTACTCCGCTCAGATCGGCCAGACGGGCAAGACCGTCGCGCCGAAGCTGTATCTCGCGGCGGGCATCTCGGGCGCCATCCAGCACAAGGTCGGCATGCAGTCGGCCGAGAACATCGTCGCGATCAACAAGGACTCAAACGCCCCGATCTTCGAGTTCTCCGACCTCGGCATCATCGGGGACCTCAACAAGATCCTGCCCAAGCTGACCGAGGCCGTGAAGGCCAAGAAGGCGAGCTGAGCGAGCATGGCCGCCAACGGCAATACCCCGTCGACTTCGTCGAGGGGCACAGGCGGCAACGGCGCCCACCCCGTCGTCCCGGCGGCCTATCCGCCGCCCGTTGACTCCCAGCAGGAGTTCGTCAAGCGCGGCTTGGACGATCCCGAGGAGCTGATCGAGGTCGGCGTGGCCATCGTCGGCGGCGGCACCGCCGGCCTGGCCTGCGCCAACCGCCTGCTGCAGCTCCTGGGCGACGATCCGGACATGATGGAGCGCCTCGGCGAGGTGCCCGTCGCGGTCATCGAGAAGGCCAAGACGTGCGGCGGGCACAACCTGTCCGGCGCCGTCGTGCGCCCGCAGCCGCTGCTCGAGCTGTTCCCGGACATGACCCGCGAGGACTGGCGCAAGGAGGGCTTCGCCTACGGCGAGGTCGAAAAGGAGTCGGTCTACCTCATGCCGAACGGCAAGCGGTCGATCCGGGCCCCCACCCCGCCGAACTTCAAGAACCACGGCAACGAGGTCATGTCGGTCTCGGCGCTGGCCCGCTTCCAGCAGGCCAAGGCCGAGGAGGGCGGCGCGTACGTCCTCACCGAGACCTCCGCGACGCAGCTCATCGTGGACGACGAGGGCAAGGTCGTCGGCGTGCGCACGGGCGACAAGGGCCGCGACCGCGACGGCGGCGAGAAGGGCAACTTCGAACCTGGCACCGACGTTGCCGCCAAGGCGACCGTCCTGGCCGAGGGCTGCTGGGGTCACCTGACCGGCGCCGCGATCCGCGAGTTCAACCTCGGCGAGAACCGCGAGCCGCAGATCTGGGAGCTCGGCGTCAAGGAGGTCTGGAAGGTCCCCAAGCCCCTGGACCGCGTCATCCACACGCTCGGCCCGTGGCCGCTGAAGCTCTCCACGAAGTACAGCCACACCGGCGGCACGTGGATCTACCCGATGAAGGACGAGAAGACGGGCGACGACCTCGTCTCGATCGGCGTGGTCTGCGACCTGCACTACGCCGACGCGACGACGTCGGTCCACGACCTGCTGCAGCTCTTCAAGACGCACCCGCTCGTGCGCAAGATCCTCGAGGGCGGGGAGCGCGTCGCCTGGGGCGCCAAGGCGCTGCCCGGCGGCGGCTACTGGTCGATGCCGAAGCTCTCGATGCCCGGCGCGCTGCTGTGCGGCGACTCCGGCGGGATGGTCGACACGGTCGCGCTGAAGGGCGTGCACCACTCGATCCGCTCCGGGATGCTGGCGGCCGAGGCGATCTACGCTGGGCTCAAGCGCGGTGAGACGTCGTTCTCCTCCTATGAGCAGGCCGTGGAGGAGAGCTCGATCGGCAAGGAGCTCTACGAGGTCCGCAACACCCGTCAGCCCATGGCCCAGAAGGGCCTGATCCTGGGCGGCCCGCTCACCGGGATGCTCACCTTCACCAAGGGCAAGTTCCCGCCTGGGCGCAAGTCGATGCACCGCGACGACGAGACGCCGATGTTCATCGGCGACACGAAGGACTCCTATCCCAAGCCGGACGGGAAGTACATCTTCGACAAGCTCTCGAGTGTCTTCATCACGGGCAACCAGACCCGCGACGACGCGCCCAACCACATCCGCGTGGAGAAGAACGTGCCGCGCGAGGTGGCCGAGACGTGGGCGTGGATGTGCCCTGCCGGGGTCTACGAGATCCCCGACGACGCTCCGGCGCACGGCAACGTCCACGTGACGGTCAACTACACCAACTGCGTGCAGTGCGGTGCGATCACCGCGAAGGGCGGGCGCCTGACGGTGCCCGAGGGCGGGGACGGGCCGCTGTACCAGATCACCTGACCGTCGACGTGCAGTCCCCGAAACCTTCAACCGTCTCGATGGTTGTTGGGGGTGACGATGCGCCGCCTGATGATCACCCTCTCTCTGCTCGGACTGACGGCCGGCACCGCTCCGGCCGCAGCGGCCGCCGCGCGGGCGGTCCCGCTGCGTGCGACCCTGGCGTCGTGTCAGACCGGTCAGGCCGCCGCCGACCGCTCGGCGGTCTTCACCGCCTCCATGCCGCGCATACGGGGCGCCGAGCGCATGGAGCTGCGCTTCGACCTGCTCCAGCGCCGGCCGGGGGATCACCGCTTCGTCCGCCTCGCTGTGCCGAAGCTCGGGGCCTGGGAGCGCGCGCAGCCCGGCGTGGCGGCCTACGTCGTGCGCAAGCGCGTTAACGCCCTCGCCGCGCCGGCCGCCTACCGCGTGCTCGTGCGCTTCCGCTGGTTCGGTGCCGACGGGCACGCCGTGCGGCGCGCCAAGCGTCGCTCCGCGGTGTGCACGCAGCTCGATCCGCGCCCCGACCTCGTCGTCGAGAAGGTCACGACGCGCGCCGCCGACGACCCGCGCCAAGCCCGGTACGACGTCCTCGTGCGCAACCGCGGTCGCGGCGACGCGACGGCGAGCGCCGGCCTGCTCCTGAGCATCGGGCGCGACCGCGTGCCGCGCCAGGCGCTGTCCGCGCTGGCCGCCGGAACGAGCGAGACGGTGTCGCTGTTGGGCCCTCGCTGCGGCGCGGACACGGTGCTCGAGCTGACCCTCGATCCGGAGGGCGTGCTGGAGGAGGCGGGGGAGTCCAACAACACGCTGAGCCTCCCGTGCGCGGCTACAGTGCAACGACCATGAAGACAGCAATTCACCCTGAGTACGTTGAATCTCACGTGCGGTGCACGTGTGGCAACGAGTTCACCACGCGTTCGACCACCCCGACGATCAACGTCGAGGTCTGCTCGAACTGCCACCCGTTCTACACGGGCAAGCAGAAGCTCGTCGATACCGGCGGTCGCATCGACCGCTTCAAGCGCCGCGCGGCCAAGCGCGGAAGCTCGACGCCCTCCTCCTAGGGGGCGCTGATGCCCACCACCGCCGGGGCGACGGATCGCCTCGCGGCGGACGGGCTTGTCGCTGCGCGCGACGCGCCCGTCGGCGGCCAGGCCGTCATGGAGGGCGTGATGATGCGCGGTGTCGGCACCTGGGCCGTCGCCGTGCGTAAGCCCCTGCCCGAGCAGATGACGCCGGGCGGGCTCGACCAGTCGGTCGCCGCCGAGGGCGAGATCGCCGTCCAGACGTTCCCGCTCGTCTCCGTGTTGCAGCGGCACCGCACGCTGCGCGTCCCGATCGTGCGCGGGGTCGTCGCGCTTGGCGAGTCGATGCGGATCGGCGTACGCGCGCTGAACATCTCGGTCAACGCGCGCGGCGGGGAGCAGCAGGAGGACCTCTCGCCCGCGGCGTGGGCAGGGGTGATCCTCGCGGGCGTGAGCCTCGCGGTGGTCCTGTTCTTCCTGATCCCGGTCGCGCTCACCAGCCTGATCAAGGACAGGCTCGGATCGGCCGTGCTCTTCTGGCTGGTCGAGGGGGTGCTGCGGACGGCGATCCTCATCGGCTACATAGCGCTGATCGCGCGGCTGCGCGACCTGCGGCGGCTGTTTGAGTACCACGGCGCGGAGCACAAGACGATCGCCTGCTACGAGGCGTCGCTGCCGCTCACGCCCGCCAACGCCCAGCGCTTCTCGCGGCTGCACCCGCGGTGCGGCACGAGCTTCCTGCTGATCGTGATGGTCGTCTCGGTGTTCGTCTTCGCCCCCGTTGGCCTGCCGGCGTGGTACCTGCTGTTCGCGACGCGGATCATCGGGATCCCGCTCATCGTGGGGATCTCCTTCGAGCTGATCAAGGCGGCGGGGCGTAACCGGGCCCGCCGCTGGGTCCAGGTGCTGATGTGGCCCGGCCTGCAGCTGCAGCGGATGACCACCCGCGAGCCGGACCTGGACCAGCTCGCGGTGGCCATTGGGGCCCTGGAGGCAGTGCTGGAGGTGGAGGACCCGCGCGGCGCGTCGGACGCGGAGCGGGTCGGGATGGAGGTCGTGGCCTGATGGCCTGACCCCTCGACCGGAGCACGCGCCGGCAGATACCCTCGACCGCGATGATCGAGGCCCTCGTCGCCCAGGTCGAAGCGCGCTTCGCCGAGCTCGGCGAGCAGATGGTCGACGCCTCGGTGATCTCCGACCGCAACCGCTACGCCGACGTCGGGCGCGAGTACCGGCGCCTCGAGCCGGCGGCCAAGTTGGGCGAGGAGTGGCGGCGCGCGGTCGATGACGCCGCGGGCGCTCAGGAGCTGCTCGACGAGGACGGCGACGACCCCGAGATGCGCAGCCTGCTCAGCGCCGCGCGGGAGCGCATCGACGAGCTCGCCGAGGAGATCCGCCTCGCGATGGTCGAGCACGACCCCGCCGACGACAAGAACGTCATCGTCGAGGTGCAGGGCGGCGCCGGCGGGGAGGAAGCCGGCCTCTGGGCCGGGGACGTGTCGCGGATGCTCACCAAGTACGCCGAGCGCCGCGGCTTCAAGACCGAGGTGCTCGAGGCCTCCGAGAGCAAGCAGACCTTCGCCGTCAAGGGCGACGGCGCGTTCTCCGTCTTCAAGTTCGAAGGTGGGACGCACCGGGTGCAGCGGGTTCCCGCGACCGAGTCCCAGGGCCGCATCCACACGTCGACAGCGACGGTCGCGGTGCTCCCCGAGGCCGAGGAGGTCGACATCCACGTCGATCCGAACGACCTGCAGATCGACGTCTACCGGTCCTCGGGGCCGGGCGGGCAGTCGGTCAACACGACCGACTCCGCGGTGCGCATCACCCACAAGCCCACGGGCGTCGTCGTCTCGATGCAGGACGAGAAGTCCCAGCTGCAGAACCGCGAGCGCGCGATGCGCGTCCTTCGCGCGCGGCTCTACGAGGCCGCGCTGGCCGAACAGCAGGCCGAGCTCGCGGCCGACCGGCGTTCGCAGGTCGGCACGGGGGAGCGCGCGGAGAAGATCCGCACCTACAACTTCGGCGAGCGCCGGGTGACCGACCACCGCATCAAGTTCACGGCGCACAACCTCGACGCCGTGCTCGAGGGGGAGCTGGACGAGCTCACCGCCGCACTGCAGAACGACGAGAAGCGCCGGCGCCTGGAAGCCCAGGCCGCCGCCGGCGCCGCCTGAGCGCCGGCGTACGCGCGTGGCCTTCACCGGGGTCTCCGTGCGCGAAGCGCTGGAAAGTGCGGTGATCGCGATCACGGCTGCGCAATCGGATACGCCACGGCTCGATGCGGAGCTGCTGCTCGCACACGCGCTCGGGGTCGACCGCACGGCGCTGTTCCTCGACCCGTCGCGCGCAGTCACCGGGCCCGCGGTACAGGCCTTCCAGGGCTACGTCCGGCGGCGCACGGCGGGGCGCGAGCCGATCGCCTACATCCTGGGTGTCAAAGGCTTCCGGCGCCTGGAGCTGGCCGTCGATCCGCGCGTGCTGATCCCGCGGCCGGAGACCGAGACGCTCGTCGAGGCAGCGGTCGCCGAGCTTCCGCGCGGCGCGTCGGTCGTCGACGTCGGCACGGGCAGTGGGGCGGTGGCCCTGGCGCTGGCCGACGAGCGCGATGATCTGCGGGTGACCGCGACGGACATCAGTGAGGACGCGCTGAAGGTCGCGCGGGGCAACGCCGCCCGGCTCGGCCTGGGCGGGCGGGTCGACTTCGCGCTCGCTGACCTGCTCGAAGGCGCAGGCGATGGGCCCGACGCCGTGGTCTCCAACCCGCCCTACGTCGCAGAGGTAGACCGTGCCGCGCTCGCCCCGGAGATCACGGGCCACGAGCCGGCGCGCGCCCTGTTCGCCGGCGACGACGGGCTCGACGTGCTGCGCCGTCTGGTCGCGCAGATCGCGGCGCCGACCACCTACGTGGCGCTCGAGGTCGGCGACGGGCAGGCCGGCGTCGTCCGCGGGCTGTTCCCGGCTGAGTGGTCGACGAGCACGCGGCAGGACCTCGCGAGGGTCCAGCGCGTGGTGGTGGCGACGCGATGACCGAGCTCACCGACGCCGACGCCGACACCTTCAGCCGCTGCATGACCGTTCACGGCGTCGCCGTGTTCCCTGCGGACACGGTCTACGGGCTGGCCTGCGAGCCCGAGTCCAAGGATGCGGTGCGCCGGCTCTACGCGCTCAAGGGCCGCGCCCCCGACAAGCCCGCGGCCGTCATGTTCTTCGATCGGGACCTGGCCCTGGCCGCGGTGCCCGAGCTCGGGCCGCGCTGCCGCGCTGCGCTGGCCCGGCTGCTGCCCGGGGGTCTCACCCTGCTCGTCCCCAACCCGGCGCGGCGCTTTGCGCTGGCGTGCGGGCCGGACCCTGAGACCCTGGGCCTGCGCGTCCCGGCGCTGGCCGACGCCCTCGCGCCGCTGCGTTCCGTGCGCTGGCCGGTGCTGCAGTCCAGCGCCAACGCCGCAGGCGCCGCCGACGCGCGCACGCTGGACGCGGTGCCGCAGGAGATCCGCGACGGCGCGGACCTGGTCCTGGACGCCGGCGCGCTTCCGGGCACGCCGTCCACCGTCCTGGACCTCCGCCGCTACGAAGCCGACGGCAGCTGGTCGATCCGGCGCGAGGGTGCCGTGAGCGCGGCCGAGGTCGAGCGCCGCCTGTCGTAGTCGGGTGCTACCTTCGCCGTGGTCGCGACTGGCGCACGCGGGGAGCACCCCGGGGGAGCGGCCCACATGATCTGCCGCGCGCCTGGGCACCCATCCGACCAGCCGCCGCGAAGGAGACGCCCGTGACCGCCGCTCTCAGCCCCGAGTACTTCAACCGCTCGCTCGCGGAGGTCGACCCCGAGATCGCGCGCGAGATCGGCCACGAGCTCGTCCGCCAGCAGCGCACGCTGGAGATGATCGCCAGCGAGAACTTCGTCCCCCAGGCCGTGCTCGAGTGCCAGGGCAGCGTGCTGACCAACAAGTACGCCGAGGGCTACCCGGGAAAGCGCTACTACGGCGGCTGCGAGCACGTCGACGTCATCGAGCGGCTCGCTATCGACCGCGCCAAGGACCTGTTCGGCGCCGAGCACGCCAACGTCCAGCCCCACTCAGGCGCGCAGGCCAACATCGCCGTCTACCACGCGCTGCTGCAGCCCGGCGACACGATCATGGGCCTCTCGCTGCCCCACGGCGGCCACCTCACCCACGGCATGAAGATCAACGCGTCGGGGCGGCTCTACGACATCGCGCCCTACGAGGTCACGCGCGAGACGAGCCTGATCGACATGGACGAGGTCGAGCGCATCGCCCACGAGCGCAAGCCGAAGCTGCTGCTGGCCGGCTGGAGCGCCTATCCGCGCGTGCTGGACTTCGAGCGCTTCCGGTCGATCGCCGACGCGGTGGGCGCGTACCTCATGGTCGACATGGCGCACTTCGCCGGCCTGGTCGCCGGCGGGGAGCACCCGAACCCGGTGCCGTTCGCCGACGTCGTCACGACGACGGTTCACAAGACCCTCGGCGGCGCCCGCGGCGGCATGATCCTGTGCCGCGAGGAGTACGCGAAGAAGATCAACTCGGCGATCTTCCCCGGGCAGCAGGGCGGGCCGCTGGAGCACGTCATCGCCGGCAAGGCCGTCGCGTTCAGGATCGCTGCCTCCGAGCTCTTCGCCGAGCGCCAGCGCCGCACGGTCTCCGGGGCGAAGGGCGTCGCGTGCGAGCTGCTCGACGCCGGCGTCAACGTGCTCACCGGCGGCACCGACGTTCACCTCGTCCTGGTCGATCTGCGCGAGTCGCCGCTGGACGGCCAGCAGGCGGAGGACCGGCTGCACGCCGTCGGCATCACCGTCAACCGCAACGCCGTGCCGTTCGACCCGCGGCCGCCGGCGGTGTCCTCGGGGCTGCGTGTCGGTACAAGCGCGCTGGCGACGCGCGGGCTCGGCGACGAGGACTTCACCGAGGTTGGGCGCATCATCGCGGCGACGCTGACCGCGGAGGACTTCGACGGCGTGAAGGACGATCTGGCCGAGCGCGTGACGACGGTGGCCGAGCGTTACCCGCTCTACGAGCACCTGGGCGCCGGGTAGGCGCGGCCCTACGGCGCGGCGCTGGGTTCGCGCAGCAGCGCCACCCACGCCGCGCGCCGCACGCGCGGCGGGGCGTCGATCTGCGCGAGCAGCGCCGCGGCGTCCGGGCCCGGCCCGGTGATCGCCGCGACCCCCTGGTGAACCTCCGGGCCCAGCGCCTCGTCGGGCCCGTGGAGCACCTCGGTCATCACCTCGCCGGCGCGCACGCCGACCAGCTCAGACTCCGGCTCGCCGCCGCGGCCGGCCTGACGCCAGATCCGCGACGCGAGCTCACCGACGCTCAGCTCAGCCGGATCGGCCGCCGTCGCGAGACGCTCGCCGTCGGCCGCCAGCAGCACGCCGTGGGCAAGCATGGATGCCGCGTGGGCCTGGGTCATCCAGAAGCGCCGCATGTCCGGGTCGGTGATCGTGAAGGGCACGTCGGCGAGCGCCTGGCGGCGGAAGAGATCTGACGCGCTTCCCGCTGTCCCGAGCACGTTGACCAGGCGCACCGCGATGGCCTCCACGCTGTGGCGGGCGGCGGCGGCCGCCGCCAGCTGCTCCATGAGGCGCTTCGTCCTGCCGTAGGACGACGTCGCCAACGCCGCCTTGTCGGTCGAGGCGACGACGATCGTGCGCGCCCCCGCCGTCACCGCCGCGTCGATGACGTTCCAGCTGCCCTCGAGGTTCGTGGCGACGAACTCCTCCGGGTAGCGCTCGGCCCAGTCGACGTGCTTGTAGGCCGCGAGGTGAACGAGGACGTCCGGGCGCGCGTGGTTCATCTCCTCCTGCACGCGCTCGCGGTCGCGGACGTCGCAGAGCGCATGCTCGAAGCGCACCGAGGCGCGGGCGAGCCGGGCGCGGCGGTCGGCGGCCAGCGACGCCTCGTGGGAGTCCAGCAGCGTGATGCGCTCGGGCCGCAGCCCGTCGAGGAACGTCGCCAGGCCGCGCCCGATCGAGCCCGCCCCGCCGGTGAGCACGACGCGGCTGCCGGCAAAGCGCTGCTCGAGCTCGAGCACGGCGGGGACGGGGTCACGACGCCCCACGACCGCCGGCCAGTCGAACTCCTCGCCGGGCAGCCGGCGGACCGGGCGCCGCCAGGGAACCGATTTCAGCGCGAGCGCCCGTTCCACCTCGCGGTACCCGGCCTTCATCGCGGGGGAGTGCGCCGGGTCGGGCTCGTTGATCTCCGCGACGATGTAGGGCACGAGCGCACCGACCCGGCGCGTGACCGGGTCGAGATCGAGCTCGCCCGTGCCGTAGGGCAGGCCTTCGCCGAGGACCCCCGAAGCGTCGGACACATGCGCGACCTCGGTGCCGGGGGCGAGCTCCTCGACGTAGCGCTCGAGCTCCAGGCCTTCGTCGCCGAAGAGCCCGAAGAGCCCTGGGTAGGCGGCGACGAACGCGCGGAACAGCGCGGCGTGGGAGGTGTCCAGGGTGAAGCCGAGCGCCGGGACGCGGTCGCGCCAGGCGAGCATGTCGGCCCAGTGCCCGCCGAGCGGGGAGAGGAAGACACCTCCGGTGCGCATGCGCAGCACCGGGGGGACGTTCTCGATCAGCGGGGTGACCCCGCGCGCCGTGCACACCCCGGCGAAGTGGTCGAGGAAGCGCTGGACCTCGTCCTCGTCGAGCGTCCGCCCGGCGCGGTACTCGGCGGGGTCCTGCGGCGCGAAGAGGTGGATCGTCAGGACGGGGGAGCCGATGCCGGCGGCAAAGTCGGCGCTGCGCTCGATCCCGGCGCGTGCTTCGTCGTCGAGGCGGTCGACGCGCACGTGCGCGCCGCTGGGCCAAGCGACCGGCGCCTCGGCCAGCAACGTCACCTCGCGGCCGGTCGCCGCTGCGCCCTCGCGCGTGGTCGCGACGCACCGGTCGACCGCCGCGTCATCGGCGACGTCGCCCGGCATGAGGCACAGCTCCAACCCGCGCCAGCGACCGTCGCCGAGGCGTTCGGCGATCTGTTCAGGCTTGGGCGCCGCCTTGAGGAGCGGGATGCTGGGCGAGCCAGTCGACATAGGCGGAGATCGCCGCCGGAAGCGGACGCGCGACGAAGCCTAACCGCGCCGCCGACGCATCCCCGGCGTAGCTCGCGTCCTCGGCCGCGTCGAGCTCGCCGCCGGGGGTCTCGATCGCCACGCCGGTGCCAGCGGCGGCCACGACGAGCTCGGCCGCGACCAGCAGTGGCGTCGCCTCGCCACTGGCCCCCGCCAGCGTCTCACCCCCGCGGGCGTCGGCGATCAGCGCTTCGAGCCCGTCCACGATGTCGTCGACGTAGACGAAGTCGCGCGTGCGCTGCGGGTCGCCGGGGATGACGATCGGCTCGCCCGCCAGTGCGCGCGCCGCGAAGGCGGCGATGGCGCCGGTGGCCCCCTCGGCCCGCACCTGCCCGGGCCCGAAGACCGAGGCGAGCCGGACGACCGTCGCGCGGGCACCGTGCAGGCGGCAGAGCTCCTCGCCGAGGCGCTTGGATGCCGCGTAGGCGTCGGGCAGCGGCTCGACCGCGGCGCGGACCGTCGATGGGTAGATCAGGGCCGCGTCGTGCCGCAGGCACGCGTCGAGGAGGTTCAGCGTCGTGCCCGCGTTCTCGCGGACCGCGGTCGCCGGGTCGGCGCGCGCCCGAGCGGGATCGGGGACGCCGGCGAAGTGCAGCACCGCGTCGCGCCCCGCGACCAGCGCCTCGATCGCCGGATCGCCGGCGTCGCGCTGCACGACGTCGAGGCCCGCGGCAGCCGTGCGCGCGGCGTGGCATGGGCGCGCGACGCACGTCACGTCGTGACCGCGCTGGGTCAGCAGCGTCGAGGTTCGCCAGCCGAGGAAGCCGGTCGCGCCGGTGATCAGGAGCCTCATGGCCGAAGGTGATCCCGGAGGGTGTGCTCGTAGGTGAAGTCACTCAGGTAGCGGCAAGGCGCGCGTCCTGGCGCGTGTTGCCCCTGGGCCAGCGCGGCGACCTCGCCGACGGTGACCGTCTCCGCCGCGACGTTGGCCGTGCGCAGCTCGCCCCGCGCGGGCGCTTCGTCGGCCAGGATGCGCCCCACGTCGCTCACGTGCACGACACCGATCGTGGCGTGCGGATCGTCGATGCGCAGCGTCTCGCCCGCGGCCACGCGCTTGGCGAACGTGTCAACCACGGTCACCGATTCCGGCGCGCTGTGCACGACTGGCCCCGCGCCGAAGACGATCCCGACGCGCAGGACGCTGAGCCCGAAGCCGTGGCGGTGCGCGTGCATCCGCAGGCAGAGCTCGCCGTAGATCTTCGAGAGGTGCGCAAGGTCGCCCTGATCGCCGTAGGGATGGTCCGGCCCGACGTCCCCCGAGGGCTGCGGCCCGTAGACGTGCAGCGAGCTGGCGAAGACCACCGCCGGCGCCGTGTCCCCGACCGCGCCGATCGCTTGCGCGACCCTGCGCACCCCGAGGATGTTGATGTCCTCGGTGAGCTCGGGGTCGCGCTCGGAGAGGGGGCGGCTCGCCTGCGCGGCGAGCAGCAGCACGCGGTCGGGCGCTTGCGCCAGCAACGCATCGATCTCGTCGCTTGAGCGGATGTCCGCCGTGTGCACCTCGGCCCCGGCGGCCGCCAGCCCGTCGAGCTGCGCGCGCTCGGTGGTGAGCCAGTTGTCGGCCAGGGTCACCCGGTCGCCGCGCGCGAGAGCGAGCTCCGCGGCGGCCGCGCCGAGGTAGCCGGCGCCGAGGATGAGCAGGGATGCCACCGGCGGCAGCGTAATCTCTCAGGCGGCATGTCCTTCGCCGACACACTCGAGGGCGTCGCCCGGGACGGCACTGTCGTCTGGGGCTTCCTCCTCGCCGCCGTGCTCGCCTACGGCCTGACGCCGCTCGCGGCTCGCCTCGCGCATCGCGTCGACGCGCTCGACCACGGAGGCGACCGCCCGCGGATCCACACCGCGCCGATCCCGCGCATCGGCGGCCTGGCGATCGTCGGGGCCATCGTCATCGCCCTGCTCGTCCTCGTGCGGCCCACGGGGGCGCTGGTCGGCGTGCTCATCGCGCTGCCGGTCGTCGCGGCGATCGGCCTCGTCGACGACCTCCGCGGGCTGCGCCCGAGCACGAAGTTCGTCGCCGTGCTGCTCGCCGCACTGATCCCGGTGCTGGGCTACGACCTGAACTTCCACAACGTGACGCTGCCGGTGATCGGCGACTTCGACATCGGCAACCTCGGGATCCTGCTGACGATCCTGTGGATCGCCTTCGTCGCGAACCTCGTCAACCTCATCGACGGGATGGACTCGCTCGCCGCGGGGATCGTCGGCATCGCGTGCCTGTCGTTCACGATCCTGGCCGCGTCGTTCGGCCGCATGGAGGTCGCGGCGACCGCGGCCGTCGTCGCGGGGGCGACGGCGGGCTTCCTGCCGCACAACTACCACCCGGCGAAGATCTTCATGGGCGATTCGGGGTCGCTCGCGCTGGGGTTCCTGCTGGCGGCGCTTGCTGTCGAGGGCGTGCTCAAGAGCGCCGCGACGATCGCCCTGCTGTCGCCGCTGCTGGTCATCGCGGTGCCGATCCTCGACACGTCCTTCGTGGTGATGAAGCGGCTGAAGTACCGCCGCCCGCCGTGGGGCGCCGACCACAACCACTTCTACCACCGATTCCTGCGTATCGGGATGTCCCAGCGACAGACCGCGGCCTACCTGCACCTGTGGGCGGCGCTGCTGGCTGGCTACGCGTTGTTGCTGCGCTTCGTCCCGCCGCGTCCTGGCGGCGACTGGGACGCGACGCACACGCTGGTGGCCGGGGGCGTCGGCCTCGTGGTCATCGCGGCGTCGGTGCGGATGATCTACGTGCTCGAGATCCTCAAGTCGCGCCACATCGCGGCATTCCGCCTCGGGCGCACGCGCGGTGGCGGGCCAGGGGAAGGCGATGAGGAAGCAGTCGAGCGGGCCTTGACCGGGGCAGGGCGGCGGTAGCGCCGCGGTTGACGAACGGCAGCACGCCCGGAGGGAGTCGCCTTCGGGGCGGGGGTGGCGTCGTTAGGACCCGCATTGGTATCCAACGACGCCTACCCGGCGCCGCGGATGTCGCTTCTCCTACGTGCTGCTGGAAGCGCCAGGACCAGGGCCGGCGGGCGACGACAGCCTGCTCAGCCCAGCCACCCACCGAGCGCCAGGTCCACCAGCGCCCCCGGATCCCTCCCCGCGAACGGCCACGCGTCGCGCTCGGGCTTCTTCTGCAGCACGACATCCTCCGGCGCGCCGAACTGCTGCAGCTTGCCCGCGGCCTTGAGCGCGTCGTCGACCGCGCCGGGGCGGCCCTCGAACATCGACCAGACCGGCGTGCCGAGCACCGCGGCCTCGCGGTTCATCGTCCCGCCCGCACTGACGAGCACGTCGGCCAGCGCCACGAGCGACAGCCCGTCGACCGCGCGCGGCGGGACGATCAGCCGGTCCAGACCCATCGCCTCGATGTCGGCGATCTGCTGCGGCGTGCGGGTGAGCACCACCGTGTTGACGGTGTCGGCACACGCCTGCAGCCGCGACAGCAGCCGCGGCAACGCCGCGTTCTCCGCGCCGCCCAGGTAGAGCGCGTAGGCGGGTGCCGTCCGTACGACGCACAGCACGCGCTCGCGTGACCGGGAGATGCCCAGCGCGTCGAGCAGCCCAAGGTCGGGCGTGAAGCCGTCGAGGTAGTAGTCCTCCTTCAGGCCCGGGTAGCGCACCAGCTTGCTGGCGCTGGCCCCGTAGCGCCGCAGCCGCGCCGCCGGGACCGCGTCGGGCACGAGGACGCGGTTGGCCGTGCGGCAGTTGGCGTTGTGTTGCGCCACCGCCCATTCGTAGTCGAACATCGTCGCGTTGGGGATCCCGAGCGCGCGGCACGCGACCGGCAACTCGGTGGACCCGTGCGCGAGCCCGGCGGCGAACCCCTTGCCGCGCCCGAAGCCGATCATCGCCCGGACGCGCTCGGCCGCCGCGCGTGCCTTGCCCGCCCGGCCAGCGCCACCGTGCCGGCCCAGCACCGTGTAGAAGCGCCCCCAGTCGTCGAGCAGGTCCAGGGTGTGCGACAGCGGTCGCGCCGTGAGCGCCACGTCGTGCCCGGCCGCCTCCAGGCGCTCGACCAGCGGCCGCAGGACGATGACGTGGGCGGTGTTGGTGAAGTCGACCCAGACGCGCACCGCTCAGTCCAGCCGGCCGTACACGGCGCTGACCCAGATGCGCACCAGGGCGTCGGTCATGTCCTGCGTGGAGACCTCGGAGTCCTGCACCATCAGCTGGTAGAGGCAGCGCTCGCTCATCCACGTCAGCGCGAACGCCGTCGCCTGCGCCGGCATGGCCGGCGCCCGGCCCGCCGCCTGCTCGGCTTCGATGCGGTCCCGGGTGGAGGTCACGAACCGGCCGAGCAGACCGCGCCAGAAGACAGCGACCTCCTCGTCGTAGGTCGAGACCTCGACGATCGCCCGCAGCAGGATGCCGTGCTCGGAGTAGACCTGGGCCACGCGCTCCAGCGCCTCGCGGATGTCGTCGCCCGGATCGCCCGCGCCCGACCACCAGATCCCCGCCTGCGCGTAGAGCTGCTCGGTCAACTCCTCGCTCAGGCGCATGAGCAGCTCGCGCTTGTCGCTGAAGTAGAAGTAGAACGCGGTGCGCGAGATCCCCGCGCGGGTCGCGATGCGCTCGATGTTGAGGTCGGCGTAGCTGGTGCCCTCTCGCAGCAGCGCCTCCGTGGCCTCCAGGACCGATGCCTGTACCGCCGCGCGCTTGGTCGTCGCCACGCGCACGAGCCTAGTGCGACATTCGACTTGACACCGTGTCTGACATGGTGTCAACTATCCAGCCATGAGCGCGCTTCTGGACCTGACGCAGCAGGGCGACGTCGGCACCATGACCGACGAGGGCCGTCTGGCCAACGTCACCCTCATGAACCCCCAGCAGCTCTACGAACTGTGGGAGCGCCAGCCGTGGGCGGCGCACGCCATCGACCTGAGCATCGACGTCGAGCACTGGCGCGCCCTGGACGAAGCAGAGCGCGGCAACCTCGCCTGGAACTTCTCGTCGTTCTTCATCGGGGAGGAACGCGTCACCACCCAGTTCACCGGGCTCGTCGCCGCCTACGAGGACCAGAGCGAGGAGGCCTACCTGACGACCCAGCAGGTCGACGAGGCCCGCCACGCGCAGCACTTCAACCGCTTCTACGAGCAGGTGCTCGGGATCGACGGCACGTTCGAGGACCGCCTGGACCGCGCGCGGGAGGACCTCAACGACTCGTTCGGGACGCTCTTCGACGGCCACCTCGTCGACGCGTGCAACCGCCTCATGGCCGACCCCACCGACGTCGAGGCCAAGGTCGACTTCGTCACGACCTACCACATGATCATCGAGGGAACGCTCGCGCTGACCGGGCAGTTCTTCCTCACCGAGTACCTGGAGGACCGCGGCCTGCTGCCCGGGTTCCTCGACGGCTTTCGCAAGATCTCCCAGGACGAGCACCGCCACGTCGCCTACGGCACCTGGTACCTCAAGGGCAAGGCGCAGGACCCGGCGCTGCGCCGGCGCATCGCCGACACGCTGACCGAGCTGATCCCGCTCGCCGCCGGCGTGCTGGTCCCGCGCGGGGCCGACCCCGGCAACTACAGCGTCCTGGGTTACACGGCGCAGGAGACCAACACGTTCGCCTTCACCGCCCTGTCGCGGCGCCTGAAGGTCATCGGGGTCGCGCTCGGCGAGGGCCAGGCCGCCGCCGGCTGAGGCTGCGCGAAGGGGGGTGGATTCGGGTGGGCCCGCCGCTAGGGTTGACACGGCACGCCGCTCCCGATGGTCAAGGGCGGCAACGCCCGCGCCGACACAAGACCCTGATGACCTCGCGCCTGTTCCTCGCCACCGCCCTGCTGCTCGCGGCACTCGTCGCTCCGGCGGCAGCCGTGCCGCCCACGACGATCGGTGACGAGCCCGCGCTGGCGGTCGGGATCGGCGACCAGAAGCCGGCGATGTTCACCGACCGGCGCTTCGAGGATCTCGGGATCGCCCACGCGCGCCTGCTCGTGCCATGGGACGCCATGACGAGCTCCTGGCAGCGCACGGAGATCAACACGTGGATGGTGGCCGCCCGCGCGGCGGCCGTGGAGCCGCTCATCACCTTCGGGCACAGCCGGCTCCGGGGCAGGCGCCGCACGCTGCCCACCCAGGCGCGCTTCCGCCGGGAGTTCCGTCAGTTCCGCAAGCGCTACCCGTGGGTGCGCAACTACGCCACGTGGAACGAGGCCAACCACTGCGGCGAGCCCACGTGCAACAAGCCCAAGGTCGCGGCCGGCTACTGGCGCGCCATGAAGGCGGAGTGTCCCTCCTGCCGCATCCTCGCCGCCGAGATGCTCGACATGCCCAACATGACGCGCTGGGTCAAAGCGTTCCGCAAGGCCGCCCGGGTCGAGCCGCGCTACTGGGGGCTGCACAACTACATCGACGCCAACCGCTTCCGCACGGCGTCCACCAAAGCGCTGATCAAGGCCACCAAGGGCGAGATCTGGCTGACCGAGACGGGCGGCATCGTCAAGCGCCGCAACCGCAGCAACGTCGGGTTCGCCGAGTCCCCGGCGCACGCCGCCAAGGCGCTGCGCTGGCTGTTCGACAGGCTCATCCCGTTGAGCCCGCGCATCACCCGCGTCTACCTCTACCACTGGAACTCCACCACGCAGAAGGACTCCTGGGACTCGGCGTTCATCGACTACCGCGGTCGCGCGCGCCCGTCGCTGACCGTCCTGCGCAACCGCCTGCCCTGAGCCGGGGCGTGGGGGTGGCGTGCTCGTCGCGGTGATCTCCGACACCCACCTGCCGCGCGGAGCGCGGCGGCTGCCCGACGCGTGCGTGGCGCGCTTGCGCGAGGCTGATCTCATCGTCCACGCCGGGGACATCGCCACGAGTGCGGTGCTCGACGCGATCGAGGCCCTCGGCCCGCCGGTGCTTGCCGTGGCCGGCAACGTGGACGAACCGGCGCTGCGCTCCCGGCTGCCGGAGTCGCGGACGTTGACCGCCGGCGCAGCGCAGATCGCGGTCGTGCACGACGCCGGCCCCGCCGCCGGGCGCCTCGAGCGCCTGCGCCGGCGCTTCCCCGGCTCCGACGCCGTCGTCTTCGGCCACTCCCACATCCCGCTGCACGAGCGCGCCCCCGACGGCTTTGAGATCTTCAACCCGGGAAGCCCGACCGACCGTCGGCGCCAACCGCTGCACACGATGGGCACGCTGCTCGTGGGCGAGAGTCATCCGGCGACCTTCACGCTGCACGACCTGCCGGCTTGAAGAAGGGTTTTGGCAGGGCTAAACTTCTCGCATCGTGGGAACTGCGACCTCGGAGGCTGTACAGGACTACTGCAAGGCGATCTATGCCCTGCAACGCCACCACGACGGCGCCGCCGTGAGCACCAACGCGCTGGCCGAGCGCCTGGGGGTCACCGCCGGCTCGGCGTCGGCGATGGCCAAGCGCCTGGCTGACCTGGGCCTCGCCGAGCACGCCCCGTACCACGGGGTCGCCCTGACGGCCGAGGGCCGGCGCCGTGCCCTGGAGGTGCTGCGCCACCACCGCCTGCTCGAGCTCTACCTCAACGAGCAACTGGGCGTGCCGTGGGACCGCGTCCACCAGGAGGCCGAGGCGCTGGAGCACGTGATCTCCGAGGACCTCGAGGCGCGCATCGCCGCCAAGCTCGGCAACCCGACCCACGACCCGCACGGGGATCCGATTCCCTCGCCGGAGCTCGAGGTCGACGAGGGGGAGACGCTCAGCCTCGGAGAGGCCCCGATGGGAGCCCGCGGCCGCTTCGTGCGGGTCAGCGACTCCGACCCGGAGATGCTGCGCTACCTCGAGGAGGTCGGTATCGCCATCGGCGAGCCCTTCGTGCTCGTGGAGCGCCAGCCCTTCGACGGTCCGCTGACGGTGCGCATCGGGGGCGCCGAGCACGTCCTGGGCGCGAAGCTGGCCCGGGCGATGCGGGTTGACGTCGGCGGGCCGTGAGCGGCACGCGACGCGCCGGCAGCCCTCGCTGCGACTGTCACAAAGTTGTTACAAGCTCCGGAGCATCACTATGCTGGCCTCAGCACCGATGACCGCGAGCCCGAACCGGAATGAGCACACCTCCCAGCCCTCGACGCCCGAACAACAGCGGGGTGCTCGCGGGCGGACTGATCATCGGAGCGATGCTCGCGTGCGCACTGCTGGGGGCGGGCGTCGGGTTGCTCGTCGGGGCGGTCGCCCTGTGTGCCGTCGGGGGCCTGCTGGTCGGGTTCTTCGTCGGCCTCTGGCGCGTCATCGTGGAGTTTCGTGACCTTTGACCTCCTCAGCGTCGCGAAATGGATCGACGTCGTCCTCGTCGTCGCCGTCGCGCCGTTCGCGCTGCTGATGGGGGTGCCGGTACTCGGCTACGTGGCCGGGGCCTTCGCCTGGACGGCGACCCGCATCGCGGGCCACTTCATCGACCGCCGCGCCCTCACCACAGAGGACCCGAAGAAGGCCGCCGGACTGCTGCTCTTCGCAGGGTTGGGACGTTCCTGGCTCCTAGGGCTTACCATCCTCGCCGTCGGCCTGGGAGGGGCGCGCAGCGACGGGTTGACCGCAGCGGTCCTCGTCTTCGTCGCGTTCAGCATCTACCTCGCTGGCCGCGTCGCCAACCGTCCCGAAAGAAGAAGCCCGGCCCACCTATGAGCAAGCGTCGCAAGATCATCCTCGGTGCCGGCCTCGGCTACCTGCTGCTGCTCATCCTCACGGTGGCCATCTTCGGGGCCAAGCGCCGCGACAACATGGACTTCAGGCCGCAGGACGAGTTCAAGCTCCTGTCCTGGGTCGACCTGCCCGGTCCCTTCGACCTCAACAAGGCCGTCCTCTACGTCATCATCGCGGCGATCCTCACCGTCGTGACGATGATCTTCATCGCCCGCCGCATGCAGGGCCGCCCGAACCGCGTGCAGACCGCCGTCGAGATCCTCTACACGACGATGCGCGACAACATCACCCGCGGGAACATGGACGACAAGATGGCGGCGAAGTGGTTCCCGTTCATCGGGGCCCTGTTCCTCTTCATCTGGTACTCGAACCTCATCGGGTACATCCCCACGCCGACCAACTCCGGTGAGCATTTCAACCTCCTGGGGCTGAAGATCCCGGTGTTCGCGATCTACGCGGCGACGGCGAACGTGTCGGTGCCGCTGGTCCTGGCTCTGATCGTGTTCATCGCCTACAACGTCGAGGGCGTCCGCGCCAAGGGCGTCGGCGGGTACCTCAAGAGCCTGGTCCCGGCCGGGGTGACCGGGCCGATGGTGGGGCCGATCTTCGTGCTCGAGTTCTTCTCGAACTTCATGCGGCTGATCTCGCTCTCCGTGCGACTGTTCGCGAACATCCTCGCGGGGCACCTGATCATCCTGTTCATGTCCGGCGGCCTCGCCGTGATCCTGGGCCTCGAGGTCCTCGGGTTCCTCACGGTGCCGTTCGGGATCCTCCTCTTCCTCTTCGAGGTGGGGCTCGTGGCGACGCTGCAGGCCTTCATCTTCGCCACCCTCTCTGCCATCTACATCGGCGGCGCTGTCGCCGACCATCACTGACCAAGGAGTCTGTCGTGCACACCTTCCTGTCCTTCATCGCGATCCTCGCCCAGGGCCAGATGGACCCGGCCGAATACGGCTCCAAGGCCGGTAAGGCCATCGCCCTCGGCGTGGGCGGCGGCCTCGGCGCCGTCGGCGCCGGCATCGGCATCGGAACGATCTTCGGCAAGGTCATCGAGTCGGTCACCCGCCAGCCCGAGATGAAGGACGAGATCACGTCGATCCAGTGGCTCGGGTTCGCCCTGACCGAAGCATGCTTCTTCTACGGCCTGGTGGCGGGTCTCATCGCCTTCTTCCTCTAGGCCGCGATGCTCCACCTGAGCCTCACCCTCGCGCAGAAGAAGGAGGAGAGCGGCAGCTTCCTGGTCTCACCCGACGTCGGGCTGATGCTCTGGACCCTGCTGGTCTTCTTCATCTCGCTCATCCTGTTGGCCAAGTTCGCGTTCCCCAAGATCCAGGAGGCGCTGGACAAGCGCCAGACGCTGATCGAAGACTCGATCGACTCGGCCCAGCGCACGCGCACCCAGGCCGACGACCTGCTCGCCGAATACCGCGAGCGCCTGGTCGAGGCGCGGGCCCAGTCCGACGAGATCGTCGCCAAGGCGCGCAAGTCCGGTGAGGTCATCGAGAAGGAGTCCAAGGAGGAGGCCAAGGCCAAGCGCGAGGAGATGATGGCCCAGGCCCGCCGGGACATCGAGGGGGAGACCAAGCGCGCGATCCAGGAGATCCGCAACGAGGTCGCCAACCTGACGATCGCCGCGACAGAGAAGGTCACGCGCAAGTCCCTGGACGAGGGCGACCAGCGCCGCCTGGTCGAAGAGGCGCTGGGCGAGCTCGACTTCTCCTCCCTGTCCAACGACCGCCGGAACTAGGTCCGGCTCGCGGCATGGAGGAGATCGCCACCGTCTACGCGCGCTCGCTGTTCGAGGTCGCCAAGGAGCACGACAACCTCGACACCGTCCGAGAGCAGATCGGCGAGTTCGCCGACGCGCTCTCAGACAACCGCGAGCTGTCGGTGTTCTTCTTCTCGCCCTACTTCTCCACGGAGGAGAAGAAGGACGGGCTGGGGCGCGTGCTGGACGGCGCCGACGAGACGGTGCTGAACTTCATCGAGCTGCTCGTGGAGAAGCACCGCGTGCCGGCGATCCACCGCATCCGCCGCGAGCTCGACTCGCTGTGGCGCGAGGAGAACCAGCTCCTGCCCGTCACCATCACGTCGGCCTTCGAGCTGGACGAGGCCACGACGAAGCAGATCGGTGAGACCATCGGCCAGGGCACCGGCCGTGAGATCCAGATCACCTCCATCGTCGAGCCCGACATCATCGGCGGCCTCGTCGTCCGCGTCGGCAACCAGATCCTCGACGCATCCATTCGCAACCGTCTTGACCTTCTTCGCCGCCAAGTGGCGAAATCGTGACGTCGTCCGTCGTCATCGATCGCGATGACGTAAGGCCGAAAGGAAACTAAATGCAGATCAAGCCCGACGAGATCACCTCAATCCTCAAGAGCCGCATCGAGGGGATGGACGAAGGCCAGGCCGAGCTGACCGAGGTCGGCACCGTGCTGTCGGTCGCCGACGGCATCGCGCGCATCCACGGCCTCGAGAACTGCATGTCCTTCGAGACGCTGGATCTGCCCCACGACGTGACCGGGCTCGCGCTGAACCTCGAGTCCGACAACGTCGGCGCCGTGCTCTTCGGCGACTGGTCGAAGATCGTCGAGGGCGACACCGTCAAGCGCACGGGCCACCTGCTCGACATCCCGGTCGGCGACGCCCTGCTCGGGCGCATCGTCGACCCGCTCGGCAACCCGCTCGACGGCAAGGGGGACCTGGAGACCGACGAGACGCGTCCGGCCGAGTTCAAGGCCCCCGGCATCGTCCAGCGCCAGCCGGTGAGCGAGCCGATGCAGACCGGCCTCAAGGCGATCGACTCGATGATCCCGATCGGCCGCGGCCAGCGCGAGCTCATCATCGGCGACCGCCAGACGGGCAAGACCGCGATCGCGATCGACACGATCATCAACAACAAGGACGCGGGGATCGTCTCGGTCTACGTGGCTATCGGGCAGCGCATGGCCACCGTCGTGGCGCTCGCCGAGACGCTCGAGGAAGCCGGCGCGCTGGACAACACGATCATCGTGGCCGCCTCCGCCGACGAGGCGGCGCCGATCAAGTTCATGGCCCCCTACGCGGGTTGCGCCATGGCCGAGTACTTCCTCTACAAGGGCGGCCACGCCCTCTGCATCTACGACGACCTCACCAAGCACGCCTACGCGTACCGTCAGATGTCGCTGCTGCTGCGCCGCCCGCCGGGCCGTGAGGCCTACCCGGGCGACGTCTTCTACCTGCACAGCCGCCTGCTCGAGCGCGCGGTCAAGCTCAACGACGACCTCGGCGCCGGCTCGCTGACCGCGCTGCCGATCATCGAGACCCAGGCGGGGGACGTGTCGGCCTACATCCCGACCAACGTCATCTCGATCACCGACGGGCAGATCTTCCTCGAGCCGAAGCTGTTCTTCTCGGGCGTGCGCCCGGCCATCAACGTCGGCATCTCGGTGTCGCGGGTGGGCGGCGCGGCGCAGATCGCCCCGATGAAGAAGGTCGCGGGGCGTCTGAAGCTCGAGCTGTCGCAGTACCGCGACCTCGAGGCGTTCTCGCAGTTCGGCTCCGACCTCGACGCCGACACCCAGAAGACGCTCGCGCGCGGCGAGCGCCTGGTCAAGGCGCTCAACCAGGGCGAGCGCGACCCGCTCCCGGTCGAGGACCAGGTCGTCCAGGTCTTCGCTGCGACCAACGGGTTCCTCGACCGGATCGACGTCGACCGGGTCACAGACTTCCTCGCCGACCTGACCTCGCGGATGCACTCCGACTCCGAGGAGCTGCTCGGGACGATCAAGGACGGCGACTGGTCCGACGGTACGCAGGAGGAGGTCAAGAAGGCGGTCGGGAACTTCGCCGACGACTTCGGCTACGACCTCGACGAGGAGGGCCAGCCCACCAGCGACGAGGACGGCGGCGAGGCGCGCGGGTCGCGGTCGGACTCGGACAAGGACAAGGACAAGGACGACGGCGACACCAAGGCCGAGTCCAATGGCAGCAGCAACGGCCGTTCCAGCGGCGACGACGATGACGCCAAGTCCTCCAAGCAGAAGGAAGAAGCGGCCACGGCATGACGGACCGGAGCGACACGCTGTGAACCAGAAGGACGTGCAGAACCGGATCTCCTCGGTCAAGAACATCGAGAAGATCACCCGCGCCATGGAGATGGTCGCGGCCGCCCGCCTGCGCCGGGCCGAGCAGCGCATAGAGGCGCTGCGGCCCTACGCCGGGGCGATTCGTCGCATGACCCGCCAGGCTGCGGAAGCGGCGGGGTCGGAGATCTCCGGGCTGCCGATCCTCAAGGAGCACGATTCCGACAACGACGTCGCCCTGCTGCTGGTCACCGGCGACCGCGGGTTGGCCGGCGCGTTCAACTCGCAGATCATCCGGGCGGGGATCCGCGCCGCGGTCGAGCACGAGAAGAACGGCAGGACGGTCACCTTCTACGCCTCCGGGCGCCGCGGCGTCTCGTCGCTGACCTTCCGCCGCCGCGAGCCCGCTGGCGCCTACACCGGCTTCACCGACCGCCCGGCCTACGCCGACGCGCGCGACATCGGGGGCGACCTGATGACCGCCTACATCGACGGCAAGGTCGATCGTGTCGAGATCTTCTACAACGGCTACATCTCCCCGCTCGTGCAGGAGGTCCGCCGCGAGACGCTGCTGCCGCTGCAGCAGGCGACGATCCTCGAGGACGACGAGGACGAGGAGGAAGGTCGTGAGGATGGCGACCCGAAGGACACCTCGTCCACTGACGAGTCTGGCCACCACGCCCTCGTCGAGTACGAGCCCGACCCGGAGGAGATCCTCCAGCGCCTCGTCCCCGACTACGTCGAGATCTCGATCTACCGCGCGCTGCTGGAGTCCACTGCCTCCGAGCACGGCGCGCGCATGACGGCGATGCGCAACGCGTCGGAGAACGCCGGCGAGGTCATCGACGACCTCACCCTTGAAATGAACCGAGCCCGCCAGGCCGAGATCACCCAGGAGATCATGGAAGTGGTCGCCGGGGCTGAAGCTTTGAACTGAGCTGACGTCGTCCGGAGGTCGCCGGTTCCGGTGACCGTAGGCCGAAACCAGATACGAAAGAGAACCATGGCCGCTACAGCAGACACAACAGCAGAAAAAACGACCGACGGCGAGAAGAACGTCGGCCGCATCGAGGAGGTCCAGGGCGTCGTCGTCGAGGCCGTCTTCCCCGACAAGCTCCCTGAGATCAACTTCGCGATCACCGTCGACCGCGGCGAGGACGGGATCCTCGTCTGCGAGGTGCAGCAGCATCTCGGCGACGACCGCGTCCGCTGCGTGGCCATGGACTCGACCGACGGCCTGGCGCGCGGCGCCGAGGTCGTCGACACGGGCGGCCCGATCACGGTCCCCGTCGGCGACATGACCCTCGGGCGCCTGTTCAACCTGCTCGGTGAGACGATCGACCAGGGCGAGGAGCTGAAGGTCGAGGAGCGCTGGCCGATCCACCGCGACGCGCCGAACGTGGAGAACCTCACTCCGACGACGGAGATGTTCGAGACGGGCATCAAGGTCATCGACCTGCTCGCGCCGTACGCCAAGGGCGGCAAGGTCGGCCTGTTCGGCGGCGCCGGCGTCGGCAAGACGGTCATCATCCAGGAGCTCATCCACAACCTCGCCCAGGAGCACGGCGGCCTGTCCGCCTTCTGCGGCGTCGGTGAGCGCTCGCGCGAGGGCAACGACCTGTGGCTCGAGATGAAGGAGTCGGGGGTCCTGGAGAAGACGATGCTCGTCTTCGGCCAGATGAACGAGCCGCCCGGGGCGCGCATGCGCGTCGCGCTGTCCGGCCTGACCATGGCGGAGTACTTCCGCGAGCAGGGGCAGGACGTGCTGCTGTTCATCGACAACATCTTCCGCTTCGTGCAGGCCGGCTCGGAGGTGTCCGCCCTCCTGGGGCGCATGCCGTCCCAGGTCGGCTACCAGCCGACGCTGGAGACCGAGATGGGCCAGCTCCAGGAGCGCATCACCTCGACGCGCCAGGGCTCGGTCACCTCGATCCAGGCCATCTACGTCCCTGCCGACGACCTCACCGACCCGGCCCCGGCGTCGGTGTTCGCCCACCTCAACGCGACGACGACGCTGTCGCGGTCGATCGCCGAGAAGGGCATCTACCCGGCCGTCGACCCGCTCGACTCGACCTCGACGATCCTCAAGCCCGACATCCTGGGCGAGGAGCACTTCAAGGTGGCCAACGACGTCAAGGAGATCCTGCAGCGCTACAAGGAACTCCAGGACATCATCGCCATCCTTGGCATCGACGAGCTCTCCGACGAGGACAAGGTCACGGTGCAGCGCGCGCGCCGCGTCGAGCGCTTCCTGTCGCAGCCGTTCAACGTCGCTGAGCAGTTCACCGGTACCCCCGGCCAGTACGTCCCGATCGCTGAGACGATCCGCGGCTTCAAGGAGATCGTGGAGGGCAAGCACGACGACGTCCCCGAGTCGGCGTTCTTCCTCAAGGGCGGCATCGACGACGTCACCGGCGACACGAAGGCCAAGGACGACTCGGACGACAAGGACGATGGCACGGACCAGGGCGACGGCAAGGACGAGGCCGACGAGCCGGGCGCCGACGCGCGCGCAGAGTCCGAGGCCGACGACGAGAAGCAGAGCGACTCGGACGCGGACTCCGACGACGAGAAGAAGAGCGACTCCGACAGCGACTCTGACTCCGACGACGACAAGAAGAGCGACTCGGGCGACGCCTCCGACGACGAGAAGAGCGACTCCGACGGCGACTCTGACTCCGACGACGAGAAGAGCGGTTCCTAGGCATGGCCCACGAGAAGTTCCGCGCCGAGGTCCTCACCCCCGAAGGGGAGGTCTTCAACGACGAGGTCGAGCTGGTTTCGACACGCACGGGCGTGGGGTCGATCGGCATCCTCGCCCACCACCAGCCGCTGCTCGGGCTGCTCGACCCGACCGAGCTGCGGCTCTACAAGAGCGAATCTGACGTGGTCACCTTCGCCCAGGGTGAGGGCTACCTGCAGGTCGGTCGCGAAGGGGTCCTGCTGCTGGTCGAGGAGGCGATGGAACCGGGCGACCTCGACGCCGGTGACCTCAAGGAGAAGCTGCAGAAGGCCGAGTCGGCGGCCGAGTCCGCCGACGAGGACTCCGAGGAGCGGCGCCGGGCGCTGCGCGACAAGCGCCGCTGGGAGGCGTTCCTCAAGATCGCCGAGGGCGGCACCTCCTCCAAGTCCTAGTCGGCTCGGGCTCAGCCAGGTGCGGTGGTGCCGGCGATCGGCTCGACGCCCGTGCGGGCGCGGCTGATGACGTCGTCGCCGGCCTCACCCGGCCGCCAGGTCGCGAACGAGACCCGAGCCGCCAGGCTGCGGCCGACCTCCTCGGTGACCTCGTCGGTCAGGCGCTGGGCTGCCGCGTCCTTCATGCCGGTGACGACGAGGCCGAGGCGGCGGCCGCCCGTCCGGCAGGCGATGGCCCCGTAGCGCACGGCGACGCGCGACAGCGCCCGCGCCGCCTCGCGCAGCGTCTCGTCGCCGGCGGCGTAGCCGGCGCTGCGGTTGATCTCCTCGAGCCCCTCGAGCTCGACCGTAACGATGCTGAAGGGGATCTGCTGGAGCGCGGCGCGGTCGGCCTCCGACTGCGCCGTCTCGTGGAAGTAGCGGTGGGCGTACAGCAGCGTCAGGCTGTCGGTCAGCGCGGCGGTCGCGGCGCCCAGGATGGGTTCGCCGTCGGCGCGGCGGGCCTCGAGCTCCGAATCGCTGAGGGCCGAGCCGACGAGCGTGGGCTCCTTATGCTGCGGGCTGCAGTTGACGGCCTCGACGAACGCCTTGACCACGGCGGGGTCGAACTGGGTGCCGGCGCAGCGCTGCAACTCGTTGCAGGCGTCGTCCAGCGACATGCGGTCCTTGTAGGGCCGCTGCTCGGTCATGGCCGAGAACGAGTCCGCCACGCAGATGATGCGCGCTTCGATCGGGATGTCCTCCCCGCGTAGGTGCGAGGGGTAGCCGCTGCCGTCGAACCACTCGTGGTGGTGAAGGATCGCGGGCGCGATGTCGTCCATCCCGGGGACCTGCTCGACCAGCCGGAAGCCGATGCGGGGGTGCAGCTCGATGATGCTGCGCTCGTCCGCGGTCAGTTGGCCGGGCTTGAGCAGGATGCGCTCGGAGATCCCGATCTTGCCGACGTCGTGCAGCAGCGAGGCGAAGTTCAGCTGCTCGCGCAGCCGCGGCTCGATGTCGAGGCTGCGGGCAACGGCGCTGACGTACTCGGCGACCTCCTCGGAGTGCCCGCGCAGGAACGGGTCCTTGGCCTGGATGGCGTCGGCCAGCAGCCGCACCGTCGCGACGTAGGACTTGCGTAGCTGCCCGGTGAGCTGGGAGTTCTGCAGCACGGCGCCCGCCTGGTCGCCGAGGGCCAGCATGACTTGGTCGTCGCAGCTCTCGAAGCCGCCGTCGCGGTTGGCGCACAGGATCACGCCACTGAACTGGTCGGCCATGTAGATGGGGATCGCCACGAGCGTCTGGATCTCCTGGTCGGCGGTGCCGCCGGCCTCGGTGACTTCCTCCTCCGGGGCGTCCTCGCGGATGATCTTGTCGTTCTCGACGACCTCGCCGGCGAAGCGCTGGGCGTAGCGGCTGTCCTTGACGTCGCGTTCGAAGCCCTCGACGGCGACCACGTCGAGCTTGCCGTCGCCGTCCTCGTCGACCCTGGAGAGGAGCATCCCCTTCTTGGCCTCCAGGAGCCGCATGGCGACCCGCAGCACCAGCGTGCGGATGTCGTCGGCCGGGGCCATGCCGCCGAACTCCTTGTGCAGCTCGGTCACGTGCTGGCGGAGGTCGTGGGCGTTGCGCCGCTCGAGCTGCAGGCGGTGCTGGAGACCCTCGAGCTGCTCGCGCTCGGCCCGCAGCTCGTTGGCACCTTGCTGCTGCTCCTGCTCACGCTCCCGGCGCTCTGCACTGAGCTGCTCCTCGGCCTTGCGGGCCTCCTCCTCGCGGGCCTGCTGCTCCTGGCCAACCGCCTGCTCGCGCTTGCGCTGCTCCTCGACAACCGCCTCCTCGCGCTTGCGCTGCTCCTCAGCGAGCTCTTCCTGGCGGCGCTGCTGCTCCTCAGCGACGGCTTGCTTGGCGCGTTGCTGCTCCTCGGCGACGGTCTGCTGCGCTCGCTGTGCGTCCTCCTGGCGCGCCTGCTGCTCGGCTGCCAGCTGCTCACGGGTCTCGGCGGCTTCACGCGCTGCCTGCTCCGCCTCCTGACGCGCGCGCTGCGCCTCAGCATTGCCGCGCCCGGCCTCCTGGCGCCAGAACACCCACGCGGCGATGCCCGCACCAACGGCGACGACGAGCACGACGACCGCCTCGTTCTCACCGTCGAACAGGCCGGTGCCGAGCAGGCGCAGCACCAGGCACAACAGCGCGATGAGCAGCACCACGCCCGTCGCGTCCCGCTTCCAGTTGCCGGTCGAGCGCTCGCGTCCTTGCATGGGCCGAGCGTACCCCGGAGGTGGCCCCGTGCCAACCCGCGCACGGCGGGGACCAGCCCGGGGGTCGCCTATCCTCCCTGGGGTGGACGAACGGGCCCTGGCCGAGCGCCTCATCACCTACGACACCTCCAAGGCGGAGGAGCTGCAGGCAGCCGCCGGGTTCGTCAAGGGGTGGCTCGAGTCGCGCGACCTCGAGGTCCTCGACGTCGACTTCGAGGGACTGCCCGTCGTCCAGGCCGCGACGGGCCCGCGCGGCGGCCCTCGGGTGGTCCTCCACGGGCACCTGGACGTGGTGCCCGGCCGCGAGGGCCAGTTCGACCCGCGCGTCGAGGGCGACCGGCTCATCGGACGCGGCGCCTACGACATGAAGGGCGCGCTCGCAGCCATGATGTGCGCGCTGAGCGACGCCACGGCGCAGGACGCGGTGCGCGTCCACCTCATCTGCGTTCCCGACGAGGAATCCGAGGACATCGACCGGCGCTCGACAGACGCCATCATCGCCGACGGACTGCGCGGCGACTTCGCGATCACCGGCGAGCCGACCGACCTGCACATCGGCGTTCAGGCGAAGGGGGTTCTGGCCCTGCGTGTCGAAGTCCTCGGGACGGCCGCGCACGGCTCCACACCCTGGCTGGGCGACAACGCCATCCTCAAGGCCTACGACATCTTCCGTCGCATCGAGACGCTGCCCTTCGGTCGCGAGTCCTCCGACCTCTTCGACCGGCCGTCGATCAACGTGTCGCGGATCACCGGCGGCGACGCGTTCAACAAGGTCCCCGACGTCTGCACGATGGACGTCGACATCCGCTTCCTGCCCAACCAGGACCCGGGCGACATCCTGGCGCAGATCCGCGCGATCGGTGACCTCGAGATCGTCAAGTGCTTCACCCGCGCGCCGGCGATCGTCTCGCGCCGCAACCCCTACGTGCTGGCGCTGCGCGACGCCGTCGGGCGCTCGGTTCAGGGGGAGGCCCTCAGCGTGGGCCGCGACGGGGCCTCCGACGCGATCTCGTTCCTCGAGGCGGGCATCCCGGCGGTCGAGTTCGGGCCGGTCGGCGGCGGACACCACGGCCCGGAGGAGTGGGTGTCGATCGCGTCGCTGGCCAGCTACCGGCGGGCGCTGGGCGACTTCGTCGTGGGGCTGCCGGCGCAGCTCGCGAGCCTGCCGCAGGCCCGGCCGCTGCGCGCTGTCGAGGGCGGTCTCGGCGCGTGACGCCGGCCGGTGGGGAGGACCGCCTGGCCCCGTCGGGCCGGCGCATGTTCTGGCGCGCGCTGGGTGCCGCGCTGGCGATCTTCGCGCTGACGACCACCGCGACCGCGACGGCGGCGCTGCTGTTCATCGACGACATCATCCCGAAGGAGCTTCAGAAGCAGCCGAAGATCAGGACCAGGGAGATCACTCGCGCGGAGGCGGGCAAGCCGCAGACGCTGCTCCTGCTCGGCTCCGACCGCCGCTACGCCGACCTCAAGAAGAACAACCCGCTGCTGAAGAAGAACAAGCCGGCGCGCTCGGACACGATGATCCTCGTCCGCATCGACCCCGACAAGCACGCCACGGCGATCCTCTCGATCCCGCGCGACCTGCACGTGATGATCCCCGGGATCGGAGTCGACAAGATCAACCGCGCCTACGAGGAGGGGGGGGAGGACCTCACGCTGCGCACGGTCAAGAACCTGCTCGGCATCAAGATCAACCACGCGATCAACGTCAACTTCTCCGGCTTCCGCGAGGTGGTCAACGCCATCGGCTGCGTGTACGCGGACATCGACCGTCGTTACTACCACTCGAACGCCGGGCTGCCCGCGGCGCAGCAGTACGCGGAGATCGACGTCCCCGCCGGGTACCAGCGGCTCTGCGGGCAGCGCGCGCTGGACTACGTGCGCTTCCGCCACGGCGACAACGACTTCGTCCGAGCCGCCCGTCAGCAGGACTTCCTGCGCGCGGCCAAGGATCAGGTGAGCACCTCGAGCTTGTTCAAGCAGCGTCGCAAGCTGGTGAAGATCTTCGTGGACTCGACCGACACCGACGCCGATCTCACGACGTCGTCGGGCATCCGCAAGCTGCTGTTCCTCGGGCTCTTCAGCGCGGGCAACCCCGTGCAGAAGATCCCGCTCCCCGCGCGCGCCGCCGGGGACGAGACCAACGCCTACGTGGTGGCCACCGACGCCGCACTGCGCCGCGCCGCGCGTCTGTTCATGGACGCGGGCGGGCCGGCGAGGAACGCCGCGGGCAAGAAGCGCTCCACCGGCAGGAGCGCCACCGTGCCCGCCGCCAACCTCGCCGACGTGCGCCGCGCCGGGGCGCGGCAGGCGGCAACCATCGCCTCGGGGGGGCGCCTTCCCTTCCCCGTCTACTTCCCGGCCAAGGCGACCCAGCAGGCCCGCCCTGCCGTCGAGGACGCCCGCCCGAAGCCCTACACGCTGCGCGATCGGGCCGACCGTCGCCACCGCGCATACCGTCTGGTCATGGTCGAGTCCAGCGTCGACGGGCAGTACTACGGCGTCCAGGGCACCGACTGGCGCACACCGCCGCTGTTGGCCCACCCGACGTCGACCCGCGTGGTCTCCGGGCGCAAGCTCGAGCTCTTCCGCGACGGCAACCGCCTGCGCTTCGTGGCGTGGCGCACGCCGCGTGCGGCCTACTGGGTCTCCAACTCGTTGAGCCTGGCGCTCTCCAACCCGGAGATGATCGCCATCGCGCGATCGCTGACGCGCCTGGAGCGGGGCCGCTGAGATGGCGGCGATCGAGGGCGACCAGGCGCTGACGAGCTCCGGCCTGGGCCTGTTGAAGAAGGCGTTGCTGGGCGCGTTCATCGTCTTCGCGCTGACTGCCGCGGCCAGCTCGACGGCCGTGCTGCTGGAAGCAGACCGCCTCGTCGGCATCTTCACGGGCGGGGGCAATCAGATCGACGGCATCGACGGGGCCCTGGACAACGTCGACTCGGGCGGCCCGCAGACGATCCTCGTCCTCGGCTCCGACCGCCGCTTCGTCGACAAGAAGCTGGGAAACCCGGTGCGCTCGGACACGCTGCTGCTCGTCCGCCTCGACCCGGAGCGCAAGTCGACCGCGATCTTGTCGATCCCGCGCGACCTGAAGGTGGCCATCAAGACCAAGGGCACCAGGCGAACCGACAAGATCAACGCCGCCTACGCGATCGGCGGCCCCCGCCTGGCCGTTGAGACGGTGAAGTCGCTGCTGGGGGTGACGGTCAACCACGTGGTCAACGTCAACTTCGGCGGCTTCCGCCGCGCCGTGGACCGGCTGGGCTGCGTCTACATCGACGTCGACAAGGACTACTTCAACGACAACATGCCGCCCAACGGGGGCGGTGAGCCCTACGCGGCGATCGACATCGACCCCGGGTACCAGAAGCTGTGCGGCACCAAGGCGCTGGACTACGTGCGCTACCGCCACCTCGACAACGACTTCGTCCGCGCGGCCCGCCAGCAGGACTTCCTGCGGCAGGCCAAGCAGCAGATCGGGCTGGGGCGCGTCTTCGGCGACCGCGACGAGCTGCTGCGCGTCTTCGCCGCCTACACCGACACCGACCTGCACTCGACGCCCGCCATCCTGCGGCTGCTCAAGCTCGCCTTCGAGTCCTCCACAAACCCGATCCGCGAGGTCAGGTTCCGCGGCGACGCAGGGCCGACCTACGTGACGGTGAGCAAGCGCAACCTCAGGCTGACCGTCGACGAGTTCCTCAACGCCCCCCCCGCGGCCGCCAACGCGGTCACCACCACCCCCACCGCCACGGCGAAGAAGGCCAAGGGTCGTGCGGGAGCCTCACGGCGCCGCAAGCCGCGCGCGGGGGAGCTCCCGCCGGGGCTGATCGACGCGAAGGACGAGGGCCTGGACCAGGTGGCTGACGCCTCGCTGCGCTCGGGCTTCCCCTTGTACTACCCGACGGCGCGCCTGGCCCGCGGCAGCTACGCCGGCAAGCCCCGCGTCTACGACCTCTACGACCGCAGCAAGAAGCGTTTCCGCGCCTACCGGATCGTCGGCAGCCACCCGGAGACCGGGCAGAACTACGGGGTGCAGGGAACGAGCTGGCTGTCCCCGCCGATCCTCGACAACCCGACCGAGAAGACCACGATGCGCGGGCGCGAGTATCAGCTGTTCTACGACGGCCGGCGGCTGCGCATGGTGGCCTGGAAGACCGACCGCGGCGCGTACTGGGTGTCCAACACGCTGTCCCTGCGCCTGTCCAACCCGCAGATGCTCGCCATCGCCCGTTCGCTGACGCGCGCGGGCAGCGGGCGATAGCGTGCGCCGCCGCATGAGCACCCCTGAGCGCGAACCCATCGGCGTCATCGGTACCGGCTACGTCGGCTTGGTGACCGCCGCCGGCTTCGCCGAGCTGGGCTCCGAGGTCTTCTGCGTCGACATCGACGCGGAGAAGATCGCCCGCCTCGAGGAGGGGATCATCCCGATCTGGGAGCCAGGGCTCGAGGAGCTCGTCAAGAAGCACGCCGGCCGGCTGCACTTCTCGACGGACATCGCCGACGCGCTCGACGCCGCCCGGCTGCTGTTCGTCGCCGTCGGCACGCCGCCCACCTACTCCGGCGACGCGGACCTCAGCGCCGTGCACGCGGTGGTCAACGCGATGCCCGCCTCCGACCGGCACGCGCTCGTGATGAAGTCGACGGTCCCGGTCGGCACCGGCGCGTCGATCAAGCGCATCTTCGCCGAGCAGGGCAAGCAGGGCTTCCGCTACGTGTCGTGCCCCGAGTTCCTCAAGGAGGGATCGGCGGTCAAGGACTTCCTCAACCCCGACCGCGTCGTCGTCGGCGACGACGGTGACTGGGCCGGAGACGCGGTGGTCGACCTGTACTCCCCGCTGGACGCTCCGGTGGTGCGCACCGACATCCCCTCGGCCGAGATGGTCAAGCTGGCCTCCAACGCGTTCCTGGCCACGAAGATCTCGTTCATCAACGAGATCGCCAACGTCTGCGAGGAGACGGGCGCCGACGTCATCGAGGTGGCCAAGGGGATGGGCCTGGACGACCGCATCGGCCCGAAGTTCCTGCAGGCGGGGATTGGATTTGGGGGTTCCTGTCTGACGGGCGACGAAACGGTGCTCGTCCGCCACCACGGACGGACGACGCTCCAGCGCCTGGACGAGCTCTGGCGCCGGCTCGAGCTGGACGACGGCCTCTACGAGGAGGGGGTCATCGAGCCGCACGCTCTGCAGGTCCTCGCGTGGTCGCCTGACAGCGAGGAGCCGTTGTTCCTCGACGTCCTGGCGGCAACCCGGCGCGAGTACGACGGTGAGATCGTCGACGTGCGAACGAAGACGGGTCGCCGCGTGAAGGTGACCCCTGACCATCCGATGATCGTTGGCGACGGGCGCGGGGGGGAGGCGGGCGTCAAGGCGGCCGGCGAGCTCACCGATGAGGACTGGCTGCCGGTGGCCGTCGAGCGGACCCAGGCCCTCGACACTTCCGGCATGGCCTACGTCCTCTCGGCGGTCGAGGCGGCCGACCTCTCGCCGGAGCAACTCGTCGTGCGTCCCCGGCGGTCCGAAATCGAAGCGCTGACCGCGAAGCCAATGGCCGAGCGACGGCTGACCTTCAACCGGGCCACGTCGGTCGCAGGCAGGACCGGCGAGGTCAAGCGCACCGGCACGGTTCGGTACGACGAAGTCGGCTGGGGTGGCGTTTCGATGAGCGGCGCCACCGTCGGCACCGCCTCCAACGGCGCGTTCGTGAGCACGGCCGTCTCGCTCGATCATCAGTTCTGGCGGGTCGTCGGCCTCTACCTGGCCGAGGGTCACGCGAGCTTCGAGGACAACGGCACCGCGCGCCTGCACTGGTCGTTTCACCCGGATCGCGAGCAGCACCTAGTCGATGACGTCGTGGCCTTCTGGATGCGCCACAACGTGAAGGCGCGGGTCGCTCAGCGTCCAACCTCACGCACCGTGACCGTCCAGTCCCGGCTCGTCGCCGCGTGGTGGACGAAGGTGCTCGGGATGGGCCGGGGCAGCTACACGCAGCGACTGCCCGACCTCGTCTGGGAGCGTTCGGCGCAGGACAAGTGGGCGCTGCTCGGCGGCCTCTTCGAAGGCGACGGCTCGTGGTCGCTGGTCAACGGCGGTCCGAGTGTGATCATCGAGATGGGAACGATCAGCGACGAGCTCGCCGACGGCGTGATGCGGCTGTTGCTCGACGTCGGGATCGTCGCGTCCAAGCGCGTGGGCCGGGTGGCCAAGTCGACCAAGGACACGACATGGATTCGGGTCAGCGGCGCGGACCAGCTCGAGCGCTCGCTTGCCCTCGTCCCGGAGCGCGACCGCGTCGGCGTCCAGGCGAGCATCGACCGTCAGCGCAAGCGCATCGCCCCGACCGGGTTTCGCCGCTTCGACGGCGGTCCGTGGGTGCGAGTGACGTCGGTCGCGCGTCGTTGCGTTCGGGAACCGGTCTACTCGCTCGACGTTCCCTATGCGCACACGTTCGTCACCACCGACGGTCTCGCGGTCCACAACTGCTTCCCGAAGGACGTGAGCGCGCTCAAGCAGCTCGCCGGCAACAGCGGCTACCACTTCCAGCTCCTCAACGCCGTCATCGAGGTCAACGAGCTCCAGAAGCGCCGGGTCATCGGCAAGCTCCAGAAGCACCTCGGCTCGCTGGTGGGCAAGAAGATCGCGTTGCTCGGGCTCGCCTTCAAACCGAACACCGACGACATGCGCGAGGCGTCCTCGCTCGTGCTCGCCGCACGGCTGCAGGCCGACGGCGCGCAGGTCAGCGCGTTCGACCCAGTCGCCGAGGAGGAAGCCCGCAAGCTGATCGCGGGGCTGCGCTTCGGCAGCGATGCGCTGGACACGGTCACCGACGCCGATGCCGTGGTCCTCGTCACCGAGTGGGAGGAGTTCCGCGAGCTCGACTTCGGCGCCGTCGCCGACGCGATGGCGGGCACGCTGGTCATCGACGGGCGCAACGCACTGGACGCCACGCAGGTCACCGCCGCCGGGCTGACCTACGAAGGCGTCGGCAGAGGCGGGTAGTGCAGGCCGTCGTCCTGGTCGGCGGTCAGGGCACCCGGCTGCGGCCGCTGACCTCGACCGTCCCCAAGCCGGTCGTCCCGCTGGTCGACCGACCGTTCATGGCCTACATGCTCGAGTGGCTGGCCGGCCACGGGGTCGATGACGTGATCCTCTCGCTCGGCTTCATGGCGGGTGCGCTGCGTGACGTGCTCGGCGACGGGTCGCGCTACGGGGTGGCCCTGCACTACGTGGAGGAGCCGGAGCCGCTCGGGACCGCCGGGGCGCTGAAGTTCGCGCAGGAGCACCTGCAGGACCGCTTCCTGATGCTCAACGGGGACGTGCTGTCCGACATGGACCTCACCGCGCAGATCGCGCAGCACGAGGCCACCGGGGCGGTGGGAACGCTCGCGCTGGTGCCGGTCGACAACCCATCGGCGTACGGGCTCGTGCGCGTCAACGACGACCGCTCGGTCAAGGGGTTCCTCGAGAAGCCGGAGCCGCAGGACATCGACACGAACCTCATCTCGGCGGGCGCCTACGTCCTCGAGCGCCGGGTGCTGGACCTCATCGCGCCGGACGCCAACGTCTCCATCGAACGTGAGGTCTGGCCGCAGCTGGTGGGCAACGGCCTCTTCGCTTTTCCCCACGACGACGCCTACTGGCTCGACATCGGGACGCCCGCGACCTACCTCGCGGCGAGCATGGACCTCATCGCCGGGCGCGTGCACGCCGCTGGGGTTCAGCCCGTCGGGGAGGGTGTGCAGATCGCGGCGGACGCCGCGGTGGGCGACGACGTCGTCCTGGGCCCCGGCGTGACCGTCGGCGCCGGCGCCACGCTCGATCGCTGCGTCGTCCTGGAAGGCGGGTCGGTCGGTGCCGATTGCACGCTGAGCGACTGCATCCTGGCCCCCCGCGTGACCCTCGGGGATCGGACGGCCGTGGCCGGGGGCGCCGTCCTCGGCGAGGGGGTCAGCGTCGGTGCGGACAACGTCCTGACCAACGGCGTGAGAGTCTTCCCGGGCACGGAGCTGCCCGACGGCGCCGTCCGCTTCTGAGAAGGTCCTGCAGAATGCCGACGGTTGGTGAAACCCGGCTCGCAAGCACCAGAAGCCGCCCGTCGCCGGGCACTCACGATCCGGGCTCCACCGAACCGCCGCCTTATTCTGCAAGACCTTCTAGCCACCTGACCTCGGAGACGCGCGCCATGAGCACCACGGAGCAGCAGGCCCTCGACCGCGCGTCGATCGCGAAGATCGACCCCACCGACCAGCTCGGCGACATCCTCGCCCTGCCCGAGCACCTGCGCGACGCGCAGTGGAAGGCGGAATCGGCGGGCCTCACGCCGTGGGACAGCCCGGCGGGCATGGTGGTCGCGGGCATGGGCGGCTCGGCCATTGGAGGCGAACTGGCCCGCGCCGCCCTGTCGGACCAGGCGTCCCGACCGCTGATCAACTCGCGCGCCTACGGCGTGCCCCCGTGGACGACGCCCGATACAACCGTGCTGTGCGCGAGCTACTCGGGCAACACGGAGGAGACGCTGGCCAGCTATGAGGCGGGGAAGGCGCTCGGGGCGAAGATCGTCGTCGTGTCCAGCGGCGGGAGGTTGCCGGAGCTGGCTCGTGCGGACGGCGTGCCCGTGATCCCCGTCGCGGGTGGGCTGCAGCCGCGCGCCGCGGTCGGCTACATGACGGTTGCGGCCCTGCAGGTCGCGGGGCTGTGCGGGCTGGGGCCAAAGCTCTCCACCTCGGTTGACGTGACGGCTGAACGCCTCGAGGAGCTCGTGGTTCAGTGGGGTCCTGATGCGCCGGAGGACTCCTTGGCCAAGTCGCTGGCCCGCAAGATCCACGGCTCGGTCCCGATCATCGCCGGCGCGGGGCTCACTGCGGCGATCGCCTACCGCTGGAAGACCCAGTTCAACGAGAACGCCAAGGTGCCGGCGTGGGCGGCCGAGCTCCCGGAGCTCGACCACAACGAGATCGTCGGCTGGGGCGGAGCGGCGCCGCTCGGGCGCTTCAGCGCCATCTTCCTCGACGACTCAGACATCCACCCGCGCGTCCGTGACCGGATCGAGCTCACGAGCGAGCTGATCGCCGACGGCGCGGTCGGCGTCCACCGCGTGGAGACCCAGGGGCGCAGCGCGTTCGCGCGGGTCTTCTCGCTCGTCCTGCTCGGCGACCTCGTGTCGCTCTACGTCGCTGCTCTGAGTGGGATCGACCCCGGGCCCGTCGAGGTCATCGAGAAGCTCAAGGGCGCGCTGGCCGACCGGGAGTGATCCGAATCGTTGACGCCTAGCCTGCGTTGGCATGGGTGTGCCCCGTGCCCGCAAGCGCCTGCCGCTGACCGTCGCGCTGTGCGCCCTTGCCCTCGCCGGCGCCCCTGGAACGGCCGCGGCGTGGACGGCGTCGGTCCAGGGTGGCACGCTCGCCATCACCGCCGACGAGAACGGCGGCGGCTATGTCGCCGTGGCGGCGTCCGGCACTCCAAGGTCCGAGGTCGAGGTCACCGGCGCCCAGGCGGGTGAGGGTTGCACCAGCGACAACGGGACGCGGTGCGCCTACCCGGAGCGGGTCCGCGTCCTGGGCTCGTCGTCAGCCGACAACGTCGTCCTGTCGCTGACGGCCGTTCCCGCCACGGTCGACCTCGGCGAAGGCAGGGACAGGGCGCGCGTGCAGGGCCCGACCCTTTTCGTCGACGGCGCGGGTGACGACTCCTACACGGGCTCGGGGGGCGACGACGTCGTGCGTGCCGGCCCCGGGGTGGACGCGTTCGCGGGCGGCGGGGGCACCGACACGCTGGACCTCAGCCAGCGGCTCGACGGTGACGATGTCGGCTGGCCGTCCGCGACGTCGGACCGTGCCCCGAGCGGCGTCGAGATCATCGTGGGCTCGCCCGGCCCGGATCGCGTCCGGGCGTCTGCCGGACGGATCGAGGGCGGCGCCGGCGACGATGACCTCACGGGGCCAGAGCTCGTCGAAGGCGGCGCCGGGAACGACCACGTCGGCGGGGGGCGGACCATTCTGGGGGGCCCGGGCAACGACCAGCTCGGCAGCAGCGCAACCCAGCCCGTGAAGACAGAGCTGATCGATGGGGGTGACGGCGACGACACCCTGGTCGGCGGCGTGCGCCTGGTCGGGGGCGCCGGAGACGACGCCCTGCAGGGCGGCTACGGGAGCGACTCGTTGGAGGGTGGCGCGGGCGACGACCGACTCACGGGCGGCTTTGGCCCGGACGTCATGGACGGCGGCGAGGGCGCCGACGTCCTCGACGGCCGCGAGGGCAACGACCGGCTCAGCGGCGGCGGCGGCGATGACGCCCTGATCGGCGGCGACAACGAGGACACGCTGGACGGCGGCAGCGGGGATGACCATCTCGACGGCGGCAACGGCCACGATGCGCTCGTGGGCGGGGCGGGCAACGACGCCCTCGCCGGCGGACCGCTCGACGACGTGCTCGACGGCGGCCGGGGTGCGGACAGCCTGTCGGGCGACGAGGGGTACGACACTGCCGATTACTCAGCACGCACCGCGGCGCTGGCGGTCTCGCTGAATGGCGTTGCCGACGACGGCGAGCCCGGCGAGGGCGACGACGTCGGGGCCGGCATCGAAGCGATCCGGGGCGGTTCGGGGCCCGACCTGATCAGCGGCACACCGGGGCCCGAGAGCATCGACGGCGGCCCCGGGGACGACACCATCTTCAGCACGGGGGGTGCCCCTGATCAGATCGTCGGTGGACCGGGCCGGGACGTGGCGGATTTCGGTGGGGCCGCCCTGCCGCTGACCCTGTACGCGAGCGCAGGCGAGGCCCGGCCCCTGCTGGCGAGCACCGCCGCCGCGTTCACCCCAACGACGGCGATGTCACAGGTGGAGGCGGTCATCGGAGGCCGCGCCGGGGACACGCTTGCGGCCGACGGGCCTGTCGCGCTCGACGGGGGCGGGGGAGACGATCTCTTCCTCGCAGCCGACGGCGCGGCCTACCCGGGTACCTCGACGGCGGGCGCGGGGCCCCAACGGTACGCCGGTGGTCCGGGCAACGATCGTGTGAGCTACGCAGCGCGCACGGCGCCGGTCGTCGTCACGCTCGACGGCGTGGCCAACGACGGCGCGGGCGGCGAGGGCGACGACGTGGATGTCGAGGAGGTCGTTGGCGGGGCCGGCCCGGACACGCTCGTCGGCGGCGCCGGGCCCGACGTCCTGCTCGGTGGTGCGGGAAACGACCGTCTCGACGGCCGCGGCGGGGACGACGCGCTCATGCCCGGCGCGGGCGCCGATCGCGTGATGGCCAGGAGCGGGCGCGATGCCGTCGTCGCCTTCGACGGCGATCGCGACGAGGTGACGTGCGCCGGCGACGACGACAGCGTCGCGGTCGACCGCCGCGACGTGACGAAGGCGTGTGCGGTCGTGCTGGGCGGGGCCGCGCTGCCCTCCGCGGCGGTCCGCGCGGACCTGGCGCGGGGCGCCGCGGGTCCGCCCCGGGCGCGGGCAGCGGCGTCTCGCACGCGTGGCACGAACCGCGCCGACGTGCTGACCGGCGGCCCAGGCGCCGACCGCCTGTTCGGGCGTGGCGGGGCCGACCGTCTGTCGGGGGGGCGGGGCGCCGACCGCATCAGCGGCGGAGGCGGCGACGACCGGATCCTCGGCGGCACGGGTCCCGACCGGCTCTTCGGCGGGCCCGGGCGTGACGTCGTCCGCGGACAGGAGGCCGCCGACATCGTGGACGGCGGCACCGGCGACGACGCGCTCTTCGGCGAGACCGCCGGGGACACCCTGCGCGGGGGGCCGGGCCGCGACCGGATCTTCGCCGGCTCGGGTGACGACGTCGCCGACGGTGGCACGGGCGATGACAGCCTCCACGGTGCCTTCGGGCACGACGCGCTGGCGGGTGGCCCGGGCGATGACCAGCTCTTCGGAGACGAGGCACCCGACGTCCTCACCGGTGGAACCGGCGACGACGTGCTGGAGGGCGGCTCGGGTCCCGACCACCTGGTGGGCGGGGCGGGGGCGGATCGGCTCGTCGGCGGGACGGGTCCCGACCGGCTGGAGGCAGGCCCCGGGAACGACACCATCGAACTGCTCGATGTCGGTCCGGACGCCGCCATCGACTGCGGCGAGGGAGACGACACCCTCGTCGTGGTGGCGGCGGGCATCGCGGCGCGCCGCGTGCGGGCGCCGTCGCGCGCTGTCAACTGCGAGCGTGTCGTGACGGGCGCGGCCGCACCGGCGCCCGTCACCGGTGCCACGTTCCTGTCGGCTGCGGCCGGTGACGTCCGTCGCGGAGGGGCGCTCAACGACAAGCTGCTCGGGGGCCCCGGCGCCGACCTCTTCTTCGGCGGGGCCGGCGCCGACATCCTGTGGGGCGACTACCAGCCGGGGACCGCCGCGCCGGACATGATCTTCGGCCAGGAGGGCGACGACACCCTCTACGGGGGCGGGCAGGACGACCTGGTCGACGGCGGCCCCGGGGACGACTACGTCCAGGGGGACGCGGGCGCCGACCTTCTGCGCGGAGGAGCGGGGAACGACACCATCCGCCCCGGGGCCGGGCGCGATCGCGTGTTCGCGGGCCCGGGCGACGACACGATTCGCGCAGCCGCGGACGGGATCGACTCCATCGACTGCGGCCCGGGGCGGGACGTCGTGGACGCCGATCCCCAGGATCGCGTGCGCGGGTGCGAGGTCGTGCGCCGACGCTAGAGGTGCGCGTGCCCCAGGCCGGGCAACGATGCCCCGATGCCTGATCGCATTCGCGCCCTGTCGTTCACGGACGGCGCTCGACGTTCGCGCAGCCGCCGCGCGGGGAAACGATCTCCCATGCCCGATCCCTTCTCTCTGATCACCGCGCCCGCGCGCCTCGGCCTGCGCCTGGCGGCCCTTCCGCTCTCCGCGCTGCGCCGCCTGACCGGCGGCGACGATCGAGGCTTCGACGACGACCCGTCGGGACCGGGTACGAACGCCCCGGCGACGGCGCAGGCCCCGGCCGCCGCCCCGGCCCGCAACGGCGCCGCTCCCACGCCGCCGGCACGCGCGCCCAAGCCCAAGCCACGGGCCAATCGTGGCACGACGCCGCCCCGCAAGCGTGCGGCCGAGCCGACCAGGGGCGAGATCGCCGACCGCCGTGAGGCGCTGCGCGAGGCGGAGGCCACACCGGACTCCCCGGGGGCGGAGATCCACGTTCAGGAGCCGTGGAAGGGCTACGCCGACATGTCGGCAGCGCAGGTCATCGACCGCTTGGCGGACGCACCGCCGGCGGTGGCCGCGATGGTCCGGCTCTACGAGGGCCAGAACGCCAAGCGCGAAGCGGTCCTGCACGCGACGGAAGGGTGAACCCTGCCCTCCCGAGGGCAACCTTGACACACGCGTGATAAGGTTACCCCTGCATGGAAGCCCTCACCATCAACGAGGCGGCAGCGACGACCGGATGGTCGCCGCGCATGCTGCGCTACGTGGAGCGGATCGGGATCCTGCAGGCCCGCCGCTCGGGCGCGGGCTACCGGCTGTACGGGCCGGCTGAGCTGCAGCGTCTGCGGACGCTGCGAGGCCTGCTCGACCGGTTCGCTGTCGAGCTGGGCGACCTGGGCTTCGCCCTGCGCCTGCGCCGCGAGGATGACCTGCGCGCCGCAGTCGACGCGTGGTTCGACGAGGAAGCACGCAAGCCCGCGCACGTCCCCGCGTCGGACTGGATGCGCTGGGAGCAGGACAAGCACCAGAGGCTGCTGGCCGCAGCGGCCCCTCCCCAACCGATATCGGAGATCGCATGACCCTCACGCCCGTCGCCACCGACCAGGACTTCAAGGTCGCTGACCTCTCGCTGGCCGCCTTCGGCCGCAAGGAGATCCAGTTGGCCGAGCACGAGATGCCCGGCCTCATGCAGACCCGCGCTGAGTTCGCCGACCGTCAGCCGCTCAAGGGTGCACGCATCACCGGCTCGCTGCACATGACGATCCAGACCGCCGTGCTGATCGAGACGCTCGTCGCGCTCGGCGCCGAGGTTCGCTGGTGCAGCTGCAACATCTTCTCGACCCAGGACCACGCCGCGGCGGCCGTCGCGGTCGGCCCGGACGGCACCCCCGAGGACCCCCAGGGCGTCCCGGTCTTCGCTTGGAAGGGCGAGACGCTCGAGGAGTACTGGTGGTGCACCGAGCAGGTCATCAACTGGCCCGGCGAGCAGGGCGCCAACATGATCCTCGACGACGGCGGTGACGCCACGATGCTCGTCCACAAGGGCAAGGAGTACGAGGCTGCCGGCGCCGTCCCGAACCCGGCCGACGCCGAGTCCGAGGAGTTCCAGGTCTTCCTGGGCCTGCTGCAGCGCTCGCTGACCGAGGATCCGCAGCGCTACACGAAGGTCGCCGACCAGATCATGGGCGTGACCGAGGAGACGACGACCGGCGTCAACCGGCTCTACCAGATGCAGCAGACCGGCGAGCTCCTCTTCCCGGCGATCAACGTCAACGACTCGGTCACCAAGTCGAAGTTCGACAACCTCTACGGCTGCCGCCACTCGCTGGTGGACGGGATCTTCCGCGCGACCGACGTCATGCTCGCCGGCAAGGTCTCCGTCGTCTGCGGCTATGGCGACGTCGGCAAGGGCTCCGCGGCCTCGCTGAAGGCGCAGGGCTCGCGCGTGATCGTCACCGAGATCGACCCGATCTGCGCGTTGCAGGCCGCGATGGAGGGCTACCAGGTCACGACGCTCGAGGACGTCGTCGAGACGGCCGACGTCTTCATCACCACGACCGGCAACAAGGACATCATCACCGCCGATCACATGTCGCGGATGAAGCACCAGGCGATCGTCGGCAACATCGGCCACTTCGACAACGAGATCGACATCGCCGGGCTGTCGAAGAAGGGCGCCAAGCGCGTCAACATCAAGCCGCAGGTCGACGAGTGGGTCTTCTCCGACGACAAGGCGATCATCGTCCTGTCCGAGGGCCGGCTGCTGAACCTGGGTAACGCGACGGGCCACCCGTCCTTCGTGATGTCCAACTCGTTCACCAACCAGACGATCGCCCAGATCGAGCTGTTCACCAAGAACGACGAGTACGAGAAGCAGGTCTACGTGCTGCCCAAGCACCTCGACGAGAAGGTCGCGCGCCTGCACCTCGAGGCCCTCGGCGTGAAGCTGACCACGCTGCGCGAGGACCAGGCCGCCTACATCGGCGTGCCGGTCGAGGGCCCGTACAAGCCGGACCAGTACCGCTACTAGGGCCGGACCGGCCGCCGCGTCGCCGTGGCGGTCTCCGCCGTCACCGATCCGGGCCTCGCCGCCGAGGGCGAAGCCCGGATCGCGTGGGCCGACGGGCAGATGCCCGTCCTACGCTCGGTGCGCGAGCGCTTCACGCGCGAGCGGCCGCTAGCGGGTACGCGCGTCGCGGCCTGCCTGCACGTCACGGCCGAGACGGCGAACCTCGTCGCCACGCTGGTGGCCGGGGGCGCCGAGGTCGGCCTCTGCGCGGCCAACCCGCTGTCGACTCAGGACGACGCGGCCGCTGCTCTGGCCCAGCAGGAAGCGACGGTCGTCCTGGCCCGCCACGGCGAGGAGCTCGACGACTACGTGGCGCACGTCGCGACGCTGGCGCAGAGCACGCCGTCGATCACGCTCGACGATGGCGCTGATCTGCTCACGGTGCTCCACGCCGGCGACCCCGCCGCGCGCGCGGCGCTGCTCGGCGGCACGGAGGAGACGACGACCGGGCTGCTGCGGCTGCGGGGGATCGCGGCGCAGGGGCGTCTCGCCTGCCCGGTGATCGCCGTCAACGAGGCCCGTACCGAGCGCGTGTTCAACGACCGTTACGGGACGGGGCAGTCGACGCTCGACGGCATCCTGCGTGCGACCAACCTGCTGTGGGCGGGCCGCACCGTGGTCGTGCTCGGCTACGGCTGGACGGGGCGGGGCGTCGCGCAGCGCGCCCGCGGCGCCGGCGCGTCGGTGATCGTCTGCGAGGTCGACCCCTTCGCCGCGCTCGAGGCGCGGATGGAGGGCTTCGAGGTCATGCCGGCGCTCGACGCCGCACGCCGCGGGGACGTCTTCATCACCGTCACGGGCGCTCAGCGTGTGCTCGGCCGCGAGCACTTCGAGGTCATGCAGGACGGTGCGGTACTGGCCAACGCGGGGCACTTCGACGTCGAGATCGACCTGTCCGCCCTGCAGGAGCTGGCGGGCGGGGAGGGCCGGGCGGTGCTCCCGCTGGTCGACCAGTACGATGTCGGGGGCGGGCGCCGGCTGAACCTCCTGGCCTCGGGCCGCGTCGTCAACCTGGCCGCCGGCCAGGGACACCCGGCCGCGGTCATGGACATGTCCTTCGCCGGTCAGGCCCTGGTCGTCGAGCACCTCGTGCGCCACGGGGGCGATCTCGCTGCGGCCGTCCACCCGATGCCCGACGCCCTCGACCGCGAGGTGGCGCGCCTCAAGCTGGCCTCGCTCGGCGTCGCGATCGACGCCCTCACCCCTGACCAGGAGGCCTACCGGCACTCCTGGGGCTCGCCGACCTAGATGGGTTGTTCCACGACGACGTGCGCGTGGGCGCCCGTGATCCACGCGTACGGACTCGTGGAACAACTCACCTAATGCGTATCCGGTTGGTTCCGTCCGGGTGGATTCGTAGCTTCGCGGGGTGCCCAGGCCGTCGTACCCTCTGAGCATCTTGGAGTTCCAGGATCGCTTTG
>JAABUN010000265.1_pt1 | contig 137774 bp, 132 predicted proteins | sample 5559311 | NCBI WGS metagenome assembly JAABUN01 (sample SAMN10711877, study PRJNA513370) | rock metagenome | isolation source: Antarctica rocks | place: Antarctica: Victoria Land, Siegfried Peak sud
AACAGCCGCCCCATGCAGCGCTCGCCTACCGGACGCCGAAGCAGGTGTTGGACGAAGCGCTCAAAACAGGTGAACTACAGACGCCTAGACTCACATTCGAAATGGCTCAAACATAGGGGTCCCCTCAGCCCAAATTGCTTTCGCGCTCGTTTTGGTGCGCAAGGTGATGTTGTTGGTAGTACTCAAAAAAGGCCCACCGCTAGCAACGTCTTGCCCTGCAATAGTCAGGTTAGACGCTCCCGATTTGTCCGTATCAGCTGTAAACCGGATAAACGCACTTGTAACACGCGCTCCTTTTGGAACCGCAACACCCAAAAAGCGCACACCCGTTGTTTGAGGTGTGCCGTCAGTTCTGTAGCCCAACTCGAGCACAGTGCTTGTGGTGTAAGCCTCCCCAGCTGCATTTTCCTCAGCGTCACTCGCCGAATTTGGTGCTACGTTGGATACGCTTGTTCATTGCGTGGACAGCTCAGGCGTTTCGTCTCCCAGTTCTAGGTCAGGCCGCTCGATGCCGCTGCTACACGCCGCCAAAAGTGCCAAAGTCACTACTACCGAGCCAAGCTTCAACCAAGGTTTCATAGTTTTCCTTTCAAGCCCGCAGGTTTTGCGGATGAATCTCGGCGTGGTTGAGCTGTAAGTGTAAACACACGTCCCCGACCGGCTGCTTGGCTGGCCCCTAGACCTTTCTGCTCAACGAAGACAAGGTAGCAACGTGGCGTTACCCGACTGTTACCCCCAAAGCAGCAGCGCAGCTACTGAGTAGGTAACAAAACTGGCATAACCGGGTAACAATTTGTTTACGTGTATCTACTAAGCTTGGATACAGAGAGAAATTGAAAGGGGTGGCGGAATGGCTACAGTCAGCAAAATTTTACTTACTGGTTTAGTTCTGATGAGCTTTGGGGTTTCAGTGGCAGACCCTGGCAATACGGGTAAACTACCAACAGAGCCGCAACCCGAGACCTCAGCCTACGCCGTCACGGGTTGAATTCGTTCAAGCATCTAACTCCGCGCGGACACGCGCGCTCCTCCCCGCCGCAACACTATGACGGGGGTCGTTTACGGGAAGGCGCTGCATCAAAACTTTCCAGAGTTCCAGGTCGAAGGGCATAATCTGTGCCAGCTCCCAGATGGCTTCTAGGTTCCCGGAGTCGATTACGGCGGCGTGAAGTTCGGCCTCTAAAAATTCTCGAAGTTCAACGATCTCAGGTGCAATGGATTGTGGTAATAGTGGACCAAGGTACATCCTTATTGCTTCGTAGAACTTTCCCTCCTTGAGATAGGTCTCGAGTTCAACTACATCGGACCATACGGATGACACAAGGCGGTACGGACGCGAACTGATCTCAACACCTACTTCTTTGCGTAGACGGTGCAATTCAACTCTTAGTGATGCCGACTGGAAATCTCCGTAGAGAGCTTCACTCAGGGCTTCCGCTTCGTAACCGCTGGGCCGTAGGACAAGCAAGGTCAAAAGTTCTATACTGCGGCTCCTGATGGTTACATGAGCTCCTTGAAGATAGAGTTCAGCCTTACCTAAAGCAAAAAGCCGGAGTGAACGAATATCTTCTGATGTGTCTTGTGAGTCAGCATACGCTTGCCCAGCCAACAGACGCATACCTGTAAGTGTAAGTAGGGTTTTGGCGCTGTCTATTGAAGCTTTGATGGACTCTCTAGCACTACTGTCGTGAAAATCCAGAGGATCAAGATAAAACGCTGACTCCGTTGCCAATATACTGTTCTTGTCAATGAAGTAACGGTGTGCGTTTAGAAGATTACTCACAGCTTCTTCTGTAGGCCATAGTGAAATGCCCAGTGCTAAATGTGCTCGTTGCCGATGCTCTTCAGAAAGTGTATCTGTTATAGCGAGCGTTGCTTCAGCCTGCTTCTTCGCCTCTCCCTGTTGGTTGAGCGCGCACAATGCTCTTACGCATCCATGAGTCAACCAAGACCTCATAGCTCTGGGAGATTGTGAAAGCTCGTGCTGATAGATCTGTAAAGCTTCGTCAAAGCGTCCTGTTGCCTGATACAAGTCTGCCAAAGTTGATCTCAGCTCTGTCTTTTGACGTGGATAGGTTGAATCATCTATCATCTTATCTGCAGTTGTGAGTTCGTCCTCTATTTCCTCGTGGGCACCGGTTAGGATCTGTAAGTAAGCTCTGAGATTCTTTGTTACCAAGACCAATCCTGGATGAACTGTTCTGTCACTCGAGAACTGAAGCCATCCCAAAGCTTTTTTGAACCTTCCCTCGTTCATATAGGCAATAGCGAGGGCGCTTGCATTTCTGGTCTCCGCGTAGACGTCGCCAGCTTCTTCGGCTGCTATCAAGGAGGCTTGAAGTGCTCGCAGACGCTTTTGAGGGTCGGAGAGGGCCGAACCTAGATGATAAAGAGTATGCGCTGTGGCGCTTAAGTTGCTCGCTTCCACTGCTTTAAGTTGATATCCTTCGCCGTCGCCACGGTGAGCGTCCATAAGCCCCTCGAGCGCAATCAGATCGGCCTTTTCGTCATCATCTACTCTCGAGAGCGCGCTGATGAGATGTTGCCGAGCAAGTAAACTTTGATCCAGGTTGATGAAAGCTGCCACGACGTAAAAGGTCACGCCCTCGGGCCAGGGGGTAGGGAGCTGCTTGCTAAAGTCCAAAATCTTTTGGTTCAGCCCTTGGGCGAAAAGTTGGCGAACAGCTATGTAAACCTCTCGGTCGATGGGTTCTGACACGTGGCGTCACACTCCTCGAGATGTAGGATGTCTTAACTAAAGACAGTTTAAGTAGGGAAGCTTAAGTAATTCTTAAGTAAAACTCATGAACTTGAAATTCGTCGGAAAGGACGTTCAACTTCACTCATAAAGAGAAACCTACACTAGCTGCCTGTGAGGCGTTATCACCTTCCCTCTCTCTTACCTTCACTTAGCTCTATTCTCGTGAAGAGCGGAGAAACTACGGGGAAAAGTAGAGACGGAATGGTAGCCCGCTCCGTATAAGAACTGTGGACTAAAAAGGAAAACAACCCCAGTCGAGCTGAAATCGAGGTTAGTTGAGGTGCTTGGGTTGTGCTTTGTAGAGCATGTCGTCGAAGGTAAGGTCAGACGTTTCGCCGTACTCGGTTTTCAGCACGCGCAGGTACGTTTGGTAAGCGAGGCGTGCGCCTACCTGATCTCCATTCGTTTGGAGCAGCCGAACGAGCGCGCGGTGGCTGTCAAGGAATAAGGGCTCGATTTCGACCGCTTTGCGGTAAGTCCAGAGAGCAGAAGGCAAGTCGTTATGTTCGTATGATGCGCCCAATCCCATTGCTGTAGCCAGCGCTGCATCGTGCAGCTCAGCTCTCAAAGCTTCAACCCACTCCGAGGTGACACCGGGCAAGAACGTTTCTTTGTAGTGCTCGAGTGCCTCACGGCGAGCTGTATCATCGCCCTCTTCAAAAGCTTTTAAGATGTCTTTTGCATCAACTTTGATCTCTAACTCATCTGCGAGCCGGTACTGCCTCTCTGCATAAACGAGCGGATTAAAAGAGACGTGTTCGGCCAGAGTGGTCCGCAAACGCCGCAGGGCGAGCTTGCCATACTCTATGTGTCTGGGATCATCCGATCCGTCCCAGAGAGCGTCAAAGATCTTCTCCCGTGATGCCGGGCCATAGAAGGCCAGCCACACGAGGAGTTCAGCGGCCTTGGCGAAAGGCATCTTGATAGGTTTGCCATCAAGGGCTGCGCTAACGTCTTCAAATATCTGAACATTTAAGACATTCCGAGTACGCTCGTTGATCGCTTTGGGGTACGGTTTGGTGAATGGCGCGAAGCGTTCGGCGAACCAACTGCGTGCCACACATTCTTCGTACAAAGGTTTGAGAGGTTCAGCGTCAATCCAAAGTGTGGCATCATGTCCCAGCTCATCAAGATTCTTGATTAGCGTAATGACGGCTTCCTTTTGCAATGTGCCATCTTGTCTCGCAAGTTCCAGAAGATAAACGTAGGACCGTATGCTTAGTTCCGGGTCGCATGATATTACAGAGAGGGCCGTCTCGAATCCCTTATGGGCGGCAGTTGCATCTTTTGAGATGAAGTCGTCTAATGCTTTGCAAAACTCCTGAAGGCCATTCATTTCTGCAACCTCAATCGTCCATCTTTCACTGAGAGCTTCAGAAAGTGCATAACGTGCTGATGCGTGGTCTTCGCTTTTCTGTAAGGCGTCAAACAACCTGTACCGTACCGTTTGTATGGCATGTTTGTGCCCTTGTTTGTCAAAAAGCACCAGAGCCCCTCGATATTTTTCGGCTGCTTCCGTCCATTCTGTTTGGTTCATGAATATGTCGCCTCGCAGTGCGAGGAGACCGGCCTTTGAGTCAGACTCTCGTTGGTTCGCTAGATCGAAAGCGTAATCGCAAACCGAAATTGCTTCCGAAAGGCGATTTTGATAGCGGAGCAGGTCGCTCAATTCTCCCATAAGGTCGATTGCATCTATTCGTAAATCTTTGTAAATAGAAAGTGCTTTTCGGATCGTGAGTTCACAATCAAGGTATTTACCAACATTGTAGTAAAGCCGAACTAAATGTCCAAGAAGCCCAGCAAGTTGCAGGCGATAATGAGAAGCCTCCAAAACTTTTGCGAGTTCAGAAATGAACGTCAAAGCCTCATCGTATTTTCCTAGAGCAACAAGCGCAGAGGCTTTAGAAATTTTTATCCTTATGACGTCTATCGTGTTGTCTGTACAGAGACTGCCTTCCTCCGCAAGCTCTAGCATCCGTGTCACTTCACCCTTCATCTTTGCTCGCGTACATAGGTGAACGAACACCCGAGCCCCACCTTGGTTGCGCTCGTAGAGGGTTTTCAATATTGCCTCACCACAATCTGCGTACTCGCTATGAATCAACGCTCCGCCGTATGTTGCTGCGAGAGATGGAGACAAGTCGGCTTCCTGAAAAAACCCAAGGAGTTTGATAATTAGTGAATATTCAGCACGTCTATCCAACTGTGGCATAATAACTTCTGCAACTCGGAGTGCATTTTGTGCCTGTCCAGCTTTCTGAAAATGTCGTAAAGCAGTAAGGTGATGGTCGTGTTCAGCGGCTTCATGCCCGACTCGAGCATGAAGCTCTTTGTAGCGCTCCTCTCGCCCCTGTAGCTCTCGATCAAGTATCTCTACTACGAGCGTATGAGGTCGACACGCTTGCGCGCTAAGCGGTGCCATCGGCAGCCCTGCACGCCTCGCTTCCTTCAACCATCCTCTCGGCAGGTCACACCCGAGTTGTACCGCGTCCACTTCTCGCCACACCTCGAGTACACTCGCTTCGGGAAGCGCCTCACGCACGTCTTCCGGCAATCGGTCGAAAGCAGCTTTGAGCAGTTCCTCGTGAGACAAAACGTGGCCTACTCCAGCTGCTGCCAAACCTACCCCGGCGGGCCAGCCCTCGAGTTCCTTATGCACTTCAAAAGCATCTGCTGAACTTCCCCTGGCGTTCAGATAGGAGCGCGACTCGTCTTCGGAAAAGGTGAGGTCGGAGGCCGTCAGGAGGAGGGCGCTGCCGGAGGCTAAAGGGGACGCAAGCCGCTCCGAAGCGAGGTCGTAGGCGCAGTAGATGAGCTGGTGACCTTCACCGAGCGCTAGTGAAAATGATTCGAGCCACGCCAGCGCGTCATCACCCAAAAGGTGCGTTTGATCTAAGAGAATCTTGATGTTGACCGCAAGCTTGTCCAATTCTCTTGCAAAAAGTGTGGCGAGTGCGGCTACCTGCGCGCCTTCGGCGACGGCCTTGCGGACACGCCTAAACGTCGCTTCTTTGGCGGTTCGCGTGATGGACACCATGAGCGCGTCGGTCAGTGATTTGAGGTCGGCGTGGCGGTCGCTCAGGGTCAGCCAAGCTGCATGTTTAGAGGCTCGAGCTACCTGCCCGAGCAGCGTCGTTTTGCCGTATCCCGACGGCGCTACCAAAACGACGAGATTGGCGTTGTCGGCGTGCGCTATGCGCTTTAGCAGTGCGGTGCGCTTAACCTCCGCCGGGAGCGGGCGGGGCAGCGTGCTAGCGTAATCTCGGTTGCGGCGCTTAGTCATGTCCCTCCAGACAGACGCGATTTTACTTGAGTTTACCTAAATTTTGAGCGTGGATGACCTGGTTTATTCCACAGTCGCTTCGCGGGCTGGGTGTTCGGGATAGCCCGCCGAGTTGCCAAAAGTTGCAGATTTAACTGACTGGGCACGTTAAGCTTGAGGCGGAGGCGTCTCGATGAAAGTCTTAGTCACCGGAGCAGCAGGATTTATCGGCAGTCACTTAGTGGAGCGGTTGGCAGAGCAGGGCGATACGGTCGTCGGCGTCGATAACTTTAACGACTACTACGACCCCGCGCGTAAACGCCGCAACGCGGAGGCCGTTTGCCGACATCCAGGGGTTACGGTGCTCGAGGCTGATATCCGTGACCGGGCGCGGATGTTTGAGCTTTTTGAAACACACCGTTTCGATGCCGTGGCGCACATAGCGGCGATGGCGGGGGTGCATAGTGCGGTAGCTCAGCCGACGCTTTACGTCGAGGTAGATTTTGTCGCTACCCAACATCTGATGGACGCGGCTAGGGAATTCGGTGTTCAAAACTTCGTCTTCGCTTCAACCTCATCGGTTCATGGGGACAAGCCGAGCATTCCTTTTAGAGAAAGCGACCCGTGCGTCTACCCGCCGCAGCCCTACGCCGCCGCCAAACGCGCTGCTGAAATGCTAGGTTACACGTATAACAAGCACTACGGCCTCAACTTTACTGCGGTGCGGTTTTTTACGGTTTACGGCCCACGTGGACGCCCCGACATGATGCCGGGGCTGCTGGCCCAAAGTCTCTATCACAACAAGCAGATACCGCTTCATGACGGAGATATCAGGCGGGACTGGACGTTTGTGAGCGACACTGTAAACGGGGTTGTAGAGGCGCTCGGTACACCTTTGGGGTTTGAAATCATCAACATCGCTCGAGGTGAACCCCAATCGCTCGCGGACTTTATCGCGGCGATGGAGGTGGTGTCCGGAAAGCGGGCCAACTTGCTGCCGCAACCCCGTCCCGACGCCTACATGCTCGAGACCTACGCCGACATCAGCAAAGCGCGTAAGCTGCTGGGGTTTGAACCGACGGTTTCGGTTCGTGAGGGTGCTGAGCAGTTCTGGCGCTGGTACGAGGCCGAGCAGAGGAGCCTAGCGGGTGTGTAGTGCCGATCTCTGAATATCTGCGGGGATTGCGTGAAAAAATCGGTCACGACCCGGTGCTCAATCCCGGCGTTGCTGCGCTCGTCTATGATGAGTCAGGGCGTGTTCTTTTGCAACGCCGTAGCGACGACGGTTCGTGGAGCCTGCCCGCAGGTGCGGTCGATCCGGGTGAAAGCCCAGCGCAGGCGGTGATTCGTGAGGTTTGGGAGGAGACCGGGCTGAGGGTCGTTCCGGTGGGGCTCGCAGGGGTTTTTAGTGGTGAAGGATTTTTGCACGTGTACCCGAATGGCGACCAGGTCGACGTTTTCTCTGTCGTCTTTTTGTGTCACGCCGTCGGTGGGGCGTTGGGTGGGCGTGACGACGAAACGCTGGAACTGCGTTACGTGGCACCCAGTGAACTGCCCGACTCACGACTTTTACAACGTTACCCGAAGACGCTCTTTTCGTTTGCAGAGGGTGACGCGCCACTGTTCAGTTGGGATGAACGCTGGTTGACGGCGTTTGCTTAATCGCTGGGTACCTAGGCGAAAACCTGCTCGAGGTAGTTCGTACCGAACGTCAGGCCCAGAGCGCGGGCGACGCCTGGGGTTACGAGTTTGTAGGGCGACCCCATCACCAGCTCAGCCAGGAGTGTGTCGTGCAGTGAGCAGCTGGGTTGTCGTAAAAGCGTCTCTACTTGTTCGACGACCCCGTGGTAGCGACGCGCCTTGGTAGGCAGCGGGAGGAAGGTGTGTTTGATGCCTGCCGAAGCAGCGACCGCCACGTCAGCAACCCCTTGCAAGGGCAAAAAATAGATGTGGCGGCGGCGTTCTAACAACCGTCCGCGCGCGCCGCCGCCAAGTTTGAGCTCGGACTCGAGCGTCTGGGCATAAAAAAGTGTGTAGGTGAGGCCGCTACGCCTTAGCAGAAAGAGAGTTCTGGCCTGTGGGGGGGTACTTACGAGAATGAGCTGCCGCCCGACAACCGCCGCCGCGCGGATAATCGCCTCCACGCCGTAGTCGCTAAGCGAGGCGACCGCCTCTTTGCCGCTTGCGGTTTCGGTAAAAGCCGCATGAATGACCCCGGTGACGCCATGCCACGGCGTAACCGACCCGTCAGGCTCGCCGCGCCTACTAGTAAAGACTACTTCAGCGCCCCCGCTCCTGAGCTTGGTGAGCCTTCTCGCGGGCTGTTGTCTCAGTACCTGCGCCCGGACCAGCTCGCCGCTGCACAGCAACCGGGCCGCGATCCGCCCTCCGAACGCGCTGTCGGCGTGGGTGACAAGGTACACTTACAGTCTCCAAACTGAATCAGGAGCCGGTGATACCGCGTTAGCCGGTTTCATGAACTAGAGATACGCCTTGAAGGGGGCTCGAGTCAACCATACCGGGCGTTTACAACCTCCAAGCTCCCCAGCTGTAAGTGAAACCGTAACCGCAGATGTGAAAAGATAGGGCATCTCAGCAGGTTTTAGGAGCGAGTATGGACTTGGGACTTAGAGGCAAGGTGGCGGTTATAACCGGCGGCAGCGTCGGTATCGGGTTGGCAGTGGCGGAGGGTCTGGCGCAAGAGGGTGTTCAGGTCGCGCTCTGCGCCCGCGACGAGGCGCGCGTGCAGCGCGAGGCCGCGCGGCTGAGCGATACCTACGGCGTCGAGACGTTCGGGATGCGGGCGGACGTAAGCCGCGCCGACGACGTAACCCGTTTTGCCGAGGCCGCCCTGGGGCGTTTCGGCGGCGTTGATATCCTTATCAACAACGCCGGAACCGGCAGCGAAGAGACCATCATGGAAGCGGACGACGACAAATGGCACTACTACCTCGAGCTGCACCTGATGGCGGCGGTGCGACTCTCGAGGGCGCTGGTACCGTCGATGCGGGGGCGCGGCGGCGGGGTAGTCCTCAACAACGCCTCGATCTGCGCGACCCAGCCGCTCGGTTACGAGCCCATCTACAACGTTTCGAAAGCGGCGCTGGCGATGTTCTCGAAATGTCTGGCGAACGAGCTTATCGGCGACCATATCCGCGTCAATACGGTTAATCCCGGTCTGATTCAGACGCCGGACTGGGAGAAAACCGCAAAGCTCTTAACCGAGGGCAAAGCTGAAAGCTGGCAGGCGTATCTCGAGGGTGTAGCAAAGACAAACGCGCCCATCGGACGTTTCGGCACGCCCGAAGAGCTGGCGCACTTTTTCGTCTTCTTGTGCTCGGACAAGGCGAGTTACTGTGTGGGGTCGTCTTACTACGTCGACGGGGGTTGGCTGAACGTCGTGAACTAGAAAGCTTGTGGCACGTGGCTGGTGGCGAGTAGAGGGTTTTCCACAAGCCACAGGCTACATTCCACAAGCTTTCAGCGTTCCCTCCAGATGGGCTCGAGCGTTGCCAAAAGCTTGGTGGCGGTGCGGCGGTTGGCCGCCTCGATCTGCCCACGGCGCGGGCTCGGCGGGGGGGGCTCCGGATCGTGAAAAGTGCGGGGCAGCTCGAGGCCCAACTGCTCTTCCCACTGCGCTCGCCAGCTCTCGGGTACCGTCACCGGCGCGTCCTGGCGGCTGAGGACGCTCCAGAGAAGCGACCATACGCGCGGGACGGTGTGATAGGGGTCGTAACCGCCGCCGCCGGTAGCGACCAGACGCCCGCCGCAAAAGCGGTCGGCGAGACGGCTTACCAAGCGGTAGCTCGAGGCGATACCTTGCGTGCTCAGGTGCAGGTTGCTTAGTGGGTCGCGCCGGTGCATGTCGGCCCCGGCCTGAAGCACGATCAGGTCGGGGCTGAAAACCTCCAACGCGCGGGGCAAGAGGGTCTCTAAAAGCTCCAAATACGAGGCGTCTTCGGTAAAGGGCTCGAGGGGTACGTTGAGACTTAGGCCGCGCCCCGCGCCCCGTCCGACCTCGTAGGTAAACCCGGTTCCCGGAAACAAGGAGCGTCCCGATTCGTGAACGCTTACGGTCATGACCTCGCCCGAATTATAAAAAAAATCCTGTACACCGTCGCCGTGGTGCGCGTCGAGGTCGATATAGGCGACGCGGAGGCCGTAGCGGGTGACAGCCTCGTGAACGGCTAGCGCCACGTCGTTATAGGTGCAAAACCCCGACATCAGCGCCCGGCCCGCGTGGTGCAGGCCGCCGGAGAAGTTGACGGCGCGCGCCCGCTGCCCCGACGCGACGAGCCGCACCGCGCTTAGTGACGCGCCGCAGACGTTCATCACGACCTCGTGCATCCCCGGAAAGATGGGGTTGTCGGGGGTGCCGAGCCCGTAACGGGGGGCGTCCGGAACGCTCTCCCCGCTCGAGACGGCCCTGACCGCCGCGACGAACTCGGGATCGTGCAGCGCCAGCAGTTGCGCCTCGGTAAAGGGTTCGGGCGAGGCCAGGTGAGAGGCGTCCAGGAGACCACACGCCCCCAGCAGGCTGTGGGTCAGCTCGAGGCGAAGCGGCTTAAACGGGTGTGTGTCGGAGAGCCGGTACGCGCTCAGCTGCGGGGCGTAAACAAACGCGCAGCTGGGCGCGCTCATCCAGCCTGCTCCATCTGCGCCCCCGGAATCGTCAGCTCTGCGGTCGCACCTGAATCCTCACGTGAAGACCCGTCCTGAACACCATCCTGAGCACCTTCTTGAACAAGGACGTCGCGGCGCTCCAAACGCAGCACGAGCGCGTCGGCGGGTCGGAGGGTGCTCGGAAGCGGTCCACCCAGACCGAGCGTGGCGGCGTCCACGGGCACGCCCAGGTGTTCGGCGGCCTCACCGAAACGGCGTACGAGCAGGTCGTGAAGGGGTTGCAAACGAGGTTCTGTAAGCCCTTCGGCGACGCGTGCGTGCGCCTCCTGCATCTTTCCCGAACAGAGCAGGGTACACGCTTCCAACACCGTCAGGTAGGCCCATGACGCGGTGTCGTCGGTATCGGCTGCTCTTAACTGGGTGCGGGCGTGGGTAAGCAGCTCAGACGCGCGCCCAAACTCGCCCCGCCGCACGAGAGCCCCCGCCAGATACGCCTGAGCGCGGCTTTGCTGATAGGGATAACGGGCCAGAGCGAGCGCCCGCTCCGCCTCCACCGTAGCCTCGCCCGGGGGTAGCAGCAAACTCCCGACGAGGTGCGCGGCCGTTCTCAAGTTGCCGTAACGTCCGGGCGCGTTTTCAAGCGTGGTGAGTACCTCCCGGACGAGCCGCCGCGCCCACCCAAGGTCGGGGTGCGCCGCCGCCGCCTCGGAATAGAGACCGAGCGGCAGGCGGTAGGGTCGGTTTAGGGCGCGGCAACCGTAGGCGAGCGTAAGCCGCAGGGTGCTCCGCAAGGTGCGAAAACTGGGGTCGACGCCGTAATGCTCACCGTACCTGTTAAACGCCTCGATGTTTTTTTGCAAGGTGGTGATGGCCGCACTGAACCTGCCTTCGGCGAGGTAGTTGAGCGTCTCTTCATCGTGGATTTTGGCTCTCTCAAAGTGTAGTCGAAACGAGTCGGCCCCCAGTTCGGCCTGGTCCAGCACCGTTCGCGCCGCCGCAAAATCGGCTCCAGCCGCCTCGAACGCCCCCTGACGCCGCCGGAGCGTACCGCGCCGCGACAGGTAACGGGCGCGTTCGGCGACCGGCGCTTCCCCCCGGTAAGCGGCGTCTACCGCTCCAGAAAGGGCCGCGTGCGCCTCGGCAAAGCGCCCGAGCTGAAGGGAAACGCCGCCCGCCTGAAAGTGGACGCGGGCGCGGAGCAGTTCGTCGTCGGTTTGGATCGCCCTGAAACGTTCTAGTGCCCCCTCCAAGTCGCCCTGGTCTTTGGCGGTCAAACCGTCCCACAACGCTACCCGCACCGCGAGCGTAGGGGTTAGCGGCGGTGAACGCGTGAGCGCCGACCCAGGCAGCGCGCCGGGCAGCGCGTTTAGACCCGTTCGGGCGAGCGCGGCCGCGTCCGAGAGGCGCGAGTGCCAGCGGGCGAGGTTAGCGTGAACCAGCGCAGCTTCGACGCTCAGCACCGGGTCGTCGACCTCTGTCCAGCTCTCCAAAAGTGTCTCGGCGTGCCCGAAGCGGCCCTGCAAGACGGCGCTCTCGGCGCGTTTTAGCAGCGCCCAGGCGCGGCGCTTGGGATCAGCCGACGCCCCCAGCACCGCCAGCGCCTGACCAGCGTCGGGGTGGTCGGTACTGCCGAGGCGAACGTAGTAGTTCGCCACCTGTAGCGCGACCAGCTCAAAGGTAGGGGTGTCGTGCGGAGCCAGCTCGTCTTGCGCGGCCCCCCAGAGCCGACCCAAAAGCGACTGTGGGATCGTTGCGGCTTCGGCCCAGCTGGTCAGCTCGGGCCAGGCGCGGGCGGCGAAGAGGTGATGAAAAAAGCGTCCGGCGGCGTCGCTCCGGGGCGCTTGCCGGGCAGCGTCGGCGTAGAGGCGGCTGGCCTCCAGGCTGAGTTTGCGAAACCGTGCGGGGTTGGCCTCTTTGAAGAGACGGCGGAGGGTACGTGAAAAAAGCCGCGCAAAGGGCCGCCAGAGGTCGGGTTCGCCCGGAACGGCGTCTAAAAAAGACAGCTCGAGGCCGTTTAAGGTGCGGGGTTCGGCCTCTCGCAACGCCTCGAGGTCGCGTTGCAAAACCGCCGGATATTCAGGTAACGCGAGCACCGCGAGCACCTCTAAAAAATCTTTAAGGCGTGCGTCGCTGCTGCTTAGTACGAGCCGACCGAGCTGTTCGGTGTGGCGGCCCTCACCCAGCGGTTCGCGCGCCTCGGCGAGGAGCGTCAGCGTGCGGAGGTCTTCAAACGAGCGTTTGGCGCGCCCGACGAGCGCCTCTTGCTGCTCGGCGCTTAGGTGCTGAGCCCGCCCCCGGACAAACCGCCGCGCCTCGTTGATTGTCGGGGGACTCAGCTTGACCGGCCCTTCAAACGCGCCCGTACGCCCGACCAGAGTCAGCGGCAGGTCCGCCATGCTGACGAGCAAGCCTAACTGAGTGCGGCCCAGCGGCTCTAGCAGGGTGTGCCAGAGCCACTCGGTCAGCGCCACACGCGGCACGTCGGGGGTGCTCAGCCGTAGCGGCGCGCCTGAAAGCGTGTCCTGGGTACCTGAAAACGACTGCGAAACGTGAAGCAGTAAAATCGGAGGTTCGCTCAGCTGCCGGAGCTGCTCGAGCACGACCCGAACCACGTCGGCCTGGGCGTCGGCTTGCACCGCGTAGGCACCCGCGACGCCGACCTTGGCGAGTTTGGCCCCGAACACCTCGGCCGAGACGCCCACCGCCAGCGCCAGCTGCAAAAGCCCCGCCGCGAGGTCGGCGGCGGAAAACTCCTGCCGGACGACCCTGCTCCCGTTTTCGGCTTCAGGAAGCCCCTCGAGCGCCCCCTGAACGTAATCGGTAAGGAGCGTTTTACCCGAACCCTGTCTGCCGGTCAGCAGCAGTTTGGGTCCCTTGCCCGCGCGCACCGCGCCGACGAACCCCCCGTAAACCCGGCGTTTTTCGCGGCCCAAAAGCTGAAGCGCCTCGTGCTCACCCTCGGGCGGCGCGCTGAGGAGCAGCTCGAGTTCGGGGGCGTGCAGGGGCGGTCTGCCGGTGCTCGCCCAGAGTTCGCTGAGCACCGTAAACAGCACCCGTTTGTCAGCAACTTTGCCCTTGTCGCGGTAGATAATATTTCTGACGACGTTGGGGTTGGCCCCGCGTAGCGCCATCTGCGTTCGCAACCAGTTGATCGATCCTACGACGCCGGACGCGTCACGCCGACCCCCCAGGGCTCCCCGCACCTCTTCAAAAATACGCCGCCAAGGACTCTCGACCTCACCAGCCACTCTGGACATAGCCACCGCGTTATTCTACGACGGAAAGTAAACAAGTACAACGGCTTGCCCGACACCCAGGTTTTTTGTCCTGAGCGTCAGGCTCGAGAGGACGCTGGCGCTGCCATCCGGATATCGTTTCTCGAGTTCTGGTCCACTTTTTATCACGCCTCATCGCCGCACCGGCTCAAGCCGGACACTACCCACACCCTATCTTTTGCGTACGGTTGCGCCGCAAATAGCGGGTTTCTCGTTGTAGAGTAGCCTCGTTTACGACCAGGCAGCTGCTTGTTATGTACAAGTTGCTGTGTACAAGTCGAGGGGGCGCTACTTTGCTACCGACGCCGCGTTTACCGACACTGCCTTTACCAAAACCGCGTCTGCTGCACCGTCGGACCCGGCTACCGGAACAGGTGGGTCACGGTAACTTTCGGCCCAGCAGCACCGGGCAGAGACACCGAGCAGAGACCACGAAAACCAGAGGGGGAGACGTGAAGACAAAAGTTTTTTGTATAGGGTTTCACAAAACCGGCACGACGTCGCTCGAGGTGGCGCTCGGCGCGCTCGGCTACCGAGTCACCGGTCCCAACGGACACCTCGACCCGGACATCGAAAAAAACGTTCTGACGATGGCGTACAAGCTGGTCGAACAGTACGACGCCTTTCAGGACAACCCCTGGCCCATACTTTACAAACAGCTCGACGCCAGATATCCCGGTAGCAAGTTTATTTTGACCCTGAGAGATTCGCAGTCGTGGATCAACAGCCAGGTCAAGTTTTTTGGACGCAGGGAAACCCCGATGCGGCGGCTTATCTACGGTGTCGGCAATCCGGAGGGCAATGAGTCGGTGTACTTGGGGCGGTTCGAGTCTCACAACCGGGATGTGCTGGACTATTTTAGAAACCGACCAGGCGACCTCTTGGTGATGGATTTTGCCAACGGAGACGGTTGGGAAAAGCTGTGCCCGTTTCTAAACCTAGCTGTTCCCATCACGCCTTTTCCCCACGCTAACAGAACACAGGAAAAAAAACCTACCTTCGCCACACCGCTGATCCGCAGGACGAAGCGGTTGGCCTTTCATCTGGCGCGGCGCGGCAACCGTCTGTCCACGACCGACAAACCGGGGCATGTAAGGAATTAGATTCTGCCGACGTTCCAAGCTGAGCGCCGCGATATGCCGGGTGAAAAAAGTAAGAAGCAGGAAGTGAGGAGTAGGAAGCAAGAAGCGGGTATCAAGGAGGTTGTGAAGCCTCGGTACCCAGATTCTCTTTTGCGTTCCGGTGCGCCTGCGGATGTTCTCGCTGTGCGGGTTGGCTGTATTAGGCAACTCGGTAGTCAGGGGTCAATAGTCAGCTGATTATCGGACTTGCAACGGTTGCCACGCAGCGTTCTCGAGAGGCGTGGTAGTTCTGTAATACGCACCGTTTTTAGTATCTGCCGTAAATGCCGACACCTGTTTACAAAGAGATTCGGACGCCGAACTCTCTCAGCGCCGCCTGCGCCGCGCGGTAGCCGCACATACCGTGAATGCCGCCCCCCGGGGGTGTCGAGGCGGAGCACAAGTAGATGCCTTTCAGCGGCGTTTTGTAGGGGTTTGGAAGCGGTACGGGCCTGGCGACGAGCTGCCACAGCGACGCTGCGCCGCCGTTGATGTCCCCGCCCACATAGTTGGGGTTGTGCGCCTCGAACGCGGGTGCGTTCATGACGTGCTTTGCCAACACGCGCTCCCGAAAACCTGGGGCGAACCGCTCGAGTTGCCCCTCGATAGCCTCCGTCATGTCTCCGTCAAAGCCGTTCGGCACGTGACAGTAGGCCCACAGCGTTTGCTTGCCTTCAGGTGCCCTGGTGGGGTCGAAGGGGCCGTGCTGCGCGACCAGCACATAAGGTTTCTGCGGCGCTCGTCCGCGCCCGACCTCGAGTTCGGATTCGGCAATCTCTGCCAGCGTCCCGCCCAGATGGACGGTCGCCGCGCGCAAACACGCCGCCTCTTTCCAGGGTACGGGGCCGTCTAGGGCGTAGTCCAGCTTGAACACGCCCGCGCCGAGCCGGTAACGCTCTAACCAGCCCCGGTAACGGTTTGGGAGGTCGTCACCTGCGACCCTTAAGAGTTGCTTCGCTGACAGGTCGAGAAGCGTGACCCTAGCCTCCGGCACGTCTTTAAGAGAACGCACCGTCACGCCCGTATGTACCTCGCCACCGAGCGAGCGGTAGTAACGTGTCAGCGCCCCTGCCAGCGACGCCGCGCCACCTTTGGGAAAGGGCCAGCCGACGGTGTGCGCGAGCATCCCGAAAACCAGACCGATAGCAGCGGTTGCCGGAGCCCCGAGCGGCAAGGTCGCGTGCGCCGCCACGCCTGCAAAAAGGGCTTTGGTACGCTCTTCACGAAAGAGCTTGCTGAGGAGTGTTGCCGGGGGCAGCCCCCGCACTCCGAACCGCGCCAGCAGTAGCGGATGGTTCGGGAAACGCAAGAGCGGTCCCATAAAGTCGTCCATAAGCGCCTCCCAGTCGCGCACCAGGGGTCTTAGCAGGGCGTCGTAAACAGCGCCGTCTCTCCCGAGCTGTTCGCACGTTTTTTCCAGAGAACGCTCCATCAGGGCGACGCCATCGTCCAGTGGGTGAGCGAGCGGCGCGTCCGGGTGGACCCAGGTAAGCCCGTGCTCTCCCAGCGGCAACGTGCGAAAAAAGGGCGAGCCGACGCCGAAGGGGTGAATCGCCGAACCGACGTCGTGCTTAAAACCGGGCAGCGTCAGCTCTTCGGTCCGCATTCCGCCGCCCGTCGTACCCTGCATCTCGAGCAGCGCGACCTTTAGACCTTGCTGCGCCAGGGTGATGGCAGCGGCGAGACCGTTGGGACCCGACCCGACGACCACGGCGTCGTATTTTGCGGTGCTCAAGCTGGTTGCCTCACCCCTCGAGCCTACCTCACTCTTGAGGTTTTGCCAGCAAGGAGCGAGGGATAGATTTCAGCCTACGGGCTACAGGCTGCTCTCGACGGTATGGCACCTTTCCGACGTTCAACCCTCAGCTGCTCCGCGCGTCGTAAGCTTCCCGCGCCGCGAACACCGCCTCGATGTTTTCCTCTGCCCAGCCGCCCAAACGGTAGATGATGCTTTCCAAGTTCGCCCCCAGTTCGGTCAGCTCGTAGTCGGTATGTGGCGGCACGACCGGGTACGAGGTGCGTTTTATTAGACCGTTACGTTCCAACTCGCGTAGCGTCTGGGTGAGCATCTTTTGTGAAATGCCCCCGACGGTGTGCTGGAGTTCGCTGTAGCGCCGTTTGCCGTTTCGTAGGGCGTAGAGAATCAGTACCCGCCATTTGCCCGCAACCATCTCGAGCACGCTGTTCGACGGGCAATTTCTACTCAGCACGTTGGCTTTGAGCTTGCTTTGCGTTTCTCCTATCGTGTCCATACCCAAAGGTATAGCACACTTTAGCTCTCTAGCGCACCACAAGGTGTGTACTTCCTATTTAGAGCGCTAGGGCTTATGCTCCTTCCTATCGCGTTACGCGAGAAGGAGGAAGACGATGATTTTAGTCACAACACCCAACGGTAAGGTCGGTAGCGAGGTCGCCAAGGGGTTGCTCGAGCAGGGCCAGAAGGTACGGCTAGGCGCGCATACGCCCAAAAAAGCGCAGACCGCGTTTCCCCAGGCCGAAGTGGTCCCGTTCGACTTTGCCGATGAAGCTGGGGTAAGAGCCGCCCTGACAGGCGTCAGCGCGCTCTATCTCGCTTCGCCCGGAGACGCCCAAGCCGAACCTGTGGAGCGGGTGATCGACCTTGCCAAAGAGGTCGGGGTAGAACGTATTGTGCGGCTCTCGGCGATGGGCGTTGAGCAGAGCGATAACCCCTTGCGCGAGGTAGAGCAGCACCTCGAGGCGTCGGGACTTCAGTACACCCTGCTAAGGCCGAGCTGGTTTATGCAGAATTACAGCACCCTCCACGCCGACAGCATCCGTACCCAAAACGCGTTCTACGAACCCGCTGGAGACGCGAAAACAGGTTTCATCGACGCCCGCGACATCGCTGCTGTCGCGGTAAAGGCGCTTACCGGGGACGGTCATCACGCCCAAGCCTACGCACTGACCGGGGCGCGTGCATACAGCCGCTATGAGGTTGCCGAGGCTATATCACAGTCTACGGGCAAAACCGTCACCTATGAACCTGTAGCTGAAACCCAGTTCCAGAAGAGCATGACTTCGGCGGGTATGCTAGAGGGCTACCTTGCGCTTATGACGGGTCTATATCAAGCTGTGCGGGCGGGGCACACCTCAGCAGTTACGGACACGGTCGAGCAGGTTACTGGTCGCCCGCCGATCTCACTCGAGGGGTTTGCCCAAGACTATAAGGACGTTTGGGTTTAACAGCTTGGGTCTAACAGCCACGTGTAAGCTGCCTTGGCAGGGCGCGAGCTGACGCGGTTGGGTCGGTATGCCTGTCCGTAAAACGTGTCCGGGTGATCAGGTCTAAAAAATGCCCCCAGGACGACCTCCTGGGGGCTGGCTGGACGAGCTCGAGGTTAGTTGCTTAAAGTGGCAGGATTGAAGACGGTGGTATCGCTCACATCTAAAAGCGGCTCTTTCACGCCGTCACCAGAGTCGTCGGTCCAGTTGAAGTTGCCGGTTGCGATGAGCTTCTGGCGGATAGTGGCTGGGCTGTTTACACCGCTTGCCGCCAGCAGCGCCGCCCCCCCTGCCGCGTGCGGTGAGGCCATGCTGGTCCCGCTGATGGTGTTGTAGCCGCCGTCGAACCAGGTTGAAAGGATACAGACGCCCGGCGCGGCGATCTCGACGTCCTTGCCGAAATTGCTGAAATTGGCGAGGGTATCGTCCTCATCCGCGCGGCAAGTAGCAGCGCCTACGCCACCGGGTGCGCCGTCAAAGTCGGCGAGGGCCGAGACGGTGATCACGTCGGGGTGATTGGCGGGTGAAAAGGTCGCGGCGTCCTTGCCGTCGTTGCCTGCGGCGACGACGTAGGTCACACCTGCCTTGACCGACTTGGCGATAGCCGCGTCTTGCGCGTCACTCTGGCATTCGCAACCGAGACTCATGTTGGCGACCTCGATCTGGTTCGCGTTGGCGGTTACATAGTCGATGCCCGCGATGATCCACGAGGTGTAGCCGCTGCCGCTCTTGCTGAGCACCTTGACGGCCCAGAGGCGCGCACCGGGCGCGACCCCAACTACTCCGACGCCGTTATCGAGCGCGCCGATGCTGCCCGCAACGTGGGTGCCGTGGCCGTTGTCGTCGTCGCCGCCGGAGCCGCACTTGCCCCGCCTGGGGCTGCCACCTGAGCAGTCGGTGCTCCGGTAAACGTTGAGGTCGGTGTGCTGGAGGTCGATGCCGGTGTCGATCACGGCGACGTCCACATTGATACGCTTGTTATCGACTCCGTTGATGGTGAGGTTCGGGTTCTTGTCTGCAAAGATGCGCCGTACCCCGGTCGGCGTGGTCTGCGCGGCAATGCTGACGACCTGATCAGCCTCGACGTAGGCGACGCGCGCGTCGCGTTTAAGGGCGTTCAGGCGTCCCTCGGGGATACTGGCAGCAAAGCCGAAAAGCGCGCTGCCGTAGGTTTTCTCAGCAGACAGGCCGAAACCGCGCGCGATCTCGGCGGCTCTGGACTTGTTGGCGGCGTGTCCGCCTGGTGCAGCCTTGTCCTTAAGCACTACGATGTAGCGCCCCGCGGCTTGCGCCTCGAGCCCCATAGTCGGTGTGGGAGCCGTATTACACGCTGCCAACACAAAGAGTAGACCCACCACAGACCAATACCTGATATGACGCATTTGCCCTCCCCTAGCTGGAACCGGCTGTTTTGGATACAGCGACTGCTTGCAACGACTTTAGATTTTACTTAAGTTCCAGCTGTTAAATAGTAACAAAGCAGGAGAGCCACAAACAAGCTTGAAGCCGAAATTTTGTGACAACGAGAACCGTTGCCCCGCCTTCTGAAGCCACCCTTGCTACTTAGCCACTTAAGAATTGAGGCGACTACCAGGCCGTGTAGCCACCGTCTACGATCAGGTTCGTCCCGGTCGCAAACCGCGCCGCGTCCGACGCCAGATAGAGAACGGCGTGGGCGATGTCCGCCGGTTCACCGACGCGTCCCATAGGCGTCATCTCCAACCACTGCCGGTGCCAGTCTTCGTTGTTCATCCCGAGTTTGGTCATTTCAGTACCGATATATCCCGGCGACACCGCGTTGACCCGTACCCCCCGCTCGGCCCACTCTGCCGCGAGCGATTTGGTGAGCATGATCACGCCCGCTTTCGAGGTGTTATAGGCGGCCTGCGGCTGTGGTTTGTTGGCGATCACACCCGACATCGAGGCGATGTTGACGATAGCGCCCGCCTGGCGCGCCAGCATTCGCTTGGCAGCGGCGCGGCAGCACCAAAAAACGCCGTTTAGGTTGACGTTCATGACGTTTAGCCAGTCGTCGTCCGAAGCGTCCTCGGCGGCGACGTTAACGGCGATTCCGGCGTTGTTGACCAAAATATCGACGGGCGCGACCCCTTCGGCCTGTACCATCATCTGCTCGGCGCTGCTGGGGTCGCGTACATCGACCTGCACAAACGCCCCACCGAGTTCTCCGGCGGCGGTTCGGCCAATATCTTCTAAAAAGTCGGCGACCGTTACGGTGGCCCCGGCACCGCGAAGCGTCCGGGCAATTTCCAGACCGATGCCCCGCCCCGCGCCGGTAACGAGGGCGTGCTTGCCGCTTAAACTGAAAAGGTTGCTCATAATTGACGTCCTTTAGCGAGAGAGGGGTTTAGGGGATGAGCGCCACCTTTACGGAGACCTGACCCTGCGCGACCAGCTCGAAACCTTCCTGAAACCGCCCCAACGGCAGCGTGTGCGTGACGATCTCGTCCATCGGCAACAGCTTTTGTTCCAGCATCCGAATCGCTACCGGATAGGTGCGCGGGCTCAGGTGTGCGCCGTGGATATTGAGCTCTTTGGTGTCGCCGATGATCGTCCAGTCCACGGTGACGGGTTCGCGCATCACGCTGAACTCGACAAAAGTGCCGAGTTTGCGGATCATCTTCAGCCCTTGTGTGACCGCCGAGGGATGCCCCGACGCTTCGATATAGACGTCGCAACCGTAACCGTCTGTCAACGCTTGTACCTGCTCTACTACGTCGTCATTTAGCGGGCTCAAACCGAGGTCCGCACCGCACCGCTCGGCGAGCTCGAGCCTCTTTTCGTTCGGGTCGACGGCGATAATGCGCGCCGGACCCCTCAGCTTAGCCGCAGCCACCATGCCCAAACCTAGAGGACCGCAACCCGCAATCACTACGGTGTCGCCGAAGGCGATCTCGCCGCGCTCGACCGCGTGAACGCTGCACGCCAGCGGCTCGATAAAAGCGGCGTGGGTGACGTTCATGTCCGAAGGAACCTTGTGGTTGAGAGCCCCAACCGGAAACTTCATATAGTCGGCCATTGCGCCGGGGGTCGCGTGCTTAAAACCGTAGATGTTGTGGACTTTGCACATCCAATACTGCCCGCGCTCGCAAAAGCGGCACGCGCCGCATGGCACGATCTGCTCTGAAACAGCCAGGTCACCTACCGCCAGGCCGTACCGCTCGGCGGCCCCTTCACCAAGAGCAACGACCTCGCCGACGAACTCGTGACCGGGAATGACCCCGCGTTCGCAGTAGCCCGCGCGTACGCCGTCACCCCAGAACATCGGCGCGCCCCCGTAGCATTTGAGGTCCGACGCGCAGATACCGACCGCGCGCACCTTGACGAGGACTTCACCTGCGCCAACGCCGGGGACCGAGCGTTCCTCGAGCCGGTAGTCTTCCGGGCCGTGACAGATAACCGCGGCCATCGTCTTGGGCGGTCGCTGCTCGTCAACACTTGTCAAAACGGTCATGAACGCCTCCTCACTGAACCGTCCAGCCGCCATCTATCTTGAGCGTTTCGCCGGTGATCATTCCGGCGGCGTCCGAGGCCATAAAAAGCGCCGCTGCTGCAACTTCGTGAACTTCACCAAAACGCCCGACAGGGATACGGCGGAGCATCGCGGCTTTGGCTTCCGGTGTGGAGAAGGCTGTTTCAGCCATCGGCGTGTTGATGACGGTCGGCGCGATACAGTTGACGGTGACACCCCTCGCAGCCCACTCGAGCGCCAGCGTTTTGCTCATCATCTCCAAGGCTCCTTTTGAAGCGCAGTAGGCGACGTGGTTCTCGAGCGCGACCAGTCCCGACTGCGACGAGATGTTGATCACGCGTCCCCAACCGCGCGCCAGCATCGCTTCGCCGAACGCCTGGGCCAGAAAAAACGCGGCTCGCACGTTGACGGCGAAGGTCCGTTCCCAATTCTCCAGGCCGGTCTCTGAGGCAGGTTCCGGAAAGCTGACGCCTGCGTTGTTGACCAAAATGTGAACCTCTCCGTCCGTTTCCGCCGCCACGCGCTGCACCTCGTCTATCTCGGCTAGGTCGGCGCAGATCACGTGACACGTCCTTCCGGTGTGTTCGACGTCCCGTTTGACCTCCTCCAGCTCCTGCTCGTTACGTGCGACCGCGACGATATCGGCCCCGTGCGCGGCAAACGCCGAGACGAGTCCGCGCCCGATGCCCTTGCTCGAGCCAGTAATCAGCGCCCGTTTGCCGGTCAAGTCCAGCAGTGAAGCTATCCCCACACGATCACCACTACAATCCAGACGACGCCCAAGATGGTGCCGACCAAAAGGGGCACGCTCGCCTCCAAAAAGCGCAACCACAACAAATTTAGGGCGACGTGCCCGATGACGCCGATAAAGAGGCGGTCGAACCAGTTCGTAGGAATAGGCAGAAAACCCCTATGTCCGACGTGCCCGACGTGTTCGACCGGGGTGTCGATAGTGTCGTCGTTCATCCTTTGACCGCCCCGAAAGTCAGACCTGCAACGATATGCCGCTGCACGAGCGTCAGGAGCAGCAGCGCGGGTGCGAGCGAGACGAGCGCGACCGCAGCCATCTCGCCCCAATTGGTTCCGGTGACGGTGACGAACTCGGCCAGACCGGTCGTAATGGTACGGGCGTCTACGCTCGTCAGGGTGGCGGCGAAGAGGTATTCGTTCCAGGCGAATACCCAGCTCAGCAGGCCGGTGATAGCGATCCCGGGAGCCGCCAGTGGCACGATAATCCGTGAGAGCACCGTCCAGAGACCGCCGCCGTCTACGTACACCGCGTCGTCGAGTTCGCTCGGAATCCCGTCCATAATCCCTTTGAGAAGCCAGATAGCGAAAGGCAGATTAAATACGCAGTAGAGCAGGATCAGCCCTGTGTGCGTATCGAAAAGTGTCCAGTCTCGCAGTTTGAACACGGAGGTAAAGAGTAAGAAAAGCGGTAGTAAAAAGGCGGCGGGTGGGGCCATGCGGTTGGTGATGGTCCAGAAAAAGAGGCTGCTCGAGCCCGGCAGCTTCCAGCGAGAGAGCGCGTAGGTTGCCAGCACCGCCAAAACGATCACCAGAAGGGCGTTGGCGGTAGCGACGATGACCGAATTTAAGAGATAGTCCCCTTGCGACCCGCGTACAAACGGGTTGACAAAATTGTCGGTGAAGACACCCTGAAAAAAAGTGGGCGAAAGGTTGGGCGCGCCGAAAAGCTCGACCCGGCTGCGCGTCGAGACCAGCACCAGCCAGTAGATAGGTAATAAGGTTACGAGGCTCGACACGGCCCAGAATAGATAGGTACCGACCGCACCCCAGACACGCCGTGACCTTCTGGCGGCGTCCACTTTAGCTTGCGGCGTAGTTGGATAGGCTTTAACTGCCTTCACTCCTGTTGCCCCCTTCCCATAATGGTGACGTACAAAAACCAGGAAATGACGACCGTGAAATAAAGGAGCAGCATCGACATCGCCGAGCCGTACCCGTAAGACGTTTGCGGAAAGACCACCCGCCAGATATGGATGCCGACGTAACGCGTCGCCGTTCCCGGTCCCCCGCCGGTCAGCATCCACACCTCATCGACGATGCGTAAGGCGTCCATCACACGCAGAAAAACCACGGTCAGCAGCACCGGGGTAAGGAGCGGCAGGGTGATGTGGCGCAAAATCTGCACGCTGTTGGCACCATCGACCTTAGCCGACTCGAGCGGGTCTTTGGGCATGGCGCTGAGGCCCGCCAGCATCACCAGCGTTACAAACGGTGTCCAGTGCCAGATATCCATTACGATAACCGTCCAGAACGCTTGGTCGGCGTAGCGTCCGAGGTTATAGTCGAGGCCGAACCAACGGTCGAAGTAGTAGGGCAATGGCCCGAACCCCGGGATGGTCAGGAGCTTCCAGATAGCCCCCACCACGATGGGCGCGATCATCAGGGGCAGCGCGTGAACCGTGCGAAAGATGGCTTTACCGCGAAAGTCGCGTAGCAACAGCGTCGCCAACACAAAACCTAAAAGCAGTTCTGTACCCACGGACACCACGGTAAAGCTGAGCGTGCGCCAAAGCGCGCCCAGAAACTCGGCGTCGAAGACGAGCCGCCGGAAGTTCTCCACACCCGTCCAGAGTGGAGCCGGGTTGAACGCGACCGGGTTCCAACTAAAAAACCCCACCGCCAAAACATAGATAAAGGGCAAAAAACCTGTGGCAAAAAGAATAATCAGGCTGGGCGCGAGCAGCAGCCAGCCGGTTCGTTGTCGTCTCATAAGGTCACCGCCACAAAAAAGATGAGCCGGGGAGGGGTTGACTCCTCCCCGGTAGCGGCTTTACTGGGCGTAGCCCAAGTCCACCAGTCTCTGATTAACCGCTTCGGCGGCCCCGTCTAACGCCTCTTCCGGCGTCAGTTCACCGACGATAGCGCGGTGAATATAGGTGTCGATGGTCTCGCGCACCGGGTTGTGGAACGGGTAGGGCGGCGCGCCGGCGAAGAGGTCGCCTTCGTCTTTAAGCAGGGTAAAGTAGCCCCCCGTCTCTTTGTCGACTGCCTGCACCTTGGGGTCGTCAAAGGTCGAGGTTTCGGTGATGCGGCTGCCCGCGACCGCCCAGTCGGCCTGTACCGAAGGTTGTCCGATGTACTGAAGCCACAGGGCGGTAGCTTCCTGGTTTTTGGACGAATGGGGGATAGCGAACGCGCCGCCGTCGTAGTAGCCGATATAACCCTCGCCTGCTTTGGCTTGCTCTAACACCCCTTCGCCGAGGGGCGGCAACGCGACGCCGACCTTGCCGACCATCGTCGAACGGCTGTCGTCGGTGGCAATCCAAGCAGCGTTTTCACCGTAAACCCAGCCCTGTGCGGCGCGGCCCGCCGCAAAGGTTGAGGCTACCTCGTCCCAGGTGCTGCTGGTCGCTTCGGGAGGTGCGTCGGGCAAAAGGCCGATCCAAAAAGCCAGCGCTTCCTTGGCGCGGTCGCTGTCGAGTTCGCCGCCGTCGGCTTCGGTCGCCTTGTAGTTTTCCTGATTGATGCCCCAGTTGTAGACGCCGAACGAGGGGAAGATGGTCTCTAAAACCTCGTAGGTCGAGGCGGGGTGGCCGGTCGACGCCTGCAAGGTCGTGCCCCACAGTTCCATCCCGTTCTCTTCGCCGTACGCCGTAAAGAAGTCGGCGATGTCCTGGTATTCCTGGAAGGTCTTAGCGGGAGTCAGCTCGTAGCCGTACTGTTCTTGAAAGGCCGTTTTAATGGCCTCGTCGTTAAAGAGGTCGGTACGGTAGAGGTAGGGCTTGACAAACGCTTCCATCGGCACACCGAAAACGTCACCGGCGTCGTTTTTGAAATAGTCGATGAACGAGGTAAAGTCACTGAAGGCAAAGTTGGGAGCTTGAAGGGCTTCGTTCGCGCTCAGCATCTCGGTCAGATTAACCAAAAAGTCCTGTGCCAGATACGAGTAGACGATGTCTTGCTCGACGTAAACGAAGTCGTAGATGCCCGTGTTGGCCTGCATGTCTTTGATGGCCTTGTCGTACATCTGATCCCACGAAGTGACCTCAAACTCGATATCGATCCCGGTCGCCTCGGTAAAGGCGGGGGCCAGCACTTCAGAAACGTACCGTGACGGTGGGGTGCTCTCCGAGACGCCGCGAATCGTCACACCTTGGTAAGGTTGCGCCGCTTCTCCCCACCAAGCACTGTTATCTTGCGCGTCCTGCGCGGACGACCACGCGACCCCAGTAGCGACTAAAGTAAGTGCGGGCGCAAGCCAAAGCGTTTTTCTAAGCCGTTTCATGTTCATCCGTTCTCCCTCACAGCAAGTAAGTGTTATCGGTACGTTATGACAGATTCCTGTGGCTCGAGTAAAAGCAGCTACGGTTACGCCATCTTTGCCTCCTGCGTGCCCCGGCGGGCGAGAGCTGATCACTGCAAAACGCACAAAAACTATCAGAAACGCGGTTACAGATGGACGATTGTGTTAACTGACGTGCACCTTAACCTTACGAGATTGATGGGTGGCTGTCAATAGTCGGTCTCGAGTGGGCCATGGTGTGAGAGCCGGTCTTGCGTGCAGAATCGGGACACTGCTGTCACCCTGGTTTCGGGGCCGATTTCAGCGGCAGGGCGCGCGCACTCAGCCTAGACGCCTACGGTGAAACGGTGAAGCAGAACAAGAACTAAGTAGAATGGTGACTAAGACGCGAGACCAGAATTCTAGGAGGCGAGATGAAAGCAGCGGTACTTCACAAGGCGAAAGATTTGCGGTTGGACGACGTGCCCACGCCCGAGGTCGGTCCGGACGATGTGCTCGTCCAGATCAAGTCGGTCGGCATTTGCGGGTCGGACGTGCATTACTGGCGTACCGGTGCAATCGGCGATTTCGTCGTCGAAGCGCCGATGATTTTAGGCCACGAGGTTGCGGGCGTCGTCGCCGAGGTTGGGGCGAACGTCACCTCGTTGGGGGTCGGCGACCGGGTGGCGCTCGAGCCCGGTGTGCCCTGCCGCCGCTGTGAAGCGTGCAAAACGGGCCGTTACAACCTCTGCCCGGACGTGCAGTTTTTTGCCACGCCGCCGGTAGATGGGGCGATGTCGGACTACGCGGTGTCCCCGGCAGACTTCGCCTACAAGATTCCTGATTCGCTAAGTCTCGAGGCGGCGGCGCTCATAGAACCGCTCTCGGTAGGGATTCACGCGTGTCGGCGTGGCGACCTCAAGGCGGGGCAGAGCGTCCTTATTACCGGGGCCGGTCCCATCGGTCTGACTTCGCTGGCGGCGGCAAAAGCGTCTGGAGCGACCGAGATTTTTATTAGCGATGTACGGCCCCACCGTTTGGAGGTCGCCAAAAAGATGGGCGCGACGCACACATTTGATGCTCGAGACGACGCGGAGGCCGTCATCAGCGAGGCGACGAACGGGCGCGGCGTCGATCTCGCTATCGAATGTGCGGGCGCTGAAGCCGCCTTCGTAAGCTGCCTTAAAGCTGCCAAAAGCGGCGGCACTATCGTCGTCGTGGGTTTAGGGGACGACTCGACTTACAGCGTGCCGATGGTCGAGTTGGCCGTCAAAGAACTCGACGTCAAGGGGATTTTTCGCTACGTCTACACTTACCCGGCGGCGATCAACCTGCTTACATCGGGCGCGGTCGATGTGGAGGCGATGATTACCCACCACTTCCCGCTCTCGGACATGCTGACTGGGTTTGAGTACGCCGCAGAGGGCACCGACGGCGCGGTCAAGGTGATGATCGACGTTTAGGGGCGTATAGGTGATGGCTTGTGGCGAGTGGAAAAACTAGATTACAAGTTACTCGCCCCAAGCTTCTTTCCCATCACCAGGTGGTAGGGCTCTCGCCGCTTAAGCTCATGAAACCCCATCTTCAGGTAAAACTTTTCCGACCGGACGTTCTTCGGAGAGGTGCCGAGATGCACACCCCTCGAGTCCTTGTCTTTAAGCGCCGCCAAAAACGTCTCCATCAGCGCACGCCCGTTACCGCTGCTCTGGGCGCGGGGCAGCAAGTCGATGTGCAAATGTGAGGGGTACGCTTCAAAAAATAGGTTTTCGGGCGGGTCGTTGTAAAACTGTGTAACGATGTGTTCGTCCCTCGTCCATGTTTCGGGGTCGCCTGCCGGTTCCGCATACTGTTCACGCAGCGCCGGAAACCATTCATTTTGCAGCCCCTGATAGAACGCCTCCGAGTCGAACGCTCCGAGAACATACCCACAAACGCCCCCACTATCCTCTAAAACAAAGGTGAGGTCAGGCTCCAAGACCGCGTAAGGTGCGGCGTAAAGATGTCCGAGCAGTTTTGGGTCGTCGTAAAGACCGGTAGCGTCTTCGCCGGTGTCGCCGGTTTTCAGACAGACGTTATAGAGCGCGTCCAAGTCCTCCGGGCGGTAGGGCCGGATGGTAAAGCCAGGGGCGGGGGTGGGCATAGGCCCGAGAATATCAGTTTAGACCAGACAAAACAGCTTGGCTTTTTTGCAACTGAATCCTCAGCGGCCGCCTCACTTTTCCTTTGTCGGTTCGGTTCTCTCGCAAATCTCGCCTTCAACCAGCGCCCCACAGCAGCACTGCCCATCCAGAACAAGATGTAAAAAACGAAAAACCTGAAACTCTACAAACCTTCGTGCCAGAGCAAGCCTTCGCTCGTGTAATAGTCGGCGAGGCGGCGTATCCTCAACCCGTTCATGATGGCGATAATGCTTGCTCCCAAGAGCCCGGATAAAAAGTCGTTTCGTAGGTTCATTCGTCCTCCTCTACTTTTCGCCGTGTTGTGAGCAGCTTAGCAAAAGGGTGGGAGGTAGCGGCGTTGGTCCGGGCTCGAGTCCTAAAACGCCCAACCGACGCTCGTGTCAAATACTTGCGTTACAAACAGCTCAGGCCAGTGTCTGCACAGGTGCGGACGCCACAAGTAAAGCTACGGGAACAGCCGGGACGCGGTGCTAGACTCTATTTATGAACCTGCTCACCAAAGCCGCGTCCGGAGAGCGGTTGACCCCACAAGAAGCCGTCAAACTCTACGACCTGCCGCTTTTCGACCTCGCCGCCGCCGCCGACAGCGTGCGCCGCTTACGCACCGACCCGGCGGTGGTGACGTACCTGATTGACCGCAACATCAACTACTCGAATGTGTGTAACGTCGGTTGCGCCTTTTGCGGGTTTTACCGCACCCGCAATCAGGAGGGTGCGTACACGCTCTCGTTTGAAGAGATAAGCGACAAGATAAGAGAGCTCGAGGCCGTTCACGGCACCCGTATCTTGATGCAGGGCGGCGTCAATCAGTATCTACCCTTTAGCTGGTATTTAGAGCTGCTGCAACACCTTAAAACGCATCACCCCAGCATCAGGGTCGAGGCATTTTCACCTGAAGAGATTAAAGGTATGGCAAAGCTGACTGGGATGAGCAGCGTTGGAGTACTCAAGGAACTGCAAGCCGCAGGGCTCGACGGGCTTCCCGGTGGTGGCGGTGAGATGCTCGTGGACGACATCCGGCACGCGCGGCATATCTCGCCCGCACGTATCTCTTCAGACGACTGGATTCGGGTGATGGGCGAGGCGCAAGAACTAGGGCTCTACACGACCGCGACGATGGTCATCGGTTTCGGTGAATCGTACGCGCAGCGCGTCGAGAGTATGCTCCGGGTGCGTGAGCAGCAAGACGTTGCCGACGCGTCGCACGGCAACGGGTTCTCGGCGTTTATCTCGTGGACGCTGCAAACGCAGGGTGTCAGGATCAACGGCAAGGTACCGGGTGCCGGGGCGCACGAATATTTGCAAAACCTGGCGGTCAGCCGTATTTTCCTCGACAACGTCCCGAACTTTCAGGCGTCGTGGCCGACGATGGGTCACAAGATCGCACAGACGGCGCTGTTTTTCGGCGCGAACGATTACGGTTCGACGATGTTAGAAGAGAACGTCGTCTCACAAGCTGGTGCCAAACACCGCCGCGTAAATGAGCGCGAGATCATCCGGCAGATTACCGAAGCGGGCTTTACGCCGGTGCAGCGCGGCAGCCTTTACGAAACCGTTCGGGTACCGGACGCGGCGGCGATTCTAGCCGACAAACCTGAAATTGATTTTGGGGCGCTCGAGGCTGTCGGCTAGTTTTATAATGCGGCATGGGTGAAGCGGCGCTAAAACTCAAAGCTTTGTCGAGTGAAGACTATCTCTGCGAAGAGGCGACCCGCGCGCTCAAGCACGAGTACGTCGATGGTCAGGTCTACGGTCTTGCAGGGGCGACTGACCGGCACAACCGGGTCGTTACGAACATCTCCGGGCATCTGTGGCTGGCAACGCGTGGTGGAGCGTGCAGTACCTACACGAGCGACATGAAACTGCGTGTGCAAACCGAACTGACCCACAGGTTTTACTACCCCGACGTGATGGTAACGTGCAAAGGCGACGCCCACGAGCTTTACAAGGTCGCGCCCTCACTTCTAGTCGAGGTGACGTCCCCGAGTACAGCCAGCGTCGACCGCCGGGAAAAGCTGCTTGCGCATCAGAGTATTCCGGAGTTACGGGACTATCTGATCGTCAGCGCGGATGAACGCTATCTGGAGCGTTACCGCCGCGACGAGACCGAAGGTTGGTGGTATCACGAATACCGGCAGGATGGAACGGTCAAGCTGCCGTATTTGGGCCTCGAGCTTACGCTAGACGACATCTATGAAGGCTTGCAGGGCGTTTGAGAATTCTCGAGGTCAGGTAGCGTGATTTCGGATTCACAAAAAAAGGTAACACTTTAACCTTGGGCTGATTCCGATTTTTGGCTTTTAGAAAGGCTTTTGGGCGATCCGAGCATGACCGAATACCTCGGTGGACCGGAAACGCCTAAGCAGCTTCGTGAGCGGCAAAAAAGATACTACGATCTGGACGACCAAGAAAAAAGCCGGATGTTTGTCATCGTTGTAGGGGCCGACGCGGTTGGTTCGGTGGGTTATTGGGAACGGGAATGGCGGGGCGAGCCTGTCTGGGAAACTGGCTGGAGCGTGCTGCCCGAATTCCAAAAACAGGGTTTGGCGACAAAAGGCGTCGCCGCTGTTATCGAGCGAGTTCGGGCTGAGTGCCGACACCGATTCCTCCACGCCTTTCCCGAGACTGAAAATCTGCCCTCAAATGCTCTTTGTTAGAAAGCCGGGTTTGTGCTTTTGGGTGAGGTCGTGTTCGAGTACCCTCTCGGTAACACGACGTGCTGTAACGATTGGCGGCTCGAGGTCAAAGCCGACTGTACAGTCTCGTAACCGGGTTCCTGTTGCAAATATGCAAGTACTGCCGAAGCGTCGAGTACGCTTGCTGTAGGCTCGATCTTCACGCTCGGCCTCAGCGCGCCTTTCCTGAACCAGCTCACGGCTCAAGCTGTTCTCGACGCCGCTGAACATGGCCCATTCGCTCTCAGCTATCTTTCTCGGGCGCAGCACGAGCTGCTCGGCTTCGATGAAGGCGATGAGATCGCCTCCAGGCTCGAGCCTTAATGCTTCACGGAGGTGAGCGGGATATAACCACATGTCCCTGCTTAACCACGCGGAGCAAACGTGGTGATACGGACGGAAATGCCATACTCGTATCATAACGCAGCACAATCTTTGCTGACACCCACGTTTTCTTTTCAGCTTCGCTGCGGGTTAGGCTCGAGCCGTTACACTTGTCTATGCACGTTAACGTTTTAGGTACTACTTCCGTAAAGGTCAGCGAAATCGGCTACGGCTGCATGTCTCTGGGCCACGACCACACCAAAAATGCCAAGCTCTTGCACCGGGCGCTTACGTTAGGCGTAACTTTTTTCGATACTGCCGACCTCTACGACCGGGGTTTTAACGAAGAGAGCGTCGGACGAGCCTTTAAGGGAATGCGCGAGCAGGTCGTCATTGCCAGCAAAGTGGGCAACCGTTGGCGCGAGGATGGTACGGGCTGGGACTGGGACGCGTCACCAACTTATATCCGGCAAGCTGTCGAAGCAAGTTTGAAGCGTTTGCAAACCGATTATCTCGACCTCTATCAGCTTCACGGCGGCACCTTAGACGACGACATTGACGGCGTGATCGAGACGTTTGAAGACCTCAAAGCGCAGGGGCTGATCCGGGCTTACGGGATTTCTTCAATTCGCCCTAATGTGATTCGGGAATGGGTGGCGCGCTCCCAAATGGCGAGTGTGATGATGCAGTACGGTCTTTTAGACCGCCGTCCGGAAGAAGCGGTACTGGATTTGTTAGACCAAAATGGCGTCAGCGTGATCGTACGCGGGCCGGTCGCCAAGGGCATCTTGAGTGCGTCGGGCGCGGCTAAAGTGCCAAACGGGTTTTTAGACCATACGCCTGAAGTTTTGGAAAGTACGCGTGAAGCTTTGCAGAGCCTGGTTACACCTGAGCGGAGCACCGCGCAGCTGGCGCTGCGTTACGCCCTGTCACAGCCTGCGGTCGCCACCGTCATTCCGGGGGCAAGCGAAGTGAAGCAACTCGAGGAAAACGTCGGCGCTGCCGCTATCACGCTTTCAGAGACCGAACTCGAGGCCCTCCGCAGCGTAGACACCGCCACGGTGTACACGCAACACCGCTAAGGCTGCTGAAAAATCGACGTGAATTCGCCGTGGTACTTGCTACCCTTCTCTCAAATGGCGTGCTGAGGAGCCTGACGTGTCGAACCTTCCAAAAAGTAGTGAGACGATCTCTGTCGGTGACTAGATCGTTACCTTTATCATTCTAGCGATTCCCTTAGTCAATATCGGGGCGATTCTTTACTGGGCTTTTAGCGGTTCGGCAAACCCCAGCAAACGCACCTACGCGCAGGCAAGTCTGATCATGTTCGCTGTCGTAGTGGTTTTTTATCTGCTCGTCGTCATAGTCTTCGGGATAAATCTGGGCGCGAGTGGTCCTCTCACACCTGAATAACTTGTGCTCCGCCCCTTGACCCGGTAGCGTAAGGCGTGACTTCGTTACAACACCGAATCTTGACCGCCGAGGTCGTTTACAGCGGTATTGGGACGCCCCGCGAGGGTGGCGCAGTAGTCGTGCAGGGCGAGCGTATCGTGATGGTCGGTTCTTTGTCGGACGCGCGTCAGAGCTACCCGGACGCGCCCGTAAAAAACGTGGGTTTTGCGATCTCGCCGCCGCCCGTGAACGCACACACACATTTAGACCTGTCACGGCTGCCGCACTTTCGGGGCGCTTACGAAGATTTTATTCGTCACGTCGTTACTCACGGCGCGGTGCGTGGTGTAGGCGCTGCCAACGAGGGTTTGAACAAGATACAAGGGAGTGGCGTCGGAGCTTTCGGTGACATTGTGGCTCGAGCCGAGGTGATGCGCCTGCTTCTCCAGACGCCGGGACTACGAGGCGTCGCCTATTGGGAAGTCTTCGCGCCGAACCCCGCCGACGCCGACCGGGTTTTCGCCAAAACGGTTGAGCAGTTGCGGGAGTTTCGGAGGCTCGAGCACCCAGGCGGCCTCAAACTCGGCCTGTCACCACACACGCCGCACACGGTCAGCGCGCCGCTGCTGCAAAAACTGACGCGGCTGGCTATGGCGGAAAACTTGCCCATGCAAATCCACGTCGCCGAAAGCCCCGCTGAAATCCCGCTGCACCGTAACGGGAGCGGCCCGCTGCACGACCTGATGGGGCTGTTTTTGGGTGATTGGCAACCGAGTGGCCTCAGTCCGGTAGGGTATCTGGCTGAACTGGGCGTTTTAGAGGCGAAACCGACGCTCGTCCATATGGTCAACGTGACCGAGGAAGACGTAAAACTCGTCGCGAAGGCCGGGTGTGTGGTGGTTCACTGCCCGCGCTCGAACGAGGCTCTGGGGTGCGGGCGTTTCCCGTGGGAGCTTTACGCCAAGCATGGGGTCGAGGTGGCGTTGGGGACCGATTCTCTGGGGTCGTCTCCCGATCTGAACGTGGTGCGTGAAGTGGCGGCAGCCAGAACCCTGCACGGTGACAAAGCCAGCCCGCTCGCGCTCGTTCGCGCCGCCGTCAAGGGGGGCAGCCGTGCGTTAGGTTTAGCGCCGCCCCGCTTTGCGAGGGGCGACCACGCAGACGCACTCTATCTCTGGGAGGCTCCCCATAGCAGGGACGTGCTCGGCGCAGACGTGTAGACCACAAGACATTAGGCGGCCCTAAGCTCAACTACATTGATTTACAGGAGGCACTTATGGCAAACACTGTTGAATTTACCGATAGCAACTTTCAGAGCGAGGCGGGCGAAGGTCTCGTTTTAGTCGATTTCTGGGCACCGTGGTGCGGCCCGTGCCGTATGGTCGGCCCGGTGATCGAAGAGTTAGCCGGTGACTACGAAGGCAAAATCAAGGTCGGCAAGCTCAACGTCGACGACAATCAGCAAACCGCGATGAGCTACCGCGTGATGAGCATTCCCACGGTCATCTTGTTCAAAGACGGCGAACCCGTCGAAACGATGGTAGGCGCGCAGCCCAAGGGCGCGTATCAGGCTCGGCTCGAGAAGCACGCCGCTGTCGCTGTCAACTAGACTTTTTCAAAGCACCTTAAAGCCGGAGCGTTCAGCTCCGGCTTTGTTCTTGCCTCGGCTCGTCACTTCAAACCGTCACTTCAAACTGAGGCGCGTCAAAGAGCGGCGTACGTCGCCCTCTACCCAGGTGTGGCTACTCAGCGCGCCGGTATGTTTACCTAGAATCTCGAGTGTCTCCGGTAACAGCTCGGTGAGGTGAAGCAGCTCGGCAAAGCTCGGTGGTCGTGCTGTATTTTGTCTTGCATCCGGCCCTGCGCGGGTATCTGCGCTGTCACCCGCGCTCAGCGCCGCAGCCGCTGCGAACGCGAGCGGCTGCGAGGCCAAACGCGTGAGGTCGGCGAAGCCTTGCAGCTGGGGCGCGAGGGCGTTGTAGCTGAGCTGCGTCACACCCTCCGGCGCGTCCTGCTGAGCCTGCACGAACGGTTCGGCGTCGGTGAGCGCGCCTGCGCGACCCTGTTCGGTGTCGAGAACACGTTCCAGCGCGCTTGCAGGGCTGCCGACGAGCAGCGTGTCGCCCAGAAGTGCGGTGCCGAGGTCGGTGGTGGGGCCGAAGCGAAGGCGGTCGATAGCGGTGCCCCGGTAGCGGTACGTTTCACGAGCGACGAGTGCGGGCAACGTCGGGGCGGTGTCGCTGAGGGTGTTTTGCTCGAGCCCTTTCTGCACGGCTCTAGCGAGCGCCGCCAGACCCTTTTCGGTAGCCTCCGCCCCCCGCGTTTCCAACACCAAAACCTGCGCTTGACCGTACAAAAGCGTACCCAGATCGGTGCTGACAGGCTCGAGCACGACGCTCGTCACGCCGTTGCCGAGCCAGCCGAGCAGCGCCACACCGATGTCAAATCCGGCTTGCCGTGCCAGCTGCCGGAGTGACGTGGGTTCGCCGGACGCGCGTCCGGCGAGTTTGGTCCAACCCTCGAGATACGCGAACAGCTTGCGCGGTTCTAGATGCGTACTGCTGACCGAGACGCTCGTTTCGGGAGCCAGTGTGGGGGCCGGGGCGGGACAGCGACAGGTGAGGAGCGCCGCCAGTTCGGGGTCGCCGCCCGCCGGGTTGACGTTTAGCCGCGTTGAAAGCTCCGATTCGCTGCCGCCCAACTGCAACCGTCCTGCAAACGATCCGAGGGTGCGGAGGGTGGCGACCGCGCGCCGCAGAAGCGGTTCGGTCTCCGCGTCGGTGAGAGCACCCCCCAAACTCTCCACGCTGCCTCCGAGCGCGGCGGCGTTCAGCGACAGGCTCATCCCGTTGCCGGATAAAAGGTCTCGGTTCTGCCGGTAAAAGGGAGTCTGCGACAGGTTCGCCTCGTCCGAACCCGTCGCCCGCCGCACCACCCCACGCACCACTTCAGGGTTGGTCCCGGCGACAAACAGGTTTTCAACGCGGCTCAGCACGACCGGGAAATCGCCCGCGTTGCCGACCACAAACAGCAGCACGTCGCCCTCTTTTAACCTTACGATCTCGGTGCCGCCGCGCTCACTGCACCTGACGATGGCCCGCTGGAAGGCGGCGAACTGCGCCGCCAGTGCGGGCTCGACTCGCAGGGTCGCGGTAACGGCGGGAACAGGATTGTAAGAGGCGGCGCTGACGCTCAGGAGTGCTTCGTCAAAAGTATTGTTCAGGGTAAGGTTCGGCATAGGCAGGTAGGTGCGCGCTAACGCCCGCCACTCGGGGCAGTCGGCGAAAGGATTGTTTTCTTGGGGTAATCCGGCCTGCTGTCCCTGAAGGAGATACCCGTAGAGATTCAGCATATTTTCAGACGACCCGTTGCCGGTGAGGGGTGTCAGCGCCTCTAACGTACGTCCAGCACGTGACCAGTCGAGTGCTGCTAAATCGCGGGTGAGCGCGTTCTGCGGTGTGTCTTGCGGTGACGGTCCGGGTGTCCAGCCTAGCGTTAAAAAGGTCTCTGCCGGGACGAGCGCTGCAAGCGGTTGCGCCAACGCAAGGGAACCGACAAGGGTCAGTATGGCGCGGCGCATGAAGACTCCTTTGGGTTATCCAGGCTCTGCTGCTGTTCACCTGTCCAAGCACCTACAACCTGCGTCACAGGCGGTGGTCTTGCCAACTTACAAACCGTTCCGCCTTCCCTACCCCTTTCCGTTTTTGAACGAAAAACGGCTACCTGTACGACGAAGTCAACGATGGCTAATAAATCCGGTTATCTTCGACCTGACGGGCTCTCACGCCCTCGGGTGTTACTGCCCAGGCGACGCCGGGTACGCTATCTGAAGTAACCTGCAACTCGTAGCTCGAGTCGGAAATCTCGCGGATTTCCCAGAGCACACCGGAGGGCAGCTCGAGGTCTGTGAGCAAGATTTCGGCGCTGTAACGGCCTGTCTCGAGAAAACCCAAGCCCATCAGATGAAACGCTTCGCGGGCGGCGCGGTCGGCCTCCAGAGCTGCCGGGTCGGTGAGGGTCAGCGTCTCGCCTGCCGGTTCTGGAGTTTGGGGCGCGGTCGTTCTCGGGGGGGTGGTGGGTTCGGGCGTACCGGTGCGCGGGGTACACGCGGCCAGGCTCAGGGTGAGCGCGACGACTAACAGGGTGGATTTGAACATGCGCTCATGATAGCGGCTCGGCAGCCCCGGTACATGAAGAATTCCGCATACGTTCTTAACGGGTGAGGCGTACGGTCAGAAGTCTGGGCGTAAGGACCCCAGAAGCGGCGGAAGCGCCCGGAGTGATGTGAGCGTAGGCAAATCGGTCGGTATACCGGCGCTGCTACGGTCGAGCCAGACGCCCCGCCAACCTGCGCGGGCGGCGGCCTCGGCGTCCGCTGTCAAGTTGTCGCCGATATGCACACAGGCGTGTGGAGGACGGCGGCCCTGCGCGGCCCGGAAAATCGCCGGGTCGGGTTTGGCGCACCCCGCTCTCTCTGCGGTGAGCACGAAAGCAAAATGCTCTGCGATACCCAAAACCTGCAACTTCTCGAGCTGCTGCGCCTGGCTGCCGTTGCTAATGACGCCGAGCTGATGTGCGCCGAGTGCGTTCAGGCATCCGGCTACATCGTCAAATGCACGCCAGTTGTTTCTGTAAGCCTCCAGATAGACCTCGAAAAGTGCGTCGGCCTCGAGGTCGTTTGGAGCAGCCACAAACTCCCGAACGCGCCGACGGCGCTGCTCCTGAAACGTCACCTCACCGCGCAGAAATACTGCCATATGTTTTTCTGCTGCCTCACGCCAAGCCTTTACGAACGCCTCACCGGAAACGGCGGTGCGTTTCCCGAGCACGCCTCCGAAGTGCAGCGCGGCAGCCCTTTCCGCGCCGCTGTGGTCTAAAAGCGTATCGTCCAGATCGAAACAGATCAGCGCAGGCACTATTTGCGGATAGGGGCCAGCCCCAGACGCAAGATGTAACGCTGCGCGCCCGCCTTTTGCTGATACTTTTTTAGCAGCGCGAACATCTCCTGTTGCAGCGCCTTGGCGTCGTCGAAGTCCAGATGTAGGGCGTCGCGCCACGCGGACAGGGCGGCGGGGCGTTCGGGGGCCAGCAGCGTGTAGTTCTGCTCCGGGGTGACAGCGGCCTGCACCTGCAAGCGTCCGCGAGCGTCCCGGTAGATGCGCGTGCCCCAGCTGCCGACATCTTCGCTGCGAACCCGCACGACGTTTTTGCGTAAAAGCTCCTCCCAGTACCTTTCGCGCTCACGCATGGCGGCCTCGAGCGTCTCCGACGGCGTGATTTCATACGGCACAAAAAAGCTTTCGGCGCGGCTCCGGTAGACCTTGACGGCGCGACCTGCACGCGGCACTTCACGAGTGACGACAAGTAGCCCCAAGTTCAAAAAACGCTTGACGCGCGCCAGCATGGTGTTGGCTTTGACGCCGGTTTCCGTAGCAGCCTCCAAAACGGTGCGTTCACGGTTTAGGAAGGGCTCTAGCTGCCGCAAGGTTTTTGGATTCGTCAGGGCCGCTGCTGCCGCCGGGTCGGTGACGGTCAGTGTATCGCTCAAGCTGGGTGATTTTTGGTTTTCCATATCACCCAGCATAGCGGCACAATAGCTTTTAGGAGGTCTACATATGGTTGAGCGGTTACTCGAGGAGCAACGCGCGTACTACCGGGCGCGTGCCCCCGAATACGACGCGTGGTTTTTGCGGCAGGGGCGAAGAACATAAAGCGAAGTGGGAGGCTGAGGTAGGAGAGCTCGAGCGCGCCCTCGCAGCCTTCACTCCGACCGGCGACATCTTGGAACTCGCCTGCGGGACGGGCTGGTGGACGGCGCGGTTGAGCGAGTACGGGTCGTCGTTGACGGCGGTCGACGCGTCGCCGGAGGTTCTCGAGCTGAACAAAAAACGGGTGACGTCAAGCGTTACCTACCTCGAGGCCGACTTGTTTGCGTGGGAGCCGGAACGCACCTTCGACACGGTTTTCTTTAGCTTCTGGCTTTCACACGTGCCGCCGGAGCGGTTCGAGGGGTTTTGGGACACCGTGCGCCGCTGCCTCAACCCCGGCGGTCGGGTATTTTTTATCGACTCATGCTACACCCCTGACGCCACCGCCAAAGACCACACCTTAAACAGTCCGGAGGCCGTCTCGGTCACGCGGCGGCTGGACGACGGCAAGCGTTTCGAGATCGTCAAGGTGTTTTATGAACCGGAGCGTTTGGAGGCACATCTCGGCGCGTTGGGTTGACGCGCAAAGCTCGAGCAGACCGAGACATTTTTCCTCTACGGCGCTGCCGAACCCGACGACAACGTCTCCCTACCCGAACCCACCCCACCCAAAACCCGCTAGGATAGCTTTACAAGCTTTTAAGGAGGCATAATGACGACTTACAAAGATACCTTCGGCGCTAAGGACACCTTTTCTATCGGCGCAGGTGAGGTGACGTACTACCGGCTGGCGGCCCTTGCAGAGGGGGGAATCGGCAACGTCGACACCTTGCCCTTTTCAATCAAGGTGCTCTTGGAGTCCCTGTTACGCAATGAAAACGGTTACGACGTTACCGACGAAGACGTGCGCGCTTTGGCCGCCTACGACGCCAAAAGTCCGGCGCAGGTCGAGATTCCCTTCAAACCGGCTCGAGTGATTTTGCAAGACTTTACCGGTGTTCCGGCGGTCGTCGACCTAGCTGCGCTGCGGAGCGCGATGGAGCGGATGGGCGGCGACCCGCAGGCCATCAACCCGCAGATTCCGGTCGATCTGGTGATCGACCACAGTGTTCAGGTCGATGAGTACGACTCGCCGCTGGCGCTCGCTACAAACGCCGCTATCGAGTTCGAGCGCAACCGTGAACGCTACGAGTTTTTGCGCTGGGGTCAAAAGGCGTTCGCCAACTTTAGCGTGGTCCCGCCCGCCTCGGGCATCGTTCATCAGGTCAATCTCGAGTACATCGCCAAAGGTGTGCAGACGAGCGACCAAGACGGAACTGAAGTCATGTACCCGGATTCGCTGGTCGGTACCGATTCGCACACCACCATGATCAACGGCCTCGGCGTCGTGGGGTGGGGGGTCGGCGGCATCGAGGCCGAAGCGGTGATGCTCGGTCAACCCATCTATATGCTCACACCCGAAGTGGTCGGCTTTAAGATCACCGGCAAGCTACCTGAAGGCTCTACTGCGACGGATTTGGCCCTGGTCGTTACCCAGATGCTGCGGCAAAAAGGGGTCGTCGGCAAGTTCGTCGAGTTTTACGGTTCGGGACTCTCGAGTATGTCGCTTCCCGACCGCGCCACGATTGCCAACATGGCCCCCGAATACGGCGCGACGATGGGCTTTTTCCCGGTAGACGCCGAGACGCTGCGTTACCTGCGGCAGACGGGCAGGCTCGAGGACGAAGTCGAAGCCGTCGAACACTACAGCAAAGCGCAAGGGCTTTTTCGCACCGACGACACCCCGGACCCGGCGTTTCAAGACACCTTGGGGCTCGACCTCTCGACGGTGCAACCCTCGCTCGCCGGACCCAAACGCCCTCAAGATCGCGTCTTGCTCTCGGATATGAAACGCGAGTGGCAAGAAGGCCTGCAAAAACCTGTCGAACAACGCGGTTTCGGACTTTCCGACGAACAGCTCACCCAGACCGGCACCCTGCGGATGAAGAGTCAGGAGCTGACCCTTAAACATGGCGACGTGGTGATCGCCGCTATCACCAGCTGCACAAACACCTCGAACCCGTCGGTGATGATGGCGGCGGGCCTGGTCGCCAAAAAAGCGGTCGAAGCGGGCCTCACCGTCAAACCTTATGTCAAGACCTCGCTGGCTCCCGGCTCAAAGGTCGTCACCGAATACCTGAACGATACCGGCCTGACGCCGTATCTCGAGCAACTCGGTTTTTACACCGTCGGTTACGGCTGCACCACCTGTATCGGCAACTCGGGGCCGCTTCCCGAACCCGTGGTCGAGGCCGTCCAGGAGGGCGACCTGGTGGCGGCGTCGGTCTTGTCGGGCAACCGCAACTTCGAGGGCCGTATCAACCCACACGTTCGGGCGAACTACCTCGCTTCACCGCCGCTGGTGGTCGCCTACGCCATTGCCGGAACCGTCGATATCGACTTGAGCAGCGAACCGCTCGGACAGGATAAAAACGGACAGGACGTATATCTGCGCGACCTCTGGCCGACCTTTAAGGACATTACCGAGGGCATGAACCGCGCCATCACGCCGGAGGTCTTTAAGCGGCTTTACGAAGGTATCGAGCAGTCGAACGAGACGTGGAACCAGATTCCGGTCAAGGGCGGCGCGCTGTTTGCGTGGGACGATGACAGCAACTACATCCGTGAACCGTCATTCTTCGAGGACATGAGCCCGGAACCCGAACCCATCAAACCCATCGAGGGCGCGCGGGTGCTCGTTAAAGTGGGCGATTCGGTCACGACCGATCACATCTCCCCGGCGGGGGCCATCTCTAAAACTGCTCCGGCGGGCGAGTATCTGATAGAGCGCGGCGTCGAACCCAAAGACTTCAACTCGTACGGTTCGCGGCGCGGCAACGACCAGGTGATGACGCGCGGCACGTTCGCCAACATCCGCCTCACAAACCAGATGGCCCCCGGTACCGAGGGCGGGTACACCACCTTCTTGCCGACCGGCGAGGTTACGAGCATCTACGAGGCGTCGTTGCAGTACGGCGAGGCAGGTACGCCGACGGTGGTGCTGGCGGGCAACGATTACGGTATGGGGTCGTCGAGGGACTGGGCCGCCAAAGGCACCTTTTTGCTCGGGGTAAAGGCAGTCATCGCCGAGACTTATGAACGCATCCACCGCTCGAACCTGGTCGGCATGGGCGTGCTGCCGCTACAATATGCCGACGGCGAAAGCGCCGAATCGCTCGGGCTCACGGGTCAAGAGACGTTCAGCGTCGACGTTTCGGACGACGTGAAACCCAAAGAACGTCTCACGGTCGAGGCCACGAAAGAAGACGGCAGTAAGGTGTCTTTTGAAACGATCTGCCGGTTGGATACGCCGGTCGAGATCGACTACTACCGTAACGGTGGGATTTTGCAGACGGTGCTGCGGGCGATTATGCAGCGTGAACGGGCGCAAACCGGGGCGTAAAATTTAGCTTTTATACCGCGCTGCACACATCTTCTAGGTTGTGTGCAGCTTTTTTTGGTTGGGCAAAACCGTCTTAAATTGGAACCGCAAACGGTAGAGTAGGCCCTATGTCAAAACCCGCACCTCAACTCAACTCGAACATTTTGCTCGTGACGGGCGGGAGCCGAGGCATCGGCGCGGCGACGGCCTGGTTAGCGGCTGCAAAGGGCTACACGGTCTGTATCAACTATCTTCAGCAACGGCAAGCGGCGGAAGCTGTCGTCACCGCCATTCAAACTGGTGGTGGAAAAGCTTTCGCAGTACAGGCCGACGTCGCTTTGGAAGACGAAGTAATGGCGTTGTTTCGCACAGTTGACCGCTTCGGCACGCTGACGGCGCTCGTCAACAATGCGGGGACGCTCGAGACGCAAACACGCCTCGACAACCTCGACTCGGCCCGTCTCGCAAGAGTTTTCGCTACCAATGTCACCGGCTCCTTCATCTGCGCCCGCGAAGCCGTCCGGCGGATGTCGCACAAGTACGGTGGGGGCGGCGGCGCAATCGTCAACGTTTCGTCGGGAGCCGCGCGCACGGGCTCACCGGGAGAATATATCGACTACGCCGCGACAAAAGGCGCTATCGACACCATGACGGTCGGGCTAGCCAAAGAGGTCGCAGCCGAGGGTATCCGGGTAAACGCGGTGAGGCCGGGGTTTATCGACACCGAGATTCATGCTCGGGGGGGCGAGCCGGGACGCCTCGAGCGGGTCAAGATGCGGGTACCGCTCCAACGTGGCGGGACGCCAGAAGAGGTTGCTCGAGCTATCGTTTGGTTGTTGTCCGCCGAAGCTTCTTACGTTACGGGTTCCCTTCTCGATGTGAGCGGGGGCGTGTAAACGACCTGCTTTTCGAGGAGTGTGCAGAGCATTTTGAGAGCGGGTCAAGCCTCGCGTAGAGGTCGAAGCTGTTCTGCCAAACTTGCCATACTTCACTGAGTTGAGAATGGAGACTTTATGTACCGGTCGAAATCAGTAGTTTTCGTCTCGATACTGACTGCTGTGGTTCTAGCTGGGTGCAAGTCGGCACCTCTACCTCCGCCCACTGAACCCAAGCCGCAACCTCAAACGCCCGCCGAAGTTCGTTCCCCGATGCCCTCCAGCGGCTTTCTGAAAACAGACCAGGACGTTTATACCGCCGAATGTCAGGGTGAGGGCTACACCAAAGAGTGCGTATTCGCGTTGGTCATGACCTACGCCAACTCCATGGACAGCACCATCTATTTTAACCATTGCTACCCGGACGACACCTCTCCGACCTACTCTGTCCGGGGGCTAACCAAAGAGGAAAGCGCCTATAATTTTTACTGGGGCTGTACCGGACACGACCGATCGGTAAAGGTTTTGGCTGGTGAACAACGGGTGGATATACTGGAAATCTCAGGGCCGAACGCTTGGGATGGCAAGACAGGTAGACCGTTCGGTGTGCTCGAGGGTCGTTTGCAAATCTCCTACGACGCCTATACCTGTGCCGACGAGTTCGCGGCTTGCGCGCTGCTGGACGAAGTGGCCACCTCAAATCTTTTCGAGGTGCGTCTGCCATAGGGTCAACGCTTTTTTTGCCGTGCCGCCTCGAGCTCATCCCACTGCTCCGCCGTCACCTCATCCAGAATATTAAACTCGCCGCCGTTCCACGCCGTTTCACCCCCGTCGATAGAGATCAGGTCGCCCGTAATAAACGCCGCCGCGTCTGAAATCAGGTAGCTCGCCAGATTTGCCAGCTCACCGCGTTCGCCCACACGTCCCAGCGGAATCTGCTTCTCAAATAGCGCCTGGATCTCGGGCGTGGGCATCAGGCGGCTCCACGCGCCCTCAGTCGGAAACGGTCCCGGCGCAATCGCGTTGAGCCTTATGCCGTACTTGCCCCATTCGGCGGCTAGAGATTTGGTCAGCGCCACGACGCCCGCTTTGGCGGCGGCTGAGGGCACCACGTAACCGGAGCCGGACGCCGCGTAGGTGGTGGCGATATTTAAGACCGTGCCCGCGCGCTGCTGGGCGATCCAGCGTTTGCCGAGCTCGAGGGTGCAGTAAAACGTGCCGTGCAAAACGATGTTCAAGACCGCGTCTACGGCGCGTGGTGAGAGCCGTTCGGTCGGCGAGATAAAGTTTCCGGCGGCGTTGTTGACGAGCACGTCTACCTGACCGAAGTGCGTTTCGGCGGTGTCGATCATCGCCGCTACCTGTTCCGGATCGCGTACATCGCACGAGACGGGCAGCACCTCACCGGGCATCTCGTCAGCTGCTCCTTGCAATACCTCCTCACGCCGTCCGGAGATGACGAGCTTTGCGCCCAACGCCAAAAAACGTTCGCCCATCGCCCGTCCGAGGCCGGTGCCGCCGCCCGTTACGAGCACCACTTTGTCTTTTAGCAAATCCCCTGCAAAAACTTCGGTCACGTCGCCTCCCGAGTGAGGTTTATCGTACTGCCACATTCGTGAGATGTCACCCTCTGCACTTTTGTGGGCTATGCTACCGTTGCGCGGGGGGAACTTATGGCTTGGCAAAACGTCGGCAGGACGAGAGAGGCACAGTTGCGGGCGGTGCTGGCAGAGCACGCGCGCGACTGGCACCTGGTGGTGAAAGAGTATCTGGACTGTCTCGAGGCGGCGGAACGTGCCGGAGACCTGCGGGCGACGCGCTACTTCGCAGCCAAACTGGTCGCGGCCTATAGCGCCATCGGTTTTTCCGACAAGGCGGCGCGCTACCGTGAACTCGAGGTGCTCGCTACCCGATGAACTACGCGGCGCTTTTGGCCCTGCTTGCGGCGCTCGCTTTTGTTGCGCCGTTTCTGGTCAACCTGGCGTCGCAGCTAGGTATTCCGAGGGCGCTGGGCATCGTTACGACGCTGGTCGTCGCCGTTTTTCTGCTAGGCTGGTTGCTGGTGCGTGAGCGCGTCGAGCGTCATCAGCGTCTGGAGACGCGTATCGGGATGTTGCAAGCCCGCCGGAGCCGCGCGCCGCACGAACCGGAAAGTTATTTTTTGGCCGGTGAACATTTAGGCGATTTGCTCGCTCAGGTTGGGCGGCCCCGTGAGGCGCTGCGGGTCTTTGAGGCTTACGGTCGGTTGCTGGAACGGGGCGAGGGCAAAACCAGGGAGCAGCAGGCGACTCGAGAGGTCATCGCCGCGCTCAGACGCGAACTCGCCGAGCGCGAGGAGGAGAACGATGCGGGCGTATAAAGGTGTGGTCAAAAACGGTGTGGTGAGGTTGCCCGAGGGGGTGCAGTTGCCCGAGGGGGTGGCGGTAACAGTTACAGTCAGCGACGTCGAGCTACTCCGCGCCCGGATGCGCGTGGCGCTGATCCGCAACGCGCCGCGCCGCAGCCGCGCCCGCGTGCTCATCCCTGAATCATTGACGGTCTAGGTGTTGCCTTCGTCTCAGCGCCCCGGTGTGGTTCGCTCTATCCCGAGGAATTCAGAAGGTAGAAGGCGGAATTCAGTATTCGGACGCTGAACCGGCGCTTTCAATATGGCTAAAGTAACGCTGGTACCGACGCCTATCGGCAATCTGGAAGATATTACCCTGCGCGCCCTGCGGGTCTTGCGCGAGGCCGATGTGGTGGCTGCTGAAGATACCCGGCACAGCGGCAAGCTGCTGGCGCACTTCGAGATTCACAAGCCGCTCGAGCGCCTCGACGCGCACACCATTACCGCCCGTGCTCCGGCCCTGCTCGAACGCTACGCCCACATCGCGTTCGTGACCGACGCCGGAACCCCCGGCCTTAGTGACCCCGGTGCGGAGCTGGTGCAGCTCGCAGTAGCGGGGGGGCACGGGCTCGAGGTCCTTCCCGGCGCCACTGCGCTCATCCCCGCCCTCGTTTTGTCCGGCCTGCCGCTCGCCCGGTTTGCTTTCGAGGGTTTTTTGCCGCGCAAGGGTAGCGCGCGCCGCGAACGTCTGGCGGCTATCGCAGCGAGTACGCAGACGGTGGCGTTTTACGAGTCGCCCAAACGCCTAGCCGCGACCCTCGACGATTTGATCGGGGTTTGCGGCGAAACGCACCCTGTCAGCGTCTCCCGCGAACTCAGCAAACGTTTTGAAACGACCTACCGGGGGTCTCTGGCTGACGTAAAAACGCAGCTGTCAGGTGAGGTCAAGGGTGAATGCGTCGTTGTGGTAGGACCGCGCGAAAAGGCTGAAACTGTAGATTTTTCCGGTCTAGCTGAGGCATTTTCGGCGTCCGGTTTGTCGGGGCGGGCGCTTAGAGAGGCGCTGGTAGAGGCCGGAGCGCCGCGTAATGTAGCATATGAGCTTGCTCTGTCGTACCGTTAGCTCGTAAATTTACATGCGCCTATTTCACTTCAGTGATAACCCTAGCATCAACATCTTCATTCCGCGCCCGGTTAGTGTTTCCGTTCAAAGACCTTCGGGAATGGAGTGGCTCAATGGCCCGCTTGTCTGGGCAATAGACAGTGAGTATCAATCCATGTACCTGTTTCCTCGTGAATGCCCGCGTATTTTGCTGTGGGCTATTCCCGAGACAAAAACAGAAGATTATGACTACTGGTGGCAAGGGAGTAGTAGCAAAATTCTCGCTTACATCGAAGAAGTGTGGCTTGAACGCGTTCAAAATGAGACCATCTACCGTTACGAAATGCCGAGTTCGTCTTTTGGGGACATTGGTGATGCGGGCATGTGGGTTTCCAAAGTTGCTGTGAAACCTCTTCAACTTGATACGCTTTCGGATTTGCCAGATGCACACCAAGAGCACGACATCGAACTCCGGGTACTTGATAATCTTTTACCCCTCAAAGGTGTGTGGCGCAGCTCACTTCATGCCAGCGGAATTAGACTGCGTAATGCTAAGCACTGGGGTAAACCCGGCTGGACGCACTCTAAAAGAAATCGGGTAGTTCCCGTTACGAAGTCTGACTAGAAGTCATCTCAAAAATGCAGCTGAGCAGGTAATGCCCCTAACCCCAGTTTCTGGCTTCTTCAAGCCACCTGTACTATACCCGCGTCATCGTGCATAGTAGGGTGGTTTTCCGACGACCACGACCCTGCTGTTTCTGCTAAGGCTGAACTCTGCTCGGTAAGGGCGAGCTGTTCTTCGATAGCTGCGACTACAAACAAGCTGCGTTTGCGACCGGGTACGGCTTTGTTGAGACGCTCGAGCAATTCCTTGGGCAGGGTGACGGTAACTTTTTGCTGTTCCATAGACATCTGGCTGGACCTCCACCTAGACGCCTAGTCTACTATGGACGCCTCGAGGCTGGTGCGCTCCGAAAGGTAGCGTATGAGCTTTCGATAGCACATCATTAGTCATGAAGCTCCAAGCCATCATCTTCGACCTGGATCAAACGCTACTGAACAGAACGGCGACGTTTCACCGCTTTCTCGAAAAGCAGTATCTACGTTTTCAGACCGACTTTTATAGGGTCTCGTCAGCTGAGTTCGTCGCGGCAGTGCAAACCTACGACGATAACGAGTACGCACCGAAAGAGGCCGTTTACGAGAGGGTTTGTGCGGGCTGGTCTCCTACACTTAGGGGCAAGTTGTTTGCAGATTTTAAGGAAATATACGGTCGAGACCCTGTTTTGTTTGCCGACGCGGTGGTGGTGCTCGAGAACCTCTCAGAGCGTTATCAGCTGGGTCTGATTACCAACGGGCGAAGAGAAAGCCAGAACGCAAAAATAGACCACGCCGGAATTCGTAAATTCTTCGGCGCGATCAAGATTTCAGAAGAGGAAGGTGTAAAGAAACCTGACCCTGCTATCTTCGAGCGATGCCCAGGGCAGCTGAACGTCGCTCCTGAGCGCGCCGTTTATGTCGGCGATCATCCGCAAAACGACGTTGAGGCTGCGCGACGACTGGGTATCAGAGGTATCTGGTTACGTAATGAGCTTTACGCCGAGCCGAAAGGTAGTGACGGTGTGGTCGATAACCTCACCGAACTGATCGAATTGCTCCCCTTGCTGTCGTGATCTGTCGTTGGATGGAGCTCTGTAACGGTGTTCGTGCGAACGTGGTCTAGCTTTGTAAAGGAGTTGCCCCGGACATTCTGACGAAGGTTTGTGAGAGAGCTGCGGACGTACGAAGCTGTCTTTTACACGCAGTCTGCGCCTGCCTGCCTCGAGTAAACTAAAACGACGCCCGGAGGGGCTATTTTTATGTCTCAAACGCTCATCCAAACGACCGCCAAACGCCTGCTCGGACTTCCCGCCGTAGCCCGCCTGAAGATGTTCGCTCGTCATGAGGGTCCGGCGGTGCTGCTGACTACGGCGGAGCGGCTGCCGCTCTTTAAGCAGAGTGGCGTCTTCGCCGACCCAGCCAGCGTCAACCCGTCTTTAAGCGACTGGCCCGACAAACGCAAAAAGGTCGTGCTCGACCTAAACAGTGCGCTCCGGCCCTTTCCGGTGTCGCCGGAACGCTACGCGCTGACCCTGACGTTGGGGCGTGAGTATCCGCGTGAGGCGCTGCTGGGGCAACTTGTACAGTTTGGCTTGGTGCGTGACGAGCTGCCGGGGTTCGTGGTGCGCGGCGATACGGTGACGGTGTACCTGGACGCAGACGACGAAGGGAAGGCGCTGAGGCTCGAGTTCTTCGGCGATGAACTCGACACCCTGACGCTTGCAGGTGAGGCGGTTCAGAGTTACGTGCTGGCCCCGCTCGAGACCGCTGAACTCGACGACGCTGAAGACGCCTGGACGAGCCGGTTGTTAGAGCACCTTCCCGGCCCGGTTTTTTTAGACTCGTCCGAGCTGTTCGCCGGGGAAACCGACCCGGTGCAGTTGGCGTGGTTGTGGGAGTACCTGTCACTAGAAAACCGGGGAACGCGCGAGGTGGTGTCGTTCGGACGCGACCCGCTGAAATTGCTAGACGAAAAGAGCACGCTGGAACCGCTCGGGTACTACCGGGGCAAGTTGTCGACCTTTGCCAAAGACACGAAAACGTGGCTCGAGGGGGGTTACAGCGTCACGCTGCTGCTGCGGTTTGAACGCACCGGGCGGTACTTGCAGGAAAAAGTGTTGGGGGGTATCGAGGCGAGTTGGGAGACGAAAGTCACCACGCATCCGGGGCGGCTCGCGCTGGTCGTCGGCGCGGACACGCGCGGCGGCTACCGCGACGCGGACACCAAAGAGATCGTCCTGACCGAAGACCTTTTGTACGGCTATCAGGGCTCGAGACCCGGCAGTGCGGGATCGAAAAAGTTGCCGGGGCGGCGCGTGCAGGACACCGTGCAGCTTTCGGTCGGAGATTATCTGATTCATCCTGACCACGGGATCGGGCGCTTTTTGGGGCTCGAGCCGCGCCAAGTCTTAGGCGTTACCCGCGACTACTTGATCCTCAAATATGCGGGCGAGGGCAAACTCTACTTGCCGGTCGAACAGCTGCCGCTCTTGCGCCGTCACCCCGGTACCACCGACGACCCGCCGCGCCTCAGCACGCTCGGCACCAACGAGTGGGGGCGGGCGCGTGAACGGGCGCGGGTCAACGCCCACGAACTCGCGGGCAAGCTCATCCGCACCTACGCTGAGCGGCAGGTGCAGGCGGGCCTGTCGATGCCCGCCAACCCCGAGTGGGACGTGCTCATTGAGGAGAACTGTCCCTTCACCCTGACGCCCGACCAGAAGGGTGCGGTCATCGCTACCTGGCGCGATATGGCCAAAGAGGTGCCGATGGACCGGCTGATCTCCGGCGATGTGGGCTTCGGCAAAACCGAGGTGGCGATTCGGGCGGCGCACCGGGCCATTGGGCACGGCAAGCAGGTCGCCATGCTGGTGCCGACGACGGTGTTGGCGTCGCAGCACTTCGAGACGTACGCGGAGCGTTTTAAGGGCTTGCCGGTTCGCGTGGAGCTGCTCTCGCGGTTCTCCTCTGACCGTGAGGCCAGAGAGATCGTCAAGGGTCTCAAAGATGGCACGGTAGACATCGTGATCGGGACGCACCGTTTGCTGTCTGAAGAGATCAAGTTTAAGGACCTGGGCCTTTTGATCGTCGATGAAGAACACCGTTTCGGTGTCGGGCAAAAAGAGCGGATGAAGGCGCTGAAGGCGAACCTCGACGTGTTGTCGCTCTCTGCTACGCCGATTCCCAGAACACTCTATATGAGCCTGGTGGGGCTGCGCGACGTATCGCAGATTATGACGCCGCCCGCAGGCCGCCAACCGATTCAGACCGTTTTGCAACCCTTCGACGCGATGGTCGCGCGTGAAGCGATTATGTTCGAGCTCGAGCGTGGCGGCAAAATCTTTTACATCCACGACCGGGTAGGGTCGATGGGCTCGAAGGCGTTGTGGCTGCAAAAGATCGTCCCCGAAGCGCGTATCGGCGTGGCGCACGGACAGATGGGTGGGGACGAGCTCGAGGAGGTTATGCTCAACTTTACCGAGGGTGCGTACGACATCTTGCTGGCGACGACCATTGTCGAATCAGGTTTAGACGTAGCCGGGGCAAACACCCTCGTGATCGAACGCGCCGACAAACTCGGTCTGGCGCAGCTCTATCAGCTCCGGGGCCGGGTCGGACGGCGCTCCACCGAGGCGTGGGCGTACCTGCTCTATCCGGGCCGCCTGACCGAACAGGCGCAACGCCGACTCTACGCTTTAGCCGAACTCAACGACCTCGGCAGCGGGCACCTGCTGGCAGAAAAAGACATGGAGATTCGCGGCGTCGGCAACCTGCTCGGCCCCGAGCAACACGGGCAAATCAGCGCGGTGTCTTTGGAGGTCTATACCGAGATGCTCGCTGAGGAGATTGCCAAACTCAAGGGTGAAGCGGCGAAAGAGGCGCGCAAAACCGTCGCTATCGACCTGAGCCTCGACGCGCGGCTGAGCCCCAGTTATATCGCCGACGACGACGCCCGCATCGCGTACTACGGCAAGCTCTCGGAAACAGATTCTCTGGCAGAGGTTGCCCGTATTCAGCGCGACCTGCGCGACCGCTACGGGCCGCTACCCGCCGAGGTCAAGGTCTTTACCGAATTGGTCAAACTGCGGCTGCTGGCGGCGCAAAAGGGCGTAGCGACCATTTCTGAACACATGACCGACGTACAGCTCACCTTCGTACACGAACGTCTCGACTACGACGCGCGCAAACTTAAAAGCCTGTCCTTTACCGCCGAAGCGACGCGCTACCCACCTGGTTTCAGTATCAAAAAACGCGGTGTCAGGGGTGACGACCTACTGAGCGCGATTACGGACGTGCTCTACCTCTGCGGTTAGATACCAAAAAAAGAGCAGCCGAAAGCTGCTCTTTTTTGCTTTAGCTTAAAGCTTAGAAATGGTAATTGATGCCGAACCCGATGCGGGGTAAGAAGTTGAGGGGAAAGCTAATCGCTGTACCCGCTTCCGCAAAGAAGCCGATCTCACGGTTGAAGCGGTACTCGCCTCCAAGAAAACCGACTAGCCCAAAACTAGGAACGACAGGGAAGACTGTGCCCAATTCAAGGCTAGGACCACCATAAAGCTGGATATTGTCGTCAAGTTGTGCAATATCAAACATGGCGTCTACACCCAAGTTGACATTAGGCACGAGTACATTCCCTGACAAACGAAAACGCAAGTCGGGGTTAAGCCCGAAGAGTTCAACGCTCTCAAGGCCGTAGTGAAGACCGCCGGGGAAACCTAAAGAAGCTCCCGCAAACTGCGTGGTGTCGAAATCGACGCCCTCTTCAGGTGCAATCTCGACCGAGACACCCTCTTCACTTACGTCGGCGTCGGTCTGGGCGAAGCTCAGGCCGAGACCCATAACGAGAACGCTGAGCAAAACAGCAAATAATTTCTTCATACTAAAAAACCTCCAGTGTTCATGTGAGCATGTTCATGACGGTGCTCACGTTCATGAAGGTTATATCATGCGCTTTTGGTGCTGTACAAGTAGGAAAGGCTACAGCTTTTGTGTAAAATTATTACAATTACAGGTTTAGCATAGTTTTAGTATCGCTCCGGTTCCTCGAGATGACGGTTGCATCAACCCAAAAAATGCTGTCAGGCAGGCAAAAAAACTCGAGCAACCCTCTAGCCGGTCTCCGCACATATAGGCGCGTGATCTCGGCTGGGTTGCTCGAGTAAACTTTGAGTCTCCGTTAAACTATGAAACTTTACAGGCAGTAAACCCGCGCCGTTCTTGGGGAGTAGATACCGCCCGTCAAAGCCGAGAGCAAGCTGTCCAGAACAGTTAGCTCGGTTTCAACTCGAGCTATATTAGCCGCTCCTCCACAAACTTCAGCAGCGTCTGTCATGGTAGATTGACCGATGCCCCCAACGAAGAACGGCTGGCTAGTGTCTGTGGTGGCTTGACCTGTCGGACCGACCGCCGGATTGATGTCGAAAGACTGGGTGGCGCAACCGGCAAGCAGTGCGACGACGAAAAAGGTGCTGATCAGACGCTTCATCTTTGTACCTCCTTGGTTAGCTGGGTCAGTCTATCCTGAGTTTAGAATGAAATGCAACCTTCGTTTGGGTGAGTAGACGCCGAGAAAACGGAAGCGGACCGGAGGAAAACAGGTTTAGCTGCGGCTGCGCTCGAGGTAACGTTTTTTCGCGTCGCGCTCCCTTTGCGCGGCCCGGTTGCAGAGCGGCAGCGCCTCGTACCGGGTCTGATAATGCGCCAGCAGCGCGGCTTCGTCGGCTTGCGGGATGCGGCTGTAACGGCTCCGCCAATAGACGGCTCGCTGCGTGATACACGAATTTTTGCCCAAGTGTTGCCGGATTCGGTTGGGTACGTCGCGCGCCGACTGCCCGATATAGATGACCTGTTTGTGTTCGTCGGCGAGTTCGTAAATACCGGGTTCGGCGTCGCGCCCACGCTTGGCAGGCAGCGCGTCGAGTCGTCGCCAGCGGGCTGAGATGGGCACTAGCTTGCGTCGCCGATGGCTGGCGCTGAGGCTGATATTCCGGGTGCAGGAAGGGAGAAGGGGAAAAGGAGAATGGAGCCGACGGCAGATTTCGGGCGGTTACGCCGATAGGAGAAGCTCTGCTTATGTGTGTAGCTACCTCGACGACTTTCTGTGTTTCGCCCAGAGCACTTGGGCAGCGGGTGGGTAGTCACTGCTCAGTCACTGCCCGTATTCTGAAGTCTTCGTTCTGTATTCTCCTACGCGCCCCCACAAAACATTTTGCCTCCACGCCGACCGAGAGCAACTAGCTCTCATAACCGAGCTCGCGCAGAGATTCGGGGTCTTCGCGCCACGCTTTATGAACGGCGACCTCGAGTTCTAGATAGACCTTGTTGTTCAGAAAAATCTCCAACTGCTTGCGGGCCGTCCGGCCAATTTCGCGGATCATGCTGCCGCCTTTGCCGAGGGTAATCATCCGGTGGTTGGAACGTTCAACCCACACTTCTGCGAGGATATACACGGCGTCGTCCGAACCTTTTTCGGGGTCGCGCCACTCCAAAACCTGCACTGCGACGGTGTAGGGCAGCTCTTGGCGCAGATGCACCATCGCACTCTCGCGGACGATCTCACCGGCCCAGTTTTCGCGCGATTGGTCGCTCCGAATATTGCCGGGAAAAAAGAACGGGCCGGGCTCCAGTTCACTTAACAACTCGTCACGAAGTCGGTAGACGGCCTCCGGGTCGGCCTGGGCGCTCAGGCTGTAGCTGCGGCTCAGCGTCGGCATAAGGTCTCCGTAAAGGCTCAGCGCCTCGTCCGGATACTTGGCAGCGTCGAGCTTGTTACCGACCAGGTAGATGCGGGTATCAGGGTCGAGGCCGCGCAGCAGGCGAGCGACATCTTTGTCTTCGTCGCCGGGTGGACGGCGCAGATCGACGAGCCACAAGATCAGGTCGACGTCAGCGACCGCCGACCTGACCTCACGGTTCATAAAGTCGCCGAGGGCGTCTTTGGCGCGGTGAAAACCAGGGGTATCGACGAAGATGAGTTGACGCTCGCCATCGGTATATATGCCGCGCACGCCGCGCCGGGTGGTCTGCGGCTTTGACGTGATCGGCGCGACCTTGACGCCCAGAAGCGTGTTGAGGAGCGTTGATTTGCCGACGTTCGGTTTACCCAAAATAGCGACGAAACCCGAACGGGTCTCGGTCGAACCGGTTTCCAAAAGCGGGGGTGAGGTGGTCTCTGAAGGTTCAGACATGTGTTTCTCCTTGAGGCTTTGGTCGCCGAAAAGTGGTTGCTTGCACGCCGGGTGGCGTCTGCGTACTCGGACGGGATCAATGTGAAGGACTTGCGGACCCCGAACAAGCCACGCCGAGACTCGAGTGTAAAGAAAATAAGCAGCGTAGACCGTTGTGCAGCTTGGCGGGTGCGTAGGGTGGTCTCGAGTGAGCACCCCCCGTCCCTCAAACGCAGCACTTTGAATACTCCCCACAACCTGACCCCGTCGTAACGGCCCGTCAGTAGAGGGTCTGGCTGAGGTTCCTCGGCATCACGCGGTTGCGGCCCTCCGCCTTGGCGTCGTAGAGGGTGCGGTCGACGCGCGCTAAAAGCGTGTCTAGGGCCTCCTGTGAGGAGAGTTTGGCGACGCCCAAGCTGGCTGTGACCGGCCCGCCGTGAGCGAAGTCGTGTTCGGCAATAAGTAGCCGGAAGCGTTCGGCGACCTCGCAGGCCCGCGCTAGCGGCAGTTCGGGCAGGAGCAGCAAAAACTCTTCGCCACCCCAGCGCCCTACCGTATCGAGTGTGCGCGCCTGCGCCCCCAACAGCTCGGCGACCTCCTGTAAAATCCGGTCGCCGACGGGGTGCCCAAAGGTATCGTTGAGCCCTTTGAAACCGTCGATATCGAGCATCACGACCGAAAACGTCCGTTGGTAACGAACAGCGCGCTCGAACTCCCGCTCCAACTGGGTTTGCAAAAACCGGCGGTTGGGTAGGGTGGTCAGGATGCCGGTGTTGGCGTCCGCTTCGTGCCGCGCCGCCTCGCGGGTGTAGCGTTCGACAAGCAGGCCGAACGTGTAAAGCAGTAGCAGCAACAGGCCGTTCGCTACAAAGAGCTGTGATAGTAGCGACTGCTCGCTCGGGTCGTTGACGCCACTCAGCACCGCAGCGATCCAAACGCCAAACGCCGACAGATAGACGGCTAGCGAAAGCTTGAGTCCGTAGCGCACGCCGAAGATGAGAAACGCCAGGGTGTAGAGTACCGAGGTCCAGTAGCCGAGGCTGGCTAGATTGCCGACACTACCTGCCGAGATTTCAAAGATGCTGTAGGCGAGGCTGCCCAAAAGCAGCAGCGAAACGTCGCCGAAAAGAAGTAGCTCGAGCACGAAAAACGTTCCCCACCGCCGCCAAAAAAATAACCACAGCACGAGTTTGAGTCCAGTCAACAGGGGCAGGCCGACACCGCTAATAAGGGGCAAGCCCTGTCCGGACTCGAGCCGGACGAGCAGCACTCCAGCCGCCGCAGCAAAGGGCAGAGCGATCAGATAGACGGCGCGTTTGATAGCCGTGACTTGATCGTTTCTGGAAAGCCGTCCCAGGCTCACATCTCAATCCTCTCGGCAACGTTCGCAGGTGTCGACGACACGGTTCCCCCTGGTCCGGGACATCAGAACATCAAACCGTCGTGCCACCCCTGGAGAGCTTCCGGGCAAACCGCGCGGGCGTCGTGAGCACCGCCGAGCAGGTTTTAGGTGTCGTAACGCCAACGTTTAATTGATAGGGTTCAGTAAAAGCTGAAGTGTGTACTGAACTGAGCTCATACACCTCTAAAACTGGATACGACCCCGACCTGAGCTTCTAAACACAGGTTGCCCCAACTTCTACTATAGCGGCTGAAGTGTGAGGGTGTGATAAGTAGTCTTCTGCGTTTCACCTGGTATGGCGCGTAGTCCCGGTCTGCCCTGGTCATCTCCTGAGCTTCGTACCGAGCGTTAAAGGTTGTTTTCTTCCCGTCCTGACCTCCATCTACTTTCTCGTACAGCGTCGCAAAAAACGTCACCGTCGGGTCGCCACGTTGACATGCCGACAAAATCATCAGGTGCCGAAAAATCCAAGCCGGGGCAGTTGTTCACACCGATTATTCACACCGATCACAAGCGCCCGCACTGGCGCGCGGTGGGCGCGGAGCGTACACTCAGGGCAGCCTCGAGAGGAGCCAAGGTGCGTGTTTCGCTGTTTATCACCTGTTATAACGATACTCTTTTTCCCGATACCGGGCGGGCTGTGGTCGAGGTTTTGGAGCGGCTCGGTCACGTGGTCGCGTTTCCTGAAGCGCAGACGTGTTGCGGGCAGATGCACGTCAACAGCGGGTATCAGCTCGAGGCGTTGCCGCTGGTTCGGCACTTCGCCGAAACGTTTCGCAGTGCAGAGGTTATCGTTTCGCCGTCGGCGTCTTGTGTAGGGCTGGTTCGTGAGCTGTACCCGGCGCTGGCGCGGCGTACCGGCGACGACGAACTCGTCGCCGTGGTCGAGGGGCTGGCGGGGCGGGTGTTCGAGTTCTCCGAATTTCTGGTCAAGCAGTTGGGGGTTACGGATGTAGGCGCGTACTATCCGCACCGCGTCACCTACCACCCGACCTGTCATTCGCTCCGGGGGCTTAGGGTCGGCGACGCGCCGACGAAGCTTCTCGAAGCTGTACGGGGGCTCGAGCTCGTCCCGCTAGAGAACGATGCCGAGTGCTGCGGTTTCGGCGGCACCTTTGCGGTTAAAAACGCCGATACCAGCGCGGCGATGCTTTCAGATAAAGTACGCTGTGTGCTCAACACCAAAGCCGAGGTCTGTGTCGCCGCCGATAATTCGTGCCTGCTCCATATCGGCGGCGGCCTGCACCGGGGGCGTACGGGGGTCAAGGTAACGCATCTCGCAGAAATTCTGGCTTCGACCGAAGAGGTGGCCCGTGGCTGATACGAACAGCGCCCCCAAAAACAAAACCTATACAAAAAGAGACGGCGCGAACGGCTCTACGGGGAAACCCATAGCGCGCGCAGATAAACCCCTCGAGCTGCCGATGCGTTTCGAGCGAGCCGTCAAGGGTGCGCTCGCCGATACGCAGTTGCGGCGCAACCTGGGCAAGGCGACCGCGACCATCCGTGAAAAACGTGCGGCGGTCGTGTCGGAGTTGCCCGACTGGGAGGCGCTGAGAGACGCGGGCGAGGCCGTCAAGACGCAGCTGCTGGCGAATCTGGACGGGTATCTGCTCGAGTTGGAAGCTGCCGTCGAGCGCGCCGGTGGACACGTTCACTGGGCGCAGGACGCTGCCGAAGCCAACCGCCTCGTCACCGAACTTGTCAGGGCGCAAGGCGCGAGCGAGGTCATCAAGGTCAAATCGCTGACCACCGACGAGATCAAACTTAACGAGGCGCTCGGCAGGGCCGGGATTCAGGCGATAGAAACCGACTTAGCCGAGCTAATTATTCAGCTCGCAGGTGAAACGTCGTCGCACATTCTGGTCCCGGCCATCCACAAAAATCGCGCTGAAATCCGCGAGCTGTTTATGGACAAGCTCGAGCTGCCGGAGTTGTCCGACGAACCGGCGGCGCTGGCAGCGGCGGCGCGGCGCTATCTGCGCGAAAAGTTTTTGAGTGTTCCGGTCGGCGTCAGCGGTGCAAACTTTGCGGTCGTCGAGACCGGTACCGTGGGCGTAGTTGAATCCGAAGGCAACGGGCGGATGTGCCTGACCCTGCCGCAGACGCTGATTACGGTGATGGGCATCGAAAAGCTGTTACCGAGGTGGCGCGACTTGGAGGTCTTTTTGCAGCTCTTGCCGCGTTCGTCTACGGGTGAGCGGATGAACCCCTATACCTCGTTTTGGACCGGTGTAACGCCCGGGGACGGACCGCAAGCGTTTCACCTGATCTTGCTCGACAACGGGCGCACACAGGTGTTGGCAGACGAGGTGGGGCGGCAGGCGCTGCACTGCATCCGTTGTAGCGCCTGCCTGAACGTCTGTCCGGTGTACGAGCGTGCGGGCGGGCACGCCTACGGATCGGTCTATCCGGGTCCGATTGGGGCTATCGTGACGCCGCTTTTGCGCGGCGTCGAGCACGCCCCGTCGCTGCCGTACGCGTCGTCTTTGTGCGGCGCGTGCTACGAGGTGTGTCCGGTCAAAATCGACATCCCGCAGGTGCTGGTCAAGCTGCGCGCGGACGTGGTGGAGGCGAAGGCTGAAAAACCCTTGGGGGGGCTCGAGCCCGAACGCCTGGCGATGCAGGCTGCCGCCCGCGTGTTCGCCGCGCCGCGCCGGTATGAGCAAGCGCAGCGGTTGGCGCGGATGGCCCAGACCCCGTTTGTCCGGCGCGGCTTTGTCGAACGGTTGCCGGGACCGCTCGCGGGCTGGTCGGCGACGCGCGACCTCAAGGCTGTTCCTAAAACGTCTTTTCGTGACTGGTGGCGGGCGCGCAGTAAAAGCCAGGGCAAACACCAGAACGAGGCGAAAACGCGTGGGTAGCGACAAAACCGAAATTCTGAGGCGTATTCGCAGCGCCCTCGGTGAACGCCGTGAAGAGGCCGCCGTACCTAGGGCGTATGAGTACGCGTCGGATTTGTCCCACATGGAACAGCTCGAGAGCTTCGTCGAGCGCGTTACCGACTACCGCGCGACGGTCTACCGCACGACCGAGGCGAAACTGAAAGAAAAGGTGTTGGAAGTCTGCCGTTCACGTGGGGCCGAGACGCTCGTTATTCCCGCTGATCTGCCGGAAAGCTGGTTGCCGCCGGATATCAAGTTTCTTCGTGACGCCTTTGTTCACGGCGAGGCCCTGAGCAACGCCCAGTTGGGTGGCGCAGACGGCGTGCTGAGCGGGTGCGCGCTGGCCATAGCGCAAACCGGAACCCTCGTGCTTGACGGTGGCGCGTACCAGGGGCGGCGGGCGCTCACGCTTTTGCCCGACCTTCATCTCTGCGTCGTCTTCGCGCGTCAAGTCGTGGGGACGGTGCCGGAAGCGGTGGCGGCGCTGCGTGGGGCGGCGGGGCAACCCCTGACGCTGATCTCCGGGCCGTCGGCAACGTCGGACATCGAGCTCAACCGGGTCGAGGGTGTTCACGGTCCGCGTACGCTGGATGTAATGTTGGTGGAAGCGGTAAGTGCTGAGTACTGAGTCGAGCACTTACTGCTCAGCACTCAGCACTTGGAACTCGGCACTCGAGAGGAACCACTTGTGAAACTTGCTTTTATCGGTCTCGGTACGATGGGCGCACCTATGGCGCAGCGGCTTGTAGACGCTGGTTATGACGTAACCGTCCACAACCGCACCCGCGAACGTGAGGAGAACGTAACCGGCGCAAAACGCGCGAGCAGTCCGGAGGAAGCTGCGCGGGGAAACAACGTTGTCTTCACGATGGTCAGCGACACCCCGGACGCCGAAGCGGTCATCGTGGGCGAAGGTGGTGCGCTGCACGGGATGGTAGGGGGCAGCGTTTTAGTCGATATGAGCACCATCAGCCCGAGCGTAACGCAAAAGTTGGCGGCGCAGCTCGCCGAAAAGGGTGTCGAGATGCTCGACGCGCCTGTGTCGGGCGGTAGTGAGGGCGCGCAAAAAGGCACGCTCGCGGTCATGGTTGGGGGTAAGGCTGAAGTTTTGGAGCGCGTCCGGGAGCCCCTTTCGCACCTCGCCAAAACCGTGACGTATGTGGGGCCGTCCGGTAGTGGGCAGCTCGTCAAGGCTATCAATCAGGTCGTCATCGCCGGAACCTACGCGGCGGTCGCTGAAGGGATGGCGCTCGGGTTGGCTGCCGGGTTGGATATGGACGCTGTGGTTGCTGCCATTTCGGGCGGGGCGGCGGGGTCGTGGGTGTTGGAAAACCGCAGCGGCAACATGGTGCGCGGCGAGTATCCGCTCGGGTTTCGCACGCGGCTACACCGCAAGGATTTAGGCATTGCACTCTCGGCGGCCCGTGACCTGGGCGTACCTTTGCCGGTGGCGGCGCTCGTAGAGCAGCTCGAGACTGGCCTCATCAAACGCGGCTACGGGGACGAGGACGTGTCGAATATCGCTCGAGCGGTGCGGGAGAGCGCCGGGCTGGACTAAATAGCGAACCGTTATGCTGGGAACATGACCCGATTTACTTCCGGCCCCTACACCGAGCGGCCCATACGGTTTCTGGAGGTTTGGTCACACGCAGGGTGGCGGCTCAAGGTCTACAGCATCTCCTCCAAGCGCGAGGTCTGTAGACTCGACCTCGTAGCTGCGGCAAAGGACGTAGCTACCGAAAATTTACCCCACCCCGCCCTCAGCCCTGAGCGTTACGGTCTAGGCACCCTTATCATTCATGAGGGCAACGACGCCAACTTTGTGCTTCTCGACCATTGGGCGGGCGAAAACATGCTGCACCACCAGGTTTTCGCGTCTTCGCTCGAATGGCCCCTCGAGCTTGCCGACGCGTCTCACACGAAGCTCGCCATGTGCGTGTGGGAACTACACGTGCTAGCCTTTGAGCGTCAGGCGTGGATCGACACGGTGCTGCGTCAGCCGGAGCAGCCTGACTTTGACGGGTATCTGGCGCGCCGTCTCGAGGGTGATGTTTGAGGCAAACCTAGAAGACCAGACTCGAGCCGGTTTTTCCAGATGCAAGAAAGGTCGTTACGACAAACGCACTGGGTGAGCACTATCTCGAGGACGTTCGGGGCCATTTCGTCAGCCTCAAAAAGCTGGCTGATACGTCTCTGAAACAAGCCGAGGCTGACTTTTTCACCCCAACAGGGCCGGAGGACAATTCTTTGGCGGTCATCGTTAAACACCTGAGCGGCAACATGGTCTCGCGTTGGGGCAATCTGGGTGAAGACGGCGAAAGTTCTACACGTAATCGTGACGCCGAGTTTGTTATTCATGAGAGCCGAGAAGAACTGCTGGCGCGGTGGGAAACTGGCTGGGAGACGTTGTTCCGAGCATTGGACGCGCAAACTTCCGATAGCCTTCTGGAGACCGTAACGATTCGCGGTGAAGCGCACTCGATGATGGCAGCCTTCAACCGCCAGCTGAGCCACTACGCCTACCATGTGGGGCAGACCGTCTTTACTTTATCGCCAAGCACTTTCAGGGTGAGGCGTGGGCGAGTTTGAGTATTCCGCGCGGCGGCTCGGCGGCGTTTAACCGGACGATGAGAGTATCTGAAGATGACGGGGCAGCCTAAACCGCCCCGTTGGTACCTAACTACAGCCTAGCGGCGGGCCAGCGTCAGCCAAGCCGGTTCGATGTCATAACCGAGCGCGCGGTTGACACGCAAGATGGGCGTATCGGTTCCTGCGCCCCCGGAATTGATGTGAACATGGCCCAAGTCTCTGGTGGCGGTTGCGGAAAGTGCTTTGAGCGCGCGCCCGATACCACGGTTGCGGTAGGGCGCGGTGACGGCGGTGAGGCCGGAATGTAGCATCGTGTCGCCCCGGTCGACACTCGAGACCCCCACAATCTCGTCGCCTGATACGGCGACCATCACCGTTTCGGGGAGCGTCGCCTCGTCCTCCACATCGTCGAACTCGGCGGTGGCGACGGGCTCGAACAGGGGCATGTCGCGTTTGGCTTCGGCGTGAAGCACCTGCACCTTGGCGTGTTTTTCCGGGTCGTTGAGGCTGTGATAGGGGAGAAAGCGGACGCCTTCTGACTCCAAGCGTTTTTGTACATCTTGGAAGAGGTCGGGCTCGAGCCCCGTGAGATCGAGGTGCGCGCCCCATGTCCGGCCCTGAACCTCGAAGCCTTCGTCATGGACGAATCCGGCGGCCCTCAAAAAATCTTCGCGGATGACCGTCCAGACCTCCGCCGCCGGGGGCTCTAAGTCGTTTAGAGCGTGGTGCAGCATCTGCGGGTCCACACCCTTGTTTCGGTAGTCATGCTGGGCATAAAGGTTGACCCAGTAACGGCCTGGGTAGGTGTAGCCCCACCAGTCAGCGCAGCAGGTGCCGATAGCGATGACTTTGCCGCCTAGGTCGGCGATGTAACGCTTGACGTAGGGACCGGACTGCGGCGCTTCGCTCCAGAAACGAAACGCTTCGGGCGGGTGATGGTGGTCGGGTTCGTTCTGGGCGTTATGGATTTCTGAGATGGCGACGTAATCTTCCGCTGTCGGCTTCCGAAAGACGAGTGACAAGTTGATCTCCTTGCTTGGGTAGATGTCGTTGGTTGGTGTGGACGTGGGTAGCGGTGCAAGAATTCATAGGGTCACCCTCTTTCGGTCAGATACTTGAGTTTAGTCCGGGGGCGCGGTTTGTGCAAGCTCGAGCCTTGACACGGTTTCCAAAACGCGCTACTTTGGTCGATATGTTTAAGCACGTTGACCAATCCGAAAATTATGCTTGACCGGGCGCGTATCACCGAGCTGCTCGCTGCCGTCGGCGACCCAGCCCGCCTCGACATCATCTTTTTGCTGGGTGAAACGGGTCGGATGAACGTCGGTGACATCGCCAGCCGGTTTCAGCTGAGCCGTCCGGCAATTTCACATCACCTCAAGGTGCTTAAAACGTCGCGCGTCGTCACTGCCCAAAAAGCGGGTCAGGAAGTTTTTTACCAGCTCGACGAGGGCGTCATCATCCACGAACTGCGGACCGTCCTCGCCGGTATCGAGGCCGCAGTGCAGCAAAAAAGTTGCGTCGCCTCGAGTTGAAAGCCGTCACCAAGCGTTTAAGGCCTTTCTGGGTCGATGCGTCTAAACTCACAAACATAAAGGATTGCTGATGACTCACGCTACACGCGCTACGCCGACCCGCATTCCCGGACACCCGATTTTGGGCAACCTCCGCGCTTACCGCAAAGACCCGCTCGCTTTCGGTCGGGAGGTCGCCGCGCAGGGCGACGTGATCGACCTGCGGATGTTTCGGCGCAGCATCTTTTTTCTGGCACATCCCGAGCACGTTCATCAGGTGCTCGTCCGCGACGCCAGCAAGTTTCACAAGTCGCCGGTGTACCGCATCTTTTTGGGTCGCGCCCTTGGCGACGGGCTGTTGACCAGCGACGGCGACTTTTGGCGGCGGCAGCGCAAGCTCGCGCAACCGGCGTTTCACCACGGGCGTATCCAGAGCTACGCCGAGACGATGGTCGACTACGCGGACGCGGCGGCTGAACGTTGGACGGGCCGGGAACAGCTGTTAATCAACAAAGAGATGACGCAGTTGACGCTCGAGATCGTCTGTCGCACACTTTTCAGTACCGACATCCGCGCCCAGGCCGACCGTATCGGGTTTGCCCTGACCGAGCTTTTAGAAGCTATCGCCGACGCTACCGGCGCGGCCGTATTCGTCCCTGAATGGTTGCCGACGCGTAACAACCGCCGGATTCGGCGCGCCGTCGCCGAACTCGACAGCGTGATCATGCCGCTTATTCAAGAACGGCGGCGGAGCGGTGGAGACACCGGCGACCTGCTGTCGATGCTGATGTTGGCCCGCGACGAAGACGGCAACGGTATGAGCGACAAACAGGTGCGCGACGAAGCCGTCACCATCGTCTTGGCCGGGCACGAAACGACCGCCAACGCGTTGACCTGGGCGTGGGTTCTGCTCGCCCAACACCCCGAGGTGGAGGCTAAACTGCACGCCGAGCTGAACGTGGTTTTGGGGGGTGAGTTGCCGACGCTAGCGCACGTCAGAGACCTTACCTATACCGATATGGTCATCAAGGAGACGATGCGCCTCTACCCGCCTATCCCCGAGTTTGCGCGGCAGGCGCTCCAAGACGTACAGCTCGGTGAGTACGTGATGCCAGCGGGCACCATCGTGATGATCTCGGTTTTTGCGCTCCACCACGACCCGCGCTGGTTCAGTGAGCCCGACGTTTTTCGGCCCGAACGCTTCGCCAAAGACGCGGCCCAGACGCCGCCCAAATTCGCGTATCTGCCCTTCGGCGGCGGCCCGCGCGTGTGTATCGGTAACAGTTTCGCGCAGATGGAGGCCGCCTTGCTCCTAGCGACGCTCGCGCAACGTTATCGCCTGAGTTTGGCACCCGGCCAGACCGTCACCCCTGAAGCAACCCTGACCCTTCGGCTCAAGGACGACCTGACGATGCATTTGCACGCCCGCTGAGGCTTGCTAGCTGCGCGCGACCACCCAGATACGCTCGGTTTGCTCGTCGGCGGGGCGTCCGTGCGGGTAGGTTAGGATTTGCACGTCCGTAAAACCTGCGGCGTGTAGTAGTGCCCTTACCTCCGCCGGGTCGTAGGGGCGCTCGAGATGCACCTCGGTAAAGTTCCGTGCCCCCTTTTCGCAGTACGCGACCACCTGCGCGAGCTTTGTGCGCTCGTCGAACGAGTGCTCCCAGAGGTAGTACACGTCGTCGACCCAACCCTCAGCGCGGTCGTCCTCCCAGAGGTTACGCAGGCCGACGGTGGTGTTGACGTCGAAGATAAACACGCCGCCGGGACGGAGATGCTCACGGGCGCGTGCGGCGGTGCGGCAAAAATCGTCCGGGTCTAAAAGGTTGTTGAGCGAATCGAAAACCGACACCACGAGGTCGAACCTTGCTCCGAGCTCGAAAGTGGTGAAGTCGGCCTCTAAAAAGGTCGCGGCGGGGAGTTTGAGGCGGGCCACCGCGAGCATCTCGGCGGACAGATCGACGCCGGTTACGGCGAGCCCGCGCGTGACAAACGGTTCCGATGAGTTGCCGGTACCGCAGCCGAGGTCGAGCACGCGCCTGACTTCGGTTCCGGCCTCTAGCGCCAAATCGAGCATAAAGTCGGTCCACGCTTCGTAATCGACGTCGCTCATGATGGCGTCGTAGACCTCGGCCAAAAGACTGAAGGGTTTTCCCTGCACGCCTGAGTATAATCGCCTCACGGCGCAGCTGCGCCTGCGTTTTGGAGGAAAGATGGAGACAACCACACAGGTTTCACCCCTGGACTTTCGCGCCGCCCTGGGTCGTTTTGCGTCGGGCGTCACGGTCGTTACGGTACCGGAGGAGGGTGAAAGGGCCGGGGTTCGGGGCGTGACCGCCAACGCCTTTTTGTCGGTGTCGCTCCGGCCCCCGCTGGTGCTGGTATCGATAGACAAAAAAGCTCGAGCCCACGCCGCGCTCTTAAGCGCCGCACGTTACGGCGTCAGCATCCTGGCTGAAGATCAGGGGCCGCTCAGCGACCACTTTGCAGGTTTTGCCGAGAGCGTAACGCCGACGTTTACCGAACTTGGCGGTTTGGCAGTCGTCGAAGGTGCAGTCGCGCACCTCGTCTGCCGCATCGTCGACCGGCACGAGGCGGGCGACCACACCCTGTTTATCGGTGAGGTCGAGACCTTGGCTACAAAAAACGACGCGACAGACGACGGAGCAACGAGCGGTGGGGCAGATGGTGACAAGGTAACCGGCGACGCGCCGCTGCTCTACTTTAAGGGTCGGTACGGAAGGTTTGTGCCGTAGTGCTCGCTGCGACACCCGAACAAGCGGCGCAGCTGACCGAACGGTTAGACGCCTGGGATACGCAGCTTGGGCGGCTGGAAACGCGCCCGGACCTAAAGGGGACGCCGCCGCTGACACAGAGCCGCCGTATCCTGGAAAACTACCGCCGCACTCTGGGACGCGATTTAGCGCGCGGTGTAGAGCGGGTTCCGGCAGCCGAACTCTTCCGCGCCATCAGCACCGCGCAGGCGTCTATCAAACAGTTGGACGCCCTCGAGACGCCCCCGACCAACCGCTAGCGGCGCGGCAACCCCCGCGAATGTAGGTTCGTTAGGGGGTTGCAAGATCGCGCTGATGGTGTAAACTAAGTAAGAACTTTGAGGGTCGTATCTCCGCACCCCGCTGCCCCCCCCGGCGGAGATCCTCTCGAAGTTCTTTTTTTGTCTCGTTTGTCCCCCACCCACACGCCAAAAGACCCCATATCAAGACCCGGACAAGACCTCGCTAAATGTTTGGAGACGGTCCTTTGTTCCGAGAATCCCACCGGGTTTTCATCATAGTGGTGGAAAGTGTAACAGACGGCTCAAGCCGAAAGTTGGTATCAAGCCGTTTAGGACGGCCTTTAGATAACGGCCGAGCGTCAACCCCCAACGTCACCGGCGAAAGCTGCCCTTAAAGTTGGAACGCGAGAGGTGTCGGCGAACCCTAAGATGCCCGACTGGAGGAGAGATGCGTTACCTGGTGCTTGTATTCATGCTTTTAGTCGGCGGCCTGAGCGCCGCACAGCCGACCGAACTGCTTGTCAACGGTGGTTTCGGGGACGGCCTGGACCCCTGGTGGACCACCGCCAACGTTACCCCCGAAGTGAATCCTGAGACGAGTCCCGAGACGGGCGGGCAGGGCGTGTGCCTCGAGGTCGCGGACGCCGGGACGAACCCGTGGGACGCGATTTTGGGACAGCATGAGGTTGGCGTCAGTGAGAGTTCATACACGCTGACGTTCCGGGCTCGAGCCGCCGATCCCCTCACCGTCAAGGTCATCTTGCAAGAAAACGGCGAACCGTACACGGAATACTTTAGTACCGAGGTCGCGCTGACGCCCCGGATGAGCGCGTACAGCTACACCTTCGTCTCCGCAGGGACCGATCCCGGCGCGACGTTTCAGTTTCAGCTGGGCGGCTCCGCTGAGATCACGGTTTGCTTAGACGACGTTTCGCTGCTGGGTCAGGCGCCCGGAGCTGAAACCGAAGCTGAAACCGGAGCTGAGGACAGGACGAACATCCGGGTCAATCAGCACGCCTATCTGCCGGGCGCTGTAAAGCGTGCGAGCGTCGTCAGCGACGCGCAGGAGCCTATAGCTTGGACGCTTAAGACTACCGATGGCAAGGAAATGCTCTCGGGCATGACGAGCGTTTTTGGGCTCGACGCGTCGTCGCAAGATACCCTTCAACACGCCGATTTCTCGTCCCTTACGCCAACGGGCGAGTATGTGCTCGAGGTCGCCGGGGAACAGAGTCACCCGTTTTCCGTGAGCGCCGACGCCTACCGGACGATGACGTACGACGCGCTGCGCTACTTTTATCACAACCGTAGCGGCATCGAAATCGAAACCCGCTACACCGGTGGGGGCCGCGGCAGCTACGCGCCGGACGCGCAGTGGGCACGCCCTGCCGGGCACCTCTCCGAAGGGGTCAATAAAGGGGACTACGACGTACCCTGTTGGCCTGAAGCCGAAGGTGCGCCCCGGAGTTGCGACTACACGCTCGATGTGACTAAAGGTTGGTACGACGCGGGCGACCACGGTAAATACGTGGTCAACGGGGGTATCTCGACCTGGACGCTGCTTAATTTGTTTGAGCGCAGCCGAGCCGTTGGTGACCGCAGTTTTGACGACGGGACGCTCAATATTCCTGAAAGCGGTAACGGCGTCCCCGACCTCCTCGACGAAATCCGCTGGAACCTGGAGTTTATGCTCGCCATGCAGGTACCGGACGGAGACCTGGCGGGTATGGCGCACCACAAGGTTCACGACTTTCAGTGGACAGGGTTGGGGCTGGCCCCGCACGAAGACCCACAAACTCGTTACCTGGTCCCACCGAGCGTCACCGCTACGCTCAACCTCGCTGCGACGGCGGCGCAGTGCGCCCGCAACTGGCGCGAGGTCGACGCCGCGTTTTCGGCGCGTTGCCTGGACGCCGCCGAACGTGCCTGGAGAGCAGCCGAGGCTCACCCGGACCTGTTTTACGACAACTGTTGCAACGACGGCGGCGGTCCCTACGATGACCGTGACGCCGACGACGAGTTTTACTGGGCCGCCGCAGAACTCTTTATCACTACCGGAAAAAAAGAGTACAAAGATCAGCTGGAGGGCTCACGGTACTACCTCGAGCTGCCGGTAAGCCAAACCGACCCGACTTCGATGACGTGGGGGAATACCGCCGCCCTGGGTAATATCTCGCTCCTAAGCGCGCCCGCTAGTCTGGACAAGGCGTCACGGGCGACCCTGGAAAAAAGCGTGCTGGCAGCGGCGGACGTTTACCTCGAGCTGACCCGAAGTGGGGGCTACGGCTTGCCCTTTACCGCTGACGAAAAGGGGTTTCCCTGGGGCTCCAACGCTTCGGTCCTAAATAACGCCGTCGTGCTGGCGCTCGCCTTCGACCTGAGCGGCGACGACAGGTACCTGAATGGGGTGACGCAGGGTATGGACTACTTGCTCGGGCGAAACGCGGTGGATCAGTCGTACGTAACCGGCTACGGCGAACGCTCCCTCGTCAACCCGCACCACCGCTTCTGGGCGTTCGGGGCGAACGGTGAGTTTCCGCCCCCTCCGCCCGGCGCGGTTTCGGGTGGTCCGAACTCGGGTCTCGAGGACCCGGTAGCGGCGGCGAGGCTGAGGGGTTGCGCGCCCCAAAAGTGTTTTGTCGACGATATCGGCTCGTGGTCAACAAACGAAATTACCATCAACTGGAACGCGCCGCTGGCGTGGGTAACAGCGTTTCTCGGTACCGTAGCGCGTAGGTAACGTACCGGCTGGGCAGAACAGAAACCCCTACGGCATCCGCAGCACCATCTTGCCCATGTTGAGATTGTTTTTCATCCGTTCGTGCGCCGCCTCGACCTCCCGAATATCAAACACCTGGTCCGTCACCGGGTTGACCCGGCCCGCTTCCAGCGCCTCCCAAAAACGTCCCCGGAATGAGCGCGCCAGCGCGACTTTTTCTTCCAGTGGACGCGAGCGCAGGGTCGAACCGACTACGCTGAGGCGTTTGCTCATAAGTGTGCGAAGCTCGAGCTGCGCCGCACTTCCGCTCAACGTCGAGATGATGACCAGTCGCCCGCCTGTACCGAGGAGCTCGAGGTTCCCGGCTAGATAGTCTTGCCCGACCATATCGAGCACCACGCCTACACCTTCGGTGTGCTCCTGCACCGCCGCCACGAAATCTACCTCGCGGTAGTTAAAAGCCGTAGCACCCAGCTCGGTGCAAACCCGCACCTTTTCGTCGGTTCCGGCAGTAGCGAAAACCCGGCAGCCCGCCTCTACTGCCAGCTGAATCGCCGCCGTCCCGACCCCGCTCGCGCCACCGTGGATCAGCACCGCCTCGCCGGGTTGCAACGCCGCCACCTCGAACAAGTTCAGGTGCGCGGTCAGGAATACCTCGGGCAGACCCGCCGCTTGCTCCACCGTCCAGCCTGCCGGGATGGGCAGCAGCAGTTCGGCGGGGACGAGCGCGTGTTCAGCGTAACCCCCACCCGCGAGCAGCGCGCAAACCTCATCGCCGACCCCGACGCCAGCGACGCCCGGCCCGAGCTCGGCGACGCTACCGGCGACCTCGAGCCCCAACGTTTCCGGCGCGCCCAAGGGCGGTGGATAACTTCCGGCCCGTTGCGACAAGTCGGCGCGGTTGACGCCCGCCGCGTGTACCTTTAGGAGCACCTCGCCCGCGCGGGGGCTCAGGTTGGGAACGTCTTGCCAGACGAGGGTGTTGCCGCTCTGGGTAATCGCTTTCATAGGTGTCCTTTCGGTGGGCAAAAGTAAAAATCTTTTCTCGGGTTCTCGCGTTTACTGCTTACGATACGCTTTGTAAGCCCACCCTTCGGTTCTACTGCTGTTCAGGGTCCCGCCAATTGTTTTAGTGCTCTTTGTCTCAGCTCCAAAGGACGAAAAGAGTGTAGCTGAGTCGCTTGGCTGTTCCCACATTATGACGCTTCTCGGCGCCACGAGCGCCGCATCTTCGCCCCAAACGCCGCGTCTACCTTCGGTCCACCCCGAACTGCGTCGGCGCACCGTTCGCAGGTAGTGTCACCGCAGGCGGTCAGTCCCGGTTGCGCGCGAATGGCTGCTGCTGCGTGCTCCAAAGTCTCTCGAGCCGGAAAGATACGCCACCAGCTTCCGCCGACCGTATGGGTACGCTCGAGTCCCCCCAATGCCGGTGCTAAGGCTTCAAAACCTTCCGAGCAGCCCCCAACTCGGACACTCACCGTCTCTCTGTCCTTGTGCGGTACCTAGCGCCAGAAAAGGTTTCTGCCCGCCTGCCGCTCGGCTTCGTGCAGCAGCGTCATCCGGGTTAATCCGACGCCCAACAGCAGGACGTAGCCGCCAAGCTCGGCTAAGTGCCTGAACGGGGCGTAAACGTCGAGCGACGTTTGCCCACCGATTAGTGTGTGAGCAAGTGGGCCGACGGCGCTGAGTGAATCGAGCGGATGGTCGCCGCGAACACGCCCCGGCAGCTTTAGTAGAGCCTCGGGAACCGCGCCCATATTGCCTGCAACGTCGTTGCTGTTCGGGGAATAGGGGATTTTGGGCTGAGCGTGCGCCGTGGTGCTGCGGGTGTAGTCCCAGCCGTTTTGCGGTAGCAACTAATCTACGGGTGGCGCGACCTCTAAATCGGTAAAGGCCGGGACCATCACCGTACAGCCTTCGTTCAGAAAACTCTGGACAATGGTTTCTGCGCCGCCCTCGACAAACCCGAACGACCGCAGCGAGCTGTGCAGGCAGACGGGCTGGTTCTGTAACCCGAGGGCGCGTACCGCCCTGGCTATGTCCCCGGCGCGGACAGGAGGTCTATCCACGCTACCCGCACCACACGTTCTCGAGAACGTTTTTAGGTGTACCAAAGCCCGTGTGAAGGTTTGTCGGTTTTATAACGACTCCTACACCTTTTCGGCTGGCAAGGTTACCGCTGCCCCAGCCTAGCATTTGGGTACCGCTCATAAAATGTTTCGGCGAGAGATCACGGAGACAACCGCGCGTCGTCATGGCTTGCAGACTTTGCCCTCCAGAGGTGTGCCCCGGCCCCCTAGCCGCTTGCGTACGGTTTGGGCTAGACTGCGGTAGGAGGTAGCTATGGGTTTTCTTTCGTGGCTGATTATGGGCGCGCTCGCTGGCTGGATCGCCAGTTTGATCGCCGGAACGAACCGTCAGCAGGGATGCTTGATCGATATCATCGTGGGTATCGTGGGCGCGTTTATCGGCGGGTTTTTGTACTCGAGTCTGACCGGGCGCGCGTTCGACGCAGGCTTCAACCTGACCAGCTTGCTGATCTCGGTCGCGGGCGCAGTGGTCCTGCTCTTTATCCTCAAAGCGGTGCAGCGGCGACGCTAGCATCTCCCATCCGGTAGACCACAAAAAAACGTGGAGGCGAACAACGCTCCACGTTTTTGTTTTAGCTTCTGATACAAATTCCGATTGATTCCTTATCAATCCGAGCGTAGCGAGTGGGAAAAAGATACGGATGGAGCGGTATGGACTATCACCGAACGCCTTTCTCGGTGATAGGGAATTAAGCGAAATCCGTATGAATTCTGACTCCTTCTTTACAAAAGCAATTAGTCCTGCTTCGCCTACAGCCAAACGCTAACGGTTGTACCGCTGTGGCCTCGAGCGGTTTTCCGGGCGCGGGCGGCGGCTGGGGCGCTCGTAACGGTCGAACTGCGGCGCGGCCTCGACGGTCTGCGCGGGCGCGACCTGTAAGCCTTCGATCTCGCCGGGTAGTCCTCCGACCTCACCAGGGCGCACGTCGGCGTAGCCGCTGGTGGTACCGCTCTGTACGCGGCCCAAGTCGCCGACGCCTGTTTGTTTAAGCAGGCGCACGGCTTGCGGGACGCTTAGGGGCCGACCCTTGAGCTGCACCGTAACCCAGCCTTCTTCGCCGGTCAGCAGGCTGCGGGGAGCCGGAGCGCCGCCGAGCGTCAGTGCCAAAAGTCCTGCCAGCGCGTCGGCGTCGCCTGCCTTAAGCCAGGTTTCAGCGACTTCTTGCCAAGTGCTCTTGTCCGCCGCCGTCTGCGCGGCAATCCGGCGCTGCAAGCCAGCAAGCTTGGCTCCTTGGACAGCTTCGGGTTGCGGCGGGGCGACGCGCTCCAACTTACGCGAGATGGAGCGCTCGAGCATCCCCAACTCGCGGCGTTCGCGCGCGCTCATCAGCAAGATCACGGTGCCCGCGCGTCCAGCGCGCCCGGTTCGGCCCGAGCGGTGCTGATACCGCTCCATCTGCTCCGGAAAACGGTAGTGGACGACCAGATCGACTTCAGGAATGTCGAGACCGCGCGCGGCCACGTCGGTCGCCACCAATACGTTGACCTGTCCGGCCCGGAAACGGTCTAAAACACGTTCGCGCTGCACCTGATTGAGGTCGCCGTGAACGGCTTCGGCGGCGTGGCCTTGGGCGCTGAGCGTTTTCGCCAGCTCGTCGACTTCGGCTTTGGTACGGGTAAAGACAATCGTTTGACCCTGCCCATAAACGTGCAGCACGTCGCTGAGGATGTTCAGCCGGGTGGTAAGGGGCGCTTCGATAGCGAACTCTTCGTACGACACGCTTTCGCCCTGCACGACGTTCGCGCGGAGCGGGTCACGCAGATGCTGCGCGGCCAAGTTTTCAGCCCAGCGGGGCAGCGTCGCAGAGAAGAGCATCGTCTGCCGCTCGCTCGGGGTAGCGGCTAGGAGAAACTCGACGTCCTCTTCAAAACCGGCGTTGAGCATCTCGTCGGCTTCGTCTAAAACCACGACCTGAGTGCTGGCAAGTTGCAACAAACCCTGTTTGTAGTAGTCGATAGCGCGACCCGGCGTCGCTACCACGATGTCTGCGCCGCGTTTGAGGTCGGCGGCCTGTTTGCCGTAGCCGGTGCCGCCGTAGACTGTCACGACCCGGAGGTCGGCGGCGAGCCACTCGAGCTCCCCCGCTACCTGAAGCGCCAGCTCGCGGGTCGGGGTAAGAATAAAGGCGCGTGGGGCGCGGCCCCTAGTATTTTCGGGTTCTAGACGGTTGGCTATCGGCAGGCCGAAAGCGAGCGTTTTACCGGTGCCGGTGCGGGCCAAACCCAGCACGTCACCGCCCGCGAGGGCGTGAGGAAGAGCAGCCGCTTGAATGGCGGTTTGCGTGGTAAAACCTTTGGTCTCTAAAGCGCGTGAGACAGCCTCCCGCAAGGGAAAATCGATAAACATAGGTGTTCCTTTCTGGGCCTGCTCTAACCTCAACCCATACTTGGAACCGCTATAACGACCTTTTTACCGTTTTAGGTTGTGATTCGTGGGGTTTTAAGGCGCAGCAGGTCTGTGCCTGTTTCAAGTGTAGGCCACGACCGGCGCAAAGTCAACGGCAGAGACGACACCTCACTTACGGCCCTGCTTGTGATGACCGTCTCTGTCAGCCAAATCCAGCTGAATGTTCACCGTAGTCGTACCGTATTTTTTTGGGGCGATGACGTTCAGCGTCCGCAGACTGACCTTCACCTTTGGTAGAGGCGCGCAGTGTAAACCGAAAACCGAACCGTAATGCGTTTAGAACCGCGTGTATTCAGACTTGCTCACGGTAGAAGTAGTTGTACAGCGTCGTAAATCCCAACTGTTCGTAGAGACTCCGGGCGCGGGTGTTGTTCGCAGCGACCTGAAGGTACGCGCCGCTTAAGCCGCGCTGCTCGCCCCACCTGCACAGCTGCGCCGTGAGCGCCGTCGCCAGACCCTGCCGCCGCGCCTGCGGGTGCGTGGCGACGTTGAAAATCCCCAGAGAGCCGCCGTGGTCTACCCCTACCGCAGTAGCGGCAGGAAGACCCGCAGCATCGGACGCGAGCGCGAACACGGGTCTACCGGGAAGCTTGCCGAGCATATCGCGGAGCGCCGCAGCTTTGATCCCAAATGTCCCCTCGATCTCGGTGAGGAGGGCGAACCACGCTTCAGTGGGATGCTCGAGCAGCGTGACCTCACCTGCTACGGGCCTCAAGACCCCAAGCTTGGATAAAGCCGCGACCTGTACACATACGGGTTCGCCCGCGCGCACGTAACCCCTGGCCTCGAGCCGCGCGTCCAGGTCCGCAGGTAGGGAGGCGGGGGAGAGCTGAAAACGGGCGCGCAAACCGTGGGCAGCGTAAAAGGCTTCGGCGCGTGCGATCTTCGTTTCGGTATCCAGCGCGCCGCCGTTCTGGTTGGCCAGCACCGAGTTGGGGCGGCGTTTGAAACCGTGATTAAAACGCAGTCGCCAACCGTCAAGCTGTTCGACCACTGCTGCGGGTACCGCGTCGGCGGCGATCTCTTCAGTTTCCCGGACGCGGCTGTGCAGGTCTCCTGGGTCGTGCAGTTTGGGGCCACGCAGGTCTGTCATAGCCGAACATTATAGCGCCGCCCACCTAGCTGCCACAAAAAAACTGCCCGCTGAGGGGCAGTTCGTAGATTTTTTGTGACGACCGAGAAACTTGACCTAAAGGCTGGTGGACGTTCCGCCCAGCGACACGCTGCCGCTCTCGACGGCCTGTTTGAAGTTTTTCAGGTCGTCTTTAACCTGTTGCGACGGCTCCTCGCCGAAGAGTTTGGCGACTGCGGCACCGACCGGACCGAGCGGCGGGTGGTAGGTCAGCGACACCGAAACGACCGTGTAGGGGTTGTTGACACTCTGCGCGCCGACGCCGCTAAAACGTACCGACCCTTCGTTAGGAACCTGAGCGTCGTTGTCCGAACGCCACGAGATTACCTCGTTCGGGCGGTCTTCGGTGACAGTGGCGTCCCACTCGACGCGGAGGCCAAGGGGCGCTTTGGCTTTCCAGTGTGAGCGCGTCCCCATTTCCGTCACCGACTCGAGGTGGCTCATAATGCGGGGCAGGTTCTCGAGCTTGCGCCAGTAGCTGTACAGCTCGCTCGCGGGTTTGTCGATCACAATACTTTCGTGAACCTCCATACCCTGACCACGTTCTTGCTGCGCCCCGGACACTGCGCCGTAGCCGTCGTCGTCGTCCTGATTGACGCCGCGGAAGATAAGGTAAGCGCCAGCCGCTACAAAGAGCGCGCCGGTCACGACGTACGTCCAGTTGGTTTCGTTGTCATCTTCCTGGTAGCTCTGCTGATAAGGCCGATAGTTCTGCGAATAACTCATTTTTTCCTCCAGACTGTAGCCCCGGTTCGGTTTCAGACCCGAAGCCCAAACACTTGCATCGTAGGCGTTCGGCCCGCTCACCTTGTCGAGCCCAAATACATTCTACGTGACTACCCCGGTTGTTTCGGCATTGTTCCAAACTGACGCCGGTTCCGAGTGTGTACGGCTCGCCCCGGCAAAACGTCACCCCTACTGCGCGCACCAGGTCCCGTGGGCTTCCGCAATGGTGATTTTGAGACGACACTTCTAAAATAACGCTGCTGAGACGGTGTTGCTCGAGTTCAGTCAGAACTATAAAGCCTTCTGTGCGGGTCTCAGTGCATGACCTTGACGAATACCGCATACGGGTGTACACTCCTCTCTATAAGCGTCTGAGAAGGCGCATTTTTTATTGTCCCGCCTTCCACGACGATGATCGCCTTGCCGGGTTTCGGTAAGCCACTCGGCAGTTTCGTCAGGCGATATAGACCGTTTTGACGTTGACGAACTCCCGGATTCCAGCTTGCGTCAGCTCACGCCCATAACCTGAGTTTTTGGTCCCGCCGAACGGCAGTCTCGGGTCGGATTTGACGAACGTGTTGACAAAACAGCTGCCCGCCTCGAGCCGCTCACAAGCGATGCGTTCACCACGCGCCAGGTCATGGGTAAAGACCGCTGCGCCCAGACCGTAGGGTGTGGCGTTGGCGAGATGAATGGCGTGGTCTTCATCGTCCGCCCGGACGACGGCGGCTACCGGCCCAAAGGTCTCTTCGTCGAAAACGGGCATTCCCTCGGTTACGCCGGTCAGGAGCGTCGGCGGGTAGAACGCGCCGGGGCCGTCCGGCAGGGTGCCGCCGAGCAGCAAACGGGCTCCGGCAGCGATACTTTTTTGCACCTGCTCGTGCAGCGTATCGCGCAGGTCGGGGCGCGCCAGTGGGCCGAGGTCGGTGTCGGCGTCCAGCGGATCGCCCATTTTGTACGTCTTCATCCGCTCGAGCAAAAGCTGCTCAAACGCCCCCAGCCGGGACGCGACCACGATAAATCGTTTTGCAGCGATACAGCTCTGACCGCTGTTTTGTAACCGCCCGGTGGCGCAGGCGTCGGCGGCGAGCTCGAGGTCGGCGTCGTCCAAAATCAGGTAGGGGTCGGAACCGCCGAGCTCGAGCACCGTCTTTTTAAGCCCAGCTCCCGCCTGAGCCGCCACCGCGCGCCCCGCACGGGTGCTGCCGGTCAGCGTCACCGCGACCACGTCCGGGTGCGCGATAACCTGCTCGACCTGCGTGGTTTCGATAACCAGCGTCTGAAACAAGCCTTCGGGAAACCCGGCGCGCCTGAGCAAATCTTCGGTAGCGAGCGCGACCCCGGTGACGTTCTCGGCGTGCTTGAGCAGTCCCGCGTTGCCCGCCATCAGGTTGGGCGCAGCGAAACGGAAGGTCTGCCAAAGGGGAAAATTCCACGGCATCACCGCGAGCACCACACCCAGCGGGCGGTACGAGATGGAACTTTTTCGCGCGTCCGTTTCGACGGTTTCAGACGCCAGCATCTTGCCCGCGTGTTCGGCGTAATAGTCGCACGCCCACGCGCACTTTTCGACTTCGGCGGCGGCCTGTTTGAGGGGTTTGCCCATCTCTTCACTGACGAGCCTGCTGAGCACGTCCTGCTCGTCGCGTAAAAGGACTGCGGCCTGCCCCAGCGCCGCCGCCCGCTCGCCGAAGCTCGTTTCGCGCCAGCTCAGAAACGCCTCGTGTCCCCTGCCTATGGTCTGCGCGGCCTCAGCGTCGGAAACCGTTTCGTATTCCCGGATGGTCTGTCCGGTAGCCGGGTTGACCGATGTCAGCGTCACTAGAACCTCCTTGATGTTCCCCAAAGCTTACCGAATCTGCCGACTGCCGAGTGCGTTTCGCTTCGGGGCCGCGCCGAGTACACCTACGACAAGCCGCGACGTGAGCGTGTAACGCAAGCGCGTAGACTAGAGAATGAAACCCGTTTTTATCCAGCACTTGGCGACCGCCGTGCCGCAGTACGCCGTGCCGCAGACGTTCGCTCGAGACACCCTCAAAGCGCAGCTGGACGACCGTCTCGCGCAGCGTCTGGTTCACCGCTTGTACACGCAGTCGGGTATCGAGACGCGCTACAGCGTGGTTCCGGATTTTGCCGAACCGGGCGACAACGAAACCCCACATGTCGGTCTTTTTCTGGGTGAAGGCGGGCGTTACACCTCACCGTCTACAAAAGTTCGCAACGACCTCTATACCGAGGCGGCGCGGCCCCTCTTTAAGGAGGCGGCAGAGAAGGTGCTGGCGGACTCCGGCTTCGGTGCGGACGACGTGACGCACGTGGTGACGGTCTCGTGCACCGGCTTCTGCGCGCCGGGGCCGGACTACTTTCTGGTCCGCGACCTCTGCTTGCGCCCTGACGTGGGGCGGTTTCACGTGGGCTTTATGGGCTGTTACGCGGCGTTTCCGGCCCTCAAGATGGCGCGGGCGTTCTGTCAGGCCGACCCCGGCGCGGTGGTACTGGTGGTTTGCCTGGAACTCTGCACGCTGCACCTGCAACTCGGCGGCGACGTCGACCGTTTGCTGGCGAGTTCGGTCTTTGCCGACGGTGCCGCCGCCGCGCTCGTCAGCGCGCGCGACCCCGCAGGTCCGGCGTTCGAGCTGAGCGCGCTAGCGACCATCTTAACGCCGACAGGTGAGGACGATATGGCGTGGTCGGTGGGTGACGAGGGGTTCGATATCGTCCTGTCGAGCTATGTGCCGGAGATTTTAGAGGCCAACATCGGCGCGGCGCTCGCGCCCCTTTTCGCCGAGTTCGGGTTGTCGTCTGCTGAAATCGACCACTGGGGTGTACATCCGGGCGGACGGGCCATTTTAGACAAAGTAGAAAAAGGTTTGGGACTCTCCGCAGATGCGCTGGCCCCCTCGAGGCGCGTACTGCGCGACTACGGCAATATGAGCAGCGCCACCGTATTGTTCGTACTGCAAGAGATTTTGCCCCACGCCGCGCCTGGTGAACGGGTCTGCGCGGTCGCCTTCGGCCCCGGTCTGACGGTCGAGTCCGGCCTCCTGACCCGCCGCTGATCTCATGCCGGTAGTGTTGCGGCGGCGGGCGGTGGGTTTGCGAGAAGAGATGGATGACCCCGCCTGTGACCCCGACATGCTGCGCGCCACCTACGCGCGTTTTGGAACCGTCAACCGGATGTTTTCAGGCTGGTGGACGCTCTACCGGCGATTTTTGCGGCCCCTTTTGGGCTCGAGTCGCCCCTGTCACCTTTTGGACGTGGGTTTCGGCGGTGGTGACATCCCGCGCGCGCTGCTGCGCTGGGCCGAACACGACGGCTTGGGGCTCACGGTCAAAGCCATCGACCCCGACCCGCGCGCAGCAGCTTTTGCCCGCTCGTTGCCGCCGTCGCCGGTCGTATTCGAGCAGACCACCACGGGCGAACTGGTGCGGCGTGGTGAGCACTTCGACGTGGTCATCTCGAACCATCTGCTCCATCACCTCGCGGACGCCGAGGTCGCGCAGCTCTGCGCTGAGAGCGCGGCGCTCGGCAAGGTGACGTTGCATAACGACATCGCCCGCGCCGACGCCGCGTATCTCGGATTTGCGGCGTTGACCGGCCCGTTTTTTCACGGCTCGCTGATTACCCCCGACGGCCTGACCTCGGTACGGCGCGCGTACACCCCCGCCGAGCTGCGCGCCGCCGTCCCTGCCGGGTGGCGGGTAAGCCGACCGTACCCGTACCGCCTGCTGCTGAGCCACGGCCTCGGGTGACGGCCTCGAAAGATGTAGATGTGATCGTCGTCGGGGGCGGCGCGGTCGGGCTCTTTCTAGGGTGCCGTCTGGCGCAGCTGGGCCTGAGCTGTCGGGTGCTCGAGCGCCGCGCCGAACCGACGCCGCACTCACGCGCTATCGGGATTCACCCGCCTGCGCTCGAGCTTTTAGCTGAGTTGGGCGTCGCCGAAGCGTTTTTGCGAGAAGGCGTCCGGGTAACGCGTGGTCACGCCTTTGCAGGGACGAGGCGGCTCGGGACGCTCGAGTTCAGCGCGTGCAGGCCGCCGTACCGTTTTATCCTGACGCTGCCGCAACCACGGACCGAGGCAATTTTGGCGGCGCGGCTCAGGGAACTCGCGCCGGAGGCGCTCACTCTAGGCGCTGAAGTTGCGGGGCTCAAGGTCGGCGCAGAGGGCGTCACAGTCACGCTTGTAGGCGGTGACACCTTGCGCGCTCACTACCTGGTCGCCGCCGACGGGAAGGAGAGCCGCGTACGACACTTGCTAGGTATTCCTTTTGGGGGCGGCCCCTACCCGGACACCTACTTGATGGGCGACTTCACCGACACCACTACGCTCGGCAGCGACGCCGGACTCTACTTCACCCACGCCGGACTTGTCGAATCGTTTCCGCTCCCCGGCGGCGTACGGCGCTGGGTCGCCAAAACACCCGGTTTTGTAACCGAACCGACCCCGGAACTGCTGGGCGAACTCGTCGCCGAGCGGTTGGGCGCGCCCCTGCCGCTGGCGACCAACACTATGCTCTCGGCCTTTGGGGTCCAGCGGTTCTTGGCCGGGCGTTTCGTCTCGGGCCGCGCCGCGCTCATCGGTGACGCTGCCCACGTGCTGAGTCCTATTGGCGGGCAGGGGATGAACCTGGGCTGGCTGGGAGCGTGGCGGCTCGCCGACAGCCTAGCCGCAGGCACTGGGCTGACGGGCTACGCCGCGCACCGCCGCACGGCTCGGCGCGCCATCCGCCGCGCCGAATTTAACACCGTGATGGGCCGCGCCAGCCCGGTTGCGCCGCTACGTGACGCCTTTGCCTGGAGCATCTTGCACACTCCGGCTCGGCGCGTGTTCGCAGCAGCGTTTACGATGCGCGGGCTTTAGCCGTGTACCGACTCGGTGTAAAGATCAATCTTGTAAATTGAAACCTCCTGAGTGATAAAGACGGGCAAAGGCCATAGCTGCGGGCACGTTTATTGAAGTAACCTTCGCGGTTTTACTTGTAGGATCACCATAAATGCGCCGGTTTACCGTATAAATTTCGGTTTTTTCAAGTGACGCTAGGTCGTCAGCTGCGAAAGGAGCCATAAAAGCGTAATTGAACTGCAGATATCCGCTGGCTGTACGGAACCTATCCGTCGGATCATTGGAACTAAACGAAGCTTCTTCAAAACACCAACCGCCGATGTACGTCTGTTTACGGGTGTCGGGCGTCAGACTGCCGTTCCGGAGGCCGCCCACGTCTTTATACATCAGTGAAGAAAATTTGTTTGGCTCAAGGATAAACTCAGAAAGAGTTCTCGAGAGTTTCCGCATGACTTCGGTATCTGCAAACCCCGGCTGTCCCTCGAGTGCTAAGTCCATAAAAACTTGGATGGTTCGGTTTGGATAGCTGCCCATCTGGAAGCTCAAGCATTTGTCGGGGTCGCCGCCATCTCTCTCTGATCGAACGTTGTGAGACCACACAAAAACGTCACCATTTTCAGTCGAATCTGTTTTGAATTCACTAAGAACTGTCGTGGCTAGACGCTGTTGTAAGCGCCTATATTTGCCCTCATTAGGAAGAAGTTTTTCCATATAGACGGTGTAGCGAAGCATCTCGATATAGGGGTGGAAAAGAGCCTTGACCGGAAGCCCCTCATATTTAGCAGTCGACGACTGTAAAGCCCATTTGGCTTCAAATTCATCTGTTAGGTAAGCGAGCCATTCGTCAGCGTGTTTCCTATAGTCATGCGCCGGGGTGCTGTATTCGGCATTCCGCTGAAAAACGTAGATAATCTGAGGGATGTACCCATGAGCCAACGTGTCCTCTTTAGAATTAAAATCGCTTCTGTCATAGATAGCTAACCAGCGCCAGTTGCGGTAGCCGTCGCCGTCGCTGTCACTAAGTCGTTCTTTAGCAATCTCCATTAGCCTATCGACTTCTTCCAAAAGCTCAACGTCTCCGGTAACGCGGAAAAGCGTCAACAGAGCGTTGACGTCACTTTGCAAACCCCGTCCGATAAAATGCTTGACACCTGAGCAGGCGGAGAGGGTAGCTGATCCAGGGTAAAGGGGATACGCTTCGGGCGCTGTGCCCGGTGGCAAACATTTCTGTTTACGTTCTTCGGCGATCTCGAGTTTTACCCGTCGGTACCAAGCTAATGTTTCAGGATTGCTGATGTAGGACTCGCTAAAGTTTGGGTTGATCGTCCACGTTGTCAGCGTCCGTGACTCTAGCGGTGGTGGTTGCACTACGGGATCGGGACTTGGGCTGGGTTCGGGTTGCGGAACGGGTGTGGGTACGTCTGCACAGGCGCTTAGAAGTAGACAAAGTCCTACAAGTAAAATCCACAACTTTGCCTTTGCTGTCTTCGCAGGCGTTTCATCCTTGAAAAGTTTTGACACAAATACCTTCCTTTATCAGTGGACGTAGCCTCGCATGCAAATTCTTATAACAACTTCACTTCTCAAGCATGCTACAATACCCACTTTGAGCGGCAACCTAACAAAGTCTAAAAGGTTGCTCTTCTTAGTGTCAATAGGAAGATAGCCATATGTGAAGAGCATTAAGGTGATTTGAAGAACTTGGGTTGAACAAGCAACCTTGGGTTCAGGCTCGCACAATGCCTAGAATTTACTAGAAACGCAGGTGTTTTAGTTTGAGTACAGCTGGCGGCCTCGAGACCCGCACGAATGCTTTTTAACGCTGGAATCTTTTTACCCTACGCCCCCCCGATCAAATTCTCGACAATCTTCGAGCTCGACAACACCCCCGGCAGCCCCGCCCCCGGATGCGTCCCGGCCCCGACAAAGTACAAATTCTCAAACTCTTCACTGCGGTTGTGGGGCCGAAACCACGCCGACTGTGTCAGGAGTGGCTGCACGCTAAACGCCGAACCCTGGTACGAATTGAGCACATCCTGAAAGTGCAGCGGGTCAATGGTGTGTTCGACAACGATGTTCTCCTGCAAATCCGGCAGGTAGTTATCTTCTAAAAACTTCATAATCAGGTCGCGGTAGGGTTTGGCAGCGGTTTTCCAATCGGTGCCTGAACCCAGATGTGGGACCGGCGAAAGCACGTAGAACGATTCGCAGCCCTCGGGAGCCATGCTCGGGTCGGTATACGTCGGCATGTGCAGATACAGGGAAAAATCTTCGGCGACGTGGTGCTTGTTGAAAATGTCTTGCAAAAGCTCCTGATACCGCTCACCCAGGATGATGTTGTGATGTTTGAGTTTGGTGTCCAGATAACGCTTTTTGGTGCCGAAGTAGATGACGAACAGCGACATCGCGTACTTCATAGATTCGACCTTTTTGTCGGTGTATTTGCGGCGGTGCTCGGGCGCAATCATGCTCCGGTAGGTGTAGGCCACGTCAGCATTTGACACCACCGCGTCGGCGTGGTGGGCGCTGCCGTCTTTCATCCGCACCCCTTTGACGCGCCGCTCCTTATTTTTAGTGCTGCTGTTTTTAGTGTTGCCGCCTTTGGTGTCGACCAAAATGTGGTCGACTTCGGCGTTCAGGTAGATGACGCCACCGAGTTCGGTTATGAGCCGCCCTAATCCCTTGACGATGGCCCCCGTTCCGCCCATCGCGTACCACACTCCCCATTCGCGCTCGAGGTAGTGAATCATGGCGTAGATCGAGGTGGTATCGAAAGGGTTGCCGCCGACCAAAAGTGGGTGAAACGAGAAGACCTTACGCAAAAACTCGTCTTCAACAAACCCTGACGCGTACTTGTAAACGCTTTTGTACGACTGTAACCGCACCAGGTCCGGCGCAACCTTCATCATGTCCCAAAAGCTTAAAAAAGGCTTGTCGGCCAGCTCGACGAAACCTTTTTGGAAAATTGCCTTGGTCGAACGGATAAAACGCAGGTAGCCTTCTTTGTCTTTGGGGTTGCGCTCGTGAATCTCGCTCAGCGTAAACATCTCGTCGTCGTTGTAATCGAAAGGCCGCCCCTCGGCGTCGAAAATTCGGTAAAAAGGATCGCACTTGACCAGCTCGAAGTAATCTTCGCGGCGTTTTCCGGCTGCCTCGAAGATGTCGTCGAACATAAAGGGAGCAGTGACAATCGTCGGGCCACCGTCGAACTTGAAGCCGTCCATCTCGTAGACGTACGCGCGTCCGCCGAGTTTGTCGCGCTTCTCGAACACGGTCACGTCGTGTCCGGCGGCGAGCAGCCGAGCCGCGGCTCCGAGTGCGCCGAAGCCGCTGCCGATAATGATAATTTTCTTCTTCACAGGCCATTGTACGGGGGTGGGGGGTGGGGGTGGGAGCGGTGGGGACACAGTTCAGCGGCGCGGTTTGACGAGTGATTTTCTAAGCTTGAAGAGGGTATCGGGGTGCTGCAAGGTGTCCCAGTTGTAGAAACTGAAGCGCTCGGACGAGAAAGCCTGCTGTTTTCGTCCGAAGACCCAGAGCCCTTCACGAGCAGCTAACATAAAAACTTTGACCTGTAATCTGTAGCCGTAAGAGACGGCTTGTGCGTAAGCTTCTCTAAACGCTTTGTCACCGGGGATGGTGAACTTGGCCTCGAGCACCATATCGGCGCGTTCTTCGCCGCGTTTAGTCTGTGGAGCAAACGCATAATCGGGAAAGAATTTTTCACCTTGACCCATTCGTAGTGGCATCTGACGCAACCAATCTTTATCGGTATAACCAAGCTCTTTAAGTAGCGGTTCAATAAGGTTGACTTCGACATCGCGTTCGTTTCTGAGCTCGGTGGACGGCAAAAGATAAACCGTTTTGGGTCTGGGGAGCAAACTAATATCTTGTCCCTTTTTCGCCATAATTGCCAAAACAGCGTCGTATTCTTCAACGGTAAAAGGCTTGCCACTTGGCCCTTGCAGATTTGCTCTGATATACCCGTTTTGAGACAGCAGTGGGTCTGCTTTCATCTCCCGGAAAGTTACCGGCACCGTCTTAATTGGCTGCTCAATCCAAATGGTGCTGTGATAGTGAAAGAATGGATCAACGAACCCATCGTTAGCTGCTCGCCAGATGGAATGAATACGGCTATGTGGTGATACGCAATACATCAGCAAAACGTCTCCTCTACGCGTCTCGAGGTTGCCTTGCCAGTATGTTGTGATGTTGACTTTTACGGCGTCCTCAAGCCACTCAAAATCTCCATTATTGCCACCGCCACCCGATACCAACCAAACTTTAGATGGCTCAGGCAGCTCATCCTCATTCCTCAATAAAGACTGGAGAGCAAAGTCGTGAAGAAACGCGCACATCTCCGCTGAGCTTAAACCGTAGCTTTGGCGAAATTCATGGAAGGCACCATTGAGCTGCGCGTAGTAGCGTCCTCTACCCGCCATATCTCGTTTGCCCGGAACAGGCGGCAATGCAAGGTTGAACAGTTCACCAATGCGTTGCAAATCCAAAAATGATGTTGTAAAACCATAAGGAATAAAATAGTCTGGGTGAGCCAAGTGCAGACCGATAGAGATATGCTGAACGTTAGCAGATATGTTCTCGGAGGTAAGCAACATTGCTTCTTCCTCACCTGAAAAGTGGACAGATATACCGCAAGAAATTAGCTTTTCAAATAGCTCATTGGCTTGCTGTAAACTTTCGACTCGGGTTTTACCGGCAAAATCCTGAACAGCCTGAATGAGTTCAACATCATCTAATTCTTGTTTCGGATAATCACTCGGGTTGCTTGGCATCTCGTCAGCCGGTAGCCCAAAACTGGGCGTTAGATAGACGCTATCGTGCAGTGCATTAGAGAAGCTCGAGCAATGCTCTATCGCCCTTTGCCCTAGTTCCGATTCTTTGTAAAGCTGCCAGACAAATGTGTTGAACATTGCGCTCCTCACCCGTAACCATGCACCAAGGCGAATTTAAGATACGCGTCCAGAGAGTTGGGAGAAAAATCGAACTCGCCGCGTTCATGCTTTGATCTTGCCCGGCACTCGAGCAGCTCGAGCCCCTATAATCACCTATGCCCGTTGTCTTTACCGAACTCAGCCACGAACTCGAGCCTGCCCTGAAAGCGGTTCGGAACATCGCCGCATCGCATCAGGTCGCGCGGCTCGAGGCGTTCGGTTCAGCTGTGACGGGCCGGTTGCAAGAAACCAGTGATGTCGATTTGCTCGTTGTGTTTAAGCCTATGTCCGTTCAGGAGCACGGAAACCACTACTTCGGTCTCAAATATGACCTCGAGGATGCGCTAGGCGGCCTGTAGACCTTCTCGAGCTTGATACGATTACCAATCCATATTTTCTAAAAGCTATCGAGCCCGAACGCGTTTTGCTCTATGCCGCGTGACGTTGCGTCTACCTTTACGACGTTTTAAGCTCCTGTAAAGCAGCCGCTACGTTCGTTGAGGGCAAGACGTTCGACAACTATGCAGCCGACTTGCTCCTGCGTTCTGCGGTTGAGCACCAACTCGGTATCGTCGGCGAAGCACTAAACCAGACTCTCAAACTCGAGCCCAAGCTCGGAGAAAGGATTACGTCAGCGCGGCAAATTATCGATTTCCGTAACCTACTTATTCATGCTTATACTGCGGTTTCTGTGCCAGTGGTGTGGGCGGTGCTCGAGGTTCACTTGCCTGTGCTGATAAGTGAAGTTGAAACCCTGTTGGCTGAATTTGCGGCTGACTAGAACTTGGTCTCAGCTTTTCTTCTGGGTTCAATACAAAGGCTCTTTCACTATCCGTAACGGTCTACGCTAAGGCTCGAGGTCACTCATGGCAAAGCTCGCCATCCTAACCATCCACGGCGTCGGCAACACCCGAACGGGTTACAGCGCCGCGCTAAAAGAACGCCTGCGCCGAGAGCTGGGTGCGCGCTGGAGTGAAGTCTGTTTTGTCGAAATAGACTATCAGAAACATCTGCGCGATAACCAAACCGGGCTCTGGGAACGCGTCAGGGGCGGGTTGCGGTGGATATTCATCCGCAAATTCCTACTTTTTTACTTCGGTGACGCTACCGCCGTTTTGTACAACAGCGCCGAACCGGACAGTATCTACCGCAAAACTCAAGAAACTATCAGGGAGGCGGCAGCGGACGCCCTCGAGCTGCTCGAGGGGCCTGAGTGCCCCGTCATCATCATCGCGCAGTCGCTCGGGTGTCAGATTATCTCGAGCTATCTCTGGGACGCGCAGCGTGGTAGGGGCATCTGGGCCGACGCGTTGGGGGACGCTCGCACAGACTTTCTCAAACTCGGCACGGCGCGCTACCTTTTGACGACCGGCTGCAACATCCCCCTGATCGTCTCCGGGCTGCACAAAGTTGAGCCTATCGACCAACCCAACCCCGCGTTTCGCTGGCTCAACTTTTATGATCTCGACGACCCACTGGGTTGGCCACTCGAGCACCTTTACAGTTACGACCGTGACCTTCAGGTGAGGCCGGAAGATGTCACGGTCAACGTCGGCGGCGTGCTCAGGCACTGGAATCCGTTGTCGCACAGCGCCTACTGGACTTCAGCGAGTTTTATCAAGCTTGCAGGGGAGCGGCTGCGGGAGCTTTTGGCGTAGGATAACCGTTTGCAAGTCAGGCTCGAGCTGAACCGACGGCTTCGGTCCTCTGCTAAACTAGGCCACGATGACTGAACCTCTTGAAGCCTCTTTTTTGTACGACCAGAGCGGTCACAAGACGCATGTGCTGTTATCGCTCGACGCATATACGAAACTTGTCGAAGCGGCAGAAGACAGCGGTTTGCTGAGGGCGATAGCTGAAACCGAAGGTGATGAGGTGCTGACGCTGGAGCAGGCTCTAGCTGCACTCGATGAGGTGTGAAAACCGCCTACTCGAGCAGCTTTGTCAGGGATCTCAAGAGGCTACGCGGGCAGCCCGTGTTTGCAAAAATCGAAACACTTGCGTTCGAGACAGCGCCAGCGGCAGCTGACCTGAGCGCCATAGCCAACCTCAAGAGATTGAGAGGCAACGACGGTGCGTACCGCATACGCATAGGTGACTACCGCGCCGGTCTGACTTTTGACGGTGAAACTGTAACGTTCAGGCGAGCCTTGCACCGTAAAGACATCTACCGGTACTTTCCCTGAGTGCTCGCTATGACCTCAGTCCTCAGCCCTTAGTTATTAAGGTATACTGCTCCCGATATCGTGCCCCGGAGGGTGAGTCATGGCCGAAAAGCGCATAACCGTCAGGGGTGCCAAACACCACAACCTCAAAAACATCGACGTTACGATTCCGCGTGACAAGCTCGTGGTGATTACCGGCGTTTCCGGTTCGGGCAAGTCGTCCTTAGCCTTCGATACCATCTACGCCGAGGGGCAGCGCCGCTACGTCGAATCGTTGTCGGCGTACGCACGGCAATTTTTGGGCCAGATGGAAAAACCCAAGGTGGACTACATCGGCGGACTCTCGCCCGCGATTGCCATCGAGCAAAAAACTGTGAGTAAAAACCCGCGTTCGACGGTCGCCACCGTCACCGAAGTGATGGACTACCTGCGCGTCCTGTACGCAAATATCGGTACGCCGCACTGCCCGAATTGCGGGCGTGAGGTGTCCGCGCAGAGCGCCGAGGGGATCGCGCGGCAGCTCGCTGCCCTGCCGGTCGGAACGCGCCTGCAACTGCTCGCGCCGGTCGTTCGCAACCGCAAGGGGACGCACACCGACGCGCTTACCGACGCCCGCACGAGCGGGTTCGCCCGTGCCCGTATCGATGGCGAAACGGTGAACCTGAGCGAAGGGTTAAGTCTCGAGAAAAAAAATAAACATACCGTCGAGATCATCGTCGACCGCCTCGTCATCCCTGAAAACGCAGCGAGCGACGCGGCCTTTCTCGCGCGCCTGACCGATTCGGTAGAGACGACACTCAAAGCCGCCGACGGGTTGTTGATTGCCCACTATGAAGACATCAACCTATTGCTGAGCGAGCACAACGCCTGTCCGCACTGCGACGTGTCTTTCCCTGAACTGAGCACGCAGATGTTTTCGTTTAACTCGCCGCTCGGCATGTGCGAGACCTGCCACGGCCTCGGCAGCCATATGGACGTAGATCCCGACCTGCTCGTAACAGACGAGATTTTGAGCTTAAATGGTGGCGCGCTGCGCTACTACGGCGAGCTGAAGAAAAAAGAAGGCTGGACCGTTTCAACCGTCGAGAGTATCGCGCGGCACTACGACTTCAGCCTAGATACGCCTTGGCGAGAGCTGCCCGAAACGGCGCGTCACGCGCTGCTGCACGGCTCGAGTGGAAAACCCCTCGAGTTTACCCACCATACCGCCAAAGGCCACACCCGCCGGAGCCGCAGGCCGCTCTACGGGATCGTCTACAACATCAAACGGCAGTATCAGGAGACCGCGAGCGAGGAGGCGCGCGGGTGGTACGAGCAGTTTATGCGCGAGCTGCCGTGCGAGGCGTGCCGTGGAGCGCGGCTCAACCCGGCGGGGCGGAGCGTTACGGTTGGCGGTACATCGCTGCCTGCCCTGAGCGCCCTCAGCATCGGCGAGGCGCACGCGTGGATTACGCAGCTGCCCGGTATCTTGGACGCGCACCAGAATGAGGTCGCCGAGGAGGTCGTCAAGGAGATTCGGGAACGGCTCGGCTTTATGCTCAACGTCGGGTTGCACTATCTGACGCTCTCTCGCAAGGCCGGGACGCTCTCGGGCGGCGAAGGGCAGCGTATCCGGCTGGCGTCGCAGATCGGTTCAGGATTGGTGGGCGTCCTGTATATCTTGGACGAGCCTTCAATCGGCCTGCACGCCCGCGACAACGAGGCGCTGATCCAAACTTTGGAGCGCCTCCGCGACATGGGCAACACGGTGCTGGTCGTCGAACACGACGAGGAGACGATGGCGAGGGCCGATTACATCGTCGATCTGGGGCCGGGCGCAGGCGTCAAGGGTGGCGCGCTCGTCGCGGCAGGGACGCCCAAACAGCTGGCGCGGAGTAAACGCAGCCTGACGGGGCAGTATCTGAACGGCGACCTCACCATCCAACCACCACACCTCGAGCGGCGGTCGGGCAAGGGATGGCTCGAGCTTTCAGGCGCAACCCTCAACAACCTGCGGGGCGTCAGTACCCGTCTCCCGCTCAGCACCCTGACGTGCGTAACGGGCGTGTCGGGTTCGGGCAAATCGAGCCTGGTCACGGGGACGCTCTACCCGGCGCTGGCGCGGCTGCTCAACGGGGCGACTGCAACACCGGGACCGTACAAAAAGCTGGGCGGGTTGGAGCATCTCGATAAAGTCATTCACATCACCCAGGACCCCATCGGGCGCACCCCGCGCTCAAACCCTGCGACCTACGCGGGCGTCTTCGACGACATCCGTGACGTGTTCGCGCTTTTGCCGGAGGCTAAAAAACGCGGCTACCCTAAAGGCCGGTTTTCGTTCAACGTCAAGGGAGGCCGCTGCGAGACCTGCGGCGGGCACGGCTCCATCCAGATCGAGATGCACTTTTTGGCAGATGTGTGGGTGACGTGCAAGGATTGCGGCGGCAGACGCTACAACCGCGAGACGCTTCAGGTCAAATATAAGGGCAAAACCATCGCCGACGTGCTCGACATGGACGTGCAGGAAGCCCTGACGTTTTTCGAGGCCCATCCGAAGATCAACCGGGTGCTGAGGACGCTTTACGACGTGGGGCTCGAGTACATCAAACTCGGTCAGTCGGCCCTGACCTTTTCGGGTGGCGAGGCGCAGCGCATCAAGCTCGCCAAAGAGCTCTCCAAACGCGCGACGGGTAAGACGGTGTACATCTTGGACGAGCCGACCACCGGGCTCCACTTCGCCGATATTCAGAAGCTGCTCGAGGTTTTGCACCGCCTGGTAGATCAGGGCAACACGGTGGTCGTCATCGAGCACAACCTCGACGTGATTAAAACGTCGGATTACCTCATCGACCTGGGGCCGGAAGGCGGCGACGGGGGCGGGCTGGTCGTCGCGCAGGGGACGCCGGAGGAGGTGGCGGCGATCAGGGAAAGCTATACCGGGAAGTTTTTGCGGAAGGTTGTGACGCCGGTTAAGGAGGTGGTGGCGGCGTAGTTAGGTGGGCGCTCTGCACTCTAAGGTATCTCTTCAAGTACTGCCCAACGGTCACTGAGCGGGCGGTAGCTACCAGAAGCGTAACCGTCCGGGTCTTCGTCATAGGTGTAGCCGTAGCGGCTGGTATCGATTATGGCGGACTGTTCGTCTGTGACAAGTTCGACTTCTAAGGGTTCGCGTTTCAGCACGTTAATCTTCTGCACGTGGGCTTGCTGCATATCACGGTAGAGCTGTCGATACTCTGTCTCTCGCGGTTCGGGCGTCTTGTAGCCGGTCAAGCTCCAGTAACCGCGTTGTGCGTAAGGTCGTCGGCCCGCACCGTCGTGACGATAGCCTCGAGGGTAGAACGGTGTTCCTGAAAGTTCTGCTCGAGTTCGGCCCGCTCACTGATGCCGTACGGGATGTCGCGGGGTAAGAAAGTGAAGAAGTAGATGGGCACTAGCAACCAAGATGGAAAAACCACGGTCACGACACCTAGGGCAACGATTAGAACGCTTAGCACCCGCATCAGCTTAACTTAGCAGGTATCTATATATCGAGAAGGGTTGAGGTGATGACGACAGAAAAAAGCAGAGGTTTCGGGGTAGATACGTTATACACTCAACCGGAAAGGCGGTTTCGAGCGTGCAGGACCATCCAGACCTTTTGCTCGTGCCGGAGGATAAACCTTACGTCTTTCGTGATCTGGAGCTTTACACATCACACGTAAGCCGTCTCGTCTTTATGCTCGACTACGCTCGCCGCAACACCTTGGCGGACGTCCAAGGTCTGAACACGGAACAGCTCGACACTCAGGTCATGAAGCGGGGCAACACAATCGGGACGCTGCTCGCCCACATCGCCCAGGTCGAGGAGACATATCAGTCCGTAACATTTTGGGGTGTCAAACCTAGCGGCATCGCCGCCGAAAATATCCTCAATAACGCGGGACGTAAAAGGTTTAGAGGGAGAGAACTCCCGCACTACCTCGAGCGGCTCAAAACGGTGCGCGCTGAGACGCTAGCGGAGTTGCAAAAAAGAGATGATGCGTGGCTTCACCAAGAATACGCACCGTGGCCCAACAAGGTACCGATGAACAACTTTTTCTGCTGGTTTCATGTGCTCGAGGACGAAATCAACCACGGTGGGCAGATAAGGATTTTGCGAAAAGAGATGGGGCTTTCCGAATAGCTCGGGTCGACGCTCCCCAGTCTATAAATGCTCTCTACCCTGTAGTTCGGATTGCTCGGTCTCTACCAGACCGTTTTTACACTGTACCGCTTGATATTCGTGTCCGCACTCAGCAGCACCATATTTTCAGCCACGGCTTGCGAGATCAGCAGCCTGTCGAAAGGATCGCCGTGATGTTGCGGGAGGTGCAAGATGCCCTGGCAGTGGGCTTTTTTGACCTCGAGCCAGCTGACACCGTTAGCGGCGAGCTCGGTATCCAGGGCGTCTTGCCAACCAAGTGCCAACCCCAATTTGCCCAGACCCTGCTTAATGCAGATCTCCCAGTAACTCGCCGCACTGAAAAACAAGGCGTTATCACTCTCCAGAAAGATGGCTTCGGCCTCGGGGCTTACGCGCCGGTCGCCTTGGATAATCCACAAAAATGCGTGGGTATCTAGCAGTACCTTCGAGGTTGATAGTTTTTGAACACCTCTAAAGGCTCGTTAAAATCCTCAGCCATGTATTCGATAAGTCCCCGTGCGCCACCGATTTGGCGCGTTTTGCGCTGTTCCGGTAACGGGACGAGTTTGACGAGAGGTTCTTTACCTCGAGCGATAATGATCTCTTCACCCTCCAGCGCCTGTTTGATGAGCTTGGAAAGCTGGGTTTTGGCTTCGTGGATGGTGACGTGGATCATAATGTTCAGGTTAGCTAAGTTCCGAGACTAAGTCAACTGAGCCGTCACGAGCGCACCTCGAAAAACTCCACCACCTCACCGCTTGGCCCCTCGAAAAAGGCGATGGTGACCTCGAGGCCGCCCAGATTCAACTCTTTGGGTTCAACTGTGATCTTGTATCCGGCGCACCGTACGTGCTCGGTCGCGGCTCTGGCGTCGGTCGTGGTCAGCGCAAAGTGGAGGATGGGGTCTACACCCTCGCCGGTTCGGGCGGCTCCGGTGGACGGTCCGAACAGTTCGATATGGCTGCCGTCACCGGTATCTAAAAGTACGATCTTTTGAGCGTCACCGCTGCTAAAGCTGGCAGCTTCGGTCATACCCAGGACGTCACGGTAAAGCTTTAAGGACGCGTCCCAGTCGTGAGTTTGAAGGGCGATGTGGTGGGTACCGCAGCCCTGAATGATGGTATTGGAAGACACTGTAAAACTCCTTTCGAGGTCACGTGGCGTGCCTTGTTACCCGGTTTGCTCATGGTTCGATGATGGGTTCGATTGTGTCGTGCAGGTACGTGGCCTGTAGTGGTTTCAACCTGCTCGCCGCCAGCTGTTTATACCCCGGTTACATGCTGATGCAAGCGCCTCGAGACCTCGGCAATCAGCAGCACCCCTTCGTGGTCGAAATGAAAGCGGGCGTCGTTCGAGCCGCTCGTCATCACTACGAGCGCGTACGACGGCTTGCCGTCCCTAAAGACGATTCCGGCGTCGTGCCAGACCCCGCGCAGATACCCGCTTTTGGACGCGACCTGGACAAAAGGCGTGTCCAGCTCCGGGTCGGTCGGTAGATGGCGGGCGAGCGCCTCGGTGTACTGCTGCTGTTTAAGGATGGCGAGCGCCTGTTCGGTCTGGGGCGGTGGCAACAGGTCGCCACGTACCAGGCTCATAAGCAGGCCCAGCGTGTCGGCGGCGCAGGTGTGGTTGCGCTGACCGCGCCGCTGCGCCTCGTTTTGCTCGGTTTCCGGCAGTTGCAGCTTGCCGACGAGCCCGGTTTCGTAAAGGCCGTGCTGCTGACAAAAGGAGTTGACGGCCCCCTGCCCCACCCGGTCGATCACAAGGTTCGTAGCGGTGTTGTCGCTGACGATGATCATCAGGGTAAGCAGGTCGTGGAGGGTGGGCTCGAGTCCCGCTCGCAAAGTTTTGAGGACGCCGGAGCCGCCTACTTGGTCGCGGCTCCCCACGGGAACGCGCTCGTTCAAGTCGAGCGTACCGCTCGCTACCCCCTCCAACACCGTCAGCAGAATCGGCAGTTTGATAAGGCTCGCCGACGGCATCTTGTCAGAGGCGCAGTAGGTGTAACTTTCGGGTCCGCCAAACCGCGCGTAGGCGACGCTCACCTTACCGGAAAACGCCTCCAACAGAGGCTCGAGGTCAGTCACGCTCGAGCCGCCACAAGTCTTCTACGCGCTCCCGCTCCGTCACCAGCCTCATTTCGCCTCTTTCCAGTACCACCTCCGCAGGTCGCAGCGACGAGGCGTAGTGCGAACTCATGCTGAGGCCGTACGCGCCCGCCTCGTCTACCGCCAGCAGGTCGCCGGGAGCAACTTCGGACAGCGCGACACCCTGCCCCAACCGGTCGGCGTTTTCGCACAGGGGGCCGTCAACATCGACCACCTCAGTGAGGCCGTTTTCACTAGGCTCTTTACCCAGCGCGCGGAGGGGATGACGCGCGCCGTAGAGCGCCGGACGGAGCAGGTCGGCCATGCCCGCGTCACAGATCACGTGTTTGACCGGGCCGGGTTTAACGTGCAGCACACGGGTCAGCAACGCGCCGCTTTCGGCGACCAGAAAACGTCCAGGCTCGAGCAAGAGCTGCCGCGTCCCGACGAACGCACCCACCTTTTTAGCAAACGCCTCCAAGGGAAAGTCCGGTACGGCAAAACCGCCCCCTAAGTCGAGTGTCCGCACCTGGGGGAAACGCTCTAAAAGTAAATCCAACTGTCTGAACACCTCGTCATAGACCTCGACTTCGGCGATCTGCGAACCGATGTGGACGTGAAACCCGGTCAGTTTGTCGCCGAGCAGCTCCGCTACCCGAACCGTCTCGCCAAAGGCTAAGCCGAACTTCGAGGTGGCGGCCCCGGTCGCCAGGTGCTCGTGCGTGCGCGGGTCCAGAGCGGGATTTAAGCGGACCAAAAAGCGGACTGCGCCGGGTTGCGCGGCCCAGACTTCAGCCTGCGACAAGCTGTCGAGACTTACCCAACCAACCCCCGCCGCCTGCGCCGCTTCGACCAGCCCCACGTCCTGACGGGGGCCACCCAAAAGAATGCGCTCAGGCGCAAAACCGGCGCGGCGTGCGCGCGCCAGCTCACCCTCGCTGATCACTTCGGCCCCCAAACCCAACGTGGCGAGGTGGCGCAGCACTGCTCCGCAGGGGTTGGCTTTGACGGCGTAGAACAGTTCGGCGTCGGGGAAGGCGCGCCGCAGTCTCTCGACCTGCACGCCCACCCTGTCCAGGTCGTAGACGTAGAGGGGAGTGCCGTAGGTTTCGGCGGCGTCTTGCAAAGTCGCGCCGTCAAGGGTCGCGCCGGTAGTTGAAGCGTGGGTTTCTATCATGATCCTATCGTAAGGTTTGGGATTCCCGAATGCCAAAGGGGACGCGGGCAGGGCGGTAAAATGGGGCTATATGACACAAAAAAGTAAAACACGAATCGTCGTTGTGGGCGGGGTTGCGGGCGGGATGAGCGTGGCTGCCAAAGCCAAACGTGAGAATCCGGACCTCGAGCTTATCGTTTACGAAAAAAGTAACTACATCTCGTACGGGGCGTGCGGGATGCCTTACGTGATCTCCGGTGAGATCGAAAGCCTGGACAAATTGATCGCACGCACCCCTGAGAAGATGGCCCAAAAAGGCGTGAGCGTCCACGTTCGCCATGAGGTTACGAGCATCGACCCCGACGCCAAAACCGTTGAGGTCAAAGATTTGGAATCTGGCGACGTGCACACCACCCCCTACGACGCGCTGGTGCTGGCAACCGGCGCGTCGGCGGTGCGGCCCGAGCTGCCCGGTATCGACCTGGGCGGCGTTCATGTGCTGCGGATTATCGAAGATGCGGCGGCGATTCAGGCGACGATCAGGGGCGGGGCGAAAGAAGCGGTGATCGTCGGTGGCAGTTATATTGGCCTCGAGCTGGCTGAGGCGCTCATCAAGGCGGGCTTGAGCGTGCGGGTGGTCGAACGAGAGCCGAATCTACTGGGCAATTTTGGACCGTTACCCTCAAAACTGGCGCTCGAGGAGGTCCGAAAAAACGGCGTCACTGTGCATCTGGAAACGGCGGTGACGGCGTTTGAGGGGGACGCTCAGGTCGATACGGTCGTAACCGACGCGGGACGTTTTCCGGCGGAGCTGGTGCTCATCGCGGTCGGGGCGCAACCTAACAACGCGCTGGCAAAAGCCTTGGGGCTCGAGCTCGGCCCTGCGGACGCGGTACTTACCGATGACCGGCTCCGCACCAGCCGCGCGGACATCTACGCTGTTGGCGACGTGACGGCGGCGCGTCATCTGGTGACGGGTGAACCCGCCTGGATACCGCTGGGCGACACCGCCAACAAACAGGGCCGGACGCTCGGCGCACTGCTGGGTGCTCAGGAGGCGCGTTTTAGGGGCGTCGTTGGTACCGCCATCACCAAAGTCTTTGAGCGCGCTTTCGCCACCACCGGCTTGACGTTCAAAGCTGCTCGAGACGCAGGTTTCGACGCCCGGAGTCACGACCTCGAAACCACCGACCACGCGGGCTACTACCCGGATAAGCAAGCTCTCAACGTCACCCTGGTCTGGGAGCGGGGATCGCAGCGGCTGCTGGGCGCGCAGATCGTCGGGTACGGCGACGCGGTAAAACGTATCGACGTAGTCGCCGCGCTCCTTTTCGGACAGGGGACGCTGCAAGACCTCGCCGACCTCGATCTCGCCTACGCTCCTCCCTTTAGCAGTGCCTGGGACCCGCTGCTGGTCGCCGCCAACGTCGCCCTAGGCCAATGACGCCGAGGATACGCTAAGGTAGAGGTGTGAACAGGCAACTCAAAAGAGCCAACGAAAAATCCGACAAGAAGCGTGAACGCGAGCACGAGCGGCGTAAAGAGCAGCGGCGGCAGAGCCGTGTACGCGTCACGAAAGCCGCCCCTGAGAGCAGCGCCAAAAACAACCCCGGCGCGCCGGAACGTAGCGGCCGACCCGCGCCGGGTATGCGCCGCCCCTGGATCACCGCGGCGTACCTGCTTTTCTCCGTTATGGTGATCATCGCAGGAGCCTGGATACCCCCACAGACCGATCCTTTCTCACTCGTGGTGCATACGCTGATCTATCTTACGCTGGGCTACTTTCTGAGTATCTGGCTCTACCGCCGGGGCGTAGCACAAGCCTTGACGATTACGGTAGTGGGCGGCATGTTGTTGGCCTTTGGGGTCGAGGGGCTCAAGCTGGTCTTACCGCAGCTCGGGCTTGGGCCGACGGCGGCCGAGGCTACCGGACCAAACCTGCTTTTTACCTACCTGGCGCTGCCAGGGCTTGTACTCGGGGCGGTGCTCGGTCGGTTTGTTCGGCGTAGCGAATAACGCTTCTGAGCCGTTCGGCGTCCCGCCAAACAGTGCACCCGACACCGCAACTATGCTTTTCCTGACACACTTGCCGTTATGGAACGCATTACGCAGACCGAGCAGCACGATTTGGGGGTGATGAGGGGGCGGCGCTCACCGCTGGTGCAGTTTCACGCGCCGAGCGCCCTGACGCGGGGCGTGTGGTTGCTGGGCGCGCTCGGGTGCGCCGTCTATCTCTATTCGGTAGCGGTGAGCCTGGGCTGGTTCGGTCCGGGCTGGTTCAGACGTTGGCCTACGCTCTCCGAAACGCCGTTTTGGTCTTTACCGCTGTTGCTAGGCGCGGTGTCGCTACTGCTGGCCACGGGTGGGGCGCAGCTGACCTTGACGGAGGCGGGGCTCGAGCTGCGGAGCTTTTGGCCTGCGCGCAGCGCGGTGCTCTATCCGTGGGACGACCTCGTCTACACACGCTTTTTCGAGGAGCAGACGCGCAGCCGCGAAAGGCTCTACGGGGTGAGTTTCAGCTTTGCTACGGACAAGGTGACGGTTCGTTTCGCCGAACCGGAGCTGTGGGAGGCGCTACGCGAGAGGTTCCCGAGTGGTCGATAACCCGGTTCTACAAGGTTGTAGTGATGCGGTTTTCCATAAGGGCTAGAATAATCGCGTGATCGGAATTGTCGGCGCGATGCCTGAAGAACTGGAGCAGTTGCTCGAGGTCTTAGTAGACGCAGAGGTACACGAGCGGGGCGCGTTTACGCTGCACCGTGGTGTTCTAGCGGGCAAACAGGTGCTGGTCGCGCAGTGCGGTGTCGGTAAGGTCAATGCGGCAGCGCTGGCACAGGTGTTCGTGCTCGAGGGTGTGCAGCAGCTTATCTTTACCGGCGTCGCGGGCGGCCTCGCGCCGGGTCTGGCGGTCGGCGACATCGTGGTGAGTACCGACGCGGCGCAGCACGACGTCGACGTGCGCGCGCTCGGCTACGCCCTCGGCGAGGTGCCGGGTGAAACGCTCAGTTGGGCCGCCGACAGCGCGTTGCAGCGGGCGGCGCTTGACGCAGCGCGGGCGCTCGGTGAGGTGGCTGTGGTCGCAGGTCGAGTGCTTTCGGGCGATCAGTTTATCGCCGACCGCGAGCGAGGCCGCGCGCTTTACGAAACGTTCGGAGGGCTTTGCGTCGAGATGGAGGGGGGGGCGGTCGCGCAGGTGTGCAGCCGCGCCGGGGTGCCGTTCGTTATCATCCGCTCGATTAGTGACAGCGCCGACGGCGGCGCTGAGGGAGATTTTCGGACCTTTACCCCGCTCGCGGCGCGCCGCGCCAAGGCTGTGGTGCTGGGGATGCTGGAGCACCTCTAGTTTGGTCCGTGTGAGTTTCTCGTTGGTGACGGAAGGCTTGTTGCGCGTGGCTTGTGGCATGTATGTGGCCTCATTTAGGACTGCAAAAACCGGACTCGAGCGCCTCCGACTTTTGACCTACGAGCATGTTTTGGTGTTTGGCCAGGCTTCATGTCGAAAAACTCCCCCGTTAAGTAAGCCGTTGTTTAGTCTGAAACCGTCTCTTCGGTTTGCCCTGAAATCCTCTTGCAAAAGCGCCTTTTGGCCCTCTCTGCCCGACAAACTTGGCTCGTACTCAGAAGACTGTTAAAAACTACACATCTGACCCAAAGTGTTCAGAACTTTCAGCTTAAGATGTGAATTCGAGGAGGTCTGATGAGACTTAGACAGGCATTACCGTTTCTCACGCTTATATCGCTCGTAGGCTGCGGGACTTTAGGCGGTGAAGATGAGACCAAGACGAACCCGCCGGTAATCACCAGCTTTACCGCCAGCCCCAGCACCGTGGCTACTGCCGGGGAAACCGTGACGCTCAACTGGGCCGTAGCGGGACCGGTCACAGGGCTCGAGATCGATCAGGGTGTCGGTCAGGTCAGTGGGACCAGCACCACCGTCAACCCGACTGTGACCACGACCTACACCTTGACGGCGCGTAACAGTGCCGGGAACAGCCGCAGAAGCGTACCCGTGACGGTTACGGGCGTTACCAATCCACCTATCGATCCCGGCCCCCCGACCGGCGTCGACACGACGCCCCCGGCAGGTACTTTTGCCGTCGGGGAGAACCCGTCGGGAACATTTACCAACGACGCCGCTTCTAACATCACCGGTCCCGACGACGAGCGGGTGCTGAGCCTCGAGGCGGGCGACACCTTTTACGCCAAGGTGAGTTACAGCGACGACAGTGGTATCGCCGGGATTACTGTACGGCTTAACAACCGCAACCCCCCCGGTTTGAGCGCAGACCTCATTCGGGGTCAGAGCGTCGGTGGTTTCGTGCTGATGGGGCCGACGACCAACTGCAACCTCGGCGCGTTGCCGACGAGTGTCGACTGCGTTTTCGAGATCAGGATTGAAGAAGATGCGGAAAATATCGACCAGCTTCCGGGATCCGCCGACGAGTTTGCTTACGTCTTTCGCACTTTTGTAACGGACGGCGCGGGCAACCGCTCGAGTGCTCTACCACGTGGCTACGTAACGGTCGGTGAGACGAACGGCGCACCGACCCCAGCCCCCGAACCCGACGACAACGAAGAACCGAACGCGGCGTTCGGCGTTTCACTTGAGGGCGAAGGCAGCTTGAGCTATATCTTCGACGGCTCCGATTCGTCGGACCCCGACGACGACACGCTTTCTTACGCCTGGGATTTTGGTGACGGCGAAGACGCGACCGGCGTTCGCGTCGAGCACACCTTTGAAGCCGCCGCCAGCTACGACGTAAGGCTCACCGTTACCGACCCCGACGGCGCGTCCGACAGCAGGACCGAGGTCGTCGTGGTCGAGGACGACTCAGCTGACGAGTAAACGCTGACGCCCCCGGTTGCGGTCCGCTTGGGACTGCAACCGGCTTTGATTTGCTTATAGGTCGGCTTGCGGCGTATGGGCAGGCGCTGTGCTCAAGCGTTGCCGAGCCGCCCTATGCCACAAGAACAAAGAAAATGATGTGCAAACGTCATTTGTTTTTTATCTCTTATCGGTTAAGGTGTAGGAGTAGCGGCAGCATCTTACTCTCGTGTGCAGTATGAGGCATGGGGGCGACTGTCAGTATACCTGTAGGAGGAATATATGAAAGCAAGCAAGTTAGGACTTTTGTCCGGCGCACTCGTCTTGGGTCTGGCGTCTTGTGACCTTGTCAGCCCCGGCCCCAGCGGTCCCACCATCAGCAGCTTTACCGCCAGCCCCGCCGTCGTCGCTGCGGGCGACACCACTACGCTGAGCTGGACGGTGGACAGCACCGCTACTCGCATCAGCATCAGCCCCACTATCGGTACGGTAACGGGTACGAGCGTCGAAACGCCTGAGATCAGCAGCACGACGACGTTTACTCTTACAGCCACTGACGCAGAAGGCGGTTCTTCGACAAAAACCACCGAAGTGACTGTTGAAGATGACGGCTCGAGCGTACCCAAGCCCCCGGTTGGTGGCGGCGACGCCCCGACCGGTAGCTTCGGTGTCAGCACCAGTGCCAGCGGTCCTTTCGAGAACGATTCGGGTGAACCTATCGCCAGCAACGACGACGAGCGCATCATTTCCGTTCCTGCCGGTGGGACTTTCTACGCCGAAGTCGCGTACGCGGACTCCGACGGCATCGCAGACATCACGCTTCTCTTGGTCAACAGCACACCTGCGGACCTCGGCGGCTCGCTCAGCGATACCCCGCAGGGCGGCTTTACCGTCGGCGAACCTACCGGTGATTGCGACCTGGCCAGTAGCCCCACCACCGTGACCTGCGTTTATCCGATCACGGTTGCTCCGGGCACGGTAGATATCGAAGACCTGCCCGAGTCGGGTGACGAATTTGCTTACGTCTTCCGCGTCTCGGTCGAAGATGCAGCGGGCAACCCCTCCGGTAGATCGACCCGTGGCTACGTCAACATCGACTAAAACCGGCTAATCTGGTCTAAAAGACCGCAAAAAACGAAGCGCGCAGCTCTTTAGGGCTGCGCGCTTCTCACTGGGTCGTCGCTAAAAAGGAGCGGGATAGCTTTTGGGACGCTGAAGTTCGGCGAGCGTTCTTTCAGTGGTCTGGGCGGCAACGTAGTTGCCCTCGAGCCGCTGCGTGTTGGCCCAGCGCCGAAGCTGCTCTTTAAGCTCCGGTGTGTTTTTTTCAAACCATCCGTTTGTCTCCACAGCAAACCTCCTCGGCGGCGCTCTTAGGCAACCTATAAACCTCTTAAAGATGAGTGTAGCGCTCCCACGCGGGCTTTGGTAGCGAAAAACTTCATCAAATCTTTAACCAAGATGAGTGCAGATGAGTCAAGTTTATCGTTTTTGTGAGTAAGAAAATCGGTTTGAGCTATTTCAACTTGCGCCTTGGCATCACCGACCGGCAGACTTAGAACCGAGGGGGTCACGACACCCTCAGCCGGGTTTACCAGACCACGCCAAGGCTTGTCTGAGGGGTTCGTTTAGTCACATAGTACATAGCGAATCTCTTATTATCCGGAGTGGACAACTGGTCAAACCCTCGTTTGTGCGCTCGGCACGGCGACAGGTGGAACGAGATTTTATCGACGCCTGCCACCTAGAGAACACGCCCCAGTTCGTGCTGAACGCGCAACATGTCGACGCTTCTTGATTCTCACTTCCTACTTCTCTTTATCCATCACAGCATATCGTAGCGCTCAGCGTAGAACGCCGAAACCTAGTCGGAGCCGGATAATTCGCCGACCTCGCGGCGCAGGGCGCGGAGTTCGGTGGTCGCGGTGTCCAGCTCGTTTTGGAGTCCCTCGAGCCGCCCCACTTCGCTTTTGACAAAACGGGTGTACGACCCTATCGCCGCGCCGAGCTTTTCGGTGGCGCGCGCCAGCTCGCGTTCAAACTGACCCTCTAGGCTCTCCGAAAGACCGTCGCGGAGCCGCTGCATCTCTTCGTGAAGGTTGCGTTTGGCGGTGCGGCGGCGGTTCGGCAAGACCAAAAAACCGAGTCCGGCGACCGTCAGACCCGCCAGAACGCCGGTCGCGTCGAGCGCCGCACCCGACAAAAACGCCACCATCGCCGCCCCGAGCCCGAGCCCGCCGACTTGAATCAGGCCGGTCTGAAGCACCGAGCTTTGCAGCGCGTCGGCCAGGCGGCGCGCTTCAGTATCCTCGTTGTAGCTCGCCAAGACCGTTTCGGCGCTGTCACTGAGGCCGCGAATAAGCGCGTCGCGGTCGTACTGAAAACGCCCACCGACCTCACCGATGACGCGTTCGTCGGTCGCCTGTCGCCGCTCCTGAACAAACGTCATCACGTCTTCCCAGAGTTGCAGGTTGCGTCCGATAAACCAGTCGACCATCTCGGCGACGGCCCGGTCGATCTCACGGTCCGCGCCACGGATGACGCGGCTGCTAAACGCTTCACGCATCCGTTCGCTGTCGATCAGCTGCAAGATTTTGGTAAGCCGCACGGTGTCGTCGAAAAACACCTCACCGCGTCGCTCGACCTCGAGCAGCACGGTTTTGACGCGGGTGAGGTAGGACTCGAACTCGCGGCGCATGTCGCGCCGGAACTGCTCGGTCTGGCGCTCGACCTCTTCTAAGGTGCGGCGGTCTCCGGCGAGTAGACCCAGCTCACGCTCGGTCACGCCTTCGTAGCGTTCGGCGAGGCGTTGCGCGACGCCCAGCGGACTGCCGAGTTTGAGTTTGAGGCGCGCTTCGCTGCCGAGCGTGGTGCTGATAAACCCCTCGAGGTCGGGTATCCCGCTGGCGTCGAGAGCGGCGTCATCGTCAGCTTGCCGCGCCCGAAACGCGTTTCGGGCGGCCACCCCGAAAACCTGCGGTGACCCCCCGAGTGTTTCTTGCAAGGTCTCGGTGGCGTGGGCGCGGACGAACTCCAGAACCTTTTCTTGCTCGTCAGGTTCTAAAATGTCTATTTTGTTGACCACCACCACGACCTTTTTGCCCCACGAACGGATCAGCTCGAGAAACTGCCGCTCGGATTCGGTAAAGGGACGGTCTGCCGAGGTGACAAATAGCACCAGGTCGGCGCGGGGGACGAAGCGTTCGGTCAGCTCCTGATGCTTTTTGATGACCGCGTTCGTACCGGGGGTGTCGACGAGGGCCAGTTCGCGCAAGATAGGCGCGGGGAACTCGCGGCGCAGCACGAAGTCGCCCTCTTCGGTGTCTTTCGCTCGCTCGCCGTAGGTGACGATGGTGATGCGGTCGGTTGTCGGAGTCACGCCCTCCAACATCACCTTTTCACCTAACAGCGCGTTGAGAAACGTCGATTTGCCCGCGTTGTATTCGCCGCACACCACCAGCAAAAAAAGACCCTCGAGGTCGCTCAGTGCGGTTTTGAGTTCGTTCAGGTCGTCGGAGTGAGCCTCGAGCCTGCCTAGCAGCGCGCCGAGGTCGGCGATGACCAGACGCTCGCGGCTCAGCAGCGCACGGGCAGCCTCGGACATAGGGAGATTCATAAAGCAAACTCTAGCACGCGGCTTTTCGTCGTCGGGGTGACGGGGATGAGTGGTGAGTTCCGAGTTCTGGGTACCGAGCAATGGGTGCTGAGTGCCGGGTGCTGACCCTTGACTTCTGGTTTATGCACGGCAAAAACCTCGAGCTTGAACGTCCTAACCCGGTGCCGGGTGTCGTAGCGGGGGGCCGCTTGCGTTAAGCTTGAGAGCATGACGACATCAGGCGATACCCGAACCCCGAAAGACACGCCGAAAGATGTGCTGACCGAGCTGAAGGCGCATCAGGCGGTTGTAAGCGACCTCGTGCAGGCGCAGGCGGTGCTGAGCTGGGACGAAAACGTCTATCTGCCCCCAGGAGCGGCGGCGGCGCGCGGGCAACAGCTCGCCACGCTGAGCAAGGTCATTCACGAACGCGCCACCGACCCCCAAATCGGGGATTGGTTGGAGGTGCTCGAGCCCTCAAACGACACCAAAGCCGACACCGACGAGGCGGCGCTGTTGCGGGAGACGCGGCGGGGCTATGACCAGGCGACAAAGCTACCGGAGGATTTTGTCGAAACCTTTACGCGCGCCCGCAGCGCCGCCCAGAGCGCGTGGGTGGGCGCGCGCGCCACCTCGGACTTTTCGCAGTTCGAGCCGCATCTGGAAAAGATGGTCGAACTGAACCTGCGCCAAGCCGACTATCTGGGTTTTGAGTCGCACCCCTACGACGCGCTGCACGACCTCTACGAACCGGGCAGCAGCACTGAAAAGGTCCGGGCCGTCTTTGCCGAACTCCGTGACGCGACCGTACCGCTGGTTCGTGATATCGCCGAGCGGGGACGGAACGTTTCCGACGCACCGGTCCACCAAACCTTTCCAGAGGACGGACAAGAGGCGTTTGCCGTAAAGATGGCGGCGGCGTTCGGGTACGATTTCGAGCACGGGCGGCTCGACCGAACGGTGCATCCGTTCGCCACGAGTTTTAGCAAGTACGACGTGCGGATCACCACGCGCTACGAGCCTGGTTTCCTCAACCCGGCGCTGTTCGGGACTCTGCACGAGGCGGGGCACGCCATGTACGAGCAGGGCATCAGCAGCGCCTACGACCGCAGCGCGCTCGGTTACGCGGTCAGTCTGGGGATTCACGAGTCGCAGTCGCGGTTGTGGGAAAATCTGGTCGGGCGTTCGCACGGGTTTTGGCGCTGGGCCTATCCGCAACTGCAAGAGACGTTTTCTGAACAACTTGGCGAGGTCTCTTTAGACGACTTCTACGCCGCTATCAACAAGGTCGAACCGAGTTTGATCCGTGTCGAAGCCGATGAAGTGACCTACAACCTGCACGTGATGGTGCGTTTTGAGCTCGAGCTGGCCCTTTTAGAAGGTGCGCTCAAGGTGAGCGAGTTGCCCGAAGCGTGGAACGCCAAATATAAAGAGTACCTGGGTGTGGTCCCGCCGAACGACGCCGAGGGCTGTTTGCAAGATATTCACTGGTCTATCGGCATGATGGGGTACTTTCCGACCTATACACTCGGCAACATCATGAGCGTGCAGCTCTTCGAGGCGGCGAAGGCGGCGCAGCCGACCCTCGAGACCGACCTCGAGCAGGGACGTTTTGAGGGGCTGCTGGGCTGGCTCCGCGAGAACGTTCACGAACACGGCTCGAGGTACCAACCTGCTGAACTCTTAAAACGCGCCACCGGCAGCGACCTCGACGCGGGGCCGTACGTCGCGTATCTGAACAAAAAGTTTCGGGCGCTCTACGGCGTTGAAGGGGACGGGGCCGACAAGTGAGGTGGGTTTTTGCGTCGCTGCTAGGACTCCTCGGCGTTGCAACCGCGCAGGTCGGCGAACCGCCCGCACAGCTCGTAACGGCGCTCAGCGCCCTTAATCCCACGCAAACAGAGCCGGGTGCGTATGAGGCGGACGGGATAGCGTTCACGCTCGAGGCTCAAAATGAGTTGCTCTACAGCTTGACCGGTACCGCCGTCTTAAATCCGCAGGGGCAGGGGGCGCTGGCGCAGCTTGTCGGGGTGGCGACGGGGTACGGCGACGGGATTGCGGAACCGTTGGCTGAGTTTTTAGGCTCGAGGGTCGCCGAACTGGTAGGGCAGGGCAAGATTGCGCTGGCGGTCGAAGAGTTTGTGCTGACCCTGGGCGTCACCGGGGACGCGGCCCCGTACCGGGCGAGTTTTGGGCTCGAGTTGTCCGAAATCCCGGAGGCGAGTTTTCCAGAAACGGCGCACGCGCTGGGGCCGTCCGACGCGGAGATCGTCGTGCGTGAGTTTTCGGATTTTCAGTGTCCCTACTGCGCGCAGTATGCGAGCAAGGTTTTGCCCGAACTTAAAGAGGCGCTGCTGGCGCGCGGCGACGTGCGTTTCGAGTATCACCACCTGCCGCTGAGCAGCATTCACGCCAACGCGCAGCTCGCTGCCGAGGCCGCCGAATGCGCGGTGGCGGCGAACACGCCTGCGGACTTTTGGGCGTATCACGACGCCCTCTTTGCGCGGCAACAAGCGTGGGCGGACCTCGGCGACGCCGGGCCGTATTTCGCGCGGCTGGCGCGTGAGATCGGGCTCGAAAACGACGGAGTAGCTGCCTGCTTGAGTGAGGGCCGTTACACGGAGGTCGTCCAGGAGGCGTTCCGGGTGGCGACGCAACTCGGTCTAAGCAGCACGCCGTCGGTCTTTGTGGGTAGCTACCGGGTCCCGGCGGGGGCCGCGCAGTCGCTGGCGGGTTATGAAAAAGCGATACGCAGGCTCGAGGCGTTTGCCGACTAGATGCTGCTGCTTGCTGCTGTTTTTTTGCCGTTCGTGCTGGCGCTCACCGCGCCGCTCCTGACCCGGCGGCTGGGCGCACATGCAGGTTGGCCGCTGGCGCTCGCCTTTGCGCCGGGGCTGGCGCTCGTCACCCTCGTTCCGGTGGCGCGTTCGGGCGTACCGGCGGCGGCGGGCGTCACCTGGGTCTCGGGAATAAACCTTTCGCTCAGTTTCCGCGCGGACGGGTTTTCACTGCTGTTTGCGCTTTTGGTCGCCGTTATGGGCGTGCTGGTGATGGTCTACGCGTCGTCGTATCTGGGGCCACGTGAACGGCACGGACGGTTTTACAGCTACCTGCTGCTCTTCGGTGGGGCGATGCTGGGGTTTGTGCTGAGCGACAATCTGGTCGCCATGTTCGCGTTTTGGGAACTGACCTCGGTCGCCTCATTTTTGCTGATCGGTTTCTGGGACGACCGCCGCGCCGCGCAAGACGGCGCGACCAAGGCGCTGGTGATTACCGCAGCGGGCGGCTTGGCGCTCCTGGCGTCGGTCGTGCTACTGAGCCTCGCCGGGGGCAGTGCTACCCTGTCACAACTAGATTTTGACGCGGTTCGCTCGAGCCCCACCTTCGTTCCGGCGCTCGCGCTGCTGCTCTTCGCCGCCCTGACCAAATCGGCGCAGTTTCCCTTTCACCTCTGGTTGCCGACTGCGATGGAAGCCCCGACGCCGATCTCGGCGTACCTGCACTCCGCGACGATGGTCAAGGCCGGTATCGTGCTGCTCGCCAAATTTGCGCCGCTATTCGTGCTGAGCGCGTGGTCGGACGGGCTGCTCTACATCGGCCTCGTGACGATGCTCTACGGTTCGTATCAGGCGCTCCGGCAAACCGACCTCAAGGCGCTCTTGGCGTACTCGACGGTCTCGCAGCTCGGGCTGCTGACGGCGCTCTACGGCGGCGGCTACCCGTTCGCCGCAACCGCGCACCTGATCAACCACGCTGCGTTCAAAGCGGCGCTCTTTCTGGTCGTCGGTATTATCGACCACGAGACGGGGAGCCGCGACGTTCGTGAACTCTCGGGGCTCGCGCGCAAATTGCCGTTGACCTTTATGGTAGCCGTTCCTGCGGCGTTGTCGATGTCGGGACTTCCACCTTTCGGGGGATTTATCTCTAAAGAGCTTTTTTATGAAGAGATGCTTCACGCCGGAACGCTGCCGATTGCGCTGGCGGTGCTCGGCAGCGTGATGACGTTCGCCTACAGCTTTAAGTTTCTGGGCGTGTTCGTCGGCGTGTACCGTTGCCACCGGCCCCGCGTTCACGAAGCGCCTTGGGGGATGTTGCTGCCGCCCGCGCTGCTGACCTTGCTCGTTCTGGTGTTCGGCGTGTTTCCGTGGGACGCGACGCTGGCGACGCCGGTAGTGGCGCTCGCGGCCCCGGCGCTCGGTTTCGAGGCCAAGGCGCTCTACCTCTGGCACGGGTTTACGGCGGTGCTGATCTTGTCGTTCTGGACGTGGGGGGCGGGAGCGGCGCTGCTCGCGCTGCGCGGCCCCTTCGGACAGGCGCAGGCGTGGGCGCAGGCGCGGACCCCGGCGCTAAACGCCAACACGGTCTATTACGAGATGATGGGGGGGCTCGAGCGTGTAGCCCGCTTCGCTACCCACACCACCCAAAACGCCCTCTTTGCGTCTCAGCTACGGCTGCTCTGGGGGCCGGTCGCGCTGTTGGGGCTGGGGTTCGGGGGATTGGCGCTCGGCGCGTACCTGCCGGGGACGCTGACCTTGCCGCCCATAGAGTTCCTCATCGCTACGCTGCTAGCGCTGGCGGGTTCTTACGGCGTAGTGATCGCCCGGACGCGGCTTTCGGCCCTGATCTTCGTCGGTCTAGTCGGGTTTTCGCTGGTCGCACTCTTTGTCATGCTCCGCGCCCCCGACTTGGCGCTGACGCAGCTGCTGATCGAAACGGTTACGGTGATCTTGTTTTTGTCGGTGTTTCGCTACCTGCCCAAACTCACCCGGTATCAGCGCGCGCGCCGCACGTCTCTTTTTGACGCGGCGATCTCGGGGTCGGTCGGGTTGGCGGTATTCGGGGCGCTTTTGGCGGTGCAAACGCCCGTCGGGGAGCGGTTGCAAGTGTTCTTTTTAGAGCGCAGCAAAGCCGAAGGTGGTGGTTACAACGTCGTCAACGTCATTTTAGTCGATTTTCGGGGTTACGACACGCTCGGTGAGATTACGGTGCTGGCGATTGTTGGTATCACGGTAGTGGCGCTTTTGCGGATCAAAACGGTACCCGATAAGGAGCGCGATGGCTAAGCAGGGGCTCGAGCTACTTTTTAGTACGTTTGCCAGACCGGTGGTGTTCGTGTTGGTGTTTTTGGGATTTCACCTCTTTTGGCGGGGCCACAACGCACCTGGGGGTGGCTTTATCGCGGGCCTGGTGGTCGCGGTCGCGGCGCTTTTATCGCATATCGTCCTCAGCCGACCTTTTCTGACGCTCGCGCCGCAACGTCTGTTGCCGTGGGGTCTGCTGCTGGCGCTGCTGCCGGGGGTCGTGCCGATGTTTTTCGGTAACGCCTTTCTGAAGAGCGCCTACGGCTACCTGACCTGGCCCCTGATCGGCGAGTTCGAGTGGGCGTCGGCGGTGGTCTTCGACGCTGGAGTCTTTCTGGTGGTAGTCGGGACTACGCTGACCATTATCGAACTCTTAGCCCAAACGGACGAGACGTTCAGGCCGGTCGAAGAGGTACCCGTCGGTGTCGTACCGGCTTCTCGAACCGCCTCCGGTGGGTCGGTCTCTAGGGTAGCGGTCTTTAAGGCAAACGTAGCTCCGGCGCGACCTGAAGGCGAGGAGAGCTGATGGAACTGCTGCTTCCCCTGCTCGCGGCGGTGCTGATCGGGACGGGGGTCTTTTTGGTTCTTGCCCGGGCGATGATCCGCTTGATTATCGGGTTGTCGATGATCGGCTACGGTGCGAACCTGTCGATCTTGCTGGCGACCGGTAGCTTTTCGGGTGCGCCGCCGCTGACGAATCTGGACGGTCCTTACGTCGATCCGCTGCCGCAGGCGCTGATCCTGACGGCTATCGTGATCGGTTTTGGGACCACCTCACTGCTGCTGGTACTTTCAGTCCGGGCGTATCAGGCGACCGGGACCGATCACGTGCAGGAGTTGCTCGAGAAACCCGACCCGGTGACGCCACAACGCGTCTACGCCGACCCCGAACACCCGTCGGTGTCGCCGGAAACGCGCCGCGCGCCGGAGCGCAACTAGGTGTCTCCTAGTTTCTTGTTACCGCTGCCGGTGCTGCTGCCACTCTTCGGTGGCGCGGTGCTGCTGCTGCTCACCACGCCTCGAGCGCGCACACGTTTCGGGATTTTCACCGCGTTCGTAACCTTGCTGGCGTCTGTTTGGATCGCCACCGTGAACTTTTCGGGTACCGTGCTGAGCACGCAGCTCGGGGGCTGGCCCGCGCCTTACGGCATCTCGCTGGTTGCCGACGGCCTGACCGGAATTATGCTTCTGCTCTCCGGTGTGACCGGACTCTTGACGGTGGTCTACGCGGGCTCGAGCCTTCAGCACGCCTCGGGGCGTGGCGGCACACCAACCCTAAACCGCGCCCGCGAAGCTCTGGGGTTGCCCGCGCTGCTGCAATTTTTGCTGATGGGCGTCAATATGTCGTTTCTGACGGGCGACCTGTTCAACCTGTTCGTCTCGTTCGAGGTGATGTTGATCGCGTCGTACGGCCTGCTGCTGATTGGCGGCACCTTGCCACAGCTCCGTGAAGGCTTTAAGTACGTCGTCGTCAACCTCGTGGCGTCGGCAATCTTTGTGGCGGCGGCGGGGCTGGCGTACGGGCTTTTCGGCACGCTCAACTTAGCAGACATGGCGCTGCGTCTCCAAAGCGTCTCCGGCGACCCACGCGTCACCCTAGTCGCCGCACTTCTGGCACTCGTTTTTGCGACCAAAGCGGCGGCGTTTCCATTCGGGTTCTGGTTGCCGCAGAGCTACCCGGTAGTACCGGGAGCAGTAGGCGCATTTTTTGGTGCGATGCTGACCAAAGTCGGCGTCTACGCGTTGTTACGGCTTTTTACCCTCGTCGTTCCCGAAGAAGCGGGGCTAAAAAACGTCCTGCTGCTGCTTGCGGGTCTGACCATCTTATTCGGCGCGCTCGGCGCGGTGGCGCAGCGGCGCTGGCGGCATCTGCTGGCGTTTGCCAACATTGCCTCGGTCGGATATCTGCTGGCGGGTTTAGGGAGCGGCGCGCTCGCCCCGACGCTTTTTTACCTCGTCCACTCGGTGCTGGTCATCTTTACGCTCTTTTTGCTCGCCGGAATGGCCGAACTCGTCGCCGGTGAGAGGTTTAGCGGTCACGCCGAGGGGCATCTGGGCGCGTATCCGCTTCTGGGCGCACTTTATTTTGTGGCGGCGCTCGCGCTCGCGGGGTTGCCGCCGACAAGTGGCTTCATCGGCAAGTTTGCACTCATACAAGCATTTTTGGAAACGGGTGGTTTTCTCCTGACGGGCGTCGCTATCGTCGCAGTAGCCGCCGGACTGCTGCTGCTCTACGCCGGGGTCGGTATCTGGCGCGGGTTCTTTTGGGGTGATGAGGACGCTGTTCACCGCGTCACGCTGCCGCCGGGGATGCTCCGGGTGACGTGGGCGGCGGGCGGCCTGCTGGTGCTGCTCGCCGTCTTCGGCGGCCCGGTTTACGCACTCACCGAACGGGTAGCGGCGCAGCTGGGGACCCCCGCGGCCTACATTCGGCAGGTGCTGCCGGAAGGGGCGACCCCATGAGGCTAATCTTGTGAGACAAGTTTTCGTACTGCTTCTGTTCGCACTACTCTGGCCCATTTTGGTCGTCGAGCTGACGGCGTACAATCTGCTGGTGGGAGCGGCGCTGGCGATGCTGTTGCTGAGCGCCGTAAGTAGTGGCAGCGGTTCGTTCGCCCGTCGGTTGTGGGCATTTCTGCACTATCTGGTCGTGTTCTTGTGGGAACTGCTGACGGCAAACGTGCTGATCGCGCTTCTCGCGCTGCGCCGCCGTCCGGAACTCTACCCACACCTGATCGCGGTTCCGCTACGCCTGAAAAGTGACGCCGGTATCTCGCTGCTCGCCGCGACCATCACCCTGTTGCCGGGAACGGTAGCGATGGGGGTGTCGGCGGACCGCAAATTCCTCTACGCCCACGCCATCAATATCCGTGACGCACTTCGGGCGCGCGAAAGCGTCACGCAGATGGAAACGCGCATTTTGGGATTTATCAAGTGACTGGGCGTAAAGTCGTTAAGCGTAAAGTGGTTGGGTGTGGACTGGTTAGGCTTGAAGTAACTGGGTTGGGTGAAAGGACGTGCCGGTGACAACGGTTGCGCTTTTATGTTTGCTGTTTGCGATTGCGGTCGCCGTCTACCGCGTGGTTCGGGGGCCGTCGTGGGGCGACCGCATCACCGCGTTCGACTTTTTAGGGGTCAATCTGGCGGTGCTGATCGTCGTGTTGGCGCTCCGCTCGGGTTTCGAGAGCCTGCTCGATGTGGCGCTGCTGGTTTCGATTCTGGGTTTTTTGACGACGGTCGCCCTGACCCGTTATGTGCTACTCGACCGGGTACTCGAGTGAACGCCCTTATCAGCGACCTGTTTTTGCTGCTGGGAAGTTTTTTTATTCTGGTAGCTGCGGTTGGTGTGCTCCGCTTCCCCGACTTCTACACCCGCCTGCACGCCTCGACGAAAGTTGTTACGCTCGGCGGCGTGGGCATCTTTATAGGCGCGGCGCTGAGTTTTGGAACACCGCTGGCGGTCTCGAGGCTGGTGCTGATCACCGCCTTCTTTTTTCTAACTGCGCCGCTCTCGGCGTATCTGATCGCCCGCTCGGGATACCTGCGCGGACTGCCCTTTTACCGTGACGCGGGCAGCGTCGACGAGTGGGGCGCGTGTGGCGCGCAGGTCGGTGGGGAGGATGAACCGTAAACGACGGTAGATTACGTAACTTTGCCCTAACCTCCAGCATTTGAAACAGCAAAAACGGGGTGCGTGAGACGCACCCCGTTTCTCGGTCCCGAAGAACTACCGTGTCCAGATTCGATTTCCGCTACCGTCGACTTTTCTTACATAGCCGTCGATGCCGCCCCAGTTTTTGTCAGCCAGCGAACCCTTGGTCGCACCCGCCGTATAGACGGCGCTGCCGTCCAGCGTAGCGACGCCGCGCGCGGCGTCATAATTAGATGTGCCGTACTGCTTTGTCCAGAGCACCGACCCGCTGGCGCTGAGCTTACGAACAAACGCGTCACGGTTGCTGTTCGCCGTCGACACTTTGCCCGCCAGGTACACATTTCCGCCGGTGTCGCCGGTCATGTCGGCAATCACGGGGCTGCTGAGGCCACGCTGCGTTTTTGCCCATAACTGCGTGCCGGACCCGTTGTACTTGCGAATCGTCGTGCCTTTGCGAACGAACAAACCCGAGCCTGAGATGGTCACGTCGTCCCCGCCGCCGCTTTTAGTCCAAGTCAGGCTGCCACTATTGCCGTAACGGCTGATCCCGGTCGAGCCGACGACGTAGACACTGCCGCTCTCTGAAACGGTGATCGCTTTGGGAGTACCGACCTTGGAGGTGCGCTGCCACTGCAAGCTGCCGCCGGTAGAGTATTTGGCGATGATGTTTTGGTAGCTTCCCTCGAGTGTGTCGTCGTTGTACGAAAACTGTGCTTTAGCAACATAGATTGCGCCCGCTTCGTCTACAGCTACATCCAAGTGATTTCTGGCGTTGTAATCATAGCCAAGTAGCGCGCCGCTTGTCCCGACATACACTTTCTTGACAACCCTACCGGAAGCGTCAACTTTGTGGACGTGATTTTGGGTCAAAATTGCAGCGTCTCCTGTAACTGCACTTGTCGAGATCAGAGCGTAAACATTGTTCTCGGCGTCGAGTTCGAGAGTCTGCGTTTCGAGGCCTTCGCTGCCGCCGCACCCGTCCCACTGGTTCCAGTTGCACGTATACGAAGCTAACTCCTTAGACCAAGTTTTTTTGCCAGAGGCGTCGTAGAGGGTGAGAAGCGCCTTTTTGTCAGGGCCATCTTCGTACCCTTCTTCACCATAAATATAGCCTTCTTGATTAGAGAGTACGAAAACCTGCTGTGTACGCGTAAGAGCGACGTCGCTACCGTAATCATCGTCTGCCGAACCGAATTGCGGCTCGAGCGTCGGCCCACCTAGATCGGCTGGAGCTTGACTGCAAGCAGAGATAAGCAAGGCGAGGGTTGAAGCGGCGAGTAACAGGGAACGTGCGTTTTTCATAGCTGACTCCTAAAAAGATGAGAGGGTTTGAGGTTGGATTGATTTTTTGCACAAGACGATCACAGGTGTACTGGACAGCCCTACCCCCTCAGATTCGGTTTACCTTCTTGTTTGCTACTATGCCGAAGAAACCTTAAGCTAACCTTAAGCTCACGTCATGCACATGTGAGAAGGGTGCTTCATCTTCTTCACACTTCAACTTTTTGAGCGGTTCTGATTTAGAAGATAAGGGGCGGGCGTTGCCCCGGTGTTACCGGGTCTTTGGGTTAGACGGGTAACTCTTTTATGTAGGAACGGATTTGCCTTGGGGCTCGAGTTCAGCCTCCAGCTTCTCTCCGGCTTTAAGAACAACAAAGAGAGGGCGCGTACTACGCGCCCTCTTCTGGTTTGGAAACCCGTCTATCGCGCCCAGATAGGCTCACCGCTCGAGCCGAACTTTATCAGGTAGCCGTCATTAAAACGAAATCAAGCTGACGCTAACCTCGCGTCACATCGCCGACACGCGGGAAATTTTACACCGGCTCGTCCCTTGCCTGCTCGCATCCTCTCACCTGATTTCAAGCTTCGGAACATGTCAAAAGCCTGTTGACACACCGCCTATTCTCACGCTACGATACCCTTGCGTTTAATCCCAACCAAAACACTCGGGATTAAAACTTAAGGAGTTGTAGATGAAACGTCTACTGGTCATACTGGCATTTTTTATCACCGGCGTCGGGGTTGCCCAGTCGCTGACGGTCTATTCGGGACGAAATGAAGAGTTTATTGCTCCCGTCGTCGAAGCCTTTACCGCTAAAACGGGTATGGCGGTCGAGGTGCGTTACGGGGACACCGCCGAACTTGCCGCGACGATCCTCGAGGAGGGTCGAAACAGCCCTGCCGACGTGTTTTTGGCGCAAGACGCGGGCGCACTCGGCGCGCTCGCTAAAGCCGGTCTTTTTACCGAGTTGCCGAATACGATTCTCGAAAAGGTCGAGCCGCGTTTTCGCAGCGCCGACGGGCTCTGGGTCGGCGTCACCGGGCGGGCGCGGGTGCTCGCGTACAGCACGGACGTCTACACCCCCGATATGCTGCCTGCGAGCGTCTTCGACCTGACCGACGAAGCCTACCGGGGCCGCGTGGGTTGGGCACCGACGAACGGGTCGTTTCAGGCGTTTGTTACCGCGATGCGGGTTTTGGAGGGCGACGACCGCACCCGTGAGTGGCTAACGGGCATGATCGCTAACGACGTGCAGGTCTACGCCGACAACTCCTCACAGCTCGAGGCCATCGGGCGCGGCGAGATCGACCTGGGGCTCGTTAATCACTATTATCTTTACCGCTACCTGGCGGAGCAGGGCGAGGCGTTCCCGGCTCGCAACTACTATTTCGGCGACGCCGACCTGGGGTCGCTTATCAACGTCGCGGGCGCGGGCATCCTCGGCACGACCGACCAGACCGAAGACGCGCAGCGGTTCGTCGAGTATCTGCTCGGGCAGAGCGCGCAAAAGCACTTTACCGACGCTGTTTTTGAGTATCCGCTGGTCAGCGGTGTTCAGACCAACGAGCAGTTGGTCCCGCTTTCCGACATCGAGACGCCGGACTTGGACCTATCGAATCTGGACGACCTCGAGGGAACGCTCGAACTGCTCGCCGAAGTGGGTGCGCTCTAGCGTTTGTTTGTCAGTCCCCTGCGCGGTTCAGCAGGGACTCAGGTCTTCAAGGTTGGTGGGTGCTTTTTGGAGGGGCTCGAGATGATCTCAACCAAAAGGCTCTTTTTATCAGAAGGTAGACCCATTGGGTTCACCCGCAACAGCTCACAAATCCGGCGGTGCGGTGCGACCTTTAGCAGTTCCGAGAAAAACCGCACCATTTTTCCGCAGGTATTATCTCTTAAAGTACGTCGTAGACTGCGCTTTTCCAACTGAGCGTAGTGGAGACCAGATGATGCCTGCTATTTATGATGGAGTCTGATGACGCGCGCGAGCACCCGTAGAGCTTCCGGCTCGAGTCCACCCCTCATCATCGTGCTGCCGAGCATCGTCGTGGCGGCGGCGGTTTTGCTGCCGCTCGCGTACCTGCTCTTCCGGGCGATGGGCGCAAGCGGTGGTTTTTGGGATTACCTGTTGCGGGCGCGCAGCTTGACGGCGCTTTGGACGACGCTTTCGCTGGCTTTTTCAGTCACCACCCTGACGCTCCTGATCGCGCTGCCGGTGGCGTGGCTGACCCTGCGGACAGACCTGGCGGGGCGGCGCGTGTGGTTTGTCCTGACGATGCTGCCGCTCGTGATTCCGACCTATGTGGGCAGCTTCGCGCTCATCTCGGCGTTTGCGACCGGCGGGCTTTTTAGTCAGGTGTTCAGCGCGGAATTACCGACCGTTTACGGCTTCGGCGGGGCGCTCGTCGTGCTGACGCTTTTCACTTATCCATACATGCTGCTAGCGCTGCGCGCGGGGTTGCGCGGCCTCGACCCGAGTTTGGAGGAGGCCGCCCGCAGCCTCGGCTATAGCCCGCTCAAAACGTTCTTTACCGTCACGCTGCCGCATCTGCGTCCGGCGATAGCGGCGGGGGCGCTTCTGGTCTCGCTCTACGTCATTTCAGACTTCGGCGCGGTGGCGATGCTGCGCGTCGATACCCTGACGCGCGGCGTCTACGTGCAGTATCAAAGCTCGTTCAACCGCTCCAACGCGGCGGCGCTCGGGCTGGTGCTGGTCGGCTTGACGGTCTCGGTGCTGGCGGTCGATGTGCTCGTACGGGGGCGGGCAAGGTTGGTACGGACCGGTTCGGGGGCAGCGCGGTCGGCGCGTCGGCAGCGTCTCGGGTGGTGGGCGGTTCCGGCGCAGCTGTTTTTGGGATTGCTTGTGGGGGTAGCGCTCGTCGCGCCGCTGACGGTCGTCGGGGTGTGGCTCTGGCGTGGGCTGGAGGGCGGGCTGGTGGCGGGGCTCGAGTGGCGTCCGCTTGCCAACGCCCTGCGGGTGTCGTTTTTGGCAGCCGTCACCTCGACGCTGGCGGCGCTGCCCGTCGCGGTGTTGACGGTGCGTTTTCCTTCACGCCTAAGCGCGCTGTTAGAACGCCTCACCTACGTCGGTTACGCGTTGCCGGGGCTCGTGGTGGCGCTCGCGCTGGTCTTTTTCGGGGCGCGCTACGCGCCGGGGCTTTACCAGACCGAGGCGCTTTTAGTCTTCGCCTATACGCTGCTCTTTTTGCCGCAAGCCCTCGGCAACATCCGCACGAGCCTCTTGAAAGTGAATCCGCACCTCGAGGAAGCCGCCCAAGGTCTGGGCCGGAGTTCGTGGGGTGTACTGACGCAGGTAACGGTACCGCTCGTGCGGAGCGGGGCGCTGACCGGGGCGGCGCTGGTTTTTCTAACCACCATGAAAGAGCTGCCCGCGACGCTGCTCTTGGGTCCGACCGGCTTTAACACACTGGCAACGCGCATCTGGTCGTGGACGGTCGAAGCGTTTTTCGCGCAAGCTGCGCCCTACTGTTTCGTGCTCATCATCGCGTCGTCGGTGTCTCTGGCGCTCCTGTTGGCGCACGAGTCCGAGAGCACATGATTTTTATCCTGAACGGTTCGGTTGGCGTGGGTAAGACCTCGGTGTCTTGGGCTCTAAACGAGAGCTTCGACAAGTCGGTGATGCTCGACGGCGACTATCTCGGCGCGGTCTACCCGTTTGAGATTTACGACGAGGCGCGCGTCACCTATCTTTATCAGACGCTGGCGCACCTCATTACCTTTCACCAAAAGCACGGCTACACGAATTTCGTTATCAACTACGTGCTCGAGTCGCCCGAAAATCTGTCTGAGCTTATCGGTTATTTGCGCCCGCTGGAGGGTGACATTTACACGTTTTGGCTCACGTGTTCGGAAGACGAGCAGCGAAAGCGGATTCTCAAGAGAAAGACTGATCAGTGGGCGTGGGAGCTGGAGAGGTTCACCGAACTCAACGCGATTTTAGAAGCAGCGTCGGAGCGGGGCGTTGTCGGCACGAGAGTAGACACGACCGATAAATCCGTTGCCGAGATTGTCGAAACCATTCGTAAGGTTACTGCTTAGCATGATGGTCTTACTCGGTCGTACCGGCTCGGGCAAATCGACTATTGCCCAAAGCTTAGGTAAAGCTTTGGGGTTGAGCGTCCTCGAGGTAGATGACGAGACGACCCGGCTCAACGGTGGGCGGTGGCCCGAAGACGAAGACGTTATCGACCATTTTTTCGAGGTCACGAACCGAAAAGTGCTCGCTATGGCGTCGGTACTCTACGCGACTTCGTGGCTTCCTCGAGATGAGATAGAAGCGTTTTACCAACAGGGGTTTAAGATCGTCGAACTCCACGCAGACTTTGGTGAGCTGCTGAGGCGAAAACGAAGAAGAGGAGACGCCATCAATGACGAGCAGTTCCGCGAGAACTACGAGGGCTATTTTGCCATAGTAAACCGTACGGACGTACGAAACATGATTGCGTTATCCATCGACACGTCAAATCAAAGGCCGGAAGATACGGCAAAAATCATAGTTGCAGCATTTACAACAGACTGAAAAGGGCTCGAGCCCAGCCCCTACCGCACCTCACTCCCACTCGCAATATCCCGGTCCAGCGCCGAAATACTCAGGTTCCCCTCTGCATCTTCAGCGGCCAAAATCATCCCCTGCGACTCGACACCGCGCAGCTTGACGGGTTTCAAGTTCGCTACGATAATGACCTTTTTACCCGCCAACGCGCTCGGGTCGTACCACTTTTTGATACCTGAAACGATAGTGCGTTCTTCGCTGCCCAGTTTAACTGACAACACCAGCAGTTTGTCGGCTTTGGGGTGCGCTTCGGCCTTGATAACTTCCGCGACGCGGAACTCGAGCTTCGCAAAATCATCAATCGTGACTTCGGGTTTGTGTTCTATCACGGCTTCTTTGACCTCTAAACTTTCGTTGAGCGCGGCTAAATCCACGCGCGGGAAAAGGGGATTGCCGAGCTTTGTTTGAGTTCCGGCGGGCGTGAGTCCCCACGTTTTCGCGTCGTCTAGGGTAAAGGGGCCGCTTAATCCGAGCTGTTCGCGCAGCTCTCCGGCCTTGTTGGGGATGACCGGCGAGAGCAGGATGCTGGCGCAGCGGAGCGCCTCGAGGCAGGTATAAAGAACCGTATCTAAACGTTCTGCATTCGCCTCATCTTTGGCGAGCGCCCACGGCTGCGTTTCGGCGATGTACTTGTTCGCCTTGCGGACGGCCTCTAAAACGCTCTCGATAATCCGGTCGAAAAGCAGGTCGTCGACCATCCTCGTAAGTCGGTCAGGCAGCGCGTTAAAGGCATCTCTGAGCGCCTCGTCGATAGGCTCCAAAGTACCCGCTTCCGGCACTACACCAGTGCGGTACTTGCCGAGCATCCCCAGCGTCCGGTTGAGGAGGTTGCCGAGGTCGTTAGCGAGGTCCGAATTGATACGTTCAGCCAGACCCACCTCGCTAAACGACGCGTCGAGCCCGAAGCTCATATCGCGCAGCAAATAGTAGCGAAAGGCGTCATTACCGTACTTGTCTTTGAGGTCGAGGGGCCGCACCACGTTTCCCTTCGATTTGCTCATCTTGCCGCCGTCAACGAGCCAGTATCCGTGAACGTTTAGGTGCTGGTAAATCGGCAAACCCGCCGATTTGAGCATGGTCGGCCAGAAGACGCCGTGCGGCTTTAAGATATCTTTGGCGATAAAGTGCTCCACATGCGGCCAGTAATGCGCTTCGGTACCGTGACTTTTGAGGGCCGAATAGTAGTTGATAAGCGCGTCGAACCAGACGTAGGTAACGTGGTTGTCATCCCACGGCAGCGGGATCCCCCACGGTACGCGCGTCCGTGGGCGGCTGATCGACAGGTCGCCGATGGGTTCGCGCAAGATACCCAAGACCTCATTGCGGTAGCGTTCGGGCCGGATAAAGTCGGGGTTGTCCTCGATGTATTCGCGCAGCCACGGACGGTATTTTTCCATCCGGAAAAAGTAGTTTTCTTCGCTGCGGTACTCTAAAACGATGTCGTGCTGCGGACACTTGCCGTCTACGAGTTCTTTTTCGGTGTAGTAACGCTCGCAGCCGGTACAGTAGAGCCCCCCGTACTCGCCGAAGATGATGTCACCCTTGTCGTAAACCGTCTGGAGAATCTCACCGACGACCTTTTTGTGTCGCTCCTCGGTGGTGCGGATAAACTCGTCGTAGCTGATGCCCAGACTGTCCCAAACGTTCCGAAACCTGCCTGAAATCTCGTCGGTGTACTCTTGAGGCGTTTTCCCTGAAGCTTTGGCGACCTGATAGATACGCTCGCCGTGTTCGTCGGTCCCGGTCAGAAAATAGGTGTCGTCGCCTTTGAGCCGGTGAAAGCGGGCAGCTACATCGACCAGCGTGGTGGTGTAGGCGTGACCGATGTGCGGTTCGGCGTTGACGTAAAAGATGGGGGTGGTGGCGTAGTAGATGGATTTTTGAGGGTTCTGTTCAGGTTTGTCTCGAGTCGCAGTGTTTTCAGTCGCGTTATTTTCAGTCATAAGGTTCTCCTTCAGGGCAAAAAAAAAGCGCTTTGGTGCAAGCGCCTGGAACGGTTAAGGGTGAGCTTATCCGGGGCCAGGTCTGAGGTGCATTATTCGCTGGTTCATGACGGCAAGTATAGCAGCTTTATCCGGGGTGATGTCACCGGCATCAGCTCTAACGTCGGCTTGGTCTGCACCGCCGCTTTTTACCGTGTCAACCCCGTTCGCGGTACGCTGTTCCCATGACGAAGCCATCCTCCAAACCTGCCACCAAAGCTACAGTCAAACGCGGCCTCACCCCTCAAGCCGAAGACTTCAGCGCCTGGTATAACGAAATCGTCTACAAAGCTGACCTAGCCGACCTTGGGCCGGTACGTGGCAGCATGATTATCAAGCCTTATGGTTACGCGCTCTGGGAGCACGTGCAGCGCAACCTGGACGATATGTTTAAGGCGACCGGGCACGAAAACCTCTACTTTCCATTGCTGATTCCCATGAGCTTCTTCGAGCGTGAAGCGAGTCACGTCGAGGGGTTCTCGCCGGAGCTGGCGGTTGTAACGCACGCGGGTGGGAAGGAGTTGGAGGAACCCCTAGCCATCCGCCCGACCTCGGAAACTATCGTCGGTGAGATGTACAGCAAGTGGATTCAGTCGTACCGCGATCTGCCGCTTTTGTACAACCAGTGGTCGAACGTGATGCGCTGGGAACTCCGCACCCGGCCCTTTTTACGCACCACCGAGTTTTTGTGGCAAGAGGGCCACACCGCCCACGCCACCGGCGACGAGGCGCTCGCTGAGACCATGCAGATGGTCGATATCTACGCCGACTTTTCCGAGCAGTGGGGCGCGCTGCCGGTCTTTAAGGGTGAAAAGACCCCCGGTGAACGCTTTGCCGGGGCCAAGCTGACCTACACCATCGAGGCGATGATGCGCGACGGCAAAGCGCTCCAGGCCGGAACGAGTCACTACATGGGTGAGAACTTTGCCCGCGCCTTCGACATCACCTTTAATGATGTGAACAACGAACAAGCGTATGTCCACACGACCTCGTGGGGTCTCTCCACGCGTTTTATCGGCGCGCTCATCATGGGCCACGGTGACGACAAGGGTCTCGTGATGCCGCCACGCCTTGCGCCGCATCAGGTGGTGATCGTGCCCATCTACCGCGCCAATGACGACGAGGCGCGCGTGCGTGTGCTCGCTGCGGTCGATACTCTTCATACCGAGCTTAAAGAACAGGGTGTACGCGTAAAGGTAGACGACCGTCCCGGGATGAGTCCGGGGTGGAAGTTTAACGAGTGGGAGCAAAAAGGCGTACCGCTCCGCCTCGAGCTCGGCCCCAAAGACCTCGACGCCGGGGTCGCGCAGCTCGCCGACCGGCTCTCGGGTGAAAAGCAGGCTGTCAAACTTGCTAATCTCGCGCAGACGGTTCCGGCGGAACTCGAGTCTTTTCACGCTGCGCTCTACGCCCGCGCCCAGACTTTCCGCGACGAGCATATCGTTGAAGTAGACACGTTAGACGAGTTCAAGGAGCGGATCGACGCGGGTTACTTCGTCTACGCGACCCATTGCGGCGACGCCGACAGTGAGAAGTGGCTGCAAGAGCACACCAAAGCTACTGCCCGCTGTATTCCCTTCGAGGGTCCGAGCGCCGAGGGGACGGTCTGCATCCACACCGGCAAACCGAGCGGATATCCGCGCAAAGTCATCTTCGCCAAAGCGTACTAGCGACCCGAAAAATGTATATTCAGGCGTAGAAAACGCGCCTGCTCTGCGCCGTGTGAGCAAAACTGTTCACATGGCGCACGCCTCGTTTAGGCGCTGCTGCACGCAATTTTTCTGACACTACGTCAGCTGGTTGGCAGATTTTCAACATGCTCCTATAGACTTCGGCATTGTTGCATATACGCTTGCATATTCGGTAACTGCCTGCTATACTTTATTTAGTCCGTTGAGGACGCCAGGGCTTCCAAACCCTACCCGACAACTCTAACCCTTCAATCCGGCGACGCACTGCCGGGCTGCGTTTCACCGCAAGGAAGTAGACTCCTATGCTGCCTCTAAACTTTACCCTGCTCGCCAACAACCACCTCGCCGAACTCCAGCGCCACACCAAAAGCGCCCGTCTCGCCCAAGCCAGCTACCCCGACCGCGAACGCACCCCGCGCGTATTGCGGCACTGGACAAACCGGCACTAACCGTTACACCGATGATCAAGCAAGAGGAGAAAAGCATGACCAGCGAATTTTTAGTTCACTACGCCAACGAGCGCGCCGCCGCCTTTCAACACCAAGCCTGGGCTGACAGCCTGCGCCCGAGCCGCCGCGCCCAGTTGGCAGGGCAGCTGCACCGGGTCGCAGACCGTTTGGGCACGCGCCCACAGGGAAGCTCTGCTCGCCCTACCCGCCGCGCTTTCTAAAGTTCACGCCGGACACCCAGCACCCTAACCCTCGACTCTCAGCCTTACCCGCTGAGTTTTTTCGGTCTTGGCGCGTGAGGAGGTCAAAGGCAAAAACCAGGGATGCGCTGCTCTTTGCGCTCGAGCCCCCACCATCGTTGAAATTCGTCAACAGCGTGTTACCGGAATATACAGTTGCATATCGCGCAAGGTTCTGCTAAGGTTACAGACGCCTGAGAAGGCTGAGAGGAAGGTGTAACGGTGGCACAAACTATTTTTGTCGATTGCGTAGGCGGCGTCATCGCTGCGCCGCACCTGCTGGAGGGATGTTTCGTCTAGGCTTCGTTTGTTTAGTCGACGTGTCCCCGGTATGCCGGGGATTTTTTTTGGCTTTTAAGTTGTAGTTCTCAAAGCACACCCGGTTGGTCTCGAGAGAGGAGCCCGCATGGTCAGGTCTACCGCACTATGACGATGACAGACGATGACAAAAGCGTCCGTTGGCTGCGAGTCCGTTACCGGAACCGCCGCCCGAACCGAAAACCCTCAAACCAAAAAAGGGTGAACCGCTGAAGAGAGCAAAAAGCGGTCTCCCCACCACGCTAGGAGAAGCGTATGTACTCAGCTGAATTTCTTCACCACTACGCTCGAGACCGCATGAGAGACGCCCTACTCGAGGCGCAGCGCCAGCAGGCTTTGCCCTCTTTTCGTAGCCGCTTGGCCTACAAATTTCAGGCGCTCGCAGCGTGGCTCGAGCCCGACTTGGCTGATCGGCCCGCTACGCCACACGCCGACCCGGAACTGTCTCTCAAACGCGCCTACTAGACGCGACTTAGTACACAACGCGGTTTGCCCAGCCTTCAGCGGCTGGGTTTTTTATGGCTCCGGTTCAGGATTCAAAGCTGTCGTCTTGCAGGGGCGTCAGGCCGAGTCGGTAGCCGTAAAGCTGCCCCTTTTCGGTATCTTGTTGACGGTAGCGTGTAAACAGCTCGAGCAGATCCTTCTGAAACGCTTTAGCCGTCTGGAAATCCAACCTCACTTCACCGTCGCCGGTAAAAACAGCGGGTATATCGGGACCGAAAAAGGCGTCGGTAGAGCTTTGCGTATACCCACGCTCTGAAGGAGCTACTACGATCTCCACGTGGTCGTCGTGGCCGCAGTTTAAGTAGAGCCCCCAAACGGGGGTGTCCGCTTGCAGTGCTCGCGCCGCCTCCCGATGAAACCGGGCTTCCCCGGCTGCCGGAAGGTTTAAGAGAAGCCGTCCCAGGGTCTCGCTCTGGGTAAGCTGAAACGGAACGAAGAAAGTATCGGCGGTGGCGCGGTAGATTTTAACGGCGCGGCCCCCGCGTTTTTGCTCACGTACGACCTCGAGCAGCCCCAGATCGACGAACTTGCCTACGTGGTAGAGCAGCGACGGCAACTTGACGCCGAGTTCTTCAGCTGCCTCGCTCAGCGTCCGTTCGCGCTTCATAAAAGGCTCGAGCCGCCGCACAGCCTCCAGGTCGCTCAGGGTGCGCGCAGCTTTTTCCGTGGTGATGGTGAGCTGTTTCAAAGAAGGCCCTTTTATTTGAAGTAGCTTGGTCCCACTATAAAGCTTATAAGGAGGCGGTTATGTGTAACGTCCGTGAGCAAGCTAAAGAGAGGTTGGCAACCTACCGTTCCGAGGCAGAAATCCAGCGTCAGCTACCCAAACTGTGGCGTGTTCAGTTGGCCCACACGCTTAGAGCTGTGGCGGCGCGGCTCGAGCGCCCCTTACCGCCGACCATGTATGACGACTGGCACATGCGCGCGCGAAAGTAGGTTGATTAAGCTGGGTTTACGCCTTTGAGGATGACGCAAATTAATAAATATAAAAAAACTTGACAGAATGTAAGTTTAACATTACATTATAGAAACCAAGCGAGTGGGAGATTACTTTGAACACCATCGTCGAGGTCGAAGGACTCAGCAAGAGTTACCGTAAACGTGCCTCAAAGGAGGTCGTCAAGGCTGTACAGGAGGTCTCTTTCAGCGTCGGCGAAGGTGAAGTTCTAGGTTTGCTGGGGCCGAACGGAGCGGGTAAGACGACCACCATCAAGATGATCTGTAGCTTGCTGCGGCCCGACGCGGGACAGGTGCGGGTCCGGGGGTTCGACAATCAGCAGCACCGACTGCGGGCGCTCCGGCACCTCAGCGCGGTTTTGGAGGGCAACCGTAACCTCTACTGGCGTTTGAGCGTCCACGAAAACATGCTCTACTTCGCGGGCAACCGGGGCGTATCGGCGCGCGCGGCTCGGCCCAAGATTGGCACGCTGCTAGAGCAGTTCGGGTTGAGCGACAAGGCCGATGAGCTGGTCAACAACCTCTCGAGGGGGACGCAGCAAAAGCTCGCCATCGCGGTCGCGCTGCTCGCTGAAACAGATGTGATCTTGCTCGATGAACCGACGCTCGGGCTCGATGTGGGTACGGGGCTCGAGGTGCGCTCGCTACTCCGCGACGTTGCCGCCGAAGGCCGGACCATCATCATTTCGACGCACGATATGGCGGTGGTGCAGGAGTTGTGCAAACGTACGGTGATTATCAGCGCGGGGCGGGTGGTGGCGGACGAAAAGGTGGCAAACTTGCTCTCACTTTTCGACACCCGCAGCTACCGCGTCACGCTCGGCGCGCCGCTGAGCGCGGAGCAGCAGCGGCGGCTGGCGCGGACGTTCGCGGTATTTGAGTACGAGGAGCCGGTAGCCTTGAGTGTGACCTTGGAGCGGCCTGAAGACATTTACGAGCTTATGGCGATCTTGAAACTCGAGCGCACCCCAGTTGAAGACCTGGGCCGCACCCAGGTAGATTTTGAGAAGGTCTTTTTAGAACTCACGCGGGAGACTGAACGTGTTTGACACCTTACCCAACGTCCTACTGGCAAACCTCCGCAAAGTTGCGACCGAGATGCGGCGTTACCTGCCCAACACCATCAGCACCGTCATCACCTTTTACGCGATCTTTCTGATGTTCTTTCTGGGGATTCAAGTTTTAGGCGCGCCCGAAAATGCCGAGACTAATACCCAGTATGTGATCGTCAGCACGGCGCTCTGGATGCTGGCGCTGATGGCGATGCAGGGCATCGGTTGGGAGATTACGCTCGAGGCAACGCGTGGCACCTTGGAGCAGCTCTATATGTCGCCGGTCGGGGCGTGGCGTATTTTGCTGGCGCGGATGGTCGGGACGGTGCTTGTGAACCTCGTGATCATCGTGCTGATGCTCTTTTTGAGCATGGCGACGGCGCGGCAATGGCTCAACTTGGACCTGGTGACGCTCGCACCTATTTTGCTGCTGACGATTACCGGGATGCTCGGCGTCGGCTTTATGGTGGCGGGCTTGTCTTTGATTTACAAACAGGTCGATTCGCTTTTGCAGATTGCCCAGTTCGCCTTTCTGGCGCTCGTGGCGGTACCGCTCACGGCGCTGCCGCTTTTAGAGTTCGCCCCGGTCGTCAAGGGTGCCGACATGGTGCGTGAGGTGATGGTCGAAGGCAAACCCCTGGCGGGATTTTCGGGGCTCGACTGGCTTTCGCTGGCGGCAAACGCGGCGGTGTACTTTCTGTTGGGCATGTTTCTCTACAGCCACGCCGAACGCCGAGCGATGAACCGGGGGTTGCTGGGGCAGTATTGAGGGTGTCGGCGTTACAACTAAGCCTCGGTGTACTTTTCGGTGGGGCAGAAAAGAAGTCAGCAGTTTGCGGCGCGGTCTTGAAAAGGGTGGCTCTGAAGCGTGCCCGAATCAACAATCCTTAAAGCTTGGTCTTGTAAAGGGTATACCCCTGCTGCCGTACCCCGCCACAAGCTTCCAAAAATGCCGCAGCGTCACCTTTTTGAGACACGGGACCGACACTTACCGAGTCCCAGCCTCGAGTACGCGCCTCCTTTAGCGCCGCGCTTAGCAGCGTTCGGCCCACGCCCTGCCGCCGAGCATCGGGGAGTACGCCGCCCAAAAGCCGCCCTGTCCGGGCACGCGCTCGGCGCAGCCCAGCGCGTGGGACGCTGTCTGGATAGAGGAGAGCAAAACCGACGGGGGTTTCGGGTGCGCCGGGTAAGGTGGCGAAGAAGCCGAAGGGTTGTCGCGGCTCCAGCCAGCGCAAGATGGCCTGAACCTCTGCCGCGTCCGGTGGGGAGAGCGTCGTGGCGGAACAGGCTGTTTGCAGCAGCGGCAAAGTGTTGGGGAGGTGCCGGGGCTCGAGCGCCTGCAACACCACAGCACCTTCGGTTGGGCTTTTTTCAACCCGGGTCTCAAAGTGAAAGAGGCTCAACGTATCGACGGGCGACGTGAGAGCGTCCAGATGTTCGGAAACATAGGGCGGATTGTAAGGTGTGTCGGTAGGCGGCGGCAGCTGCCAGTGGCTGCTGAGCGCGCCACCGCCCAAGTGCGGCAGCAGGTGGGTCGGGCCTGTAAGCGTCCGAATACCGTGAGGGCGCAGCGTTTCGGAAAGATGCTCGAGCAGCGCGTAGAGCGTATCACGGTCGTTGGCGAACTGTAGCAGCGTCAGGTAGCCGGTATCCGGATTTTGCGCGTCTTGCTGGACGGCGGCGGTAGCGACCGGCACCTCGAAGCTCGAGCCGCGAAAGGTGGGGTCTTTGGGCAGCGCCTCGAGCCACAGGCAAACGGGTTTTAGCTCGCTTAATGTTCGCCGCAAAACGCTTGGTGGGGGCGGCCTCCAGAGAGGATCGTGGCCCCCTAGACGCCGCCATTTACCCACAAAAGTCCGTCTGCTCCAGCGGCCTTCAGCCTGGTAAGCGCGGTGGTTGAAGTAGGGGTAGGTCGTTCCGGTCTCCTCAGCTGTACTGGTGTCTTTGACAATGGGGCCAGCTTTTAGAATACCAGTACCGGGACTGTCGGCAACCAGAGTACAGGGGTTTTGGATGGGGGGAAGTGGGAGGTTGAGCGTCCGCACGACCTCGAAAAGCCAATAAAAAATGCGCCCTCTCAGGCGCTTGTAAGAAGAAGTATACACCCGTATGCGCTATTCGTCAAGGTTATTCGCTCGAGCCTCGTTTATGGCCCCTGCAATACCCAACGATTACAATTAAAGCTTCGGGGGATGCGTTTTTGGTGCTCGAGAAGTTCGGCAAAACGGCCTTTGCCACAACCCGTGAGAAGAGAGTAGGCTTGAGGTATGACGCTTTCTGAGCTGGTGACGTGGCTGGACACGTATCTCGAGACCGACATTTTCGACGACGTTTCACTAAACGGCCTTCAGGTCGAGGGGCGGCCCGACGTTGCCAAAGTTGCGGTAGCCGTAGATAGCAGTATGACGACCTTTGAGCAAGCGGCGGCGGTCGGGGCAGACCTGCTGATCGTCCATCACGGGCTTTTTTGGGGAAAACCGCTGGCCCTGACCGGAATGCACGGGCGGCGGGTCAAGTATCTCTTAGACAACGGGATCAGCCTCTACGCGTCGCACCTGCCGCTCGACGCGCACCGCGAGGTAGGAAACAACTGGGGGCTGGCGCGCATCTTGGGGATGGCTGATTTGGAGCCGTTCGGACGCCCTGGCGCGCGTGAGGTAGGGGTCAAAGGAGGTTTTCCGAACGGTATCACGCTTCGGGAGCTGGCGGACCAGCTCGAGAAAGAACTCGGTGAGTCGGTCTTGGTCCATGCGGGCGGCGCGCTCGAGATAGCCACGCTCGGGATCATTTCAGGGGCGGCGGCGGACGAGGTGGTCGCGGCGGCAGACGAGGGGCTCGACGCTTTTTTAACCGGCGAACCCGAGCACAAAACCTTTTACGACGCTTTCGAGCGCGGTATCAACGCGATGTTCGCCGGACACTACATGACCGAAACGGTCGGGGTGAGCTTGCTAGCGGACAAGATCGAGCAGGAGTTCGGGCTCGCCACCGAGTTTATCTTGCTGCCCACGGGTATGTGATTGTGAACCTTTAGTGGCAGGTTTTTTTATCGCCTTCGAGGGACCGGAGGGGGCGGGCAAATCGACGCAGCTCCGGCTGCTCACCGACCGGCTGCGCGCTTCGGGACTGGGACCGCTCGTTACCAAGGAACCGGGTGGGACGCCCGTCGGTGAGAGGATTCGGGAGGTGGTGCTCGACCCGGCCCTAGCGGTGGCCCCGCTGAGCGAGTTTTTGCTCTATAGCTCGAGCCGCGCGCAGCTCGTCAGCGAGGTGATCCGTCCGGCCTTGGACGCGGGCGAGTTCGTGCTGTGCGACCGTTTTACGGGGGCGTCGGTGGCGTATCAGGGTTATGGGCGCGGGTTGCCGCTCGAGCTGATCGACGCTGTAACGCAGTCGGTGACGGCGGGGCTAAAACCCGACCTGACGCTGCTGTTCGACCTTCACCCCGAAGTAGGGTTGGCACGGGTGGCGCAGCGGGGCAGCAAAGACCGGCTCGAGCAGGCCGACCTGAGCTTTCACAGGCGGGCACGCGAAGGGTTTTTGAGGCAAGCTGAAACCGACCCCGGTTGGGTTACGCTCGACGCTTCGCTGGGCCAGGCCGAGCTGCAAACGCTGGTTTGGGGGGCGGTCGAGCCGTACCTGAAACCGGAGGTTCACACCCGCTCGCCCTGAGCCGTGCTCTAAACTGAGCTTATGAAACGTATCTTTTTTCTGTTAGGGCTGTCGCTGATGGTTGGTTGTCAGGCGCAAGAGCTGTCGCAGGCCGTCCCCGAGGTACTGGCGACCTATCCGCACGACCCCGAGGCGTTTACGCAGGGGCTACTCCTTACTGACGGACATTTTTTTGAGAGCACCGGGCTCTACGGCGAGTCGTCGCTGCGCGAGGTCGTCCCGGAAACCGGCGAGGTGCTCCGCGAAGTCGAGCTTTCCCCCGAGCTGTTCGCCGAAGGGTTGACGCTGGTCGATGACCGCCTGATTCAGATTACCTGGCGGGCGGGTGTGGCGCTCGTCTACAACGCCGACACCTTCGAGCAGACGGCGACCTTTGACTATAAAGGTCAAGGTTGGGGGCTTTGCTACGACGGTAAAGAACTCGTGATGAGTGACGGTAGCGCCACCCTGACGCGCCGCGACCCCGAAACCTTTGCGCCTTTGGAAACGGTTGAAGTAAAGCTGAATGGGGAACCGGTCGAGATGCTCAACGAACTCGAGTGTGTGGGCGATTCGGTTTACGCCAACATCTGGCAAACCGACACTATCGTCAAGATCGCCGAGGATGGGCGCGTCACGCAGGAGATCGACGCCTCGAACCTACTCGCCGCTGAAGAGAGGGCGCAGCTCGACCCCAACGCCGTTCTAAACGGTATCGCCTACGATCCCGAAGCGGAGGCTTTTTATCTGACCGGCAAGCTTTGGCCGAAGCTGTTTGCGGTGCGCTTTACCGACGAGTAAAAACGTCTGGTGTGGTTGAGCGAGTAGCGCTATAAAGCCTTAGGAACGCTTGTAAGACCTCTTCTAGGTGGCGTTAAAAACTGCGGCGTGGCCTTCGGCGGCCTGCTACCCGCTCTCAGTTGCGCTTCTGTCTTTTTTACCTGCCTGCCGCATCTTCTGTTCGAGATGCCAAGGGAGATATCCGTGGTACCGCTGTTGCAATTCGGGAAGCCTCCAATCATCAGACGTCACGCGTCCACGGCAGCGTGCCGACCCACACGTGCAGTGTTCGATTTCAGCTCCGACTACGCCGTAATCGGTTGCAATTTCCTCCTGCGCTCCTATGTCTCGCCAAGCAATGTACTGAGTTGTGTTTGGGCTGCGGGACACATCGACTGTGTTCGGCTCGCAGCAGTGGTTGACGTAATAGTGAAACACCTTCGGCGTTATGATGCTTAGGTCGCTTGGTAAGGCTTCTTCGTTATACATTTCAGCTTCTAATTGCACTTTGCCGGACTGCCTGTCCTCTGAGGTTAGAACAAGACCGCCCGTAGTTAAGATGAGCAGTTGACCAGCAGGAATAGGTTCGATAGCAAACGTTCTTATCCCTTGAATGGCCGACTTCCGCATGACGAGGCGACGGTCAATCCACATTGTGATGGGCTCGCTTTGATAGGTCATCTAGGCTCCTACACTGCCACTCCTCCGAGACGGAGTATGCTGTGAATCCTCCCTACCAACCCGGCTTTTTCCGAGGTGAGAAAGGTGCTTGTGTAAACGAATGGTTGCGCTACTTCATAAGCGCCATCATCTGCGCGAACAGCTCTAAGTCTTGTCTAAAGTCTACAGCGTCGGTTTTGGACGGCGCGCCAGTCTGAACCGAGGTGTAAAAAGCTCGCCACTCCGCCACGAACGGATCGTTCCAGGCGGGGTGCAGGGCGCGTTTGACAGTGGCGTTCTCGGCGTCGGTTTCAGTGACGAAAAGTTCTATCGGCAGGTTGCGGACGTAAGGCGTGTTGTACTGCACGCGCACGATACGCGCGTCGCTGTAGACCTCGAGGTAAGCGTCGAAGTCGGCGATGCCGTTGATGCCGGTTTCAAAGTGACAGACAAAATCACCGTAATCGAACGCGGCCGTAATGTAGGTGCCGCCGTCCCGCGCCGCCGCGTAGAGCACGCCCTGGGGCATTCCCAAAAGCTCGCGCATCGCTGAAAGGTCGTGACTGCTGAGCCCAAGGAGCATGAGGTAAGTCGCCATCAACACCGGGTCGTGGCTCTCCACAGCCTCCTGGACTTTCCGGCGCTCGAGCGCCTTTCCGGTCTCGATAAGTTCGCTCGAAACATCCGTGCCGCGGACGACGTACGACGTTCCCCGGATAAACAGGCTGTTGTCGCCGATAACGTCATGAACTCTGGCGAGTTTGATATTGGGGAGTGCTTTGACCAAAGCACACGCGCGCACGAAAGCGTCGGCGTAGCGCCGCATGGTCCCGACCTGTACGGTGAGCTTCGACGCGCGCTGCGCCGCGATGATGGCGTCGGCTTCTCTAAGCGTCACACAGAGCGGTTTTTCGACTAGCACGTGTTTGCCCGCCTCGAGCGCGGCCACCACGACCTCACTGTGGTAGGCGTGCGGGTTGGTGACGAGTACGGCGTCTACGTCGTCACGCGCCAAGACATCTTGGTAGTTGCGAAACCGCTTCTTGACCTGCCACTGCCCACCCACGCTGTCCAAAACGTGCTGACTTACGTCGCAAAGGATCGTGACCTCAAACAGCTCCGCGAGCTGACGCAAGCTCGGCAGGTGCAAAATCTGCGTCACCTCACCGCAACCGACGATACCGACGCGCACTTTGGCCCTCATACTCGTAAACCTCCGCAAAACCACGACGATATACCGGACGACGCACTGATGCTGCGTAAACGTAAATTCTACACGAAAAAAGCCTCAGCTTAGGGGCTGAGGCGGCGAGCATCGATGCGGCTCAGCTGGCGCTCTTGCTTTCGGTTTTACCTGTACTCTTGCTCGCAGGCTTGTCGGCCTTTTTGTCGGTTTTCTCCGACTTGTCGGCTTTAGCTGCGCCCGAATCGCTCGAGCCCTCGGTTTTGGCAGCGTCAGTCTTATCGGCTTTTTCGCCCTTTTCGGACTTGCCGTTCGGTTTGACGTTGCTGCGCGAATCGTTGACGTAAAAACCCGAGCCCTTAAAAGCGATGCCGACGGGCTGTATAAGCCGTTTTACGGGGTCGCCGGTTTCCGGGTGCGCGGTCAGCGCAGGCTCGGTGATACGCTGCGTGTGGTCGAAAATTTCGTCGGTGGTCAGGTTGCGGTAGCGGTAGACAGGCATCATTTCCTCCGTTGCGCCGTCGCGCGCACATCAAAGAAGTGCGGGGGCGCACACGAAGAAAAAGTATAGCATCCCGTGCCGGAACGCTCTGTTAAACTGGCGCGTGTCGCCCGCCGCCCTTGATCCTGTGCTTACGCCGGTTGCCGTCGTCGGTGCGGGCGCGTGGGGGACGCTTTTGGCGCAGCTGCTGGCGCAGAACCCGGCGCTCGCCGTAACGCTTTGGGCGAGAAGGCCGGAGCTGGTAGCGCAGTTGGTGCAGACGCGTGAAAATACGACCTATATTCCGAACCTGCGGCTCTCCGAACGCCTCGCATTTACCGCCGAGCTGAACACAGTGGGGGAGGCCGAAGCCGTCTTTATGGCGGTCCCAAGCCGGGGGTTGCGCGGAGTGCTGGCGCAGCTGCCGCCGGTACCAGCGCTCGTCAGCTGTGGCAAGGGACTCGAGCCCGGTACCTTCAAGCGTCCTACCGAAGTGATACGCGAGTATCAGCCGGAGACCGCGCTGGGCGCACTCTCAGGACCGAACCTGGCGGGGGAGATCGCGCGCGGGTTGCCGACTTCGGCGACCATCGCTTCGCTCGATGAGACCTTGGCGCGGTGGGTGCAGGGCTGGCTCAGTCAGCAGGCGTTTCGGGTCTATACCGGAACCGATCTGGTGGGGCTCGAACTCGGCGGCGCGCTTAAAAATGTGATCGCGTTGGCGGCTGGCATGTGTGACGGCCTGGGACTTGGCGACAACGCCAAGGCGTCTTTAGTCACGCGTGGGCTCGCCGAGATGGTGCGGCTGGGTACGTCTCTCGGCGGTGAGGCTCGGACCTTTTACGGGCTCTCGGGCCTCGGCGATCTGCTGGCGACGTGCAGCAGCGCGGGGTCGCGCAACCATCAGGCCGGGGTACGGTTGGCGCGCGGTGAGACCTTGGCGGACCTCGAGGCCGCCCGGTTAAACGCCGAAGGTATTCCGACGGTACGTGCGGTAGCGCAGGTCGCAACTGAACGGGGGCTCGAGCTGCCCATCTCACGAGCTGTGCACGACGTGGTTTTCAGCGGCAGGTCGCCGGAGGTCGTGATCGGTGAGCTAATGGCGCGGGACGCCAAACCCGAGTGGTAGGGGCGCTCTAACCCAGACCTCAAAGCGGTTTGCAGAATCACCCGTAGCGAAACAACCAAAATGGCTGACAAAAGTATCTCGCAAGGCGTCGAGCTACTAGCGGCTCTGCGAACACTGCTTGTGAAACCGGCTTCCCGCTCTCTAAGGCGCTGCCACAAAAGGCTTTTCCGGCTCGGTGTGCTCGCCGGGGCCGTAGAGGTGACACCGTACCCAGTGCTCAGCGCCGACCCACTCGACCCCGGGCATCGTTTGCCGACACACGTCCATCACTTTAGGGCAGCGAGCAGCGAAAGGACAACCGGGCGGCGGGTCGATCAGCGAGGGGATTTCGCCGCGCGCTTCCGTTTGGTATCTCTTTAACCCCGCGTGCGGGTTAGGAACCGCTGAGAGCAGGAGTTGCGTGTAGGGATGGGCCGGTTCTCGCATGAGGGCTTCGCTCTCGGCCCCCTCGACCATGTGCCCGGCGTACATCACGATGGTTCGGTCGCCGATATAGCGGGCGCTGGCAATGTCGTGGGTAATGTAGAGGTAGCCGATACCGCGCTCTTCTTTAAGGCGCGCCATGAGGTTCAAGACGCCCATGCGGATAGACACGTCAAGCATGGAGATGGGTTCGTCGGCGAGAATTACTTCAGGGTCTACGGCCAGCGTGCGGGCGATGGCGACACGTTGCCGCTGTCCACCCGAAAGCTGATGCGGATACTTCTGGGCAAAATCGCTGGCGGGGTTTAGGCCGACGGTGGTGAGGAGTTCCAAAACTCGGTCGCGCAGTTCCTGCGTACCGCGCACTTTTTTGTGGATGAGTAGCGGACGCTCGAGATGGTACCCAATCGTATGCACCGCGTTAAGTGAACCGAACGGATCCTGAAAGATCATCTGCACGTTGTTGCGGTAGCTCAGCGACGCGCGGCTCAGCTTTGATGATGTCCTCTCCCTTAAAGAGGATTTCGCCTTCGGTGGGCGGCGTAAGGCGAGCCAGAAGGCGCGCGGTCGTCGATTTGCCACTGCCCGATTCACCCACCAGGGCGACAATCTCACCGTAGCCGATGGTAAAAGACACGTCTTCTAAAGCGTGAACGTATTTGGGCGTAAACATCCCGCCGACCGAGAACCGTTTACTTAGGCGGCGCACCTCGAGCACCGGGGTCTCGCGTTGACCGGGTTGCAGCCTTTGGCGTGTTTCGGTCGGCGTTACTTCAGACATCATAAAAACCTCATTAGGCGACTAGGCCGCGCCCTCCGGCAGCGGCATCCCGTGATGGTAGGCAACATAGTGTCCGGGTTTGACCTCGCGTAGCCTTGGTAGGGCCTGCGTCTCGAGCGGTTCGCAGACGGTGCAGCGCGGGTGAAAGCGGCAGCCGGGGGGCGGCTCCACCATATCGGGGGGCGCGCCTGGAATCCCCTCAAGTTTCGTTTTAGGGCCGCTAATCGCCGGAAACGAGTTCATCAGACCCTGGGTATAGGGATGCAGGGGACTTTCAAAAAGCTCGCGCGCGGGGGCGAGTTCGACAATTTCGCCTGCGTACATGATGGCGATGCGGTTTGAAAACTCAACGAGGAGAGACAGGTCGTGGGTGATAAAAAGAATTGAAAAACCCAGCTTCTCCTTGAGCGTTTCGATCTGCTGCATGATCTCTTTTTGCACCACTACGTCGAGCGCCGTGGTGGGTTCGTCCATGATCATAAGCGGGGGCTCGAGTGCGAGCGCGATAGCGATAACCGCGCGCTGGCGCATCCCGCCCGAGAGCTGGTGCGGATAGCTTTCGAGGCGACCGGAGTCGATTCCGACGAGGTCGAAAAGGTAGGCGGCGCGCTCTCTAGCCTCGCGGCGCGGCATGTTCTTGTGGGTTTTTAACACGTCGCTGATCTGCTCACCGATGGTCATCACCGGGTTGAGGGCGTTCATCGCGCTTTGAAAAACCATCGAGACCTCGCGCCAACGAAAACGCTCGAGCCCCGCTTGGTTCATCTCGAGCACGTCTTGGTTGTTAAACAAGACCTGCCCGCCGGTAATCACGGCGGGTGGGCGGAGGATGCGGAGAATCGCCTGCGCGATGGTGGACTTGCCGCTGCCCGACTCGCCCGCCAAACCGAAGATTTCGCCCGCTGCAATTTCAAATGAAACCCCGTCTACCGCCCGCACGGGGCCGCGCTCGGTGGCGTAGCGGACGTGCAAATCTTTGACCGTAAGCAGCTTACGGCTGGCTTTGCCTGGCGACGGGGGTGGCGAGGGTACCACGGTTTTTCTGCTTGATAGTGACATTGGCGATTTCCTTCTCGGCTCGCAAGCGCGGGTTGGTAACTTCGTCCATAGCGTAGTTGATTAAAGACAACGCAAACGCGACTAGCGCGATGCAGAGTCCCGACGGGATAAAGGTCCACCAGGCTCCGACCAAGAGGCCCGCATTATTCTGTGCCCAATAAAGGTTGGTTCCCCAGCTTACCTGGCTTACGTTGGTAAAACCCAAAAAGCTGAGGGCGGCGTCCGCACCGATGGCGTAGATGGTGGTGCCGATCATGCTGCCGACGATAACCGAGGTCATGTTGGGCAAAATGTCTCTGAAAATGATACGCCCCTGACTCTCGCCGCTTACCAAAGCCGCCGCCACGAAGTCTTTTTCGCGCAGAGACAACGTCATCGAACGCATGACGCGCGCCGTCCAGGCCCAGCCTGTCACCGTCAAGACCACCACGACCGTGACGTTCCCGGGTGGCAAAAAAGCGGCCAGCGCCACCAGTAAGGGCAGGCCGGGGATAATCAGGACGACGTTGGTAAAGAGCGATAAAAGGTCGTCTACACGCCCTCCGAAGTAACCGCTGGTCATCCCGATAACGACGCCGATAGCGGTCGCTAAAAGACCCACCGAGAACCCGATAGCGAGCGAGACGCGCGAGCCCCAAACGGTCTGCGCGAACACGTCCTTGCCCTGCCCTTCGGTACCGAGTGGGTACTCGGCTGAGGGGGGCTGGTGCGGGGCGGCGACGAAACCGCCGGGGTCGCCAGGGGCGATAACCGGAGCCAGCACTGCTGCTGCGAAAAAAAGTAAGAGGATCGTCGCGCCCAAGACCAGCTTAGGGTTGCGGAGAAGCCTTCTGAGCCAGCCTAAACGCGGCTTGGCTTCGGCCTGGGTAGGCGCGGGCGCGACCTGACCGCTGAGCGTGGGTTGAATCTCGAGGTTCCGGTTTTGAGGGTTTCGGTCGTCGGATTTGTCCATACGCGCTCTCCTAACCCGTTCGCACGCGCGGGTCGAGCCGCACATAAAGGAGGTCAACGATCAAGTTAGCACCCAACACCGCCAGGGTGATCATCAAAAAAATGGCCTGCATAAGTGGGTAGTCGAGATTAGAAACGGCTTTGATAAGCTGATAACCGAGGCCGGGATAAGAAAACACCGTCTCGACAATGATCTGACCGCTCAGCACAAATCCCAGCGACATCCCAAAGGCCGTGACGTTGGGCAAGAGGGCGTTTCTGGCTGCGTAGTGGAGCATGATGCGGTTTTGCTTAAGCCCTTTGGCTTCGGCCATGGTGATGTAGTCTTCACCTAAGATGTTGATCATCGTATTACGCATTCCGAGCACCCAGCCGCCGATAGAAACAAGGACCACCGTGCCAGCGGGTAATAAAAGGTGGGTAAAGACGCTCCGTACAAACTCCCACGTCCACCCCGGCGCGAGCTGGTCGCTGTAGGCGTGCCGCAGGGGAAACCAACCGAACTGAAAGCTTAGGAAAAAAAGCGCCACCAGCGCCAACCAGAAAAACGGGAAGGAGCCGATAAAAATCAGGACCGGTGGCAAGATATTATCCACCCAGCCGCCGCGCCGCCAGGCGGCGAGAACGCCCAAAGCGTTCCCGACCAAGAACGAGATGATAAGCGCGGTAAAACCCAAGAGGAGCGTCCACACGAGGCTGGTAGCGATCACGCTGGTCACAGGTGCCGGAAAGGCCGAGATGGAGATGCCGAAGTTGCCGCGTACGGCGTTTGAGGCGTACGCGAAATACTGTTGGATAAGTGGCGCGTCGGTGAATCCGTAGGCTTGCTTGAGCGCCTCGATCTCCTCGGGCCTTAGTTGACCACGAAAACGGGCAAAGATAGCCGAGGCAGGGTCGCCGGGCATCAGCCTTGGGATAATAAAGTTGAGCGTAAGCGCGGCCCACGCGGCGACGGCGTAAAAACCCAGCCGCCTTAGTACGTAACCCACAAGCTTCTCCTTTCTACGCTGGCGTGTGCTGCCACCTGCCGAGGTCGATTGCGGGTGACAAGAGACCGCGTAAAAAATCGTCGGCGATTTTCGCGCGGTAGCGGTTTAGTGAGGGGCGCTCCGAAGAGCGCCCCCAACAGCTACTTGGGTTTGATGGTGGTCATCACCAGCAGGGCTTCGGGAACGCCATTAAACGGTGATGCGATCACGTAGGGGTCTTCCTCGGTAGGAAAGTCGGTAAAGTTGGTCGTGTTGTACTCGTACCACTGCGGGCCGGGGAAAAGCGGCAAGGCAGGGGCGGCCTCGGCGAAAACCTCCTGCAACTGTGTGGCGATCTCCTGCTGCGCCGCCGGGTCCGAGGTCGAGACGAACTGACCGAGGAGTTCGTCAGCCTCTTTGCTTACGAAGCGGTGCCAGTTCTCGCCCGCATCCTCGCCGACGGGCTGCAAGGAGAGTTCGGACATCTGTCCCCGGTAGTAGTTAAAGGGCGTCGCGCCACCAGCACTCCAACCGATAGAGGCTGTGAATTCGCCCTTTTGTACGCGGTCGAACCAGGCACTAAAGTCGTAGGTCTTGACGCTCGCGTTAATGCCAACGGCTTTTAAGTTTTGGGCGATAATATTGACTGCCGAAACCCAGTCGCTCCAGCCCGACACCACGTTGATGTCGAAGCTCAGAGGCGCGCCGTCGGCTGTGGTGCGGACGTTGCCGGGACCCATCGTCAGACCCGCTGCGTCCAACATCTCGTTGGCCTTCGCCACGTCGTACTGCGTCCAGTCTGCTTCGACCAGGCTGCTCGGCTCTTCCACCTTAAAGCTCGGGTAGGCTTCGCTGAGCCCCGTCACGTCGGCGGGTTTGGTGTAGTTGTACATAGCTACGGTCACTACCTGTTCGCGGTTGATCGCCATGCTGATGGCTTTACGAACTTCTGCACTGTCAAAGGGTGCTTCGGTGGTGTTCAGGTAGAGCATAACGGTCGCGCCCGTCGGCGGAAACCAGTATCCGAAGTTGTCGGGATTTCTGCTGACGTAGGTACGCTCGATATCAGGAATGAAGTTGCCCGCCCAGTCGTTTTCGCCGTTGATGGTGGCGAGGTTGGCCGCGTCGTTGCCGGGATAGGCCGGGAAACGCATTCCGGCAATGTAAGGTTTGCCCTCCTGCCAGTAGTTGGGGTTTTTACCTACCGCGTAGATCTGGTTCTGAAACTGCGTCACTTCGGTAAAGGGACCGGTCCCGACAGGATTTTCATTTAAGAAGGTAGCAGGGTCCTCGACCGCCTGCCAAACGTGCTCGGGAACGATGTTTTGGTGAACGATGTCGTAGAGACCTGGCGAAAAGACGCGTCCGAAATTAAAGACGACCGTCGTGTCGTTCGGGGCTTCGACCGACGCGATGTAGGCGTTGTCACCGAACATCGCGCCGGTCGCGGGACCGGCCAGACCAGCTGTATTTTTCAGCAGGTTAAAAGTAAAAGCCACGTCCTTGGCCGTGAAGGGTTTGCCGTCGGACCACTCGACGCCCTCGCGGTAGGTGAGCGTCAAGGTCTTATCGCCGTTGCTCCAGGCGTAGTCCGTAGCCAGCCAGGGGACGAGTTCGCCCTTGACAGTGTTATAGATCATCGAAGGTTCGTGAACGCCGTTGTTGGTCGGAAAGCGGTTGTCGGCTGCGAACGGGTTGAAATTGCGGGTCCAGGTGGCTTGCTGCTGAGACGATACGGTGACGTAGTCCTCTTGTGCCTGAACAGGGCAGGTTAGGACGAGCGTCAGAAGGGTGATAAAGGGTAGGGTCCACCGTTTAGCCATTGCTTTTACTCCTTAACCTGAGTTCGGAGTTTCCATAACGCAGAAGTATCTCCTAAGCTGGGAATAGCAAAAGACCCACAAAGGAGATACCGATATGAATTTACTCGAGCTGTTTGTTGAGGTGGATGAT